>Ga0063234_101_pt1:1747500-2440000 | contig 3019019 bp, 2796 predicted proteins | sample YelNatPoosite3B9_FD_62394 | JGI IMG/M metagenome (GOLD analysis project Ga0063234, IMG submission 62394) | Hot spring thermophilic microbial communities from Obsidian Pool, Yellowstone National Park, USA - site 3 B9 (version 2) (version 2) | ecosystem: Environmental > Aquatic >...
ATTGAGGGAGATTACATCCCTGGAGATATTGTAAATGTGCTCACTCATAAAAAAGAATTTATTGGAAAAGGATACATAAACTTAAAATCGATGATATCCGTGCGAATTCTCACAAGAGACCCTGAAGAGGAAATAGACGAAGAATTTTTTAGAAGGCGAATTAAAAGAGCATGGGAATACAGAAAAAAAGTGATGGAAGATCTTAATTCGTGTCGAGTTGTATTTGGAGAAGGGGATTTTCTACCAGCATTGATTGTAGACAAATTTGGAGATTATCTTGTCATACAAACTCTTTCACTGGGTATAGACAAATACAAAGAAACGATAGTGAAACTCCTCGTAGAAATATTAAATCCCAAAGGCATATTTGAAAGAAATGATGTCAACGTGAGGGAAATTGAAGGCCTACCTCAGCAAAAAGGATTTTTATACGGAAAGTTTGACCCTGTACAGCAGTTCAAAGAAAATGGCATTAAATTTTGGGTTGATATGGAAAATGGACAGAAGACAGGTTATTTTTTGGACCAAAAAGAAAATAGAAGAGCAATTCAAAATTATGTAAAAGGGGCCGAAGTACTGGATTGTTTTAGCCATACGGGTTCTTTTGCCGTTCACGCTCTTCACTATGGAGCAAAAAGGGTAGAAATAGTGGATATATCTGAAGAAGCACTTGAAATGGCAAAAAAGAACGTAGAACTAAATGGCTATCAACAAAGGGCTGAGTTTATAAGAGAGAACGCCTTTGACCTTTTGAGAAGGTACGACAGAGAAAAGAAAAAATTTGACACAGTAATACTGGACCCTCCTGCCTTTACAAAGAGCAAAGAAACAGTTAAAGACGCTTTAAGAGGATACAAAGAGATAAACTTAAGAGCTTTAAAAATCATAAGAGAAGGGGGATTTCTCATCACCTGTTCCTGTTCTCAGCACATAAGACCCGATATGTTTTTAAATACAGTAAAAGAAGCAGCTTCTGACGCTAAAAGGACCATAAGACTTGTGGAACAAAGGACACAGGCAAAAGACCACCCAATACTGCTGGCTTCCGAAGAAACCCAATATCTTAAGTGCCTTATACTTCAGGTATTTTAAAGGAACACTCCCCTCATCTTATGCATACCCTGTAAAGAGGGAAAGTGCATAGATGAGGTGAAAAAATGGAAAGACAAGAATTGGGTTCTCGCCTTCTGTACGAAGGATTAGCAGGGTACGATGTGCTAGAACTTCAGATGATTCTTCAGAGTTTAGGCTATGACTCTGGCCCCATAGACGGCATATTTGGCCCCCGAACAAAAAAGGCCGTCATGAAATTTCAGCGAGACAACGGCCTTAAAGTAGACGGCATTGTGGGCCCTGAAACGATGAAAGTTATAAGAATGTTAGTGCCCTAAAGCTTTCTGCTTCCTGGCTTTACCAGAGGAATACCCTCTTTACAAAGAGGGCATTCCTCTTTTTCATAAGTTTTAATCTGTAACTTTACAATTGACTCAAAAGGCACACCAAAATCTATTTTCCCATCGCTTCTATCAACAATACTTGCTACCCCCACTACTTCTCCTCCTAAAGATCTGACCAATTCTATTACCTCTTTTACAGAACCTCCTGTTGTCACTACATCTTCTACCACCAATACTCTTTCTCCTTTACTTATCTCAAATCCTCTTCTCAACTTCATAACATTGTCTTCTCTTTCCGCAAATAAAGTTCTTACACCGATTTGCCGCGCAACCTCATACGCCAATATAATGCCTCCAATCGCAGGGCCTATTACCACATCTATTCTGTATCCTTTGAACTTCTCTGCCAATTCCCTGCTAAAAATTTCACTATAGTTAGGATATTGAAATATCTTTGCACATTGAAGGTACGTATCACTGTGTTTCCCAGAACTCAGCAGAAAATGCCCTTTATTTATAACTTCTAGTTTTTCAAAAATTTCCAAAACCTTTTCTTTTTCCATTTCCAAATCCCCTCTTTAAATTTTTATACTTCCAATAATTTCATTTATGTCTTCAATTTCGTTTTCTTCCATGTACTTTTTTATTCCATCAATAATCTCAACAGTACAGTAAGGATTTACAAAATTACAAGTTCCCACTGCAATAGCTCTTGCACCTACAATTAAAAATTCCAAAGCATCTTTGTAGTTCATTATTCCTCCCATGCCTATCACAGGAATGCTCACAACTGTGACTACTTCGTACACCATTTTAAGAGCAATAGGCTTTATAGCAGGCCCGGATAGACCCCCAATTACATTCTCAAAAACAGGCCTCCTTTTATCGATGTCCACAGCCATTCCTGCCACCGTGTTAATCAAAGATATAGCATCTGCTCCTCCTTTTTCCGCAGCCTTTGCGCAAACTTTTATGTCTGTTACATTTGGGGTTAACTTCACTATGACAGTCTTACTGGTAGCCTTTCTAACCTTTCTTGTAATGTCAAAAATATCATCTGGATTTACACCAAAAGCCATTCCGCCTTTTTTCACGTTGGGGCAGGAAACGTTAATTTCAATCCCTTCTATCCCTTCAATATCAAGTTTTTCTGCCATATACACAAATTCCTCTACCGTTTCCCCAGCAATATTTACAATCACTGGAACATCGAAACCTTTCAAAAAAGGAAGTTCCCTTTCAATAAACGCATCTACTCCCGGATTTTGAAGGCCTATGCTGTTTAAAATTCCAGAAGCGGTCTCAAACAACCTGGGCGGAGGATTGCCTTCTCTTGGCTTTACAGTAAGTCCCTTTACAACTATCGCTCCTAATTTATTAAGGTCGATGTATTCACTGTATTCCCCGCCAAAACCAAAAGTTCCTGAGGCAGTCATCACAGGGTTTTTAAGCTTTATCTTTCCAATCTCAACCGATAGGTTCAAAATAGCACCTCCTCTGCCCAGAAAACCGGCCCATCTCTGCAAACTCTCTTGTAAGTAAAGCCTTTATCTTCTCTGACCTTGCACGCACATCCAAGGCAGGCCCCAATACCACAGCCCATTTTCTCTTCTAAAGAAATTTGGCATAAGACATTTGCCCTCATCGAAATTTCCTGAAGAGCTTTTAACATGGGCTTTGGTCCACATCCGTATACTATATCCACTTCTCCTATCATTTCCTCAACTACAGAAGTTACCAATCCTTTTCTTCCCGTACTTCCTTCTTCTGTAGTCACTACAACTTCCCCTAACCCCTCAAATTTTTCCACAAGAAAAGTTTCTCTTTTAAAGCCTAGAGCGATGTACAGCTTCTGTGCCTTTACTTTCTTAGCAAGGTACAAAAGGGGAGCAATTCCTACTCCTCCGCCCACTATAAGAACTCTCTTTCCTTCCAAAATCTCAAATCCATTGCCATGAGGGCCAGTTATTTCAAGAATATCTCCCTCTTTCATCTGAGACAAATTTTTTGTACCTTCTCCCCTTACTTGATAGAGAATTGTCATTTTCTCCTCTTCAAAGTCATTCACACTAAACGGCCTTTTTAAAAAGGTCTTTCCCTGGCAGTCTATCATTAGAAACTGCCCTGGATGAGGTTTTTTTCCTTTCCACTTAAATGTCATTTCATAGACTTCAGAAGCTATTCTCCTATTGGACAATACTCTTGCCTTCATCTTCCACCTCAACTGCCAATGTATTTTCTTTTTACAAGGGCATTGTTGATCATGCCCGTCATCAAAATCACTTCTTCTCTTGCCGCCTGGCCATACTCATATTCCGAATAGGCCTCTTTCCAAAAATCGCTCCTGTAGGCATATATTACACCTCTAGAAGAATTTATTATCGCTCCATATCCTTCTTCATCAAAGCAATTTACTACATCCTCAGCTGTTGCCCCCTGTGCTCCATATCCTGGCACCAAAAAGTAACACCGCGGCATCTCTTCTCTTAGTATTTTCGCTTCAAAAGGATATGTTGCACCTACCACAGCCCCTATGGAACTGTACCCGTATTTACCGACTGTCACTTTTGAGAGCCTGCTTATCATTTTTGCTACTTCCTGGTATACGTAGCCGCCTTTTTTAGTTTCAATATCCTGTACGTCCTTTGAATTCCTATTAGAAGACTTGACAAGGACAAATATGCCCTTGCCAAACTTCTCCACATCTTCTAAATAGGGTACCATGCTGTCCTCACCCATATAGGGATTTACAGTGATTGCATCAAACAAAGGGTTCTGAAGATACGCCTTCGAATACATTTTAGCAACGTCCTGTATATCCCCTCTTTTCACATCTGCTATCACTATAAGGCCTAGACTTTTAGCATACTCCGCAGTTCTGAAAAAAGCTTTAAAGCCCTCTATCCCATAAGCCTCATAAAAGGCAACTTGAATTTTCACAGCAGGAATAAGGTCATACACAGCATCAATTATCCCTTTGTTGAAAAGGTACATGGCTTCTGCAATTCCTTCTACCCCATTTCCCTTTCTCCTAAACGCCTCTTCTTTTATAAAATCCGGAATCATCTCAATTCGCGGGTCAAGTCCCACAACCACAGGGGTTTTTTTGGCCTTGACACTTTCTATCAGCCTGTCCACAAACATATTTCCCCTTCTTTCCATCAAAGTCATATCTCAACCTTTTCAAATTTCTTGTTTTTCTGATACCTTATTTGCCCTTCCACTATTGTGTATTCCACAACTCCTTTTAATTTCATCCCGTGATAAGGGGTGTTTTTGCCCTTTGACTTGAATTTTTCTTTATCCACGGTATATTCTTCATGGGGATTAACAATCACAATATCCGCAGTAGCTCCTACCCTTATTCCATTGGATATCCCCAGTATCCTTGCAGGATTCATACTCATGTAATTCACTAAGGCTTTCATAGTGATTATACCTGTTTGTACCAGAAAAGTGTTTATAACAGAGAATGCCGTTTCAAGACCTGATATTCCAAAAGGAGCCATGTCATAGGGAACTTTTTTATCGTCTTTAGTATGAGGAGCGTGGTCTGTAGCGATCGCATCTATAGTGCCGTCCTTCAACCCTTCTATCAAAGCCTCTACATCTTCCCTAGTCCTCAAGGGCGGGAAAACTTTTGTATTGGTATCGTAATTGTAGACTGCCTCATCTGTGAGAGTAAGATGGTGAGGAGTAACTTCTGCTGTTATACTTACCCCTTCCTCTTTTGCCCTTCTTATGAGCTCTACACTGCCTTTAGTGGAAACATGGGCAATGTGAAGCTTCGCACCTGTCGCCTTTGCCAGTATTATATTTCTTGCAAGCATCACTTCTTCCGCTTCCCTCGGTATTCCTTTAAGCCCCAGCATTGTAGCAATTATCCCGCTGTTCATAACTCCTTCTCCGCTCAACGTCTTGTCCTCGCAGTGAGTTATCATAAGGAGGTCATACATTTTGCCATAAGTCATAACCCTTTTCATAATTCCCGCGCTCATTATCGGGAAGCCGTCATCAGATAAAGCAACGACTCCAGCCTTTTTCAGCATTGCCATTTCAGTTATTTCTTCGCCTTTCATCCCCTTTGTCATAGCCCCTATAGGCAGTACCTTCACTACTCCTTCTCTTTGAGCCACAGCCTTCACATACTCTACGACTACTTCGCTGTCTATAGGAGGATTGGTATTAGGCATACAGGCGATAGTAGTAAAGCCCCCTGCTGCAGCCGCCTCTGTTCCTGTCCTTATAGTCTCCTTTTCCTCAAAACCCGGCTGTCTTAGGTGGGTGTGCATGTCTACAAAACCTGGAAGCACATATTTGCCTTCAGCGTCAATCACTATAGCATCGGAAACATCGATATCCTTGTCAATCCCTTTTATTATGCCGTAATTTATAAGGATGTCAGCTTTTTCTTCACCGCCAAAACCATCAATCACAATTCCATTTTTTATCACGATCCTCATTTCTAATTCCTCCTCTCACACAGAATTTTCAAAAGTGCCATCCTCACAGCCACCCCGTTTGTTACCTGCTCCTCTATTACGGAGTAACTAGCATTTGCAGCACCTGAGGTAACCTCCACATTCCTGTTGATAGGACCTGGGTGCATCAAAATAGCGTCAGGTTTTGCCAGTCTCATTCTCTCCTCATTTATTCCGAAATACTCCCTGTACTCCTCAATTGAAGGAAATAGCCCGCTTTTTTGCCTTTCCAATTGAATTCTCAATCCCATCACAACATCTGCATCCTTTATAGCCTCTTCAGCGTTATAGCAGACTTTGACCCCCATTTTCTCTATCTGAGGAGGCATTAGTGTGGAAGGTCCCGCCACTTTCACTTCTGCTCCCAATTTCTTAAGCCCCCATATGTTAGACCTTGCCACCCTGCTGTGCATAATATCACCTATTATAGCAACTTTTAATCCTTTAAAATCCCCTTTTTTCTCCTTTATAGTCATCATATCCAAAAGCGCCTGTGTTGGATGTTCATTTATGCCATCCCCTCCGTTTATGATGGAAGCATTTGTGTATTTCGCAAGAAGGTGAGGAGTTCCACTCATGTTGTGCCTTGTCACTATCACATCTGCTTTCATTCTTTCAACTGTCCTTATAGTATCTATCAAAGACTCCCCCTTTACCACACTGCTGGTAGCCACCTCTATATTTCCATAATGGGCTCCCAGGTATTTGGCAGCCATTTCAAAAGACAGCCTTGTCCTTGTGCTGGGCTCGAAGAAGATTGTCACCACAGTTTTTCCTCTTAAGGCTTGGGAATACTTTTCACCGTTTAACAGCTTTTTCATCTCAAAGGCCAAATCCAGAATTTCCAGTATTTCTTCTCTTGTAAGGTCTTTAATCCCCAGAAGGTCCTTTTTGAGCATGACCTTTTCCCTCCTTTAAAAAAAGAGTAGTCCCCATTTCACAAAAAGGTGAAATGGAACTACTCTTATTTCTTAAAATATACTTTTTTGTAAAAATCAAGAATTTAATTTTAGGCACAAAAAATCCTCCCCTCGTCAAGTTTAACACTCAGGGAGAATAGATCTATATTCTCCCTTCTTAGCCTCGCTGGGCTAAATTAAAGGTGCTACTTTTCAGTTATAACTACTTTATTCACTCCATCCACTTCTTCCAGCATCACTTGAATTATCTCGCTTCTAGATGTCGGAACATTTTTCCCAACATAGTCAGGCCTTATAGGAAGTTCCCTGTGACCTCTGTCCACAAGCTCAGCAAGCTGTATCGCTTTGGGTCGCCCCAGGTCAATTATGGCATCCATTGCAGCCCTCACAGTCCTGCCTGTGTATATCACATCGTCTACTAAGACCACTATTTTATTGGCTACATCCACTCCAATATCTTTCTTCTTTACTACAGGCTGTTCAAGGTCTGTGGTGAGGTCATCCCGATACAGCGTAATATCAAGAGACCCCACTGGAGGTTCTTTCCCTTCTATTCTAGAGATGTACCTCGCAATTCTCTTAGCCAGAGGTACTCCTCTTGTCTTAATGCCTACTAAAACTACATCCTCTATCCCTTTATTTCTTTCAACAATCTCGTGAGCTATTCTTATCAAAGCTCTATCTATAGCTTTTTCGTCCATTATCTCTGCTTTTACTCTCATCCTACAACCTCCAAAAAACCTTCTTGCACTGGCAAGAAGGTTTCTGGTACTTCTTTTTATAAGACCTTGCCAGCCTCACAGGACTGCTTAAAGGCTTTTTTCTTTTATATATTACCACATTCTCTTCAAGTTGTCCATAGGGAATATTTAAAAAAAGCAAAAATTGTGGTAATATGAAATTGTTCGCTCTAAATATCAAGAAAAAAGGATGTGACAAAATGAAGCTAGAAATAGGGAAAATTCCTGTAGAAGTGATGAAAAGGTCCATTTTCCCTTATCTTGGCACAAAAAGAAAAGAAGTCTTAGTTCACTCCCAGTTAGGAGAAGACTCCAGCATAATCGATTTTGGTGAATACGTAGCAGTTCTTTCCACAGACCCAATTACAGCAGCAGATAAATTGAGCGGCTTTTTATCTGTCATAATATCCTGCAATGACCTTGCAGCCTGCGGCGCAGAACCTATTGGCATACTTTCCACAATACTTCTTCCAGAGGGCACAGAGGAACAAATGCTTAAAAATATAATGCAGGAAATTGACAAAGCTTCTAAAATGATAGGAATTGAAGTTTTAGGAGGGCATACTGAAGTAACTCAAGCAGTAAATAAACCTGTAATAAGCACAACAGCAATTGGAATTGCTAGAAAAGGAAAATACATAACCTCAAAAGGGGCTAAAATAGGAGATGACGTAATTGTAACAAAAGCTTTGGGACTTGAAGGAACAGCAATTTTGGCAACAGATTATGAGGATTTGCTTGTAAAACATTTCGGGAAAGACTTTGTCTTAAAAGCACAAAGCTTTATAAACGAAATAAGCGTAATAGAGGAGGGTCTAATAGCTTCCCAAAATGGCGCAAATGCCATGCACGATATAACAGAAGGAGGAGTGTTAGGAGCAGCTTATGAAATTTCCGAAGCATCAGGACTAGGAATTGAAATATACGAAGAAAAGCTGCCTGTTCGACATGAAACAAAAGAAATATGCAATTTTTTTGGATTAAACCCGTTAAAATTAATATCCAGCGGTTCCATGTTGATCACTGCAGAAGATGGGAACAGAATAGTCAAAGCCTTATCTGAAAAAGGAATACAAGCTACAATAATAGGAAAAATTGTGAAAGAAGGAAGGTATTTGATAACTTCTTCCGGAAAAGAAGAAATTCTTCCACCTGAAAAAGACGAAATATACAGGGCAGAGAAAGGCAGGGCAAAAAATTAACCCCTGTCTTTCTCTGCCCTTAAAATTTCGAGCAATCTTGTAAAATAATCGGGCAAAGGAGCTTCAAACTCCATGTACACCCCTTTTGTCGGATGAATAAACCCTAGAACTTTGGAGTGCAATGCCTGCCCTTCCAACTTAAACTTTTGTTTTTTATATCCATACACAGGGTCTCCTACGACAGGATGACCTATATAACTCAAATGCACCCTTATCTGATGAGTCCTGCCTGTCTTTATGGTCGCCTCCACAAAAGTATTGTTTTTAAATCTCTCCAAAACTTTATACAAAGTAAGTGCATACCTTCCGTCCTGGACTACAGCCATCCTCTTTCTATCAACAGGATGCCTTCCAATAGGTGCTTCAACTTTCCCTTCTTCCTCCTTTATGACTCCTTCTACAATTGCAACATATTTTTTAAGCACACTTCTTTCTTTTATTTGATTCGAAAGACTCATATGAGCTTTGTCATTTTTAGCGACAACCATGACCCCTGAAGTATCTTTATCAAGCCTGTGCACTATTCCAGGTCGCAGTATGCCGTTAATTCCTGATAAATTTTTACAATGGTAAAGAAGGGCATTCACAAGTGTACCGCTATAATTCCCTGGCGCAGGATGAACAACCATACCCTGAGGCTTATTTATCACAATTACGTCCTCATCTTCATAAAGGATATCAAGAGGTATATTCTCAGGCACCACTTCAATCTTTTCCGCTTCTGGAATATTTACTACAACTTCATCATCTTCTTTTACTTTATAACTAGGTTTTACATTTTTCCCATTTACAAGTACAAGCCCTTCTTCAATTAACTTTTTAATATATGACCTGGAATAGTCAAGCTCTGAAGCAAGAAATACGTCTATTCTCTTTCCTTCGTCCTCTTTTTCTCCTTGCAAAACTATTCTGTCTACAATGTTCATCTTATCCCGCCCTTAAAAATCATAAGATATCCAAGTATAATTGCTCCCACAACAATAAAAGAATCGGCAACGTTAAAAACAGCAGGAAAAAATTTGAAATCAATAAAGTCTACAACATATCCGAGTCTCACCCTATCAATGAGATTCCCTATGGCTCCCCCTAAAATCATAGCAAGCGTATAATTATACAAGCTATTTTCTGGAAGCTTAATCATTGAATAAATCAAGACAATTCCCACCACCACAGTTATCACAATAAAAAATAAAGTCTTATTCTGTAACATTCCAAAAGCTGCCCCTCTATTCTCTACATAAGTCAGATGAAAAAAATGCTTTATAACTGGATAACTCCCTACAGGCATCAAATACTTCGCCGCGAGATATTTTGTAAACTGGTCAAGAAAAACCACAAACACTACAATAGCTATAGCCAATGCCAACTCCTCCTGTTATTTGTTTGCTTAGCTTTTTATACTACACAAGTATATTATACAAAAAATCAAGGCATTTTAAAGCAATGTGCTTAAAAAGTAATTAGGCTTCCCTATTCTTTTCATACTCTCTTTTCAAAATAGAATACATCTTCATATCCCAAAATCTCCCTTTTACAAAAACTACTTCCCTCAATACGCCCTCAAACTTCATACCCACCTTTTGCATTACCCTCTCAGAAGCAATATTTTCCACTATACACCTTGCTTGTATTCTATTTAGATTTAATTGTTCAAAACCAAACTCTATCACTTCTCTAACAGCCTCTGTCATAATCCCTTTATTCCAATACTTCTTACCAAGCACATAACCTATTTCTCCTATCATATTTCTTCCATCAATAAATAAAAAACCACAAGTACCAATTAATTTTCCATTCTCCTTCAAATATAATCCCCAATTTGCAGGCTCACCCCTTTCATACTTTGAAAGCAAAAAATTAATAAACTTCACAGAATCCTCTATACTCTTATGATAATCCCAAGAGACATATTTTGTAACTTCAGGGTCTTTAGCATATTCAAACATATCTTCTGCATCTTCCAAGCTTATTTTCTTTAATATAAGCCTTGAAGTTTCAAGAACAGGCTGATAAAACTGAGCCATAATTTCCCCTTCCTTTTTAATCAATATACCCATACTACTGCTTTTCACTTAAAATCTCAGCTACATCCAAAAAATTACTATCCTCCACATAAATCTTTTGAAATTGCTTTAATGCCTTTTCTTTCTGCCCCAGTTTCATATAAACTGTCCCCAATAAATATCTGTATATCTTCATCTCCTCAGTATCAGTTTTTCTCTTTCTCATAGGTCCTTTTTCTAAAACAGCCAAAGCCATATCGGGCTTATTAAGTTCTATATAACAAGCAGCCATAGCATTGATTACAGATAAACTATTCTTATACTCCTCTGGCAATGAGTTAACAACTTCTAATGCCTTTTGATATTTTCCAACTTTGATCAAAAGGTTGATATACTGAATTTTTACCTCTAAATCTTCCATATATTTACAAAGATATTTCTCAAAACTCTCAATAGACTTCTCATCTTCACCTAAATGAACATAAATAATTCCAATATCTTTATACAAAGAAATCGCATCAGGTACAAGCTCAAGGACATTTAAAAAATTCTCTAAAGCATTTTTATAATCACCGCGTATATAGGCTTTCTTACCTTTATTGAAAAAAGAAATTGCTTTTGAAATAGGTTTTTTACTTAATGTATAAGAATAAACTACAAAAACTACAAATCCCAAAATCCCTAATGGCGCATATACAAATAGCAAAATAAAAGACGCAATAAAAATTAACCCAGGCAAAGCAGGTGTCTTTTGTGATATCTCTAGTGGCATTTTTGGGGAATACGCAGCACTAAAATCCCCTGTTTGAGTGCTTGAAAGAGCATTTGCAGAAACATTTTCTTTCTTTTTCTTTTTATTCAAATAATTTATACTATAAAGCCCCGTCCCCGGTATACCAAAAGAAGTATAAGCTCCTTTAGGACCTATCCCTATCCTTGCTCCTCTTGTCCCAACACTAAACCCAACACCACTTTTACTAAAATTAACCCTTACACCTTTACCTAAACTTACACTTCTTCTAAATCTCCAACTCATGGAATCACCTTCTTTTTAGAAAAAATAATTTTTGTCTTTAACTTTCTTCTTTAAAAATTTTCTCTATTTTCTCTTTTTATATTTTTCTTGAATTTCATCAGGTATTTTATTTGCTGCTTCTCCTATAATTTCAAGATTTCTCACCACAGCATCTTTTGTTTTTTCATCTTCTACAAAAGCTTCATATGAAAGATTATCTATGTAAGTTTCAATTTCTGATACTTTCTAATATATCTTCAATAAACAACTTCCAATCCCTTTTAGACATAAATTAAATCCTCCATAAAAAATATCTATATCAAAAAAGCTTGTCTCAGTGTCATAGTCATACTTTCTCCCCCTAATCCACCAATGAATTTCAATCCAACTTTTCTTCTTCTACGTCAATATTTGCTTGCCTTAAAGTTTCTCCTACTGTATTTTCATACTCTGCAATTTTAATACTTCCTTCACTTGATTTAATCTCAACTGTAATATCACATTGCTTGAACTTTGTAGCTAAATAGCTAACAATTCTTGCAATGGTAGACATCTGTCCTGGTGAAACTTTTAGTTTAAGATGCACATTTTTATACTCCTGAATCTCATCTTTTTGTTCACCGTCAGCTTCTTTTTCATAGACTTGCTGTGGAGTTTTTTCGGGTTCCTCTTTATCCTGTGGAAAGAAAGGAGTTTCTACTTCTTCTCCCTTAGGTTTTTCCACACACAATTTTTCTGAAATTATAATTTCCCCCTCAATAAGCTCTACTCGTGCTTCTTCCTTAAAATATCTACATTTCGGTTCATTTTCTTCTATATAACCTAGGCCAAACAGACCATTTCTAACCCCTTCCATTATACTTTCCACAAAAGCTTCTCTTGAAATTATCCTCATCTCTCCTGGTGTTTTTAAAAAAGCTTCATATAAATTCTTTGTTTCTAAGTAATCTCTATTACCGGAAAGATATTTATTTTTAATTACAACCGGAGCAATTTTTTCAACAATTTCTCCTTCGCTTTTTAGTTTTCTGTATATCTCTGAAATCAAAGAAGCCTCACCATAAGTAGGAATCCCAAGGTCTATTTCTTTAAAGTCTTCTTTTGCGGGAACAAACAACTTGCGATAATATTTTCTAAACTCTTCATAAATCCTACTTCTATCCGATTTAATTTTATTTTCTAACTCTTTTTTCTGAGCCTCTGTCAGTCTAATATTCTTGTCTGAAGCAACAAGTTCAGCAGCAATTAATTTTCTAATAAACTTATGAAAAACTTCTTTTTGACTTTCATCTGTGCATAGGAAAAACAATACATTGCGATATATTCGCAACCCTTCCCCATACTTCTCTATAAAATCTCTTTCCGGTTTAGATTTATTTAGAATTACAAGTTTTAAACTTTCACTGTCTGGAACATCTTTATAATTCTGGGGCCATATATAAACTCCAAATTTTGATTCCCTAAGATCTTTCTTTATTAATTCTTCAATAATCGCCTTTTCTCTTTCTATAATAACATCTTCGGCTATATTCTCTTCTTTTGTAAGTAATATCCTGTTTAAATTAGGCTGATTTGTGAAATATAAACCTTCATCAGATAAATAAAATAGCTGTTCTTTTAATTGTGATAAAACTGTATCTATTACCGAACTCGGTATGGAATCTGGATAAACTGTATTAATCTTAACTTCCCGCGTTGTTGCACCCTTTTCTCCTTTGCCTGAAAAGGAAAGCATAAAAACAGTTGTACTCACAATAGTCCCAAGTTTATAAGGTCTATATGTAATTGGTACCCTATCATCTATCTTCTGAGCTCCAGAATCCCTTGAAGTTATATCTTGAGCAATGATGCTGTCCCATTCTTCCCCTATATGTTTTATCAATTCTCTTCTTATCTCGCTATTTTTTAAATTGAAATCCCCAAGCCTTATAAATGGAATATTCTCTTTTAAAAGGTCATGCACAACGAGAGAAAGTAATCTCAAAACTCCCCTTGTCCTCTGAAAAGTAGGAAATGAGCCCCATCTTTTATATAAAACATCAATAATTTCTGGTTTAAAAGGATAACTTCTCATAAATTTTTCCCTATAATCCGAAGCTTCGTCGCTTCCCAAAAGTCCTTCACCTTTTGCGTATTCTACAAATTCATCTACAATTTCTTTTGCCCTCTTTTCATCTATATTTTCAAAAAGCCTTTTTCTTATTACGTATTCTATTTCTTCTTCCCCTACAGGTGTGTAAATTCTTTCTGTTCTTCCTATTACCTTCTGTACCTGTTGAAATAGCCTTTCTGCATGTTCATCATAATGCTCAAGAAGGCTTGATGGCAGTGTCAGAACCAAAAGGGCATTTCCTACTGTCGATACAGCTCCAGTTAACTCCTGTAAAAAAGCAAGCATTTGAGATGCTAAATTAGAGTCTCCAACCTTTACCGCTGCAGCCTTTGTAGCATACTCTAAAATTTCATCCATCAGTATAAGAACTGGAGAATATTCGGAAAGAATTTTAATTAATTTGTCTTTACCTGGAGCTGTCTCCCCTCTCGTAATTTCTACTTTCCCTGTAAGCTGTCTTTCTATCTCTTCCCACAGTCTTACCTCTTTTGGGTCAAAAGCCGTGCCGTCCAATACAACAGTTTTTGCCCCCCACTCTTCAGCTTTATGATACAGTGCAATTAATGTATGAGTTTTACCTCCTCCAAAAGGAGTTTGCAGTTGAATTACAGAGTCTCCACTTTTGCCTTTTAGACGCGCCTCAGCTATTTCAAAAATATTTCTCAAGCTTTTTGTCTCATAGGTTTTCCTAAAAAACAAGTCTCTATCTTGATACTCAACAGGTGCTTTTCCGTTTTTTACCTGCCAGAGGTCAGCGGCGAAAACGTCCATTGTAAGTCTTCCTTCTCTTATATCTTCATGAGGCCTTGCCACCTGGGTAAATGCTATCATTTAAATAAACCTCCTTTGCCCACTGTCTTTTACTTCTTCAATCAATTTATCTTTACCAGTCAAAAATCCATCAAGAAGCTTTTTCTCTTTGCTATCAATTGGCAGAGTTTCTGAAATTGCTTGAGCTACTTTGTAAAATGAATCTTTTGTGCCATATCCCGTGTCAGAAAGTACTCTTTTCATTTCCTCTTTTCTTCCTTCTCTCCAGTAAAGAAGAACTCTATGTAAAACATCTACCATTTCAAAAGAAGTTTCTAACTCTTCAAGTTTTCTCTCATGAGGCCCAAGAACTATTATAAACTCCTTTTCTTTTTTTATGAAACCTTTGTTCCACTCCTTTTCAAGGTCTATCCCTGTAGACTGCGCAAGTTTCCTTGCATCATCAAACTCCACTTTTGATTCTCCATAAGTCCACCGCCACAAAATATAGAAACGTGTAAGAGGTGATAATTCTGAAGCAATGCCATTATGCAAAATTTGCCTTATAGCATAATCAGTAACTATTTCTCTAACATATTCAAGTAAAGTCCCAGCAGTTACAATATTCCCTTCATAGTCCATCACCTTCTCATACTTTCCAAATATTTCTATAGCTGATCCTATGGCAGCGATAAAATAGTCTGCTCCACTTACACCTTCTTCCCACAATCTTTCAAGCTTTTTATGTATATGCTTCTTTATTTCCTCTTTCACTTCATTAAGCCAGCCTACATTTTTTCTTTCAATTTTCCTACAAACAAAGTAAATAGATGAAGCTAAAGCAGCAGATTCTTTTGCTCTTAATCTTGCTTTCATCTCTGTATCAATGGGCCATGAAGCTGTAACTACAAGCCCAGAATCTAAAAGAGAATTGATCAAGGTCTCCCAGCCAGAGGTTGATTTATGTGTGTAGACAATTGTAGCTATACCATTAGGCTTTAAAACTCTGTAAATCTCCTGGAAAGCTTTTTTGAGCATTCCTTCAAAATACTTCTTCCCTGCCTCAAATCCTCCCTCGTTGTGAGAATAAGCAACAATTTCTTTTGTTTTAGGTGTCAAAGGAGTTATAAATAGTTCAGGGTAAAGGTCCCCAATACTTCTTTTAAGCCATACATAGAAAAAGTCTGAAAGATAGGAATAAGGCACATTATCGTAATACGGTGGATCAGTAAAAACAGCATCAAAGTAATTATCAGGATAGGGAAGTTCAGTTGCTGATCCTTGAATTACCTGTGGAATTAGTTTTTTACCATTTGTTTCTACTGGCGGAATTTGGGAGAGATGAGAGAGGACTCTTAATATCCAATCTAATGCACTTTCAAAGTAAATGAATGGATACGATTCTACATAATCCCAAACCATTCCCAAAGCTTGCCTGTTAAAAGTATGAGCTACTGCTTCAAGCTGTGTTATCCAAGGAACCAAAACAGAACTTTGATCTATTAAACGGCTTACTCCCAACCCCAAATAACTCACCACTACCTTTGCATATTCCTCATCATGTCCTTCCTCAATCATTTTTTTATAAGCAAGCCTTACCTTTTCAGTAAAAATAATCAAAGCAAGCTTTTGGCGGGAGTTGAAAAGGTCGCCATATTTATTCAAGCCATAATTTCTAACAGAAAAGGCTCTCTCAGCTCCTCTTCCTTTTCCTTCTGGTGTAGGTTCATCCGGCACAGGGTCAATTCCCCATTCTTCCATAAGCTTAGCTCTTTTTTCTTCTAAATACTTTTCTGCTTCTTTAAAGATTTCCAGATCTTTTTCCGTTGCTAATCTATAAAACTTTCCTTCTCCCTTTCCTTTATGTAAAACCACCGCTACCATTCTTTGTCCTGCCTTGCCTTCCTGGAATAACTTTCTTGTAGTATCGTCATCTATTACAGATCCGCACACAGGACATACTACAACTGCTCTTGAAACTGTCCCCTTCTCTGGGTCAAAACCTTTTGGCATTTCTTCATATCCATCTCCGACAATCTTAAATTTAATCTCTTTTCCTTCTACATAAGGATAAAGCGAAACTTTTTTCTTGTCTTTCTTTGCAAGCCAGTACTGGCGCATAAGAGGAATTTCTGCTCCACAAGAAGGATTCTGACAAGGTACTGTCCTTGCCCAAATGTACCCTACAGGAACTCCTCCATCTTCATCTTCAGGATAAAATTCCCCTATTTCCTTTTTTGCTTCTTCTAATACCCACTCTCCCCATTTCTTTACACCCTCGAGGAGAAGATTAACTTCTTTTTCTACATTATCCGCCATGCCAACTTTGTCTTTTACTTTCACAGTTTTTCCATATTTTTGGGGATATTCCAATGTACATTTTAAAATAAGAGTTGCAACTGGATTATATTCTACAGCATGTGTTTCACAGCCCAGTCTCAATGCTTCTAACGGTATTGAACCTCCTCCAGAAAATGGGTCCAATACTCTTGGAGGCTTCCCACCATTGGCACTCAAAATATCTTTTCTTGCTTTTTCAATGATTTGAGGGTTCAAAGAATTTTCCCATTTTGAAAGATCTATTATAAATTGTCTTCTCTTATTCCACTCTACTGGATCGTCTATAGCTGGAATTAGTGCTGCGTATGATGTTGCCCTTGAGCTTGCCAGTGGTCTTCTTGCCCACCAAATATGCAGGGTCGAGATATGTCCATGCCTTATGCTTTTTTCCTTAGCGGATATTTCACTGACCTCCTTAACTGGAAAGCTCTGTTCTATAAACCTTTCGTTTTTCATTTCCATTTCACTTCCTCCATTCTTTTCTTTTTCCATTCTTCAGAATTAATTATATATCTTACTACTTCAACCTTTTCCTTCGCCTCAAGATTTTCTGCAGGATTGTTGATGATGTGAAGTTCAGGATTGGTTTTAGCATTTGTTACTACATACAACCAATACTGCTCTTTTAGCATCTTAGCTTTAAGCCACTCATTAAGGGTCAAAACAACATCCCCATCTTTTGCCCTTGCCTTTACCTCAATATATCTGATTTCTTTTTCTCCCCTTGAACGTATATCAAATCCTAAGTTTTCTTTTGAAACATCTTCTGGCACTCTTCCCTGACTTTTCTCGTATTCCATAGTTATTTCCATTCCTATTCTCTCAACCTCTTCATCCTCTGCCATTTCTCCTGCCTCAGAAATCACCCTTACAACAGTTAAAAGTTCTGGCATAGAAATGGTCAAACTTTGTTCTTGTTTTATTTCTTTTTCAAGTTCTTTTTTGGCTTCCTCATACCTCTTTTTTTGCTCTTCTTTATTCCGTATAACAAGGTCTACTTTTTCTCCTCTTGCCTGTCTTTCATAAAGTTCAGCAAGGTCTGCGTCCAGTTCATATATAGAGTATTCGAGAGACTGGAGTCCGTATTTTTCTTTAATTTTTGCCTGCCTTTCTCTTTCTTTTTTTATTTCCTCTTTGTATTTTTCTACAGCCCCTATTACAAATGGTAAAACCTCATTTTCTTTTATTTCTACTGAGTCTATTGTTCCTTCAAAGGGCACTAAATCCCAAAGAATAGCCGGATCTATTTCTCTCTTCTCTTTGCCATTGTCATAGACAGCAACAATTTTTCTTCCTGCAATTTCGCCCTTGCCGTCTTTAATTTCTCCTATATAAAACCAGATAAGTCCATCATATATTCCGGATGGGTCCTTAAAAATTGCACCTCTTTTAACACTTTCACTGAATTCCTTTGTAATCCATTCGATCAAAGCCTCAAAAAGAGGATGACCAAAAGATACAAATTCAGAATCTGGATTTTTAAAAGCTTTTTCTTTATCAAAAGTAATCTTTTTATAACTCCTCATTATTATACCAAATTTATTTTTGAAATTGACATTTTCAGCAATCTTTTTTATTTCGTAAGGGATTGAATCTACAGCTATAAATCCATCTTTGGATTCTCTATATTTACCGCCCACTCTTTCAAAAGCTTTTTTGAAAAATCTCTCCACATACTCAGGTACAAGTCTATATTCTTCAGCTTTTTCGAACATCTCCTTAATTCTGGAATAATCTATAAATTTTGTGGCAAGAGTCTCCCCAAGGATTTCTTTAATTTTTGAAATGTACTCTGAATCTACTTTTATATCTATTTCATTCAAAACTTCATCCATCGTTTTTGCCTGCGTGATAGCATCAACAATTAACTGATAAAAATCTTTGTCTGAATAAATTTGTCCAATAATATCAAAGACTTTATCGCTTCCCAGCTTGTCTTTTATTTCTTCTAATTTATTTAAAAGTCTTATAAGGACTTCTCCTTCTCTGGTGTCATCCGTTACGAGGTTAAAAATATATACATCTTTTTGCTGACCATACCTGTGAATTCTTCCCATTCTTTGCTCCAAACGTGTTGGACTCCATGGAATATCATAATTAACCATTATGTGACAAAACTGAAGATTAATACCCTCACCTGCAGCCTCAGTTGCAACCATTATTTCGGTTTCATCATTGAATATTTTTTCGGCTATAATTCTTTCTTCCATCTTCATTGCTCCGTGGATGTAATTAACCTTATAACCCCAGCTTCGAATTTTATTTACAAGGTATTCTAAAGTATCTTTCGATTCAGTAAAGATAAGAATTTTAGAATTTCCATTCATCTCCCTTACTTTTTTAAAGCCTTCTTCTATTGCCTTTTTAAGCTCTAAAAGTTTTGCTTCACATTCGCTTCTTATAATCTCTTTAGCTTTATCAATTAAATCTTCAATAGTTTTAATTTCTTTTTTTAGTTCTTCAGGATTTCTTGCAAATGTTAAAGTTTCCCATTCTTCCTCCCTTTTCCATCTCTCTTCTTCCTCAAGCTCTTCAAACGATTCATAGTCCACAAAAATTTCTTTCTGCTTTTCTTCACCTTTTATTAAGATTTCTTCAAGCCTTTTTTTTCTTCTTTCCAAAGACTTTAAAAGCGCATATGTACTTGATGCCATCCTCCTCTGAAGAGTTACAAGTGCAAAAGCTACATTTCTCTTTTTATCAGTCATTAGTGCTTTGTTGTACTGCTCCATCACATAGCGTGAAACTTCATTGTAAAGCTCCATCTCTTTTTCAGACAGCTTAAACTTGACAGTTTGTGTAAATCTTCTGGTAAATATGGGTTTACCTTCAAAATCACGCAGATCTTCTTTTAGCCTTCTTATAAACAAGGGGTTATCTTTATTTTTTAATGACTCTTCTACCATCTGAGAGGTTGCAAAGAAGCCTGGATAAAGCAAATCTAAAAATAGCCTGAAGTTCTCTGGGTCTCCTCTGTGAGGAGTAGCTGTAAGGAATAGAAGATGATTTGATGTCTTTGAAAGAACTTCTCCCAACTTATACCTCTGAGTCTTTTCAGTTTTATTGTCTCCATAGGAGTAAGCGGCCATTTTATGGGCTTCATCTACAATAACCAGATCCCAGTGAACTGACTTCAATGATGGCAAAATCTCACTTTGTTTTGCAAAATCTATAGAAGTAATCACTTGCTCGTTTACTTCCCAAGGATTTTCGCCATAATGGGCATCGAAAGTATGTCTATCCAAAATTTTAAATTTTTCATTAAATTTTTCGTCCAACTCTCTTCTCCACTGGTCTTTTAAATGCCCAGGCGCAACAATCAATATCCGAGAAGCAAGTTTTCTTAACTTCAATTCTTTGATTATTAAACCTGCCATTATAGTCTTTCCTGCACCAGGGTCATCAGCTATTAAAAATCTTATTCGAGGCTGCTTTAAAACGTATCCATAAACTGCTTCTATCTGAAAAGGCAGTGGCTCAATTTTTGAAACATTCATTCCTAAAAAAGGATCAAATAAAGAAGCGTATTTAAACCGGGTGGCTTCAATAAAAAAGAACGTATCTTGAGCTGAAGATGAAAAATCTATTGATTGACTTATAATCTGTAATTTTCCCACATCTTCTTTTCTCAACAGCTGATTAACATACTGCTTAGAATACAAGGTTGAGCCCACGATTACTACATAATTCCCCATTTCATCTACTTTATCTATTTTTACTGGTTCATTCCAGTGGTCTCCTCTTACAATTTCTCCTCCCCTTAACATCACCAATCCTCCTCAGGAAAAATTTTTATCTGAGGTAAAATCATAAGTTTTATCTGACCGTATTTCTCGTAAACCAACTCTTTCATCCTGGAAATTTGTTTAACCATAAAAATTTTATCCCACATCTTTTTAGTTAAGTCTATATAATTGTGTAAAAAGGGGTTGAGCCATTCCCCACCCCTGGTTAGAATAGAAATAGAAACGAACCCAAAAATCTAACCGGAGGGATAGGAAATGGCTCAATACAATATTACCATAGATTCTGAAATTTTGCATTATCTTTTTGTAAAAGGAACAAAAGATGAAAAGTTAGCTAAATTATTAGAGTCTGTACTTAATCAAATTTTAGCAGCTCAGGCTACTGAACAAGTTAAAGCTGAACCTTATGAAAGGACAGAAGAAAGACAGGATTATCGTAATGGTTATTATTCAAGAAATTTAATTACCAGAGTTGGAACTCTCACCTTGAAAGTTCCAAGACTCCGCAATGGCAAATTTACCACTGACCTTTTTAACCGTTACCAGAGAAGTGAGCAGGCCCTTTTGTTGGCACTAATGGAGATGGTGGTTAATGGAGTATCTACCCGAAAAATCGAAGAAATCACTTATGAACTTTGTGGAACTGAATTTTCAAAATCCACAATTTCCGAGCTTTGCAAAAATCTCGATCCTATTATTACAGCGTGGAATTCAAGACCTTTAAGAGAAAAAAGCTTTCCCTTTGTTATAGTTGATGCAATGGTGATAAGAGTAAGAGAAGAGGGACGTGTTCGTCAACGCAGCGTATTAATTGCTGTAGGCATAAATGAAGACGGCTATAGAGAAGTATTAGGCCTTATGATAGGAGACAGTGAATCAGAAGATAGCTGGAGTGAATTCTTTTCATGGCTGAAGCAGAGAGGGCTCCATGGAGTTGATTTGGTAGTTTCCGATCATCATAGTGGACTTGTACAAGCTATTTGTCGACACTTCCAGGGAGCTACGTGGCAAAGGTGCCAAACACATTTTATGAGAAATATCCTTGATAAGACTCCAAAAGCTTTACAAAAAGAAATACATGCCAAACTAAGAGCCATATTTGAAGCACCAGATCCCAGAACAGCGAGAATGCTATTAAATCAAGTATTAGATGAATATAGGGATAAAGCTCCTAAAGCAATGGAGATTTTAGAAGAAGGATTTGAAGATGCAATAGCGGTTTTAGAACTTCCTGAGCCTTATCGAAGGAGACTTCGCACTACTAATATGTTAGAGCGTCTAAATGAAGAAATTCGTCGTCGTGAAAGAGTTATAAGAATATTCCCAAGTCGAGAATCTGGCATTCGTCTAATAGGAGCATTGTTAATGGAACAAGATGAAAAATGGGCTTCAGGGAGGAAGTATTTAGATATGACTGAGTATTTCGAGTGGCAAAAAGAAATTTCAAAAAAATCGAAAGATAAGGTTATTTCAATAAAATGACCTTTATCACCACCGTTAGTTTTTGATAACTGCTGGAGCCCCATGGTGTCAAGGACGGGCAAAAGCCCGGCGTAGCGTATCCTTGACACCATGGGGCGGAAGCAGTACAATGAATTGAACGGTGGTGATAAAGAAGGTTCATATTCTAACCAGGGGGATTTTACACAAAAATTTGGACTTGACCATCTTTTTCGCATCTTATTACTTTCATAATATATTTCTACAAAAAAAGAAAAAATCCTCCAAGAGGACACAATTTAAAAGCCCATTAATAACTCAACTTCTCTCCCATTCATCTTCCCTTTTCAAAATCCCCTCCACATCGAAACCTTCTTCATATCTCTTGAGTTTTCTTTCAAAAAATTCCATAAATAGTTTATACCTTTTTGCCCTGTGACGAGGAGTTCCATCAAGGCTGTGACTGTGAGCTCCTTTTTTGAAGATAGCTATATAGGCTTCTTTTCCAAGGCTTTTTAACACGTGATAAAACATCACACTCTGGTCAAGAGGACATCTGTAGTCTTCCAAACTGTGAATCAAAAGAAGAGGAGCTTCAACATTTTGAGCATGGAAAAGGGGGCTTAATTTCTTGAAATTTTCATTTTCAAAAGGATTATCCCCAATCACTTCTCTGTCAAACCACAACCCTATGTCAGAAAAAGCGTAACTCGTAAGCCAATAGCTTATGCCATTTTCGCTTATACCGGCCTTAAAAAGCTTGCTTTGAGTCAACGCCCAATTAGTCATAAATCCCCCATAGCTTATACCTGTAATTCCAACTCTTTCTCTATCAGCGTTTGGTTCTAATTCAAAGAATTTTTCTACCCCATTTAATATGTCTTGAAAATCTTCTAGCCCTGTTCTTTCGAGCACTCTCAATGCGAAATCTTCGCTGTAGCCATTACTCCCTCTAGGATTTACAAATACCACATAATATCCTCTATTCGCCATAAGTTGAAATTCGTATTTAAAGTAATACCCGTACATCCCCTTTGGACCGCCATGAACAAAAACCAAAACCGGAGACTTTTGCCCTTCTTCTATTTCAGGTTTAATATACCATCCATCCAATTCCAAATCAAAACTTTTGTACCTAAAATTGTTATACGGCTTTACATCAAGCTCATCAACCACTAGCTTATTGTAATCTGTCAGCTGCTCAAGCCTTTCATCCCATACATAGAGTTCCTTTGGCATAATATCAGTCTCTTTAGTGAAAACCACTTTCCCGTCTCCGCTAACGTCAAATTCTCCTACCCATGAGTTATCTTCTGAAATAGAAGCTAATTCTCTTCTCCTCAGCTTATAAAGACTTATTCTCCCTTCTTTTGCCATAGTAAAGTATACATTGCCTTTTTCATCTAACTTCCCCTGTCCGTTATTGTACACAAGATGTTCTGTTAAGGGGATAACTTTTCTTCCATCCCACAGATAGTGAAAATCATGTTCGCTGTGCTTTTCTTTCTTGGGTTTACCGTAAAGTAGCACCACTTCTCCATTAGAATCTACAGCCATATATGAAACATCCTCAAAGAGTTTCCTGCTTTCTCCTCTCTCATAAATGTAGATGTCATAAAACTTAAAAATCTGAAGAATATTGTCTACCTTTTTAGGAACATTGTAGATTATTTTGTCTCCATGCCAGATAGCAGTAGAAAATTTTTCTGCAGAAAACTCATCAAGAATTACTCCACCTTCCACATCTACTACCAAAAAAATTGTTTTCTCTTTGCTAAAAAATCCTTTATCATCAAACCAAACAGGAGCCTCATCTTCAAATATAAGGTCTTCATCTTCCATCCTTTTAATCCCTGTTATTAAAATCCTTCTATCATCTTTATTCCAGGCTATATCCAAAATGTCCTTTAATTCCAAAATCTTTCTCTCACTCATGGAATTTAAATCGCATAAAAATATCTCGTTAACATCCTTATCCCTATGCTTTCTTACGAAAATCATTTTCCTCCCCGTAGGAGAAAAGCGCGGCATCGTGGCATTTTCAATAAAACTCCTGCCTCCCTTTTCTTCTACAACAATAGTATGTTTGTATTCATTATTCTTCAAATCTGCCTTTGTGAGGACATAAGCTATTTTTAATCCATCCCTTGAAATTCTCGGGTCTTTTAGATAGGCAAATTTCGTAAAAGTGCTCTCGTCCCATTTAATTTTGCTCATTCAAATCCCCTCCTGACATATATATTTCTACATTTTCTCAGAAAATCCTCTATTTTTGTAGGTAAAATTACGCTTTAGTACTCTAATTTTGTAATTCCATAAATTTTTTAAGTAAGCAAAAAACTTCTGTTGTACAGTTATGAAAAAGAGAGTAAAATTAGTATTAAAAACAAAAGGGGGAATGAAGTATCATGAAAATCAAGGTTTTTGCAGCATTTGTATCATTACTTTTTATCATCTCAACCGTATTAGCGGGGTGCAGTGGTCAACCAGCTAAAACTGCTTCCTCTCCTGAAACGGAAAAGCAAATTCTAAGAATAAACTTAGGAGAGGAACCTCCTCGGTTAGACCCTCAAACTTCTACTGACGGAGTCTCTTTTCAAGTTTTAAATGCCGTGCTGGAAGGCCTTGTAAGGCTTGGCCCAGATGAAAAACCTCAGAAGGGTTCAGGTCTTGCAAAAGATTGGAAAATTTCTGAAGATGGGCTCACCTACACTTTTTATCTAAAAGACAATATATACTGGAGTGATGGTAATCCTATAACTGCTTATGACTTTGAATACTCGTGGAAAAGAGCATTAGATCCAAAAACTGCTTCAGATTATGCCTATATAATGTTTCCAATAAAAAATGCTGAAAAATTTAATGCTGGCGAAGTATCAGCTGATGAGGTAGGAATAAAGGCTTTGGATGAAAAAACTTTAGAAGTGCAGCTTGAAGAGCCAACCCCTTATTTCTTAAGTTTGACAGCCTTTATAACATACCTTCCCTTGGAAAAATCTTTCGTAGAGAAAGTTGGCGATAAAATAGCCACAACTCCTGATACTTTGGTTTACAGCGGTCCTTTCATCATAAAAGAGTGGAACCACGAACAGAATATAATACTTGTGAAAAATGATAAATACTGGGATAAGGACAATGTAAAATTAGATGAAATTCATATGGACATGATAAAAGACATGAACACTGTAGTCCAAAATTTTGATAATGGCCAATATGATATAATCACTGTAACCGGAGATTTTGTAGAAAGATACAAAAACAATCCCAATGCTGAATTACAAATATATCCCAATGGTTTTACTTATTTTTTAGCTTTCAATACAAAAAATCCTGTTTTCAAAAATGCCAATATAAGAAAAGCATTCGGCCTTTCAATTGACAGAAAACAGCTTACAGAAAATGTATTAAAAGACGGGTCAATTCCTGCTTATGGATTTGTGCCCTACGGAATACCGGGCAAAAATGAGGAATTTAGAAAAGAAGTGGGCAATTTGTTCACAGAAGACCCTGTAAAAGCTAAAGAACTTCTCCAAAAGGGAATGAACGAATTAGGCATAACTTCTTTGCCTAAAATAACCTTGTTGGCAGATGATACAGAAGTAGCTAAAAGAGAATCCCAGGCAATACAGGAATTCTGGAAAAAGAACTTGGGTGTCAATGTTGAAATACAAAATGTGCCTTTCAAAATCAGGCTTCAAATGTACAAACAAGGAGACTTTGACGTAGTCCTCACGCGATGGGGAGCAGACTACAACGACCCAATGACCTTCATGGACCTATGGTTAAGTGAAATCAGCGGGGAACCTAACAGAGTATTTTACTCAAATCCCGAATACGACAAGTTAATACTGGAAGCCAAAAAGAGCAATGACAACAATCTGCGCATGGACAACATGAAAAAAGCAGAACAAATACTAATGGAAGATATGCCTATATCACCTCTTTTCTTCTCAGCAACAGCTTATGTACAGCAAAAATATGTGAAAGGCGTAGTAAGGCACGCTGTAGGAGTAGACAATGACTGGAAATGGACTTATATAGAAAAGCATTGAAAAAAATCCCTTTGGGCCTTTCCAAAGGGATTAAACTTTTCTTACCCAAAACATTACTGCTAAAATAAATCCCCATAAGACTACAAAATTTTTTACTTTTCTTCCATCAAACCTTTGTGATATCATTGCCCCTAAATAACCTCCCAAAGCAAAACCTAACATTAAAATAAATGCGTATACCCATACCACTTTACCGCTAAAAATCAAGACCAAACCTGAAGTTATATTTATAAAAAGAGATAATACATTTTTTATGCCATTCGCAGTATGTATATCGGTAATACCTGCAATTCCTAAAGTTGCCAGCATTAAAATGCCTATACCTGCTGCAAAATATCCACCATATAAAGAAGTAAGAAACTGTAGTATAAAAACGGCTACTAATGATTTATTTTTTTTATTTCTATCATCAATTAGATTAAATTTGTTTATTCTGTCATTTAATGCTAAAACCACAGTAGCGAACAAAACTAAAAAAGGCACAATAAAATCAAAGACTTTGTGAGGAGTTATCATAAGAAGATAAGCTCCTAAGATACCCCCAAGTAAAGAAGGCAATGTCAGAAACCTTAAAAGCTCTTTCGTCTGATACAGTCTTTCTTTAAATGCCCATGCACCTGTGACAGAACCAGTCCAAAGAGCAACAGTATTTGTTATATTGGCAGATAGAGGATTTATTCCAACCCATACAAGAGCAGGAAAGGTTATTAAAGTACCCCCTCCTGCTATTGCATTAGTGGCTCCTGCTAAAATAGAAGCCACTAAAATTATTACGTAATTACTCATCAGATAATCTCCCCAAATTCTTCAAACTTAAATCTATAGGCTCTTGGTAGTAAATCTTTCTCTGGGTCTTTGTAACCTATCGCTATTATCATGGGTACCATTTTTTCTACATCTATCCCTAAAAACTCCTTCATCTTCTCTTCATTAAAACCATCCATGGGATGGGTTTCAAGGCCATAAACTCTTGCAACTATCATTATATTCATTGCAAAAAGTGCAGTATCTCTTATGGACTTTCTTTTAGCTTGCTCCATATCTTTCCACACTTCAAGGACCCTTTCTTTTGCTGATTCTCTCCTTTCTTTTGGCATATACCCCAGTTCTACAGAACTGTCTAAAACTCTGTCTATATGTTCAAAAGCTGCTTTTGGATTTGCTATTAAGACAATTACAGCCGATGCATCTTCCACTTTTTGTTGGTTAAAACAGATTTCTTTGAGAATTTTCTTTTTTTCTTTGTCCTTTATAACTTTTACCTCCCAAGGCTGAAGATTATTAGCTGAAGGTGCTGTAGCAGTTACCTCAAGGACTTCTTTTATAAGGTCATCGGATATTTCTTTTGTCATGTCAAAAAATGTGATAGACCTTCTCTCTGTTATAAGTTTCTGGCATTCTTTCATACTTATACACTCTCCTTTTTTAATCCAGAATTACAAAGGTAACCTAAAATTGGTATGCCCAGTTTTTAAAAAATGCCGATAATAGATTTATATTCTCTATAAAAGTATGAAATCCTTCCTGCCTTTTTAAAAAAAGCTTTAGAACAAACTCTTTTGAGTTATAATCGAAATAACAACGAATTTTTGCATATTGTTAATTTGTTTACTTTTTCATCCCCCAAACGTCTTTATTAATGAAAAGTCATAAGGAGGAGTTAATGTGGCAGGATTTGTACAAAGCTGCATTCTATTATTTACTTAAATTGGGTGTACCACAGGCTGATGCTGAAGACATAGCCCAAGAAGCTCTGCTTTCCACATACTTGAATTTAGACGGCATTCAAGAGGGAAAGCTAAAAGCTTATGTTTTGACTGCGGCGCGAAACAAATACACTGATTATCTGCGCAAAACCAAAAAAAATGTGACAGTTTCTATTATAAATGTCTTTCCTCAAAGTACCTTTTCAGAGTTTCAACAGATTGAAAATAAAGAAGTAATAAAAAAAGCAGTTAATAGGCTTACTCTCAATGAGCAAAAACTCTTTTACCTTAAATTCATATTAGAAATGTCAAATGAAGAAATTTCCTCTTACTTAAAAACCAATTCCAATACAATAAAGACAATGGTATGGAGACTAAGAAAAAAATTAAAAGAATATTTAAAAGAGGAGGAGAAAAGTTAAATGGGATCAGATTTAAATAAGCCAATAAGCGATATATCTTTTGACGAAAAAGCTTTTTTGCGCAAAGCTCGTTTTAAAAGCATACTTCGCATAATAATAATTTCTTTAATTATCGCCATAGGTGTTTTTGTATTAACCATCATAATTCCCGAAATGATGCTGCAGAATCAAGAAAACCGCATAGATAGCTTTTATCCGGATATTGTTAAATTTACAGAACCTAATACCTTCGCAATTTCAGGAGAAAGTTATAATGTCAGGCTATTCGGGCGGCAAAAAGAATATTATCTTTTAAGGTTAACACGAAAATAGACTATCTAAAAGGAGAATTTTGAACATTGACAACTGCATAGACTTAAACATCCGGCCAGAAAAAAGGTAATAAATATTAAACCAATGCTTTAAAAGCATCAGCTGGGAATTTTTGTAAAGTTATCTAATTATACTACTTAAATTTGGGACACTGTTACTTCTAAACCCAACTTGCGAGCTTCGTTAATAATCCGTTTAACGCGAATTATTTCTTGTTTCTTTCGCACTTCATCGAAAATTCTTTCATCATAGTCAGTGTTATTTTTAAGCATAGTATAAATGATAACTAATATTTTCCTGGCAAGTGCTACTACCGCTTTTTTTGTACCACGGCGCTGCTTTACTTTCCAATACCATGTGGCAAGATATGAATCCCTTATGCGGGTTATACTCCATGCTACTTCACACAGTATCCTCTTTATATAAGTGTTTCCTTTTGTTACTCGAGTGGACTTTTTTTTTCCCGCACTTTCATTATTACCGGGACTTAATCCTGCCCATGAGCAAATGTGCTCTGCAGTCTTGAATTTATCCATATCTGTACCTATTTCAGCAATTATTGCAGCAGCTGCCGTTACATCTATGCCAGGTATTCCATCTAGCTGTTCAATCTGTCTCTTGTATTTTTCAATCTCAGCATTAATACTCTCTTCTATCTCATAAAGATGTTTATACGTTTCATCTAAATGTTTGAGTAAAAGCTTTAAAAATTCTCTTTGATGCTTATTCATTCTACCATTAATTGATAGCTTTATGTCTTCTATTTTATTGCGTGCTCTCCCTCTTACATAATTTTCAACTTCTTTAGCTGTTATACTTCCATGCTCTGCTATATGGTCTATTATCGCTCTACCTGATACGCCAAATATATCTGTCAAAAAATTTGAAAGCTTAAATCCACAGCTTTGTAAATGCTTCTCTATACGATTTTTTTGAGAAGATATCTCTTCAATTATGCTTTTGCGATATCTCGTAAGGTTGCGTAATTCTCGAATTTCTTGCGGAGGAATAAAACTTCCACTTAAAAGACCAGCTCTTAATAAAGTAGCAATCCATTCTGCATCTTTCATATCAGTTTTTTTACCGGGTACATTCTTCATATGTTTTGCATTAGCTACTATGATTGATATGTTACCATCAAAAGCACTTTCGAGTACGTTATATACGGGTTGCCAGTATATCCCTGTACTCTCCATGGCAACATGATGACAGTTTTCTGTTTCAAGCCATGTTTTTAATTCTTCAAGGTCTTTTAATAAAGTGGAAAATGTTCTTATCGTTTTTCCCGGCTTTTCATCATTGACAGAACCTTTAAGCAAACAAGCCACTATTGTTTCTTTGTGAACATCTAATCCACAGCAAACTTCTAGTAAATCCTGCATTTTCTTCACTCCTGTTAAATTTATTACAGGGTTGATTACCTGAGAAAAATAAGAAACTTAACACCCGTGCTGTTCCCATATTGCCTTAATATGGGGCGACAATTGGTTGTGCTCAAAGGTAATCAAGTTAGGTTAACACACGAGGTATTAATCCATCAGCATTAAATCAACCTTTGACCCTGTTAATTTTAGTTTACCAAAAAGCTAGTTTCTTGCAACTTGAAAATTTATTTTCATCTATGGTTGTGCTTTGTTAAGCATGAAGGGTTAATAGGAAATAAGCCTTATCCTGCCGGAATAGTCACAGTTGATTTTGATATCTGGGGAGGAGAGCAATTTAAAGGAGACAAATCTTTTTGTGTTATCGAAACTGACCACATAATCCCCTATTCCAAAATCTCCACAGCCATACCAGAAGGTACAAAAGAATACCTTGCTCCTTATGCCGTGCCAAAATTAAAATTTTACAATCCCGCAGTAAAATACGATAAAGTTATAAGAGAGTTTGATGTACTAAAAAATATACCTAACGATAATCTCGTTGAAATGGCTTTATCTTTTGACAGGCCTTTAACCCTCAGCGAAATTAAAACTATAATACCTGAAGATTTAAAGTTAATGTGGGGTGCCGTTTTAGTTTATGAAGAAAAAGATTATAAGCAAAGAAGCTACCTTGCAGAAAGATTGGTTGGAAACCCCTATATTGACAGCCGTGATGGCGAAAAAGAATTTTTAAAACAGCTGGAACAACTCAGTAATTTGCAAAGTTATTCTTCGACAAATCTAAAAAGAACAGTAAGTTTTTTAAAGGAAAAGGGCATAAAATACTACGGAGTTGTAGTGGTGGGACATCCTGAATCCTTACAAAAGTTGTCCTCTAATTCAATTATAAGGGGAGCAGTTTTAGGTATAGTTACAACTCCTTATTAACTCAATCGAGTACATCCTTTTCCTTAAACCATCGCATACCTGCGAAAGTTAATATAACAAAAATCAAAGGTCCTGCTACAAAGGGAAAAAGGCGGTTGTTCTATTATATCACCGCCTGTTTTCCCTTTTCTAGTGATTCAATTATATAATGGCTTTTCTTGTACTATAAGGGAACTTTTTATCAATTTTCCCCTCTTATATAGTAGAGGGAGCTCCCAAAGAAGAGGTAACAACACATTGGATATAACAGATGTTATTAAAAAAATACAAAAAGGAGATTTTGAAGCCTTTGAGCATCTCATAAAATTGCAGGGCCCAAAAGCATTGAAAACCGCATATCTTATCACAGGCGAAAAACGTATAGCGGAAGAATGTGTGCAAGAAGCATTCCTTCAGTGTTACCAGAAAATTTACCAGCTTAAAAACCCTCAAGTATTTGAAAGCTGGTTTTATAGGATTTTAACTAGGATATGCTGGGGCACTATCTCAAAAAACAAAAACAATGTTTCATTGGAAGCTTTGAAAGAAGCAGGACAAGACTTTCACTCAGAAAAGGACAATACAGAAGAAATTGAGAGATAAAAATGGCAGAACCAATAAAAATAAAGACTTTCCCTGCCTTCCTGCCTGGAAAACATTTTTAGTCTTTCCGGGCAGGTTATTTTTATTCTCCTATGGAACATTTACTTGTCAAATTCGTCTAACTTAGTAGAAAAAAAGATAAAGGGGTGAGATCTGCATGATGATTCCAGAACTTAAAAAGCTTTTTACAGCAATACTCAGCATAACAATATTTATTGGAGCTTTAATTAACATAACAGCGTGTTCTTTTTCTACCTCAAAAGTTCAAGCTGCAAATTTGATGGAAGGAATAAAAGCAAATCCAGTAAGTGAAAAAAACATAGATGAAAAGTTTATCTATAACACAGCCGACTTTTCAATTGAACTTTTCAAAAATTCAATTGATGACAAGGAAAATTCCCTAATCTCTCCCCTTTCAGCGATGCTGGCATTAGCTATGACAGCAAACGGAGCAGATAATGAAACTCTTGCACAAATGGAAAAAGCACTGGGAAAAGACATTTCCATTGAAGATTTAAACAAATACCTGTACACGTATATGAAAAAGCTTCCCAATGAAGAAAAATCAAAATTAACTATCGCCAATTCAATATGGTTCAAAGAAAATGATTTTATGCCCTCTAAAGATTTTCTTCAGATAATTGCAGATTACTATAAAGCCGATATTTTTAAAGCTGCTTTTGACAGCAGTACAGTAAGTGACATAAACAACTGGGTAAAATCGAAAACAAATGGAATGATTGACAAAATATTGAACAAAATTGACCCAGAAGATGTCATGTATCTGATTAATGCTGTAGCTTTTGATGCAGAATGGGAGACAGTATACGAAAAAGCTAGTGTACATGAAGATATATTCACTGATGTGTATGGGAACAGACAAAAAGTTGAATTTATGAACTCAGAAGAAAACTTGTACATTGAAGAAGAGAATGCAGTCGGCTTTGTTAAACCTTATGCTAAGAACCATTACAGTTTTGTGGCTATTCTCCCTGATGAAAATATTTCTGTAAACGAATATATAAAAACATTGACAGGCCGAAAATTCATAGATTTAATAAAAAATGCTAAAATAACTCTTGTGCGTGCTTCTCTTCCAAAATTTAAATACGAATATACAATTAAAATGAATGAAACTCTAGAATCCCTTGGTATGACTGACGCTTTCTTGCCAGACAAGGCTGATTTTAGTAAGCTTGGAAAGTCAGACATTGGCAATTTGTATATTTCAGAAGTACTGCATAAAACTTTTATATCAGTAGATGAACTAGGCACAAAAGCTGGTGCTGTAACATCGGTTGATATAACAGCTGCTGGCATTCCAGTAAACTTTAAGACAGTAAAGTTAAACAGACCTTTCATATTTGCAATAATTCACAACAGCACAAATCTTCCAATATTTATTGGAACAGTTTTAAGCTTAAAATAAAGGGTCAGCATTGTCTGACTCTTTATTTGTAATCAAAATATTTTTCAGAAAAGTCTTCTTTATTCCATTTATGGTCTTTTTCTATTTGCTTTTCTGTTAGGTTAAAGTAGGTATACATCACTTTATCTCCTCTGTCAGGAACCGGGTCATCCCATGTGGCATCAATATATCTCACTTTACCATCAATTCTTACCATGTTCCAAGCATGGGGAACCTCTTTCCCATTGCGTATTCCAGTTCCAGAAACACCAATACTATCTAATCCCGCCAACTGCCCAAGCAAATTAAAAGCCGCTGTATAGCCTTGGCACACTCCTGCTCCTTTTATCAATACTCCATAGGCGGTAAAAGACTCAAATGGAATTGTCCCACTTATATAGTTTTTGTAATCATATTTTGTATGTTTGACAATATAGTCGTGTATCGCTTTCGCTTTTTGTAAATCTGTCATTTTGGGACTTGTAATCTTTGAAATTATTTCTCTAGCTTTTGCCTCTGTCTCTGCTTTCATCTCTTTCACTTTGTCTAGGGGATAGAAATAATTGAAAGTAATCGTAATTTTATAAGAACTACTTTTATAAGTTGAAGCTGAAATACTCCATTTATCAGCATATGCAAGTTCAGGATGATGTGATAAAATCAACTTGGCAATTTCAGATGTCTTGCCCAGTACATCATCTATAGAACAATTTGAACCACAAAAGGAAGAACTTACAACAAAACTCACATCGCTTGCCGTATTTTCTAAGCTATCTTTAATGAGAACGTACATATCTTTTTCACTAGTAACCTCCGGCAAAGGGTTAACGTACTCTCCGCCAAGAGAATCCTTTAAAGAAGGCTTTTCATCAGCCTCTTTTTTAATTCTAAAGTCAATTATAAGACGCCCATTATCCCATACTATCCTATCTTTAAAATTTGATTCTAAATAAGACAAAAAATTTGCAACAAGTTTTGAATCACTCATTCTTTGCTCTATTAAAGAGACTTTTTCTTCAAAAGCAGCAATCAAAGGGCTTGTACTCGAGTTAAAAAATATGACAAAAACTATTACTGCAGTTAATATAAGCCAAAAAATATTTTTCCTCAAATTGTATACCCCCTGTTATGCGGGCTTAAATCTAATTTTACCCTCTATTCAATTATATCACACAAACAAAACTCATGAATAAATTTATAAAAAAGGGCGCAAATTATTGACTAAGGCTTGTTTTATATGCTATAATAAAAATCGCGCAGGGGAGTAGCTCAACTGGTAGAGCAACGGTCTCCAAAACCGTGGGCTGCGGGTTCAAGTCCTGTCTCCCCTGCCATTATTGTAAATTCAATATTTGCAGGCGATGACCCTACCCTTAAAATCCCAAAAAATCCGTGGGCACTGAGAAAGAGGGTGGTGTGCCACGGAGGGGTATAGGAGGGTCTTTTATTATGTCTAAAATCCGAAACATCTCATCTATAACTGCAAAGACAGTTATTGACATGAAAGCACTCCTTGAAGAATTTCTTCTCGTAAAAGAAACTGATGGGCTTTCACCTCGCACTTTGAAAGATTATCGCTATCCCATTGAGAAGTTCATCGAATTTCTAGGATTAAACTACCCTACTTATCAACAAATCCGTATAGCGCTTCTCAAGTATTTGAGTGCTTCCTCATCGTTCTCTGTAAACTCATTTTGAAGAAAAACTAAAATGAATAAAAAAGCTGCCTACAAAATTTTAGGCAGCCTTTTAAGTTTAATACTCCTCTTTTTCATACCTTGCTATAATTCTTGTAGCTATTCCTCCTCTTTCCTGAAATTCACCTATTATTTCCATAAATTTTGGCTGCAGGAGTTCCACCAAATCATCTAAAATTCTGTTTATTGCATGTTCTTGCAATATACCTACATTCCTATAGGATGTAAGGTAATATTTTAAGGATTTAAGTTCTACGAGTTTTTTGTGGGGTATATACCTTATAGTAAGTTTTGCATTGTCAGGTAATCCTGTCCAAGGGCAAACAGAAGAAAATTCATCGGTAATATACTCCACGATAGTATTTTTTTCAGGATACTCATATTCAATAGATTCTAGAACTTCTTTGTCAATTTTTTCGTAACCGTAAATGTCAAATCTTCTCTCTTTATATTTATCTGTCAAATTTCACAACTCCTTTCTTTTCAATTGTAAAAAGCAAAAAATATCCAGTTACCAAAAGTACAGTTTCCGCTACTCCCACGCTTAAGAAAGTCGGAATAAATGGTATGCCTGCAGAAACCTTTAAAGTAATTGCAACTGATGCTGCAATCCAAAGGGCTATGAATATAGCTCCTATCGCTTTGTGAGTAAGTCTTCCAATGTAGTATCCAATTGTACAGCCTATTAAGTTCGAAAGAGGCATAAAAATTAATTCCATTGCACCAGCAAATGGGCTAAACAAATTTGCAAAAAAATTTCCTATCATCATGGAAATAGCATATTTTTTATTGAATACTACAATGGATTTCGTAATTTCCCCGACTCGAAATTGAACGGGTAAAAACGAAATGGACGAAAATATAATTGTGAGTGCGAAATAAATTGCTGCAACAAGAGCAATTTCAGCTAAATCTTTTATTCTTTTTTTGGGCACAAAATTACCTCCCTTGTTTTGTTAACTGGGGTTACCGCGACCCAGGTGAGCATTTTGTTGCTCACTACGATTAATTTTAACATGATTGTATGAGTAATTTGAACTAAAAAATAGCCTCTTAGCAAGTTGTAGTAGGAGTTCCTAAATATTCACTCACTATTTGCATGGCACAGAATTTCCCACACATACTGCAGGTCTTTACATTAGGCTTATTCTTAGTTACACGGTATTTTTCGGCTTTTTCAGGGTCAATGGATAGTTGTATTTGTTCATTCCAGTCTAAATTTGCCCTGGCTTTTGCCATAGCTAAATCTTTTTCTCTGGCCTTTTTTATACCTTTTGCTATATCTGCAGCATGGGCAGCAATTTTAGCAGCAATGACACCTTCTTTGACATCTTGGACGTCAGGAAGTCCAAGATGTTCTGCAGGGGTGACATAACACAGAAAATCTGCTCCTGCAAAAGCAGCAATCGCTCCTCCTATTGCAGCAGTGATGTGATCGTAGCCCGGAGCAATATCTGTTACTACCGGCCCTAGCACATAAAAAGGAGCATTGTGACAAAGACTTTTCTGTAGTTTTACATTGGCTTCGATTTGATCAATGGGAACATGACCAGGTCCTTCTACCATTACTTGAACTCCTGCTTCTCTAGCCTTTTTAACAAGTTCGCCTAAAATTATAAGCTCTTGAATTTGAGCTGCATCGGTTGCATCTTCAAGACATCCTGGTCGAAGCCCATCCCCAAGACTCAGCGTTACATCATATTTTTTTGCTATGTCTAAAAGCCTATCAAAATATTGATAAAGGGGGTTCTCTTTTTCATTATGAAGCATCCAAGCTATTGTAAAAGCTCCTCCTCTACTTACTACATTCATAATTCGTTTGTTGTCTTTAAGTCTTTTAAGGGATTCTAAAGTAAGACCGCAGTGGACAGTGATGAAATCAACTCCATCTTTTGCTTGTTCTTCTATCACTTTAAAAATAAATTCCTCAGGCATTGCTACAATGCTGCCGTATCTTGATATAGATTCTACTGCTGCTTGATACATAGGCACTGTACCAACAGGTACAGATGAGTTTTTGATTATTTCTCGTCGTGACTTGTTAACATCGCCACCAGTGCTTAAATCCATTACTGCATCTGCTCCAACATCTATAGCTACTTTCAACTTTTCAATTTCTTTTCCAATTTCAGGAAAGGCATCGGAAGTTCCAATGTTAGCATTTACTTTTGTTGACAATCCTTTTCCTATGCCCTTGGGAACGAGATTTATGTGGTTAACATTTGCTGGTATTACTATTTCACCTTTTTTGACTCCTTCTAGGACAAATTCTTCAGACACACCTTCATAGTCTGCAACTATTTTCATCTCTTTTGTAATAATGCCTGATAAGGCATATTCTAATTGAGTCATGATAAAAACCTCCTTGAAGTTTTTAATAATAAAATATGCCCACCTGAAAAGGTGAGCACTTTTTACAAATTTCGTAAAACGTGCTTCCCTTCGCAGGCATTACCCTGGTCAGGTTCTAAGAGTCGGGAACGAATCCCCTCTCAGCCATTTCTGGCTCCCCTAGCACTTGAGTATTTAATTTTTAGAATAGAATAGGTTAAAGTAATTATATCACAAAATTTCTCAAAATCCAACTTTCATTAAATAATCAATTGCTTTTTGAAGCTCTGCTTGAACCTTTTTGTATTCTATTATCGTTTTGCCTTACTTAATTTTGCTAAGTTCATCAATAAATGCTGGTCTTTTTTTATACAACCTCATTAGCTCATTTATAATTTCTTTTTGGCTTTGCTCTCCTGCTATTTTTTTATATCTTTTAAGTATTCCACATACTTTTTGATAGTCTTTTCTATTTGATGAAGAGCTTGCAGCAAGTTTTATATATTTTTTGTACACTTCAATAACTTCATCTTTAAACTTATCTTTTAGCTTATCTGCATATTCTTCTATTCTTGTTGGGTTTTCTTTTACAAACTCCATAAGCTCATCCAAGTCATTTTCTTCTAATATGACCTTAAGATAAATATCTTTCCCATGCCATCCCTTATAGCTCTTTAATTCTTGTTTTAAATTATTGTAAAACTCTGTTCTATCACCAGTAATTAATTCCTTTAGTTCTCGATAGTATTCAAAATTTCCATCAAGTAAAAGCTCTTTTGCCAATTTCATTTGTTCTTCTTTTAATGAAAGCTTTTTATAGGCTTCATATCTCATCTTTTTCCATTTTGATACTAAACCAGGATATTGCCTGTCTTGTTCCTCCCACTTTAAAGCTAACTCTATGACTTTCTCATAGTCTTTTTCTCTAAAACTCTTTTGAATAAACACTTCTTTAAAAAAGTCAAATTCAAGATGTTCTTGTACGAATTGTTCTGCTTCTTCTCTACTCCCATATCTCTCTTTTATCACATAAAGAATTTGAAGTAATTTTTCAGTAATATATTTTCCATAGCGATTCTCGGTAGACCAATTACTTACAAGATATTCTATTTTCGACACCAGTTTATCTCTCAGTTCCTCTATGTCAACAAAGTCAGCACAAAGCCAAAGTATATCAATCCTGTAACTTTCCCATCCATCAAAAATTTTACTTTCACTTAATGTCAATAACCTACTAAATATTTCCTTTTTTAAATTTATATCTAAGCTTTCGCTCCGGAATACTATGTCTCCTATAACTTCTATGGCGTCTGATACCAACAAATCTATACTTCCACCCGAATCATCTGCGTATTCAAAAGCCTGTATCGCTTCTTCAAGTACTAAAAATGCAATATCCAATGCTAAGAATATATCCTCAGTGTCTCTGGCTTTCCACAATAAATCTCCCATTTCACTTACAAAATCATATGTTTCATTATAGGAAATAAAACCATCTCTGCCCTTATATTTCCTAACAATAGAATTTATTAGTTTTCTGCACCTTATAAGTTCCTGTTTACTGTCAACCTTTGAATATCTTAAGACGATCCTATTTTTTAAAGTTTCATCGTCTCCTATTAAATCCATTATGATATCTATTAACTCTTCTTTTGAAAGACTGTCTAGTACTTCTTTTATATCCTGCTGTTCTTTAGCTCTTTTTTGTACATTTGAAGCTTCATTCTGACTGCTAAAAATCTCCACCAGTTTATAAAAAGCTGCTACCTGATGTTTACAAATAGGACCATAATCATATGGGCAATTACATTCTGAATAGAGAATTTCCCCACTGTCATCTAGTTTTACCATAACTTCATAGTCATTACTACCTTGAATTTTAAAAATATATTCATTTTTTCTGGGATTGTAAAAGTCTATTATGTTTCCTTCAACATAGTAATCATAACCTCTATCTAAAATTATTTCATCTATATAGTCCTCAAAATCATATATAGTCATTTTATACTTTCTCACCACTCTTTCTCAAAAAGACAACATTTAGTATTATTATCCAACCCCCACCAATTGCTATATAAGCAATTTTTTGTACTTTTATTATGTGGTTAATAATGTACAATTGACCCACGCCCAGCAAAATTCACCTTGGGAGGATTGGAGGAAAATAAAAATGCTCGGGAGTAGGTCACTTATAGAGTGGGTCTATTCTTATGATATATTAACTTAAAAGCAAAAGCAACTCTATTTTTTGCACTTAGTAAAATTTCATAGGACAATAATTATATTCATCATTTTTGTTGAAAATTTAACAATCCTATTGTATAATGTAATTAAAATACTGAGCCCAAGGAAGTACTCTGAGGGCAAGGAAAGGAGGAAATTCAAAGATGTCTATTACGCTGAGCGAAAAAGAGAAAAGATGGATGGAAGGAGTAATCAAAGAGGAACAAATCACCAGATATCTTGAAAACGGAAGAGACTTCATTGATGACGAAGAAATATGGGAAAAACTGAGGAAAAACCAGAATCCTGATAAGCAGAGGATAAGAGAAATAATTCAAAAGTCACTAGAAATAGAAACTCTTGAACCTGATGAAACGGCTGCTCTTCTCAATGTTAAAGATCCTGAACTATGGCAAGAAATTTTTGATGCAGCAGCAAAAATCAAGAAAAAAGTTTATGACAGCAGAATTGTAACTTTTGCGCCCCTTTATTGCAGCAACCTGTGTGTAAATAATTGCGTCTACTGCGGATTTAGGAGAGAAAATACAGTCATCAAAAGAAGAAGGTTAACATTAGAAGAAGTAAGAAGAGAAGCAGAAGTTCTAGCAGGAGAAATAGGCCATAAGCGTTTAATTGCAGTATATGGTGAGCATCCTACTACAGATGCTAAATATATTGCAGATACAATAAGAACTATATATGAAGTCAAAGTTAAAACAAAAAATGGATATGGGCAGATAAGAAGAGTAAATGTAAACGCCGCCCCCATGTCTATAGAAGAATTAGAAATGCTTCGGGATGTAGGAATAGGAACCTATCAGGTTTTCCAAGAAACCTATCATCACGAGACCTATAAAAAGCTACACCCAGAAGGAACCATAAAATCCCATTATCAGTGGAGATTGTACTGTCACCACAGAGCACTGGAAGCAGGAGTTGACGATGTAGCTTTGGGAGTGCTCTTTGGACTTTATGACTGGAGATTTGAAGTAATGGGTCTTTTATATCACGCAAGAAATCTAGAGAAATTTTTTGGTATAGGACCTCATACCATATCTTTCCCAAGGTTAGAACCTGCTGCTAATACACCTTTTGCTCAAGAATCAAAATACAAAGTATCTGATGAAGATTTCAAAAAGTTAATAGCTGTCATAAGGCTTTCTGTACCTTATACTGGTATGATTCTAACCGCCAGAGAACCTGCTCACTTAAGGGATGAAATTCTCTCCATGGGCATAGTCACTCAAACGGATGCTTCTACAAAAATTGGAATAGGCGCCTACTCTGACAGGTACACCGAGCAGGAAGCAGAGAGACAGCAGTTCCTGCTAGGGGATACCAGAAGCCTGGACGAATTGATAAGAGAACTGGCAAAAATGGGGTATATAACAAGTTTCTGTACAGCAGGTTACAGATGTGGAAGAACAGGCAAACACATAATGACCCTTTTAAAAACAGGAAGAGAAGCTGTTTTCTGCAAGCTAAACGCCGTACTCACTTTTAGAGAATGGCTGGACGATTTTGCAAGCGAGGAAACAAAAATAGCCGGTGAACAAGTAATACAGAAAGAAATTGAAGAAATCAAAGAAAGAGTTCCCGCAGAAGTATTTTCAAAGCTCATGGAGTATTACAGGAGGATACAGAATGGAGAAAGAGACCTCTACTTCTAAAAAGCTATTGATCGAAGAATTTACCAGGCTCTCAGACTTAATAAAATCAAAGTACGGCGTAAGCTTGTGGCTGGTGGAAATTATGGGAAAAAGGCATTCGTATGTAGCAGGCCATAAAGAGGAATCATTCCTTCCACCCCAGGTTATTTATCTTAATGAGAGGTTTGCAATAGTATCAAATAATTGGGACAAAATTCCTGAAAAAGAAAAGAAAAAGCTTATCAATCACCTCAAGAAGTTCAGTGGCACATAAATGTGTGCCCTTTTTTTTATTTTCTCGACTTTGTCAGTTGGAGGCCATTTTTAGGCTGGTAAAAAATATCAAACCCTTGATTTTCAAGGGTTTTTTGTTTTTAGGATTAAAAAATTTTTCAAAACTGTAGGGACAATTTTTATCCTAATTATTGCCATAATACTTGACTATATTCACTTTTTGTAGTATAATGTAATAAACTAACATAAAGGTGATGCCATATGTTTCTCAAAATAACTAAAGCTGGTGGCTATGAGTATGCCAAAATTGTCCATAATTATCGCGAAAATGGTAAAATAAAACAAAAAGTCTTGCTTAATCTCGGTAGAATTGATGAACTTAAAAATGACCCTTCTTTCATTAATCTTGTAGATAAATTGCAAAAAATATTTTTAAGCTCTAGCGAAGAGACAGGTTCGATCAAGTTTTCTCCAGAAGATGTTTCAGAAGGGATTATTAAAAACTGGGGATATATTGTGTATAGGAAACTTTGGGAAGAACTTGAGATAGGTAAATTTCTCAAACAGTATAGCTCCCAAAATTCCAAGATAAAGTTTGACATTGATAAAGTGGCATTTTTAATGACAGCACAGAGATTAATTCAGCCAGTAAGCAAACTTCAAACGTACTACCGCAAAAATAGATACTTTGGATTTGAAGAAGATATTGATTTGAATCAGCTGTACAGGGGATTAGATATTCTGGCCCAGATAAAAGAGGATTTGGAGCTATATCTTTATCACAAGAATAGAGATTTATTTAACATGGTAGTTGATGTTGTTTTTTATGATGTGACAACATTTTACTTTGAAAGCATTAAGCAAGATAACTTAAGGGATTTTGGATTTAGCAAGGATAACAAGGTAAATGAGGTACAAGTAGTAATGGGCATGCTTGTAGATAAAGAAGGAAGACCAGTTGGATATGAACTGTTTCCAGGAGATACTGTTGACAGCAAGACCATGATAGAAATTTTGAGGAAACTGAAAGATAAATTTTGCATAGACCAGGTAATAATAGTTGCGGACAAAGGCCTTAACAGTAAACTTAATTTAAAGCTGATAAAAGAAGCGGGATACGACTACATTGTGGCAAGCAGACTGAAAAACATGAGTAAAGAGATTTTAGATAGAGTATTTGATGAAGAAGGATATCAAGTTCTGGAAGAGAAAAAGTGGAAATTTGACAGAGAAATATTTGGTGAAGAGTTTAGATTCAAGGTCATAGAAAGAGAGAATATTATCAAAACGGGAGAAGGGGAAATATTCAAGATACCTGAGAATCTAATAATAACCTATTCAAGCAAGAGGGCCAAAAAAGATAAAGAAGAGAGGCAAAGGCTAGTAGAAAAAGCAAAAGAACTTTTAGAAAAGCCCGGCAATGTAAGGGCAGCAGAAAAGAGAGGAGGAAGGAAATATTTAAGACGCATTTCCGAATCAGAAGAATATGTACTGGATGAAGAAGCAATAAAGAGAGATGAGAAATTTGACGGTTTTTATGCAATTCAGACCAGCAAGAAAGAAATGAGTGTGACAGAAGTTTTGAATGCATATCATGATTTATGGAAGATAGAGCAGTCTTTCAGAGTAATGAAAAGTTGTCTGGAGGTAAGACCAATATTTCACTGGACGGAAAAAAGGATAAGAGGGCATTTTGTTGTGTGCTATTTAGCATTTTTACTGGAAAGAACTTTAGAATACAGCTTGAGGTCTAAGGGGAAAGAATTAAGCAGTGATAGAATAAAAGAAGCGATAGGTTCAATGAATTTTGTGGAGATAGAGATAAATGGGAAGAAATATTTAATCAAACAAAAGATAGAGGAGGAAGCTGAAGACATATTGAAGGTGATGAAAATAAGGCTCTTTGTCAATAGTTGGGGTGGGTATTTTTTCTGAATGCCCACCTATAAATTTTCTTACGTTATATGATAATATTTGTAATTATTGGTTGCAATAAAAGATATAGCTAGAAATGTGAGCAGGTATTTACCTATGCTTTTTTGTCGAAGCTCTATAATATCCTTAAATATTCTCGTTGCTAAAAACACTGTTATATCAAGCATTGCAATATAATATCCTTTTCCTGAATCGGTAAAAATTTCTATAGCCGTATGCAAGTCTTTTTAGTACTTTAATTTTATTGTTATAGCCTTCTGTTACAGAATTGGTGTAAGGTATATCAAAGGCATTTGTTATTTCTTCAAACCAACGGTTAAATACCTGTATGCATCTTTTAAATTCATCAATTTTGCTTTCTTTAGTTAACTGCATCCATCTTTTTAGTTCTATTTTTGCTTCCTTTGAATTTTTGCATTTTAACACTCTATTACTAAATTCTTCTTTTAAAAAGTGTGCCATTCTTAAGTCGGCACTGTACCAAAACATTATTTCCAGCTTTTCTTTTTGTTCGGGCGTTAAGGTATCATATTTTGCAAGAAGCAGCTTACGACTTCTTTTAAAATATCTCCTTTTATCTCTTGCTAGTTCTTTTTGCACTCTTTTCCTTACATTTTCTATTGCCCAATATACGTACCTTGTAAAGTGAAATTTGTCTATCGCTATCTTAGCTCCTTTGAAATATGTTTTTACTGTCAATAAAAAAGGTTTCCACATGTCTATAATAACCCACTTCACTTTATTCCTGTCTTTAAATCTTTTGAAATATTCACTTAGATCTTCTTGTTTTCTGTCTTTTAAAATATCTAGTATTTTTCCTCCTTTTGGATCGACAATAATACAATGATATTTCCTGCCTCCAGAGTTTCCTTTAAATTCATCTATACTGATAACTTCAGGCAATATCTTATAATCAGGTTCCACTCCTACTGTATCTAAAAGTCTCATCACTGTCGTGATTGATACTCCTGTAACTTCAGATATCTCTTTCATGCTTTGTTGTTTTTTCAGTTGTTGTAGTATGTAAATAGATAGTCTGTTGGTCATTCTATGGTAACGTGGTAAATAGTCTAAATGTTCATAGAATCTTTTACCACAGTGTTTACAAACATATCTCCTCTTCTTTAGTACTATCACTGTTGGTTTCCCGAATAATGGCACATCTTTTATTCTTTGTACTCTATAATCATGAATCTTAGACGTTGTTGCCCCGCACCTTGGACAAATATGTGGTTTCTGTTTCATCTTAATATGTAGCTCTATTCTGTTGTCATTCTCTATTATATCTTCCCAAATTATATCTTCAGATTTTAAGAAATTTGTGATATAATTACCTTGCACTTATTCTGATGCCTCCTTTTGTTAGATTGTTTTAACCACTTTCTATTATAGCAGGCATTCAGAATAAGTGCTCTCTTTTTTATAGATTTCTTTCTCCCCACCCCAACATTTATTATAGAACCGAAAATAAAAGCACCAAAAAATTTCATTACATATGAGGAAGGCATGGAATTAATTAGCATGAGAAAGTAATGTAGTGACAAATTTCACACCCATTTTTTGTCAATACCTGTATTCCCAAGCCTTTTGGGTTTCAAACTGACAAAGTCAAGAGAGGTTTGCAATAGTATCAAATAATTGGGACAAAATTCCTGAAAAAGAAAAGAAAAAGCTTATCAATCACCTCAAGAAGTTCAGTGGCACATAAATGTGTGCCCTTTTATTTTTTATCCCTCCTTCTCTTCAAATTTCATGGCAAATTCAACCGCTCCCATTTGGAAAAAAAGATGTGCTTTCCTTGAAAGTGGAGTCTCTCCAGGACTTACCTCTACTACAAAAGCTCCTCTTTCAAGGGCCAGAAAAGGAAGAGAAGCTGCAGGCTGCACCATTAAAGATGTACCAATCACAATAAAAAGGTCTGCCTTCTGTGAAAGTTCCATAGCTTCCGTAAGTTTATCAGATGGGAGAGGTTCACCAAACCAAACCACATCTGGTCTTACAATAGATCCGCATTTCGGGCACTCAGGAGGTATTTTGCTTAAAGGCACTTCTCTATTTATGCCTCTGAAGTCACATTTTGTGCATTTTACTTTCCATATATTCCCATGAAGTTCTATCACATTTGTAGACCCTGCTGCCTCATGTAAGCCATCTACATTTTGCGTAATTACTCTTACATTTTTAAACCTTTCCTCAAACTCTGCAATAAGTAAATGACATTTATTAGGTTTCGCTTTAGAAATTATCCTCCTTCTGTAATCATACCATTCCCAAACAAGAGCTGGATTTCTTTGAAAAGCCCATGGCGTTGCAAGTTCTTCTGGATTGTACTTTTTCCATAGCCCATCCTCTCCTCTAAAAGTAGGTATCCCACTTTCTTTAGATATCCCTGCTCCTGTCAGCACAACTGTCAAATTCGATTGAGTTAGTTTTTCTTTCAATATTTTAAAATCCATTTTCTTTTCCTCCCCTACATTTTTATCATTTAAAAATTTCTCCTTCAATTTCAAAACTCCTTTTTTCAAAAAAGCAACAAAACTATGGTAAAATATATCCTGTAGACAAAACTTCTGAAAGGGGAGTCGGAAGGTGAAAAGCTATAGAAAAGAACTCTGGTTTGAAACCAAAAAAAGAAGAGAGTTTATCAATATTACTCCTCTCGTGGAAGAATGCGTAAGAGAAAGCGGAATAAAAGAAGGTCTTCTTCTCTGCAATGCCATGCACATAACTGCCAGTGTCTTTATAAATGACGACGAACCAGGATTACATAAAGACTTTGAAAATTTTTTAGAAAAACTGGCTCCTGAAAAGCCTTATGAGCAGTACTATCACAACACCTATGAAGACAATGCCGATGCCCATCTAAAAAGAACTATTATGGGAAGAGAAGTTGTCGTGGCAATAACAGATGGAAAATTAGATTTAGGGCCGTGGGAACAAATTTTTTACGGAGAATTTGATGGAAAAAGGAAAAAAAGAGTACTGGTAAAGATAATAGGAGAGTAAAAGGCACTTATACTCTTTTTAAGTGCCTTTTACAAAGTCTTTTTATAATCTTCGTTGCTTATCTTGTCCGTCTCCTCTACATACCCTGCATTTTCTTCGTCGTATACCTCTTCATAATGGTCAGAACCGCTTTTTGTCTTATTAAACCTTGCAACTTCTTGAAAGGAGTCTTCAGCATCAAACTGTATCTCTCCTTTTTTGTCCTTGTATCCCCATCCAAAGGGGTATTTTATGACTTTTTCCTCATTGGGTCTTGAATTTTTCAAATCCTTTAAGCTTAAGTCCTTTTCTTTTGCGCAGGAGGAGCATAAAGTAGTATAGGGAATAGCCTCAAGCCTTTCTTCCTCTATGGGTTCCCCACAATTCTCACAAATTCCATAATTCCCATTTTCTATTTTTTGAAGTGCATCTTCTATTTGACGCAGTATATTTTTTTCATTATCTTTTAAAGCGTAATTTTTCTCTACTTCATAAACCTCTGAAGCCATATCAGCTGGATGATTGTCCAAAAGAGAAAGCTCCTGATAGTATTCCCTCTGAGCAATTCCTCCAACGCCATCGTTTAAATTCATCTTATGTATTGTGGACAAAACTCTATTTTTCTCCTCAAGAAGTAGATTTTTAAAGTACATTAATTTTTCATTATCCACTACAATCAGCTCCTGTCAGTACAATTTTTGCTGTACAATCTTAACTATGTCAGCTATAATATTCCCTATTAGAGGCAAGTTTAATACAACTAATTTTTGTAAGATATAGATGATAATTGCACCAAGTATTGTAAAACCGACTGCTATTCCAAAACCTCTCGCAATTCCTCCTATAAAATTTAGCCACAAAAGCCTATAAGGACTTTGCATAAGCTCTACATAGTCAGCTATTTTCATTTTTTCCATAAGCTCAGCCATCTGGTCAAGCTGTTTTTTTATAGCGATTAAAAGCAGATTATCCTTATCTCTTTTTTCCTCTTTATCATTCAACTGTTTATGCCTCCTTTTCATGCAAACTTCTTAATTTAATTAATATGCATTAAGCCCTCTTTTATAATAGTTTACAACAAAATCCATTGCAAAGAAAGGGTTGTTGACTTTTAATTTTTCGCATATTATGATAAAGTTAAAATCTGAAAATTGAAGGTGATAGCGTGGAACTTCATTTCAAAACAAAAGTAGTGCATATTGGAAATTATGTGGATGAAAAAATTCCTCCAAAACCCAAAACTCTCCCTATATATCAAACTTCTGTATTTACTTTTGATACTCTTGAAGAAGTTTATGATTACTTAGAGGGCAATCCTTCAAGGTATATGTACACAAGGCTTGGAAACCCAAACCAAACTGCTGTAGAAGAATTAATTGCAAATTTAGAAGGAGCAGAGGCAGGGCAAGCCTGCGCTTCAGGGATGGCAGCAATTTCCTCAGCTCTCCTGGCAGAAGTGAATTCAGGAGACCACATAATCGCAGCAAAAGACATATACGGAGGAACAAACAGCCTTTTTAATTCGGAGTTTAAGAGATTGGGAATTGAAATAAGTTTGGTGGATTTTTCAGAGTTAGAATCTGTAGAAAAGGCTATCAAGCCAAATACAAAAGTCATATACATGGAAATCATGACAAATCCTTTGATAAGAGTATTTGACGTTGAAGAAATTGCAAAAATAGCAAAAAAACACGGATTAAAACTTATAGTAGACAATACTTTTACAACTCCTTACCTGATAAGGCCTTTAGAAGTCGGCGCTTATGCTGTAATACATAGCGCCACAAAATACATAAACGGACACAGTGATGTAATAGGAGGACTTATAGCAGGAAATAAAGAATTTATCTCTCGCACAAGGAGAATAGTCCACAATTTTGGAGGCTCTATGAGTCCTTTTGACGCATGGCTCACTTTAAGAGGTGCTAAAACACTGTTTTTAAGGATGAGAGAGCACTGCAAAAATGCGATGAGATTGGCCGAATTTTTAGAAAGCCATCCAAAAGTGAAAAAGGTCTTCTATCCAGGACTGCCTTCTCACCCTGATTACAACATCGCCAAAAAGCTCTTTAAAGATGAATTTGGCGGAATGCTGAGCTTTGAAATTGACGGTGGTGAACAATCTGTAAATAGATTCATGCAGGAGCTTAAACTTATAAAATTTGCTCCATCACTGGCAGGAGTTCAAACCATGATAACACATCCGAAGTCCACTTCCCACAGGGCTTTGAGCAAAGAAGAATTAAAAGCTCTTGGAATTTCAGAAGGACTCATAAGGGTGTCTGTCGGAATTGAGGAAATAGAAGATGTAATAGTTGACTTTAAACAGGCTCTAGATAAAGTGTAAAGAGGGAGACCTTACACTCCCTCTTTTATTTCATCAAGCGCTTTTAAAACTTGATCCACATGCCCATCCACTTTTACCTTTCTAAATATCTTTCTCACAATCCCCTTTGAATCTATTATAAATGTAGACCTTTCTATCCCCATTTTCCTTTTACCGTACATATTCTTCTCTTTGTACACTCCATATTCAGTTGATACTTTTGCCTCTTTGTCACTTAAAAGTACAAATGGAAGACTGTACTTTTCAATAAACTTTCTGTGAGAAGTCTCGTCATCTAAGCTTATTCCGATGACAACCGCATTTTTCTCTTCAATAGCCTTTATGCTGTCTCTAAAACCAACTGCCTCTTTGGTGCACCCTGGAGTATTGTCCTTTGGGTAAAAGTACAGCACTACATTTTTCCCGAGAAAATCTGAAAGAGATACCTGTCTACCATCAGCATCTGGAAGCACAAAATCAGGGGCTTTTTTGCCTACCTCTACCATATTATCCCTGCTTTCTAAAATTATTTTCTATGGATAATCATTATCTGATACTTAAATTATAGCCTCATTTCCTTCAAATGTCAACACCTTTTTATTTCTCTCATTAAATTTTCAAATTCAAGAAAATTGAGAGACTGCTCACCATCTGACAAAGCCTTTTCAGGATCAGGATGCACTTCTACCATTATTCCGTCAGCACCAGCACAGAGGGCTGCCTTTGCCATTGGGATAATTAAGCTTCTCTTCCCTGTACCGTGACTTACATCTACAATAATAGGAAGATTTGAAAGTTCATGGATTACAGGAACTGCTGCTATATCCAAGGTATTTCTCGTATAAGTTTCAAACGTCCTTATACCCCTTTCACACAAAATGATGCTGGTATTCCCTTCAATTGCAATGTATTCCGCTGCATAAAGCCATTCTTCATAAGTTGCAGAAAACCCTCTCTTTAAAAGCACAGTTTTTTTAGTCTTCCCTACCTCTTTTAGAAGCGGAAAATTTTGCATATTCCTTGAACCGATCTGCAAAACATCTGCGTATTCTTGAACAATCTCTACATCTCTCACATCTAAAACTTCTGTCACAATAGGGAGTTTAAAAACATCTCCTACTTTTCTCAAGAGTTTGAGCCCTTCAATGCCCAAACCTTGAAAGGAATAGGGAGATGTGCGGGGCTTATAAGCCCCGCCCCTTAATGCATTGGCTCCACAGCTTTTGACCTTTTCGGCTGTCTTTACAAGCATTTCTTCACTTTCCACTGCACAAGGGCCTGCAATTATAAGTTTCTCCTCTCCAACGGTTACCTCCCCTATTTTTATGCTCGGCTTTTTATCTTTATTTCCCACTATTTTAAATTCCATACTTATCACCTTCACAAGACTTCTCTTAAGCTTGACACAAATTCCTTTACCTCTTTTAACATTTCACATCTATTATACCCCTTAGCAATTCTTTCTACAATAGCGCTTCCTACCACAATTCCATCGCTCAAACTTTTAAGCTTTCTTGCCATTTCAGGACCTGATATACCAAAACCTAAAGCCTTTGGCATGCTGGTATATGAAGATACCAGCCTCATGTATTCCTCAAGGTCTGTTGCAATTTCCTCTCTCGCTCCCGTAACTCCGGTCAGAGTCACGCAGTATACAAATCCCTTACCGTTTTCAGTAATTGCCTTTATTCTCTCCTTTGAAGTAGGAGCTACCAGAGGTATTAAATAAATTTCGTACTTATCAGCTATATCCAAGACTTCTTTCCTCTCCTCCAAAGGGAGGTCGGGAATAATGAGTCCATCAACTCCTGCTTTTTTCGAATCCTCCAAAAACTTCTCTATGCCGTATTTGAAGACAGAGTTGTAATAAACAAGATAGACAATAGGAATATCGCTCTTTTCTCTTATTCTCATTACCAAATCCATTATATCTTTAATTTTTATTCCCTTAGCCAAAGCTCTCTGGGAAGAAGCCTGGATTGTCGGCCCATCGGCCAATGGGTCAGAATAGGGTATCCCAAGTTCAATTATATCCGCTCCTGCCTCTTCAAGGGCTAAAACTATATCATAAGTTGTGTCAATGTCTGGGTCTCCGGCAGTAATGAAAGTTATAAGGGCTTTTTTACCTTCTTTTTTGAGGTCATCAAACCTTCTATCAATTCTATTCACAATTCCACCCCCATTACTTTTGCGACGGTATTTACATCTTTGTCCCCTCTTCCAGAGAGATTTACTACAATTATCTTGTCTTTGTCTAATTTTCTAGCCAATTTCATAGCATAAGCCAGAGCATGTGCACTTTCTAATGCTGGTATTATTCCTTCTGTCTGAGACAGGTCCATAAAAGCTGCCAAAGCCTCTTCATCTGTAGCATACACATACTCTGCCCTTCCTATCTCCTTCAAATAAGCGTGTTCTGGCCCCACTCCTGGATAATCAAGCCCTGCCGATATCGAATGAACAGGTAGAATTTTCCCCTCCTCATCCTGAAGGAGGTAGGTCATCATGCCGTGGAGCACCCCAACTGAACCTTTTGCCATTGCTGAAGCGTGTTTCCCTGTCTCTATACCTTCTCCTGCCGCTTCTACCCCTATCAACTTCACTTCCTTATCTTCAATAAAAGGATAGAATATTCCCATGGCATTACTGCCTCCTCCCACGCAGGCAACCACATAATCAGGAAGTCGACCTTCTTTTTCAAGAATTTGCTCTTTCGTCTCATCCCCTATAACTCGCTGAAAATCTCTTACCATAGTGGGATAGGGATGAGGTCCTACCACAGAGCCAATCACATAGAAGGTAGTTTCTATATTAGTGACCCAATCCCTTATGGCCTCATTCACTGCATCTTTCAATGTCCTTGTACCTGAAGTAACAGCTGTCACTTTTGCCCCTAAAAGTTTCATCCTAAACACATTTAGTGCCTGCCTTTTTATATCTTCTTCTCCCATGAATATTTCGCATTCCATTCCAAACATAGCAGCAGCTGTAGCAGTAGCAACTCCGTGCTGTCCTGCTCCTGTTTCAGCTATAATCCTCTTTTTGCCCATTCGCTTTGCCAAAAGCACCTGCCCCAGTACGTTGTTTATCTTGTGAGCTCCTGTGTGGTTGAGGTCTTCTCTTTTTAGATAAATTTTCGCGCCACCCAGCCTTTTAGTGAGATTTTCTGCATAATACAAAGGCGTAGGCCTTCCTGAGTATTCTTTAAGATAATATCTGTACTCCTCCATGAATTTTTCGTCCTTCTTTGCCTCTTCAAATTCTCTCTCTAACTCTATAAGAGCATTCATAACTGTCTCCGGCACATACTGCCCTCCAAACCTTCCAAACCTACCTTTCATACAACACCCCTCACTTTCTCAATAAATGACTTCATTTTATTAAAGTCCTTGTATCCTCCAACCTCAACGCCACTCGACACATCGACGGCGTAAGGTCTTACTAGTTTTATCGCCTCTTCAACATTTTCCTCCTTAAGCCCTCCTGACAAAACAACCGGTATTTCTCTTTTGTATGCTTTAAGGATATTCCAATCAAATACCTCTCCTGTACCTCCATACCCTTTTTCAGAAAAAGAGTCAAACAAAAAGGCATCCACTTTAAATTCTCCTGTCTTTTTTAAGTCAAGGTTGCTTCTTATTCTTATAGCCTTCCAGACAGTGAAATTTTTAAAATTGTCTATATACTCCTGTGTCTCATCACCGTGAAACTGCAAGACATCTAGCTTTAATTTTTCAGCTATTTCCATGACCTTCTCAATAGGTTCATTTACAAAAACTCCTACCTTTTTAATCCCTTCTTTGAGCCTTTTTACAAATTCCAATGCCTCTTTCAAATCAACTCTTCTTTTGCTCTCAGAAAATACAAAACCTATAAAGTCTGGCTGTAACTGATTTGCATAATAGATATCTTCAAGCCTTCTTAAACCGCAAATTTTTACTTTTACCACTTTATCCTCCCCTCACTTTTTTCACAAACTCCTTTATTCTTCCCTCATCCATTTTCATAAAACTTTCACCTATCAAAACCGCCTTAACCCCAAGGGAAGATAAATACAATACATCCTCTGGAGTTTTTATGCCACTTTCAGATACTACTATCTTACCTTTAGGGATGTTTTTTATAAGTCTTTCCGTTGTTTTTATGTCAACTTTAAAAGTCTTCAAGTCCCTATTATTTATCCCTATGATATCGCATCCTGCCTTTAGCGCAGTCTCAAGTTCTTCCTCCTCGTGAACCTCGACAAGCACATCAAGCCCAATTTGTTTTGCTATATCGCAAAAATTTTTTAGCTTATCTTTCAAAATAGCCACAATCAATAAGACTGCATCTGCCCCTAGAAATTTTGACTCATAAATCTGATACTCATCTATTACAAAGTCTTTCCTCAAAACAGGCTTTGTGGTTAACTTCTTTACCTGAGGAATGTAGCCATCTTCGCCTTTAAAAAATCTTTTCTCTGTCAAGACAGATATGGCATCAACCTCTGCCTTTTCGTAGGTCTTTGCAATTTCTACAAGGTCAAATTCTTCTTTTATAATCCCTTTGGAAGGAGAAGCTCTCTTTATCTCCCCTATAATTGCCACCTTTCCTTTGTTCAGAGAATTTTTAAAATCTCCTCTGTATGCTGCGTTGACATTTAGCAATTCGTTGTAAGACTTTAACTCTTTTTTCTTCCTCACTTCTTCTTTTTTTAAATTCACAATTTCCTCTAGAATCATGAAATAATCCTCCTTTGGTAGTCTAAAATCTCCAAAAACCTCTCATAAGCCAAACCGCTATTAAGAAGCCTTTCCGCAAGTTCAACACCTTCTTTTAAGTTTTCAACCAACTTGCCCACGTATAAAGCCGCTGCAGTGTTTAAAACCACTATATCTCTTCGAGGTCCTTTTTGACCTTTTAATATGTCAATAATTATTTCTGCATTTTCTTTAGGACCTTCTCCTTTTAAGTCTTCAGGCCTAGAATAAGGAATATTAAAATCCGCCGGATCTATCACATAATCAAATACTTTCCCCTCCCTCACCTCACTCACATAAGTTGGAGAAGTGGTGGTTATCTCATCAAGCCCGTCAAACCCGTGTACTACCATTGCTCTCTCTATCCCAAGCCTCAAAAGCACTTCCGCTACCGGATGAGTTAGATTTCTATCATATACCCCTAATACCTGCCCTTTTATAGGTGCAGGATTTGTCAAAGGACCCAGCAAGTTAAATACAGTTCTTGTACCCAATTCTTTTCTTATTGGAGCGACGTTCTTCATCGCCCTATGGTATAGAGGTGCGAAGAGAAATCCCATTCCTTTTTCTTCGATAAGCTTTTTGGTAACCTTTGGCTCAACTTCCACGTTAAACCCCAATTCCCTCAAAACATCAGCACTGCCGCTCCTGCTCGAAACAGCTCTGTTGCCATGTTTTGCAACTTTTACACCCGCAGCAGAGGCAATTATAGCTACAGCAGTGGAAATATTAAAAGTCTTTCCCCCGTCCCCACCTGTACCACAGGTATCAATGACGTAGTCAGCATCCAATTGCAATTTTACTGCATTGTCCCTCATGGCTTTTGCAAAACCTGTTATCTCTTCCACACTTTCCCCTTTCAATCTAAGCCCTATCAATAGACCTCCTATTAAAGAAGGAGTGCCATTCCCACTCATAATTTCCCCCATAACTTCGTAAGCTTCCTTTTCATCAAGATTTTCTTTTAATACAATTTTTTTAATCGCCTCCTTAAGCATTTAAAACACCTCCAAAAAATTTCTCAATATCTCCTTTCCTTGTTCTGTCAAAATAGACTCTGGATGAAACTGTAAACCATACAGAGGGTATTTTCTATGCCTTACCCCCATAATCACCCCTTCCTCCGTCTGAGCTGTTATTTCCAACTCTTCAGGTAAAGTATTTCTATCAATAACCAGCGAATGGTATCTCATTCCTTTAATTGGATTTTTTATATTTTCAAATATTCCTCTGCCATTGTGAAAGATAAGAGAAGTTTTTCCATGCATTATCCTATCTGCTTTTACAATTTTCGCTCCGTACGCGTATCCAATAGCCTGATGTCCAAGACATATCCCTAACATTGGAACTTTTTGACCTAAATTTTTAATCAATTCGACGCATATTCCTGCATTTTCCGGTCTTCCCGGTCCTGGCGATAATATAATTTTATTAGGATTTAGTTTTGCAACCTCTTCCACTGTTATTTCATCATTTCTCACCACCATGACCTCCTCTTTCATTTCTCCTACGTATTGATAGAGATTGTAGGTAAAAGAATCGTAATTATCTATAATCAAAACCATCAAAGAACCTCCTTAAGTACCATCACTTTATTTAAAGTTTCATAGTATTCCATCTCAGGAATTGAGTCACACACAATACCTGCTCCTGCTTGAAGATAAGCAGTATTTTCTTTTATGAGAATAGTCCTTATTGCTATGCACATATCCATATTGCCGTTATAGGAAAAATAGCCAACAGCCCCTGCGTAAAAGGACCTTTTCACATTTTCTAATTCCTCTATTATTTCCATCGCTCTTATCTTTGGCGCTCCAGAAACTGTGCCTGCAGGAAGACAAGCTATAAGGGCATCAAAAGCGGTAAATCCTTTTTTTAATTTTCCAGAAACAGTTGATACAATGTGCATTACATGAGAGTAAAAATCCACCTCCATAAAGCGCTCCACTTTAACACTTCCAAATTCACTGACCTTTCCTATGTCGTTTCTCCCTAAGTCAACCAACATCACATGCTCTGCCCTTTCTTTTTCATCCTTCAAAAGTTCTTCTTTGTTTTTTAAATCCTCTTTTTCATCTTTTCCCCTTCGTCTTGTGCCTGCTATAGGATTTGTGGTCACTTTGTCTTGAAAGACTCTCACAAGGCTTTCAGGAGAAGAACCCAGAAGCTGAAAATCGCCAAAGTCGATATAGAAAAGATAGGGAGAAGGATTTTTAGAACGCAACCTCCTGTAAATCTCAAAAGGATCTGAATTTGTCTTTGCCTTTAGCCTCTGGGATAACACCACTTGAAATATGTCTCCTTTTTCAATGTATTTTTTGGCTCTTTCAACAATTTGACAAAACTCTTCTTTTGTGAAGTTGTAAGTTATCACTTTTTCTTCTTGAAGCGAAAGGTCGTGAAACTCTATTTTATTTGACTTTATCTCATTTAAAAGCTCATTAATCTTTTGCAAAACTTCCTCATACTCGGTATCCTCATTAGCAAATACATTGTAGACAATGTAGACTTCATGCTTAAAATGGTCATAGCAGATGAAACTCTTGTAAAACATAAAGTATACATCCGGTATATTTATTTCATCAGGATTTTTTTCTGGCAATTTTTCATAAAGTCTTATCGCATCATAAGATACATAGCCTACCGCACCTCCTGTAAAAGGAATGTTAAGCCCTAATGGGTTATAATTAATCTGCAGAAAGTTTTTTACCTCTTCCAGTGCTAAACCTCTTTTATTCGATTCTTCTTCTGTGATAATTTTTATATCCCTTCCATAGCTTAAAACTAACAAATAAGGGTCCTTCCCTACAAAAGAATATCTACCCCAGTGACCCCCTCCATTTGCACTTTCCAATAAAAATTTGTGTTTACCAGAAAGACTATAAAAAATGTTTATTGGCGTGATTTCATCCCCATTTATTTCCTCATATACTGGGAAAGTGTATCCCATTTTTTTATAGGCATAAAAATCTTCTTTAGAAATATTTGCCATTCTATCACCTCCTGAAAATTAAAAAAGTCACTCCGCCCATTGGGGCGGAGTGACCGCGGTGCCACCCAATTTGTCCTGTGTTTATAAAAAAAGCATTTCATCAAAAGGATGAAATGCTTCTGCCACCTTTCTCACAGGACCACTCTTCCGGGTACGGAGACTGCTCTCGATACCCTGCCTTTTTAACGGTAGGCTTACCGGAGACTGCTACTTTGACTTCGCAGTTCCCCTCGCGGGCCCATTCAATACCGGCTACAGTACTCGGCTTCCACCCTCCCGAGCTCGCTTTGACTAAACGCCGATATCTACTCTTCCCGGTCATAGGGTTTCGTCAGAGATTATTTTAGTTTAATTTTATAACGTGTTAAATTATTTGTCAATATAGTTCTTTATTTTTTCCTCCATAGTTATCCCTGTAGACCTGTAATCAAGTTTTATAATGGAGATGACTCTATTCGCACCTTCTTCTTCGCATATTTGCTGAGCTTTTTTCACAATATCAAGAAGGACATCTAGCTCCCCTTCCATAGTAGTCTCCATGGGGCCCACCATAAATTCCACACCAGTGCTTTTTATATATTTTATCACTTTATCCACAATTGGATACACCTTTTCTTCTGGAACTAAAGGCAATACCTGTAAACTCAAATTGACAATTGGCATAAAATCACCTCTTAAGTTTTAAATTCTCTTTAAAGCATCCTCTAAATCCTCTATTATGTCATTGTAATCCTCAAGCCCTACTGAAATCCGCACGGTATTTTCTTTAAACCCAAAATCCTCCAATTTCTCTTTTGGATATCCTCTATGGGTCATAATAGAGGGAACTTCCACCAATGTTTCTGCATCTCCAAGACTTACTGCCAACTGACAAAGCTTTAATCCTTTTATGAATTCTTCTAATTCTTTTCTCCCACCTTCTATTTCAAAACTTATAATAGCTCCGAATCCTCTCATTTGCTTTTTTGCAATTTCATGCCCTTTAAATGATCCAAGGCCGGGATACAAAACATTTTTAACTTTGGGATGTTGACTCAGAAACTTCGCCACTTCTATAGCATTCATTTCGTGTTGCCTCATCCTGAGGCCTAAAGTTTTTATGCCCCTTAACATAAGCCAGGCATTGAAGGGGCTCATAACACCTCCAAACTCGCACATGTAGTCGAATTTTAGATAGTGAATATAGGCTTCATCCTTTGAAACAGCAACTCCTCCCAGCGCATCCCCATGTCCACATATGTATTTAGTAGCACTATGTACCACGACATCGGCACCCAAAAGGAGAGGATTTTGAAAATAAGGCGTAGCAAAGGTATTGTCTACTACTACCTTTATGTCCTTCTGATGCGCTATTTTGCTAACTTCTTCTATGTCTATTATTGATAAATCAGGATTAGAAGGGGTTTCGAAGTAAATTACTTTTACTTTATCTTCCAAGTTTTTTTCTAACTCTTCTAAATCTGTCATATCAATGAGTTTATATCCAACACCGTATTTGGGAAGAATATTAGTTATCACATTGTAGCTTGAACCATATAAGGTTTTATGGGTTAAAACCTTGTCATTAGGTCTTAAAAGAGAAAAAAGTACAGAACTTATTGCGGCCATTCCTGATGAGAATGCTACAGCAGCTTTTCCGTACTCAAGCTCTGCCATTCTGTTTTCAAACAGCCTCAGGGTTGGATTGTTCCCTCGTGTGTATACATAGTCAGAAGATTCGAAAGACATCACTTTTTCAACATGTTCTAAATCTCGAAAGGTAAAAGTAGTAGTTTGAAAGATAGGAGGATTTAATGCGTTTTCAGGATTTTTCTTAAGCTCTTCGCCGTGGATTGCTTTTGTATCAAATCTAAACTTTTTTTGCACACCCCTCACTCCTTTGGTAAAACTTACAGGGCGCACCTTTTCAGGTACACCCTGCCAGTATCATTACAAAAGGCTCGCCAGTATAAAAATGATGGTTGAAAGACCTGCTATAAATCCTACGCTTGCAAGTCCTGCTTTTCCTCCCGCGAAACCTGCCGCAAAAAGTGATTGTTCGCCGCTGACAGCCGCCATCAATCCGCCAAAAAGGCCGACTAATATAGCTAATAACGCAATCCATGCGGCAATTCTTGCCTTAGCATCAGGTTTTTGCACTTCATCTTCTTCCATTATATCTGTCCAAATTAAGTTCCATTTTTTAACTCTCGGATAGAGTATCATGAGGAGAGGAAGCCCCAATACTATTGAAGGTATTGAGTTATTTACAGCTATAATAGAAGCTAAGGCTGCAAAAGGAACCATTTTAAGCAAATCCAGTCCCCAACCTATGGTAAGAGCACAGGCAAAGGAACCCAAAAGAGCAACTACAGTATAGGCAAAAATTTTTCTCCCAGAATTTACATTGGGTTCTAGGTCATCCAGCCTTAAAAGTCCTAAATTTCTCCACAGCCTGTAAGGAATATAAGCCTGCATAAAATTACCTATAAAACCAAAAATACTACCAATGCCTAAGGTGCCGAAAAAGTCCCCTATGAGATTACCTATAGCTGAACCCCAAGCCCCTGCTGGTCCAAAAAGAAGTCCCAAAACAGGAGGTAAAGCGTTGGCAGGCCTTATTTCTGTTATCCCTGGAATCAAAACGAGGCCTTTAAAAGGTATCAACACAGCTGCATATATTTCTTTGCCAACTCCCCCCTATCTCAATAAAATTTTTTATTATCTCCAAATAGCTGCAAATATCTTAAAATTACGCAGCTATTTGAAATTTCTTTTACCGCCTTAATAAAACACAGCAATACCTACCCTTTTCACAGCACTACTATTGTTTTTATCTTCCTCCATAAATGCAGCGCCGTGAAAATTAATACTACTATATCAATTTTATCCCCTAGGCATCCCCTATCATGCCTCTCTGGGTCCTTGCCCTTACATTCCTTCGTACTGCCTTAGGGAACTGGTGGGGGTGCAGCTTTGCTCGTATACAGGGTCTATGCCCTAATGGAGGGTAAACTGCTTATCCCCCACCAATTTTATCATCATATCTCTACGCAGCTTGTATTTGCCTCTCCCTAAAAATCCCTAATACTTTCTTCCCATCATACTCCTCTTTCTTCTTCACTAGCGTAAATATAATCTTTATCACTTTCACAGCCACTACTATCAGAGCCTGCTTCTTCTCAAGCGGATTCTCTCGCCTCGTCTTAAGATAAGTGTATAAAGCCTTAATCTCTTTATTCTTGCTTACCATTACTACTGCAACCTGATACAGAAGATTCCTCAACATCGCTCGACCTCGCTTCGATATCCTTGTCTTTCCCTTCCGCTCACCTGAACTGTCCTCTATTAGATTCAAACCAGCATATTTCCTGATTTGCTTCCAACTCTCAAATCGACTCGGATCACCTATCTCTCCTAATATGCCTGCCGCCGTTACTATACCAATACCAGGAATACTCAATATGTATCTGCCTATCCCTGTCTCTTGTAATCTAACTGCCATCTCCCTTTCTACTTCCTCAAGCTGTTTCTTGAAAAACCTTATCTCCTCTATACACAGCCGTATTTTTATCTTGGCCGCTGCTAAACCTTCTTTTACCCCTACAGATCTTTTTGCTGCCTCGTACAGCTTTTCTGCCCTCTTTTGCCCAACAGCTCTCTTTGTCGCTTTCTTAAATTCCTCTAATATGCCTTCAACCCCTAATTCCCGCACATCCTGCGGAAATGGATAGTGATACAAAATGTGCATTGCTGCTTTGCCATCCAAATTCTTAAACACTTCCGTAAACTCAGGAAAATATTCATCCAAAATTGAAACCAGCGCATTCTTTGCACTATTTAACTTCGCTCTTATTTGCTGCCTCATAGTGCTTAATACCCTTAACTCCGCATAAATCCCTTCAGGCAAGTACGCATAACTGAAACGCCCATCTTTCACAAGCCTTGCTATAACCATAGCATCCTTTGGATCGTTCTTAGTTTGTGTATTATCATCCAGCTCCTTAACTTGCTTTACATGATAAGGATTGACCAGTACTACCGTCACTCCCTGTTCTTTTAAAAACCACGCCAACGCCTTCCAATAGTGCCCTGTAGGTTCCATACCAACAATTATCTTCTCCAATCCTTTCTCTTCCTTTATCTCACTTAATTTCCCCACTAGACGATTAAATCCCTCTATGTTATTCTTAAAAGAGAATCCTTTGGTTAACTCCAAACCCCTGTAGTCAAATATACGTGCCCAGTGTTTCTTCTTGGCCACATCAATTCCTACTATCATTACTTCAGGGGTTATGGATTCTATCTTTTGTATCTGAGATTTTAACATCGCCTATCATCCTCCTGCTATTTCTTCTCGTTTTCCAATTCCCATTATAGCAGGAGGTTTTTTATTTCTCAAAGTCCAAATAATTCATTACAGGAATGCTCGTATAATATGATTTGGAAATTATCAAGAAGTTTTTTTACTTCTTGATAATTGAGCGTGCCTTTGCGAAAATTAATTTAGGTTGGTCTGGGGTCACTCTTAACACCCCCTGTAGCTTTTCAAATACAGCCTACTCAAGTAAGAGTGAGACCCCTGCGGTGCAGTACTAGTTTCTCACTCGTGAGCTGAGCCAGCAGGCATTCCGGCCCCTAGATTCAGCAGGCTAGGGGTGCACCCCCGGTTGCCCTGTCAAGCTCTTATCGCCCGCGAGGCTGTTAGGTACTGCACCCGCAGGGCACGCCCCTAATCCTGGCCAACCAAAGGAGGGATATCTGGTGGCTCAGGTTATCTTTGCAGGCATCGATGTCAGCGCCTCTAAGCTGGATCTCGTATGCATCGATGAAAATGGTAATCAACTTTCTCCTGCTAGGTCTTTCTCCAATAATGCTGAGGGCGCAAATGCGCTGGTGGATACTTTAGTTTCACTAGCAACTAAATCCAATGTCTCGCAACTTAATCTTGGATTAGAAGCTACTTCTATCTTCAGTATTCCACTTAGAGATTTCCTTTTGGATGCACCTCAGTTAAAGCCTTATTCGGTCCAGGTGTATGAAATTAATCCTTCTCTTGTATCCGGGTTTAAAAAAGCTTTCGGCTCAAGACTCCCTAAAACTGATGCCTTAGATGCCTATATAATTGCTGAGAGGCTTCGCTTTGGACATCTTACTCCATACAGCCATGAAGTTTCTGTTACTGCACCTTTGCGTCAGCTTACAAGGCTTAGATTACATCTTGTCGAACTCCTTGTTGATGAGAAAAATCGAGCTTTGAATTTGCTCTTTTTGAAATTCTCTAATTACAAACAGGACAATCCCTTTACCAACGTCTTTGGCAGAGCGTCCATTGAAGTCCTGAAAGAATTTACCCCTGATGAAATAGTTCAGATATCCATAGAAGAACTTGCAGAGTTTATTCAGTCTCACGGAAAAAACAGATTCACTAATCCTGAAGAAATTGCTACTGCTCTAAAGCAAGCCGCAAACCGTGCTTACCGCCTAAACTCTAAAATGGAACAGGCCTGTGAGATAGCTCTTTCTTTAACTCTTCAAAACATTGAGCATCTCAAAAGGCAGATTAAAAGCCTTGATAAGGTTATTTCCAGAGAGCTTAAAGCTATCCCTCAAACACTTACTACAGTTAAGGGTTTAGGCGATGTGTCGGCTGCAGGAATAATCGCTGAAATAGGCGATATTAAGCGTTTTAAAAACGAAGCCTCTCTTGCTCAGTATGCTGGCCTCACCTGGACCCGTTATCAGTCGGGCGACTTTGACGCTGAAGAGCGTCGTTTGACAAAGAGCGGGAACAAATACCTCCGCTATTACTTGGTCATGGCCGCAAACTCGTTGCGGGTGCACAACGAGGAATACAAGGCCTATTATCAGACCAAGTATCAGGAGGTTCAAAAGCACCAGCATAAGAGAGCGCTGGTATTGACTGCCCGCAAACTTGTTAGGCTGGTCTTTGCACTGCTGAGCAAAGGCCAAATCTACAAAGGGGCGGTGAAGAGTTAATTTTGTCTTTTAAAACCTATTAATTGCTACTTTTGAAGCCAATTTTTACCATATTAATTGGCTAAGGGTATTATTGTCTTTTTTTGCTTTGATAATTTTATTTTCCAATTTTAAGGTATTGACATATTACCGTGAGTCTCTCTTTAAATTTTATAATTCAATAACTGAATTGGCACAGTTGCAGTGCTCCTGATCCAGAGTCTCTTCAGTAAATACCCTTATAAAAGTTTTTATCACTTTTTCCTTGTTTATCTCAATTGCGCTCGTAATCTCTCTAAGGCTCACAGGACCTGAACTTGCCGCTATAAGCCCTGTAGCCCAGTTTGTAACTATACCAACAGCTGCATAACACATTCCCAATTCTTTAGCTAAGACTACCTCAGGAACATTTGTCATACCTACTACATCAGCTCCCAGCATCTTATAAGCCTTTATCTCAGAAGCCGTTTCAAATCTGGGACCTTCTGTACACACGTATACAGCTTCTCCTTTTACAGTAAGTCCTTCCCTTTTTGCTGCGTCTGTAAATTTTCCTCTTAAATTTACACAATAAGGATCGCTCATATCCACATGCCTTACTATTCCGTCTTCTCCTTCAAAAAAGGTCATTGGTCTGTTTTTTGTAAAATCTATAAAATCTTTTAGAATAACTACGCTTCCCGGAGGGTAATTTTCGTTTAAAGAACCAACGGCAGCTGTAGCATATATGTACTTTACTCCAAGCTGCTTTAAAGCCATTATATTTGCCCTATAGTTTACCAGGTGTGGTGGAACGCCATGTTCTTTTCCATGGCGGGCTAAAAAAACTATGTCTTCTCCTTCTACTGTAACTACATCCACTTCTACTTCTCCGTATTTTGTTTTAACCTTCTTTTGAACCACCTTTTCCGCTACGTCATACACTCCCGTACCACCTATTATAGCTTTCTCCATAGGACTTTACCTCCTACAGCTTGTATTTAAATTTAAAATAAACTGCTCCAATTAAAATCAACATAGCTACCGCTAAAAAAACATAGTCTCTAACTTCAAATTTTATTTCTAAGTAGCTTGTCCTTTTATCACTGTATCCAAAACCCTTTGACTCTAAAGCCATAGCCAATATATTTGCCTGCCTGATTACAGAGATAAGAACAGGTATTAAAAGAGGAATGTACTTTCTTATTCTTTGCAAAATATTCCCTGTATCCAGGTCCAATCCTCTTGATTTTTGTGCTTGCGTTATTATGTAACTGGTAGAAACTATCATAGGAACTAATCTCACAGCAGTAGAAAACGCAAAAGCAGGTCTATAAGGTATGCCAAGTTTTACTAAACCTAAAGATATTTCTTCAATTTTTGTGGAGCTTAAAAATATCATGCCTGCTATTATCATTACATCAAATTTTATTCCTATAGCGATTCCATATATAATTCCTTCTTTCGTAACAGGCCCCCAAAGCCTTGTAGTCCCCGGATAAGTTAAAGCCCAAAGTATAACTGACATTATGGCAATCATTATCAAAATTACTCGTATCCTTTTTAAATTGCTGAGAACTTTCCCTAAAGCTCCATATAATATGACCAGAAAAGAAAGGATAAGGAGCAAAGATAAGGAGCTAAACATTAAAGCTATTGCAAAGCTTATTAACATGATAAATATTTTTGTCCTAGGGTCTAATTTATGTAAAATACTATCTTTATCCATGTAAAGAAACATCTCCATAAATTTTTCACCTCTTTGTACAGCTGACCATTTCTTCTACAGAAAGAAATGTCTTGCCAAGCCTGTTGCTCAAGCTCACTATTGAAGGGGGCTTCAGAGAAAGCTCCAAAAGCCTTCCTTCCTCCTTGAACACATCCCTTACTTTTCCGTACATTTCAATTTTTCCATCCCTCATAACTGCTACTTTGTGAGCATACTCTGCGACGATCCACATGGTGTGGGTTATCATTATTATGGTATGTCCACTCTCGTTAAGCCTTTTTACAAGTTCCATCATCCTCTTTTGCTCTTTGTAGTCCAAACCAGTAGTAGGTTCATCTAATATGATAACTTTAGGTCTTGCTGCTAAAATGGAGGCAACAGCAATCCTCTGCCTCTCTCCTTTAGACAGAGCAAAAGGATCTTCTTTTTCAAACCCCTCCATGTCCACTGCCTTTAAAGCTTCTGCTACTCTCTCTTTAACTTCCTCTTCAGTACAGCCTCTCATGCGGGGTCCAAAAGCAATTTCATCGTACACAGTATCTGCAAAAATCTGATGGTCCGGATTTTGAAAAGCGTATCCCACATAATTTCCTATTTCATACACATTTGAATTTTTAGTATCTTTTCCATATACAATAACACTGCCTCTTGTGGGTTTTAAAAGACAATTAAAATGCTTTGCTAGAGTAGTTTTTCCACTCCCATTGTGTCCTAAAAGAGCTATGAATTCCCCTTCTCTAATCTCCAGATTGATTCCATCCAAAGCTTTCGTACCATTGGAATAGACATATTCTACATCTTTAGCTTGTATGATTACATCTCCATAGCTTTTTTCTCTCTCATCTTCTCTTCTTAGAATTTCTTGATATTTACCTTCATCAATTTGAAGCCCCAACTCTTTAAACTTCTGCACCCCTTCCTCATAAGTTAGAGGAAGGTCTGCTTTTTCAAGATTAGAAACCTGTGAAAAATACTTGGGAATCTGCAACGGCATTAACCCTATTTTTTCCATTAAATCTACTTCTTTTAAAACTTCTCTTGGTTTGCCATCTTTTATTATCTTACCTTTTTCCATCAAAATTATCCTGTCCGCATTTAAAGCTTCTTCTGTCTCGTGCTCTACTATTATGAGGGTTAACTCTTTTTCTTCATGGAGCTTCCTTGCTATATTAAAAACTCCAATCTTACCTATAGGGTCTAAATCAGTAGTGGGCTCATCCATACAAAGTATGCTGGGCATACAAGCTAGAACTGACCCTATCGCGAGCCTTTGCTTTTGCCCACCTGATAAGGTAGAAGGAGGTCTGTCCTCCAGCCCTTCTAGGTTTACAATTTCTAAAACTCTCCTTATTATTTCCTCAATTTCTTCTCTAGGAACTCCAAAATTTTCGGGTCCAAAAGCTATTTCGAGTTTTGTATTAGTAGAAAAAAGCTATGCCTCAAAATCCTGAAAAACAAGCCCAATCTCTTTCGCCATTTTGCTGACAGGCGTCTCTTTCACCTTTATACCTCTTACCACAACTTCTCCACTGTAGTGTCCCTTCGTAAAATGCGGAATAAGGCCATTTAAACATTGAGCCAGAGTAGACTTCCCTGCACCGCTGGGACCCATTATCACAATAAACTCGCCCTTCTCTACTTCTAAGTTAATCCCCTCTATAGCATTTCTGTCCTTTTGCTCTTTGTAGCGAAATGTCAAATCTTTCACAATTATTTCCTTCTCGCTGGAAGTCATGTCCTAACCCTCACCTCAGTTTCAATATGTTCTCTCTAAAAGGCGGCCTTATTATGCCCTTTTCTGTGATTATACCAGTGATATTTTCATGGGGCGTAACATCAAAAGCGGGGTTGTACACATCTATGCCTTCAGGTGCAATTCTCACACCATTTATATGTGTTACCTCTTCAGGACTTCTTTCTTCTATGACTATTTCGGCTCCAGTCTCTATGTTAAAATCGATGGTGCTGGTAGGTGCCACCACATAAAAAGGAACATTGTACACTTTTGCCACAACAGAGAGCATGAAGGTGCCGATTTTATTAGCAGTATCTCCGTTTAGGGCTATTCTGTCTGCCCCCACGAGTATGATGTCAATCTTTCCATCTCTTATGAGAGTAGCAGCTACACTGTCAGCAATTAATTTAGCCGGTATTCCCTCTTGGACAAGTTCCCAAGCTGTCAATTTCGCCCCCTGAAGCCTGGGCCTTGTCTCATCAGCGTACACAAAAATATTCTTTCCGCTGTAATGGGCTTCTCTTATGACCCCCAAAGCCGTACCATAGCCAACTGTGGCCAAAGCTCCTGTGTTGCAGTGAGTCAGTATGACTGCGTTTGGCTTTATCACTTCATTTCCAATCTTAGCCATCTTTTTATTTGTCTCTAAATCCTCAAAGTAAATCTTATTGGCTTCTTCTTTTAACGCCTCGTATATATCTGAAACGCTCAAATCCTTTACCTTTTCTAAAACACCCCTCATCCTGCCAATAGCCCAGGTGAGGTTCACAGCCGTAGGCCTGGACTTTGAAAGCACATTTAGAGCATTTTCCATGTTTTTTAAAAAATTTTCCTTCTCTTCTTTCATAAACTGCCGAGCTGCGAGTACCACGCCATAAGCTGCAGCTGCTCCTATCGCCGGAGCACCTCTTACTACCATGTCTTTTATAGCAAAGTCTACATCCTGATAAGTTCTGCATTCAAAAAATTCATAACTTAAGGGAAGTTTCCTCTGGTCTATAAGATAAAGCACGCCATCTCTAAATTCTATTGTCTTAATCTCCTTCATTCTAACTTCCTCCTAACCTCTTAAGTCAAAAACTGCCTTAAAAGTATTTTTTGGAGAAAAAGCCTCTTCATACTGCTCTAACTTATAAAAACCGCTTATGAGGTAATCAGTAGTGACAAACCTCTTTTCAAGAAGCCTCAAGGCAGACGCCATAGGACCGCACCTTGTACCTATCAATTTTATCTCATTCACCACCCAATCAGTGGGATTCAAAGTAGCATAAGCATTGTATGTGCTCTTTAATATGACCGTGCCAGTGGGTTTGACCAACTCCTGAGCAAGTTTCAATCCGCCCTCATTGCCAGTACATTCTATAGCGACGTCAAACACGCTTTTAGTCTCAAGCCTTTCAACTTCTTCCAAAAGAAGAGTATTAGCTTTATTTTTGAGGTGCTCAAGTTTTTCCTCATGTTTACCGACCACATAAAGGTCACATCCTGTAAGAGCTACCACCTGCGTTATAAACTGAGAAAGTTTGCCATCACCTATGACCACAACTTTATCAGTAGGTTTTATATGATACATCTCAAGAATTTCTAAGGCAGCCGCCAAAGGCTCAGTAAAAACAGCTTCTTCATCTTTAATGCTATCAGGCACAATGAAAAGATTGCGATTAGGAAGCGTAATATACTCCGCAAAAGCTCCATCCTTTTCGAATATACCCAAGACCTTTCTATTTCTGCAGTGATGGAAAAGCCCTTCCTTGCACAGGTCGCACTCACCACAAGCTATGTTGATATCCGCAACCACTCTTTTACCAATCAATTGCGGATTAGAAGAATCTTCAACAATTCCTACGAATTCGTGCCCAAGTACTCCTTTAAAATTTTTATACCCTTTCATTATCTCTATATCAGTGTTACACACAGAAGCCAGTAAAACCTTTATCAACGATTCTCTTTCTTTTATTTCAGGCTTTGGAAGGTCTTTTAGCTTAAGCTTTCCGTCAAAATAAAGGGCTTTCACTTTTTCACTTCCTTTTAAATTTTTATTTTCTTACCTGCCCATAAGTTTTAAACTTCTCCATCATAAGCTCCATCTCTTCAGAAGATAAAAGCACAGGTTCGCCTATAGATTTTGCTCTATAGTAAAGTTCTGCTACATACTCGATCTGTATACTTATATTGAAGGCATTCGGAAGGTCTTCAGCACCCACTAGAAGCCCGTGATTAGCTAGTAAAACAGCTTTTCTGCCTTTCATTGCCTCAAAAGCGTTCTCAGCAAGTTCCTTAGTACCAAAAGTAGCGTATTTAGCGCATTTTACATCAGGTCCTGCCAAAGCTATGAGGTAATGAACAGGGGGCAGGTCCCAGTGAAGACAAGCTAGAGTAGTAGTATAGACAGGATGAGTGTGAATAATTGCTCTTATGTCATTTCTGTTTACATAAAAAATCCTGTGCATCTCGTATTCAGTAGAAGGAATCCTCGTTCCTTCTACAACTTTTCCCTCTAAATCCATCACCAATATGTCTTCAGCTTTTAATTCATAATAGTCCATTCCCGAAGGAGTTATAGCCATAAGTCCACTTTTGTCGTCATAAACACTTAAATTTCCCCCTGTACCTCTGGTGAGATTTGTATCTATGAGCTTTTTGCCGTACTTTACTATTTGTTCTCTCTCATATTTTAAAAGCACGTTTTTCACCCCGTTTTTGTATGAATATTCCCACTAAAACCATCATATAACAAGAGAAAGGGGCTGTCAACTGATTTCTCCTCTTATCAAATTTTGAGCCCTTTTCTCCACTTCGTAGTAAACCCTCTCAACATCCACCGTCTTTATTTCTCTTTTCTCCATTATCACTCTCCCATTCACTATAACCGTGTCTACATCAGAACCCTGCACCGAATAAGCCAGAGCAGAGATTAAGTCGTTTTTAGGGTAAAGGTGAGGTTTATTAAGGTCTATGAGAATTACATCTGCCTTTTTCCCAACCTCAATAGTGCCTATCTCTCTTTCCCATAAAAGCGCTCTTGCTCCACTCACTGTGGCCATCTTTAAAGCTTCAAAAGCAGGTACAGACAGAGCATCTTCGTTTAAAGCTTTGTTAATCGTCGCAGCAAAGTGAATCTCTTCGAACATGTTTAAATTGTTGTTGCTGGCAGGACCATCAGTTCCAAGAGCAACATTTATCCCTTTTTTTAACATTTTCTCTACAGGAGCAAATCCACTTGCCAGCTTTAAATTGCTGGTGGGATTGTACACAGGAGAAACTTTCATCTCTTTTAATACCTCAATATCTTCATCTGTAAGGTGTACACAGTGAGCAGCTACAGTAGGCACTTCAAAAATTCCCAAATCCTTTAAATGCTGTACAGGGGTTTTACCGTACTTTTCAAGGCTTTCTTCTACTTCCCTCTTTGTCTCTGACACATGAATGTGAATCCCCGTACCTAATCTCTTGGCAAGGTCCAAAATTTCTTTCAAATAAGTTGGTCCACAGGTGTAAGGTGCGTGAGGTCCTACCATCACTTTGATTCTGCCCTCAGCTTTGCCATTCCAGGTTTTATACAAATCTTCCGTATCCTTTAGCTTCTCTTCATTGACTTTTGCATCCTGTTCTTCTATGATGCCTCTGGAAATCACGCCTCTTATGCCTATTTCTTCTGTAGCTTTTGCTACTTCCTCCATAAAAAAGTACATATCACAGTAAGTAGTAGTACCTGAGTAAATCATCTCTATCATGCTAAGAAGGGAGCCCCAGTAGACATCCTCTGCAGTAAGCCTTGCTTCAAGCGGCCATATGTACTTTGTAAGCCAGTCAAAAAGAGGTACATCATTTGCATAATTTCTAAATAAAGACATTCCTAGATGCGTATGAGCGTTTATGAGACCTGGCATTAAAAGCTTATCTTTTCCCTCAATGACTTCATCTACTTCAACATCATGCAGTAACTCTCCTATGTGCTTTATAGTATCCCCCTCAATATACACATTCACGCCCTCTAATACCTTATCTTCCTTCATGGAAAGAAGGTTTACATCTTTAATTAACAAATTCACTTCTTTCCCCTCCTATCAAAAATATAAGTATAGAAAGGGGAATCCCCTTTCTATACCTTTAACTGCTCCTCAATGTGAGAAGCACATCTTGCACAGATAGTAGGATGTTCTTTTATAGTTCCAACTGTCTCGCTGTACATCCAGCAGCGCTCGCATTTTTCTCCTGGCGCGCGGGTAACCGTTATTTTAAGGTCATAATCCTCGCTTACATAAGCATTCTCTGGCGCAGCCTCCTGTGGGTCATGCAATACCACCTTTGAAACTATAAATACGTACTGCAAATCCTCAAAGCCTTTAAAGAACTCGTATAGCTCTGAAGAAGGATAAATATCCACCTGGGCATCCAGAGAGTGCCCTATTTTCTTTTCGCTTCTCGCTATCTCTAAAGCTTTTGAAATGTCTTTTCTCATGTCAAAGAGCTTTTCCCATTTTTCTATGATATAAGGGTTGTCATACTCCTCTTTTACCTGCGGCCAGTCTGCCAACTGCACGCTTTCAAAGTTGTTATTTCTGTCATGCTTCATGTGCCACCATATTTCCTCCGAGGTAAAAGCGAGAACCGGCGCCATAAGTTTTACCAGAGTGTCCAGGATGATATACAGAGTCGTCTGCGCAGCTTTTCTCTCCTTTGATTTAGCTGGGTAAGTGTACAGCCTGTCTTTCAAAATATCCAAATATAAGCTACTCATGTCTACAACACAGAAGTTGTGGACAGGATGGAAAAAGTCGTAAAATTCGTATTTATCAAAAGACTCCGTGAGCTGCTTGACCAGCCTGTTAAGCCTGTATAAAGCCCATTTGTCTATCTCTAAAAGCTCTTCGTAAGGCAGCATGTCTTTATCAGGGTCAAAGTCATAAAGATTTCCAAGCAAAAATCTAGCAGTGTTGCGGATTTTTCTGTAAACTTCTGCTATCTGCTTTAATATCTCAGGAGAAGTCCTCATGTCTGCAGTGTAATCGGCAGATACCACCCAAAGCCTCAAGACGTCAGCCCCGTATTCTTGAATCACTTCTGCGGGGTCCACTACGTTTCCCAATGACTTAGACATCTTTCGGCCTTCTCCATCCACCACAAAGCCGTGAGTTAGCACATTCTTGTAAGGAGCTTTGCCACGCGTTGCCACAGCGGTCAAAAGAGAAGACTGGAACCATCCTCTGTGCTGGTCAGAACCTTCTAAATAAAGCTCTGCAGGCCATTTCAAGTCAGGATGAGTCTCTAAAACGGCTGCATGGCTGGAACCGGAATCAAACCAGACGTCCATTATGTCTGTCTCTTTTCTAAACTTGGTAGATCCGCATTCACATTTTATCCCTTCAGGTAGTATTTCCTCTGCTGACATTTCAAACCAGGCATCAGAACCTTTTTGCCTAAAAAGTTCCTTTACTGCATTTATAGTCTCATCGTTTATCAGGGGTTTGCCGCAATTTTCACAGTAGAAAATTGGTATTGGAACCCCCCATACCCTCTGCCTAGATATGCACCAGTCTTTTCTATCCCTTACCATGTTTGTGATGCGCTCTTCTCCCCACGCAGGGTACCAGTTAACTTCCTTTATAGCCTTTAATGCTTCTTCTCTAAAGCCTTCTACGGAAGCAAACCATTGCTCTGTTGCTCTAAAGAGTATAGGACTTTTACACCTCCAGCAGTGAGGATATGAGTGGGTGATCTTTTTCTCTGCCAAAAGCGCATTTGCTTTTCTCAAGTCTTCCTTTATAACTTTATTTGCCTCAGCGTAATAAAGCCCTTCATATCCGGGCGCCTTATCTGTGAAATACCCCTTTTCATCTATGGGGTTTAAAGCTTCAAGCCCATATTCTTGACCTACGAGGAAATCCTCTTCACCATGGCCCGGAGCTGTGTGAACGCATCCAGTACCCGCATCCAGAGTCACATGTTCTCCAAGCACAACTATGGAATCTCTGTTATAAATTGGATGTACTGCCTTTATACCTTCCAGTTCCTTGCCCTTAAAAGTAGCCAGTATCTCATAATCTCCCAAGCCTGTCTCTTTTCTCACCTCTTCTATCATGTCCTTTGCTATGATATACACTTCATCTCCAAATTTTGTAAGTGAATAGTCAAACTCGGGATTCAAAGCAATAGCCAAGTTAGCAGGAATGGTCCATGTAGTAGTAGTCCAGATGACAAAGTACACATTACTCAAATCTTCAACAATCCCTTTGAATTTTCCAAGGTCATCCCTTACCATAAATTTTACATATATAGAGTCCGAAGTCTCATCAAAATACTCAATTTCTGCCTCTGCCAGAGCCGTTTCACAGCTGGGACACCAGTACACAGGCTTCAACCCTTTGTATATATATCCCCTTTTTGCCATTTCTCCAAACACTTCTATCTGCTTAGCCTCATATTCCGGGTCAAGAGTAAGGTAGGGCTTTTCCCAATCCCCTCTTACCCCCAATCTCTTAAACTGCTGCCTCTGCCTTTCAATCTGAGAAAAAGCAAAGTCTTTACACACTTTTCTGAACTCTACAGGGTCCATCTCATGCCTTTTTACTCCCAAAATTTTTATCACCTGTTGCTCAATTGGAAGTCCATGAGTGTCCCACCCTGGCACATAAGGAGAATCATATCCTCTCATGGTTTTATATTTCACTATAATGTCCTTTAAAATCTTGTTCATGGCAGTCCCTATGTGTATATCCCCATTGGCATAAGGCGGACCATCGTGCAAAATGTACTTCTCTTTTCCTTTGTTTTTCTCTAAAACTCTGCGATATATGTCCATTTCTTCCCATTTTTTCAATATCTCTGGCTCTCTTACTGGAAGGTTTGCCTTCATTGGAAAATCCGTTTTTGGCAGGTTCAAGGTCTTGTTGTAATCCACTTCTTGCTACCTCCTCTTTAAGATTTTTCCTACTAAAAAGAAAACTTCTCGTCAGGGACGAGAAGTTCGCGGTACCACCCTAATTATTAAGACAAAGCAAAGCTTTGCCTTAATCCCTCATTTTAGATAACGGAAAATCCGGCCCAGCCTACTTACAAGTTCAGCCTGCAGCTCCGAGGGGATTTTCAGTAGAAACGAACTTATTGGCTCGCACCAACCGCCAACTCTCTGAAAGCCGCTTCTACCTACTCGTCCTCTTCATAGCTTTTCCCGATATTATTTTTACTCAAATTATATAACACATCCTCCATTAAGTCAATACAATTAAAATCTAGGCAGTGAGGGCTGATTTAACCTTAACCCCTGGAAGCCTCCCTAATTTCCCCGTCATGGCCCCTATTTCATCAGTTGTACCGTCCACAATAAGTGCGATGACAGATACACCTCTATCCCTATAGGGTATCCCCATCCTCCCTACAATGATATGGCCATACTCACTCAGTATGTGATTTACTTTATCTGCCACCTTTTCTCTGTCGTAAACGAGTATCCCTACAACTCCCAGCCTACTGGGCATTTTCTGTGACATCTTCCACCTCTTCCCCATCAGGCAGTAATTCTTTTTCGTCTATAGAAAGTATTGCCTCCAACTGAGCTTCTAAAAGCGCTTTAAACTTCGCCTTAAAGATGTTAAGTTGCTTTCTATACCTTTCAAGCTCCATTCTTATCTTTACGACTTCTTGATTGGCTTGCTCCAGTATCTTTTCAGCAGTTTGATGAGCATTCTGTATGATAAGTTGTGCTTCTTTTTCCGCATTTCTCTTTAATTCTTCTGCCGTATTCTGAGCCACTATCAAAGTATTGTTCAAAGTTGTTTCCATATTTATATAACTCTGAAGCTTTTCATTCATTATATTTATTCTCTCTTTAAGCTCAGCATTTTCTCTGTAGAGCATTTCATAATCTTCCATTACTTTGTCCAGAAACTCATCTACTTCCTCTTCATTGTACCCGCGAAAAGACCTCCTAAACTCCTTATTACGTATATCCATTGGAGTAAGCACCAATACCCCTCCCTTCTCTTTTGTTGTCACAGATACCTCAAAATATGTATAGAAATTCTACCTTTTCTAGTATTCCCTTTTACTTCCTGCAATTTTATCCTGCCAACCCCCCTTAAAGAAATCACATCCCCTTCCCCAACGTGAAATGAAGGGTCTTCTACAGCTTCCCAATTTACCTGCAAAAGTCCATTTTTTATAAATTCTGAAGCTTTGGTGCGCGAAATGCCAAATCCTGAAGCAGCAACGCTATCTACCCTGAGCGATGCCACAGTAGAAAAAATGTCCTTGTATTTAATCTCCGGCTGCATCACATCTGAAAGCTCAATTTCATGGACTTCCACACTTTCTCTCCCTATTTTAGTTAAGTTTAAAAGCAAAAAATCCTTCATCTCTTTTTTTAAAAGCACATCGCACTTGCTTTCCTTTACAATTATATCGCCAACTTTTTCTCTCTTTATTCCCAAACCAAGAATAGACCCCAAGACCTCTCTATGAGAGAATCTATTTTTTCCCTCCACTCTTAAAGCTACAATAGGCAATTCTTCCTCTCTAAAGGTCAAAAAGTCAGGGTAAACAATTGCAATCTTTCTTTCAGCAGAAGGATATCCCCCTTCTAGAAGGTATTTCACTCCCTCGCTTTTATACTTTAAAGCAAGTTTCTCAAACTGTTTCTGCTCAGACAGCGTCAAAAAGTCGGTATACTGCAACCTTTTTGATTTCAAACAACCCTTAAAAACATCCCCATGCGAGCTATCGCATAATCCTTTTCCATTTTTCACCTCATCAGCCAGAATACTAATTGAAAAACTAAAGGCCTCACCACGTACTGAATGACCAAAATAGCAAAGACAGGAGAAAAATCTATCATCAAATTCCTTCCAAAAGATGACATGAATTGAAGCCTTCTAAAAGGCTCTAAAAGCGGTTCTGTAGTCACAATTACAAACCGCGAGATCGGGTTTGACATGTTCTCCATCCTCAGAAGAGAAAGAATAACTCTTATGAGGATAAGCCACGTTATCACTTCAAAAAAGTAGTTTAAGGCTGTTAAAATCACGTAGTTTGTAGGCAAAATTCATCCTCCTCACTATTTAGGTTAATTTGTAGAGCGCATTCACTTCTTCTTTTATATCGCCTGTTACATCAAAATTCTCTGGAGCCACTAAAAATATATAGCTCGATATTTTAGTAATTTCTCCGTTAAGAGCATAGGAAGCTCCACTCAAAAAGTCTACCACCCTTTGAGCCTCACTTTTATCCATTTTCTGCAAATCCACAATCACAGGCTTCTTGTTTTTAAGTTCGTTGCATATAGAAAGCACTTGTTCAAATTTCTCCGGCTTAGATATCAATACCTTTATTTGGGGATTGGTATGGATGTTGACCACTTTAGGTCTTCTGTCATAAGAAACCACAGGCTGAGGAGTTTGAATTTCCTCCTCCTCTTCTTCAATTCCCAAAAAACTCATTATCTTATCTATTACCTTCGAAGACATTTTAACCCCTCCGCTTTTATCGTCTTTCTCCAAAAATGGCGGTACCAATCCTGACTATGTTAGCTCCTTCCTCCACTGCCACCCAGTAGTCATTCGACATCCCCATTGAGAGATACTGAGCTTCTACATTCCTCTGATTAATTCTTTTTAAATCCTCAAAAAGTTCTCTCATCCTTTTAAAATATGGCCTCACTTCTTCTGGAGGAAGATAAGGAGCAATCGTCATAAGTCCTTTTATCCTTATATTATCATATTTTTCCAATTTTTTCACTAAGTTATGCATCTCCTCCGGCGAAACGCCAAACTTAGTATCTTCACCTCCTATGTTGACCTCAATGAGACAATCCATTATAATCCCCTTTTGTTTCGCCCTTTTATCAATTTCTTCCGCCAGTTTTTCTCTGTCCAGCGAATGAACAAGCTTCACCTTGTCTATAATGTATTTCACCTTATTTGTCTGAAGATGACCTATAAAGTGAAAATCCACCTGCCCTTTAAGATGCGGATATTTCTCCATAAGCTCCTGCACTCTATTTTCGCCAATAGCAGTAATTCCGCAGGAAATGGCCTCTTTAATAGCATCTACCCCAAAAGTTTTTGTAGCTGCCACAATCAGTATCTCTTGAGGGTCTCTTCCAACTTTTAGCGCATGTTCCGCAATGGTTTCTTTTATCCTTTTCACATTTTCACAGATGCTCGTTTTTAATCCCCCCTATTCCTCTCTTTTTGGAGCAAAACTCTATCGTAAATCTTCAACCCCTTCACAATAGCATAGCTTCCATCAGAAATTTCAATCTCTATCTCTTTAAACACAGGTTTAGAAGTCCCATTCTTAAGCACCCACACGCCTTCTTTCCCATTTTCAACAGCAATCGCTGAAACAGGTATTTTCAACCCCCAACACTCTTTCAATTTTATCTCTATATCTACCTTCGACTTTTTGTAAAAATCAGGATATTCATCTATCATCTTTATTATACCTACATATAATTTATCGTCACCCTTGTAGACTTTTATAACTTTTCCCCTCATTTCATTGGGATAATCAGAAAATAAAATTTTTATTCCGCTCTCTTCCTTAAGAAGACTTGCCTGTTTATCCTCTAAAATCACAGCTAAATACCAGTCAAAATTATCTACTATTTTAACAACAGGTTGTCCTTCTTTGACTTCCCCACTCACCTCTTTATTTTCGAAAACCAAATTAGAAAGCTTTGGTATTTTTAAATCAAACATGTTCTTTGTGTTTAAAATGTCCTCCACTCCTTCAAAAGTGTAGCTTATAATTCCAGCCTCAGGAGAATTTATGGTGACAGTGTTGTCAGATATGTACTTCTCAAGGTATTCCTTTTGCTCCTTCAAACTTTCAATGTTTTGAAGCACTAGAGGCCCTTTTTTCAAAATCTCTTCTTTCTTAGCCTTTAAACTATCTATTCTCCTTAAAATTTTCTTTGCAAGCTCCGCATCTTTTTTCAAAGCCTCCTTGTAATTATCCTGCTCTTTTTTTATCATCTCATCAATCTTTTGAAGGTCTTTGTAAAAGGGGATATTTGTATCCTGCTTTTTTAATTCACTCTCCACTGCTTCCAGCTGTCTTAACTTTTCCTCATCAAAGGAAGAAGAATATATTTCCAAAATAGCGTGCCCTTTTGAAACTCTTTCCCCTTCCTTTACCAGTTTTTCCACTCTGCCATCAAAAGGAGCTTTAATTATCATCTCATCTTTAATTATGTAAGCTTTTGTATTAAAACCCAAAATGACATTTCCGTACGTAACAGTTGCAGTGTCTTTCTTTTCGGTGTAAACGCTGACCACAGATTTTCCTGCATATGCTAAAATAACCATAAAAGCTAATATTTTTATTATATTTCTCCTCACAATTTCTCACCTATCAATAAATATTCTATAAATCTCTCTATTTTCCTTCTTTCATTTTATCACAAAAAAAGAAGATGGCAAACGCCATCCTCATTCTACAGGCTCTAATCTAGCAGTGAAATGTCTCAAAATTGGAGGTTCATATACAAACCTATAACCCTTTATTTGGTCTCTTCTAGCATATACCCTCTTCACTGCTTCTGCTACCACGTCCATGTGACTGTTCGTGTAAACTCTCCTAGGAATGGTAAGGCGGACAAAATCAAGTTTTGGAAGCCTGTTTTGACCTGTCTCTGGGTCCCTTCCTGCTAGAAGAGCACCTACTTCTACAGCCCTAATTCCTGCTTCTATATAAAGTTCTACGCAAATTGCGTGGGAAGGAAATTGATCCTGAGGCACGTGAGGCAAAAACTTTTTGCCATCTATAAATACAGCATGACCGCCAGTCGGGTACTGAATCGGTATGCCTGCCTCTCTCAACTTGTCCCCCAAATATTTTACCTGATTTATTCTCCAGGCAAGGTAATTTTCATCAAGAACTTCTTCTAAGCCTCTCGCCATAGCCTCCATGTCTCTCCCAGCGAGCCCGCCATACGTTACAAAACCCTCCATGGGTATTAACATCGTCTTGACCTTTGTAAAGAGCTCTTCATCGTCTTTTATGGCAATGAGGCCGCCAATGTTTACCAGCGCATCTTTTTTGGCAGACATTGTAAAGCCATCGCCGTAGGAGAACATTTCTCTTACTATTTCTTTAATGGATTTGTTTTCATAACCTTTTTCTCTCTGTTTTATGAAATAGGCATTCTCTGCAAATCTTGCTGCATCAAAGAAAAGCCTGATACCGTACTTATCAGCAATTCTCCTCACTTCTTTTATGTTTTCCATTGAAACAGGCTGTCCACCCGCACTGTTGCAGGTCACCGTTGCTAAAATAAAAGCTATGTTTTCAGCACCTTTTTCTTTTATGAAATTTTCCAAAGCTTCAACATCAAAATTCCCTTTAAAAGGATGGTAGTTTTCTGTGTCCTCAGCTTCCTTTATCACCATGTCTATACCAATTCCGCCTGCTAGCTCAATATGGGCCTTTGTGGTATCAAAATGCATGTTACCAAGTACATACTGTCCCTTCTTTATGAGAAGAGGAAACAACACCTTTTCAGCTCCGCGCCCTTGATGGGTTGGCACAACGTACTTATAGCCAAAAATATCTTGAACAACTTCGCACAAATGCTGATAGTTTCTGCTTCCTGCATAAGATTCATCCCCCAGCATCATACCTGCCCATTGATAATCGCTCATCGCAGCAGTGCCGCTATCAGTCAAAAGGTCAATGTACACGTCGTCAGATTTTAATAAAAACAAGTTATACCCGGCTTCTTTGATAAGCCTTATTCTCTCTTCCCTCGTGGTAATTTTCAACGGCTCCACCATTTTGATCTTATAAGGCTCAGCCATTCTCGTCAAATCATCGTACACAGAAATCCCTCCTAAAATTTTTATCCCCAGCTTGTAATCGTTTAATAGCAGTTTAAAAAGACAGAAAAACAGTTTATTACTTATGAGCAACTACCTCTATCTCTATTAAAGCACCTTTTGGCAGACTTTTTACTTCGACCAGTGAACGGGCCGGAGGATTGTCTTTAAAATACCTTCCGTAAATTTCATTAATCTTTGCAAAGTCAGCCATATTTGTGACAAATACTGTGGTCTTTATAACGTTGTTAAAATCCATACCTGCAGCTTTTAAGATGGCGCGTATATTTTCCAAAACTCTTTCTGTCTGCTTTTCAATGTCAGCCTCTACCATTTCTCCTGTGGCAGGGTCAATAGCTATTTGTCCTGCGGTGTATAAAAATCCATCTACTAAAACTGCCTGTGAATAGGGTCCTATAGCCTTTGGAGCAGCATCAGTGTTTATAATTGTCTTCATCTATCCCCATCCCTTCTATTTATTTTCCCACATAAAACGTTGTCCATGAATATTATATCACTTAAACTTGCGCTTTTTCAATAATTTTTTAAGGATTATAAAATTTTTGTACATACAATTAAGAAAGTGTAAATAAGCGAAAACAGAAGAAAAATAGAGATTTTCTGTAGTTTTTCAATAATTTTGCTGGAAAATCGCAATCAAATCTATTTATTTGACTTTGACTTTCCCTGACCTTTGTTGTAATTATTAAAGTGGAAGGTAGGCAAAGGGTGCAGGAGGTGGTAAGTATGGTAAAAAGGAGAGATTTTCTCTCGTAAACCATCTTTCCACCTCTACACACCTTAAGCCTCTAATAGCCAAAGGAGGGGTGAGAAGTCCGCCCCTCCTTTTTTATCTTAGCTGAGCAGCTATTTCTCTTAATCTCATTTCTTCCTCATTTTCCGGCTCAGGCAGTACAACGTTGTGAGGTACTGGTTTCCCTTCTTCATCTACATGAATGAATGTAGCAAAACCTTCAAGTATAGGTTCTTCTTCATCGTTTTTGTATACTTTTGCGTAAGTTTTTATACTGGACCTTCCTGTCAGAACCACACTCGATTTTATTTTTATTATGTCCCCTTTTGTAGCGCTTTTCCTAAACTCCAAGCCATGTATTTTTAAGCATACTATGTTCTCTGGTTTTTTTATAAGGTCGCAGGCAGCTATAAAACACGCTTCCACAAACCACTCTGCAATTCTTCCAGCAAAAAGCGTACCATGGTGGTTTAAGTCCTCAGATTTTACAAGATGAGCAACGCTTATCTCCTTCATTTTTTCTTCCTCCTGCCCAGTTTTTATAAAATAAAATTTCGGGACCCCTTTCATAATAACCAGATCCCGTAATTTTGTCAATTGATATTACCATCTTCAAATTGAAGAAATAAATCTTAAGTGCATCTGTTCATACCTTCCTATCATATTCCACTTCCAAATTTTTAACCATAATTTTTACCTTATTTTTTGTAATATCTTCTCATGCTTTTTAAAAATCTTCCCTACTAACACTCTACCAAATTATCCCTCTTCCTCCTCAACATAAATGGCATAATCAGGGCAGTACATTTCACATATTCCGCATTTTATGCATTTTTCATCGTCAATTAAATGGACTTTGCCATTCTTTATCTCTAAAACTTTTCTGGGGCAAAATTCCACACAGATCACACAGCCTTTGCACCATTCTTGGATTATGTGAAACTTTTTCACGCTATTTTCCTTTGTCATTCATTTCACTCCTCAAAAAGGTTCTACACTCACATCAAAAGTTTCCTCATCCACCCTTACTGTGAAGTACTTTATCTCTTTTGCGGAAGTTTTTATCTTCTCTATTAATTTTTCCATCTCTTCCAAAGCCTTGTGAGCCTCCTCCAAAGTTATTATCCTGAATCTAATCGTATCCCCTGGTTTTAACTGAGCTATTTTTGATAGATCTGGAGAAATAACCGTAGCGATTTTAGTATATCCACCCGTAGTCTGGGCATCTTTCAAAATTACAATCGGTTGCCCATTCGCAGGTACTTGGACTGCTCCGGGTAAAAGCCCGTCTGAGATAATATCGTACCTCTCTTTCGCCTTAAGAAAAGGTCCTTCTAATCTGTACCCCATTCTGTCTGAATCTTTGCTGATGACATAAGACGAGCTTAAAAACACTTTTATAGCTTCTTCTTCAAAATAATCATCCTGAGGTCCTAATATCACTCTTACCTCCTCTTCAGAAGAGTAAGAGGGAATGTACTCTTCACGCACTTTCCTTGTCTGCAGTAACACCTGAGGAGAAGGATTCTTTTCTAGTATGTCGCCTTTTTCTAAGCGCCTACCCTTGATACCTCCTAATTTACCCCGGGTATACGTAGAAACACTTCCCATCACGTAGTCCCCTTTGAATCCGCCTTTAACAGCAAGGTATGACCTTAAGCCTGACTTAATAGGAGAAAAAGATAAAATATCCCCTTTTCGCACAGGAAAAGAAGACCACATAGGTCTTGGTATACCGTTTACCATAGGTTGCATCTCTGCTCCTGTTACAGCCACAAATGTATCAGTTAATGCTTCTAAAGTAGGTCCCACAAGAGTAATTTCCAAACACGCATCATTTTCTTCATTTTCTAAAAGTCTGTTAGCTATCCTAAAAGCAAATTCGTCCATTGCTCCAGAAGTAGGAACTCCCTGGCTCTCATAGCCAAACCTGCCTAAATCCTGAATAGTAGTAAATAGCCCTGGTTCTAACACCCCAAAGCATCTCATTTTCTCACCTACTCATATTATGATTTGGATACTCATAGATGCGTATTTGGTACTTTCCTTTTTGCATTTCTTTTTCTATTCTGTAATACTCTTCTTCAGAAACAGGAATAAACTTTATGTAATTTCCCGCTTCGAACAAAATTGGCTTTTCTCTTTCTGGATCGTACAGCTTCACAGGAGTCCTCCCTATTATCCGCCACCCTCCTGGACTCGAAAGAGGGTAAATCCCAGTCTGATTCCCAGCAATTCCTACAGAGCCTGCCTTTATTTCTGTACGAGGAGTTTTCAGACGCGGAGTGGCAATCTTTTCAGACATTCCTCCAAAAATAGGCAAACCCCATAGTAAAGCCTACCATATAAATCCTGTAGAGAGGTGCACTGTGAATAGCTATTACCTCTTCAATGGTCAAATTATTGTGTTGGGCCACAAATTCAAGGTCAGGCCCAAATTCTCCCCCGTATACCACTGGTATTTCGTACACCTGCGGTTTAAATTCCTCTTTTATTTCTACTTCTTTATCCATTTTTTCTGAAACATATTTTATCAGCTCATTGTAGGAAATCTGTAAAGGATTGCACTTTACAAGGAGAGACCTATATGTGGGAATCATAGAAATTATTCCTTGTCTACTCTCTTTCTTTAATATTCGATAAAGATTTACAACTTTTTCATTGCATTCGACGGTTATTTCATTTCCAAACTCAACTACAATTCCTTTGTCGCCAAAAGGCAATATTCGGGGTTTTTCGTACATCTATATCAACTCCTCACTTTATACAAATTCGCCCATTGGAAGTATTTCTACTCCGTTTTCTTCTAAAGTTTCCCTTATCTTTTTTGCAAACTCCACAGCCTGCGGATTATCGCCGTGTACACATATAGTGTCAACCTTTACTTTTACCAAAGTCCCATCTATTGCCTCACAAACCCCTTCCTTTACCATCCTCAAGACTCTCTTGCAAGCCAATTCTTCATCGTGGATTATGGCATTGGGATGTTTTCTAGAAACTAGAGTGCCATCAGGATTTATATTTCTATCTGCAAAGACCTCATATGCAAATCTCAATCCAACCTTCTCTGCTGCTCTTTCCATCGCTGTATTTGCCATTCCAACACATATTAAACTTCTGTCTACAGAAGCTATAGCTTCTGCAATTGCCATGGCAATTTTTTCATCCACTGCTGCCATGTTATAAAGAGCTCCATAAGCCTTTACATGCTGTAATTTTGTACCTCTGATTGCAGCAAAAGCCTGTAATGCTCCTATTTGATATATAACGTAATTTTTTATTTCTTCTGAAGAAGCGTCCAAATTTCTCCTTCCAAACCCTAGCAAATCAGGAAAACCAGGATGTGCCCCTATTGAAACCCCATTTTTTAAGCAGCGGTTAACAGTCAAAGCCATTACCATTGGATCTCCTGCATGAAAGCCACATGCAATATTGGCAGAAGAAATATATTTGACTACCTCTTCATCCATTCCTATTTTATAAGCTCCAAAACTCTCTCCAATATCGCTATTTATATCCACTCTGTACATAATCATTACCCCCTCATCTTTATTCTACATTGTACCCTTTGCAATTTTTGTGCCATCTCTTCTGCTCTTTTACTGTTTTAATTCTACTAAATTGATAGGCTAATTTTCCATTTCAGTGTGCACTACACATTTCTTAATGTGCTTTTTCGCACATTTGCTTGATAGTGTGAAATTTCAGTACGTGACAAAGCAGAAAAAATGAGGTTGAATGTAGAAAAAAAGACCTCACCGGGAAAAAACCAAAAATCAAAACAAAAGGAAGGTGAGGTCCGATATATTATTAGATATTCGACACATAGTGTAGTGGGTATAATCCTGCTTTTGGTTCAAGATTTTAATGAAAATAGTAAAGGAAAACGAAGCAGAATATATAGACTGAATCCCTATTACTTGCAGAAGAACTTGCTAGAGGCCCTGTGGTATGACGAAGAGACATATACTGGAAGATCCATTTGCGAGCAAGCCATGGATAAAATACATTTTAAAGGAAATAACACGAGCACAAAGGTTTGGCAGTAGGTATTTGAGGAAGGAGTATAGTTCTATTATTTTACATTAAGAAAAGCAAAGAAAGAAAAGATATTTGTGTTTTTGTTAAAGTAATAATTTAACATAAATGTAATATATATAAATTACTAATCAAGCTTATAGGTTATTAGCGGTGAGGTCGGCTACAAAAAATTTTTTACCTACAAAATCTTGACACGGGCAAATTGTAGCCGTGACTACAGTTTTATTTATGTATTGTTGATATAATTATAAAAAAATAAATCCATTTTAAAGGGGGTAGTTTATGATTAAGTTAATTGGTATTTTAATCATTATTGTGGGATTTATCTTAAAGCTCGATACTTTAGCGGTGGTCTTAATTGCTGGTATTGTGACTGGCTTGGTGGCAGGGTTGCCTTTTCCTAAAATTGTAGAAATTTTAGGGAAAGCTTTTGTAGAGAATAGGTATATGTCTATATTTATTGTCTCATTGCCTGTAATTGGAATCCTTGAAAGGTATGGTCTCCGTGAAAGAGCTGCATATGTAATAGGGAAAATAAAAGCAGCTACAGTGGGGAAAGTAACTGCTTTATATTTAGTACTTAGGACATTGGCAGCGATGTTCGGCTTAAGGCTTGGCGGACATGTACAATTTATACGACCTTTGATACTACCTATGGCAGAAGGGGCAGCAATGAATAGATATGGCGAAATAAAAAGCGAAGACCATGAAACAATTAAGGGATTAGAAGCTGCAGTAGAAAACTATGGCAATTTCTTTGGGCAGAATGCTTTTGTTGCAGCAGGAGGAGTTTTGTTAATTGTTGGCGTATTAAAAGAATTAAACTATACTGTAGAAGCTATAGATATTGCAAAAGCGTCAATACCTATCGCGTTAATAATAATGGTAGTTGGTAGTTTGCAGTTTTTCTATTATGACAGAAAATTTGACCAAAAATATGGAATAAAAACAAGGTCCAAAAAAGAAAATAGGCAGAATGCTTAGGAAGGAGGAGTGTTGATGCTTAAGGATGCTTTAACTGAAATCCTATACATTATGATGGGCATAGTTTGTTTTTACTCGGTGTATGCTACACTAAAAGAAAAAAGTCATCCTTCAAAAATTCCTACTGCTTTATTTTGGGGATTATTAGGAATAATTTTTACATTTAGTCGAATAGGCTTATTGTGGGGTAATAAAAACATTTATATACCTGATATCTATACAGGATACATGGTTATTATATTGACTCTGTTATCTGCATTTCGGTTAGTCAAAATTGGAAAATTTGACGAATCAACCTCAGAATTTAAACAACAAATGTCACAAAAAATTGGCAATTTAATCTTTGTTCCAGCCTTGGCTCTTGGTATTGTTGCGTTTATTGTTGCCCAAATATGGACTAAACAACTGGGTTCTCTTGTGGCTTTTTGGATATCAACTGTAGTAGCTGCAATTTTGGCATTAGTTATTACGAAAGGGAAAATTAAAGAAATGGCTGATGATGGTAGGAGGTTACTTGAAGTAGTAGGACCTGTAAGCATTTTACCACAATTGCTTGCTGCTCTAGGGGCTATTTTTACCGCTGCAGGAGTAGGCGATGTGATTGCAAGTGGAATAAAGACTGTCATTCCTCAAGGTAATATACTTTTAGGAGTAATTGCTTATTGCGTAGGAATGGCTTTATTTACCATGATAATGGGCAATGCTTTTGCAGCTTTTGCAGTTATTACAGCAGGTATCGGAATTCCTTTTGTAATAGCTCAAGGAGGGAATCCTGTGATAGTAGCGGCCTTAGGTATGACAGCAGGATATTGTGGAACTTTAATGACACCAATGGCGGCAAATTTTAACATAGTTCCGACTGCAATATTGGAAATGGAAGATAAGAAATATGGAGTTATAAAATATCAAGTTCCTGTAGCTATTGCCATGCTTATTATTCACATAGTACTAATGTATGTTTGGGCATTTTAATATTTTTATGAAAGGGTGATGTGGTAATGAAAATACTTGTAACAGCTTTTGATCCTTTTGGTGGGGAAAGTATTAATCCTTCTTATGAAGTATTAAAAAACTTGAAAGATAATATAGAAGGTGCGGAGATAGTTAAGATTCAAGTTCCTACTGTTTTTTATCTCTCTGTTGAGAAGGCAATAGAAAAAATAAAGGAAGTTAATCCGGATGCAGTTTTAAGTATTGGACAAGCTGGAGGACGATATGATATAAGTGTGGAGAGAGTAGCCATCAATATCGATGATGCTAGAATTCCAGATAATATAGGACAGCAGCCAATTGATACGCCGATTGACCCTGAAGGAGCTCCAGCTTATTTTGCCACTATTCCAATAAAAGAGATAGTGGAAGAGATAAAGAAAGAAAATATACCGGCATCAATTTCCAATACAGCAGGTACGTATGTGTGCAATCATCTAATGTATGGAATTCTAAATTACATTCACAAAAACAAATTAAACATTAAAGCGGGCTTTATTCACATACCTTATTTGCCAGTGCAAGTTTTGAATAAGCCTTCTACTCCTTCCATGTCTTTAGGGGATATGGTTAAAGCTATAGAAACTGCTATAAAAGTAATTGTAAAAAGTTGCAAAAAAAGTAGATAGCAGTTATTTGGGAGAAGTGAAAAAACTATTTGTATATGGAACTTTAATGAGAGGTTTTGAAAATTACAACAAATATTTAAAAGATAAAGTTAAAGAAATAAAGAAAGGATATACTTACGGCAATCTCTATCACCTGATACGGGAAAGTTGTCCTGCTTTAATTGAAGGGAAAGAAAAAATATGGGGGGAGATTATTACTTTCTATGATGATGGCAATGTTTTGTCAAGTATTGATGAGTTAGAGTTATATTTTGGAGATAAGCATGAAATTATGTATTTAAGAGAAAAAAGAGAAGTATTTTATGAGAATGGCGAAAAAGAGTATATTGATGTTTATGTATATAAAAAAGACATAAAAAGAGAACCTCATATTTATATCGAAACAGGTGACTGGAGAACATTTTTATTAAAGAGATGAAACTATGTTAGGCATGGAGATTTTTATGCTCCATGCCTTTTAGATATTTAGATATAAAAAACCTATAAAGGTCAAAATATAGAAATACAATTTTAAAGATAGTATAATTAATTTTAAAGATTAACTTTTTAATTACACATATTGTAAAAATAGCAAAATTGTTGGTGTAATTTTTATTGTTCCAAACAGAAAAGAAATGAGGAGCTGAAAGGGGATGACTATAAGTTCGGTATATAACGAAATGTTTGATATAAATCGACAGAAAGATATGAGAAAATTTTTCCTTAATATAGCTATAGAGGGATATAAAAAGAGTTTTTTGAAAAATGAAACTATAACAATTGATTATGACAAAACATATATTGCCATAATAACAAAAGGGTTGATAAAGCAATTTATTTCAAATAAAAATGGGAAGATAAAAGTTCTTTATTTGTTGCAGCCAGGGGAGATATTTGGGGAATTTTCTTATTTAGGAGGAGGATTTGATTTAATTGAAGGTCAAGCTATAAAAGATAGTGAAATATCTATTATTTTTGAAGATAAATTAAATTCTATGCTGAAAACAAATCCTACGATGTATAAATATATTGCTCATAGCATGAGCAGAAAATTCAGAATTGTTACTATGCAAATGAGTGATTTGATTTTCAAAGATTCAATGGGAAGACTATGCGATTTTCTAATTAGAGTGTTTTATCAGGAAGGTAAGAAAATAGAAAAAGGTTATATAATAGACATCCCTTTAACCCATGAGGATATTGCTAATTTAATAGGATGTGATAGAGTAACTGTTACAAAAGGACTAAATAAGTTGAAAAAAGAAGGTTTAATTGAGATAGATGGAAAAAAGATTATAATAAAAGACCTTCGCTACCTTGAAAATTATGCCGATTCATAACATTTAAGCATGATATAATAAATAACAACCCGGCGATAAGTGAAGGGGTTAATAATTTGAAAGTGTCAATAGCGGATTAAAATTGACCCATTTTCAACGGTTTTAAATTGACCCATCCTGCGTTTTTTTAATTTAAGCCTTACCGTTTGGACTACCGTAATAAAGACCAGTCTTTAACCTATCCTTTAAACGATAGCTGTTACCTCTTATGTTGATTATATGAGCATGGTGCAGCAATCTGTCCAAAACCGCAGTTGCAAGAACCGGATCCCCCATTAGTTCACCCCATTCCCCAAATCCTTTGTTGCTTGTAAGTATTATGCTCCCTCTCTCATACCGTGCACTTATCAGCTGAAAAAAGAGATTTGCTCCAAGGTTGTCTAAAGGCAAATATCCTATTTCATCTACAACAAGAAGCCTTGGCCTTATGTGGTTCCTCGGAAGGAGTATAGTTCCATTATTTTACATTAAAAAGCAAGAAAAAGGAGAAAAAATCTTTACGCTTTGTCAAAGTAATAATTTAACATAAATAGTAATATATATAAATCACTGATTTAAACTTATAAATTTTTACCTACAAAATCTTGACACGGGCCAGAAAAAATAAACTCTTGATTTTTTCCTTATTTTCGGCTAAAATAAAAATAGACTAGAGAATGTCTGGGTGTGGCGCAGCTGGTAGCGCGCCAGAATGGGGTTCTGGAGGCCGGGGGTTCAAGTCCCCCCACTCAGACCAGTGAAAAAAAGACCACTTACTCACACGTAAGTGGTCTTTCTGTTTAAATGATTATGAATATTATTCCTCCGCCACTGTCATTCACTACTCTCTCCAACGTATCTCTCAATTTATGACTTAAATTTTCAGGAATTGCACTTACTTTGTTTTGCATACCTTCTTTTACAAGATCGCTCAATGTCTTTCCAAATATGTTGGATTCCCAAATTTTTTCCGGGTCATTTTCAAACTGCTCTGTTATGTATTTTACAAAGTCTTCGCTTTGCTTTTCTGTACCTACTACAGGTGTCACTTCTGCTGTTATATCTGTGCGGAAAATATGATAGGAAGGTGCAGAGGCTTTAAGCCTTACCGCAAATCTTCCCCCTTGCCTCACTATTTCAGGCTTTTCAAATTTCATCTCCTCTAAACTCGCAGGAACTACCCCTACTCCTGTCTCTTGTGCCTTTAAAAATGCCTCTTTTATTCTATCGTACTGTCTTTTTGCATGTGCCAGTTCTTTTATAACATTCATCAATTCTTTGTCATTTTTGATTGTAAGCCCGCTTTCATCACTTAAAATTTTGAAAAATAAGCCTTCATGGGTTTTAATCTCAATATTGGCGCTTCCCTCTCCGGGAGCAATCTTTTTTATAAACACCTCTGAAAAGTTTTCATTTGCTTTAAGACCGCCTACAAGATTTGAAATATCTCTTAGCCTATACAAATCTTTTACGCTCTCTTTTACCGTAGAAAGCACATTTTCTTTAAACCAGTGGTTTTTATCAAGAGCATCCACCCATGTAGGAAGGTCAATGGCAATTTCCCTGATTGGAAATTCAAAAAGCACTTTTTCTAAAATCTTGTAAATATCCTTAATCTCCATCTGCATCACATTGACTACAATCACAGGTGTATCGTACTTTTTCTCCAGTTCACTTGCTAAATTCATTGTTTCTGTATTCTGCGGATGAGTGGTATTGAGAAGAATTATAAAAGGTTTGTTTAGCTCTTTTAATTCTTTTATAACCCTTTCCTCGGCAGGAACGTAATTTTCTCTCGGTATTTCTGTAATACTTCCGTCCGTGGTAACTACTAACCCTATAGTAGAATGGTCGCTTATTACTTTCCTTGTCCCTATCTCCGCTGCCTCTTCAAAAGGTATTTCGTAGTCATACCAAGGGGTAGAAACCATCCTGGGTTTGTCTCCTTCCATGTAGCCTAGCGCTCCTTTTACCATGTATCCAACGCAATCCACAAGCCTTACTTTAAACTTAGTGTTTTCGTTTATAGTTATTTCCACTGCTTTTTCTGGAACAAACTTGGGTTCTGTAGTCATAACTGTTTTGCCAGCAGCGCTCTGAGGAAGTTCATCCCTTATTCTTTCTTTTAAAGGAGCTTCTTCTAGGTTAGGAAGCACTAATATGTCCATAAAACGCTTAATAAAAGTCGACTTGCCTGTTCTAACAGGGCCAACAACTCCTATGTAGATATCTCCCTGAGTTCTCTCAGCAATGTCTCTATAGATGTCGTAGCCTTCCACTTTATTCCCTCCTTTTGGCTATGTCCCTCATTCTCATTCCTAATATATGCTTTTACCCTACAGTTATATGATTAAATATAAAATCTCCGGCAAAGCCGGAGATTAAATTCCGTGTAACTCGTGCTTTTTATCTCTCGTCATCAAATTATAAACCGCCTCAAAAGGATTTTTATTTTCAAAAATTATAGAATAAATCTCTTTGGTAATTGGCATCTCCACTCCATATATTTGAGAAAGCCTGTAAGCTGAATTAGTAGTATTTACGCCTTCCACTACCATCCCTATTTCTTTTAACGCTTCTTTTAAACTTTTCCCCTTGCCTATTAAAATCCCCGCTCTCCTATTTCTTGAATAGTTACTTGTACAGGTCACAATAAGGTCCCCGACCCCTGCCAATCCCAGGAAAGTCAAAGGGTCCGAACCCATAGCCACTCCCAGCCTTGTAATCTCGGCAAGCCCTCTTGTCATGAGAGCAGCTTTTGTATTATCCCCAAAGCCAAGCCCATCGGAAATCCCTGCCCCTAAAGCGATTATATTCTTTAAAGCTCCTCCTAGTTCCACTCCTATTACATCGGTATTTACATACAGCCTGAAAGTCTCGTTCATAAAAGCCTCCTGTATGAATTCGCAAGCCTTAACGTCCTCTGAAGCAAGTACACAGGCCGTAGGAATCTGCCTTACTACTTCTTCCGCATGACTTGGTCCTGACAGCACTACCACAGGGTTTGAAAGGTATTCCTTTATCACCTGGGACATTCTCTTCAATGAAGAAGTTTCAATCCCTTTTGCCAGATTGACAACAATAGCATTTTTAGAGATTTTCCCTTTTAATTTTTCGGATACTTCTCTTACAGCATGGGAAGGAACAGCAATGACCACTACTTCGGAATCTTCTACTGCTTTATCTAGGTCATTGTACAGTAAAATGCTTGAAGGAAGATCCACGTCAAGGTATCTCGAATTGTGCCTTGTTGCAATAAGTTCCTCAAATTGCTCCTTACTTCTCATCCACAGCCTTACCTGATGGTTTAATTTATTAAGGTGAATAGCTATAGCAGTTCCCCAGCTTCCTGCTCCCAGTACCGCTATTTTCATTTCTCTTTCCCTTTCTTATTTTATTTGAGCTCTCTGCCCTATTTTAGATTCAGTCCCGTTTATCAACCTCTTTATATTAGAGCGATGCTGGAATATTACTAACAACGTTAAGACTATTGCAAAAGTTAAAACTTGAACTGAATTAGGGAAAAATATGTTCAAAAGAGCAAAAGTAATAGCACCTGTCATAGACCCCAAAGATACATAGCGAGTTATAGCAATTACCGCTACTCCAATCGCAAGAGCAATAAGTCCTAAAAGGGGATTTATAGTCATCACCACTCCTACGCTTGTGGCAACTCCTTTTCCACCCCTAAACTTTAAAAATATCGGCCAGTTGTGCCCGCACACAACAGCTATACCGGCAATCAACGCTCCAGGCATTCCTATGAAATACTTTCCAAGTAAGACTGCTACTACCCCTTTCAACACATCGAGCACAAAAACAGGCGCTGCTGCCTTAGGACCCAATACTCTTAAGACATTAGTAGCTCCAGCATTGCCGCTCCCATAATTTCTTATGTCAATATTTCTAGTGTATTTTGTGAAAATATATGCATTATTTATACAGCCAATTAAATAAGCCAAAACAGCAACGAGTACAAATTTCATCTTCTCCCCCCTTTCCCTTTAATCTTCTCCTCTTTTTTTAGTAGAAATCACAATAGGCACTCCCTCAAAGCCAAAATTTTGTCTTATTGTGTTTTCAAGAAATCTCACATAAGAGAAGTGCAACAATTCAGGTTCATTCACAAAAATTACAAAAGTTGGTGGCTTTGTTCCTACTTGTGTAGCATAGTATATTTTTACAGGTCTTCCTTTAGAAGAAGGTGGCGGAAACATGAGCATTGCTTCATTTAAGACATTGTTTAAAAGCCCTGTAGTAATTCTCTTATTATATTCTTCCCACACTTTATCTACAGTTTCCAAAACTTTGTGAATTCTTTGACCTGTCTTGGCAGATATAAAAAGTATAGGAGCAAAAGAGATAAAAGCCAGTTTTTCTCTAATCATCTCTGTGTACTCTTTGTAAGTATCGTTGTCTTTTTCAATGATATCCCACTTGTTCACAAGAATTATGATTCCCTTTCCATTTTCAAAGGCATAACCTGCTATTTTTGTGTCTTGTTCCGTAGGACCTTCTGTAGCATCTATCATGAGAAGGCATATATCAGCCCTCTCAATTGCAGCCAATGCCCTTAAAACGCTGTACCTTTCTATTGACTCGCTTATCCTGCTTTTCCTTCTTATTCCAGCAGTATCAATTAATATATAATTCCTTCCATCTTTAGTAAAAGGAGTATCTATTGCATCTCGAGTAGTTCCTGGTATATCACTTACAATAACTCTTTCTTCCCCTAGTATGCGATTTACTAAAGAAGATTTTCCTACGTTGGGTCTCCCAATCACAGCAATTTTAATCGTTTCTTCTTCATATTCTACATCATTTTCAGGCAACCTCTTTATCACTTCATCCAAAAGTTCACCTATTCCAAGCCCATTTGAAGCAGAGATGGGTATAGGTTCTCCTAAACCCAGCTTGAAAAAGTCATAAAAACTCGCAGGCATCTCTTTGAAACTATCCACTTTATTGCAAACCAAAATCACTTCTTTTTTGGTTTTCCTTAGCATATTGGCTATTTCTTCATCTTCAGGGACAAGTCCCTCTCTCGCATCAACCACAAACAAAATCAAGTCTGCTGCTTCAATAGCCGCTTCTACTTGCAATTTCACTTTCGAAAAGATCACGTCCTTTGGGTCAGGATCCAATCCACCAGTGTCTACCAAAATAAACTTCCTGTTAAGCCATTCTGCATTTCCGTATATTCTGTCCCTTGTAACTCCAGGTATGTCCTCAACAATTGATATCCTTCTTTTAAGAATTCTGTTAAAAAGAGTGGATTTCCCAACGTTTGGTCTTCCGACAATAGCTACCATCGCTCTTGACATTTGCCTCACCTACCTCTGTATATCTTTTGTAAAAAGTCTCTTCCATCAACTTCGGAAACAATTACTTCCGCTCCCAAGGCATCCTCCACTTCTCTCACTTTTACATCGTCCAAAAATATATCTGAACCTTCTTTTAGCATCACCCGAGGTATAACCAAAGTCTTGCCCTTTGCCTTGCCTTTGAGCTGTTCTATTATGTCTTTTCCCACTACAAGTCCTGCCACAGTTATGTTTTTTCCAAAGAACTTATTTACTATGGGCATAACTTCAATGTCAAACCCTATACTTTTAAGTTTTTGTGATATACCTCTCATAAAATCATAAGCAGCAAGTCCTGTGACAATTAGATAAGATTCATTATTCCTTCTCATCAACCGTTTTTTTCTCTCAAAAGCTTCCTCAAATTGATGTTTGAACAAAGCCATAAGCCCAACGCCATTTTCTATCTGCGGAAAATCTTCATAGTGGTCATAATCGGGAATCGGCAACTTCCCCATCACATAAAACTCGTCAGACAAAAAAACAAAAGACGTTCCGAGTTCTGCTTTTAATTTTTCCTGCCAGGAAGAAACTTGCTCCACTACCTCCCTCGCCTCATCAATAGTAAAAGGACGCAGTGGATAGAGGTTATGCCTGTGGTCAGTAAGCCCTACCGGCACCACAGCCACTGATTTTACTCCCGGATAAAGGTCAGATAAGTCTTTTATCGTCTTATCAAGCTCAGCTCCATCGTTGATTTCCGGGCACAAGACAATCTGCCCGTGAACTTCAATCCCATTATTTACTAGTTTCTTTAGGTTTTCCATTATATTTCTCGCGTTAGGATTTCTCATCATCCTTACTCTCAAATCGCCGTCTGTGGTGTGAATTGAGACGTATATGGGCGAAAGCCTGTATTTTATGATTCTATCAATTTCTTCCTCGTTCATATTAGTCAAAGTTATGAAATTTCCCTGAAGAAAAGAAAGTCTGTAGTCATCATCTTTAAAAAGCAAAGACTTTCGAACTCCTTTTGGCAATTGGTCGATAAAGCAAAAAATGCATTTGTTTCTGCACCTCTTTGGCCTATCAATTATCTCCTCTTCAAACACCAGTCCTATGTCTTCATTGTAATCTTTTTCAATTTCAAACACATATCTCTCACCTGAAATTTTCTCAATTTCCACCTGTACAAATTCATTAGCCATCTCATAGCGATAATCTATTATATCAATGACTTCTCTTCCATTTAATGAAATTAACTTATCGCCTTTTTGTATGCCCAATTCCTCTGCTATACTTCCTTTTATGACATCTTTTATGTTAATCTTCTGCATATTATTCCTCCTAAATCTCCTCCCCCTCTACTAAATTATGAATTAATCTTAAAAATACGTCAAGAGATTTTTTGCAACTTTGTTTTAATAGCTGTTACTAATTCCACAAAATTCTTATACCTTTTCAGTATTCCATAAACTGTTATTGGCCTTCCCAGTGAAATAATACCAAGTCTACGCGATGCAATCCCCCCAATTTTTGTAGTAATACCAATGGCAGGCAACGCATCCACTACTAGCACTTCTTTTTCACTAATCCCATAAAGATTCAAAAAGCTGTAAATAGCTTTTGTCACAATATCTCTCCCATTTCTCGCCCCCACGATATAAACTTCATTTCCAAACTCGTCTTTACCCATATAAAAAAGAGTTCCAATCTCTTCATTGGAAGTCTTATCATAATGAGGAAGAGAAATAATTTCTCTGAAACTAGGTACCCTATCTGTAGGCAAAAGACCAATGTGAATTGAAGCAGCAACAACAGAAGAATGTGCACTCCCATAGCACATGTAGATTATAACCATTCTATCACCTCATAAAATTCTCTTATATTTTTCAACAAATTTTTTCATGTGTTTTCTTTTTTGGAGGTAGTAGCCATAAAAAAATTTCTCTACAGTATTTCTGAATATCTTATTTTCTCTTAGCCCCAATAAAAAGCCAAAAAACTTAAAATCATACTGGGAGGTATCTATAAAAATCACATCATCATCGATGTCAAAAACCTTCATCAAGTCTTTTAAAGTCCTCTTTATGTTTTCACCAAAATTTTTCACTCCCATCACAAAAATTTCATTTCCACACCCATCTTTTCCCATGTATTTTATATTCCCATAATCTACTTGGAATAAAAAGGGGATTTTAAAAAATTCCTCTTCTCCAATATCGAACTTCTCATTCAAATGAAGATAAGCGCAAATGGGAGAAGAATAGCATCCGTAGAAACTATAATAAATCACTTTCATAACATCACCTAATATTGCTTAACTAAAATAAAAACTCCGTTCTCAAGGTCATGAACTGCTGCTTTGAAAATTCTGCTCATGTACATAGATATTCTCTGTTGATCCTCTTCCGTATCGACGTAAATGATGGGAGCTGTCCCGCTTGATACATTGTCTTTGGCCCTCCTTAACGCTACTATCGCTACTACATAGCCTGTGACGTGAACTTCCATTATATCACCCCAAATTCCTTGTGGCTCCTCTAGACTTGGAAGGATATTTTCTCACAGTTTCTATAGCAGGAATATTCTTGATAATTTCAACAAACGCATCTACATCCGGCTTCATGACAACCATCACGACAATAACATCTCCATTTTCGCTGTTGTTTATGGTCATGGGAGCTAATTCAGGCGTATCTATGTTCATCCTAAGCCCCAGCTGGTTAGCTGTCTCATGAAGTATAGCCTGTCTTATCCCCAGGTTGTTTATAGAAATCAAACTGTCAAGACTTTTAGGTCGAATTATTGCAGCAACACCATACTTTTCAATAATCTCTCTTCCTTCTTTAAGGCCTATGTCCGCCAAAATCACATTTTCAACACTTAAGAGGGGCCCTTTAAATACTATTTTAGCTGGAATCACATCAGCGATATCCCTTATATAGGCAGTTTTCATCACATAGCGAGATAAATAGATGGAAATTCCTCCCACTGCAAGGCCGACTAAAGCGCTTTTCGTAAGGTAAACAGAAAGAGAAGTTACTGCAGCCACTGCCATAGCGATATAATTTCTCGCTTCAAAAATCTTGGCTATATTTTCTATGTAAGCAGCTCCTCTTGGAACAAGCTCAGTAGATTCCATTTTCTCTAGGCTTGTCCTCTCTATCTCCCTCACGCCTTTAAACTGCTGTGCCGCTAAAGCAAGAAATGTCACAGCAGTGTACTGCTTTTCGATAAGGGCAGGAACAGAAAAGGCTCCTAAAGCTGCAGATATCACACCTAGTGTCAAATGTGTCATGTACCCTTGTGGATATGTGGGATATTGCCTGTAATCTACTCGCAAATATACAAATCGAGCAAGACTTCCCATAACAATTCCCATCAAAACAATTTTTATATAGAGGTCATGTCCTATGCTCATTCTTCATCTCCTTTTTTTCGCTTAAATCTTCCTAAGTAGCTGGCAAATTCTCTTTTAGTCGCTTTAGAAAATTTGTACAGCATCTCCCTACCCCCGGTACTGAGAAGCATAAAAGCAACAGCAGAGACTATTCCTACTCCTACCAAAATCCATATGCCAGTAGCTGCAGCCTTATTCTGCCCGGGAAGTGGTTTCTGTGTTTTTGTAACTGTTCCCACCTGTTTTTGCTGATCCAACCCGTAAAGAGCTTTTGTAATGACATCTGCCATAAACCCCGCTGAAACTTCTGCCCTTTGCCTCGTGTGAGGGTATGTCCCAAATTCTAAAAGAAGAGCATTGGGAGTCAGGTCCTGATTGAAGTCTCCTTCTCCAAAAAATATGTCTTTTATAAGGTGAGGATAAGTTTTGTCGGCAATGGCTTTAATCCTATACGCCAGATTTTGATTAGCTTTTAAATTGGGGTTATTCCTCCCAAGGACAATTCTCACTCCTGCAGCATTTTTACCTGCAATTTTCCTTATGTATTCCTCCAAAGGAACAGCATCTCTATGGACATCTAAAAGGAGATCTGGCTTAAATTCTTTCAGCAATTTCACAGCCCCTGCCCTTGAGCGGGTATATGCCATGGCATCGTGGGGAAGGTACAAGGTCCAATCCACTTTTACCTTTACTCCTTTGTCTTCCAATGCTTTCTGAAGAGCAGTATCTACCTTGTATATTCCTCCGTGTCCATTAATGCTAGCAGCGCCATCAGATGGCAAGTAAGATTCGTCACTGTGAGTGGAGTATATTGCTATCCTTTTTTCACCTGTGTTTTGCGATACAGCTATCGCAGCAGAAACTTCTTCATCCACATCTGGAAGCTTTTCCGTCCGTATGTACTTGGCATAAGCAATTTTCTCTCCTTCATCTACCTCCACTATTTCGTACAGCTTGTTATCCCCTGAAAGGTACATGTCTTTTTTGTGCACATCCATAGCTGTTCGAAACAGCACTTTATCTGTTTTAATGTCATATACTGTGTAGTATCCTGAATTTCCAAGCCCTTCAAAAGGAATTGACGCAAGAATTAATACAAAAGCTAAAAATGTAAAAATCTTATTCTCTATCCTTTTCACCTTCATCACCCTTTTCATAAGTTATGTCAGTTAAACTGCTTGCCATCCCCTCTTTGGGTTCGAGATGCTTTTTACTCGTACCTCCCTGTAATTTTTCTCTCGCCTCTCCAATAACTTCAGAAAGAAATACCGCAATAATCATGGAGATAACCACAGAGTCAAAAAAACCTGCTCCTCCTATTGGAACTGCGCCTTTTATGCCTGTGATAGAGTTTATTATTGCTTGAGCTACATTTGCCAGTATCACTCCCATGACACCAGCTATAAAAGCGCTTCTCCTTGATCGAGAAAAAAGATAGGCAATCAATCCACCTACTATCCCGTAGACGTAATTAGGTTCAATTATCATCGCTTCAGGTTCCGCTGGCAAAATCCTCCCAGCAATATAAACAGCAACACCTGCAAAAATTGAGACGACAATTGCATTTACTCTTTCTCTGGTGCTCTCAGCCTTCAAAAATAGATACAATGATACAGCAAAGGGTATTACTGCCCCTCCTATGTTTACAGAAACGTATTTAGTTACGTAAAGGCTGGGAAGAAAAGTTCCTACAATCATTCCCACAATAACTAAAAATGCCCACGTATCAGTCATCTTCATTCTATCCAGCACTCTATGTGCAAATCCGAAAAGTATAGCAAAAGCTGTAATAGAGAGCAATATATAGCTAAGTGGCATAGTAATCCCTCCAATAAAATTGTCTCCTAAATTATCTTTTACAGATTGAAGTGAAAATATACAAAAAAGCGCCTGCTTTCCAGAAGGAAGCAGGCACTTTTTTATTGCTGCCCAGACCTTTTCTTTATGTTTTCAAACTTAAAGTCTATCCTTTCACCTGTCTCTAGATAAATCACCCATTCGCCTATGTTAGTGGTATGGTCGGCAATTCTTTCCAAGTACCTGGCAACAAATAAAAATTCAGCTGCCTGATGAATGTTTCTAGGGTCTTCTATCATGTAGGTCAAAAGTTCTCTAAAAATTTGGCCGTAAAGCGCATCTACTATTTCATCCTTTTCGCCTATTGACCTCGCTAAATCTAAATCCTGCCTTACGTAAGAGTCTAAAGACAGCTTAACCATCTCTCTTACAACATCGCTCATCCTAGGGATATCTATCAACGGCTTTATATACTTCTCATCGGCAATTCTCAAAGTAGTCCTAGCTATATTAACCGCATAGTCTCCCATTCTCTCCAGGTCTGTTACAATCTTTAGACCTGTCAGCACAATTCTCAAGTCCTTTGCAATGGGATGCTGAGTAACCATTATCTTGGCACATTTTTCGTCTATCTCTATCTCCATCTTATTAATTCTGTCATCTTCATCTATAACCCTTTGAGCCATCTCTTTATCGTGATTAACTAAAGAAGCTATAGAATTCCCAATAGCCTCTTCTACCAAACTCCCCATTTTGAGGATATCGTAGTGAAGTTCTTCAAGTTCCTTTTCAAAGCGAGTTCTGTTCACCCTCTCACCTCCTTTTAGCCGAATCTGCCAGTGATGTAATCCTCTGTCCTTTTATCCTTAGGATTGTAGAATACCTGATCTGTAGGCCCCCATTCCACTAATTCACCGTTTAGGAAAAAGGCCGTGTAATCAGATACCCTTCCTGCCTGTTGCATGTTATGGGTTACTATTATTATAGTATATTTTTTCTTCAACTCTTCAATTAACTCTTCGATCTTCATAGTAGAAATAGGATCTAGCGCCGATGTGGGCTCATCCATCAAAATAACTTCTGGTTCCACTGCCAAAGTCCTTGCAATGCAAAGTCTTTGCTGCTGACCTCCTGATAAGCTCAAAGCAGAATGATGAAGCCTGTCTTTTACCTCATCCCATAAAGCCGCTGCTTTTAAGCTTTTCTCCACTATTTCATTTAAAGTCCTTTTATCTCTTATTCCGTGAATTCTGGGCCCATACGCTACATTGTCGTACACTGTCATAGGAAAAGGATTTGGCTTCTGAAATACCATCCCCACTTTTTTGCGAAGCTCAATCACATCAACTTCCTTGTAAATGTCTTTGCCATCGAGCAACACAGTACCACTTATTTTAACGCCTTCAATTAAGTCGTTCATCCTGTTCAAAGTCCTGATAAAGGTAGACTTCCCACACCCGGAAGGACCAATAAGTGCAAGGACACTGTTGGGCTCCACATCCAAATTTATCTTTTTGAGAGCCTGTACTTCTCCGTAAAATAAGTCCAAGTCTCTTACCTCTATCTTCTTCATCTGCCAGTCATTCCCCTTCCTATTATCTTATCTATATATTATACCATTTTATCTTTCACCTGTCATTCTTCTATACAAAACTCCGCCTAACCACCTTGCAAAAAGGTTGAAAGTCAAAACTGCTAAAAGCAAGACCGCAGAAGCTCCATCCGCAATTTGCCTTGCATCAGGAGCTAAGCCTTCGCTATTTACTTTCCAAATATATACAGCTAATGTCTCCGCCGGCCTGAACAAATTCAAAGGAGAAGTTGGGCTTTTAGGATTAAAGTTTGAAAAATTCAAGGCAGGGCTACTCATACCAGCTGTATAAAGCAGTGCCGCAGCTTCTCCAAAAATTCTTCCGGCAGTTAAAATTATTCCAGTTAAAATTCCGGGCATGGCAGCAGGTACAACTACTTTTGTGATAGTCTGCCATTTTGTCGCTCCAAGGGCAAAACTCGCTTCCCTCAAGCTACTTGGAACACTCTTTATGGCATCCTCACTGACTCTTGTCATGACAGGAAGGTTTAAAACTGTAAGAGCCAGAGCCCCCGCCATAAGTGAATAGCCCCAACCTGTCATTGTGACAAAAACTAAAAGTCCAAAAAGCCCAACGACAATAGAAGGCATGGAAGACAAAGTCTCAACAGACAGGCGTATTACCTCTGTAAAAAGCCCTGGCCTTGCATATTCTGCCATGTATATTCCCGCTCCAAGTCCAATCGGAACAGAGATAATTAAGGTAATCACCAGAAGTTCAATTGAATTAAAAAGCTGAGGGCCAATGCCTCCTCCTGCCTCCATAAACTTGGGAGGGGAAGTTAAGAAAGACAAATTAAGCCTTGTCCTTCCTTGATACAAAATATATCCTATGAGGGAAATCAAAAATGCCACTAAAAACCCTGCTACCACGTAAAAATATATTGTAGCGATTTTATCGTAAAGTTTTGCCTTCATCTGTACATTCCCCTCCTGCCTACGAGTCTAATCAATATAATAAAGAAGAAGGATATGATGAGCAGTAAAAGCGCAAGAGACCACAATGCATTGTTCCAAGCAGTACCCATTACCGTATTTCCCATTTCCATTGTAATAATCGAAGTTATAGTTGACATGGGCTCAAGAAAAGATTTTGGTATCACCGGGCGGTTTCCAATAACCATTTGCACTGCCAAAGCTTCTCCAAAAGCTCTCGCAAGCCCGAGTATAATCGCTGTCAAAATGCCGGGTTTTGCCGCAGGTATTAGCACATGTCTTATGGTCTGCCAGCGGGTTGCTCCAAGTGCGTAACTTGCTTCTCTTATTTCTACTGGCAAAGACCTTATCGTATCCGCACTTACACTCGTTATGGTAGGCAGAGTCATTATGGCTAAGACTAGTATACCTGCCAGCAAGCTAAAGCCGAGCCCTCCAAAATGTTTACTTATGAAAGGAACTAATACGCTAAGCCCAAGCCATCCATAAACAACAGAAGGAATACCTACAAATATCTCTATAGCCGGCTGCAATATTTTTTGCCCCATTTTTTTGCTTATCTCCACCATGAATATTGCCGAAGAGACACCTAACGGTGCACTTATCAATATAGCAAAAATCGAAACAAGAACAGAACCTACAATAAAAGGTAAAGCTCCCACTTGCGGCACTTCTCTGTCAGGCCGCCATTCAGCAGAAAACAAAAATTCTTTCAATGGAATCTTGTTTACAATAAAAGTAGAAAGTCCTTTAGATGCCACAAAATAAAAAAGGGATATGACCAGAACTATTAAAAGCACTGCCGACGAGAAAACGATAACTTTCCCCAACATATCCTGGCGTTTTCTAGCTGCTTCATACCTCTTGTCCACAGTCATACTCATCCCCCGTTCAATTTATACCCATGTAAAACCATTACGCCTATTCAATAATACCAACCCGGAAAAAAACATTCATCAAATTTATGTTAAATCTATGTTAAATTTATGTTAAATCCTTAAATTGGCAACCAATTAAAAAAGAGCTGGAAAATATTCCAGCTCCCCCTTTTTTACAATAGTTACTTTACCGGTATAAACCCTAACTTTGGTATTAAATTCTTCTGAACCTCATCGGACAGCATAAAATCCAAGAAGGCTTTTACTGCACCCTTAGGTTCTCCTTTTGTGTACATGTGTTCATATGACCATATTGGGTATTTGCCGTCTATTATGTTCTGAACAGTTGGCTCAACTCCTTCGTATTTTAAAGCTTTGACAGAATTGTCTACATAAGAGAGTGCAAGATAGCTTATAGCACCCTTTGTATCTGCAACAGCTTTTCTAACAGCACCAGAGGAATCCTCTGTTAAAGCTATACCCTGAGCTTCTTCCTGCCCTTTCAAAACGACCTTCTTGAATGTAGCACGCGTTCCTGAACTGGTTGGTCTATTGATTATCACTATCTTCATGTCCGGTCCGCCGACTTCTTTCCAGTTGGTTATCTTACCTGTGAATATGTCAATAAGCTGCTGCTGTGTTAAATTATCAACTGTGACGTCTTTGTTTACAACTACAGCAAAACCTACTTTTGCAACCTGATGGTCGACTAACTGTTTTGCAATATTTGGGTCCAATTTTTCTTCAGCAAAAATATCTGAGTTTCCTATGTCAATAGCTCCCTGGACTACCTGTGTCAAACCTGTGCCGCTTCCTCCGCCCTGTACAGTAATTGAAACATTAGGATATTTCTCCATAAAAAGTTTTGCTGCCTGCTCTACCAAGGGCTGTAACGCCGTAGAACCTGCAATTGTGATATTCCCTGAAAGTTCTTGAGAAGTCGAGCTCTGAGAAGGAGTTTGGCTTTCTTGTGATTTCGTTCCACATGCCGACAAAGCAAATAAGCTTGCTATTATCAGTACTACAATAAATGTCTTTGCAAATCTACTGGTTAACATCAAAGCACCTCCACACTTTTTTGATTTTGTACAAGTCAATTGTAACAGTTTAGTGTAAAGTCTGTATTAAGACAATGTTAAGTTTTTGTTAAATCCTTTCTGTTAAACCTTATAGTAAACTTTGTCCCTTTGCCGACTTCGCTCTCAACACTTATTTCGCCTTTCATCGATTCTACAATATGCTTAACAATTGCAAGTCCAAGCCCTGTACCTCCAAGCTTTCTCGAGCGACTTTTATCCACTCTGTAAAATCTCTCAAAAAGCCTCGGAATCTTATCCTTTGGTATCCCAATCCCGTTATCTTCAACTTCTATAATTATTTTCTCCCCTTCTAATCTAGTACTCACCTTAACAAAGCCGCCTTCTTGTGTATATTTTATCCCGTTATCTATAAGGTTAATCATCATCTGGTGGAATCGATCCCTGTTTGCAATTATAGTCAAATTTCCACAATTTAAGTCCCTTTTTAATGTTATGCTTTTATCTTTTGCAGCTTTTTCCATTATATAGAGGATGTCCTCAATCTCCTTATCCATTTCTATCTTTTCTACGGGGTATCCTTCTTTCACATTTTCAATCTCAGAAAGAGTCAAAATGTCATTTATCAGTCTTGTAAGCCTTTCAGCTTCAAAGTCAATTATATCTAGAAATTTTTCTCTTGCCTCTGGGTTTTCAATGGCACCACTCCTCAGAGTTTCAATAAAACCCCTTATTGAGGTCAAAGGAGTTCTGAGTTCATGAGACACATTTGCTACAAATTCGCTTCTCATCTTTTCCAATTTCCTCATCTCAGTGATGTCGTCAATTACCAGAACAAAACCTAAATTCACATGGGAAACAGGGTGTAAGATGGGGCTTATATAGACTTTGAGGTGCTTGTTGAAAAAGTTAAGTTCAAGGCTTTTCGAAGAAAGGACTTTGTTCTTCCTCAACGTTTCAAAAACCTCATACAATTTGCTGCTCCTTATGACTTCAAAGACGCGCCTTCCCGTCAAATCTTTCTCTTCAATCCCCAAAATTTTTTTTGCCGAATCGTTCATCATTAATATCCTTTCTGCATTATCAAATGCTATAACTCCATTGGCAATACTCTTTAAAATAGCTTCTAGTGTAGCATTTCTATCGTTTAATTCCTCGATGGTCTCTCTTAACTTGTGAGACATAGAGCTCACTGCAAAGTACAGTTCCCTTATCTCGTCAATCGAATTATCTTTTATGCCGTGGTGATATATACCGTTGGCAATGTCTTTCGTTACTTCTGTAATTTCCTGAAGGGGTTCAATTATTCGCCGTAAAAACCTGTAACTTAAAACAAAAGAGATAAAAAGGGCAATTCCTACACCTATGAGCAAATTTTCAATTGAGACTTTGCCCCAAAAAAATAAAGCCAATGTCAAAATCCCTATGAGGTTTATAAAAAATAACCTGTAATAAGATTTCTTAAGCATCTTCTTCACCTTTGTCTTCACCCAAGTCTCTGAGTTTGTAACCTATCCCTCGTACAGTCTCAATATAGACAGGCGCCTTGTCGTCATCCTCTATCTTCTTTCTCAAATGCCTTATGTGAACGTCAACAGTCCTCGTTTCACCAGCGTATTCGTACCCCCACACCTTGTCCAGCAAATAGTCTCTCGTCAACACTTTCCCTTTATTTTGAGAGAGGAGCTTTAAAAGCTCAAATTCTTTCAAAGTCAGATCCAGCGCCTTTCCTTTCTTGTACACTACATGCTTTCCAGTATCTATCACTATATCCCCAAACTTTATTATTTCTTCTTTTTCTTCCTCTACCTGCTGCGTTCGCCGAAGAACCGCCTTTATTCTAGCTAAAAGCTCTCTCACACTAAAAGGTTTAGTAATGTAATCATCAGCTCCCAGTTCTAGTCCCAATACCTTATCAAATTCTTCACTTCTTGCAGTCAGCATTATTATTGGAATGTTCTTAGTATCCTCATTTTTCTTCAGCACTTTGCATATCTCTAACCCATCCATATCTGGTAACATCAAATCTAGTATCACCAGATCCGGCTTTTCTTCCAAAGCTTTCTCCAAACCTTCTTTTCCATTTTCCGAAGCTATGACTTTATATCCTGCAGCCTCTAGATTATATCTCAATAGCTCTAAGATATGGATCTCATCTTCTATCACCAGGACAGTATAAGGCATTTTTACCCCTCCAAATAGGCTTTACTCCTTCTGTTTTTTCTCCTCATTCTCTTTAAGAAGTTTTTTTAGCTCATCCATAAAAGTGTTTATATCCTTAAATTGCCTGTAGACAGACGCAAACCTCACATAAGCCACCTCATCTACGCTCTTTAACTTTTCCATCACCATTTCTCCAATCTCAGCAGAGGTAATTTCCTTAACCATTGAATTTACTATCTTCCTGTCAATTTCATCAGTGATTTCTTCCAGCACTTTTATAGGAACAGGCCTCTTTTCACAGGCTTTTATCATCCCTCTTAATATCTTTTCTTTGTCGTAAAGCTCTCTGCGGTTATCTTTTTTAATCACAAGTATAGGAAGTTGTTCTACCTTCTCATAGGTAGTAAATCTCTTGCCACATTTAAGACATTCTCTTCTTCTCCTTATAGCGGTATTGTCGTCTGTAGGCCGTGAATCTATCACCCTCGAATCAGGATAACCACAGTACGGACATTTCATGACTGTACCTCCAAAAATTCATCGTTTAATAAAATTATAATAAACCTGAGTTTGTTAGTCAAACTGAACCATTGGCACGATAGTGTCAAGATACTGTAGGATTTTTTTAAGACAACCCCTGAAACTTAATTAATTTCAGCCTTCAATTTATCATGCTTTTTATATGACCTGCGCATATTTTAATGCTCTCAAAATCCTGTATATTGGTGTTACTTTCCCCATATTCAAAACCGTAATATTATTTATCTTTTCATTTGTAGACGTTTTAATTCTCCTTACCGCCTCTTTTATTTGCTTCTTCGTTAATTTGTAACTTCCTGCATTTATATTCTTTTTCTTGCCCCATTCTATTTCTCTTAAGTCTCCTCCGTTCTTGCTAAATACTCTTAATTTCGCCATTAGTTTTAATCCTTCTCTGCTCCACCCCAATGGATTTCTGCTTAATCTAACAGAAAATACATGACTTATATGGCCTTCTGCGCTGCACCCTATTACATCTTTGTCTTCACTGTATATCTTTATCCCTTCCCAGTTGTTTAGTATGTATCTCTTTGCTTCCTTTATCTTCTCTTTTTCTTTCTCTTCTTTTGCTACCTTTATTAACTCATCAAATATTTTCTTCACTCCTTCTTTATCCCCTTCATTTATTGCTCTCCATATCTTATCCCTATACTTTGGCTCTTTTGATGTTGCTTTTAATACGTATTTGTTTAAATGATATCTGTCTAGTACAAACCTTGATTTTAATATCCATTCTAATCCCTCTTTTATCCACGGTGCTCCATCTCCTGCTATATATATCTTTTCTATCTTCTCTTCCTTGTAATTTTCTTCTATGTAATTTGCTACATCTACCCATATATCTTCTGCTTTCTCTCCTACGTATGCCTTGTAATACACATTCTTCAGTACGTTCCTTCCGTTTTTCTCTTCTCTCCCTTCATGTATGTATATCAATCGCGGTGTTTCATTGCTGCCATCTTGCAAAGGTACATGGTCTTCATCTGCTTCTATGTATAAAACCCTTACTTCCTTCTTCTCTTTTATTTCTCTCTTTACTTCCACTTCCCCTATTTCCCTTATCGCGTTTAATACCGTCTGTTTACTTAATTCCTCTGGACATGCTTTCTCACTACTTTTCTCGTATGATTCTTCTATCGCATTTTCTACTAACTTTATTTTTACTCCCTTTTCTATCCTCTCGTGCCGTCCTATCTCTAATGCATCATCCACTAAATATGTATATCTACCATCTTCTCTTGATTTGTAATATGTCCTCTCATATTCAATATCCCCAAGGACTGTCGTTAATCTCTTTTTATCTTTCCTCTCTACTACCCATTTTTCTTTCCTTCTCTTATCTTCTTTTATTATCCTATCTAACTCTTCAATAATTGCTTCTATTGCCTCTCTACCTAGTTTGTCCGTAAGTTCTTTTATCTTTACCACAAGTTCTGTAATATTCATTCCATTCCTTAATAAATCCTCAAAAACATTCATCATTTCCCTAGTGAAATCTAGAGCATTTTGTAGTATAATATCCTCAAAGAAATATTTTTTCACAAGAGACACCCCTTTCTGTGATGTTTTGTTTCCAAGTTCTATTTTATCACAGGGGTTGTCTCTTGTTTTTTTCACTTCAAAAAATCCTACGATAATTTTACACTATGCATTGGCACTCCTAAAATCCACTAATATTACATCTGAACCAATCTTTTTTATCGCTGCCCAAGGCAGATATATTTCAGCTTCTTTGCTAAAAAACCTGAAAAAACCTGTCTCTTTTGGGAGAATCATGCCTTCTATTTTACCTTCTTCTAAGTTTACGTCTATATCAATTATATTTCCTAGTTTTTCGCCCGTATTTATGTCAATTACTTCTTTATCCCTCAAATCTGCCGCCTTTATCATTTCCCTCTCCCCTTTTTCACTTTCTTTCTCTCCATTATATGAAAAAATCTAGCTTATCATTCCTGATAAGCTAGATGTACTTTCTCATATGATTTAATGCAGCTTTTTCCAGGCGAGAAACCTGCGCTTGTGAAATCCCTATCTCTTTTGCAACTTCCATCTGCGTTTTTCCTTCAAAAAATCTCATTGTAAGTATCATCTTTTCTCTCTCATTTAACTTCTCTAAGGCTTCTTTTAAAGCAATTTTCTCAAGCCATACCTCGTCTACATTTTTATCATCACTTACCTGATCCATCACATATATGGCATCTCCACCATCGTGATATATAGGCTCAAACAAAGAAACCGGCTCCTGTATAGCGTCCAGTGCCATTACTACTTCTTCGCTTGGAAGGTCTAACTCTTTAGCAATTTCTCCAACTGTCGGTTCTTTGGAATTCTCAGAAACGAGTTTATCCCTCACTTGAAGTGCTTTATAAGCTATGTCTCTCAAAGAACGACTTACCCTTATAGGAGTATTATCTCTTAAATATCTCCTTATCTCTCCTATTATCATCGGAACAGCGTAAGTAGAAAACTTCACATTTTGATCTAAATCGAAATTGTCGATGGCTTTAATAAGGCCTATGCATCCCACTTGAAAAAGGTCATCCACAGACTCTCCCCTATTGTTAAATCTCTGTATAACGCTTAAAACAAGCCTTAAGTTGCTGTTTATAAACTCTTCCCTTGCCTTTTTATCGCCATTTTTCATCCTGATGAGAAGTTCCCTCTGTTTAGAGGGCTTTAAAACAGGCAATTTAGAGGTGTTTACTCCTGAAATTTCTACTTTATTATTGTTATTCATAGCCAATCCTGCCTCCAACCGCTAAGCTCATTTACAGTATTGCCGGCAGGATTGGAAAATATACTGTAAAATTTATACTAACCTGTTCATTTCTTTCTTTAATCTTTTTAAAATTTTCTTTTCAAGCCTAGAAATGTAAGACTGAGAAATCCCTAGCATATCTGCTACTTCTTTTTGAGTTTTTTCCGTACCGCCCTCCAATCCAAATCTCAACCTGATTATCTTCTTTTCTCTGTCAGGAAGCTTCTTTAAGGCAGAGGTCAAAAGCTCTCTTTCAACCTCGTCCTCAATGTACTTATACACTGTTTCGTTGTCAGTGCCTAAAATATCTGAGAGCAAAAGTTCATTTCCGTCCCAGTCAACATTTAAAGGCTCATCAAAAGAAACCTCCAGCCTTGTCTTATTATTCCGCCTTAAATACATCAAAATTTCATTTTCAATGCAGCGAGAAGCATATGTGGCCAATTTTATCTTTTTCCTGGGATTAAAAGTATTTATAGCCTTTATGAGTCCTATAGTACCGATTGATATTAAATCCTCAATTCCCACTCCTGTATTCTCAAATTTTTTTGCTATATAAACTACCAGCCGCAAATTCCTCTCAATTAAAATGCTTTTTGCCTCGTTATCTCCCTTTTCCATTTTTGATATTAAATAACTTTCCTCTTCCACAGAAAGGGGAGGAGGCAAAGCTTCACTTCCGCCTATGTAGTATACCTCCTCTGCAAGGTCCAAAAAGTCTAGAAGTTTTCTCCATATCAACAGCAATTCTATTTTTAATTTTGTTTTAAGTTTCACCAAAAACACCTCCATCAATCCATAATTTCGGGGTTTAACAATGCAAACTCCATTTTGTCTGTAGAAATACCAAGTATGACGTCTTTAATTTCTTTTCCGTTAATTATCAATCTGTCAGGCTTTATGCCAAGCAATAATCCTTTTGTTCCCACACCAGAAAAAGGTATGATTCCTATTCTAGAATGCCATTTCTCATCTTTTATAATTTCCAAAACTTTTCCAAAATCAATTTTTCCCTCTGCTACAAATTCCTCTAAATCATAGGGCAAAAGACTTTTTAATGAAGAATAAGCTACGACAACCACAGGCAGGTTAGAAAGCGGGTCAAAAAGCTTATTTCCTGTATCCACAAAACCATAGGTTTTTACTTTTTTTTCAAATATTTCTATATAAATCTCGTACTTCATCTTGTCCTGTTTTGCTTTTTTTACTACATAATCCCAGTTAAGAAAAAGGAGCAATGCCGCAAATCCAATTCCTATTGGAAGAGCAGTTTCTCTTCCTTTCACAGCATATAAGAGTGCAAAAATTGTACCTCCCATCGCAAAGGAAACTAAATAAAAAACTGATAAGATTCTAAAAAATTCTTTTAATGTTTCTGGGCTAAACGCCATATATATTATTAAGAGGGATAAAAGGAACTTAGCCAAAAATTCTCTAAAAAAACTGTAGGGCGTCAAAAAGAAAATCAGCACATATCCTGCCCCTATAAAAGCCCCCAACAGCAATTTAAAAGGAGTTGAATACTTTCTAGAAAATCTTTGCGTAAGAGAAAGAATGACATAATTGATGAGCAAATTTTCCAGAAAAAGTATATCAAGATACATCAATTTTCCTCCCCGGGGACATTCTCGGTCCTTATACAATTTATATTCTCATTTTCTCATTTTATTCTTAATTATATCTCAAAAACGCCCTTTAGTTTGTAATATTTTGGAATGAATTTAAGGTAATTTTTGTGGAAATTTTGCAAAAAAAATCTGTAAAGTTGCCTTTGCAGATTACCGCCTTCCACGCCTTAAGAAGGTAGGAATATCTAAGTCATCATTATCTAGAATATCTTCTAGCTTCACATCCACCCCTTTAACCTCTTTCTTTTTTGGCTCCTCTTTGGCTTTGCTGTTTCTCTCAAAGCCTGTTGCAATGACAGTGATGCGTATCTGGTCCTCCAGTGCTTCATCAATTACAGCACCAAAAATTATGTTGGCATCTGGATCTGCAGCTTCATAAATGAAGTTGGCTGCCTCGTTCACCTCAAAAATGGTGAGATTAGGGCCGCCCGCAATGTTGAGCAAAATCCCCTTGGAGCCCTCAATAGAAGTCTCTAGCAAAGGACTGTGTATCGCCTGTTTAGCTGCTTCTGTGGCTTTATTCTCTCCGGAAGCTATTCCTATCCCCATATGAGCAAGTCCAGTATTTACCATTATAGTCTTTACATCGGCAAAATCCACATTCACAAGCCCCGGGACAGCTATTAAATCAGAAATTCCCTGAACGCCCTGCCTTAAAACGTCATCTGCCAGCTTAAAAGCATCTAGCATAGATGTCTTCTTCTCCACTACCTGTAATAATCTATCATTAGGGATCGTTATGAGTGCATCTACGTACTTCTTCAGGTCTTCTATTCCCATCTCTGCCTGCGCCATTCTCTTCCTTCCTTCAAAAGTGAAGGGTTTAGTCACAACGCCTACAGTCAAAATGCCAAGTTCCTTTGCAATTTCAGCTACAACTGGAGCTGCTCCTGTACCTGTGCCGCCTCCCATGCCTGCTGTTATGAATATCATGTCAGCGCCTTTTATCGCTCTTTCGATCTCTTCTCTCGACTCTTCTGCCGCTTTTTTCCCAATTTCAGGATTGGCACCAGCCCCCAGACCTTTTGTCAATTTTTCTCCTATCTGGATTTTAGTTTCAGCTTTTGACAAAGAAAGAGCTTGCTTGTCCGTATTGATGGCTATAAATTCCACACCTTTAACTCCCGCTTCAATCATGCGGTTTACAGCATTTCCTCCGCCACCGCCAACTCCTATCACCTTAATAGCAGCAAATTGTTGTACATCAGTCTCCAATCCTATCACACAAAACCCTCCTCTTACGACCAAAAATCACTAAAAATTTCTTTTAACTTATCTAACAACCGAGAATTTTTCTTTTCCTTTTTGTCAGTGGATGTACTCGGATACATAAATCTCCTGTTGTTATATACATATTTTACCACTCCAACCCCTGCTGAGTAAATAGGGGTAGCCACTCCAATGTTTTGCGGGGAACCAATTCTCACATTTCTGTCAAATATTTTCTGAGCAAGCTCTACACTCCCTTTTAAAAAGGAAATACCTCCTCCTGTAATGACTACATTAGTCACAATGTCTTCTAAAACCCCAGCCTCTTCTAAGCGTTCATATACAAGAGTTAAGAGTTCTGACACCCTTGCCTCTATTATATCGGCAATTTCATTTATATCGGTGGTAGTCTTTGACTTGCCTGCTAAACTGGCAATTTTTATGGGTTCTAATCTGTCTGGGTCCACTTTTTCTAAAGTGCCGTACTTTTTCTTTATATTTTCGGCTTCTTCAAAGGAAATCTTTAATCCAACCGAAAGGTCATTGGTTATATGCCATCCCCCAACCGCTATCATAGAAGAATAAATGAGTCCGCCATTTTTAAAAACAGATATATCTGTAACCCCTGCCCCAACGTCGATTAAAGCAACTCCCAATTCTTTTTCATCCTTTAAAAGAACAGCTTCAGAAGTAGCAAGAGGCCCTACGATAATGCCATCTATTTCCAAGCCTGCTTTTCTTACACACTTTTCCATATTCTGTATAGCAGTGACACTCCCCGTCACCACAGCCGCGTTTACTTCCAGCCGTATTCCTGACATTCCAACTGGGTCTTTTATCTCCCCATATCCATCCACTATGTACTCTAAAGGAATCACATCTATGATCTGTTTATCCGAAGGAAGGGCTATTATCTTAGCAGCCTGCAATACCCTCTCCACATCCTGTCTTGTTATTTCTCTGTCTTCTCTTGAAACTGCTACTACTCCATTATTCTTGTATATAGTAGTAAGTCCACCGTATATTTTCAAGTACACAGATGAAATTTTTCTATTTGCCATTCTCTCAGCCTGTTCTACAGATTTCTGGATTGAGTAGGCAGTTTCATCTATATCCACTATAATGCCCTTTTTCACACCAGTAGAAGGATAATATCCTATGCCCACTATATGGAGTTCTCCTGTCTTGTCCCCTTCCCCAATGATTGTGCATACTTTAGACGTGCCAATATCCAAACCTACTATCAAATCTCCCATTTGAAAATCCTCCTTAAAAGCCCACTACCTTCGCCGCATCCTGTCTATCAAATACCTTCTTATGTAGGCAAAGTTTGAGAAAAGCCTGCTTCCAAACACAAACACAGCTGCTAGATAGATAGGAACTCCCAAAACATCTCCAATATACGCGAGCCCTCCAGCTAAAATTATATTGCCAAAAAATCCTGTGATAAAAATTAGGTTGTCAAACTTTTCTTCAAAACTTGCCCTTATCCCTCCAAAGACCGAATCCAAAGCTGCAAGAATTGCCACAGAAAGGTAAGGAGCATAGCTAAAAGGTATGTTAATGGGAAGTACAAAACCTATTATAAGTCCAAGCAACAAGCTCAAAGCTATTATATATGCCATTACTTCTTCTCTCCCTCAACCAATGGTTTCGCATATCTAAATTTCAATACGCCATCGTACTTTTTTATGACTATCTTGTCTGACTTCTTTATATTTACTTCTATTCCCCATGTAGCTAGGCTATCTACAACTCCGCCTTTCAATTTCAAGGCTGCTTCTAAAGTATCAGGGTCTCCTATAGCCTTTATCACATATGGAGCAGCAAATCGCACAGAATTTACTACCACAGTAGGTCCAACACATCTTATCTCTGAAGTTGCAATGAGCCTCTGGTCATTTAAAGAAATGGCTTCAGCTCCTGCTGCTCTTAACTCATTTACAATCCTCAATAAGTCCTCATCATGCACTAAAAACAAATTCGGGTCCTGTCCAGGTGGAACAGGCTGCTTGCTGTCATTTACCGTGACAATGACCCCCGGTCCCTGAAGGTCTGTAAGCCCAGCCAGCTCTTTGTACTTTTCAACTTCACTCTTTAAAGTCTGTGTAATCACACTGTTTTTAGAAGCCGAGTCCTCATACGCATTTATTTTGGCTTCCAATTCGCTTATTTGTTTCAACAAGGCTTCTTTCTCAGATTGCAATTGCTTTAATTGAGTAGCAAGCTCCTCTGCCCTCTGAGCTGTCACAACTCCACCTTTTTTTACAATCTTAAATTGTGTAGAAAGCATTATGCCCAACACAAGAGAAACCAGCGCAATCGATATATATATACTAAAGCCTTTTTTCATACGTACCCCCATCCTCTATTGCATAAATACGGCATTGCCATCTCCTATAATTTCTATCTTACCACTTTTGTAACCCTTTTTAAGCAAATCCTTTAATATTAATTCGGCAAACTTAAAGGAATAATTAACATCAGCAGGATTTTTGAGAAAAATATTTATTCCCTGCTTTGAAAGAAGTTCTACCTCATCCTCTTTTATATACCTGAGGGCATAATAATTACTTTTACTCTCAATCAAACCTAGCACTTTGCTGAGAAGAGTTTTATCAAAATTGCCATTTAACTTTTTCCCTATCTGATATCTTTCCACCTTAATTCCCTCGATCAATAGAAGGCCAGGTGCAAAACTTCCCTTTTCTACAATTACGCCCTCTTTGTCTATCTTCAAATAATCGCTTTTGTACCTGACTTGAGCAACCACACGCCTTTCTTCGACAAAAATTTCTACTCTGTTTGGATAAAGAATTTTAACTTTACATTCTTTTATATAAGGATTTTCTAGGAGATTTTTCTCCACCTGCTTTGGGTTGACTTTAAAAATATTAGTACCTGCCTGTATTTTTGAAATCTCTTTAATATCATTATAAGACAAAATTTGATTGCCTACAACTTTTATAGACTTTATTTTGAAATAATTTGTGTGAAAGGCAAAAGCATAACCTAAAACTGCCAAAATTAAAAGGAAGAAAATTACTCTAAAGGCTCTTTTGTTCATAGTTTTCACCTGCTTGTACCTTTTTCCGCTGATATGTAAAACAGCATGACGCTGTTTTACATAATTCTGACAATATCTGCTCCCACGCTCTTTAAAGCCTTTTCTAAAGATTCGTATCCTCTATCTATGTGTTCTGCTCCTTCTACAATAGTAGTCCCTTCAGCACCCAATCCAGCTATTACAAGAGCTACTCCTCCCCTTAGGTCTTTTGCCAAAACTTTCGCCCCTGTTATTTTGTCTACTCCTCTTATTACCGCTACTCTTCCTTCCACTTTTATGTCAGCTCCCATTCTCACCAGTTCTTCTGTGTATTTAAATCTATTGTCAAAGATAGTCTCTGTGACTATTGAAGTGCCTTCAGCAATAGAAAGCACAGAAACTATCTGGGGCTGCAAATCCGTAGGAAATCCAGGGTAAGGCAAGGTCACAATCATATCCACAGCTTTTGGCCTTTTATTGCAGGTAATTTTTATATAGTCATTTCCTGTTTTTAATTCACAACCTGTTTCTTTAAGTTTAGAAATTAAGGGCTCTAAATGCTCTTTTAAAGCTTTTACAACAGTCAGTTCTCCTCTTGTCATTGCCGCAGCACAAAGGTAAGTACCAGCAACAATTCTATCCGGAATTATAGTGTACTCGGTATCATGAAGTTTTTTCACTCCCTCAATCACAATAGTGTTTGTTCCTGCTCCAGTAATTCTAGCTCCCATGGAGTTTAAGAAATTCTGCAAATCTTCTATCTCCGGCTCTTTAGCCGCATTTCTTATAACAGTTATCCCATCAGCCAATGTAGCTGCTAACATTATGTTCTCTGTAGCTCCAACACTTGGAAGGTCTAAGTGAATCTCATTTCCCCTAACCCTTACCCCTTTACATCTTATATACCCGTAAGACTCTTCAATCTCGACCCCCAGTTTTTTTAAGCCTTTAAGATGCAAATCTATTGGCCTGTGACCTATATCGCACCCTCCAGGAAAACTTATAAAAGCTTTTTTGTTTCGGGCAATTAAGGCTCCCATCAGAAAAATGGAAGACCGCATGGTTCTCATCAAATTGTCTGGAATTTCGCTGTCTTTTACATCTCTCGCATCTACTACGATGTCTCTCCCGCTAAAACTTACTTTGCAGCCTATGTGCTCAAGAATCTCAATCATGGAATCTACATCCTTGAGCCTAGGGCAGTTGTGAATGACAGAAACTCCTTCATTTAAAATAGTAGCGGCAAGAATTGGCAGAATAGAATTTTTTGCCCCATGTACCTCTACTTCGCCATAAAGCCTCTTCCCTCCATTTATCTTGAATTTCCCCATCTTATCCCCCCTAAAAAATTCCCGCTTACACCCATATACTATGCATGGATAAGATGGGGTGTTACATATATTATCTAAGTTATGGTTTTAACGAGTTGGTATATCTTGTAAGATGCATCTGTCCTGCTCATACTTTTAGCTTTTTCTCTCATTTCATTAAGGAGGGAAGGCTCACTTAAAAGATATTCAATCTTTTCATAAAGCTTTTTGGCATCAAGGTCCTTTTCTAAAATCACATGGGAAGCTCCTTGCCTCTCTAAAAGGCGAGCATTATACTCCTGATGGTTGTTTGCAACGTAAGGAGATGGAATCAAAATCGATGGAACTCCCACTGCTGTAATTTCTGAAAGGGTTATAGCCCCTGCCCTGCAAATCATTATATCTGCTGCACCATACACATACTGCATTTCATGGCTATATGGAACTATTTTCACTGAATCGTCCAAAACCACATTTTCTTTTTTGACTTTTTCCAACACTTTATCGTAGTTAGAGGAACCAGTTATTATAAGTACCTGAAACTTTCTATCCTTTATCTTTAACAATTCCACCATGGTGGAATTGATTTTTTCTGCTCCTCTGCTTCCTCCGACGGACACCACCAAAGGCTTGGACATAGAAAAGCCCAGCTTTTCTCTCCCCTCTTCTTTTTTTACTCCCAAAAGCTCCTCTCTTATAGGGTTACCTGTAACCACTACTTTTTTAGCTTTTTTGAAATACTTAACAGAATCTTCAAAACTGACAGCTACCATATCTACAAAAGGCGAAAGCAATCTATTAGTAAGTCCTGGAAAAGCATTCTGTTCGTGGATCAAAGTTGGTATTCTTTTTATCACTGCTGCCATCAAAACAGGCCCACATACATAGCCCCCTGTTCCGATCACCACATGGGGCTTAAAGTCTTTCAAAATTTTATTAGCCTGTTTAAAACCTGTAAAGGCCTTGTACACAGTCTTTAAAGTATCGAAAGATAGCTTTCTTTTAAAGCCTTGAACTTCTATGGTGACTAGCTCAAAGCCTTCCCGCGGCACCAGTTCTTTCTCCAAGCCCTTTTCTGTTCCCACAAATAGTATTTGGGCATCCTGTTCATTTTTTAAAATTTCCTTAGCTATAGCTACAGCCGGGTAAATATGCCCCCCTGTGCCTCCTCCTGCAAACAGATACCTCAAATGTCATCAGCTCCTATCTAAATTTGCATGTCTCGATATATTCAAAAGTATCCCAACTCCGGCCATCATGATGAGCGTAGAAGTACCTCCATAGCTTATAAAAGGCAGAGAAACTCCTGTGGGCGGCATGGATGAAGTAACAACTGCTACATTAATAAAAGCCTGAATTCCGATTAAACTGGTAATACCCGTAGCTAAAAGGCATCCAAACATGTCTGGCGCTTTAGCTGCTACCCTCAAACCTCTTAAAATTATGTACAAGAACATGAGAAGAATAGTCACTGTACCCACAAGCCCAAGTTCCTCACCAATTATGGAAAATATAAAGTCATTATGAGGCATTGGAAGGTACATGAGCTTCTGACGACTGTTCCCAAGTCCTACACCAAAAAGTCCGCCAGAGCCTAAGGCATAAAGTGATTGAACTATCTGGTAGCCAGACTTCTGTATGTCCTGCCACGGATTTAAAAAGGTTAAAACTCTTTCCCTCACATATTTGAAGGAAGAGATAACTAAAACTGCAACCCCTAATCCTGTACCAAGAAGAATTCCCATGTAGGATAGCTTAGCTCCTGCTACAAAAAGCATCACAACTGACACAATAAATATTATGCCTGCAGTACTGAAATTTGGCTGAAGCATTATCAGCCCAAAAAATACCCCTGCCAATCCCAAGACGGGAATTACTCCTTTTTTTAAGCTCTTTGCATATTCAGGATGTTTGTCAAAGTACTTCGCCAGATATATTATAAGAGCATATTTAGCAATTTCAGAGGGCTGAACAGTAAAATTACCTACTCCTATCCACCTCGTAGCATTGTACCTTTCAACTCCAATTCCTGGGATTAAAACCAGTACAAGCAGTACTATTGAAATCACAAGAAAAGCCCCTGCCCACCTTTTAAACCAAAGGTAATCTACATTCATTGTAAAAACCATGGCAAAAAAGCCTAATATTGCCCATACCAGCTGCCTCTTGAGGAAATAATAGGGGTCATTGTACATGTACTCGGCAGTAGCAGCACTTGCACTAAAAACCATTACCACCCCTATTGCCACTAAAATCATCACCACAAGCAAAATTCCGTAATCCACAGGGGGCTTTTTCTTCATCTTTTTACCTCCTCAAATCCATTACAGCCTTTTTAAAAGCTTTGCCTCTCTCTTCAAAGTTTTTAAACATGTCCCAGCTAGCACAGGCCGGCGACAGAAGAACGCTATCCCCCTTTTCCGCCACCTTATAAGCTTTTCTCACAGCCTCTTCTAAAGAATCCACCAAAAATATGTCTTCTTCAGGGTATGAATACTTAAGAGCAGTTTTCTTTATCTTTTGAGCAGTCTGCCCTATAAGGATTAACTTTCTCACTTTCTTATCAAATGTCTTTACAAACTCGTCAAACTCACTTCCCTTGTCATAACCGCCTGCAATTAGGACTATAGGAGTTTTAAGAGCCTGAATAGCCTTTATAGATGCGTCGGGATTGGTGCCTTTAGAATCGTTGTAAAACTTTATCCCCTCTATTTCCGCTACAAACTCTATTCTATGTTCCACACCCTTGAAAGTTCTCAAAGTCGTCTCAATAGCATCAACCTCAATTCCAGAAAGATAAGCTACCGATGAAGCCGCCAATGCATTTTCTAAATTGTGCTCTCCGGGAATGTATATATCCTCAACTTTAATCACTTTCTTATTCTGTAAGTATAAAAAGCCTTCTTTTACATACGCTCCATTTTCCAGGACTTTCTTTCTACTGAAAGGAAAAACTTTCGCTTTTGCCCTTTCTTTCAACCCCCATGTGACAGGGTCGTCATAGTTTAAAACTACGTATTCTTCTTCCCTTTGGTTTTCAAAAATTCTTCCTTTTATATTTGCATAGTTTTCAAAGGTCTTGTGCCTGTCAAGATGGTCAGGCGTTATGTTTATTATACAGCTTATCTTAGGCCTAAATTCTTTTACAGTTTCAAGCTGAAAACTGCTGATCTCTGCCACAATATGGTCATTAGGTCCCGCTTCTAAAGCGGCATAGACGAGAGGATACCCTATATTGCCAGCTACATACACCTTCCTTCCAGCATTTTTAAACATCTCGCCTAACAGAGAAGTTGTAGTAGTCTTTCCATTTGTACCTGTGATTGCATAAATAGGGGCTTTTGAAAGCCTATAAGCTAGTTCTACCTCTCCCAGTATTTCAAGTCCCATGTCTTTAGCCTTTTTTACTATTTCCGATTCGAGAGAGATGCCTGGACTTAAAACTACCAGCTCTATTCCTTTCAAAAACTCTTCCTTAAAATCCCCTAGTTTTATCTCTACAGGCAAATCCTTTAACTCCTCTAAAGCTTCTTTTAAGGCTATTTCATTTTTTTGGTCATAAGCCATTACATTTGCTCCCAGATTTACAAGCACACGGCAGAGTGCTACACCACTTACGCCTAACCCTGCTACAAATACTCTTTTTTCTTTTAATTCCATATACTGCACTCCTTAACTCAGACTGTAAAAAGAAACAAATAAAGCAACCAACGTAACCAACCAAAAGCTGTATACAACTTTCTCTTCTTTCCAACCAGAAAGCTCAAAATGGTGATGCAAAGGGCTCATTTTAAAAATCCTCTTTCCGAATAACTTGAAAGAAAACACCTGCAAAATAACTGAAATAGCCTCAGCCACATAAATTATCCCCAAAACAGGCAATATCAAAGGAAGTTTGGTAAGAAGCGCAACAGTCGCTACCGCTCCTCCAATCGCAAGAGAACCTGTATCCCCCATAAACACTTCAGCGGGATGCTTATTGTACCTCAAAAACCCAAGCAGTCCTCCTGTCAAAGAAGCGCTGAATACTCCATAGGTCACATCGTTTAAAAACAGAGCAATCATTGCAAAAAAAGCCATGACAATAGTGGATACTCCTGCTGCCAATCCATCCAGCCCATCCGTAAGGTTGACGCTGTTCACAGTTCCAACAATTATAAACACAGCAAAAGGAATATAAAAATTCGCTAAATCAACAGACCTCTTAAAAAATGGGACGATTATCTCTGTGCCCACATTGCTCTTTATAAACCAAGAAATTGCAATGGCCAGCAAAAACTGTGCCAGCAGTTTTTCTCTAGCGCGAAGCCCTAAAGACCTTTTAAAATACACCTTTAAAAAGTCGTCTGCAAAACCTATAAGTCCATATCCTAAAAATCCTGCTAGCAGTATAAAAAGATATTTATTCCACGGAGAGAAAATCAGAGATGTCAAAAAAGTAGCAACTACAAATATAATTCCTCCCATTGTAGGAGTGCCAGACTTTTTCAAGTGAGTTTTAGGTCCATCTTCTCTTACTTTTTGACCAAATTTTAGCTTTCTTAAGTATGGAATAAAAAATCTCCCAGATATAATAGCTACAGTAAAAGACAACAAAGTCGCAAATATTATCTTTTGTAGCATCCTACCTTATCCTCTCCTGTCTTATTTTTCGCTTTCAGCTAAGATTTCCTTTACTATCTCTCTTTCATCAAAAGGAATGACTTTATCCCCTATGATCTGATACGTCTCATGGCCCTTTCCTGCTAATATAATGACGTCATCCTTCTGAGCATTTGACAATGCATACCTTATCGCTTCTCTCCTGTCTTCAATGACGACGTACGGACAGTTTGTCTTTTTTATCCCTTCTTCAATCTGTGCAATTATCTCTTTTGGGTCCTCTGACCTCGGATTATCTGAAGTCAATATGCAGAAGTCAGCGTATTTACCTGCAACCTCTCCCATAAGAGGCCTTTTGCTCTTATCTCTATCTCCTCCTGCTCCAAAAACCAATATCTTCCTTCCAGCCTCGTACTCCTTTAAAGCTTCCATTATATTTCGTATACCGTCTGGAGTATGGGCATAGTCAATGAACACATAAAAATCTCTTCCTGTCTCAACAGGCTCAAATCTCCCCTTCACTGTCACATGGCTTAAAGCTTCTCTAACACTCCTTAGAGGAATTCCTAGAAAGTCTGCCACAGTAATAGCAGCCAGAGCATTGTACACGCTAAACAATCCAGGTATTTTTAAAGAAATCTCCTCCTTTTTATCCTGAATCTGGACTTTAAATTTAACTCCACTTAGACTATTTTTTATTTCTTTTGCCATCACATAGGCAAAATCTTTTATGCCATATGTGAGCACTTTGCCCTTTGAACTCTCTATCATCATTGAAGAATATTTGTCATCTATGTTTATCACAGAGGCCTTTTTGGCCATCTTAAACAATTTGCTCTTCGTCTTTGCATATTCTTCCATGCTTTCGTGGAAGTCAAGATGGTCCTGCGATAAATTGGTAAAAACAGCTATGTCAAAATCGCAGCTGTCCACCCTGTGCAAAGCCAAAGAATGAGAAGACACTTCCATGACAACGTATTTGACCCCTTCATTTACCATGAGGCTGAAAAGTTCCTGCAAATCCAAAGACTCTGGGGTTGTGTGGGTAGTGGGTATCACCCTATCTCCTATCATGTTTTGTATTGTTCCTACCAGCCCTACTTTGTTGTTCTGCTGTTCCAAAATAGCTTTAAGCATGTATGTCACAGAAGTTTTACCATTAGTACCAGTGATACCTATCAATGTAAGTTTACTAGTAGGATTGTTGTAAAAATTAGAAGCAATTTTCGCCATGGCTACCCTCGCATCTTCTACAAGCACCACCGTGACTCCTGGATATTCGCTTATATCCCTGTCAGTCACAACAGCCACAGCCCCATTTTTTATAGCTTCTTCTACATATAAAAGTCCGTCTGTCTTAAATCCCTTTATAGCTATGAAAAGGTATTTGGGCTTAGCTTTTCTCGAATCGTAGCACACCCCGCTTATATCTACATTTGGATTCCCCTTTATCTCATGCTTTACCCCTCTTAACAAATCTACAAGTCTCATAATAGGCCTCCTCGCACCGATACTGACCAATTGCTATCACTAATAGTATAGCACAATTATCTATTTTGCATAGAGGCTAGTTCAATTTTCCTTCGGCCTGAACTCAACTTCCACAACTTCTCCCTTTTTAACAAGCGTCCCCTCTTTAGGACTCTGGTCCACTGCAAATCCTGTACCTTTTATTTTTATCCTTAAGCCCAGGCTGTTCAAAATCTCTGTCGCTTCTTTAACACTTTTCCCTTTTAAATCAGGTACCACTACTTCCTCTGTAGAAACTCCATTTAAATACAGTATAATTTTAGTATTCTCATTGACCAAAGCTCCAGGCTTTGGAACCTGGTCAAATACAGTATCTCCATTTCCCTGTAAAATAAAATCAAGCTTATTTTCAAGTATAATTCTTTCTGCTTCATACAATTTCATGTTCCTCACATCTGGCACCATTACCGTTTCGGGCTTTTTTACCCCCTTAGGCTTAACTTCCAGATATTTTAAAGTATCGTCCAAAATGCTCTTCACAACAGGTGCAGCCAGCTGACTTCCAAAGTGGGTCTCTGGGTTGTTAGGCTCATCTATGACGACAAGCACAATAACTTTTGGGTCATCTGCCGGCGCAAATCCTACAAAAGAAGCTACATATTTCCCCGGCATGTACTTCTCTGTGGTTCCTGTCTTCCCCGCCACGTCAAAGCCTTCAATATAACCTGCTTTGCCTGTACCTTCTGCCACCACACTTTTTAGTATTTCCCGCATTGTAGCAGAAGTTTCTTCTGAAATTACACGCCTTACAATCTTCGGCTTAAACTCTTTTACCACTTTCCCCTTTGAATCGACGATTGCCTTCACTATCTGCGGTTGCATCAATTTGCCTCCATTAGCTATAGCAGCTACTGCTGTAATCATCTGAAGGGGAGTAACTGCAATGCCCTGCCCAAAAGAATTTGTTGCCAGTTCTACAGGTCCAACTCTTTCTTCCGGCAATACAAGCCCGGGAGCTTCTCCAGGAAGAAGAATACCTGTAGTCTTTCCAAATCCAAAATCTCTTATGTATTTATATAGTTTTTCAACTCCCAGCCTCTGCCCTACAGTCACAAAGACCACGTTACAAGAATTCTGCACTCCTTTTACAAAATCCTCGCTACCATGTGTTGCCCAGCAATTAATCCTGTGCCCTGCAACAGTCGTATAGCCGGGGCAGTAAAACTGTTCATGTAAACTCACCACTTTTTCCTCTAATGCAGCAGAAGCAGTTATAGTTTTAAAGACAGAACCCGGCTCATAGGAGTCAGAAATTGCCTTATTCCTCCACCGCCTATACCATTCTTCTTCAGGACCTTCAAAGGGATTATTGGGATCGAAATTAGGCCTATTGGCCAAAGCCAGTATTTCGCCTGTTTTGGGGTCCATTACAATGGCCACTGCACCTTTTGAAGGCTTAGAATGTACCATGGCTTGATTTAACGCTTTTTCAGTAAAATGCTGTATTGTCTCATCAATAGTGAGAACTACATTATATCCCGGAAGAGGTTCAAAATACTCTTCCTCTCCTGTGTCTATCTTTCGCCCTATGGCATCCATGGGAGTGGTAGACTTTCCAGGTATTCCTCTCAAAAAATTATCAAACACAAGTTCTACTCCGTCCAGTCCCTGATTATCAATCCCTGTAAAGCCCAAAACATGGCAGGCAAGTGTGCCTTCTGGATAAAATCTCTTCATGTCTTCAGAAACTATTACCCCATCTATATTAAGTCTCAATATGGCTTTCGCCTTTTCCTCATCTACCTGCTTGGCAATCAATACCTCTTGCAAGTTTTTATTAGAAATTCTTTCTAAAACTTTTTGTCTATCAAGGCCAAGGATACTGGCCAAAGTTTCTGCCACTACCTGCCTTTTAGAATCTGGAATTTCTTTTGGAATCACGCTAATTTTGCTCACACTTATATTTTCAGCCAAAACTTTTCCGTTTCTATCAAATATATACCCTCTTTTGCCACTTAAAGACACATCCAACGTCCATTGAGGCAAAGCCATCTTTTGATATTCTTCGCCTTTTACCACTTGTATGAAGAAAAGTCTCATCATAAGTCCAAACACAACAGCAAAAGACAGAAACAGCAAAAAAAGAATTCGCTTTTTTGTAGAAACCGTTGGATGTATCTAAAATCCCCCCTATCTATTAAAAACCCCCAATAACCTCATGAAGAAACTGTCCTTTTTATGAGGTTCTTTTGGATTATCGCTTTCTGCAACTTTCGGGACCTCTCCTACTTTCACATACACTATCTGGTCCTTCTCAGGGAGTTGCATTTTAAGCCTTTCCTTTGCAATCTCTTCAATCCTCGCCGGGTTGCTTAAAGAAGCAATTTCTGCCCTCAATTGCTGATTAATGCTTTCAGTATACTCAATTTGTTTCTCCAGCTTATCTAAAGCGAGGGATTTTTCATAAATAAGTGCATATCTATACAATACCAAGATGCTTAGAGAAGCCACCATTACGACTAAGATCAAATTTTTCAACTTGGCATTTGGCTTAGCTTTTTTGTCAGGCTTTTTGTCGTAAGAGGTATATGGGGGATATTGATAATTATAATCTTTTTGAGCTACTATCAATTTATTCTACCTCCATTTCTTTTAGAACTCACAGTTTCTCCGCCACTCTAAGCTTTGCGCTCCTCGACCTAGGATTTTCTTCCACTTCTTCCTTGGAAGGCAGAATAGGTTTTTTTGTGATAATTTTTATAACAAGCTGTTTCCCACAAGTGCACGGCAAACCAGGAGGACATGTGCAGGGATTTTCAAGCTTTTTGAAAGTATTTTTTACTATTCTGTCTTCCAAGGAGTGGAAAGTAATCACTGCTATCCTCCCTTTTCCCCTCAATACCTCCACCATATCTTCCAAAGCTTTGTCTAAATCTTTAAGCTCCTCATTCACTTCTATCCTTATGGCTTGAAAAGTTCTTTTCGCTGGATGAGGTCCCATCCTTCGCGCAGAAGCCGGAATAGCTTTCTTTATAATCTCCACCAGCTGAGAAGTAGTCTTTATATCTCCCTTCTTTCTCTCCTCCACTATAAACTTCGCTATACGGGAAGCCCATTTCTCTTCTCCGTATTCCCTTATCACTCTCTCTAGCTCTTTTTCTGAATATCTGTTCACAACATCATAGGCGGAAAAAGGAGAAGTTTTATCCATCCTCATATCAAGAGGAGCATCCTTCATATAAGAAAAGCCCCTCTCCACTTCTTCCAGCTGGTAAGAGGAGACCCCCAAATCCAGAAGAATTCCATCAACTTTTTCAATCCCCAAATTTCTTAATATCTCTTTTATATTCTTAAAATTGTCTTTAATGTAAATCACATTTTTGTAATCTTTTAGCCTTTCTTTGGCAGCTAAAATCGCTTCTTCATCTCTGTCAATTGCAATTAATTTCCCAGTAGTAAGCCTCTTTAATATTTCCTCTGAATGACCTCCACCGCCTAAAGTTCCATCCACATAAATACCTTTTGGATTTATATTCAAGTGCTCTATCGTTTCTTTGAGAAGTACGCTTTTATGAACATATTCCATGCTCTCTACCCCAAATTATATGTTAAAATTATCCAAATGCTCTGCAATCTCTTCAAAGGACACATCTGTGCTCTTGGAATACTCCTCCCAAACTTCTTTACTCCAAATCTCAACCCTAGTAGATACGCCTATAAATATCACATCTTTTTCTATTTTTGCGTGTTCCCTCAAATGAGAAGGTATAAGTATTCTTCCCTGTTTGTCTACCTCGCATTCAACAGCCCCAGCAAGGAAAAATCTAGTAAAAGCCCTTGCATCTTTCTTGGTAAGTGGAAGAGTTTTGAGCTTTTCTTCTATATTTTTCCATTCATCCAGTGAGTACACAAAGAGGCAGTTGTCCAAACCTTTTGTGAGCACAAACTTTTCCCCTAATTCCTCTCTGAATTTTGCAGGAATTATGACTCTTCCCTTTGAGTCAATTGTGTGTTCGTACTGCCCCATTAACATGGCAAACTCCCAACTTTCCTTTCACATTCTCCCACTTACCACCACAATTCACCACTTAATATGTTATTCTATATAAAATCAAAAAATCCTGCTAAAATTTTATAAAAAAATAAAAAAACAGGTCTTTAGACCTAGAAAGTCCAAAGACCTATTTAACTGGGTATATGATAGACATCGCACTATTTTCTTCATTTAAATGGCTTTCAACCCTCTCTGCTACATCCTTGAAGTTTATCTGATGTAAAACCGGTAAATAATCCATCAAATCTATGTCTTTCATGTACAGGTTTATAAAACTATAGGCTATGCTCTCCACCGAATTAAAAGTCCTGAGAAATTTTCCAATGTACTTCCTCTTTATTCTCTCAAAAGTCTCCCTGTCCAAAAAGCTTTTTTCTTTAAAAGCCTTAATAATAATATCTCTAACTTTGAGCGGGTCTTTTGACTGCCCACCTATTATAGTGTATCCATAATCTATCTCTCCCGAGTAATCAAAGCCAAAAGTGCTATCCACAAGGCCTTCCTGATAGAGTTTTTCATAAAGTTCAGAGCTTCTGCCGACAGCCATTTCTAATCCTATCTGCACTTCTAAACTCTTTTTCAATAAATCCCTTCCGCCAAAGCCCACATCTGTGTCCTTGAAAGCCAAATTAAAAAGGGGAATAGAGACTTGCATTTCTTGGATTACTTCCTTTTTAAAGACTGTGGCAGGCTCTTTGGGGTAAATCCTCTTTATTTCACCTTGCTTTTTTACCTGTCTCACATTTTCTTTTATAACCTGAAGAGTCTTGTCAACATCAATATCCCCTACCGCAAATAAGACCATATTCTCGGGGTGATAAAAGGTGTAATAGCATTTGTACAAAATATCTTTGTCAATCCTTGAAATGGACTCAATAGTCCCTGCTATGTCCTTTTTCACAGGATAGACGTGATATAAAGCTTCCAAGGCGTTAAAATACACTCTCCAGTTTGGGTCATCCTGATACATCCTTATCTCCTGGGCTATAATCCCCTTTTCTTTTTCCACATTTTCTTCCGTAAAATAAGGATTTTGCACAAAATGGACCAAAAGCTTTAAATTTTCATAAAAATTTTCTGTACTAGAAAACAGATAGGCAGTAGTAGTAAAATTCGTATAGGCATTCGCAGATGCCCCAAGTTGAGAGAACTTCTCAAAAATGCTGCCTTCTTCTTCCTCAAACATTTTATGTTCAAGAAAATGGGCCACACCATCAGGAACTTCTGTAACATAATCATCGCCCGGTGCTATAAACTTGCTGTCATTTGACCCAAATCGAGTTGCAAATATAGCAAACTGCTTTGTATATCCTTTCTTAGGCATCACATAAACTTTAAGTCCATTTTCAAGCTCTTCAAACAAAATCTTCTCTCTGACCTTTTCATCATAAACCTGCTGCACTGTTTATGCCTCCTTTTTATTCCTCATAAAGTAAACAGTATCCAATTTCACCTTTTTAGATACTTCCACTACGTCTTCTTTACTGACTTTCTCTATTTTCTTTATGAACTCCTCTATTCCTAAATTTGTCCCTGCTATCTTTTGGGAAAGATAGTAGTCTGCTTTTGAAGTTGCATTGTCTTTTATAGCATTCAGCGAAGTGTATAAGGACTTTTTAGCAGATTCAAACTCATAATCCGATATATTCCCCTTCTCTATCTCTCCAACTTCTTTAAGGATTATCTCAAGGGCCTTATTGTAATTTTCTACCTCAATTCCTGAACTTATCACCATAAGTCCTTTAAACCTTTCAAGACGCGAATAAGCGTAATAAGCAAGACTTGCCTTTTCTCTAACATTAATAAAAAGCTTGGAAAAAGGACCTCCTCCTAAAACAGTGCTGTATACTAAAAGAGGATAATATTCTTCGCTGTCCGGAGGTACATTCGTCCTAAAACCTAATGTGAGCTTCCCTTGATTTACATCAAGCTCTTCTGTTACATACTTTACTTCCTGTACTTCTTTTCTAACATCTGTAAAAGGAATATTTAAAACCTCTTTTCTTCTTAAATTGAAATACTTCCTAAAAATTTCTTCGGCATATTCAGGATTTACATTCCCCACCACATATATATCTACTGGCAATGTGTCAATACACTTTTTGTAATATTCAAAAAGGTTTTTCTCGTCTATCAAGTCCAGGTCTTCCTTCTTACCCAATTCAAAAATTGCAAAAGGCTCTCCTTTGCACATTTCTTCATAGCAGCGGTCAACTGCATATTTGGTCTTGTCATTTATCCTTGACTCTATCAAATTCTTCTGCACTTCCTTCTCCTGTAACACATATTCCTTCAAAAATGCTCCATCCTGCGTAAAAGGTTCAAAAACCAATTCATACAAAAATTTTACGCCTTTTTCAAATACATTTTCACTTACATATTCCTCTTGCGGCAATTCCAATCTGTACTGTTGGAAATGCCTTTCTCCTTTTTTGTATACTGATACAGCCATAGTGGTACCATAAAGCATCTCAAGGTATTTTACCATCTCTTTGTAAGTTCTAAAACTAGAAGTACCTCTTTTTAAAACAGAAGGCACCAGCGCATACCACGTGGCTTCATCTCCCAATTTGTTCTGCACGTAGAGATTTACCGTCACCGTTTTAAACTTGTCCGTAACATCTAGGTATAGATTTATCCCATCTCCTAGCTCTTTACGTATAAGCTCCATCAGATCAACTCCTTCTAAAATAATCCAGATACTTCATCACACGATAATTGTATCACAAATTTGATAATACATAAACCCGGGGAAACCCCCAGGTTTTTACATGCCAGGAGTGATGCGTTTGATTATCTCAGAAATTTGCTTTGCAAACTCCGACACAGGCCTTCCTTCAGAAATTCCCCTCGCTATATTGTCAATCCTTTTATAAAGGTCCGGGTCAGCAGTCACATACACTCTTGTTATAGACTTATCTGTATTTTTTACTGCTTTTTCTATTTTCTTCTTTACATCCTTTTCGTGAGTTCCCTGAACCTTTGCCTTCATGTCCACTCCTACAAGAGCAGTCGTACCTGATATGACGACAGTAGCCTTATTGACTTCGGGAATTCTAGCCACACTTGTCGCAACCCTTGAAGCCCTCATGCTCTCTGTAGTTGGCTTTCTAACAGGCGCAGGTGTCGGAGCTGTAGGAGCTGTTGGCGCAGGTGTAGTATATCCCGGCGTTGGAGTAGCCTTTGAAGGTGACGGCGCTGGCCTTGTAGGCGTAGGAGTGTACCTTGCAGGAGCAGGCTTTTTTGTAGCAGTCTTACACCCTGCTATTGACGTCAGAATCATTACACCTATCAGCAAAACGGTTATTATATTTTTTATCTTTTTCAATGCTATACACCTCCTCAAAATATATTTTTGCACGTTTATAAAAAAGTATTATGCTAAATTATGGAAAAGCATTAAAAACATTTGAAAAATTTTTATGAGTAATATATAATCCATATGTGTATAATTAATGGAGCATTCCTGTAATGAATAAAAAACAAAGAAGAATGAACTTTGAAAAAATAAGTACCTCCTGATAAAATACAGAGTGTAAGTTTAAGAACTTACCTCGAATTATCAAAATAAACAGGAGGTACTTAAAATGAAGTATACACAAAATGAAAAGATTTTGCAAGTAACAGAAGACACATTAATTGCGGGAGTAGACATAGCAAAAGAAAGCCATTATGCCAGAGCATTTGACTACAGAGGAGTAGAATATGGGAAATACCTAAGATTTGAGAACAATAGAGAAGGTATGACAAAATTTTTTAAATGGGCAAAAGACTTGATGGAGAGACATAAGAAAAACAAACTAATAGTAGGGATAGAACCGACAGGGCAATATTGGCTATGTTTTGCCCAATACCTTAAAGACAATAACATAAAGGTAGTATTGGTTAATCCATTCCATGTAAAGAGGAGCAAAGAATTAGATGACAATTCTCCCACAAAAAGCGATAGAAAAGACCCCAAAACAATAGCAATGCTAGTAAAAGACGGGAGATATGTAGAGCCGATAATACCTGAAGGAGTATATGCAGAATTAAGGGTAGCGATGGACATAAAAGACAGGTTGAACAAACAAATAGGGATGACAAAAAATCAAATAACAAGATGGTTGGACATATACTTTCCGGAGTTTAACACTGTATTTTCAGACTGGGAAGGGAAAGCAGCACTTATCACATTAAGAGAATTTCCAACGCCTGAGAAGATAGCAAAAAAGAGTGCTGAAGAAATCCTATCGATATGGAAGAAAGAAGTACAAAGAGGGGTAGGAGAAAAAAGGGCTATAAAGCTGATAGAAACTGCTAAGGAGAGCATAGGGAAGAAGCAGGGCATAAAGATGGCAGAATACGAGATAAAGACTCTCATTGAACAATACGAATTTCTCAAAAAACAAATTGAAGAAGTAGAGAAGAAGATAGAAGAATTAATAGTTGAGATACCAGGGGTTAAAGAACTACTAGAAATCAAAGGGATAGGGATAAATACAGTAGCGGGTTTTATTGCAGAAGTAGGAGACATTGAGAAATATGAACACCCAAAACAGATACAAAAACTAGGAGGATTAAACCTAGTAGAGAATAGCTCTGGTAAGCATAAAGGAGAAACGACAATAAGTAAAAGAGGGAGGAAGCGATTGAGGAGAGTACTATTTAATGCAGTAATGGCCTTGGTTGCAAAAAACGAAGAGTTTCGTGAACTACACAAATATTACACTACCAGAGCGCAAAACCCGCTAAAAAAGAAGCAATCACTAATAGTATTGTGCAACAAACTGATAAGGGTATTTTATGTCATATTAAAGAAAGGAGTAAAATATGACCCAATCAAGATGATGAAGGACATAAAGAGGCCAGCCTTACAGGAAGCTGCATAAAAAGTACTAACATACTATCAAATCAATTAAGGGTTAATTATCTTCTCTTCAGCTTTAACTTACTCACATCTAAAAAGCTGACCCTTAATAGGAAAATTAAAAGTGTGAACGACGTGACATAAAAGGTAAAGTAAGGAATAAAACAAAAACAACTAATCAAGAGATGGGATATTGACAACAAGAGCGGGAATTGTCATACAAGAATAATCACCATACGGGCAAAGACCCTGCAATGGAGCAGAAATGACATCCACCTCATGGCAGGTAGAACGAAGGAATTAAGGACTAAGATCCAGTGAGACATGGGAGGGTAAACCCCATGAGATAAGTGGAGCTATCCCGCCATAATATGGAAATAGGATATAAGGTTTATTAAACTTACCTATTTAATGGGTAAATAAGTAAGAAATGGTAATATAAGCCATGAGATGCTCTTGTTGTGATGAGAAATTTAAAGAAAAACTAAGATATTAAGAGAAAATAAAAGATAATAGAGGGAGGGAGAATAAATGGAAATAGGAATTGTTGGTCTACCAAATGTAGGAAAGAGCACACTTTTTAACGCAATAACCAAAGCTGGTGCAGAATGCGCCAATTATCCTTTTTGTACTATTGAGCCAAATGTAGGGATTGTATCTGTCCCCGATGAAAGATTGGATTTTCTTGCTAAAATTGAAAATCCTCAAAAAGTAGTTCCTGCCACCATAAAATTTGTGGACATTGCAGGCCTTGTAAAAGGCGCAAGCAAAGGAGAAGGTTTAGGAAATAAATTTTTATCTCATATAAGAGAAGTAGACGCAATTTTAAACGTTGTGAGATGCTTTGAAGACAGCAATATAGTGCATGTGGAAGGGTCTATTGACCCCGTAAGAGATGTCGAGATTATAAACCTGGAGCTCATACTGGCTGATTTAGAGACTGTAGAAAGGCGAATGCAAAAAACTTCAAAACTTGCTAGAAACGATAAAAAAGCCGCCTTTGAACTTGAAGTTTTGGAGAAAATAAAAAATACACTGGAAGAGGGAAAGCCTGCAAGGACAATTCAGTTCAATGAGGAAGAAAAAGCCATAGCAAATCAGCTAATGCTTCTAACTTCAAAACCTGTGATGTACGTTGCAAACATATCAGAAGAGGACTTAATCTCTGGAGAAGAAAATCTACACGTAAAAAAACTGAGAGAATATGCATTAAAAGAAGGCTCAGAAGTTTTAGTGATAAGCGCAAAAATTGAAGAAGAGCTGGCAGCTCTTCCAGATGAAGAAAGAAATGAGCTTTTAAAAGAATACGGGCTCAAAGAGCCCGGGCTTAACAATATAATAAGGCATGGATATTCTCTTTTAGGCTTAATCACATTCTTCACTGCAGGTCCTAAAGAAGTCCACGCTTGGACAATAAAAAGGGGAACTAAAGCTCCTCAAGCGGCTGGGAAAATCCACTCTGACTTTGAAAGAGGATTTATAAGAGCAGAAGTAATCTCTTTTGAAGATTTGGTCAAAGCAGGCTCACAGGCAGCAGCAAGAGAAATGGGGCTTTTAAGGCTTGAAGGCAAAGACTATGTCATGCAGGATGGAGATGTTGTAGTATTTAGATTTAACGTGTAATCTACTCCAGGCTTATTTCCACATGTTCTCCATCCTCTTCATCGTATACATCTATGATTTTTCCTGTTTCTCCCTCTTCTATGGCCTTTAAAAGCTCCTCAAAATTGATGCCATGTTCCTCTAGTATGTCGCTGGGAGTAAATTTGCCTGCTATTCTCATGCCCCACGCCAAAAGGCTGTAGGGTATAGACAAATTCACTTTTACTTTGTTGGTGTTTATATCTGTCACCTTAATTTTCAGCCATCTAAATCTTCTTGGAACCCTTCTAATCTCTTTTTCTTCTTCCACTTCCAAGGCCTTCAAAAGTTCAGCGGCTTCCTCCGCTGTTATTTTTTTCTCTTCCACCATTTTTAGAATTCTCAATCTTTCTTCCATAAAATTCACCTCACTCCAAAGTAATATTTCCGCTTATCGAATCTGCATGAACTTCCAAATTCTTTTCCCCCTTGGTGTAATTTTTTGTACTGCCTTTTAAATAGTTTCCCTTTTTTGTCTCATAAAAAGCCTCTGGCAAATTCACACTGCACTTTCCAGCTACTGTCTTCAATTTATAATATACCCCTACGTTTTCTTCCCCTAGTTCGATCTTCACAGACCCATTGATGGTCTCTGCCTTTAGTGAAGAGTTCTGCGAATCAACTTTAAGACCATGAATAAATATCCCACCATTCACTGTGGAAAAATTTCCTTCTTCAAAAGACGCATATTTCAAGTTTATATTGCCATTGACAGTCTCCAAAACCATCTTCTTTGTCTTTACATCCTCAATATGAATCTCTCCATTTACAATTTCAAGCTTTACCTCCTATCTCAATAAAATTTTTTATTATCTCCAAATAGCTGCAAATATCTTAAAATTACGCAGCTATTTGAAATTTCTTTTACCGCCTTAATAAAACACAGCAATACCTACCCTTTTCACAGCACTACTATTGTTTTTATCTTCCTCCATAAATGCAGCGCCGTGAAAATTAATACTACTATATCAATTTTATCCCCTAGGCATCCCCTATCATGCCTCTCTGGGTCCTTGCCCTTACATTCCTTCGTACTGCCTTAGGGAACTGGTGGGGGTGCAGCTTTGCTCGTATACAGGGTCTATGCCCTAATGGAGGGTAAACTGCTTATCCCCCACCAATTTTATCATCATATCTCTACGCAGCTTGTATTTGCCTCTCCCTAAAAATCCCTAATACTTTCTTCCCATCATACTCCTCTTTCTTCTTCACTAGCGTAAATATAATCTTTATCACTTTCACAGCCACTACTATCAGAGCCTGCTTCTTCTCAAGCGGATTCTCTCGCCTCGTCTTAAGATAAGTGTATAAAGCCTTAATCTCTTTATTCTTGCTTACCATTACTACTGCAACCTGATACAGAAGATTCCTCAACATCGCTCGACCTCGCTTCGATATCCTTGTCTTTCCCTTCCGCTCACCTGAACTGTCCTCTATTAGATTCAAACCAGCATATTTCCTGATTTGCTTCCAACTCTCAAATCGACTCGGATCACCTATCTCTCCTAATATGCCTGCCGCCGTTACTATACCAATACCAGGAATACTCAATATGTATCTGCCTATCCCTGTCTCTTGTAATCTAACTGCCATCTCCCTTTCTACTTCCTCAAGCTGTTTCTTGAAAAACCTTATCTCCTCTATACACAGCCGTATTTTTATCTTGGCCGCTGCTAAACCTTCTTTTACCCCTACAGATCTTTTTGCTGCCTCGTACAGCTTTTCTGCCCTCTTTTGCCCAACAGCTCTCTTTGTTGCTTTCTTAAATTCCTCTAATATGCCTTCAACCCCTAATTCCCGCACATCCTGCGGAAATGGATAGTGATACAAAATGTGCATTGCTGCTTTGCCATCCAAATTCTTAAACACTTCCGTAAACTCAGGAAAATATTCATCCAAAATTGAAACCAGCGCATTCTTTGCACTATTTAACTTCGCTCTTATTTGCTGCCTCATAGTGCTTAATACCCTTAACTCCGCATAAATCCCTTCAGGCAAGTACGCATAACTGAAACGCCCATCTTTCACAAGCCTTGCTATAACCATAGCATCCTTTGGATCGTTCTTAGTTTGTGTATTATCATCCAGCTCCTTAACTTGCTTTACATGATAAGGATTGACCAGTACTACCGTCACTCCCTGTTCTTTTAAAAACCACGCCAACGCCTTCCAATAGTGCCCTGTAGGTTCCATACCAACAATTATCTTCTCCAATCCTTTCTCTTCCTTTATCTCACTTAATTTCCCCACTAGACGATTAAATCCCTCTATGTTATTCTTAAAAGAGAATCCTTTGGTTAACTCCAAACCCCTGTAGTCAAATATACGTGCCCAGTGTTTCTTCTTGGCCACATCAATTCCTACTATCATTACTTCAGGGGTTATGGATTCTATCTTTTGTATCTGAGATTTTAACATCGCCTATCATCCTCCTGCTATTTCTTCTCGTTTTCCAATTCCCATTATAGCAGGAGGTTTTTTATTTCTCAAAGTCCAAATAATTCATTACAGGAATGCTCGCATTTAACATAGGGAAGATAAATCTCAACATCCGACCTCCTAATCCCTTTTTTCCCTTCTATTTTCAGATAATCCCCGTCGTACTTTACATCCAATCCTTCTCTTCTCCTGTTTTTTGTGGTATATTTTGTATTTACGTAGATACAGTCTTTGTCCCATCTTTTAACCATCACAAGCCCATTGGCAATATCCAGCTTTACAGAAATACTTTCCCCCACACTCTTGAACTCAAACTCTTTCTCAAATTCCTCTTCCTTGCCTTCCCAAATGAAATTCAATACCTTGTCAACAATTGAAGTCCCCAAATCCCTTCGCTCAATTTTATCGATTCTCTCTTCAATCTCCTCCAGTCCTTCCTCCACCTCTATAGGAATATCAGAAAGAATGTCCACTTTTTCAGACAAAGTATCCAACTTTTTTATCTTTTCCTTAAATTTGTCTAGCAAATCCGTCCTAGTCCTTCCCTTGGAAGGCGTATCCCCGCCACCCTCCAAAGCCTCTAAAAGTATGGCCGCTTCCTCTGCGGTAATTTTCCCTTCCTCAAGCATTTTCAGCACAAACATTTTTTCTTCCTCCATACCCGCCACCCCTCCTCATCATTCTTTTAGAAGTTTTAAAGCTTCTTGAACCGTAATCTCCCCATCTTCTAATTTTTTCAGTACCTCCTTTCTATCTATACTTGGCCTCCTTTCTACCTCGTATCCCAGTGCCGCAATTAAATTATCCAGTTTGTTCCTTATAGTTGGGTAAGACAAATTGAGTTCTTTTTCCATTTCCCTTATATTACCTCTGGTCTTTATAAAAACTTCCAGCAATTCCCTTTGTTCTTTTGTAAGATAGCAAAATTTGCAAAGTTCAAATTGCCCCTCAATAGCAGTTCCACAGTGAGAGCACTCTAGTCTCGTAACCCTCATCTTTTCCCCGCACACAGGACAAATCCCTATCACTTCTTTCATAGGTTTCACCTCAAGTCATAAGCTTTGATTTCATTATAACACTTCCTTCAAAAATGTCAATATCAATTTTAAATTTTTTAATTTTATCTAGCTAAAAGTTTAAGTTTTAAAAAATAAATTTGAGTCAGGTTGCAACCTGACTCAAATTTCTATTACTTCTTCTTCAAAATTGTCTATAAATTTTTGGTAATCCATCTTCTCTTCTGCTTCTAAAACCTTCTCCAGCTTGGGCTTTGTAGCAGGATGTTTTGGAACGAATATAGTACAGCAGTCCTCATAAGGCCTTATGGAGATTTCGTAGGTGCCAATTTTCTGAGCTATATCAATTATTTCCCTCTTATCCATCCCAATCAAAGGTCTAAAGACAGGAAGTGAAACAGAAGAATTGGTTACATACAGGCTTTCAATGGTCTGGCTTGCCACCTGTCCAAGGCTCTCTCCCGTTATAAGGGCTAGAGAGCCATTCTGCTGAGCGATTTTTTCCGCTATTTTCATCATCATTCTTCTCATTATTATTGTCGTTAACCTAGCAGGGCATTTTTCGTAAATTTCAAGCTGCAAGTCAGTGAAGTGTACTACATGCAGTCGCATTCCCCTTCCATATTGAGAAAGCACTTTACACAGGTCCACAACTTTTTCCTTCGCCCTATCTGACGTGTACGGAGGGCTGTGAAAGTAAACAGCCTCTACTTCCACACCTCTTTTCATCATCATCCATGCCGCTACAGGGCTGTCAATTCCTCCCGAAAGAAGTACAGTCGCTTTTCCATTCGTGCCAAGAGGAAGACCTCCTGCCCCTTCAATAACCCCTGCATATAAAAAGGCTTTTTCCCTTATCTCCACATTAAGGAGTACATCAGGATTGTGTACATCCACTTTCATGTTTTTCACATTCTTCAAAACGGCTGCTCCTACTCTTCTGCTTACCTCCATGCTATTATAAGGAAAGGCCTTGTTGGGCCTTTTGGTTTCTACCTTGAAAGTCTTGCCCTGGTGACTTTTCATGAGATCTACAGCAGCTTTAAAAATTTCCTCAAGGTCAAGGTCAGCCTCTTTTGCCCTCGTTATCCCGACTATTCCAAAGACTTTTTTTAACCTTTCTATTGCCTCTTCAACATCTTTTTCACACTCCACATAAATTCTCCCATGGGTTTTTTCGACTTTTACGCCATCAAAATCTTTTAGAGCGTATTTTATATTTTTTACAAGTGTATTTTCAAAAAAAGACCTGTTTTCTCCTTTCAATGCCAATTCTCCGTATTTTATGAGAAGTACGTCTTTCATTATTTTACCTCCGTTTAAATCTTCTTAAAAAGTCAACTTTTTTCTTCAAAATATCCACTGTGTAATCTATGTCTTCCTCAGTATTAAAAATCCCCAGAGAAAAGCGGATAGCCCCTTCTAGCAGGTCTCCTTTTAAGCCTATTGCTTTAAGGACGTGACTTCCTCCTCTCTTTTTCGATGAACAAGCAGATCCAGTGGAGACGTAAATACCCTCTTCTTCTAAAGCGTGTAAAAGCACCTCTCCCCTGACTCCACGGAAAGAAACGTTAAGTATATGCGGCGCGCCTTCTTCTACTTCAGGTCCATTCAAATGCACATCTTTTATTTCTGAAGAAATACCATTCCACAACCTCTTTTTTAACCTCATGAGCTTCTGAGAGACTTCTTCTAAGCTTTCCTTGGCCAGTCTGCTAGCAACTCCAAATCCCACAATACCGGGCATATTTTCTGTGCCAGACCTTATGTTCTTTTCCTGCCCTCCTCCAAATATTATGGGGCTTATCCTCACTTCCTCCGATAAATATAGCGCCCCTACTCCTTTTGGACCGTGAATCTTATGCGCACTTAAAGACACCATGTCAAGCTTTTGTTTCTTTACGTCAATCTCTATCTTACCAGCAGCTTGTACAGCATCTACGTGAAATAAAACGCCATTTCTCTTCGCTATACTTGCTATCTCCTCAATAGGCTCTATGGTACCTATTTCGTTATTTACTGCCATAATTGAGATGAGTATAGTTTTATCGTTAATAGCATTCTCAACATTCTCAGGATTAACCTTTCCCTTTTTGTCCACTTCAATGTAAGTAACTTTAAACCCACTTTCTTCTAAAAATTTAAGCACATTTAAAATTGAAGGATGTTCTATGGTAGAAGAAATTATGTGATTGCCCTTTTTCTTGAGGCTTTCTGCCACTCCTATGAGAGCAAGGTTATTAGACTCTGTCCCGCCAGAAGTAAATATAATGCCTTCTGGTCTGCCGCCTATAAGACACGCAACATTTTCTCTCGCTTCTTTTAAGAGCTTTTCTGCTTGATAACCCTTTCTGTGAAGTGAAGAAGGATTACCATATTCCTCTTCTAAAACTTCAAGCATTTTGTCTATGACTTCTTTTCTCACTTTTGTGGTAGCGCTGTTGTCCAAATACACTTCCATAATCATCATCCCTTTATTTTGCAAATTTAACTAAAAGGTTAATAATTCTTTGCACATCTTCATAAGTAGCCTTTCCATCTTCACTGGCAAGTATACAGTCTTTTGCATGCTCCTGTATTATTGACATGCCTACTTTTTCTAAAGATGCCTTTACTGCTGCAATTTGAAGTAAAATCTCCTCGCAGCTTTTCTCCTCTTCCACCATTTTTTCTATTCCAGCTATATGACCTTTTATTGTCCTTAATCTCATTAATATATCATTTCTCAAATTGTCCACCACTTGCAACACACCTTTCAATAAGTTTGTTTTCCTATATTAACTTTGCCACAAAATTTGCAAACAGTCAATTGTTATGTAAAAAAGCCAGCGAATTCGCTGGCAAATTAAGGATTTTGGTACATCTGTGGCGGCTCAAAGGTTGGGAAGGGCTTTTTGTAGAAAATGTCACAGACGTCTGTAGCAAACTCTTCGCAGGCTGCAGGTGTAGGACAGAATCCGTAAGAAGGCACTAGCAATTGCACATCCACTGCAGATTTTATTATGATCCAGACGCCTATTATGACCTCTACAGTAGTAGTTACCCCTACATTCACTTTGCCGTATAAACCTTCTCCCATTGCTTCGTACTTCATTATAGCTACATTTGGATCAGGTACATAAAGCACAATATCTTTACTAAAAGTAGTAATATTTCCTGGCAATGTTTGTGTTGTACCATCAGGGTAATTTATGACGACATCAAAAGTTACCTGGAAAGTCGCTTCAACCCTTGCAAAACCAGGTCTTTCAGCGATAGGAGTTATCACAAAGCCTGGCGGCTCTACAAGGGAAATTTTTATATTTGTTATCTCACCAAAAGTAGGTGTCAAACAAGTAGTTGGGACAAAAGTAATTGGCGGTATATTATCCAGGCACAGCCTTTGAGAACAAGCATCGTATATTTTAGTGACTTCTATGCAGGCAATTTCTGTAGGTTCCGGAAGTTGCCCTGGTTGTACTGGCCCTGGCACTATCTCCTGCTGACCCAATACTTTCCTTGTAAAAGCCATATTATTTCCCCCTTTATTCTTGAAAAAGCTTAGCCTTCTTCTACTACTACAATATACGCAGATAAAGGGGGATATGTTACAATTGTCAAAATTCAAATTTCATTCCCGTATGAAGAGGTATAAATCTTTCACCAAAAGCCTTGTATAGCTCTACCTGTGCTTTAAAGCCCGTACAATGACCTGCAGAAATCATATCTATATCAAATCCTTTAAGGGCTTCTACTGTCTTTCTAATCCTGTCAAAAGAAGCATCGATTAAGTGCAATCCGCCAATTATAGCTAAAATTTTCTCTTCACCTGTAAGTTTTATAGCCTTTTTTGTTATATTCACAATCCCAGCATGGCTGCAACCTGATACTATCACAATTCCTTTTCCTTTTACATTTGCTACTAAAGATATGTCATCCTTCATAACATCTTCAACAACTCTTCCCTCTTCATTTAAAGTTTTAAGAGGAATTCCCACTTCTTCAAAGTCAGTAATTCTCTCCACCTCTCCCGTAGTCAAAAACCCCGGGCATTATCTCCAGAGGGTCTCTTGTCAAAAAGAGTCTGCCGCCATTTTCCTCTATTTTTTCCTTCATATTTCCTCTCATCACGCCTACATGCCTTAAAAAGGGGTTAGTTATAAAATTAAGCCTAGAAATAAATATTTTTCTTTTCTTTTCCATAAGCCTCAACTAAAAAAGAAACCCCATGCTGCCCTAAAAAAGGACTTTCATATAGCACAGAATCTTCCGCTAAAACCGCAACAATCAGTTTTTCTAGCATAAGGGTTGCCCTCCGTTTATCAATAATGTTAGCCTTAATTATATCATACTTTTTAAAATATAAAAGAAGCGAGCCTAAAATACATGGCCCGCCATTTAAAGATTTAAATAAGCATGGATACAGGATTTTCCAAAATTTTCTTTAGGTCGAGCAAAAACTTAGCAGCAGTAGCTCCATCAATCAGTCGATGGTCGAAAGAAAGACTAAGTTTCATTGTGTGCCGTATGACAATATTGTCTTCTATTACCACTGGTTCTTTGTATATTTTGTTAACTCCTAATATAGCACTTTCCGGAGGATTTATAATAGGAGTAAAGCTATCTATTTCATACATCCCTAGATTAGTGATAGTAAAAGTACCACCTGTTATTTCATCAGGAATTAGCTTATTCTCTCTTGCTTTTTCACTTAGTTCTTTAATCTCTTTTGAAAGTTCTAATAAAGATTTATTTTCAGCATTCTTCACCACAGGAACTATTAATCCATCCTCTAATGCCACTGCAATTCCTAAGTTGATGTTAGGATTTTTAATTATTTCATCTCCCTCAATAGGCCAATTTAAAACAGGATTTTTCTTTAATGCAATAACACAAGCTTTTGCAATCAAATCAGTGTAGGTAAATTTATGTTCTCCAGATTTGTTTAAATTCTCCCTTAAATTAACAAGTTCTGTCACATCTACTTTGATGTCTTCCGTCACATGAGGAATCTCTGTCCAGCTTTTTTTCATTCTTTGACTTATAGTCCTTCTCATAGTGTCCATTGGCACTCTTTCTGCTTTTTGGAGAATCTGTTCTTCTCTTAAAGCTATTTCCTTTTCAGTTTTCTCTGGTAAAGTACCAATTTGCTTTTCAGAAATATATCTTTTTACATCTTCCTCTGTAATACGGCCTGGTTACCCAAACTGTACAAAAGCGTACAGTTTAGGCAGCTGGGGTATTTGTAGTCCGCCCTTCAGACTTTCCCGGCCCCAGCAGGCGGTTTTTGGGAAAGCCATAGTCCCTGCCCCAAGAAGCAGGAACTTGCGCCTTTACGGGTCTCCCCACTTGCCCTGAATTAATAATTCCTTCAGGACAGAGAAGTCTCTTGGTACTTTCTCAGGGGAGAGTGGAGTTACCACCGCTACCTTGAGAACTCGCCAGAAATCATAGGTACTAAAACTTGTTCCATCCAGAGGTCTTAGCACCCTTCCTGACTGACTCTCAAGGCTTTGTATAAGTTTTATTGCTTTGTTTATTTCTTTTAAGTGCTTCCTCTTTAAATTTTTATTTTTGACTGTATATTTTACATGTTCTTTTAACTCTTCTAATTCCTTTTCAGTTAATGTGTTGAGGAAGTTTACATAGTTATTCGGTATTTTCTCTTCTTTGCCTAATCCTCTTCTTGCTATTACATAGGCTGCTGCTATATCTTTTGTTATCATATACTGTGGTGCATATTTTAACATGCCTATTATTGAGGTGTAAGAAGGATTGACTTCTATTACTTCTATCCCTTCTCTTTTTGCTAGTGTTTTTATTTTTGAAAGAAGTGATTTATAACTAAAGTTATGCCTTATTCTCCTTGATTTTCTCCCTGAAAAGTCTCCTCTTTTGCCTTTTTCTTTTATGTCCAATTTTTCAATTACTATTGCTTTTCCTTTCTCTTTTGCTATTTTTACTATCTCATGAGCATAATGCCATCTGAAGTATTCTTTTTTGTTTTTATTTCCACTTGATAGCTCCGGCATAGATATCTTACCATAACTTATTAGATTTCCTTTTTCAGCTGTTTCTGCCCATGATATGTTGTCTGGATATGCATTTACATCTATTCCTATGACCCCTTTCTCTTTTGTTATTTTTGTTTCTGGATATTTTTCTTCAATAGCAAAATAGGCGTATATATTGCCATTTTTGAGTTTTAATTCTACAGAGTAAGGTATGTTTGACTCGGCGATTTCCTGTAGGAGTTCTTCTCTGCTCTTATTCTTTTTATAGCCTGCTTCTATTTTGGCATATACATATTTTCTTTCTCCCACATTTATCCTTAAGAAAGTGCCATGTTCTTTTACTTCTATTCTTGTGTTGAGATTTCCTTTTTTGCTTTTATCCCCTCTTGAATAAAGGTTTCCTTTTCTCTTCTCCTGCCACTTAATTTTTAATTTTTTATATGCTTTCCCGTTTATATGGCGTTTTTGGAGTTTCTCAAACAGTTTCTTCCCACCAAAGATCACCCTTTTTGGGCTTCTTCCTAATTCCTTGGCTGATTCTAATGTGCTTCTTGCTTTCATTATTGCGTCATCTACATATCTTGAGTTTAAATCAAACATTCCCTGAAGGTCTCTTTTTAATGTGTTTCTATCATAACCTTCTAAAAGTCTTTTGTATGCAAATCTCATGCATGAAGACCATCTTCTCATTAAGTCTAATACTGTTTGTTTGTCTTCTTGACTTAAAAACACAAGTTTAGCCTGTATTAATATCATGTTTTCTACCACCTCTTTGTCCGTAAATCCTTGTTGCAAATGAGGTGACTATTGCTATTAAGTCTTCTGCCAGCTCTCTATTCGCGTATTCTTCATTTTCTTTATCATTTAAAATTATTAGTTCTACTCCAAAGCTTTCCATGAAAAATTTAATATATTCAAATCCAAATCTTGCCAATCTATCAGGATATTCTATTACAACCTTTTCAACCTCTCCTCTTTTTATCTTGTTCAAAAGCTTTAATAAACCTCTCCTGTTTTCATTTACTCTACTTGCTATTTCGGATATAATTTCATACTGCCAACCCTGAGAATTAGGATACTCTTTAAGTTTTTTAATCTGATTTTTAAGATATTCTTCTTGCTTTTTTGTAGATACTCTCGCATATAAAACTACTTTAGGTTTTGGTTTTTCTTCCAGCATACCTAGTAACTTCTCTATATCTTCTTTTTTATATCTTCTTCCCTTCGGTATTCTAACAGAGGTTATTAATCCTTCTTTTTCCTAGTTTATTAAAGTAATCCTGCTTATATCATACAGCTCTTTAACTTTTTTATAGTTGATAACATTCATCATCACCTAATTAAAGTTGTATCATTTTTTTATTATTAATTCCAACTGTTTTATCCTCCATTATAGGATGGGCAACAGAGATCAACTCTTCATTTTCTTTTAATCTTACTTTCATACTTTTTTCATCTAATATCTCTCCCACCCCTCCAAAAGGGTCCACTCCATATTCTCTGCATAACTTCCAAGACTCTTTTATTTCTTCTCTAATCCCTTCCTCCAATATACCTTCTGTAATGTATCTCCACCACGCCTTTTCCATAAAGGAAATAAAATCCTTCATTCAAATCCCCCTTTTTACAAAAAAAGCAGCCTTCATTAAAAGCCCATTTTGAAAGCTGCTTTTTCTTTACCACAAATAACTCATCCTCTTGCTAAACTCAAACCCACATCAGCATGATAAGAACTTCTAACCAACGGCCCAGAAGCTACATGCTTAAATCCCAATTTGTAGCCTATCTCTTCATATCTTTTAAACTGTTCAGGGGTTACATATTCAGCTACTTCTATGTGCTTATGAGAAGGTCTTAGATACTGTCCTATGGTCATCATATCGCAATCAATATCTCTCAAATCCTTCATAACTTCTATTACTTCCTCTTCTGTTTCGCCCAGTCCCACCATAATCCCTGATTTAGTAAGTATTAGAGGGTCCAGCTCTTTGACCTTTTTAAGGAGGTTTAAAGACCTAATGTAATCCGCTTTTGGCCTCACTCTTGAGTAAAGCTTCGGAACCGTCTCTACATTGTGATTTATTACATCAGGTTTTGCTTCCACAACAGTCCTGATTGCCTCTTCATTTCCCATAAAATCAGGCACAAGCACTTCAACAGTGACTCCTGGCAGCTTTTTTAGCTCATATATTGTCTTCGCAAAATGTGAAGCCCCACCGTCTGGCAAATCATCCCTTGTAACAGACGTAACTACCACATGCCTTAACCCTAACCTTCTAGCTGCTTCCGCCACTCTTCTCGGCTCTTCCTCATCAAGGGGCTGAGGATGCCCTTTTTCCACTGCACAAAATCTGCAGTTTCTAGTACATATGTTGCCCATTATCATAAAAGTTGCTGTTCTCCTTGCAAAGCACTCTCCCATGTTTGGGCAGTTTGCACTTTGACATACGGTATTTAAGGCCATATTTTTCAAAAAAGCTTCCATCCTGTTTAAATCCTCACTTAAAATCCTCACTTTAAGCCATTCAGGCTTTCGCACTGTCAACCACCGCCAATCTAGTTAAATCAATCTCTTCAAATTTTATTTCAAACACCTCTTCAAACTTGTCCACAAGTCTGTCCATCACTTCTTCTATTTCAACTTCTATTCCAAGCTTTTTCATGGAAGTGACACCAAACTCTCTAATTCCACAAGCGTTAATAAGGCCAAAGTAAGACAGGTCAGTGTTAACATTGAGCGCTATACCGTGCCAAGTTATCCACCTTTTAACCGCAATGCCTATTGCGCATATCTTTTCATCTCCAACCCACACACCCGTGTACTTTTCCTTGCGTCCGGCGATAATCCCATATTCCCTCAGAAGCCTTATTACAGCTTCTTCTAAATTATGAACAAAAAGGTGAACATCTTTCTGCCATTTTGCCAGGTTAAAAATGGGATAGGCTACCACCTGTCCAGGCCCGTGAAAAGTTATTTTTCCTCCCCTTTCCACTTTGTAAAGCTCTGCCTTTTCTTTTATGTAATCAATGGGGACCAGTATGTCTTCATCATATCCACCTGAAACACCTATGGTGTATACTGGCTTATGCTGAAGTAATATCAAAATACCGTCTGTTTCTTCCTTTTTAACTTTTTCAAAAGCCTTAAGCTGTATCTCTTTCCCTTCAAGATAAGGAACCACACCTAATTTTAATACTTCTCCTCTCCTCAAAACAATTCCCCCTATTTTAACCTTTGTTTATTGGCATCCCTAAAGCATCCTCTGCAGCCTCTTTTATGCTCTCAGAAAGTGTAGGATGAGCATGTATGCTATCTGCCAATTCCTCCAGCGTAAACTCCTCTTTTATTGCCAATACCCCTTCATGTATTATCTCTGTAGCACCAGCCCCTATTATCTCCATACCGACTACTCTTCCATATCTTCCTTCTGCGATTATTTTCACAAACCCATCGCTTTCTCCCATAGTCATAGCCCTTCCCAAAGCCGTATACGGGAAAGTGCCTATTTTCACTTCTCCATACTTTTCTCTTGCCTGTGATTCATTAAGGCCAACCCAAGCAACCTCTGGATTTGTATAAAGGCAGTTAGGTACCGCCGTCAGATCCGCTTCTTTTTCTTCCCCTGCTATGTTATGAGCAGCTACAATTCCCTGATAAGAAGCCACATGTGCCAGTTGTATACTTGCTGTAACATCTCCAATAGCGTATATATTTTCTATGCTTGTCCTCATATGGGAATCCACTTTTATTCCTCTTCCGTTCATCTCGAGGTTTAAAGCATCGACCCCGTTTACATTAGGCACTCTTCCTACCGCAACCAAAACAGCATCACATTCGACACTCTCTTGATTACCGTTTTCTGTATAAATTACTCTCAGACCTCTTTCTATTTTTTCTACTTTACTATTTAGATGAAGCTCTATCTTTTGCTTTCTCAATGCTTTTTCCATCACTCCAACTACATCTCTATCAAGCATTGGCAAAAGCTGAGGAAGCATCTCTATCATAATTACTTTGCTCCCCAAAGAAGCATAAATATTTGCAAATTCAAGTCCAATAATTCCTGCTCCAATTATCACTATTTTTTCAGGAATTTTTTCTAATTCCAAAGCCTTATCGCTTGTCATGACACCTTCTAAGTCAATTCCCTCTATAGGGGGCAGAAATACCTTTGAACCAGTAGCAATTATAAAATTCTCTGCAGTGTACTTTGCTCCATTTACTTCAACAGTATTTTTATCAATAAACGTTCCCTTTCCATTTATGACATCAATGTGGTGTAAGTTCATCAAATAACCTACCCCACCTACTAATCTCTTTACTACCCGCTCTTTTTTCTGGCGAAGCTTGGCAATATCTAAAGTGTACTCTGCAGTTATTCCAAAGTCTTTTGCTTCTTTTATGCGGGTTACAAGTTCTGCAGCGTGAGCATAAACCTTTGTAGGAATACACCCTCTATTAAGGCATGTACCTCCCAGAGAATCTTCTTCTATCAAAGCTACTTTTTTACCCAATTCACTTAATCTAATGGCTGCAGTATAACCTCCAGGTCCTCCTCCTACGACTATCACATCGTAATTCATGATTATACTCCTCCTTTTTTCTTATTGCATCAAAGCTACTTTATATTATTTCTACATTTTTGCTAAAAATCCTTTTTAAAAGTCATGTTAATAGTTTAACAATTCTATATCGCAACTTATTTGCATATATTTTAGCGAAAGGGGGCTTGAAAATGGCAAATATACTCATCGAAAAAGGAGATTTTTTTAAATACCTTTATTTAGAAGACAAAAAGATAGCTCTTAAAAAAATAAGTGAAGGTAAAGAGGTGGAGGAAGTAATAGCTTCTGACTGTGAAAGCGATTTTGATGCCTGTTTTGACGATGAAGGAAAACTAAATTTGATATACCAAAATTCAGAAGGAGAATTAGTTTTATTAATTCTTTCAGAAAAGGGATGGCATAAAAAAGTTCTTTACTCTTACCCCGATAAAAATACGCATCTTGATAATTTTACCCTATTAATAAAAAACAAGGTGGTACACCTTTTTTACACCTTAAGCAGTATAAGCAAACCTCGGGAAATGCTTTTAATTCATCAAAAATGGGATAAAAACTGGAGTGGCAAAAACATCGCTTTAATTAAAGGCCCTTTACTCTTCCCTTTTTATGAAGTATTTTTAGAAGATGAAAGAAATGTTCATCTTCTTTATACAACAGTTGAGAAAAATAAAACACAACTTTACTACCTTTTCTACACGCAAGATTCCTGGTCACCAAAATTTTTAATTTCCGAATCAGAAAAAATCTTCTCACCTGCTATTTCGGTAGACTCTCAGAAAAATATACACACCCTTTGGATAGAAGAGGACATAATTCAAGAGATAAAGTATAAGAAAAAAACTCCAGGCAGCTGGCCAAAAGGAAACTGGACCGCTGCCACTACCTTAGCCTACTCCACCGAAATTAAAAATTTGCACCTTTCTGTTATAGATAACAACCTGTGGGGAAGCTACATACAAAAAGACAGCCTTTTTGCAACCATATCCTCCGACAGTGGAAATAGCTGGTCCAAACCCTTTAAACTTCCTTTCTCACTCCAAGAAGTAGAATTTTTTAAACTGAGAGCTCCCTTAGGAAATTTACAATCTAATTACATTTTCCTAAGCAAAAAAGGAGAAATAATACCACTGGAATACAAACCTAGGAAGGAACCAGAAGAAAAAAGCACTTATTTCACCTTTTACATAAAAGAAGTCCAAGAGTACTTAAATCTCTTAATCAAAAAGTTACAGACTTTGAAAGAGGAAAAGTCTTTTTTGGAAGAAGAATTAAACAGAAAAAATGCCGAAATTGCAATGAAAAACAAAAACATCTTTGAACTTCAGGAGCTTTTAAAGCAAGCAAATGAGGAAAAAGCAAAGATATCTCTTAAAGCAGACAATTACAATACAATGGTAAACAGATTGATGGGAGAAAATGAAAACCTAAAAAGGCAGATAAAGGACTTACAGAATCAAGTACTAATTTTAAACTCCAAGCTAGAAAGCATTAAAAATGCCACTACATTTCAAAAAATAAAAAGCCTCTTCATAAAAGAAGAGGACTAAACCACTTTTACTATTTTATACCCCGCCGGTATTTTTTCCACTTCGTATATTCCCTTGTATGGAACATTAATTCTCTGCAATAAATTTTGCACCACTTTTAAAGACTCAAGCCCAAATTTGAGAGAATGACTGCACCCTTCTGAAATGCTTCTTGGCGTAGGAACAAATTCTACAGCAATATTGTGCCTTTTTAATACTCTCTCTGCCATAAGCCCATGCTGATAGGAATAAAACACGATCAACCCGTATTTCACACATACCACCTCAGAACCAGTATATTCTACACCTCCCTCAGTTGATACAATGTTCCTTCATGTCCATAAATTACTTGAAGGAATTTACAGCTTTCTGTAGAATATATTGATTTGAGGTGGTGTACATGAAAACAAAATCAACAATAGCACTAGTTTTAGCAGCAATTTCACTTTTTTCTTTTAATTCTGCTGACGCTTCAATCTTTTACTCTTATGGCTATTTTTCAAAAAACAATTTAATAAGACCTCCTGCTCTTATAACAGTAAGACAGCCTGTCTCCTTAAACAAAAAAATAGCTTCATACACACCTTCCTCCAGTATCATAAATAGTAATACAGCGAATCCAAGTAACACTTCACAAATTCAAACAAGTGCAGTACTTTCACAGGAGGAAAAAACTTTAGTAGAACTGGTGAATAAAGAAAGAGAAAAAAACAATCTCTTGCCATTACAGGTAGATGAAAATCTGTGCAAAGTTGCTAGACTAAAAGCTGAAGACATGCGGGACAACGACTACTTCTCTCACATTTCTCCAAATTACGGCTCTCCTTTTGACATGCTCAAAAAATTTGGAATAAATTATTATATGGCAGGTGAAAACATAGCCTTAAATTCTAACGTGATAAAAGCTCACTATTCTTTGATGAATTCAGAAGGGCACAGGGCGAATATATTAAATCCTTATTACAATAAAATTGGAGTCGGAATAGTAAAAAATAAACAAGGAAATGGAATAATAGTAGTGGAACTTTTTATAAAAGATTAATCCGGGAACTTCCCGGATTAATCTTTTTCCATGAAAACTTTATAAGCTTTGTAAGCCATGTACACATCCACTTTGGAAGACAATTCATAAGGCGCGTGCATGCTCAAAAGAGCCACGCCGCAGTCCAACACTTCCATCCCGTAATTAGCTGCATATTGAGCTACAGTGCCGCCGCCTCCCATGTCAACCTTCCCAAGTTCTCCCATCTGCCAGATTACTCCATTTTCATTGAAAAGCCTTCTAACTTTCCCCACAAACTCTGCATTTGCATCATTAGACCCAGCTTTTCCTCTCACCCCAGTGTATTTTGTTATGCATACACCCTTACCAAAATAAGCTGTGTTTTGTTTTTCACTCACTTCAGGATACGTCGGGTCAAAAGCAGCATTTACATCTGCAGAGAGCATTTCAGAGTTTGCCATAAGTCTCCTTAGTTTTATATCAGTACTGCCCTCATATTTTTCAAGGATTTCTGCAATGGCGTTTTCAAAAAACCTTGACTGCAAACCTGTATTTCCCATGCTTCCTACTTCTTCTTTATCTGCAAATATAGCAACAGCAGTCCTTTCAGGGACTCCTATCTCCAGGATAGCTTTCAGGGAAGTGTAAGCAGAGACTCTGTCATCCTGCCCGTAAGCTGCAATCATACTTCTGTCAAAACCTACATCTCTTGGTTTGTAAGCGGGAACTAGTTCTAATTCAGCGCTTAATAAATCTTCTTCTACTATGCCGTACTTCTCATTTAAATATTTGAGTATACTCGGTTTTACACTTACTTCCTCAGACAGCGGTATACTTCCCACTACTGCATTTAAAGCTTCCCCTGTCACCACTTCCGACGCTTTCTTTTCCATTTGGTCTTTCCCTAAATGGGGCAGTAAATCAGTTATGTAAAGTACAGGGTCGTTCTCATCTTCCCCCACCACTATATTTATCTTTTCTCCGTTTGACTTTACAATTACGCCGTGAAGCGCCAGAGGTATTGTAACCCATTGATATTTCTTAATGCCTCCGTAGTAGTGGGTTTTAAAAAGCGCTAATCCGCCTTCTTCATACAGAGGATTGGGCTTTAAATCTATTCGAGGAGAATCTATGTGGGAGGCTACGGCTTTAATGCCCTTTTGCATGGACTCTTTCCCAATTACAGCTAAGACTACTGATTTCCCTTTGTTGTTGTAGTACACTTTGCTGCCTGGTTTCAAATTTGTAACTTTTTCAATGTCAATAAAGCCGTGTTCTTCCGCAATTTTAATTATCTTCTCCGCTGTTTCCCTTTCAGTTTTGCACTCTGCCATAAATTCTTTATAGCCTTCTGCAAACTCAAATACTTTTTCCCTCTCCTCACTGGAAATTTTAGTCCATGCATCCACATTTTTATACCCCAGTCTCTTTTCAATTTCCTTCAGATTTTTTTCTTCCAATTATATTACCCCCCGCTGCTTTTAATATTGAAACATCCATCTATAATATTATTCCCTTTTTGAATAAAAGTCAAATTTAGCCTTGTAAAGGATTAACTCTGTAAAATCGTCTGATTTTTGAGCATATAAATTGCAGCCTGCGTTCTGTCCTTGACACCCAGTTTGCGGAAAATATTGTAGACGTGATTTTTCACAGTTTTTTCGCTTAAAAATAGTTTCTGTGCGATCTCTTTATTGCTGTATCCTTGAGAGAGCAACTTGAGTATTTCTATCTCGCGGGGAGTAAGTTCTTTTCTTAATAATTCCTCATTCGAATCCTCTATCTCTTGCATGAGAGAAGGATGAATGTACACTCCCCCACTGTAAATTGTGCGGACAGCCTTTATAAGGTCATCATACTCAGCATCCTTTAATATGTAACCTTCCACTCCTAACTTTAAAGCCTCAACCAAGTATTCTTTGTCATTGTAAATAGTCAAAAACAGTATTTTGCTGGGATGTTTTTCTGCCTTCAATTTTTTCGCTGCTGTTATGCCATTCATTACAGGCATATTTATGTCCATCAAAATTATGTCAGGAGAAAGTTCTTTAGCAAGCCTGTAAGCTTCCTCACCATTTGAAGCTTGGGATATCACTCTTATATCCTTCTCAAGTTCTATCAGCTGGACAAGTCCTTTTCTTATGAGAGCGTGGTCATCAGCCACTAGCAACCGAATCATCCTCAACACCCCTTACAGGAATGGAAATGTAAATTTGAGTCCCTTTGCCTTTGAAACTGCTTATCTCAAACTTTCCATTCAAAATTTCCACCCTCTCCCTCATCCCCATAAGGCCATATCCCTGTCCTATTTTTTCTTTATCAAATCCTATTCCATCGTCTTTTATGATTATGCTTACAAATTTCATCCCAAACTCAAACTTAATTGAAGCAGTCTTTGCCCTGGAATGCTTTTTTATATTTGTGAGGGCCTCCTGCACCACGCGAAAACATGTGACCTCAATCTCTGGACTCAACCTCTGGTAATCTGAAAGCACAGTAAAATCAACATGTATCCCGGTCTCTTCTTCAAAATTCTTTATGTACCTGGACAAAGCGGGTACAAGGCCTAAATCGTCCAATGCAGAAGGTCTCAAATCGTAGATTATCTTTCTGACTTCCTTCAAAGACTGCTGGACAATTTCTTTTAAATTTTTGAGTTCTATCCTTGCCTGCTCCACATCCTTTGTGATTAACTTTTCACACAATTCTGACTTTAAAAGAACATTTGCCATGGCTTGAGCCGGTCCATCGTGAATCTCTCTTGCAATTCTTTTCCTTTCTTCCTCTTGGGCCTCAATGATCTTCACGCTCAAAGCCTGCTTGTCCTTGAGTTGCTCCAGCTGTAGGTTCATCGCCTTCAAATCTCCATTCAAATAATTTAAAGCTATGTTTATCTGGGAAGATAACTTTTCAGCCTTTTCTATAATGGCTTTCGTATCAAGAAGCTTCCTCTCTAGTTCATTTCTCCTCTCTATAAGTTCCTTTTCTTCTCTCCTTTTTAGAGCCAACTCTATCTGCGCCTCTTTTGCCTCCTCATAAGCTTCTTTTATTGCCTGCTCAGAGAGGTGACCAAACTGTTTGCTCACCAAAGCCAATTTCAGTCGACATTTTTTTTCTTTTTTCTCACACATTTCCACTTCTTTTATGACGTTTATCACCTGAACTTTAAGTTCTTCCAGCTGTGCTTCCAGCTTTCTAGCTTCCTCTTTTGCTTTTTCAAGGATCTCAAAAATCTGTTGCTTGCTGCTTTCAATGACTTCAATAGTTTTTTCTACAATGTTTTCTAATCTTTTTTTATACAGGACTTCACTACTTTGAGTCATTCATCTCACCTCCTGAGCCCATTGTTTTAATAATTCGACAAAAAAGTAAAAAATCCTGCATTTTGAAGAAAAAAATGCTAAACTTGAAGAAGGCAAAAAAAATACCCTAAACGGGTATTACAGTTCGTTGACAAAGTTTTTATCTTCCACAATCTAAAATACCCCTTGAGGATATCAGATACCCATCAAATAAAAAAATGGTGGAGACGAGGAGATTCGAACTCCCGACCCCCTGCTTGCAAGGCAGGTGCTCTCCCAACTGAGCTACGTCCCCACTTCACACGTTTCTTATTATATCAGCTTCTCGACAAAATTTCAATAGTCATTTCTTGATTTCCACTTTCGAATCAGAAGGCTGGGGAACTGGAACAGTAAATTTATCCCCGTTGACATCAACATAGCTTGCCGGCACATCTCCAACTATTATGCTTTCAGCAATAGGCATGTGCAAGGTGACCTGCACTTCGTCTGATGTCAAGGGGGCAATTATCCTTATAGTAGTGTGTATGTCCAAATAAATCTTGTGCCTTGTTTGATTTATTCCTGCCGGCTCAAATTGAGAGCTAAAGTCCACATCAACTGCCCCGACAGGCAAAAGGCCAACTTTTATTCTGGGCCCTACATTTGCAAATAAATCACTAGAAAACACGGATCCCAAAGGGATTTTTGCATATAAAGGCCCTATACTATTCAAATTTTCTTTGACTTCTCTCGTGATTTTTGAAGCCAAAAGATTCATCTCAATCGTATTAGCCTGAAGCATCGAAACTTTTCCGTTGTTGTCTGTTCTAACATAAACCAAGTCCTTGTACTCTATCCCTTTGAGCACTCTTTCATTTATAGCATCGTTTATGGTATTCACTGCTGTCTCTTTTGCCAGAGTTTCACTTACAGCAATTATCGCCGGCTTTAATCTGTATTCCGTAAAATAATAGAAAAAAATTAGTGCTACAATGGTGTAAATCAAATATATGTAAAGGCCTTTTACTCTCCTATAACCCCACTTTTTCCTCCTCAATAAAAACACCTCCCCTACAATCTTATGCAGAGGAGGCTGTTTTACTTACTTTTTTTTGCCTTTTCACAAAATTCTACTTCTGTCATTACTTTTATTCCCTTTTTCTTTAAAATTCTCGTAGTTATCCCGTCGCCTTCAATCAATCTACCGGAAAAGGTCCCGTCGTATATCTGCCCACATCCACAAGAAGGGCTTTTGGCTTTAAAAATCGCCTCTTTTATACCGTAAAGCTCAGCTATTTTTAAAGTCTCATACGCTCCTCTGTAAAAATTCTCAGTGACTTCCTCTCCCTTAACATTAAAAACTCTATCTCCCCTTATCTCAGAAGGAAGTCTAGGAGTTGGAAGCCCCCCTAACTGCTCAGGGCAAACCAAAATAGCTTTGCCTTCTCTTACTAAATTTTTTATCTCTTCTCTTTCATTGTTGCCACCGTCATATTTGCAGTTTATCCCTGCCAAACAGGCACTCACAAGGTACATAAGTCCCCTCCTATCTGCTGTGCAATTCAACAATGGTAACTCCATCACCGCCCTCACCATATCTGCCTAGCCTAAAGGATTTTACATACTTACTATTTCTTAAAAATTTGGCAATTCCCGTCCTCAAAACTCCTGTACCTCTTCCGTGTATTATAGTCACTTGATTAAGCCCTGCCAGATACGCATCGTCAATGTATTTCTCTACTTCCAACAGAGCATCGTCCAAAGTCATACCTCTGACATCAAGAGAAGGGCTTATCGACTTTGCCTTTTCATTGATAAACCTGCTGTAACCCTTTTTCACTTCTTCCTGTTCCTGCTCTTCTTTGACTCTCAAATTGCTTATGTGAATTGTCATCTTCAAAATTCCCGCCTGCACTTCAACATTTCCTGATGCATCCGGTGGAGAGAGAACAATTCCATTTTGGTCTAATGGGACAATATAAACAGTCTGTCCAGCTTTTAAAGAATCAGGGATTTTGCCATAAGAAAATTCCTTAGGTTTTAAAACCTCTTCTTCTAACTCTTCTAGATTTTTCTTTATCTTTTCTCTGACTTCTTGTATCGCCCTGTCTTTGTTTTTCTCTTTTTCTTCTGCCTCTTTTATCCTCTTTATTACTTCCTCTGCAGTCTGCTTTGCTTCTTTAATTATCTCCCTAGCTTTTTCTTTCGCCTCTTTCAATATTTTATCTTTTTGAGATTCGAGCTTTCTCTTCTCCTTTTCTAATTCCTCTTTTAAGACTTCCACTTCTTTTTTTAGCCTTTCTACTTCCTGATAAGCATTTTCTAGATCTTTTCTTTTTTCTTCTACGTCTTTAATGACATCCTCAAACCTTATGGCCTCACCAGACATGTAGCTCTTGGCATTTTCAATTATTTCCTCTGAAAGCCCAAGCCTTCTTGAAATCTCAAAAGCATTGCTCCTTCCAGGAATACCTATGATAAGCCTGTAAGTAGGCCGTAAGGTCTCCACATCAAACTCGACACTGGCATTTTCCACGCCCTTGGTCTTCAAGGCGTACTGCTTGAGCTCACTGTAATGGGTGGTGGCTATTGTCCTGCATCCTGTCCTGTGGAGAAAGTCCAAGATGCTCATAGCAAGTGCAGAACCTTCAAGAGGGTCAGTCCCTGCCCCCAACTCATCCAAAAGCACCAAAGAATTCTTATTGACCTTGTCCAGAATACTCACTATATTTGTCATGTGAGAAGAAAAGGTGCTCAAACTTTGCTCAATGCTCTGCTCATCGCCTATGTCCACAAAGACATCTTCGAATATGGAAATCTGGGATTCCTCTTCTGCAGGAATGTTTATTCCTGCCATCGCCATCAAAGTCAAAAGCCCTACTGTCTTTAAAGTGACAGTTTTACCTCCTGTGTTAGGACCTGTAATTACCAAGGTAGTAAACTCTCTTCCTATGTGTATGTCTATTGGGACGACTTTCTCAGGGTCTATCAAAGGATGGCGCGCTTTTTTGAGATTTACATACCCTGAAGTATTTAGTTCAGGCCTTGAAGCTTTTATCTTTATTGAATAACGGGCTTTTGCAAATAGGAAATCCAGTTCAGATACCACTTCAACATCTTTGAAAATAGCTTCAGCATTCTTCTTAACTTCCTGAGAAAGTTCAAAAAGTATCCTTTCTATCTCCTTCTGCTCCTTTAATTCTAACTCCCTCAATTCATTGTTTAAATCTACTACTTGGATAGGCTCGATGAACAAAGTAGCCCCTGTGGAAGACTGGTCGTGTATTATGCCTTTAAACACATTCCTGTATTCCTGTTTTACTGGCACGACATATCTTCCCTGTCTCATTGTTATTATTGGCTCTTGAAGTTCTTTTTGCCTTGTAGAAATTATAGAATTTAAAGTAGACTTTATCTTCTCATTTATTGATGCCTTCTGCCTCCTTATTGCTTTCAAAACCGGAGAGGCTTCATCTGAGATCTCATCTTCAGAAATCACCGTATTCTCAATCTTCTCCTTTAAACTTTTTAGAGGAACAAGCCTTTTATCAAATTCTTTAAGCAATAAAAAGTCTTCCCTGTCATACAGTGATTTAAAGTGGGCCTTGACTTCCTCCACAAGGCTGAGAAAATTTTTAATACCTAAAAGTTCCCTGTTGTAGAGGATGTAATCAATCTGCGCTTTTTTTACATGCTCTCTTATGTCTTGAAAAGAAAAAGATATATCCCCATAGGAATAGATAAATTTCACTGCCTCATTGAGCAAGTCTAATTCAAATTCTATTGCCTTTAAATCTTTTTTTATCTCTATGTCAAAAACTTTTTCTCTCCCAAGCTCTGAGTCGCATTCATTCGCAATTAGCTTAACTATTTTGTCAAACTCAAGGCTTTTTAAAGTTTTTTCCCTCATTCCCTTCATGACTACAAAACTCCTCTGTAAAAATGTCCTTTGGTATAGTTTCCCTCTGGAACCTCAATTTTTTCTCCTTCTAATGCTTTTATATGCATTTGTAAAATTTTTTCTATTTCCTCATCTTCTTCTATTGTATCATTTATTCTGAGAAAAGAAAGGCCGGATTTTTTCAGCTCTTCCATGTAATTTGCCATAAAGAGCACATCCCCATTTAAAATCTGAATCCTGCAAAAACCATTGTTCTTTATAGGCATCAATTTACCTTTCCTGTCTTTAAGAAAATAGTAACCCTTTTCGCATTTTGCCCTGTCGCAACCCACTAAATTTCTTATAGGGCAGTATTCCGTAGTCATAAGAGGAAGGTGACCGTATATCACTGCCTCAAACTTTATATCGCTTCTTTTTGCAATGTCTTTCATCTGCTCAAGCGTAAGTTCATAAGAAAGGGTCACAGCGTAAGCATTAAAATACTCTACAGCAAGGCTGTTGAAAACATTGAGAGGATAATCAATAAACAGTCTAAAGTCACTATTTTTTAAAATATGATAAAGCCCCAAATTGGAAACAAGGATATTCCGTATATCCAATTCTCTTAAAAGCTGCAATTGCCTTTCAATATCTTTCATCTCTTCTCTTAAAATTGAAGGAAAAGCAGCAACAAGTACAGTATCTTTTCCCTCCAGCAATTTAACTGCTTGTTTTAAGATACTTTCATTGAGTTTGTAATCAAAATAAACATACTGTATCCCCAGAGATACTGCAATTTCTAGATGATTTAATTTATCAGTGTAGAAGGTCAAAACTGGACTTTCACTCTTTTCCCTTCTCTCTGGAAGCTTAACTTTTTTCTGTAGCTTTTCCCTTTGATAGAAAGCCAATTTTTTTAACTTTAATTCATCTATTGCCTTCCTTCTTGTCTCCTTAATGTCCTTTACAGGCATGAAAAGCCCTTTATCTAAACTTACAACTACTTTCTCAGGGTAAAAAGGCGTATCGCCAATCTGAGACAACTTGTCCTTTAGAAAATCCTCTTCTATAGAAACCTTTTTAGCTACCTGCGGAATACTTCCACTGTTGGCTTTCCCAAAGAAAATTCCATCTTCTACTCTAACTACAAAAGGCATCTCTTTTTTCAATTCTGCATAAATTTTCACAGGAACCTTTTTCTCTGGCAAATTTTTTAAACTTTCATTTAAAAGGTAATCGTAAGTTTTATTCAAAATATCTTTTTCTTTGGGGTAAAAATCCAAATAAAGGGTCACTATCTCCCCTTTAAAAGCCACATCTACTTTCTGCCCATTTTTTATGATTTCCTGTATCCTGTGCCCTTTTTCTCCCTTTGAATCAGAAATCCCATCTCCTTTTCTTATGTCTTGAAGAAGCCTTACTTTTACTTCTCTTCCTTTGGTTTTTACTACCTCCGCAACAGGTACCCCTATATTCTTAGGAGTAACATAGCTCATCTTGGAAGGCTTTCTCTCAAACAAATACCCCGTAGAAAAACCTCTATTGAAGACTTTAGCCATTTCTTCCATGTCTTTAGTGCTATCAAAAGCTCTCCCTTCGTAATAACTGTTTATGGCTTCTCTGTAAGCTTTCACAACAGAAGCGACGTATTCCGGACTTTTCATCCTTCCCTCAATCTTAAAAGAAGAAACGCCTGCTTCAATAAGGAGAGGTATATGTTCAATTGTGCACAAATCCACCATACTCAGAAGGTGCAAATTCTCTTTTAAAATATTCCCATGCTTGTTGACTAAAGAATACTTCAAACGGCAGGGTTGAGCACATCTCCCTCTGTTGCCGCTTCTCCCTCCTATGAGGCTGCTCATAAAGCACTGACCTGAATAGCTGACGCACATCGCCCCGTGAACAAAAACTTCTACATCTATAGGGGAATTGGAAGCAATATGTCTTATTTCTTCGAGAGTTAATTCTCTTGATAAAATAACCCTAGACACACCTCTTTCAGCTAATTCCCGCACGCCTTCCAGGTTATGTACTGTCATCTGCGTACTGGCGTGCACTTCAAAATCCGGATAATTTTCTCTTAGAAATTTGAGCACTCCTAAATCTTGCACTATAACAGCATCTACCCCAATTGAGTATAAAAAGCCAATGTACTCTACAAGTTTATCCATTTCTTCGTTTAGTATCAGAGTGTTGACAGTCACATAAACCTTAACATCCCTCAAATGACAAAACTCTAACGCCTTCTCAAGGTCCTCATAATCAAAATTAGGGGCATAAGCTCTTGCCCCAAAATTCTTGCCTCCTAAATAAACGGCATCACAGCCTGCATTTACAGCATTTAAAAGCGCATTATAATCCCCTGCCGGTGCCAATAGTTCAACCCTTTTCATCCAACCACCTTTACTTTTCTTGGTCAAATGTTTCTAAAAACTGCCTGAACTCTTCTTCTGTCTCCAAAAGTTTATTTACAGTATTTTCTAGCTCTTGTTCCAGCTCTTTTATCCGCCTATTTTTTTCTTCTAATTCTGTCTTCAATGAAAGCAGCTCTTTTTTTATTGCATTGTTTTCCTCCTTAGACATGAAAAGCTCATCGGCAATGTTCAAAGAAGCAAGCAAGAACAGCTGAACCTGTGAAAGATTTTTATGGCTCTGCATCAATTCTTTAATTACATTGTCTACATAATTTGCAAGTTTTATTACATGCTCTTCAGGATAATCGGACTTTAAAATATACTCATTGCCATTAATCGTTACACTAACCCTGTTTAACTCCACAGAAACATCCCCTTAATCCTTTGTTATTCTATTTATTTCTACATAAAAAGCAATTTTCCTTCTTTTTTTACCTCAATTTAGCCCCCAATTTTTCCTCCAAAGCCTTAACTATCCTAGCATGGACTTCATTGACTTCTTCATCAGTCAAGGTTTTCTCATAAGACCTGTACCAGATGGAAAAGGCGACGCTCTTCTTTCCTTCAGGGATGTTGGGTCCTTTGTAAACATCAAACAGGGCAGTTTTTTCTACAAACCCTCTGCCGGTCTCTTTTATTACTTTTTCAACTTCAGCCACAAACAAATCCTCATCTACGACCACTGCGATATCCCTTTCAACTGCAGGGTATTTGGGAAGCGGGTTGTACTTTTTATCTACATTAGCAAATTTTATGATTTTATCCAAATTCAACTCTCCCGCATACACTCTCACAGGTAAGTCATAATTTTCCAAAACATCCGGATGAACTTCTCCAAAGACACCTAATACTTCTTCTCCAAAGAGTATTTTCGCTGACCTTCCAGGATGATAAGAAGGTTCCTCTGCCCTCACATATTCTACATCAACAATCCCCATCACTTCAAGCAGTTCTTCAATTACTCCTTTTATGGTGTAAAAGTCCACTTCCTTGCCGTACATTCCCAGAGAAATAGTCTTTACCTCTTCAGGCAGTTCCTTCAAAGGCAGTTCTTTGGGTAAAAATACCCTTGAGATTTCAAAAGCCCTAAATTCCCCCACTTTTCTGCTGTAATTGGTATAAGCCACATTAAGCATAAAAGGCAAAAGTGTAGTCCTCATAAGGCTTTGCTCTTCGCCAAGGGGATTTATTATCTTGACAGCTTTCCTTAAAACACTGTCTTTAGGAACATTTATTCTGTCTAAATCCCTCTCTCCCATAAATGACATTGTGACAATCTCATTTAGCCCACAAGCCAGCAATACTTCTCTCGCCTTTTCTTCCAGCTGCTGCTCTTTTGTGAGAGAACCTAAAGTGGTCTGAGCATTTTTCATCAGACTATCTTCAATATTATTGTAACCGTACAGCCTAGCTATTTCTTCTGCAATATCTGCCTCCATAGTCACATCTTTTCTGAAGTGAGGAACTTTTATTTCAAGCTCTTCTCCTTTTTCAACTACTTCAAATTCTAAAGACCTTAAGATCTCAATCATTTCAGAGGTAGCTAAATTTGTGCCCAAAAATTTATTTATCCTATCAGGTCTTACAGTTAATACTGTTCTTTCCATTGGCTTAGGATATTCATCCACAATTCCTTTTAATACCTCTCCACCGCAGTACTTTTCCATGAGCTGGGCTGCTCTCTCACAGGCAAGAACTGTAATTTCTGGGTCTAGCCCTTTTTCAAACCTCGCTGAAGCCTCGCTTCTAAGACCCAGCTTTTTGGAGGTATGCCTTATATTGCTGCCTTTGAAATTGGCACTCTCTATGAGTATATTCACAGTGGAATCCGTTATTTCTGTGTTCTCTCCTCCCATTACTCCTGCAAGGCCTATTGCCTTTTCTTCGTCTGCTATCACAAGCATTGAACTATCTAAAATCCTCTCTTTCCCGTCTAGAGTAACCAATTTTTCTCCGTCTCTTGCCCTTCTCACAATTATGTGTTTATTCTTTACTTTGTCCAAATCAAAAGCGTGCAGAGGCTGTCCCAGCTCCAGCATCACATAGTTAGTCACATCTACTACGTTGTTTATAGGCCTTATACCTGCTTTCAACAGCCTTACCTGCATCCAGATGGGGGAAGGACCTATTTTGACATTTTTCACGACCCTCGCAACGTACCTGTAGCAAAGGTCCGGCGCCTCTATAGTCACTCTGGCAGGATTGGGCTCCTCCACTTCTGTAACTCTGATTTCTGGCATTCTGAAAGATTTTCTGAAAGTTGCCGCAGTCTCTCTCGCAATTCCAACTACAGATAGACAGTCGGGGCGATTTGGCGTTATCTCAAATTCTAAAACATCATCTTTAAGCTGCAATGCCTCATTTATGTCCATCCCAAGAGGAAGTGGAGGTAGTATAAATATCCCGTTTCTCTGATACTCAGGCAGCAGGCTCTCATCAAGCCCCAGCTCTTCCGCAGAACACATCATACCCTCAGACTCTACTCCTCTTAATTTGCTTCTTTTTATCTTTACTCCGCCCGGAAGAGTAGCACCGTGCAATGCTACCGGTATGTAGTCCCCTGCCTTTATATTTTCTGCCCCTGTCACAATTTGCAATTTTTCACTTCCAATGTCCACAATCCCAACCCACAATTTATCTGCATTAGGATGTTTTTCCAAAGATACAATCTGCCCTACAACTACATTGGAAATTTCTTCCCCGTAACTTTTTATGCCTTCCACTTTCGAACCAGACATGGTCAACCCTTCGGCTATTGTCTTAGCGTCTTCATCTATGTCTACAAATTCTTTCAACCAAGAAAGAGACACTAACATAAGCTCACCCCTTAAAATTGTTCTATAAATCTCATGTCGTTTTCAAATAACAATCTCAAATCTTCTATCCCATATTTTAACATCGCTATCCTGTCTATTCCCAACCCAAAGGCAAAACCGGTATACTTCTCAGGGTCAATTCCTGACACCCTCAAGACATTAGGATGGACCATGCCTGCACCTAAAATCTCAATCCAGCCGGTGTAGCCGCACACACGGCATCCCTTACCGCCACAAGCAAAACAGCTTACATCCATTTCTGCACTGGGCTCTGTGAAGGGGAAAAAGTGGGGCCTAAATTTTGTCCGCGTACTCTCCCCGAAAAACTTTTTAGCAAATACGTTTAAAACCCCTTTCAAATCCCCCATTGTGATGCCCTCATCTACCACTAAACCCTCCATCTGATGGAAAACCGGAGAGTGCGTTGCGTCTATGTCATCAGACCTGTAGACTCTGCCGGGCGAAATAACTCTTATAGGTGGTTTGGTCTTTTCCATAGTCCTCACTTGAACCGGAGAAGTTTGCGTCCTCAAAAGTATATCAGAAGTTATGTAAAAAGTATCCTGCAAGTCGCGAGCAGGATGGTCTTCCGGAGTGTTCAAAGCTTCAAAATTGTAGTAAGCAAGCTCTACTTCTGGCCCTTCTGCAATAGAAAAACCTAGGCCCAGAAAAATTCTTTTAATTTCATCCATCACAAGAGTAATAGGATGCTTATGCCCGTATTTGTAAGGCTTGCCTGGCATGGTAATATCTATGTACTCTTCTTTTATCTTTCTTTCCTTTTCTTCTTTGGCAATTTTTTCTCTTCTCTCCAAAATCATATTCTCTATTTTTTCTCTCACATCATTGGCTAACTGCCCTATCACTGGCCTTTCTTCAGGGCTTAAACTTCCCATCCCTCTCAAAATTTGCGTAAGCTCGCCCCTTTTCCCCAAATATTTAACCCTTAAACTTTCAATTTCTTGAAGGCTTTTTGCCTTAAGAATCTCTTCTTCTGCTCTTTTAGAAAGCTCTTTTAGTAACTCCTCCATCCCTTTTTCAACCCCTTTTCTTGTGATTATAAAATAAAAAATCCTCCGTCATAGGACGAAGAATTCCGCGGTACCACCTATCTTAGCACCCCATTTGAGGTGCTCCCTCATTTTAGGTAACGGTCGCCCGGCAATGCCTACTATTGGTTCAGCACGCTGCTCCAGAGGGAACTTCCATTATCTACCTGCCAATGGCGCTCTCAGTCTGCGGCGCCATCTCCCTGTGGCCTTCGATAATGTACTTTACTCCTTCATCGCATTTGGCCGTATTTTTTTAAGATTATACCATTTTACTTATTTTTTATCAACCTCTGCCTTTGTGATTCGTACAAAAATATTGCTGCCGCAATGGAAACATTCAGTGATTCTGCTCTCCCTGTCATAGGAATTTTTATAAAGCCGTCTACAAAATCTAAAGAGCTCACTCCCCTTGCTTCATTTCCCAGAATAAAAGCTGTACCTTTGTCTATCTCAACTTCATGCACAAATTTTTCCCCTTTTAGGTGCGTGGCAAAAACTTTGACACCTTTTCCTTTAAGTTTGTAAAGCACTTCATTTGCTGTAGCAATGACAGGAATGTGAAAGATTGACCCCATTGAGGCTCTGAGAACTTTTGGGTTATATATATCAACAGAGTTATTTATTGTAAAAACAGCATCAGCCCCAAAAGCATCAGCCGTTCTTATGATTGTCCCAAGATTTCCCGGGTCCTGTACATTATCTGCTATAACGTACACGCCCTCTTCTTTTATAAAATCTTCTTCGCGGTACACTGGCATCCTCACAATCGCCATTATTTTTTGAGGAGTCACCGTATCACTGATTTTTTTAAACAGCTTGTTTGCAATGCGTATTAACTTAAAATCTCCTTTAAACTCAAATTCCACATCTTCTCCTACTACCACATACTCCACTTTAAAGTCGCTATCCAAGGCTTCTTTTACGCTGTTTAATCCTTCTACAAAAAAGAGCTTTTCTTCATATCGCCCTTTTTTATCTTTTAGCTTTTTAATCTTCTTTATAAAGCTATTGTCCTCACTCGTTATGAGCATATTGCACCACTCTTTTTTATTAAAGCAAAAGGCCATCTAAAACTGGCCTTATGCGTTTAATTGCTGTTTAGCTATGTTTACTAACTCTGCAAAAGCCTTTTCATCGTGTATTGCCATTTCTGAAAGCATCTTTCTGTTGATCTCTATCCCTGCTTTCTTGAGACCGTTTATAAACCTGCTGTAAGAAATGCCATGAGCTCTTGCAGCTGCATTAATCCTGGTAATCCAAAGCCTTCTGAAATCTCTCTTCCTTAACTTTCTTCCAATATAAGCGTACATCAAAGACTTCATTACAGCCTGATTAGCAACTCTGAAGAGCTTGCTTTTCGCTCCCCAGTAACCTTTTGCAAGCTTTAGTATCTTTTTATGCCTTCTTCTCGTAACTTTTCCAGATTTTACCCTAGCCATTTTTACAACCTCCTATTTTTATGAATATGGTAAAAGACGCTTTATAGTCTTGGCACTTGCTCCCTCTAAATAAGTAGCTTTTCTTAATCTTCTCTTCCTCTTTGAACTTTTGTGAGTCAAAAGGTGACTCTTATAAGCTTTCATCCTCTTTACTTTTCCAGATTTTAACACTTTAAATCTCTTTGCTGCTCCCCTATGAGTTTTCATTTTTATTTTTGCCATAATTATCCTCCTCTTCTACTGTTTTTTAGGTGCTATTACCATCATCATGTTGCGACCATCCATACTCGGCGCCTTTTCTACATTGCCGTACTCCCTCAATTCTTCCGCAAATCGCTTTAAAAGGTCTTCTGCCAGGGAGGTGTGAGCTGCCTCTCTTCCCCTAAACCTTATAGTCACCTTCACCTTGTCCCCGTCTTTCAAAAACTTAATCGCACTTTTCAATTTGACTCCAAAGTCATGGTCTTCAATATTAGGGGACATCCTTATCTCCTTCACATTTATTATCTTTTGTTTTTTCTTAGCTTCTTTTTCCCTCTTGCTAAGCTCATACCTGTACTTGCCAAAATCCATCAATTTACAAACAGGGGGATTGGCATTGGGAACGATCTTCACAAGGTCCAAATGCCTCTCCTGTGCAATCTTATAAGCTTCCTTGGCAGACATTATCCCTATCTGCTTGCCATCCTGGTCAATAAGCCTTACTTCTTTGTCCCTAATTTGCTCATTTACCTGAAAATCCCGATGGTTAATAAATACACACCTCCTAAAAATTATCAAAAAATAAAAGCGGATAATCCACCCGCTTCTTCGCCTATATCACTTTTGACTTTCAAGAAGAAACCTTTCTGCCTTATGGCGAAAGGTGAGAAGCGGGCGCTTCTACTTACTCGCTTTTTTAGTTTATCATTATTTTATTTTTTTGTCAATAAATTTTAAAACATCTTGACATACTCTTTGTAGGAAGCATAATTTCTCTTTAGCTCCTCAATTGAATCACCGCCAAATTTTTTAAGGCATTCATCAGCAATCACCCATGCACAGACAGCCTCCAAAACACAAGCAGCAGCTTCAACAGCAGTGACATCCGACCTTTCATAAATAGCTTTTGTCTCTTCTTTTGTAGCTATATCCACAGAGTCAAGAGGCCGTAAAAGAGTGGGAATTGGCTTCATAGCAGCCCTTATCACTATAGGATTCCCGTTTGACATGCCTCCCTCAATGCCTCCGGCATTATTCGTCTTTCTATAAAAACCCTCGTTTTCCTTGTAATATATATCATCGTGCACCAGCGATCCGGGAAGTCTTGCCCCTTCAAATCCCAGTCCAAATTCAACTCCTTTTATGCCTTGAACGCTCATCACATGATAAGCGAGTAACGCATCCAACTTTCTGTCCCACTGAGCATGGCTTCCCAGCCCAACAGGCACCCCTTCAATCACAATCTCTATTATTCCTCCCAGAGTATCCCCTTCTTTTTTCGCCTTTTCAATAAGCCTTTTCCACTTCTCTTCTCTTTTTGCTCCTCCAATCTCCAAAACCCTGCTTTTTAAAGATATATTCAATTCTTTCAAGAGAAGCTTGGCAACACTTCCAACTGCCACCCTTGCCGCCGTCTCTCTGGCACTGGCTCTTTCCAAAATATTTCTTATATCTCTCTGGTTATACTTAATAGAACCGGGTAAATCTGCATGTCCTGGCCGGGGCTTTGTGACAGGAGGAACTTTTTTATCCTTCCAGTTTTCATAATCCCTATTTTTAATCTCCATTGCAAGAGGGGCACCAGTAGTCTTCCCATCCCTTACCCCACTTATTATATGTATTTCATCTTTTTCAATAGCCATTCTTCCTCCTCTGCCGTAGCCTTTCTGTCTTCTTTCCAGCTCTTTATTGATAAATTCTGCATCAATAAAAAGATTTGAAGGAAGCCCTTCGATAATGGCAATCAAAGCCTCACCGTGCGATTCTCCAGCTGTAAGATATCTCATCTTATTCCCCCTACATTTTCTTCTTCCTCTATCTTTTCTTCATAGGATGCCACCACAAAGTAAAGAAGGCTCACGAGAATTCTCACTATACCTGTAAACACCATAAAGGTGACATACCCCATCTTCGTGTAAAGCCACATTCCCACAACAGGAGAGACAAAAGCAGCTATTTGAGTGATAAAAGTAAAAACTCCTATGTAAGTCATCTTTTCAGAACCTGGAGGCAAAAGCTCCAAAAGCCAGTTCAATAAAAGCATGTTGTACCCGCCTACTGCTATTCCCCCAAAAAAATCAAAAACCGCACCAACGTACAAGTTCTTTGCCGTAGCCCACATAAGAGGTATAAACCCAATTAGCAGGGCGCTTAGTGCCACAGCATATCCATTTCCTTTCCTATTGGACAAGTCTGCCCATCTGTAAAAAGCTATAATCGACCCTATAGAAGACACAATAGTGAAAATGCTCATCCAGGCATTATTGGCATGAAGATAGTTTACTTTGTAAATTGTAAAAATTGGCCACGCCATCATCCAGACAAAATAGTACAAAAATGAGGTAGCGTTGAAGTAGATAAACTTCTTGCTTTCAAACATATTTTTAAAGGCTTGAGCAAAATTGCTCACTTCCTTTTTCTCCCTTTTGACCACATGGAACCTCGAAAAATAATAGGCCTCTATTAATCCAAATATAAAAGCCACAGTGAATACAATCTGATAACTCCATGGAAATTTTATTATGTCAAGAAGCCAACCTGTAAGGAGTACTACTATCGTCCCTACAATAGTAGTCCAAAAATTTCTATCAGCGAAAACCTTGCTTCTATACTCTTGAGGTATCAATTCGCTCATAAATGACTGCCAGCACATTCCAACAGTGACAGAAGGCAGGTTCATAAGCCCTACAAGCAATACCACTATCCATGGCTGAATATCTTTCCTAAAAAATGGAGCGAGGGCTAACAAAAAATAAAAGGTCCTTGCTATATACAAAGTTACATAGGAAAACTTGTGAACATCCTCTAGTTTATTAATCAAGTAGGTCACAGGAATAACTGAAATTACCACCATTAGAGCAGGAAGCGAATTTAAAAGAGAAACTTGAAAGTCATTCGCTCCCAATTTTATGGCATATATTCCGATAAAAGGGTTAACCATGTTAAAGCCTATTGCCCATGCAATCCCATTGAATAGATTCATCCTTATGTTATGCCTCAAATACCTGTAAACTTCAATATCCCTTTTCATGTCCCTTCCCTTCAAAAATAAAATATTTTAATTTTAGCTTACCATGTTTTTAAAATTCTTTCAAGAAATCAAAATGCCCCTTTTGAAAAGGGACATTTTGATTTTAGAGCGCTTTTGTAGCTATCTCTTTTAGAATTTTTTCTATGAAATTGTCTAGAGAAATTGGCCCCAAATCCCCATCTTTTCTGGACCTTAACGAAACATTTCCCTCTTCTACTTCCTTATCTCCCACAATCAGCATGTAAGGAATTTTCTGAAGCTGTGCTTCCCTTATCTTGTATCCTATTTTTTCATTTCTGTCATCCAGCTCAACCCTTATATCGTGCTCCTGCAAGCGCTCATAGACTTTTCTCGCATATTCATGGTGCTTTTCAGAAATAGGCAAAACTCTCACCTGCACAGGCGCAAGCCATGTGGGAAAAGCTCCTGCAAAATGCTCTGTTAAAATTCCAATAAACCTTTCTATGCTGCCGTAAATCACCCTGTGCAACATTATAGGTCTGTGTTTTTCTCCGTCTGGTCCTATATACTCCAGTTCAAACCTCTCTGGCATCTGGAAATCCAGTTGAATTGTCCCGCACTGCCATGTGCGACCTATGCTGTCCTTTAAGTGGAAATCTATCTTAGGCCCGTAAAAAGCCCCTTCTCCCTCATTCACCTTGTAAGGCAGATTAGCTCTCTTTAAAGCGGAAATCAAGGCATTTGTCGCCAGCTCCCACTCTTCATCTGTTCCCATAGAATTCTCAGGTCTTGTAGAAAGTTCCACATGATACTCAAATCCGAATATCTTGTAGAAATAGTCAACCAGGTTTATTACCCCTAAAATCTCATCTTCCACCTGCTCTGGAGTCATGAAAAGGTGAGCATCGTCCTGCGTGAAACTTCTCACCCTCATGAGCCCATGCAGCACTCCAGAAAGCTCATGTCTGTGGACTAATCCCAGCTCGCAAAGCCTTAACGGCAAATCTCTATAGCTGTGTAGTGTTGACTTATAAACTAACATCGCTCCAGGGCAGTTCATCGGTTTTATCGCATAAGTCTGTCCGTCAATTTCCGTAAAGTACATGTTCTCTTTGTAGTGGTCCCAGTGTCCAGACCTCTTCCAGAGCTCCTCGTTTAAAATTATAGGAGTTCTTATCTCCTGGTATCCCCTCTTTATGTGCTCTTTTCTCCAAAAATCCTCCAATATATTCCTTATAATCATGCCCTTCGGATGGAAAAATGGGAAACCAGGCCCTTCAGGATGTATGCTAAATAAGTCAAGCTCCTTCCCCAATTTTCTGTGGTCCCTCTTTTTAGCCTCTTCCATCATATGTAGATACTCGTCCAGCATGCTCTTCTTGGGGAAGCTTATGCCATATATTCTTTGCAGCATCTTGTTCTTCTCATCGCCCTTCCAATAAGCACCAGCTACTGAAAGCAATTTAATAGCCTTTACCATGCCTGTAGAGGGGAGGTGAGGTCCTGCACATAGGTCCACAAACTCTCCCTGCTTGTAAAAGGAAATTTCTTCTCCTTCTGGTATCTCTTCAATCAACTCTACCTTATAGGGCTCATCTTTTTCTTTCATAAACTTTATAGCTTCTTCTTTTGAAAGGACAAATCTCTCTAACTTGTAGTCCTCTTTTATTATTTTATTCATTTCCTCCTCTATAGCCTCAAAATCTTCTGTTGTGAAAGGCCTTTCTGTATCAAAATCGTAGTAAAAGCCATTGTCTATGGCAGGGCCGATTGCCAGTTTGACATCTTTAAAAAGCCTTTTGACAGCTTGTGCCAGAATATGGGAAGAAGTGTGCCAGTAAATCTTTTTCCCCTCTTCATCTTCAAAAGTCAAAATCTCTAACTCCCCATCTTCTTCAATCTTCGTATTAAGCTCTACTATCTTGCCATTAAATTTTCCTCCCACAGCCTCTCTCGCCAGTTTATCGCTTATACTTTTTGCAATTTCATACACAGTGATTCCCTTTTCAAATTCTCTTTTCGTGCCGTCCCTTAAAGTAATTACCATCGCCTTAACCTCCTTTGTATAAATTTGTATAATTTTAAATAAAAAACCTCTTACCCCGTAAAGAGGCAGAGGTCATCTGCGGTTCCACTCTTCTTTATACTCTGGTATTATATCGGAATAACCGTTCGGACTCATCATCCGCAGCTCCGGGGTGGTCTTCGATATTCGGAACATTTGAGTGATCTCAGCCTATGTCACTCAATCTCTGTGATGTTCCTTATGAATATCTACTCTTCCCATCATTGCCTTCATATTCAATTTTTAATTCATTATATCCCCATTAAAGCCATTTGTCAATAACCATTTTCACTTTTCGCATTTAACTTCAGAACACACAACCTCCACCCTATTGGTAAATATCTTTTTTATCGTGTCCAAAATCTCTTTATTTTTTAAGTAATTTACTGAGTGAAAAAATATCTTTTGAGGAGCAATAGTTATCAAAATGCTCATCAAAGCGTCCTCATCCGTCACAACACCTTCCTGAAGTTCTCCCGCTATTTCTTTTATATATTCGCTGGATAAAGGTTCATAACTTTCATTGTAGAGGTGAAACTTACCTCCCTTATCCACTACCACATTTAAAACCTCTAACTTGGAGTCTTGTAACTCTACAAAATATTTCAAAAGCCCTACAAACTCGTTGTACTCTTTCTGCATTAAAAACTCGTCTACTGCCTTATCTACTACTTCGCTCAACTCTCCCACAAAACTTTTTAACCTGAAATTCACAAAACCTTCTATATCAATGTGCCTATTTTCTTCCAAAAAATCGAATACCTCTTTAGCTATTTCTTTTCTCTTCACCTTTTTAAAAGTCTCTATATTGTCTTCACTTTCTAAAATACTGTAAGCAATTTTTCTTATATCCTCTTTTTCCTGTTGGCTAAAGTAATAATAATATTTGCCAATAAGCTTTGATACAATCCAATTGACTGCATAGTTTACAATTATATCTGAAATAGCCTCTGCTATCAAATCCCTAGCTTTATTGTTTTTGCCAAATGCAAATTTTTCTTCCAATTTCAATTCATAATAAGTAGAACTCCTGCATATATTTGAACTAACTATCACTTTTACTCCTTTATTTGATAAATTTTTAAAAGCAGATATCAAGTTTTCTTCATCTATATTCAATTTATTTGAAACCGCGATGGAAAAAAGTTGCAATTTCTATCACTCCTTTCGCTAATAGTATGTGTACATTGCTCCGTTTTTGTGCAGCTCAAAAGAGTGGAATGATGGAACCGATGTCTTTTATTTGACCAGAAGTCAGATAAGTGATTTTAATTCCTTTTTTATTTAAAAATTCCATTATTTTTTCATAATCTTTATGATGATAAAAAGTCCCTGTCACTGCCAATCTTTTCTCCCCTATAAGCCCCGTTGCTCCTCCTATAAACCCATAATCAAACCCTTCTAGAATTATTCCCCCTGGCTCAATTAAGAGCACATCAAATCCACTTCTCACTCCCACTTCAAATATACCTCTGTCGGAAGTTATAAAACTTTTCTCATCCACAATTGCCATATTGCACTTAGTGTATCCCTGGTTGACATGTAAAAACTTCACACCTTTTTTCTCTAAAATCTCTCTCAAAACCGGATCAGTATATTTCAAATTGTGAAAAGCTGTATTCCCTAATCTTGCTACATTATATGCTATATCATATGGATAGTTTCTTTTAAGAAAAGTTTTACCTTTTACTACTTTTATGCCAAACTTTGTAAGCTCGTTAATAAACCTTTGAGAAACATTTGGTGCCACTATTACTTCTTTCTCTTCTACAGGGTGCACAAGAATATCAGGATGATAGGAAATAGCTTCATAAAGTTCATCACATTTTTCCGTATATATGACTTCTATGCCCAATCTTTCTAAAGCATTTCCAATTTCTATTTCTCTCCCATCTAGGAGAACGCAATTGACACTTTTTTCAGGGACAAGAGGATTCAAAAAATTCACCCTTCCTGTAAAAAATTACAAAAATATGGCATACTTTTTGTATGCCATTTAACCCCTTCTTCTATCTTTTAAATAGCAGCTCCCTTTCATCTGTTTTAATTTTTTCTTGAGTTCTGCCGCTACTTCACTTATTTCCAAATCGCTTCTAAAATCTCTAAATTCATTAGTCACAATAGCAATAGAAACTGACACAAAAGGAAACTTAAGCTTCTCTCCTCTTCTACTAGTGGTCTCTATGTAACCTCTTTCTCTGTCTTTTTTATCGTATAAAAATTTTATTTCACTGTCAAAGCGAGAAATTATGTACTTGCACATCTCCTCAGCTTTTTCGGGAGTAGTAATTATCACGAAGTCATCTCCACCTATATGGCCTAAAAAGTCCTTGTCATTGCCAACAAGCTCTACAGCATCGGATAAAATCTTTGCTGTAAGTTTAATAACTTCGTCCCCTCTAAGAAAGCCATAGTAGTCGTTGTAAGACTTAAAATTATCCAAATCTATGTACAAAACAGCAAAAAGCTCTTTTGATTTAATCCTTCTCTTTATTTCTTCTTTTATGTCTATGTTTCCCCTTAAGCCCGTTAAAGGATTAGCCATCCTATTGTGCTCAATTCTCTGAAACAAATTGTTGACTTTAATGACCAGCTCCTTTTCATTTACAGGTTTTACTAAATAATCATCAGCTCCCAGTTCAAGCCCTTTTATCTTTTCTTCAAAATCCCCTTTAGCCGTAAGCACCAAAATGGGAAGCATTAGATTTTCCTCTTCTTTTCTCAAAATTTTTAGAAGTTCAAATCCGCTCATCCCAGGTAGCACCACGTCCAAGATGACCATGTCTGGAAGCATTTCTTTGTATAGCCTAAAAGCCTCTTCCCCATCTCTTGCTTCTATAATAGAATACCCTTCTTTTTCCAAAATATCTCTTAATATTCTTCGTGTAAACCTATCATCATCTACAATTAAAATAAGCCTTCCCTTCACAACTCTTCCCCCATAAAATTTAATGAGCAACCCCATAATATTATATAAAAATTTTGGAAGAAAAGCTAGCAATTCATTGCATTAAAATTTCATTAAAACTAAGCGCTCTCTTCAAAGAAGAGAGAATAATACTTTGAAAGCTTTTCTTCCAAGACATCCATTGATATAAACCGTGCTTCTCTTATGGCTTCCCTTCCATCCACATACACTATAATCGTAGGAACAGTAAAAACAGAAAATTTACCAGATGCCGCCGGCACTTTGTCAATAGAAATGTGAAAACTCTTTACCTTGGGGTAACTTTCCAGCATTTTATCAAGCTTAGGAAGCAAGGAAGAACAGATGCCACAGTCTTCCGTGGAAAAATAAAAAAACACCATGCCATTTTCTCGTATGAGGTTTTCCACATTTTCTATGCTGGTCAATTCTTTCATACTTTTCCCTCCCAGAAGATCAAAAAATATAAGCCTTCTTTAGGGCTTTAGAAGGTCTCTCAATAATTATGGATGCGACACCCGGATTCGAACTGGGGAATCGAGGTTTTGCAGACCTCTTAAGGATTTTTTGTGTATTTTTAATTACCATTAAAAAGTTTTAAAAAGCCCTAAAGAGTAAGTTTTCTTGCTAATTTCGCTGGAAATTATTAAGTTTGTTTCACAGCTGTTTTTAAGCGTTTTTATTTATCATGTTAGCAAAATGTTTGCAATTTATTATTTTCCGCTGCTTACTCTATATTTATTTATTATATAGCCGTAAATTATCCTGTCAAGATATTTGAGGCGTTTATCTTTCTTTTGAGCTTTTACTGAATTGTTTTAGAAAGTCTTTGGATACAAAGTAATATACGAGAATGGACACATAATAATCACATCCAATCAAAAAACAACTGAAAGTTTAACAACTACATTCAAAAATACAGTTACCGAAACTAAACCAGAAGTTGGCCTACTCTAAAGAGTAAACCGATTTTTAAGAAGCAGATTCTAAAATTTGATTTTTTATTTCTTCCAATCTATGCCTTTCATTCATGTATATAGAGATAAACACATCCACCACTTCAGGATGAAATTGAGTCCCTTTGTTTCTTAAAATTTCATTAACCGCTTCTTCAATACTCATTCCTATCAACAATTTCAAATATGCTTTTACCAATTAATTCTTGAGGTGTATAGTTTAAATACCTCATCACTCTCGAATTTACAAACTCAATGGCAAAATTCTTGTCAGTCACCCATAAAATATCCCTTATGTTTTCCACTAACAGGCGATATTTCCTCTCTGAAAGCTCCAGTTCACGGGTTAAAGCTTCTAGCTACTCATAGGAAGCCTCTAGCTCAGCATTAAATTCCTGTAATTCTTCGTTTTGCCTTATCAAATTATCTGTCTGTTCTTTTAACCTCTCATAGGCTTGAGCTAATTGCTGGGCCATCACGTTCTCCTCCATCTCTTTTCTTATGTGAAAATGACATCCCTAGTACTTATTTCGGTCCAAACAACCCTGATCTTAAGCCTATTTGAGGCAATACGCAGGAGAGCTCGCTTATTGTTTTTTATAAATTGTCAGAATTTTTTTTTTTTTTTTTTTTTTTTTTTTTTTTTTTTTTTTTGATTTTTTCAAAAAATTGACATATGATGAAACAAGAGGTAGAATTTTATCAGATTATGTCGAATTTAAAGAGAGGAAGAGGGGTTGATTTTAAGTGCTAGACGAATCCAATAAAAAATACCACTTTATAAAACTCCTTGTAACTGGACTAAAAAAGTATCATCTCACTACCTATTTACATAGCGTTAGAGTATCTCATCTTACATATCTAATTTCTCAAAAATGGGGATTACCTAAAGAAGAGCAAATTTATAATGCTATGGGAGGATTACTTCATGACATAGGTAAAAAATTAATTCCTATTTCTCTCCTTGAAAAGCCTGCTCCCTTGTCTGAACTGGAGTATGAGATTATGAGAGAACACCCCATTGACGGAGCAGAAATATTAAAGCTTTTCCCTCCATTAGAAGAGTTAGTACCTGCCGTCCTCTATCATCACGAACGATTAGATGGTTCAGGATACCCTTTTGGTACAAATATTATTCCTTTGAGTGCACAAATAATAGGTGTTTGTGATTCTTTTGATGCCATGACTACTGAAAGACCATACAATAAAAAAAGACTGAAAAGCATCACAGAAGCTATTGCTGAGCTAAAAAGTCAACCCCAAAAATATAACTATAAAGTTGTTGAAGCTTTAGAAGAAATTTTAAAAGAAAGGTCAGACGTGAGGTATAAAAATATTTAACTTGGATTCGGCAAGTAAATTTACGAAATGCCCAAATAAAGCCATTTGAGGGCTAAATTAAGTAAAGAATTTTTTACAAAAAATATATAGAGATCCTCCTTTTTCTGATAAAGAAGGGAGAATCTCTATAATATGAGTTTAGTACTTAATTTTACAGGTTCTATAATAAATGTTGGGGTAGATAAAGAATATACCGTAAAATATAGCACTTATTCTAAATGCTTGCTATAACCGAATGAGCAATAAAATTAAAGGCAGGCATTCAGAAAATACCCACCTCAACTATTGACAAAGAGCCAATAAAAAAAGACAGGCTTTGAGCTTGCCTTTCGTAAGTTTCTGCCCTTTATAAAGGGAAAATTGTGAGAAAAATTTTTCAACCCATATAGTAATTTAAAAACGAACAAGAAGCGATAATTTCCGCCCCAATATCTTGCCGTGTCTCAACCCATATAGTAATCTAAAATAGACTTGTGCATAATTTGAAAGCCTTAATTTAAGCCACTTCCAAGGTGTACTTTTTTGCTATCACTTTTAAATTTTGATTCTAGTGTAAAAAGCTTCTTTTCTTTATGAAGAAGTATAAATATAAAATGGATTGAATAAATAAACATAAAAATATAGGTAGTACAAATTTTCATAGAATTATGTTAGAATCAAAGAAGCAAAAATTACAACAAATGGGGTGTTGCACTTGTTTAGAGAAAACAGCGACCATCTCCAACAATCATTATTTGAAAGTGTTAACTTCATGGATTCAAGGATAAAGGCTAAACTAGAAAAATCATGGGCACCCATATTCTATAAATACGTGTTCTGCAACATCGATGAAAAACCCTTTTCAGTTTCTTGACTTTGTCAGTTCGAAACCCAAAAAGCTTGGGAATACAGGTATTGACAAAAAATGGGCGTGAAATTTGTCACTACATTACTTTCTCATGCTAATTAATTCCATGCCTTCCTCATATGTAATGAAATTTTTTGGTGCTTTTATTTTCATCACCTTCAATATGTCTTCAGCTTCCTCCTCTATCTTTTGTTTAATTAAATATTTCTTCCCATTTATCTCTATCTCCACAAAATTCATTGAACCTATCGCTTCTTTTATTCTATCACTGCTTAATTCTTTCCCCTTAGACCTCAAGCTGTATTCTAAAGTTCTTTCCAGTAAAAATGCCAAATAGCACACAACAAAATGCCCTCTTATCCTTTTTTCCGTCCAGTGAAATATTGGTCTTACCTCCAGACAACTTTTCATTACTCTGAAAGACTGCTCTATCTTCCATAAATCATGATATGCATTCAAAACTTCTGTCACACTCATTTCTTTCTTGCTGGTCTGAATTGCATAAAAACCGTCAAATTTCTCATCTCTCTTTATTGCTTCTTCATCCAGTACATATTCTTCTGATTCGGAAATGCGTCTTAAATATTTCCTTCCTCCTCTCTTTTCTGCTGCCCTTACATTGCCGGGCTTTTCTAAAAGTTCTTTTGCTTTTTCTACTAGCCTTTGCCTCTCTTCTTTATCTTTTTTGGCCCTCTTGCTTGAATAGGTTATTATTAGATTCTCAGGTATCTTGAATATTTCCCCTTCTCCCGTTTTGATAATATTCTCTCTTTCTATGACCTTGAATCTAAACTCTTCACCAAATATTTCTCTGTCAAATTTCCACTTTTTCTCTTCCAGAACTTGATATCCTTCTTCATCAAATACTCTATCTAAAATCTCTTTACTCATGTTTTTCAGTCTGCTTGCCACAATGTAGTCGTATCCCGCTTCTTTTATCAGCTTTAAATTAAGTTTACTGTTAAGGCCTTTGTCCGCAACTATTATTACCTGGTCTATGCAAAATTTATCTTTCAGTTTCCTCAAAATTTCTATCATGGTCTTGCTGTCAACAGTATCTCCTGGAAACAGTTCATATCCAACTGGTCTTCCTTCTTTATCTACAAGCATGCCCATTACTACTTGTACCTCATTTACCTTGTTATCCTTGCTAAATCCAAAATCCCTTAAGTTATCTTGCTTAATGCTTTCAAAGTAAAATGTTGTCACATCATAAAAAACAACATCAACTACCATGTTAAATAAATCTCTATTCTTGTGATAAAGATATAGCTCCAAATCCTCTTTTATCTGGGCCAGAATATCTAATCCCCTGTACAGCTGATTCAAATCAATATCTTCTTCAAATCCAAAGTATCTATTTTTGCGGTAGTACGTTTGAAGTTTGCTTACTGGCTGAATTAATCTCTGTGCTGTCATTAAAAATGCCACTTTATCAATGTCAAACTTTATCTTGGAATTTTGGGAGCTATACTGTTTGAGAAATTTACCTATCTCAAGTTCTTCCCAAAGTTTCCTATACACAATATATCCCCAGTTTTTAATAATCCCTTCTGAAACATCTTCTGGAGAAAACTTGATCGAACCTGTCTCTTCGCTAGAGCTTAAAAATATTTTTTGCAATTTATCTACAAGATTAATGAAAGAAGGGTCATTTTTAAGTTCATCAATTCTACCGAGATTAAGCAAGACTTTTTGTTTTATTTTACCATTTTCGCGATAATTATGGACAATTTTGGCATACTCATAGCCACCAGCTTTAGTTATTTTGAGAAACATATGGCATCACCTTTATGTTAGTTTATTACATTATACTACAAAAAGTGAATATAGTCAAGTATTATGGCAATAATTAGGATAAAAATTGTCCCTACAGTTTTGAAAAATTTTTTAATCCTAAAAACAAAAAACCCTTGAAAATCAAGGGTTTGATATTTTTTACCAGCCCAAAAATGACCTCCAACTGACAAAGTCGAGTATTCTATAAATACGTGTTCTGCAACATCGATGAAAAACCCTTTTCAGTTTTATACAGTGATACAGGAAGGCCTAACTTCCCGGTTAACATACTCCTTTCCCTGGAATACATAAAACACCTTAAAAACTACTCTGATGATGAACTTATCGAAAACTTCAACTTCAATTACCTGATAAACTATGCCGTAGGAATAAGAACATTGGGAAGTATGAACCTTTCAGAGAAAACCTTGTATGACTTTAGATCAAGGATATACCAATACCTCATAAAACATCCTGAACAAGAAGACTTGATATTCGGGCAGTTTTTAAATCTTACCAAGATTTTTGCTAAAGAAGCAGGCATATCCATGAAAGAACAGCGCATGGACTCCACCATGTTCATGTCAAACATCAAAAAAGCAGGAAGAATCGCCCTTGCCTTTGATGTACTTTACAGGGCAGTAAAATCCATCCCTGAAGATAGACTTTCAGAGAACCTGAAAGAAGTTCTTAACCCTGAATTCAAGACAGAAGTGATACACAAAACCAAGCCTTCAGAAAGCGAAAGCAGGCTCGAAATGCTCTTGAATCTGTGCCAAGAAGCAAAGGAAACAATCGAAAACATTCCCGGACTCGAAAAATCCGATGCGTATAGAATCCTCGCAAGATTCCTGTCAGAACAGGCGTACTACGACGAAAAAACCAAGAAGCTCAAGGCCAAAGACAGCAAAAGCATACCCAGCGATTCTCTTCAGTCAGCATACGATGAGGATGCTACTTATCGCAAGAAGGGGAACAAAGCTGAAAGTGGATACGTTTTAAACCTTAGCGAAACCTGTTCAAAAGAAAATCCCTTCCAGCTCATAACAGACTATACGGTAGAAAAGAACATAAAAAGCGATGTAGAACTTTTAAAAGAAAGACTACCTATTGTAAAACAAAATACCGAATGCCAAGAAGTCTATGTAGACGGTGGTTATTACTCCGAAGAAGTAGTGCAAATTGCAAAAGAAAACGGTGTGGAACTCCACTTTACCGACTTAAGCGGCAGGAAGCCTATTTCTAGGATATCAGTGACCGAATATGAAATAGATGAAGAAACGAAAGTGATAACGAAGTGCCCAAGGGGAATAATGCCCATCCATGCTGGTGTTAAGAAGGGGCAGACGGTGGCCCATTTTCCAAAAGAAGCCTGTGCAATGTGTGAATTGAAAAATCAATGTTACTGCAAAGAACAGAAAAAAGATTACGTGGTGAGGATAAATCTAAAATCGATAGAAGCAGCCAAACAACGGGAAAAGATAGAATGTAGGTGTGAGGAAGACAAGAGCAAAAGAGCTGCAATAGAAGGTACCAATTCAGCCTTGAAGAGGGGGCATGGTCTTTCGAAGCTTCGAGTAAGGGGACTTGTAAAATGTAGAGTAAACGTAGGCTTAAAGGTATTGGCCCAGAACTTTAAGCGTTTTGCAAGATACATGTTGGAGCGAGCTAAAAAAGCTATTCCAGAGATCCAAGGGGGAAGTGTGCCCATATTGGCCCAATAAATGGTAATAACGTATTATAAAGGTAAAATGTAAGCTTTTCTTGGCGGACTTTAAACTGGATTTTTGTTATCATAGGTGTAAATTACCACAATTTACCTAAATAAATTGTCAAAGTACAGAAAAGCAGATTCTAAAATTGAGTTTCTACACTAGAATCAATTTTTTATCTTTTATGTGGGATTTCCTCCCTTTTTTGTCGAATTATTATATATACGCCATAAAATACTTATAAGGAGGAAATCCGACATGTATCAGCTTCAATTACTCTTAAATATACCTGGGCTCTTTACTTCTCACTCTAAAATTGACTTCTATTCTTCTATGTTTGAAAATCTTGATACATCTTCAATACCTGAATTCCCTTCTTCTGGCCCTGGCCGTAAAGGTTATTCTCATCATACAATGTTTAGAGCTTTTATCGTTATGCAAGCTGAAAGATTCGGTAAAATTACTGACCTCGCAGACTACCTTCGCAATAATCTTATTATTGCTCATCTTTGTGGCATCGATATTACTAAACCTCTCTTCCGCCGCTTTATTAATGAGTTTGCCCATGATTATTTAACCACTATCTTTAAAAATCAGGTTAATATCCTCAAATATTTGGGCGTTATCTCTGGTGAGTTTGTTTCTATGGATTCTACTCATATTAAAGGTAACACTAATTCAACAGCTCTTATATTCCTAAAGCCAATTCTACTGCTACCTTAGCCAAGATAGTTAGAGGATCTACTAAAGGCAGGGAAACATCTTCTTCTCCTAAAACTAATGAAATCTCGGTGCAACCAGCTATTATAACCTGTGCTCCTCTCCTAATCAGTTCTTGAGCTGCTTCTTTTAATAACCTCCTCGGTTTCTCTCCCAAATTGCCTGCCTTTATTCCTTCTTCACCGTATATAGCTTCCATAGTCTTCTTTTCATCCCCTGCTAAAACACTAATACCAAACTTTTTAAAAGCCTTATGGTAAAGGTTGCTTTTTATAGTTCCCGAAGTAGCTAACAAGCCCACGCATTCTGCATAAGGATAGTTATTTCTTACATAACGGGCTGTTTCTTCAATCATGTTTATAATAGGGATATCTACCTCTCTTTTTAAATAGTCTAAGAAATAATGAGCTGTGTTACAAGGAATTACTATAAAATCAGCCCCTGCTTTCACTAAATTCTTCGCTGTCGCTATAAGCTCAGGAGTAGGATCAGGACCTCCATATAAAATAGCTTTGGTACGATCTGGTATCTGAGGATTACAATCGATTATAATCCTCAAATGTTCCTGGTCTACTTTAGCAGGAGTAAATTCAACAATTCTACGAAATAAATCTACAGTAGCCATCGGCCCTAATCCTCCCAGAATCCCAACTATCTTTCTCTTTTTTCCCATAAAAAATCCCCCTCCTTAATTTGGTCCTGTCAAAAGTGTTTACTTTGAAATTCGTTCAAACGGTTATTGATAAGGCTTAAATGATATTAAGCTTATCAACCTTAGTTTTGTTAGATTTTTACTTTTTTGCTTTTATTCTTTTAGAAACTCATACTTCTGCATGATTGCATTTTGCTAAGGCTAAGTTGAATGACTAGTCTCCTCATGAATTAAAGTACGGAGATTATAATTTGATTAGAGGATGAAAATCATCTGTTTGAATAAAATTTTTCATATAACTTATGAAACTCCAATTAATATAGCTATTTTTTAGGTAACGCTGGTTTTAATGTTTTTGATAATTTATCTTGGATTCGGCAAGTGAATTTACGAAATGCCCAAATAAAGCCATTTGAGGGCTAAATTAAGTGAAAAATTTTTTACAAAAAAATATATATATCTCAAACAAAAACATTAACAGAAAAGAGAATCTCCATAATATGAGTTTAACACTTAATCTTACAAAAGAAAAGGAGTCTTCAAAATATATTTTGCCAGCAACTTTTGACAATTTGACAGTATCAAACAATGTAGCTTTCACATACATCCAAGCATTTAAAGAAAAAATCGGCTTTAATAAAATTCTTTCCAGCATATTATCCTTTAAAAAAGCACCAAATGCTGTCTTTCAACCAACCAAGATTATTGACTTTATGATTGATTCTGTAATTCAAGGGAATACTCGCTTTCTTCACATGGACCAACTAAGATATGATAATGCATACACAGAAATTAAAAGACATAAAGTTTCCAGCGAAAAAGTATACAGAGACTTAATTAAAGCTATGCCTGAAAGCTCTCTTGAAAAATTAAGACTTATTAACAAAACTTTGCTTTCCCTGCAATCTAAAGGAACGAAACGTGAAGTCATTATGAATTTTGATGATACAGTCTGCACTATATTTGGGGAGCAGGAAGGTGCCTCAGTAGGTTATAATCCTTAGCAAATTTATTAATCAGCTCCTGCTAGTAATTCCTTTCCTCGGATGGAAATTTACCACCCCATTTATCAACTAGTACAGCCACCATGATGTTCCCAAACACATTGACAGCAGTTTTACCCATATCCATAAACCGATCTATGGCAAACAACATCCCTATGGACTCTAGTGGCAATCCTAAAGTGTTCAAAATTACGGACACCACTACCAAGGAAGCAGCCGGAACATTAGCCGTACTTTGAATTTGTGCTCAATCAAATCCTAGTAGCTCAGGCTATTACCCTTATAAGAGAACAGAAGAAAGCTAGGGTGATTATAATGGTTACCAATCTTAAAAATCTGTTTTATACAAAACATTATTTCTTGACAAGCTCCCGAAGAACCTGCAAGAAAAATGGATATCAAAGCGAAAAAAGATAAAGCTTATAAAGCAATGAAAATACTTAGCGACAGCTAAATATTTCAGGCAGTAAAAACTTTTAAAAAACAAAGCTATTCCAATAAAACAACTTTTATTACTAGTTGATTTACAATAACTGTAATGTAGAGGATGGACAAAAGCCTACCAACAGCATATCCTTAACACTAGGGACCGGAAGGCAGTACAATGAATTGAGCGTTGATACTGAGAACTTTATACAAACTTTTTAACCTGGATACATATTTCTTTAACAGATTTTTACGCTTCATCTAAATTTAACCCCTAGTAAATTGTTCAATGATGGGAGGCAAAATATATGGCTGATTTAACATTTCTTCAGTAATAAAACTGATAATAAAACTCATTTTACTTGCCATAAGGTTCAAGATATCTTTTATATTTTCCTCAATCTTTTCTTGAGTAACTGCCTCCTTAAAATAAAGCTCACCAATCAGCTCAAGTTCAATACTAAAGATGGTCCGTGGCTCAAATCCTATTTGACTTATTAACTTTATTTCAGCAGTATTACCTTCAATAGAAATAATTTCATATTTAAATTCTTCTCTGGTCTTAATATCCGCATTAGCATCTGAAACAATATCAGGTAACTTTTCTGCTATAATTTTATTAAGCCTGACATCCACATTTTCGATGCTTCTGATAATACTTTCTTTTTTCTTTTTTGGCATATAATCACCTTCCTCTAGTAGGTTTGTAATTTTAGCAATTTTTTTATTTTCATCTTTTCTTCTAACAACTTTTTAGCTATTTCCAATTTCTACCTTACCTTTAGTCTGAGGGCGTCTAGCTCTGCAAACTTTGGGAGTAAATCCAAAAGTGGTAGCAAGGTCTTCAAATGTGGGGTTCTATAGAAGCTTTTTGTTTTCACCAGTGCTCAGTATTACAGTTTTCATTCTATCGGTAAGGACTACGTCGCTTACTCCGCCGAAATATTCAAATCCGTGTATCAGACAGCGGATAAAAGTGCGAACGTCACATCGGTTTGTGAATTCCATATATATTGCTCTGGAATAACCAAGCACCATGACAAAGAGATAGAGCTTGCGTACTTCTCTGGTTTCCTCATCAATGTAGGTATATTCACCCCAGTCAACCTGAACCTGCTGACCGGGTTTGGTTTCATAACGGCATACGGCGGAAAGCTGTTTTGGAGGTCTAAATTGCCTTACATAGTCTCTTAAGATGGTGCGACCACCAGTGTAACCTTCTTCTTTGATTTTTTCATAAATAACTTCACAATCAAAGGGATAGTGTCTTTGTATGGATCAAGTTTTGAACCTCTTCTAGGATGCGGTTTTTTTCAGGAATACCTTCTGCTCTAAGATATTTTCTTACTGTATTTCTGGAATGATCTGTTTCTCGTGCGATTGCACGAATACTCTTGCCTTTTGCTTTTAATTCGTATAACATGATAATAGACCCACTCCCTATCTAACATTTATTTCCTTCCGATCCTATGAGATGATAGATTTAGATCAGAGGGGTATTTCGACAGGGGGTGGGTCAATTCCTTCTCGTTATCCCTGGGTCAATTATACAGCTGCGGTAACACAGGTAATACTCCAAAACTCAAAAGTGCGTTTGCATTATCATTCATCACAACATAATTTGTGATGACATGTATAAGTGGCACTTTCCCTTTTACGTCGTTCAAGAGTGTTACAATTTCATCAATCATAAAATTTTTTCTTTTCTCTTAAAAAAAGTTTGCGTTACAGTATAAATTAAAGCAGTCAAAAATATTGTTGTTATGGTAGGAGTTAGATACCATTTTAATAATGAAGCACCATTATATACCATATAATTGTACGTAATAATCCCAATAATAGACGATACAACTGCAGGAATATTAAGGTACCCACTTTCTTCATATTTTAATATAAAGAAGCCTACAAAAACTACTGTGTATACTGGAATAAATACACTACCGATAGCATATAAAAAGTTTTGATATTTATCAATTGGGAATAAATATGCTGCTATGATACCTATCAGCGAATAAATTATTAATAGCTCTTTTTTACTGAGCCTTGTTTTAATAACTGCCATTGTAGATATCGCAGCAGAGTATACATCCATAAAAGTGGTCGTCACTGTTGATAAAAGTATTATTAGCAATGGTATAAACCCAGATTTTATTGATGCAAAATATGAAATTATATCTTTCCCTCCCGTCTTTAATGAAACAAAAAGACCTATAAAATACATAAAGCAGCTTGCAATAAAATAACCTAAAAATGTATATATAAAGCTAGATTTTCTATTTTCACTGTTGATCGTATAATCTCCTACTAAAGGCAGCCATGATACAGGCATAGCAACGGAAAGTTCGATTGCATCTGCAAAACTTATGCTACCTTCTGGTGTTAAAATTTCCCCGCCCTTTAAAAGTACTACAACACCAATAGTCAATATAAACAACAATATTACTGCAATGTTATTTACCCAGTATGCTTCACTTTCAAAAAATAGTGACCATAATAAAACAGATATGCCTACAAAAAGTATTCCTACACTAACAGACATACCAAGGGCACCATTAAAAGCTTTTGCTGATTGTATAATCATGACTGCTGTCCATCCAATCAATTGCAAAATGTTTAGTGCCCCTAAAAAAACTGTACCCTTATTGCCTAAAACAACTTTTGTTGATTTTATTGCTGGCAACTTGAGGATATATGACATAAGACCCCCAAGCGAGAAAAATAATGTACCAATAATATGGCCTATTAAAATAGCCAACAAGCCTTTAGTTAAACCCAGAGGTGCAAATAGCGAACCTGTATAGATTTCAGCAATTGAGATTGCTGCACCTGCCCATATTAGAAAAAGGGTAAAATTTTTAATTTTCATAATTCACACCTTCTTTCTTAAAGTAAGTTTATGAGATAAATTTCTTATATTTTGCTAAAACCAATACCACTACATATCCTATCACCGAGCCTATTGTACTGGAAAGCGAAAATGGAATGACAAACATAAAAGCCGCACCGGAACTTCCCAGTATATACTTAGCTATAGGATAAGAAAGCAAAGCCCCTATAATGCCTGTACCTATAACTTCTCCTATAGAGGCAAAATAAAACTTACGTGTAAATCTATAAAGATATCCAGCAATGAATGCACCAACCATTCCTCCTGGAAATGCCAAAAGCGATCCAACACCAAGGATGTTCCTCAATAGTCCTATAATAAAAGCTACTTCTAACGCTCCCCAAGGACCCAAAAAAACTGCTGAAATAACATTAATAGCATGTTGAACGGGTGTAACTTTGGCAACACCTACACTAAACCATACATATTGAGAAGTCAAGGTGCCTATAGCAATAATAAGTGCCATAAAAACCATACGATGTATTTTATTCATACTTCCACCTTCTTATCTTTTTCTATTATCTCCGGCGTGAGATTATATATCTCATCAAAAAATGTCACTTTAAAACTTCCGGGCCCTTTGACATTGCTGCTTTGAGCAGCTCTTTCCCCTGCTATTCCAAAAGCTACAAAAGCTTCTACTGTAGCTTCAAAATAATCTTCACATACTCCGCAGAAGCTTGCTACTACAGAGGTAAGCATACAACCTGTGCCGGTGATAGTACCCATCATAGGATGTCCATTTTTTACATACGCAATTCTTTTTCCATCAGTAATTATGTCAGTAACACCTGACACTGCTACTACAACGTTGTACGCGTTTGCTAAATCTTTTGCAGCTTCAGAAATATCATCTGCTCCGCTTTGAGACTCTACACCGCGTATCTTCCCACCTTTGCCTGCAAGTATTGAAATCTCAGCACTATTCCCTTTTATCACAGAAATTTTTACCTCTTCTAATATCTTTTTTGAGCTTTGTGTCCTAAGCTTTGTAGCTCCCGCTCCAACAGGGTCTAATATAACTGGTACTTTAAGTCTATTTGCAGCCTTTCCTGCCTTTATCATCGCTTCTACTTGTTCATTTGTAAGAGTACCTATATTTAAAACTAAAGCATCTGCTGCACTTACCATTTCTTCTACTTCTTCCAAGGCATGTGCCATGACTGGCAGTGCTCCTATAGCCAGTGTTATATTCGCACAATCATTGACAGTAACTATATTTGTAATATGGTGAACTAAAGGTTTTTTCTCTCTTAAAATTTTCAACAATTCTTTTTTCATTTCAAATTCCTCCTATCGTTTATCGCTTTTGCTATAACCTCCAAAAGTTTTCTTGTATTGTTTTCTATATCCCCATAAAATACAGCTGAAACTGAAGATATCCCGTCTACTCCCGACTTTAACATGACTTCATAAGCATTATCCTTCGTTATACCTCCTATTGCAACGACTGGAATAGTAACAGCCTCTTTTATCTTTTTCAGCCCTTCTATTCCAATGGCTTCCGCTTCCGGCTTTGTAGGAGTCTTAAACACTGCTCCTACCCCTAAATAATCTGCTCCATCCCTTTGTGCTTTTAAAGCTTCCTCCACTGTCCTCGCTGATACCCCTACTATTTTATGAGGACCTATCATTCTCCTTACAACATCTGCTGGCAAATCCTCCTGTCCAACGTGAACTCCATCTGCATCTACTGCCAAAGCTATATCCACTCTGTCGTTAATAATGAGAGGAATTTTATTTCTTTTTGTCACTTCTTTAACTTTAAGAGCAATTTCATAAAATTCCCTACTTGATATATCTTTTTCTCTCAGTTGAATTATTGTTGCACCGCCTTTTATTGCTAGTTCTACTGCGTCAGCAATATCCATATCCTTTATGTAAGACCTATCCGTTATAGCATAAAGGGTTAAGTCCATATCTCACACCTTCCTTATTTCTATATTCCAAAAATGGTTAGTGGGACCTACTCCATGCCCTATGGCCAATGAATGTTTTTATAGCCCCTGCATGACAGGGTCCAGCACAGCATTTTTTACATTGTAATCTTTTAATCCTTTTGCAATCATCTTAATTATGTCTTCATTAGACACCATACCTATCTTCACTGCATAGGGATACAAATCCTCAAAAATTGCCCTCATTTGCAGATACACCATATCAGGACTTATATCCTCAATTCCTAAAACCCCCATGGTATTTTGCGCTGTTATTGAAAGTAATGACACTCATGCCGTATACTCCATGGGCTGAAAAAGTCTTTAAATCTGCTTGATTTCCTGCTCCTCCCCCAGAGTCAGAACCGGCAATTGTAAGAGCTAACTTCCATATGACCACCTCCAAAATAATAAAATGAGCCCACCTGAAAAGGTGAGCACTTTTTACAGACTCAATAAAACGTGCTTCCCTTCGCAGGCATTACCCTGGTCAGGTTCTAAGGGTCGGGAACGAATCCCCTCTCAGCCATTTCTGGCTCCCCTAGCACTTGAGTATTTAATTTTTCAATTACAGCTTCATTTTTATTATATCATAAAGATTAAAAAAATTGAATTCCTACAATTTCCACGTCCGTATCAAGGTTTCGCAGGTAAAATTTTTTAAAAAATGGTTCTATAATAAATGTTGGGGTAGATGAAAAACATCCTACAAAAAAAGCGCACTTATTCTGAATGCCTGCCATAATAGAAGTGGTTAAAACAACCCAACAAAAGGAAGCATCAGAATAAGTGCGAAGATATAATTTGGGAAAACATTATAGGAAATAACGATAGAATAGAGTTTCACACCAAAATGAAGCAAAAGCCTCACGTTTGTCCAAAATGCGGGAAATTAACATCTAAAATTAAGGAAATTCTGGAGAGAGGAAATATCATTGCATTGTTGTAGACCCCAAAGAAAGAAAAATTTTAGATATTTTAAATGACAGAAAGCAAGAGAATTTAAGTGAATATTTCAAAAGATTTAGAAACAGAAACAAAGTAAAATGGGTTACTATAGATATGTGGAGACCTTTTGCTGATATAACAAAAATATATTTTAAAGGAGCAAAAATAGCCATAGACAAATTTCATTTTACAAGGTATGTAATATTGGGCAGTAGAGAATGTAAGAAAGAGAGTACAAAAGGAATTGCCGGCTAATAAAAGAAAATATTTTAAAAAGAGCTGGAGGCTGCTTTTTGCAAAATACGATACTTTGACAGAAAAACAAAAAGAAAAAGTAGAAGTAATGTTTTGGTACAGTGATGATTTAAAGATGGCATACCAGTTAAAAGAACAATTCGATAAAGTATTAAAGAACCAATCTTCAGAAGAAACAAAAATAGAATTAAAAAACGGATACAACCAGCCAAAGAAAGCAAAATTGACGAATTTAAGAGACGTGTGTAGGTATTTAACAGTTGGTTTGAAGAAATAACTAATGCGAGTGTTTCCTTATAGTAACTCTGTAACATATGAAAAATTAAGAGGTAGGCATTCAGAAAAATACCCACCCCAACTATTGACAAAGAGCCACTATATTTTATGGAGGCGACACCCGGATTCGAACCGGGGAATCGGGGTTTTGCAGACCCCTGCCTTACCGCTTGGCTATGTCGCCTTATGGAGCGGGCAACGAGACTCGAACTCGCGACCCTCACCTTGGCAAGGTGATGCTCTGCCAACTGAGCTATGCCCGCTTGGATGGTGCCCCGAAGTGGAATCGAACCACTGACACAGGGATTTTCAGTCCCTTGCTCTACCTACTGAGCTATCGGGGCAGGATGGCGACCCAGAAGGGACTTGAACCCTCGGCCTCCAGCGTGACAGGCTGGCGCTCTAACCAGCTGAGCTACTGGGCCATGGTGGTCGCGATAGGACTTGAACCTATGACCCCCTGCTTGTAAGGCAGGTGCTCTCCCAGCTGAGCTACACGACCAATTTTGCTCCATGCAAGTAATAGTATACATAAAAAACTCTCAATAGTCAACACCCAATTTCACAAATCAGCATCAATTTTCCGCTTCTTTTAAAAGCTCTTCAAGTCTTTCTCTAGTTATAAAATACTTTTTGCCGCAGAAATGGCACACAGTCTCAATACCTTGTTCTTCTTTAATAAGTTTTTGTATCTCTTCTTTCCCTAAGGCAAGAATAGCACTCTCAAATCTTTCCTGTGAACAGTCGCACTCGTATTTTAGCGGTATTTTCTCTAAAAATTTTACTTCTTCCTCTTCAAAAATAGAGGTCAAAATATCTTCCGGAGTCTTCCCCTGCCTCAAAAGGTCTGTTACAGAGGTAATTTGACCAATAGCCTTTTCAAGCTTTAATATTACCTCTTCTTTTACATCGGGAAGGAGCTGAAGTATAAACCCTCCCGCTGTCAGCACATCCCCTTCCTTCCCCACTAAAACTCCTAATCCTACAGCAGAGGGAATCTGCTCAGAAGTGTAAAAGTAATAGGCTATGTCATCTCCAATTTCTCCTGTCTGGATCTCCACCGTCCCTATGTAAGGCTCTTTCAAACCTATATCCTTTATCACAGTCACATAACCTTTTTTACCAACAGCCCTTCCCACATCTAACTTTCCTTTTTCACTCAAAGGCAAATCGACAAAAGGATTTCCCACATACCCTTTTACAATACCTGGAAAATTGGATACGACCACAATACTGCCTATCGGTCCATCCCCTTTTATGACAAGAGTGACTTTATCCTTCTCTCCTTTCATCATAGTCCTCATCATCGCAACAGCTGTAAGGCTTCTGCCCAAAGCTGCACAGGCAGTAGGCGTAAGACTGTGAATCTCTTTTGCCCTATTTACTGTATCTTTTGAGAGAGCTGCAAAAGCCAGCACATTGTCCTCATAAGCAGTCGCTTTTACGATATAGTCACCCATTTTGTAAACCTCCACCTTTTATATATCAAAAAACCCTAACATATACATGTTAGGGTTTAAAATTCGGCAGTTACAGCTTTCTTACCTTAGAAGCCTGTGGGCCTTTAGCCGCCTGAACTACCTCAAATTCTACCGCCTGTCCTTCCTCTAACGTCTTAAAGCCCTCGCCTTCAATCGCGGAGTAGTGCACAAATACGTCTGTGCCATCCTCTCTCTCAATAAAACCATAGCCTTTCTCGGCATTAAACCATTTAACTTTACCTCTTACCATTTACATCTTCCTCCAAACTAATAAATGATTTACCTATTTATCATAACACCAAAACTTCAAAAAGTCAAACTTTTTTTCAACTTTTTATTAAATTCCATATATTTCTAAGTGCGTAGCTAGCTTTCTCCCTTATCACCACGTCAGCTTTATAGTCATAAGGGGTCTCTGTAGCATTTATTATTATTAAGCGGTCCACCATCCCAGGTAAAAAATTCACAGGGGCGACGACCAGCGAAGAACCTATGACTATCAAAAGATCACTTTCCTGCACCTCTTTCAGAGCTAAATCAAAGGCATGAGGCATTGGGTCCCCAAAAAGAACCACATCTGGTCTTAGCATTCCTCCACAGCGGTCGCAACGGGGAGGTAGCTCTTCTTTTGCCACTTTTTCTTCCAAAAGTTCAAAACTCACCTTCTCCCCGCATCTTAAACAACTTCCTTCTCTCGTATTTCCATGAACTTCGTAAACTTTTTTTGAGCCCGCCTTTTGATGAAGGTTATCTATATTCTGCGTAATTACCCCCGCAATTATTCCTTCCTTCTCTATTTCACTCAATATATAATGAGCTTCATTTGGCTCTGCATTTCTCATAGAGGACAAAATTTTAAAGCCCACCCTGTAAAACTCCTCAGGTGAATTGAACAAAACTTTTGTGGACAAAACTTCCGTAGGGTCCATATTTTCCCATAAGCCCGTACCAGGACTTCTAAAATCAGGAATCCCGCTTTCCGTAGAAATTCCTGCACCTGTTAAGACCATAGTCTTTTGAGAGGATTTTATAAGTTCTGCCGCTTTTTTAAACAAATTCTTGCTGTCCATAAAAAACAATCCCCCTTTTCAAGTATCAGTATATCACATCTTATTGTTCTTTTCTCGACTTTGTCAGTTGGAGGCCATTTTTAGGCTGGTAAAAAATATCAAACCCTTGATTTTCAAGGGTTTTTTGTTTTTAGGGTTAAAAAATTTTTCAAAACTGTAGGGACAATTTTTCTCCTAATTATTGCCATAACACTTGACTATATTCACTTTTTGTAGTATAATGTAATAAACTAACATAAAGGTGATGCCATATGTTTCTCAAAATAACTAAAGCTGGTGGCTATGAGTATGCCAAAATTGTCCATAATTATCGCGAAAATGGTAAAATAAAACAAAAAGTCTTGCTTAATCTCGGTAGAATTGATGAACTCAAAAATGACCCCTCTTTCATTAATCTTGTAGATAAATTGCAAAAAATATTTTTAAGCTCTAGCGAAGAGACAGGTTCGATCAAGTTTTCTCCAGAAGATGTTTCAGAAGGGATTATTAAAAACTGGGGATATATTGTGTATAGGAAACTTTGGGAAGAACTTGAGATAGGTAAATTTCTCAAACAGTATAGCTCCCAAAATTCCAAGATAAAGTTTGACATTGATAAAGTGGCATTTTTAATGACAGCACAGAGATTAATTCAGCCAGTAAGCAAACTTCAGACGTACTACCGCAAAAACAGATACTTTGGATTTGAAGAAGATATTGATTTGAATCAGCTGTACAGGGGATTAGATATTCTGGCCCAGATAAAAGAGGATTTGGAGCTATATCTTTATCACAAGAATAGAGATTTATTTAACATGGTAGTTGATGTTGTTTTTTATGATGTGACAACATTTTACTTTGAAAGCATTAAGCAAGATAACTTAAGGGATTTTGGATTTAGCAAGGATAACAAGGTAAATGAGGTACAAGTGGTAATGGGCATGCTTGTAGATAAAGAAGGAAGACCAGTTGGATATGAACTGTTTCCAGGAGATACTGTTGACAGCAAGACCATGATAGAAATTTTGAGGAAACTGAAAGATAAATTTTGCATAGACCAGGTAATAATAGTTGCGGACAAAGGCCTTAACAGTAAACTTAATTTAAAGCTGATAAAAGAAGCGGGATACGACTACATTGTGGCAAGCAGACTGAAAAACATGAGTAAAGAGATTTTAGATAGAGTATTTGATGAAGAAGGATATCAAGTTCTGGAAGAGAAAAAGTGGAAATTTGACAGAGAAATATTTGGTGAAGAGTTTAGATTCAAGGTCATAGAAAGAGAGAATATTATCAAAACGGGAGAAGGGGAAATATTCAAGATACCTGAGAATCTAATAATAACCTATTCAAGCAAGAGGGCCAAAAAAGATAAAGAAGAGAGGCAAAGGCTAGTAGAAAAAGCAAAAGAACTTTTAGAAAGGCCCGGCAATGTAAGGGCAGCAGAAAAGAGAGGCGGAAGGAAATATTTAAGACGCATTTCCGAATCAGAAGAATATGTACTGGATGAAGAAGCAATAAAGAGAGATGAGAAATTTGACGGTTTTTATGCAATTCAGACCAGCAAGAAAGAAATGAGTGTGACAGAAGTTTTGAATGCATATCATGATTTATGGAAGATAGAGCAGTCTTTCAGAGTAATGAAAAGCTGTCTGGAGGTAAGACCAATATTTCACTGGACGGAGAAAAGGATAAGAGGGCATTTTGTTGTGTGCTATTTAGCATTTTTACTGGAAAGAACTTTAGAATACAGCTTGAGGTCTAAGGGGAAAGAATTAAGCAGTGATAGAATAAAAGAAGCGATAGGTTCAATGAATTTTGTGGAGATAGAGATAAATGGGAAGAAATATTTAATCAAACAAAAGATGGAGGAGGAAGCTGAAGACATATTGAAGGTGATGAAAATAAAAGCACCAAAAAATTTCATTACATATGAGGAAGGCATGGAATTAATTAGCATGAGAAAGTAATGTAGTGACAAATTTCACGCCCATTTTTTGTCAATACCTGTATTCCCAAGCCTTTTGGGTTTCAAACTGACAAAGTCAAGAGCTTCATTTGGCTCTGCATTTCTCATAGAGGACAAAATTTTAAAGCCCACCCTGTAAAACTCCTCAGGTGAATTGAACAAAACTTTTGTGGACAAAACTTCCGTAGGGTCCATATTTTCCCATAAGCCCGTACCAGGACTTCTAAAATCAGGAATCCCGCTTTCCGTAGAAATTCCTGCACCTGTTAAGACCATAGTCTTTTGAGAGGATTTTATAAGTTCTGCCGCTTTTTTAAACAAATTCTTGCTGTCCATAAAAAACAATCCCCCTTTTCAAGTATCAGTATATCACATCTTATTGTTCTTTTTCATTTTTTCTTTAATTTTTCTCTTCACTAAAACTCCTATTTTGCCTGTTTCTTGAGCTGAGAGATTAGGCCATCCAACTTCCCTCACCTTTTCCAGAAGTCCTAGCTCTTTTGCTGCTTCCCACTTCAAAAGCTCAAACAAAAACCTATCTTCCATACCTTCACCCCTTCTTTGTCGATAATCTCCTCTAATTAGCTTTCCCGAAACTTACGTAAAATAAAAAATCCGGGAAGACCCGGATTAAACTGCTATAACTTCTTTTACTTCTGGAATTTCCTCTTTAATTGCTCTTTCAATACCCTCTTTTAGTGTCAAAGTAGCAAAAGGGCAACCTCCACAGGCTCCAGTCAATTTCACTTTTACAACACCGTCTTCGGTGACATCTACAAGCTCTACATCTCCTCCATCTGCCTGAAGTGAAGGTTTTATAAGGTTTAATATCTCTTCTACTCTCTCTCTCACCTAAATCCCTCCTTTAAAACTTTCCTTCTAATTTTCTACCAATAATTTTAGCCACTTCCTCTAAAAATATTTTATCCTTATCATCAAAAGCAGCCAAGTCATCACTGTCAATGTCTATTTCTCCTATTATTTCTCCATTAGCCCAAATTGGAACTACTATTTCAGATTTTGTCTCGAGGCTGCAGGCTAAATAATTATCTTCTTTAGTCACATCATCAACTATTATAGTGCTTTTCTCAGCTACAGCCCTTCCACAAACTCCCTGTCCCACTTTTATTCTAACATGCTCTGTAGGCCTGCCAATATAAGGTCCTATCACTAATTCCCCGTCTTTCATGAAATAAAAACCCGTCCAATTGTAATAGGACACATTTTCGGATAAAATTCGCACAACTTCCTTGTAAAATGTATCCATATCAGTTATCTCTCTTGCTTTTGCCTTAATTTCGTCAATCAACCTTTCAAAAACCTTTTGCTTTTCCATAGCTACAACTCCCTTGTAAAAATTTTGTCAATATAATTTTACCATAAAACCGCTTAAAACAAAAACTCAATCGTAATACTGCCTGTTAGGGTCATTCAAAACTCTTTTAATCATCCAGTAAGCCAGTATTAATATAAATGGAGTAGCCACCTGCGTCATAGTAAACAATCCAATACCCCATTTTTCATTTAAATATACAGGCCACACAAGAGGTACGTCTTTTACAGTCTCCTCAAACGCTCCTCTTAAAAGCTGGTAATAAAAGATAAAAGACCAAAACTGATAACCGTCAGGCATATGCTTTTTCTGCACGTAAAAATACCTTATGAGAAGAAAAGCTCCTATAGCTACACCGACGAGCTGGGCTGGCCATCTGCCGAAGAAAAACTCTGTAGGCCTTCCCAAAACCTCATGGTTAAATATGTTGCCCACTCTCACCAGCATATTTCCCAAAGCCAGCCCAACTACAGCGAAATCTTCCAGAGGATTTATTCTAACTCCCTTTTTTCGGCAATAATAAAGACCTGCCAAAAAGCCGCCAAGTACTGCACCATGCCATGAAAGCCCACCTTCGTAAATTTTAAAAACCTGTACAGGGTCTTTAACAAACCACTCAGGATAGTTGGCAAGCACAAACATGAGTCTTGCTCCAATAACCCCAAATATCACAACTATCATTAAAAGGTTTAACAAAAAATCCTCATCGTAATTCAATTTCGTCGCCTGCTTATAAAGGTAGTATCCTCCTACCGCAATAGAAATAGCCATAAAAATTCCATACCAGTGAACGGCAATAGGTCCGAATTTAAAAGCATATGGGCTCAATGAAGGAATGTCCATTATCGCTACCTCCAACTTCGATTTTCATTGTATAATACCATTTTACAGCATTTCAACAGCATGTCAAGAGGATTGATTTTTTCAAAGTTTTCTAGTATATTTGGAAAATAGAAAAACAGCTAATATTTCAAAGTAGGGGGCAATGGCATTGGCAACAGGTGCAAAATACTATCACTCCTGCATAAACTGCGGAGGAATAAACACGGACACAAGAAATGAAAAAGGCTTACCATGTGAGGTGTGCTTGCCGTTTGAAGATGGAGATATCCTAAAAGGTTTGAAACTCAACAACAGTCTTAAAGGATATGAAAAATACTGGAATTTAAATCAACAATACAAGGAATTTGAAGAATTTTTCTTTTCAAAAATAAACAAAAAGCCCACCGGGTATCAAAGATTCTGGGCAAAGCGGCTTTTACTCTCAAAAAGCTTTACACTCGTTGCTCCAACTGGAGTCGGCAAAACTACATTTGGACTAATTTCAGCTCTTTGGATTGCAAAAAAAGGCGGTAAAGTAGCTCTCGTTTTCCCCACGGTCTCACTTGTAGAACAGGCAGCAAAGAGGTTGATTGAATTTTCTAAAGAAGATGAAGATGTGAATATTCTCTTTTATACGTCTTCGCTGAAAAAAAAGGAAAGGGAAAAATTTGAAAAAAACTTTTCTGAAGGAAACTACGACATACTGGTAATCTCATCCCAGTTCATATCCAAAAGAAAAGAGCAGCTTTCTCAAAAAGTTTTTGACCTCGTATTTGTGGATGACGTAGATGCAGTTTTGAAATCATCGAAAAATATTGACACACTTCTTAATATGATAGGAATCTCACAAAAAGCGATAGACTCAACTTTATACAATCTAAAAAAAGGTAACAATTCCGATAAAATCCAAATTGAAGAAAAAGCTCCAAAAGGAAGGTTAATCGTCTCTTCTGCCACCGCAAAACCAAAAGGCATAAAACCCCTTTTATTTAGAGAACTTTTGGGTTTTGAAATGGGAAGATTTACTACCAGTGCACGGAATATAGCAAACGTGAGAATAAAAGAAAAATCGCTAGAAAAATTGCTCTATATAATTAACCTCTTAAAAGACGGAATCCTGCTCTTTGTACCCACAGAAGAAGAAGGGAAAGAAATTGCAAACTATTTAGAAGAACATGGAGTAAAATTAGGTAAAACATGGGAAGATTTTGAGAAATCTTTTGAAAAATTTAAGGAGGGAAGCCTACAGCTTCTATGTGGCATATACTCCTACTACGGAAAATTAGTAAGGGGAATTGACTTGCCTTTAAGGATCAAATTTGCAGTATTTTGGGGAACTCCCTCTTTTAAATTCAGCACAAAGTTAGGAAATGCTCCCAGATTTATTCTAGAAAGAAATTTTCAGGATTATTTAGAAAACAACCCAAAATTGAAGGCCTACTTCAAAGACCTGCAGAGGCTTTCTTTCAACAGAAAAGCTCAGAAAATCTGTAGAAAAATACATATCACCTGAAACCTGGGAAAAACTTATACAGAAAAACTTCCCCACTACAAAATTTGATAAAGAGAAAAATCTCATAGTAATACCTGATGTGTACACATACATCCAGGCTTCTGGAAGGACTTCGAGAATATTCGGTACATCTCTCACCAAAGGAATTTCCATACTCTTTGAGGAAGACGATTCCTTATTTGAACTTTTAAAGGCAAGACTTCTCTACCTCACCGAGGAAGAGTGGACAGAAGAAGGTGAAATTGAGCATTTAGTGAAAGAAGCAGAAGAAACTAGAAAAGCCATTTCAACAGACAGCTCTTCTAAAGACATGAAATCTAGAATGATAATCGTCGAATCTCCTACAAAGGCCCAAACTATTTCAAAATTTTTAGAAAAATCTTCTACAAGAAGATACGGGTCTTTAATAGTACACGAGTCAATAACACAGGAAGGTATTTTGCTTTTAACTGCATCAAAAGGACATTTGTATGATTTGGAAACAAAAACAGGGCTGCACGGCGTAGAGATAAATGATGGCAGATTCATTCCTTACTACAACTCCATAAAGCGTTGTAGTTCCTGCGGAGCTCAGTTTACAGACGAACTACCCCGTTGCCCATACTGCAATTCAGACAAGATTGATGATAAGAAAAAAATTTTAGAAGCTTTAAGGGACATCGCGATGGAAGTAGATGAAGTGATAATTGCCACAGACCCAGACGTGGAAGGCGAAAAAATTGGGTGGGATATCTCCCAATATATAAAACCGGTAAATAAAAACGTTCAGCGCATTGAAATGCACGAAATTACAAAATTTGGCTTCGATAAGGCCATAAGAAATCGGAGAAACTGTGATGTAAATCTTGTAAAGTCGCAAATTGTGAGGAGAATCGAAGATAGATGGGTAGGATTTGAACTGAGCTTGCGGCTTCAGAAAAATTTTCAAAACTCTAATTTATCTGCAGGAAGAGTGCAAAGCACCGTTCTCGGGTGGATTTTAGAAAAAGAAATAGAACACAGTAAAAGCAAAAAAACTGTAACTCAGTTCACACTGGATAATGGATTTAAATTTGAAGTAGATGGAAAAATAGATGTAGACGAGGTAGAAGTGGAGATAGTAGAAGAAAAAGAACAGGCGCTTTCTCCCTTACCACCTTTTAATACTCCTTCTTTGTTGACAGCTGCTTCTCAGCAATTTAAACTGCCTGTGCAGCAGATAATGGAAATACTCCAGACGCTTTTTGAGCTAGGCTTTATAACTTATCACAGAACAGACTCCACCAGAATTTCTTCTACAGGACAGAAAATAGCGCGGTCATACCTTGAGAAAATAGGTAAAATTACCCTTTTGTCTGAAAGAGAATGGGGTAAAGAAGGAGCTCATGAGGCCATAAGACCGGTAAAACCGATATCTCCAGAAGAATTATCTGAATTCATCACAGAAAAAATAGCTGCCTATTTAAGTCCCATGCACATAAAAGTGTATTCTTTGATATTCAATAGATTCATGGCAAGCCAAATGACATCCCCTGTCGTGATAAATCAAAAAATTTTGATTAAGAATGGTTCTTTTCAGGTAGAAAGGGAGGTGCCAGTAAAATTACAAGAAGAAGGATGGAATATTTTTAATCCAATAACAGTCTATACACCCTTTGAAGAGAAAAAATACTCCGTAGTTTCTAAGAGGACTTACACTACTCACACAGTTCCCCTTTTCACACAAGCTTCTTTGATTGAAGAAATGCAAAAAAGAAATATAGGCAGGCCCTCCACATATGCAAAAATAGTAGATATACTTTTCAAAAGGAAGTATATAATTGAGGACGTTTATAAAAGGCTTAGAACCACTGCTTTGGGAAGAAAGGTCTATTCGTACTTGGCAGAAAGATATATGAACTACATAAACGAAGAAACTACCCGCCAATTGGAAAAGCTCATGGAATCAGTCGAAACAGGAGAAAAAGATTACCAGAGTGTTTTAAAAAACTTATATGAAGAATTAAACGAGATTCTAATAAAAAATTAAAAACTTTGGCACCAAATGGGCACCAAAACAGCAAAAAATAGAAAAACGGTCCTTTGATAGGACCGTCAAAGTCTTAATTTTTCTATGGTGGGGTCAACAGGAGTCGAACCTGTGACCTCTGCGATGTGAGCGCAGCGCTCTGACCAGCTGAGCTATGACCCCACCGCTTCTTTATTTATTATAATACAATTTCAAAGCACATGCAAGGAGATTTTATTTAGCAAGTTCATATATTGCGTGAGCGTAAATTTTTGCGTTTAATATCAGGTCTTCAATTTCTATGTACTCATCAGCCTGATGAGCCAGCTCTGGTTTTCCTGGGAAAACAGGACCAAAAGCTACAGTATTCGGCATTTCTTTGGCATAAGTTCCACCACCTATAGCCAAAAGCTCTGCTTTCTCTCCCGTCTGTTCTTCATAAACCTTACTTAAAATCTTTATCAAGGGATGTTCTGGCGGGAAATACAGTGGCGGCTGGTGCAGCATATCCTCTATTCTCATATCCTGACCTTTTATCTTCTCCTCAAAAATGTTCATCCAGTCTTCATACTTGTGCTTGACAGGATATCTTATATTCAATCCCAATACTCCCTTGTCCTCATCTATCAAAACAGTTCCCACATTAAAGGTGAGCTCTCCTGTCTCATCTTTTAGGTATATTCCAAAAGTTTTGCCATTAGTCTCCATGCCAACATTCGCCGCAAAGAAGTGTATAAAGTCCTTCACATCGCTTTCATCTAAATTTATTCTATCCAAAAAGAGGAATAGTTGCATTATTGCGTTTTTCCCGAGATGTGGAAGGCTTCCATGGGCAGGTATCCCAAAAGACTTTATTACTAAATCGCCTTCCTTCTCCTCAAATTTAAGGTCATACCCCGTTTCTCTTACAAAAGCTTCTAATTCATTCAAAATCTCTTTCTTGGTATTTTCCTCTTCAACCTTAAGCCTCGCCTCACAGTAACCGGGGACCACATTGGGCCTTTCTCCACCTTTGATGTATTTTACCACTATTCTACTTGGCTTTTTATTAAAATCTTTGACCACATTGAACATTGTTATTCCTTTTTCTGCATGTATAATCGGGTACTGTGCATCAGGAGTAAAGCCCATTGTGGGAGCTTCATCGTGTTCCAGATAATATTTTATCTCATGGGACCCTGTTTCTTCATTAGTCCCGAAAATAATCCTCACTCTTTTCGAAAGCTTAAGGCCTGCATCTTTTATGGCTTTTAGGCCATATAAAGCAGCGATTATTGGCCCCTTGTCGTCCACAGTACCTCTCCCATATATCTTTCCGTCGTGTATCTCAGCTCCATAGGGCGGATATGTCCACCCATCCCCTTCAGGCACTACATCCAGGTGCCCCAGCACTGCAATCATTTCTTCTCCTTCACCGTACTCTGCATACCCTATATAGCCGTCCAGGTTCTTAGTTTTAAACCCCAACCTTTCTGCAATTTCAAGCGCTTTCTCTAGCGCTCTTGCAACGCCTTCTCCGTACGGCATACCTGGTTTCGGTTCATCCTGCACGCTTTTTATTCTGACTAATTCCTGAACGGATTTTATGATTTCATCCCTCATGCTGTCTATGTAAGAGTTTAAATCCATAAAAATCCCCCCAACAAATTGGTAATTTACATATCTATTATATACTCAAACTTAAATGTTTTCAACATTTTTTACCGCGCACCTATTTTCTGGTCAATTACTTTCCAGAAAGAGGGGGTTTCAAAACCAATTCTCCACACACATATTCCGTGAAGATTATATCTTTTTGCCACTTCTATTTTTTCTGCCAATGTATATGAATTCTCAAACCAAACTTCCCTTGTGGTACCGGTTATTTTGTCATAGTAAGTATAGTAGGGTTCTTGGTACTTATCACTCCATTTTATCTCAATCCCCTGAAGTTTTGCCTTTGTCATGATTTCTTTGGTAGGCCTTGAGAAACCTCCGCTTTTGCTTGCAGGCCAGTCATAGCCATAAGTAGCAACCCCAAGGCATATCTGCTCAGGCTTAAACCCTTCATTGAGGGCATCCTTTATATTATACTCTACCCACTGTTCCGGTGAAACAGGACCAGGAGGAGTAGAAGCATTATGCCTGTCATAAGTCATCAATGTAACGTGGTCCACCAAATGCGCTAGTTCTCTATAATCGTATATTCCGGATATTTCTTTTGGCACTTGATAGTGAGGTATAACTGATATGTCCAATATTTTTCCTTCTTTTTTGACAAGAGGCTTTAACTTAGCCACAAAGGCCGTCAGATAATCCTTGTCCTTTACATAATTCTTTTCTCCATGAGGTATGAACTCAAAGTCTATGTTGTACCCGTCAAAATCGTGCTTTTTTAGAAGAACTACCAATTGAGAGATGACTTTGTTGCGAATATTGGGGTCTAAAAGCACTTCATCCTTGCTATTGGCAACATTCACCAGTGGAACTACTTTTATGCCCTGTTTTTTGGCGTAGTTTAAGGCCTGCGGATTAGTAGAGTCCTTTACTGTCCCATCTCCCTCAACTGTCAGCCAAAGCGGTGAAAGCGTATCTATGTATTTGGAATATCTCACTAGAGACTGATAAGAATTGTCATACCCTTGAGAATCCATGTAAAATCCCACAACTTGCAATTTCTTACCCTTAACCCCAGCAAAAGGCTTAAAAAACTGTTTTTGTGTCCCACTCTTGCATCCATTTAAAAAAATCAAACTGACCACTATAAAAATTACCAAAATTGTCATTATGAGATTTTTTCTCTTCATAAAAAGGCATAACCTCCTCACTTTTGTGATTCGGTTATATATTTTGCAAGAAGTGAAAATTTTATGTATAAAAAACTAAGTATAACCTTTCGTCAAAGTTTCATCTAATCTTGCAATTTCTTAAATTAAAAAGGGGTACTATCATACCCCTAGTTTTTCTCTCAAAGGCTTAGCTAGAGTAAAAATCCTTTCATTTGTATACTCATCGTAATACTTGAGGTCACGGGGGATTTCATGCCTTGGGGTTAAGTCTTTAATTCCTTTCAGAGCCACAAAAAAAGTCCACAAATCGCTAAAAGAGGGGATGTAATCGGCATAGGGAATTACAAAAGGAAATACTTCTTTGAGAATCTCATAGATGTGGCAAAAGCCGACATTTTTAACTTTCGAAAAAGCTGATGTACCTTGTACTACCACAGTAGCTTCTTCGCTTAAAATTTCATAAAGCCTTTTATAAAAGTCTAACTGGTGAACACTCCTAGCAGGCCCATCTAAATCATCTGTTACATCTACTATAGCTACATCAAAGGGTTCGCCTCTATAATTTTTTATAAATTCTGCTACATCTTGATATACAAGTCTCACACGCTTGTCATCAATAGGTGTTTTACCCAAGTATTTCTGGCAGAGGGCAACTACTTCTTTATCTATATCAACACCTATTACCTCTTTTACTGTCGGGTATTTTAAAACTTCTCTTACGCTCTTCCCCTCTCCTACCCCGCATATCAAAACTCTCTTAGGAGAAGGTTGAACACGCATAGCTGGATGCACCAAAAGTTCATGGTATATAAATTCATCTGATTCTGTTGACTGAAGGCTGCCGTCTAAAAATAAACTCTTTCCCCAAGTTTCAAGTTCTACAATGTCTATCTTCTGATACGGTGACTGATGTTCTATAATAACAGACTTTACTTTGTAAACTCTATAGCCTCCTCCCACATCTGGCTCCCAGTAAAACTCTTTAGATGAGTCCAATCCCCACTTTCCATTTAGATTTTTCAACCCCACTCCCACCTCCAATTTTAATATCACGCCTTAAAATATTATACCATATTGAAAAGTATTCGCCAAACAGCTCCAGGAATTATTGCCTTATAATTCCATAAATTAAGCATGAAAAAAACCAAGTCACAGAATAAAGCTGAAAAAATTCTAGCACCAAAATGGCACCAAAACAGCAAAAAAAGTAAAAAAAACGGGCTCTCGTGAGCCCTGAAAGCCTTCATTTTCATATGGTGGGGTCAACAGGACTTGAACCTGTGGCCTCTACGATGTCAACGTAGCGCTCTAACCAGCTGAGCTATGACCCCATCAGCTGTCTGTTTTTATTATAATACAATCTCTTAAGATATGCAACTCCCTAATTTGACAAAACTATTGTCATATAGATTTTTTGTGTTGTATCATACTCTTAAAAGCAACACATTCTGAAAGGAGGAAAAAAGATGGGGAAAAAGCTCTACATAGGGACATCCGGTTGGGCATACTCCCACTGGAAAGAAATTTTTTATCCTTCTAACCTTCCTTATGAAGAAAGGCTTAGCTTTTATTCAAAGCATTTTCTGACCGCTGAAGTAAATTCTTCTTTCTACCACTTACCTCAAGAAAAAACTTTGATGAAATGGTATACCTCTACTCCTGAAAGTTTCATCTTTTCTGTAAAAGCCTCCCGCCACATAACTCACTTAAAAAAACTTTGTGATGTGGAAGAAGCGTGGAACAATTTCAAAAAAAGGATAGACCTTCTTAAGGACAAGTTAGGACCTATTCTCCTGCAATTCCCTCCAAGTTTTAAAAAAGACCAAGAAAATGTAGAAAAAATCATAAACTTTTTAAGAGGGAAAGAAAACTACAAATTTGCCTTGGAATTCAGGCATAAAAGCTGGCTTGATGAAGAAGTCTATAACCTTATGAGGAAATTGAAAGTCGCCTGGGTAATAGCAGATTCCTCCCGGTATCCTAAGGCAAAAGTTGTCACAGCAGATTTTGCTTACATTAGAATGCATGGGCCTGAAGCCTTGTTCAGTTCCTCCTATTCAGAAGAAGAACTTGAGGAATTGGCAGAAGACATAGAAGAATATTTAAAAAATTGCGATGAAATTTACGTGTATTTCAACAATGACGTCAACGGCTGCGCAATTCAAAATGCCAAAACTTTAATAAAACTCACGGCACATATGCTTTGAGAAATTTAGCTTTTCCTTTAACTTTGTATTTATCTACAGAAGCGGGTATGACAATAGTTTCTCCTGCCTTTACTACTTTTGTTCCTTCTTCCCACTCTACCTCTAATATGCCTTCCACAGAAGTAAGAGTTTCAAATCTGTCATAAGTTTCAAACTCCATTTTTTCATCCAGTTCAATTATCTCAACGTTAAAATATGGGGATTCAACTGCTCTTGCAATACGCCCTCCTTTTATTTCTTCAAACATAGGCACTATCTTATCTGATTTGAGTTCAAAATCTATTACATCAAGTGCTTTATCTACATGGAGCTCTCTTTTTTTGCCTTTTTCGTCCACTCTGTTGTAGTCATAGACCCTGTAGGTCAAATCGGAATTCTGCTGAATTTCGCATATCAAAATGCCTTCGCCTATCGCATGTACCATCCCAGCAGGAATGTAGACAACATCTCCCGCCTTGACTTCTACTTCTTTTAGACATTCTTCTAGTCTTTCCTCTTCTAAAAGTTTTATAAATTCTTCTCTTGTGATACCTTCTTTTAGACCACAGACCAATTTGGCACCCGGCTTAGCATCTATTATGTACCACATCTCTGTTTTACCTAAATCACCGTTTTCATATTTTCGAGCGTATTCGTCATCAGGGTGAACTTGAACCGAGAGTTTATCCTGCGCATCTACGATTTTTATGAGGAGAGGAAACCTTTCGTATTTTTTCCCCTTCCCATAGAGACTTTCAGCAAATTCTAACGTCACATCGCTTATCTTTTTCCCGTCAAATTCTCCTCCATCAATTACACTAACTGCCGTCCTATTGTCAGACACTGTCCAGAGTTCCCCTATTTTTTTGCCTTCAGGAATATCAAACCCAAACCTCTCTTTTAAAGCAGTTCCTCCCCATATTCTCTCCATAAATATTGGCTTAAACTTAAGAGGTTCCATAAAATATCTCTCCTTTCTAAATAGATAATAGTAAAGTGGCATTTTCAAATGCCACTTTACTATGCAATCTCCAGAGCAATCTTAACCATGTCCATGAAGGTTTTCTGCCTCTCCTCAGCTGAGGTCGCTTCACCTGTAACCAAACTGTCGCTTACAGTAAGTATAGTAAGAGCATCAACCCCATACTTGGCAGCCAAAGTGTAAAGCCCCGCTGTCTCCATTTCTACAGCCAACACTCCAAATTTTGCCCAAAGCCTCCAGCTCTCTGGGTCGTCATGGTAGAAAGTATCTGTAGTAAGTATATTTCCAACTTTTGGCTCTATCCCCATTTCAACAGCCTTGTCATAGGCTTTTTTCAAAAGCTTAAAACTTGCCGTAGGAGCGTAATCCATTCCATTAAAACGTATTTTATTTATAGCAGAGTCAGTTGAGGCGCTCATAGCAATCACAATATCTCTTATCTTTATGTCTGGCTGTAATGAACCGCATGTACCTATTCTTATCAAGTTTTTCACGCCGTAACTTGTTATAAGTTCATTCACATAAATGGATATAGAAGGTACCCCCATTCCTGTTCCTTGCACTGACACTCTTTTCCCCTTGTAATATCCGGTGAAGCCGTACATACCTCTGACTTCATTGTAGCACTTTGCATCTTCCAGTAAATTTTCTGCTATATATTTAGCCCTCAATGGGTCTCCTGGAAGCAGTACTGTTTCGGCAATGTCTCCTTCTTTTGCTCCAATATGTATGCTCATGTATTTCCTCCTCTCTATGAGTTTCGCTAAATATAATATTAACAAAAAAACGTTTTTAAATCAAACAAAAAATAAAAAACGACAAGAACCCCTTTAACAAACTATTCACAATTTTTGTGCCGGCAAAATAGTGGCAAATAAAAAATCCCGTCCCCGGGAAAGCAGAATTTTTCAGCATGTGAGCAAGTCCGTAAGCCGAGTTCTGTTTTAGATGGCCATCTATCTAGGGTATCAGTTGCCTGATACCTCTAGCGGCTTAACCCGAGGGAAATGGCGGGCCACCTACTCCCTCCTATTTGCCTTGCTCCGGGTGGGGTTTACCTAGCCAGCCGGTCGCCCGGCTGCTGGTGCGCTCTTACCGCACCGTTGCACCCTTACCCAGCCTTTTATAAAGGCCAGGCGGTCTACATTTCTGTGGCACTTTCCTTGGAGTCGCCTCCACCGGGTGTTACCCGGCACCCTGCCCTGTGGAGCTCGGACTTTCCTCGTGCGAGGCAAATGCCTCACCCGCGGCCATCCGACTTACTCACATGCATTGTATATCATTTTTTATATCAGACAATGATATATTACCACAGGCTTTTGCTATTGTCAAGCCTTACTTAAAGGCATGTAAAAGGGTCTTTTTGAACTTCACTTACAAAGACCTCTATTTCATGCCCTTGTCTTTGAGTTTCATCAATCAAGTATTCTGCGATAAACCTCACTGCTATGTTTTCTGTGGCAAAATGGCCAGCATCAATCAAAGCTAAACCGAGGTGCTGGGCTTCTACCGCATCGTGATAGCCTATATCGGCAGTTATTAAAACATCCGCTCCTTTCATAACAGCCTTATGAATTAGGCTTGCACCACTTCCACCGCATACAGCAACTTTTTTAACTCTTCTTTCTAAATCGCCAACCACCTTGAGAGATTCAGCTTTAAGCTTTGCTTTGACCTTTAAGGCTAATTCTTTCAAAGTCGTCTCTTCAATGACTCCTATTCTTCCAAGTCCGTACTCTTCCCTGAGATTTGCCAGTGAATAAACGTCATAAGCAACTTCTTCATAGGGATGGACTCTTAGCATGGCGTTTATCACTTTATCCAAATATTTTTGTGGAACTACTGTTTCCAGTCTTATTTCTTCTACCTTTTCTAACTTCCCTACTTCCCCAATAAATGGGTCGGCTCCCTCCATAGGTTTGAAAGTGCCTGTGCCTTCTACCTGAAAAGTGGAATCGCTGTAATTTCCTATAAAACCTGCTCCTGCGCTGCACATGGCATTCCGCACTACATCTTCATATCCCTTGGGCACGTACACAACGACTTTTTTATAATCTTCTGAATATGTGACATCTAGAACTTCTCTTTCGTAAATCCCCAATATATTGCACAAGATGTCATTCATGCCATTTGGTGCTATATCAAAAGAAGTATGAGCTGCATAAAGGGAAATCTCATGTTTGATAAGTTTCATGACAAGCATGCCGACTGGCGTATCGGATCTGACAGATTTTATAGACTTAAAAATCAGCGGATGATGAGTCACAATCATATCTACTTTTTTCTCTATAGCTTCTTCAACAACTTCATGAGTGGCATCAAGTGCTACTAGTATCTTCGAAACATCCTGTAAAGGGTCTCCTACAATTAACCCCACATTGTCCCAATCCTGGGCAAATTTGCGCGGCGCAAGCCTATCCATTATAGAAACTATTGTTTGGCATTTCACTGCCATCGCCCAACACCTCAAGCTTTTTTATTTTCTCTTCTAAGCCTTTTCTCTTTGGATCTCCAGGTGGAATTTTATTCAAAATCTTTCGAATTTTTTGTATCTTGTAAAGCAAAAACTCTTTAAGAAGGGGATGGTTTTTTTCTACGAGTTTTGGCCCTATTTCGTAATATACGTCATTTTCAATCTTTTGTCTACCATGTTCTGCTGTTATAATCTCATAAAACTTGCCTCTTTCTTTTACTAAATCTTCCTCAGAAATTTTATAGCCGTTCTGAACTAGATATCTCCTTAATTTATCAGCATCCCTCATTGGCTGAAAAATGAATTTTTTTATAGTTTGTGCTATCTCTTTCCCTTCTGTGAGGATTTTTATTATCAAAAGCCCACCCATACCTGCAATAATCGCAACTTCCACCTCTCCAGGTGTGAGCACCTTTAATCCGTCCCCTAATCTGGTCTCTATAAACATCTCTAAGTTTTTATTTTTTATATTGTCAATCGCCTTATTGAGGGAACCGCAATTTAAATCAGTTGCTATAACGTATTTAGCAATTTTATTCTCAACAAGATAAATGGGTATAAACCCATGGTCAGTGCCAATATCAGCTACTCTTACCTCTGGCGGAATGTATTTAGTGATAGCTTTTAGACGCTCTGGAAGTCTCATACAATCCTCCAAAATAAAAAAATAAAAAGCATTTGACAACCTCAAATGCTTTTTTTATCGAGATGGTGGGCCTTCAGGGATTCGAACCCCGGACCAATCGGTTATGAGCCGACCGCTCTGCCAGCTGAGCTAAAGGCCCAAAAAGTGGCTCCTCAGGTAGGATTCGAACCTACAACCTGCCGGTTAACAGCCGGCTGCTCTACCCTTGAGCTACTGAGGAATACGCTAATATTAATTATAATGATTTTTGCGAGATTGTCAAGAAGCCATCATCAATCGAGAAAATCTTTTAATTTTTTGGACCTTGAAGGATGCCTCAATTTTCTCAAAGCTTTTGCTTCAATCTGCCTTATTCTCTCTCTTGTGACGTTAAATTCTTTGCCAACTTCTTCAAGAGTTCTAGCTCGTCCATCGTCAAGTCCAAACCTTAACCGCAATACCTTCTCCTCCCTAGGAGTCAGCGTATCTAAAACATCCATGAGTTGCTCTTTCAGCATGGTGTAAGCTGCAGCTTCTGCAGGAGCCGGAGCATCTTCATCAGGTATGAAATCTCCCAAGTGACTGTCTTCCTCTTCACCTATAGGAGTCTCAAGAGAAACTGGTTCTTGAGCTATTTTGAGAATTTCTCTGACTTTTTCTTCAGGCATTCCCATTTCTTTTGCCAATTCTTCAGGGGTAGGTTCACGGCCTAATTCCTGAAGCAATTGCCTTTGCACCCTTATCAATTTGTTTATAGTTTCTACCATGTGCACAGGAATTCTTATCGTCCTAGCTTGATCAGCTATAGCCCTAGTTATAGCCTGTCTGATCCACCATGTAGCATAGGTGCTGAATTTATACCCTTTTCTGTAGTCAAATTTTTCTACGGCCTTCAAAAGCCCGAGATTACCCTCTTGTATCAAGTCTAAAAAGAGCATGCCACGCCCTACGTACCTTTTTGCAATGCTTACCACCAACCTCAAATTAGCTTCTATCAGGCGCTTTTTCGCTTCTTCATCTCCCTGCTCTATTCTTTTTGCCAATTCAATTTCTTCTTCTGGAGTGAGTAGAGGTATCTTGCCGATTTCTTTGAGGTACATCCTCACAGGGTCATCTATGCTGACTCCCTCAGGAAGAGAGAGGTCGTCCAAATTGAGGTCCTCTTCTGATATTTCTTCCTGTCGGGGTTCATCTCCTACTATTTCTATTCCCATATCTTCAAAAGTGTCATATACTTTTTCGATTTGGTCAGGATTTAAATCTATATCCTCAAGGGAGTCCATTATTTCATTGTAAGTGAGCATTCCGGTTTTTTTCCCTTTATTTATAAGTTCATTAATGGCTTCTCTTGCTAATTCTTCATTGTTACTCATAGATTTCCCCTCCCTATGGGTTCCTCTCTTTCTGTCCATCTTTTATCTTAAGCATCTCCTTTTCACAATTTTGAAGTTTAATAAGAAGCTCTCTCTCTTTTTCTACATCCCCCAGAAGATGAGCATTTAATATCTCTTTTCTTATCTCTTCTCTCTTTCTTGCAAGATTATTTAGGAAAATCTTCTGCAGGATGTCATCCACCATTTGTGAAAGGTCCTCCGCTTCAAAAAGGGCTTTTACTATATCGTTAAAATCTGAAATTAAATTATCTTCCTCCTGAATAAGGTATACTATATCTTTTATTTGAACCTGTTTTCCTCCCTCTAAACTCGATACTATTTCCTCAAAGATAGGTTTTAACTTAGAGTCCTCCAACATATCCGGTTTAACTACACCTTTTATCTTGTGATACAAATTATTATCGTGTAAAAGCAATGCAATTAAGTACTTTTCTGGTGATATTTTACTGCTACTGTATATATTATGCCTTATATTGCCAGTCCTATACATAAATTTTTGTTTTTCTTTAGTTTCCCTCTTGACAAATCGGTCAACCTCTGTTCTAACAGCATTTTCAGGTATTTGAGCAGTCTTAGCAGCAGCTGAAATGTAAACTTCTCTTTTCACTTCGTCAGAAATTTTTGCTATTTCACTTGCAATTTTTTTAACATATATTATTCTATCTTCAACTTTTTCAAAGTCAAGACCTTTTTTGAAAATTTTCGACTTAAACTCTATCAAACTTTCAGCATTTTCAACAAGCCTTTTAAAGGCTTCACTTCCTTCTTTTTTAATAAATTCGTCAGGGTCTTTCCCTTCAGGTATGCTCAGCACTTTTATATTTATATTCAATTTTTCTAAAATGTCAAGTCCCCTCAACGTAGCATTAACCCCAGCTTCATCAGCATCATAAGCAATCACGACATTTTTCTTGTATCTTTTTATAAGCCTTGCCTGATCTTCAGTCAAAGCGGTCCCCAAAGACGCAACAGCACAGTCAATACCTGCCTGATGCAGAGAAATTGCATCCATATATCCTTCCACTATTATAAACTTGTCATCTTGGGTCTTTTTCGCAAAGTTTATAGCAAAAAGAGTCTTGCCTTTTTTAAAGATTTCAGTCTCAGGTGTATTAAGATATTTAGGCAAAGAATCATCCAGGGCTCGTCCCCCAAATCCTACCACATTGCCCCTTACATCGATGATAGGAAACATGACCCTATCTTTAAACCTGTCATAGTATTTGCCACTTTTATAAACCACAAGTCCTGCTTTGCTCAAAAAATTTTCTTTATATCCTTTTCCTTTTAAGAAATTAAGGAGGTCATCATTTGAGGGAGCATACCCTATGCCAAATTTTTTTATTGTAGTGCTGCTAAGTCCTCTACTCTTTAAGTATTCTAAAGCTTTGACTCCTTCTTCTGAAAAGAGTTTCCGATGAAAAAACAAAGCAGCTATTTTATTTACTCTGTATATTTCCTCAATTATCTTCTTCCTCTTGGCCTCTTCTTCACTTAAATCTACTTCTTCTAGAGGAATCCCTGCTCTTTCAGCCAAAAATTCAATAGCCTCTTTAAAGCTTAAATTTTCAATATCCATTATAAAGGTCACTACATTGCCACTGGCATTGCAACCAAAACAATGGTATACCTGTTTAGTAGGGCTTACCATAAAAGATGGCGTCTTCTCCCTGTGAAAAGGGCAGAGTCCCCGAAATTCCTTTCCAGCTCTTTTGAGTTCTACATAGTCAGAAATCACATCTACAATGTCATTGGCCTCTATCACCTTTTCAATGGACTCTCTCGTATAAGCCATCAATATCACCTAATTATTCTATTCGACAGAAATTGTTAAATTCCTCTTTTTATGACGTCCAATATATATTCGACAAAAAATTAAAAAATCCTTCTTTTATAAGTCAAAAATATTTTGCTCAAACCACGGGCTAGGCAGAAAAATTTCCTTGTACTTTAAAAGAGCGTATTTATCTGTCATTCCCGCAATATAGTCAGCTACAGCCCTCTCTCTTCCATAAATTTCGGCAAGTCTTACAAACTCTTTAGGCATTTTATCTACATTGTCATAGAAATAATAAAAAAGCTGCTCAACAACTCTTTTGGCTTTTTCTTCATCTCTTTTGGCTTTCGAGCCAATATATACCTTTTCGAACAGAAAAGCCCTTAACTGATATGTCGCCTCATATATCTCCTTGCTCATGGAAACCTCTGGTTTCCCCATGCTGTTATAAATGACATCCCTCACCATTGTGTCTATCCTCTTGCCATGCTTATCCCCCAAAATAGCTATCAAATCCTTCGGCAAATCCTCTGGTTTTAGTACTCTCCCTCTTATAGCATCGTCTATATCGTGATTTATATATGCTATCTTATCAGAAATCTGCACCACTTGCCCTTCCAAAGTACTGGGTTTTCCTCCAGTAGAATGGTTTAATATCCCATCCTTCACTTCCCAAGTAAGATTAAGCCCCTTTCCGTCATTTTCTAAAACTTCTACCACTCTTATGCTCTGCTCGCTGTGTCTGAATCCACCTTTTAAGAGTTTATTTAGGACTTCTTCTCCAGAATGCCCAAAAGGAGTATGACCCAAATCGTGTCCTAAGGCAATCGCTTCTGTCAAGTCTTCATTCAGTCTTAAAGCCCTCGCTATTGTGCGGGCAATTTGTGCTACCTCCAGTGTGTGAGTTAACCTTGTCCTGTAGTGGTCCCCTTCCGGAGAAATAAAAACCTGTGTCTTATGGCTTAATCTTCTAAAGGCTTTACTGTGAATTATTCTGTCCCTATCTCTTTGAAAATCAGTCCTTATGTCGCACTTTTCTTCTTCTCTGGCTCTTCCCCGGCTTTCTCGGCTTTTCGCAGCATATGGAGAAAGGAGCTTGTATTCCAGCTCCTCTGTAATTTCTCTAACTTTCATCCGACCACCTGGCCTTTTTAAATAGTAAAAATAAAAACCCATAAAAGGGTTTTTATCGTTTATCTTGCCATCAATATTGTAAGTATTATCGATAAAACTATAAAAAGTGTAGCACCGATTACTGTAAGCCTTTCTAAAGTACCCTCCAGAGTTCTAGCCTTGTGTTTGCCAAAGAAAGTTTCCGCTCCACCAGCAATTACTCCTGAAATTCCTGCACTTTTCCCTTTTTGAAGGAGCACTATAACTATCAAAAATATGCTAACCAGAACCTGCATAACCATAAGCACTGTCGTCAGCATGTTCACACCGCCTCATTTAAAATTTTTAAGCCCAATAATGCCACAGTATATATTATACAAGTACATCTTTTACAAATCAAGAGGAAATTTAGAAAAGGGGACGCGAAAAGTCCCCTTTAAGCTTTTTTTATTTTCTGATGTTGTAAAAAGCATTTTTTCCAGGATACTGGGCCACGCTTCCCAATGCTTCTTCTATTCTTAATAATTGGTTATATTTTGCAACTCTATCGGTCCTTGCTGGAGCACCAGTCTTAATCTGCCCTGCATTTACAGCTACCACTAAATCAGCTATTGTTGTATCTTCTGTCTCTCCTGACCGATGGGATACAATCGTTGTATAGCCAGCTCTTTTTGCCATTTCAATAGCATCCAGTGTCTCTGTCAAAGTACCTATCTGATTGAGTTTTATGAGTATTGAATTTGCAACTCCCATGTTAATACCTCTTGAAAGTCTTTCTGTATTGGTTACAAACAGGTCGTCTCCTACTAGCTGCACCTTTTTGCCCAATCTTTCAGTTAAAAGTTTCCATCCGTTCCAGTCTTCTTCTGCAAGCCCATCTTCGATAGAAACAATGGGGTATTTGCTGACAAGCTGCTCCCAGAACTCTATCATTTCCTCAGAAGTTCTTACAATTCCCTCTCCTTCAAAATGGTATTTCCCATCTTCTTTGTACATTTCAGTAGCCGCAGGATCCAACGCTAATGCTATGTCTTCCCCAGGTACATATCCGGCTTTTTCTATAGCCTCAAGTATTACTTTAATTGCCTCTTCATTCGATGTAAGGTTAGGTGCAAAACCTCCCTCATCGCCAACTGTAGTGCTCAATCCCTTGGAGTGAAGCACATTTTTCAGGCTGTGATAAACTTCTGAACACATCCTTAAAGCCTCTTTAAAATTGGGAGCTCCTACAGGCATAATCATAAACTCTTGTATATCTACATTGTTGTCAGCATGCTTTCCGCCATTTAGTATGTTCATCATTGGAACAGGAAGTGTCTTAGCATTTACGCCCCCTAAATACTGGTACAGAGGAAGACCCAGCTCTTCTGCTGCCGCTTTTGCAACTGCTAAAGACACACCTAAAATAGCATTTGCTCCTAACTTGCTTTTATTGGGCGTTCCATCCAGTTCAATCATAGCTTTATCAATTGCTACCTGGTCCTGTGCTTCCATACCAATTAATTCTGGCGCAATAATGTCATTTACATTCTGTACTGCTTTCAATACGCCTTTTCCTAAGTATCTTGACTTATCTCCATCTCTTAACTCAATTGCTTCAAAAGCCCCAGTAGAAGCCCCAGACGGTACAGCAGCTCTTCCCACTGCACCACTGTCTAATTCAACTTCTACCTCAATCGTAGGATTGCCACGAGAATCTAATATTTCCCTCGCATAAATATCAATAATTGATGACATACCACTTCCCCTTTCTAGTAAAATTTAGTAATTCACAATCTTTGCAAAATCCTCAGCCACAAGGCTGGCACCGCCAACCAAAGCTCCGTCTATATCGCTTTCTGCCATGAAACCAGAGATGTTATCAGGTTTCACACTTCCTCCGTACTGTATTCTCACCATTTCAGCCTTATCTTTCCCATAAAGTTCTGCTATTGTATTCCTTATAGCTTTTATAACCTCATTGGCGTCCTGTGGAGTAGCATTTTTACCCGTCCCTATTGCCCAAACAGGCTCATAAGCGATGACTACTTTTGTTATATCTTCCTCAGATACGCCTTTTAAAGCTTCCCTTGTCTGAGTTAAAACTACATCGTAAGTTTTTCCTTCCTCTCTTTGAGAAAGAGATTCTCCTACACAGACAATAGGTTTTAAATCGTGTGAAAGGGCAGACAACACTTTTTTATTCACCATTTCATCTGTCTCTTTAAAATACTGCCTTCTTTCAGAATGGCCAATTACCACATAAGTTACTCCTATTTCCTTTAGCATGACGGGAGAAATTTCCCCTGTGTAGGCCCCTTTTTCTTCCCAGAACATGTTTTGTGCTCCCAGCAATATATTAGTACCTTTTATGACTCTAGCAACTTCTGTCAAATCTACAAAAGGGGGGATAACTACAACCTCAGCTTTTGCATCTTTTACCAGAGGAATTAATTCTTCTACCAACTTTACCGCTTCAGAAGGGGTCTTATGCATTTTCCAATTTCCTGCAATTATAGGCCTTCTCAAAACAAAACACCCCTTTACTTATCATTCAAAACGTCAATTCCCGGCAAGACTTTCCCCTCTAAAAATTCCAGTGACGCACCGCCTCCAGTGGAAATGTGGGTGACTTTATCAGCATAGCCAAGCTGTTCTATGGCAGCTGCAGAATCTCCTCCTCCTACTATTGTTGTACCTTTGCACTCGCTCAAAGCCTTTGCGATAGCTTCTGTACCTTTGGCAAATTCAGGTATTTCAAAAACTCCCATTGGTCCATTCCATACAACTGTCATGGCATGCTTTATCACTTTTGAATACTCTTCTATTGTTTTAGGCCCGATGTCCACTCCTATCTGGTCTTCAGGCATTTTGTCAATGTCAACCACTTCATAAGGTACCCCGGATTTTAACTCTTTCGCGATAACTGTATCAATAGGAAGCATGAAATTTACGCCCTTCTGCTTTGCTTTTTCCATTATTTCCTTTGCTAGTTCAATTTTATCCTCTTCCAAAAGAGATTTCCCTATTTCGTAGCCCTTCGCCTTAATAAAGGTATAAGCCATTCCACCGCCAATTAACAGGCTGTCCACTTTTTCCAGAAGATTTGTTATAACCCCAATTTTATCAGAAACTTTGGCTCCACCTAAAATCGCCACAAAAGGTCTCTTAGGATTCTCCAACGCTTCTCCCATTATAGAAAGCTCTTTTTCAATTAAAAAACCTGCCACTGCTGGAAGATACTTGGCAACTCCTGCAGTAGAAGCGTGAGCCCTGTGAGCAGTGCCAAAAGCATCATTTACGTATATATCTGCTAAAGATGCAAGCTCTTTTGCAAATTCAGGGTCATTCTTCTCCTCTTCTGCATGGAATCTAACATTTTCCAAAAGGAGAACTTCCCCTTCTTTTAAGGCAGCAGCTTTTGCCTTAGCATCTTCTCCAATCACATCCTCTGCCATAATTACAGGCTTTTTCAAAAGCTCAGACAGCCTTTTTGCAACAGGCTTTAAAGAGTAATCCGGATTGAATTTCCCCTTAGGTCTCCCCAGGTGAGATACCAGTATCACTTTTGCGTTGTGATTTATTAAATACTCAATGGTGGGAAGAGCTTCTCTTATGCGTCTGTCATCTGTTATGTTTTTATTTTCATCCATCGGCACGTTAAAATCTACTCTAACTAAAACTCTTTTTCCGCTAACGTCTATGTCTCTCACAGTTTTCTTTTTCACTTCAAAAACCTCCCCTATATTAGGATTTAAAGGTCCGGTCCTTGAAGGACGCGGACCTTTGCCCTGCTACATCCTTTCAGCTATATAAAGAGCCAGGTCAACGACTCTGTTGGAGTAACCCCATTCGTTGTCGTACCAGGAAACTACTTTAACGAGTGTGCCCTCCACTACCATTGTGAGAGGAGCATCCACTATTGAAGACCTGTCGTCTCCCTTGTAGTCCACAGAAACCAATGGGTCCTCAGAGTATCCCAAGATACCTTTCATGTATGTCTCAGAAGCTTCCTTCATAGCAGCGTTTACTTCCTCTACCGTGGTTGGAATTTCTACTTCAGCCACCAAATCTACAACTGAAACGTTAGGCGTTGGAACTCTCATTGCAAAACCGTTCATCTTGCCTTTTAACTCAGGAATTACCAAGTGGATGGCCTTTGCCGCACCTGTTGTCGTAGGTATTATTGAAACAGCTGCAGCTCTCGCTCTTCTCAAATCACTGTGAGGAAGATCCAATATTCTCTGGTCATTTGTATAAGAGTGAACTGTTGTCATCATACCTTTTTTAATGCGGAATTTGTCATTCAATACTTTTGCAATAGGAGCCAAGCAGTTTGTCGTACATGATGCGTTTGAAATCACATGGTGATTAGCAGGGTCATACATGTGCTCATTTACACCCATCACAATTGTAACATCCTCATTTTTTGCAGGAGCTGTAATTATCACCTTTTTAGCTCCACCGTGTATGTGCTTTATAGCATCCTCTTTGTTAGTAAATCTTCCTGTAGACTCAATTACAATGTCCACTCCCAAATCTCCCCATGGAAGCTTACCTGGGTCTGTTTCCTTGAATATCTTTATCTCTTTCCCATTTACAATTAGAGAGTCATCAGTGTAAAAAACCTCCCCTTCAAATTTCCCTAAGACAGAGTCGTATTTGAGAAGGTGAGCCAATGTTTTAGCATCTGTCAAATCATTGACAGCCACAAATTCTAAATCAGCATTTTTCTTTAATGCAGCTCTAAACACATTCCTTCCTATTCTTCCAAAACCGTTAATTCCTACTCTAACACCCATTATGTACTCCTCCTTGTTAGTTTTTTTTGTTAAACACCTTATAAGGTGTTTTTACACCATTCTTAAAATTTCAAAAGCAGCTCCTTCATCAGTCACGAGCACCTTAACATTTCCACTTCTGCAGGTGGCTAGAATAGCTTCTGCCTTGCTCTTCCCACCAGAAACTCCTATCAAATGCTTTACTGACTTCAAATCATCAATAGTAAGGAAAATACTAGGTGTTGCGTATACTATTTTTCCCTCTTTATCAAAGTAATATCCCAGGCTTTCTGCCACAGCACCTTTCTCCTTTAAAAAATCCTTTATAGACTGTGGAAGATTTCTCCTGTCAGCCATCACATCAGCTCTACCTATTCCAAAGATGAGGATGTCCGCTTTTTTGAGTATATCAACTACTTCTTTTATATCAGGCTCTTTCATAAGGCTTTGTACCGCTTCTTTGCTTAAATGGTCAGGAACATACAACATCTTATATGTACCGCCAAGTTTTTTAGCGAGTATGGAGGCAATCGTGTTAGCCTGTTTTTCTACTTCCCTCCCTAGACCTCCACGAGCAGGAACTACTACTATCTCTGATTGGGCGTACAATTGAGGCATGCCATTTGCAACTTCCAGCACAGTAGATCCGCCTGTTAAAGCTATGACACTGTCATACCTTATTATTTCCCTAAGGTAATTGGCGGCAGATTTGCCAAGCTCTTTTTTTGTCATCGGGTCTTCTTCTGTATTCCCAGGCACCACTATAACTTTTTCCACTTTTAATTTTTCCTCAAGGACTTTCTCTATGTTATCAAGTCCCTTGAGTTCATGTATAAAATCTTTCAAGCTCTCAATCAATTCTTCGCCTTCTTTAGTGACTGTCATGCCCATTGGATTTATATCTATGAGGCCCTGGGACTTCAGAAAAGAAACCTCTGTGCGTATTATCCTTTCTCCTATGTTTAACTGGTGAGAAAGAGCTCGACGACCTATGGGCTGGTTAAAGTAGATGTTTCTCATTATAGCATACCTTTTTTGGAGAAGTTCTATAAGCTCTGGTACTATTTTCTGTTGCAAGGCTATTATATCCTTCATGTCATTTCCCTCTTCAGGACACTTCCCGTCCCGTTATTCTTTAAATGTCCCACCTTTTATAAAAATAACCTACACCAACTATTTTATACTAATTTCAAACCTTTTTCAATACAAAAACTTAATATCTTTTTCGCTTAAGAGTTGAAGGGATATTGCATTCCTCCCTATATTTTGCCACAGTTCGCCTAGAAATATTTATATTTTTCTCCCTTAAAATCTCTGCTATTTTCTGGTCGCTTAAGGGGTTCGCAGGGTCTTCCTCCTCTATCAACTTTTTAATCAAATTTTTAACAGTTTCAGCTGAAAACTCTTTTCCATTCTTGCTGGGAAACCCCGACTGGAAGAAAAACTTGAGCTCAAAAGTCCCTCTTGGAGTCTGGACGTATTTCCCGTTTATAGCTCTGCTGACAGTTGACTCATGTATTCCGAGTATATCCGCAACCTGCTTTTGCGTCAAAGGCTTCAAGTAATTTATCCCTTTATCCAAAAACTCTTTCTGAAGGTCAACTATGGTCTTTACAACATTTATACAGCGTTTCCTTTCTGCTCTCTATGCTTTTTATAAGCCACATAGCTGACTGGAGTTTAGAGGTTATATATTTTTTAGCTTCTTCATCAGAACTTTCTAATATGGAATAATAGTAACTGTTAATCCGTAACCTCGGAATATTCGAATCATTTACTAACACCAAATACTCCCCATCTCTTTTTATCACTTCTACATCAGGAACTATATACCCTTCTGCTTCCGGTGCAAAAACGCTTCCCGGTTTGGGATTTAACTTTTTTATCGCATCTACCGCCTTCTGCACCTCTTTTGCAGACACATTGTAAAGCTTTGCTAAGTAAGAATACCTGCCCTCTGCAATGTCCTCCAGATGTTTTTCAACAAGTTCTTTTATAATCCCTTTGTAATTCCCCTGAGAAATGAGCTGCAGCCTCAAACATTCCTGAAGACTGCGTGCACCTACACCAGGGGGGTCAAAAGATTGCACAACAGTCAATGCCTCCAAAACCTCTTCTTCAGTGCACTCCAGCATCTGTGCAATTTCTCTTACATCCTCTTTTAAATAACCACTGGGAGTTAGGCTAAATATTATATACTCGCATATCTTGCGAATCCTAGTAGGAACAGGTGTTATATGAAGTTGAAAAAGAAGATGATCGCTTAAACCTGGTTTAGCAGACACAAAATTCTCATAATTGAATTCATCCATTTCCTCATCATCAGAATCCCCGTAGTACATCCTCTCTTCCATTTCCCTTATGCTTTTGGCCAATTCTTTGACATCTACCACGTATATATCTTCTTCAACCTCTTCTCTCTCAAGAAGGGGGTTATTCTCCAGTTCCTGCTGTATCAATTCATTTAACTCCAGAGCATTTAACTGCAAAATTTCAATAGCCTGTTTTAGCTCTGGAGTCATTATGAGCTTTTGGGTTTGCTGAAGTTTCAGATCAAATTCCATCCTCATACCCATGCACCCTCAATCCCATCTTATACACAAGGTAATTTAATCCACTAAATAGATGAAGCTTTTTAAAATATTATATCACATTTAAACGTTTAAATAAATAAAAAAAAGGAAAACCTCAATAAATACGAAAATCTTTGTACTGACCTTTATACTCTGACCATCTCTCCTCCACGTTATCCACTCTTGCCCACCTCAAGCCTGTCTTGATAAAATGTATGAGCTCCTTTATGCTCTCCTCATCCCCTTCTGCTACCACTTCAACACTTCCATCGTACAAATTCTCTGCATAGCCCGTAATTCCAAGAGACGTAGCCTTCTGATACACAGAATACCTGAGCCCCACTCCCTGGACATGTCCAGTTATCCTCAAATGAACAGTCTTTTTCATAACAAAATCCCCTCTCTCAAGTTAATATAAATTTTTCAATAACGTGTTTCACCCCATCTTCCATGTTGGACTTTGTGATGAAGTCTGCTACTTTTTTCACTTCATCGATAGCATTCTCCATAGCCACCCCTAATCCCGCAAATTTAATCATTTCTATGTCATTCTCACTGTCTCCAATAGCTATCATCTCTTCTCTAGAGACTCCAAGATATCCTCCAAGAATTTCTAAAGCCCTTCCTTTGCTGACCCCCTTGTTCATGATTTCAATGTTGTCCACGTAAGAGCTGGTAATCTGCACATCTAACCTCTCAGAAAGCTCACTTCTAATTCTTTTTAATAGGTCTGGATCCTCATTGAAAACTATCACTTTCAAAACCCTGTCTTTAAGTTTTTCCGCTTCTTCCAATGGATTTTCTATTTCTTCGACTTCTACTTTTATTTCTGTTTTCAAAAGGGCATTCCATTCAGCATATCTCTGGAATTTATTTGTAATCTCTGGAGTGTACACTGTGGTATCGCTTATCAACTGAAAATAGGTTCCATATTTTTGACAGGTTCTTATCACCTCTATCATGTTGTTGTAATCTAAAATGCTTTCATAGATAGTGTTGTTATCTGGGTCCCTTATCAAAGCTCCATTGCTTGCAATAATATAAGTTCTAAAACCGATCATATCAGCGTAAGCGTAAGCAGAGGCAAACACTCTTCCCGTCGCAATCACTACATACACTCCCTTTTCTCTTGCCCTGTGGAGCGCCTTAATGTTCTCCTCAGAAATTGTCTTATCGTGCCTTAAAAGCGTATCATCCATATCAATAGCAATTAGCTTATATTGCACTTTTTTCAACTCCTTTTGCTATTCTGTTCAGTTATATTATACCTTATTTCGAAAGTTCAGTCGATACGCCTTTCTAATAAAAACGATTGACATTATTAAAAAATAGGGATATAATAAAAACACGAAATATTAAGAGAGAAAGATTATTTTTTATGGATTGGAGTGATAAATATGGAGGAAATTACTGCTCTTCTAAAGCAAAAAGGACTCAAAGTGACGCCTCAGCGCCTTGCAATTCTTAATTTCTTAATGCATACAAATGAGCATCCCACTGCTGAAACCATTTACAAAAAGCTAGTCTCTGATTTTCCTACAATGAGCCTTGCTACAGTCTATAAAACTTTAGAAGTCTTAAAAAACACAGGATTAGTTCAGGAATTGAATGTGGGAGAGGGCAGCTTCAGATACGACGCAAAGACCACTCCCCATCCTCACATAGTCTGCCTTGGATGCGGCAAGGTAGAAGACTTGGATGAAAGCATTTTTAAAGATTTATTGGAAGAGGTAAAAAAGCACACGGATTACAAAGTTGTGGGACAAAAACTATATTTCTACGGTTACTGTCCCGCATGTCAGAAAAAAATGAACAATTAAAAAGCCCCACTTTAAAAAGTGGGACTTTTTTAATTTGCAGGCGATTCTTCACTTGAAGTATCCGGTGGCGGTGAAGTATCTGTAGGAGGAACAACTGGGCTTGTAGCCTTAAGGGGGTTGTTTTCCTTAGGGACCTTCTTAGTCCCCTTTTTCTCGACTTTGTCAGTTGGAGGCCATTTTTAGGCTGGTAAAAAATATCAAACCCTTGATTTTCAAGGGTTTTTTGTTTTTAGGGTTAAAAAATTTTTCAAAACTGTAGGGACAATTTTTCTCCTAATTATTGCCATAATACTTGACTATATTCACTTTTTGTAGTATAATGTAATAAACTAACATAAAGGTGATGCCATATGTTTCTCAAAATAACTAAAGCTGGTGGCTATGAGTATGCCAAAATTGTCCATAATTATCGCGAAAATGGTAAAATAAAACAAAAAGTCTTGCTTAATCTCGGTAGAATTGATGAACTTAAAAATGACCCTTCTTTCATTAATCTTGTAGATAAATTGCAAAAAATATTTTTAAGCTCTAGCGAAGAGACAGGTTCGATCAAGTTTTCTCCAGAAGATGTTTCAGAAGGGATTATTAAAAACTGGGGATATATTGTGTATAGGAAACTTTGGGAAGAACTTGAGATAGGTAAATTTCTCAAACAGTATAGCTCCCAAAATTCCAAGATAAAGTTTGACATTGATAAAGTGGCATTTTTAATGACAGCACAGAGATTAATTCAGCCAGTAAGCAAACTTCAAACGTACTACCGCAAAAATAGATACTTTGGATTTGAAGAAGATATTGATTTGAATCAGCTGTACAGGGGATTAGATATTCTGGACCAGATAAAAGAGGATTTGGAGCTATATCTTTATCACAAGAATAGAGATTTATTTAACATGGTAGTTGATGTTGTTTTTTATGATGTGACAACATTTTACTTTGAAAGCATTAAGCAAGATAACTTAAGGGATTTTGGATTTAGCAAGGATAACAAGGTAAATGAGGTACAAGTAGTAATGGGCATGCTTGTAGATAAAGAAGGAAGACCAGTTGGATATGAACTGTTTCCAGGAGATACTGTTGACAGCAAGACCATGATAGAAATTTTGAGGAAACTGAAAGATAAATTTTGCATAGACCAGGTAATAATAGTTGCGGACAAAGGCCTTAACAGTAAACTTAATTTAAAGCTGATAAAAGAAGCGGGATACGACTACATTGTGGCAAGCAGACTGAAAAACATGAGTAAAGAGATTTTAGATAGAGTATTTGATGAAGAAGGATATCAAGTTCTGGAAGAGAAAAAGTGGAAATTTGACAGAGAAATATTTGGTGAAGAGTTTAGATTCAAGGTCATAGAAAGAGAGAATATTATCAAAACGGGAGAAGGGGAAATATTCAAGATACCTGAGAATCTAATAATAACCTATTCAAGCAAGAGGGCCAAAAAAGATAAAGAAGAGAGGCAAAGGCTAGTAGAAAAAGCAAAAGAACTTTTAGAAAAGCCCGGCAATGTAAGGGCAGCAGAAAAGAGAGGAGGAAGGAAATATTTAAGACGCATTTCCGAATCAGAAGAATATGTACTGGATGAAGAAGCAATAAAGAGAGATGAGAAATTTGACGGTTTTTATGCAATTCAGACCAGCAAGAAAGAAATGAGTGTGACAGAAGTTTTGAATGCATATCATGATTTATGGAAGATAGAGCAGTCTTTCAGAGTAATGAAAAGTTGTCTGGAGGTAAGACCAATATTTCACTGGACGGAAAAAAGGATAAGAGGGCATTTTGTTGTGTGCTATTTAGCATTTTTACTGGAAAGAACTTTAGAATACAGCTTGAGGTCTAAGGGGAAAGAATTAAGCAGTGATAGAATAAAAGAAGCGATAGGTTCAATGAATTTTGTGGAGATAGAGATAAATGGGAAGAAATATTTAATCAAACAAAAGATAGAGGAGGAAGCTGAAGACATATTGAAGGTGATGAAAATAAAAGCACCAAAAAATTTCATTACATATGAGGAAGGCATGGAATTAATTAGCATGAGAAAGTAATGTAGTGACAAATTTCACGCCCATTTTTTGTCAATACCTGTATTCCCAAGCCTTTTGGGTTTCAAACTGACAAAGTCAAGAAGGTAGAAGACTTGGATGAAAGCATTTTTAAAGATTTATTGGAAGAGGTAAAAAAGCACACGGATTACAAAGTTGTGGGACAAAAACTATATTTCTACGGTTACTGTCCCGCATGTCAGAAAAAAATGAACAATTAAAAAGCCCCACTTTAAAAAGTGGGACTTTTTTAATTTGCAGGCGATTCTTCACTTGAAGTATCCGGTGGCGGTGAAGTATCTGTAGGAGGAACAACTGGGCTTGTAGCCTTAAGGGGGTTGTTTTCCTTAGGGACCTTCTTAGTCCCCTTTTTTATAACCCCATCTACAGGCTTGTAAAGGTCCCTGTACAAAAATTCCTTTTTTACAAGCTTGCCGTTTTCATAAGTCAGCCTGTACACGTTGACTTTGTACCCCGTCTGGGGCTTTACTTCTTCAATCACTTCTCCTTCAGGCAGGTTAGGGTCTTCTATGTACTTCACACTTGGCTCATACTTTTCCACGATTTCTGATTGTATATCCACCCATCTTGAAGGATTTTCCACATGTCCATACAGGTTTATTATCAACCTGTTGCCTTCTATATATGACTCTATGTAAATCGGGTACTGAGTGGAATTTTTAAATTTCAGATCCAGCACATCCCCTGAAATAGTCGCATCCTGTCCCGGCGGAACGTAAGCCACAGGGAAGCTGTGGTGATATCTTTCCACAATCGTTATATCCGCCCGCAGCACAGCGTTGTAAAGCGTAGTTGCTACCTGGCATATCCCTCCACCCAAAGCCGGCACCAATTTGTTATCTATTATCACCGGAGCCTCCTTATATCCCCTCTCTATGACCCTCGGTCCAAGGGCTTTGTTCAATGAAAACACTTCTCCTGGCAAAAGAAGAGTTCCGTTTATCGCCCGGGAAGCTACAACAAGGTTATCGCTCCTGTTTACATCCTCTGCGTTAAAAACAGTAGAAAACGTCGAAATCCTGCCGTTAATCGAATCCAGCATACTTTTTGTCACTTGTGGCAGCACTTTTTTAACGGATACTTCTACCTCTACTCTACCAAAAAGTTTATTTTCAATAGCTTTGCTCAACTCATCCACTATATTGCTAAGGGTTTTTTCTTTGTCTACTTTAAACCCCAGCTTCTCTGGTGTTATGCTCTTTACACCTCTTACAATCCTTATAGAAGCATTTTCAGGCTTTTTATCAATTTTCTCTGCTATCCTATCAATAAATTCTTTTAACGGTTTTTCATCATAAGAAAGGGAAAGGTTATAATTTCTCCCTTCTCTTCCTACGGTGTAAATTTCCCTTATCCTATCCAATACATTTCCATTTCTGCCCACCTCATAGGCTTTATTTACCACTTCCTCATAGTTATACTGAAGCCCAATATCCTCCGTCGTAATCTCAAAAGATTGTCCTTCATAAAAAGCTACAATAGAAAACTTGGGAACCTTAAATTTTTCTTTGATAATACTGAGAGCTTCCTCCCTTTCCATCCCCCCTACATTAATTCCTTCTATAAACACACCTTTAGCAATATAGGAAGACGTGAGAAGGACGTAAAAGTAAGCAAAAGCAAAAGATAAGAAAACTGCCAACGCCAAAACAGTTACCAAGTAGAAATAATTGCGCTTTTTATTCTTATTGCTTCCACCCTTTGCCTGCATCCATTTCTCTCCCATTTTTAATTTTGGTCTCTTTTTTAATATATGACAATTTCTCTTCCAATACAATTAATTATTCCTTAAAAAAATTACAAAAATATTAAATTTTTCTCCCCTTAAAGTAAAGGCAAAACTCCTTTACTGGACACTTGTCGCACTTAGGCTTTCTAGCAGTACATAAATTTCTGCCGTGATATATCAAAAGGTGGTGGGATATTGACCACAAATTTTTCGGTATAATTTCCATGAGCTGTTTCTCAGTTGTCAAAACATCCTTGCTATCTGCCAGCCCTATTCTGTTTGAAACTCTAAATACATGGGTATCCACAGCTATGGCATCTTTTGAGAAGGCATTGCTTAAAACCACATTGGCAGTCTTTCTTCCTACCCCTGGTAAAGCCATTAGTTCTTCCAAAGTATCAGGCACTTTTCCGTTATGCTTTTCTTTCAAAATCCTGCAGGTCTCAAGTATGCTTTTGGACTTATTCCTGTAAAGGCCACACTCCCTTATCTCCTCCTGAAGTTCTTCAGGAGTCAATTTTAAAAAATCCTCTGGAGTCTTGTACTTTTTAAAAAGCCTCTCAGTGATTATATTTACCCTCTTGTCAGTGCACTGAGCAGACAAAATAGTGGCAATCAAAAGCTCAAAAGGATTATTAAACTTAAGACCAGATTTTGCATTTGGATAGATTTTTTTCAAAATCTCTATGACTTTCAGGGCTTCTTCTTTAGATATGCGCACTTTCCTCACCTTTCTAGTTTTTGTAAGGCTTTTGCCATCATCTTTATTGCAAAACCATCTTTTTCTTTATTCAAAGCTTCTTTTATTTCCTCTATAGCTTTATCTCTTTCTTCCAAGTAAGATATAGCCCAGGCACTATATCCCCTCAAAAGAGGGCTCGGAGACTTTAGAAGCTTCTTTATAGGCTCTATGCACTCTTGGTCTTTCGTATTCACACAGGCAATTATTGCATTTCTTATTATAACACTTTTCCCTCTCCAAGAAGAAGCTGTAGGTCCAAAAATTTCTTCAAACTCCTTGTTTGTCATGTTTAAAATATGAATAAGACTATGTCTTGGCAAAAGTTTAGAAGGTATGAACTCTTCTTTTTTGACCTTTTTAGCTTTTTTATTGAAAGGGCAGACTTCTTGACATGTATCACACCCGTAAATCCTTCTACCCAACTTTCTAGAAAATTCTTCGTCTATCTCTCCTTTTTTCACTGTTATAAAGGAAAGACACTTATTTGCATTAACTATATACGGCTTTTCTATAGCTTTTGTAGGACAAGCTTTCATACACAAATCGCAATCGCCACACTTTGACTCCTGAGGAGTATCAGGCTCAAAATATTCGTTTATTAAAATTTCTCCTAAGAAAAGGTATGAACCGTATTCTTCGTTTATTATAAGCCCATTTTTACCAAACCACCCTATCCCTGCGTGATAGGCTATTGCCCTTTCCAAAAGAGGATTGTTGTCCACCAGAGAAACCGTCTTTACATCAGGACATTTTGATTTTACAAACTCACACACTCTTTTCATCTTTTCTTTTAAAACCAAATGATAATCCATTCCCCAGCTGCTTTTTGAGATTATGCCAAAGCTTTTACTAGGAAGTTTTACTTGGTATTCTATATTGTAGGACAAAGCTACAGAAATTATGGTTTTAACTTCTGGCAAAATAAATTCAGGAGAGACCCTCTTATCCGGCATTCTCTCCTCAATAGGGCATTCATAACCTAGACTTTTTCTTTCTTCTAAAAAGCTTTCATATCCTTTAAGGCAATCGGCAGAAGCAAAACCGATCAAGTCAATGCCAACTGCTTTAGCAAAGTCTGTTATTTCCTTTTTGCTTATACAGCTCACTTTTTCTCCCCTTTGTCCTCTTTTTTGTTTGTCAAAAGTTCGTAATAGTACTTCAGTTTATTATAAGCTCTTTCATAAATCTCCTCAAAACTTCTGCCAGTAAGTATTTCCATGCCCTCTTCTACTGTCTTAACGCTGTATATGTGGAAAAACCCCTTTTCCACCGCTTCTATAACCTCATCTGACAAAACTAAATTGGACACGTTCTGGTAAGGGATTATCACCCCTTGATCTCCTGTCAAGCCTTTCTCCTTGCAAACTTTATAAAAACCTTCTATCTTATGAGTGACTCCTCCAACAGGCTGTATCTCCCCAAACTGGTTTACAGACCCTGTAACTGCTATTCCCTGCTTTATGGGAACATCTGAAAGACTTGACAAAAGCGCATAAAGCTCTGTAGAAGAAGCACTATCCCCTTCTACACCTTCGTAGGACTGTTCAAACACAATTCGGGCAGACAAAGTAAGAGGAAAATCCTTAGCAAACTTGCTTCCCAGATATCCTGTAAGTATCATCACGCCTTTATCGTGAATGCGCCCGCTCATCTTCGACTCTCTTTCAATATTCACAACTCCTTCTTCCCCTGGATAAGTAGTTACAGTTATCTTTGAAGGCTTTCCAAACTCATAATCTCCCAGATCTATAACTGCCAGCCCGTTCACGCATCCTACCCTCTCACCTGTGACTTCCACCAGGTAAATATCTTTCTTGAAATATTCCAGCATCTTCTCTTCTAACTTGTTTACTCTCTTTATCTTCTCTTCTATAGCTTTCTTTACATGTTCTTCCGTTACAACTTCACTTCCCTCCAGGGTTGCCCAAGCGTCCGCCTCATACAGCACCTCTACTATTTCATTAAAACGCGTACTCAACTTGTTTTGGTCTTCAGAAAGCCTTGTGCTATACTCTATTACCCTGGCAACAGCAGTTTTGTCAAAAGGTTTTAGGTTATCTTCAATGCAGTGAGTCTTTATAAAAGAAGATAGCTTCCTTATATTCTCTTCATTTAACTCCATTTCCTCATTAAAGTCCACTTTTACCTTAAAAAGCTTGCTAAAATCTTCATCGTAATTGTACAAAAGATAATAAAGATAAGGAGTGCCTATCAATATAACTTTCACAGAAAGCCTTATAGGTTCAGGCTTTAAAGAAGAAATGGACAAAAACCCGTACTGCGAGGAAATATTTTCAATAATCACTTTTTCCGTCTTTAAAGACCTCTTCAAGGCATCCCAAGCAAAAGGATATGACAACACATCTTTTGCCTGTAATATCAGATAACCGCCGTTTGCCTTATGCAGAGCTCCTGCTTTTATCTTAGTAAAATCAGTAGTAGCAACTCCAAAATCACTTTCATACTCTATATTTCCCACTAGATTGTTGTAATTGGGATTGTACTCAAACACCACCGGAGCTCCTTCTGTATTGCTATTGTCAACAAACAGGTTTACCATGTACTTTTTGAGAAATCCTTTTTCCTTTCTTAAGAAAGGAAAGGGAGAAGCTTCTCCATCTATAGCCTTAAAACTATCAATATTTTCTAAAATATCCTTCTTTACACTCTCTAAATAATTGGTGACGCTCTCATACTCGCTGTACTTCGCTTTTAATTCATCAATCAGATGACCCACAGCAAAAAGCCCTATATCATTGTCAAGCTTTTTAATTTCTTCTCTCGCCTGCTTGTCTAAAAGCTGTATCTCTTTCCAGACCTGCATAGCCTTTACTTCAAACTCTGCAGCTTTTTTCTCAATCTCTTTCCTCACTTCCTCATCCAACTGCTGAAACTCCTCCTGGTTTATCTGTCTCCCCTCAATCACAGGAATGCTTATAAGTCCTGTGCGGGTATCCCTCAAGACAAATCCGTAGTTTCTCGCTAATTCATTCAAATTCTCTATCAGCTCATTTTTCTTTTCTTGATACTTTTTTACTATTTCACCTTTTTGCATTTCATAGGAATCTGACTCAAAGGCTTTAGGAATGTCTTTTTGAAGCTGTTCTACAAATTCCTCCATATCCTTCTTAAACTCTTTTCCCAACCCAGCAGGTAACTCTATCGCAATGGGCTGAGAAGGTTTTTCGAAATTGTAGACATAAACCCAGTCATTTGGCCTTTTTTCTTTCTTAGCAATTTCCTTTATGTAAGTAGCAGCAAAACTGGTTCTGCCTGTGCCAGTAATGCCTGTTATAAAAATGTTATAGCCTTTTTGCTTAATTTTTACCCCAAATTCCATCGCTTTTTGCGCTCTGTCCTGCCCTATGATTCCCTCTAGAGCAGGAACCTCATCAGTTGTTTCAAAGTCCAAAATCGCCGGGTCTATGTACCTTTTCAATTTCTCTACTCTCAATTTTTCCATAAAAACACCCCTGAGAATTTTTTATAATAATTATTATTCGACAACAAATCAAATTTTCCTCTTTTGCCACAAAAAATATCATAAAAAAGGCTGAAGATTCCTCTTCAGCCCCAGACTGTTGACAAAATATCGGGAACCCGTTATTATGAGAAGGGTTCCTTGTTTTTTATGAAGCAAAAGAGGAGAGGAGAAGGAAGATGTTATCAAAGAAACAGGATGCAAGACATCAAATAGAATTTGTAAGCATAGATCAATTGGTACCAAAAGATCACCTTTTAAGGAAGATAGAAAGAGTCATAGATTTTAGTTTCATATACGATTTAGTAAAAGACAAATATTCCGAAGATCACGGCAGACCAAGCATAGATCCAGTAGTATTGATAAAAATACTGTTCATTCAATATCTTTTTGGGATACCATCGATAAGAAGAACAATAGCAGAAATAAAAACAAACGTTGCATATAGATGGTTTTTAGGGTATGGACTAACAGAAGAAATACCTCATTTTTCAACGTTTAGCCAGAACTACATAAGAAGATTCAAAGGGACAGACATATTTGAGAAAATATTTACGAAGATTTTAGAAGAAGCAATAAAACATGGGCTAGTAAATGCAGAGGAAGTATTCATAGATTCAACCCATGTAAAAGCAAGTGCCAACAAGAAGAAATACACCAAAGAAATAGTAGAACAAGAAGCCAGGACCTATCAAGAAAAACTAGAAGAAGAAATAAACAAAGATAGAGAAGCTCATGGCAAAAAGCCATTAAAGAAAATCAAGAAAATAAAGACGAAAGAAGTGAAAGTAAGCAAAACAGACCCAGATAGCGGAATGTTAAACAAAAACGGGAAAGAAAAATGTTTTGCATATTCTTTTCATACGGCCTGCGATAAAAACGGATTTGTATTAGGAGTAAAAGTAACAGCAGCAAATGTACACGACAGTGTAATGTTTCAAGAAGTACTAAAAGAAGTTGAAAAGAGGGTAAGAAAACCGAAAGCAATAGCAGTAGATGCAGGCTATAAAAATCCGTACATATTAAAGACAATATTTGATAGACAAATAATACCAGCAGTACCATACACAAGGCCAAAAACAAAAGATGGTTTCATGAAAAAACATGAATTTGTTTATGATGAATACTATGACTGTTACATATGCCCGCAGAATGAAATATTAACATATGTTACAACCAACAGAGAAGGATATAGAGAGTATAAATCAAATCCAGAAAAATGCAAGAATTGTCCTTTAAGAGAAAAGTGTACACAAAGTAAAGACTACACAAAGAGGATATTCAGGCACATATGGGAAGGATATGTAGAAGAAGCAGAACACCTAAGACATACACCTTATTGTAAAGAAGTATATGAGAGAAGGAAAGAGACAATAGAGAGAGTGTTTGCGGACTTGAAGGAGAAGCATGGTTTGCGATGGACAACATTAAGAGGGAAAGAAAAATTGTCCATGCAAGCGATGCTTGTTTTTGCTGCCATGAATTTAAAGAAAATGGCCTTATGGTTATGGAGGAAGGGCAAAGGGCCCTTTGACATTTCAAAACTTTATCCATTATTTGGAGTTTTAAAGAAAATTTTATCCAGATATATACAGCCCCTGCTTTCGGTACTAAGAAAACAGGGGCTAAAATTTTGCTTTGTCAACAAACTGAGGCTGAAGATTCCTCTTCAGCCCTCGTCAACGTCTATTTTGCCATCTCTCTCATCCATCTCTTTTTCTGCAAATCTTATCATCTTTTTTACCATATTGCCGCCTATCTTTCCCACTTCTCTCGTAGTCATGTTTTCCCATCCGCGTTTTTCAATATCGTCATCCAGATGCAATTCCTCTGCCACTTCCTGTTTTAAAGAATCCAGCTCATCTTCGGCTTTAGGGTATAATTTTTTTCTTTTACCCATAAAATCCCCCCAAATTTCTTTTGTCTTTATTTTCCCCTAAAGCCTTTGCCAAAATACATGAAAAAACCCGGAAAAATCCGGGCTATGCTTCTTTTATTGCTTCAGTTGGGCAAGAACTCATTGCATCTCTTACACAGTCTTCTAAATCTGCTGGCACTTCATCTACAGTTGCATGGGATTTGCCATCTTCATTCCAGTCAAAAACGTCTGGGCACATGTCTATACAAACCCCACAAGCTATGCATTCATCTTGGTCAACATATACTTTCATCACACTTACCTCCCAATTATTATGTAAAATTTTACACATACATTATACCATTGATATCAGTTTTCTTCAATAGATTCTGACGTAAAAAAAATAAGGCTATTGCTTCATACAGCAACAGCCAGCAAGTCTTTTAAAAAATTATTGAGCAAATGTATGTCTTTTTGGTCCAGTTCGTTTAGATAAGTATAAAACTTCTTCACATTTTCGGATAAAACCTTGTCTACATCACTCTTAATTCTGTTGTAAAGCGAAGCCCCAAGAACAGTTCCCACAAATAAAATCAAAGAAGAAGTAGGATTGACACAAGCAAGAATATTACTTTCTATGCTTTCAAGAGAAATGCCTGTCATCATTCTGAGTTTTAACAGAAAAGCTGCAATAGCATAGGCACAGAATTCCAATGGCTTTGAAGCGTGAAACATCTCATGCAACAGCTCCTCTAACGAAGCACTTTTGCCATTTTTTACTCTGTCTATCAGATTATCTCTTAAAATCTTCCATTCGTTATTTTCTACTCTTTCAAACAATTGATAAGCCTTCTCCGTAGGCACAAACCTCACTGTAGACCTGCCCTGGCTTTTCCCTTCTTCTAGGTAGTATTCCGCTTTTACATATTCACCTTTTTCCAATTCTTTTAAAACGTCGTAAGCTGTCCACTTGCTGATTTTCATCTTTTCAGCCACATCGCTATAATGAACTGGTTCTTTCTTTTCCTCATATAACTCAGTTACAGCCTTTAGAAACTCCTTTCTCCTATTTGTCAGCATTTTTGCACCTCATCGTCTAATAAGTTATACCTAATTTATAAGAAATTTCGACAAAAGTGTCAAGCCTCTTTTTTCACTGCCGCTCTTGCTGCCATCTTTTCCTCCCAAATTTCATCAGCAACTTTGCCCCAATTATCAGCTACTACCCTTAAATCCTCATACAGATTTTCTATGTGAGAAGCTTCGCTTGCTTCTGTGTGTTTTGCTTTTGATTCTCTGACTATCTCTAGAAGCTTCTCAGGATTGTCAATGAGAGGACATGGCCTTAAATGGTTTGGATTAAAAGGCTGTCTTTTTCTATAAGCCTTCATAATAGGAGACTGCAATGCCTCTAAAAGACTTACTTCGTTTATATTAACATTGGAGTAATGGATAAACGCACAGGGCTCTACTTCTCCTGCTGCATTTATGTGTAGATACCTTCTTCCTCCTGCAATGCATCCACCGCTGTATTCTCCGTCATTCCAGAAGTCAATTGCAAAAAGTTCCTTTGTAGCCCTTATATAATTTATCCTCTCGTACATGTATTTTCTTTGCTCAGGTGTCACCATGAAGCTTATATCTGGGTCTCTGCCTATAGGAATATAAGTAAAATACCAAGCAAAGGCAGCACCTTTATCTATCATCATGTCTACAAATTCGTCACTTGAAACTTCCTCTACATTAGTTCTTGTGTATGTAGCTGAATATCCAAAGAGCACTCCATTTTCTCTCATCAAATCCATTGCCCTCATTACTTTATCAAAAGTGCCCTGACCGCGTATTGCATCATTTGTCTCTCTGAAGCCATTAATACTTACTGCAAAAGTGATATTGCCAACTCTTTTTACTTCTTTTATCATGTCCTCATCAATCAACGTTCCATTGGTAAACAAGTGGAATACTTGGTTTTTATGTCTTTCAGCAAGCTTTATAATGTCTTTCATCCTAACAGTAGGCTCTCCACCAGACAAAACTATAAAATATATGCCCAGCTCTTCTGCTTCTGTACATACTCTATCCATCACTTCAAAAGAAAGATTGTGAGGTTTGTACTGTCCTGCCCAACACCCTACGCACCTTAAGTTGCAAGCTTCCGTCGGGTCCATTAAAATTGCCCATGGAATGTTGATATCATATTTCTCCTCCAGTTCTTTTTGCTTTGGAATACCTTTTAGACTGGCATTTATAAAGAAATTGACGCCTATAGTTTTTATAATGTTTTTGTCAATATTTTTAAGAAGTTTCATTGCAAATCTGTACCAATTGCTGTCTTTGTCATCTAAAAATCTCTTCACACTTTCTATTTGCTGTTTATGTTGTGGCATTATTGCAATTTTTGACAGAAGATTAGCTATTTTGTCTAAATTTTTTTCTGGGTCTTTTTCTACATAGTTAATAACAGCACTGACAAGCGGGTCAATCACATTCATCATAACTCCTCCTCTACTTTATTTTTTGTTCCCAAAAAATCAAATTGACCCAAAAAACCCAAATTCCATTTCAAACATATTATACCACTTTAAAAATAATATTTCAACTATAATCTATTTTATTTTATGCACATTTTTCTCTTTTATTTGCCTAATTGAACGTCTCCTCCAAAAACTCCAATTACTTTCTCTCCCTTGTAGACAGGAATTGCTATTGTCACGCAAATTTCATTTGTCGCCAAAGAAATGTAAGGCTCTGTTACTGTCACTTCCCCCTCAATAGCCCTCTGAAACCAGGTTCTGTGATACACATTAGATATATCAACTTCAACAGAAATCGCTTTTATATCTCCATTTCCCAGTATTGAAAACGCCAATTCAAAATTAGGATATCTTTTCACAATATCCATGATTATATCCTTTGCTCTATCTCCAAACAACTCTTCTCCTTTTTCTTCCGCTATCCTTTGCAGTATTTTTTTTGCCTCTTCTACTCTTCTCTTTTGTTCCACTGTAAGTTTTACTGTTCCTGAGAACTTCTTCACCAGATTTTGAAGTTTTTCAGCAAAGCTATTCAAGCGGTTCATCATCTCTCTTAGCTCTTCCATAGAAGACACCTGTTCTTCTGTAGAAGCCAAGGTCTCCTCCGTATTCGCTGCAGTCTCCTGTGTCACTGCTGCAATCTTATGATTTAATTCCGCAATCTCTTTTATTTTTTCGTATTGAGAATTGACAAGGCCGTCCACAAAAACAACTGCCTCCACCACATTTTCACTTGCATTTACAACGCTTTCTAGTTTGTCTTTTACCTGATTTGCATAAGATAAATTTTCCAATACTCCTTTAATCTCTTCCTCCAATTTCACTGAAACCTCTTTTATTTTATCTTGAATGCTTTTTGTGAGAAGCACTATTTCCCCTGCTGCAGAAGCTGACTGCTCTGCAAGTTTTCTCACCTCTTCCGCTACAACTGCAAACCCTTTTCCATGTTCCCCCGCTCTTGCTGCTTCAATTGCTGCATTTAATGCCAGTAAATTTGTCTGGTCAGCAATTTTGTTTACCATCCCGATTATGTCAGTTATTTTATTTGCCCTTTCTCTTAATTCAGATACTTCCTCTATAAGTTTTTTGTTTTTATTAGCACTTTCCTCCATCCTCTTCATTAGTTCTAGCATAATCTCTTCATTTTCTTTAATCTCTTTTTCCATACTAATACTTAAATTCTTTGTCTCTTCAAATTTATTCTTAACCTTCTCATTCACCTCAAAAGCCTCACTGGCGTTTTTGGCTGTCTTCTGTGCAGCTACCGCTTGTTCCTCTGCTCCTTTTGCAATTTCTTCTAAAGCAGTTGAAATTTCTTTTGCAGCAGTGGTAACGTTATCAATTGCAATCATCAATTTTTTTGAACCCACCACTGTTTGCTCTGCGGTCTGCTGAGACTCCATAATAAGCGTTTTAAAATTTTCCAAGAAGCTATTGAGAGATTTAGCCAGTTCTTTTAACTCTTTATCGCCTTTTATGTCAACTTTTCTTGACAGGTCCCCTTTTGCAATTGAATCAATTGCCTCTTTCATTTCCCTTAACACAGAAACTACTCGTTTCCTGCTTGTCCACCAGTACAAATAATTTATCACTAAAATAATTGCAACAGCTATTGCTGCATAATAAAAAATAAACATAAAATTCCTCCTCCTCTTCTGGTATCTAACTAAAAAATCGGCATTTGTAAAAAAATATTAATAATGCTCTTATATTTTTATTTCTACAAACTCACTCGTTTTCCTCCTTTTAAAAAAACAAAAAGGGGCATCATAAGCCCCTCTTCACACGTCAAGACAGCTTCCCCCTATAAATTCTCTTATGATTGAATTGGGTGGAATGGCAAGTTCATCCTCTATGGGGTAAAAATAGCTTAAAAATTCCAGCATTTCTTTTGCAATAGAGTAAGCAGGGTCATCTTTGGAAACCTTCTTTAAAAGGGGTTCAGCGTATTTTTTTAATACAGGAAGTTCATAGGGCAAGAAGGAGTTGAACATGACATCCGCTTGCTCCTGATATGGGAAAATCCAGCGTTCTTCTCCTTTCCTCACCCTAGGCCACATATTTATAGTCTCCGCCGCATCTGTAGACCTAAATTGACTGTCCCTAACTATTCGCCTTATAAGCCTTGTCTGAGAAGTTGGAATTCTATTGTGTTCATCTAAATTAAGCTGAGTTATTGCGCTTACATATATTTTATACTTATTGTCTTTCGGAATTTGGATAGTAAGCTTTTCATTAAGTCCATGAATTCCCTCCATAAGGATAATCTGATTTTTCTCAAGTTTAACTTTTCTCCCTACAGGCTCTCTCTCCCCTGTTTTAAAATTAAAAATAGGGATTTCTACTTCTTCACCCTGTATAAGTTTTATCAAATGTTCATTAAAAAGCGGCAAATCTAGGGCATCGATAGATTCGAAGTCGTAATTGCCAAACTCATCCCGAGGAGTAAGCTCTCTTGGAACAAAATAATTGTCCAGAGAAATAGCAAAAGGCTTTAACCCGTTTACCTTAAGCTGTACGCTAAGCCTATGAATGAAAGAAGTCTTTCCTGAAGAAGAAGGTCCAGCAATAAGGACTATCTTTATCATTTTATTTGAAGCGATGTAATCAGCTATTTTTGAAATTTTCTTCTCGTGAAAAGCCTCGGAAACCAGGATTAAATCTCTTGCTCCTCCTCTTTTTATGAGGTCATTTAAAGAAGCCACATAATTTATATCCAATATATGAGCCCATTCTTCTGCCTCTTTAAATACAGAAGCAAGTTTTGGAACATCCACAAATACAGGAAGAGAACGTGGATTGTAGATATCTGGTGCAATCAAAATGACTCCAGGGAAATAAAATCTTATGTCAAATACTTTTAAATACCCTGTTGATGGAACGCAAGGACTGTAAAAAAAGTCAACTGTGCCATCACAGTAATAAACGGGTACTTTCTCTTTATCAGTATCTTTAAAAAGCCTAACTTTTTCCATTAAACCTTCTTTTTCAAAAAGCCTTATGGCTTCTTCTCTAGGAAGCATTTTTCTCTCTATTTTCAAATTCTTATCTATTATTTCCTTCATTTTATCCTTAATCGATGCTACTATCTTATTGTTTATGGAATAACCGTGAATTTCACAGTACAAGCCTTTCCCGAGGGAATGTTCTATTGTAACAGTAGCACCTGGTAGAAGCTCTTTTACAGCCTTTATAAACACAAAAGTAAGACTTCTCCTATATATTCTTGTCCCTTCTTCTACAGTAGTATCCACAAATTCTACTACACTGTCCTCAGAAATTGTACAATTCAAATCCCTCAATTCGTTATTCACTTTCGCTGCCACTATTATTCCGTTATAAAGGTGTTCAAAATCTCTAGCAATGTCTTCTAACCTAGTATTTTCAGGGTATTCGTATTCCCTGTCTTTGACGATAATTTTCATAAAAATTCACCTCGACACTATTATACTCCAATTTTATAAAAAAATAAAAGCCCCAAAAAGGGGCTTTTAACTTTACCCACGGAGCCGTACGGCTATGTTTTCATCCCTGCTCTCGCAGGTGGGTACCCTGTCACCAGCTTCTGAAGTCCTGTTTTTTACAGGCATTTCATCCACTGATGAACCCGGATTCCCGTATGGGTTGCGTTGGGTGAAAACAAATTAGCCCGCTACAAACCCCACAGGAACTTCTGTTTTTCGTTTACAATTATAGTTTACACCAATTCTCATAAAAATGCAACAAAAATTTAAAAATAACAATGGTATAATAAATTAAAAAGAGGTGGTTTTATGAGGTGCAACCTGTGCCCCAGAAAGTGCAATGTGGATAGGTCAGTAGAGCGGGGCTTTTGCGATATGCCGTGGCAGGCCAAAATTTCAGATGCTTTTTCGCATTACGGGGAAGAACCTTTTATAAGCGGAAAAAAAGGTTCTGGCACTGTATTTTTTAGTGGCTGCAATTTAAAATGCGTATTTTGTCAAAATTATGAAATAAGTCAGTATCAGCTTGGCACTTTTGTAACAGAGGAAGAACTGGCAGAGATATTTTTAAAGCTTCAATCAAAAGGAGCTCACAACATAAACCTCGTGACACCGACAATTCACGCTTACTCAATAAAAAAGGCTCTTGTTCTTGCAAAAGAAAAGGGACTTAAAATTCCTGTTCTTTACAATACTAATGCCTATGAAAATGTTGAGACTATAAAGATGTTGGAAGGTCTCATTGACATATACTTACCTGACCTTAAATATTATGATGATGAGATAGCTGTGAAATACTCAGAAGCACCTGATTATTTCAAGTACGCTACTCAGGCAATATTGGAAATGGAAAGACAAGTAGGAGTACCAGAATTCGATGAAAATGGGGTTATAAAGAAAGGGCTTGTAATAAGGCATCTGGTAATGCCCGGATATGTAGAGGACACTAAAAAAATCCTCCTCTGGATAAAAGAAAACCTGCCTAGGGGAGTATACGTAAGCCTTATGAGTCAGTACACCCCTTACTACAAGGCAAGGAACTACCCTGAAATAAATCGAAGACTGCATCCTAAAGAATATAAAGAAGCTGTTGAGTTTTTCTTTAAAATTGGACTTAAAAATGGAATCTTTCAAAATTTATAAAAGCTCAAAAAGTCTTTTTATATCCTCTGGGAGAGGAGCATAAACTGAAATCACTTTCTCTTTTAGAGGATGGAAAAAAGTAACTCTATAGGCATGAAGAGCAGGCCTTTCAATGTAGGAAGTAGGTTTTCCATACAAGTCATCTCCCACTATGGGATGTCCTATATAGCTAAGATGAACTCTTATCTGATGGGTTCTACCGGTAGCAATTTTGATTTTCAAAAGCGAAAATTCCTCTGCCGCTTTTAGCGATTTGTAATAAGTGATAGCCCTATCCCCTTCTTCTGAAACCTCTCTTTCAATTGTCATAAAAGATTTTCTTTTGATGGGCACATCAATAATTCCTTCCCCCTCCAACTTTCCATTCACTATAGCATAGTAAAATTTGCTCATAGGTTTTACAATCTGAAGGTAATACTGCATAAAAGGTTCTTTTGCAAAAATGACAATACCGGAGGTGCCCTTGTCTAATCTGTTAACAGGCCTTATTAGAGTTTTTATACCTTTTTTCTCAAAATAATAGGCAACTCCATTAGCCAGCGTTCCTTCTCTATACCTTCTTGTAGGATGTACTACCATACCTGCAGGCTTATCCACAATCAAAATTTCATCATCCTCATAGCAAATTGAAAGCTCCATCTCCTGAGGCAGTATATCAGAAGAAGTGTCAAAAAGGGAAAGTTCTATCACATCTCCTTCTTTTAAAACCCTCTTTACATTTTCTTTCTCACCATTTACGCGCATCTCTCCATGCCATTTATACATCTTAATCAATCTTGTTGAAAAGCACTTCCTCTTCAAAAAACCCTCTAAAGTAAGGCCTTCTGCACTTTTTTCCACAACAAGTTTCATCTTCTCACCATTTTCTTTAAAATTTATGCTATAATCTAAGTAAAACAACTAGTTGGTGATGTTATGAAAAAAATAATAGTGGGTGTAGGTGGAATAGTTATAAAAGAAAATAAAGTACTTCTTGTGCGCCATACTTATGGCAGTTTTAAAGGAAAGTGGATAATACCCGGCGGACACGTGGAGGCCGGAGAAAATATAGATGACGCCATTTTAAGAGAAATAAAAGAAGAAACCTCTATTGATGCAAAAGTAAAAAATATAATTTCTGTAAGGAGCATAATCCTGCCAGATGGCAGTTCGGAAATATACATAGTGTTCCTTTTGGACTACATCTCTGGAACACCAACGCCTGACAATATAGAAAATGACGCTGCCGAATTCTTTGACATAGAAAAAGCCATAAGGGATGAAAAGGTAGTTTACCTTTCCAGATATCTCATTGAAAAAGTGTGGAGAAAAAATTACAATTCTCTCACACTTGACCCTATTTACCCTTTTAACAACTCGAAATTCAAACTCTTTTGCTGAGCCTCTCTTTTAAAGACTTCATCCAGTATATCTGTATCATAGTACACAGCTCCACATTTTTTGCACACATAAGCTGGAACATTTTTGAAAATCTTAGTTTTCTTCCCTTTTACTATTTTATATTCTACCTCTTTTATTTCTATTTCTCCTCCACAAAAACATTTTTCCAATTCCGCTTCACTCCTCAATTTCTCTTTTGTTAGTACTTTTTTATTATACCATATTTTTCGACATTTTTATTAAAAAATTTGCTCTTTTTATGACCCTCAACAAAGTTTTAAAACCTTGAAAAAATTTTTGAAAGGTGCTAGAATTTTATTAGAAATTACAATTTTATACTTAATAAGATATTTTTTTGCAATTCAATCACCCTAAAATTGCAAAAATTACTTCTAAATCTAAAAAGGAGGCCTCATAAATGCTTAACCTTGAAAGATTTGGTTTAATCAATTTTAAAAACGTTTACCGAAATTTGCCCGTAGCAAAACTGATAGAAGAAGCCGTAAAAAGAGAGGAAGGAGTACTTGTAAATAACGGCGCCTTTAATGTGTACACTGGAAAATACACAGGTCGATCTCCAAATGACAAGTTCATTGTAGACGAACCAGAAGTTCATGAGGATATATGGTGGGAAAATAACAAGCCTATTTCTGTAGAAAAGTTTGAAAAGCTGTACAATAGGCTTATTGCCTATCTACAAAACAGAGACCTTTTTATTTTCGACGGATTTGTAGGTGCAGACCCTCAATATAGAGTCTCCATAAGAGTGATAACAGAATACGCTTATCAAAGTTTAATGGCAAGACAGCTTTTCATACGCCCCACCGAAAAAGAATTACAAAATTTTGTCCCGGAATATACTTTAATCGCAGCACCTCGCTTTAAAGCAATCCCCGAAATTGACGGTGTTAACTCTGAGGCTTTTATCATCTTAAGTTTTACAAAAAAGCTCATAATTATTGGAGGCACCCAGTACGGTGGAGAAATCAAAAAATCCATATTCACTTTAATGAACTACCTTATGCCTAAAAAAGGCGTGCTTTCCATGCATTGTTCTGCTAATATAGGAAAAGACGGTGACACAGCCCTTTTCTTCGGCCTCTCCGGTACAGGAAAGACCACTCTCTCTGCAGACCCTGAAAGATTTTTAATTGGCGATGATGAACACGGATGGTCTGAAAGAGGGATTTTTAATTTTGAAGGAGGCTGTTACGCTAAATGCATCAATCTATCAAGAGAAAAAGAGCCACAGATATGGGATGCAATAAGATTTGGCGCAATTCTTGAAAACGTTGTATACGATGAAGCCACAAGGGAACTTGACTACACAAGTGACAAAATCACTGAAAACACGCGAGCAGCATATCCAATTGACTTTATACCTGGAGCAGTTCAAAGCGGGATAGGAGGACATCCTAAGACTATAATATTTTTGACTGCAGATGCGTTTGGAGTACTGCCTCCTATAGCAAAACTCACAAAAGAGCAGGCAATGTACTACTTTCTGTCCGGATATACCAGTAAACTCGCTGGAACAGAAAGGGGAATTACAGAGCCACAAGCCACTTTTTCCACTTGCTTTGGTGCTCCCTTCTTACCTTTACCTCCAATGGTATATGCTAAAATGCTTGGAGAAAAAATTGAAAAATACGACACAAAAGTCTTTTTGGTGAATACTGGATGGTCAGGAGGCCCTTATGGAATTGGAAAGCGAATAAACTTAGAATACACCAGAAAAATGGTATCTGCTGCCTTAAAAGGAGAATTAGATAAAGTAGAATTTACCAAAGACCCTATATTTAATCTTAACATCCCTGCTTTTTGTCCCGGAGTACCTTCTGAAATCTTAAACCCCAGAAATACATGGAAAGATAAAGAAGAGTATGATAAAACGGCGAAAAGACTAGCCCAAAGGTTTATAGAAAATTTTCAAAAATACAAAGACGTAAGTGAAGAAATAAAAAATGCTGGCCCGAAAGGGTAAAAACTAGTTCTCTCTGCGCATCGCAGAGAGAACTTTTTATTTGCCTTTTACATATTATGAAATTGAACCTGCATAAAGGAGGTCGTAAATATGCCTGGCAAACCTGGAAAGCAAAAAAACTCTGAAAGCCAATGGATATGGATTATAATAATAATCTTGATAATACTCCTCTTTGTACCTGGCATAATCATATTTGAAGACCCTAAAGAAGAAAAAGTGTAGACCCTAAAAAGCGGCATTTTGCAATTCAAGCGAAATGCCGCTTTTATTTCCCTTTCAATTTTAAAATCTCTTCCATTCTCTCTTTTAACTTTTTCTCAAAACCTGAATCCGTGGGAATGTAATATCTTCGACCCTTAAGATTTTCGGGCAGGCATTCCATATCAGTGACTTTCTCTTCAAAGTCATGGGCGTATTTGTAACCCTCTCCATACCCCAATTCTTTCATCAACTTTGTAGGGGCATTTCTCAAATGCATGGGAACCGGCTCGGCAAAAGTCTCTTCTGCATCTTTTTTCACCCTGTTGTAAGCTACATAAAGGGCATTGGACTTGGGAGCCAAAGCGAGATATACAGCTGCTTGAGCAAGATTTACACTGCACTCTGGCATGCCTATGTAGTGAGAAGCTTCATAGGCAGCAATAGCTACAGAAAGAGCTTGTGGATCTGCTAGCCCTACATCTTCTGAAGCAAATCTTATCATCCTCCTCGCGATATAGAGTGGGTCCTCCCCTGCTTCCAACATCCTTGCCATCCAATAAAGGGCAGCATCCCAATCGCTATTCCTCAATGACTTATGAAAGGCTGAAATCAAATTATAATGCTCTTCTCCTGCCTTGTCGTAAAGAAGCGCTTTTTTCTGCATCACATCAGAGAGTATTTCATCCGTTACAACTCTTTTCCCGTTCACGACATTAGCTGCCATTACAGCCATCTCCAAAGTATTAAGGGCTACCCTCGCATCCCCATTAGAAAAAAGAGCAATTTTTTCAAGTTTTTCTTCGTCGATTTCTACATTGTAAAGCCCAAGGCCTCTCTCCTCATCTTTTAGCGCCCTTTTTAGAATAATCATTATATCCTTAACATCCAAGGGTTTCATCATAAAAACTTTAGACCTGGACAAAAGAGCTGAATTTACTTCAAAAGACGGATTTTCTGTAGTAGCTCCAATCAGTATTATATTTCCTTTTTCTACATGAGGCAAAAAAGCATCCTGTTGCGCTTTGTTAAATCTGTGAATTTCATCTATAAACACAACAGTTCTCTGCCCGTACATAGCATCTCTTTCAGCTTGGGCCATTATTTCTTTTATTTCTTTTATTCCAGAAAGTACAGCGCTAAAATTGACAAATTTAGAATTTGTCATATTGGCTATAATCATAGCAAGAGTGGTTTTGCCAACGCCAGGTGGACCCCAAAGTATCATAGAAGTTATGCTGTCCTTTTCTATCAGTTCTCTTAGAGCTTTACCCTTTCCCAAAATATGCTCCTGTCCAACAAACTCATCTAAGGTCCTTGGCCTCATTCTATCTGCTAGAGGCCTGTTGTTATCAAACTTGGCATCAAATATAGAAGTTTGTTTATACATGGTTCATCACCGCTAAGCCTTATTTTTATGCTTTTTTCTCCTCTTTTCCTTTAATTTAAATTTTATTGTTATCTTAATAAAATCGTCTTCTAAAAATTCTGCGATCGCAAAATCTTTCCCAACAAATTTAACCGCAGCATAGGCATAACTGCCAAATTTGTCATACAGCCTTCCTGCACTATAACACCCTCTGGGAACTGTTCCCACACTGTTTGCCACATAGCCGACTTTACCTAAATAAGGCAAAGTAACTGCTATAGCCTCATCATCGTAATCATTGTTATAATCTTTTTCCAATTTCACTATCATGCCCGGCTTTAAAATCTTTGAGCTGTAATAATTATTTAACCCTGTTATAGCAAAATAAATTGAATCCATATTTTATTCACTCCTTTAAAACTTTAAATCTCTTTCATTTATCTTCAGTAGCTCAAGTGTCTTTTCCCACAATTTTCTCTGAACTTCTCTGTCGTAAGTAATAGGTTTTGACTTTGAGGGCTTGCCATTGTCAAAATACACTCCCGTAACATTGTGAGCCTCAATATATTTTATTGCATCAATTACATTTTTAGCCCCTTCCTCTATGCTTGCCCCAATCGCTCCCCAATTTTCTATCAAAAGCTTTGTATTTATAACTCCTGGATGTAAGCAGTTTACATATATTTTGCCTTTCAACATCTCTGCAAGATAATAGGTAAATAGGGTTATATACAATTTAGAAAGGGAATAAGCTTTGTATCCGTCGTATCCTTTTTCAAGCTGCAAATCTTCAAAGTCAATTGAAGATGCATGAGCCATAGAACTTACATTAAGCACATATTTTATATCTACCCCTTCATTAATCAAGGAAATCGTGAGGTAAAAAGGTGCCAGATAATTGACCATAAAAGTTCTCTCAAAACCCTCTTCAGTAACTTTTCTTTCCTTTTCAAAAGTAGCGGCATTATTTAAAAGCAGGTCTACTTTTGAAAAATTATCTTTTATCTCTTTTACCAACTTCTTTAAATCTTTCAAAGAGGAAAAGTCAGCTTTTATTTTAAAAACACTTTTTCCTGTCAAATCCCTTATTTCGTCTGCAACTTTTTTTAGTCTAAGTTCGTTTCGCCCGTGGATTATGACATCATAGCCGTGAAAAGCAAGCCTTTTAGCTACTTCTCTTCCTATGCCATCCGTAGCCCCTGTTATAAAAGCAATTGCCACAAAAAATCCCTCCTTTTTCTCCCATAATACCACAATAGATAACAATTATCAATTCAAATTAATCTCTAATTTGCTTAAGAAAAAAGCAATCCAAGATAAACAGTCCTCTCCTCTCCAATGAAGCTCAAACTCCTTATGTAAATTTTCATGTATGGAAATCTACTCTGAAAACGCAGTTAAAGTTCCAACATCACTGAATACAACGCCCCAAAGGCTTATCGGACTATTTATATTATCCCCTATTGCCCTTTTTAAAAAGCCTCTTTATAAGTATTGCTGGAACAAACGCAAATATCCCAAAAACCACTCCTAATTCATCTTTTAAATTGCTATTAGAAAAAGGTTTACCTGAAATCCTCATTCTTAAAGCGTGGAAAGCATTGCCGTGAGTATTTCCTACCATGATAGCTCTTATAGCCTTCATTATGCTGTAGGTATATTCCTCTCCATAAGTCTCTAAAAGCCTCTTATAAGCTTCTGGATCTGGATTGCCCGCAGTTTCAGCATAATGCTCAGCAAACATCAGCGCTACCACCTGATCTTCTGGCACATCCCCAAACTCTCCATTTAGCAACTTTTTAATTTCTTCATTGGACATACCAGATTTTAAAGCCATCTGCGCGTGAAAATAACTGCAATAAGGACATCCATTCACCTGCGTCACTGCTAACATAATTCTCTCTATGAAATCCTTGCTAAGCTTCACTTTTTTTGAAGGCTTAGAAAGTCCTCTATCTGTCAAAAAATCCTCCACAAATCTATAAAAAGTCTTTACATCGTAAAACCTATGTTCTTTTTCCTCTGTCATTCTTTCTCTCCCCTTTTACGCAAATTTAACATCCTAATGCAATTATACTCTATTTCCCAAAAAACAAAAAATTTGTCACACATTTAACCAAATATCACTTTCCCAGCTTCTTTTAAAATTTCACTCTTCATAAAAACCTTTTTCACAATCTTTTCTATCACATTCTCCTCTCCCTCCATTACTGCCTCTGTCTTAACCTTTTCCCTAACTTTCTCCATTAATTCGCCATAAGTGTAAATTTTAAATCTATCTATCTTGTAAGACTCAGCTAAATTCTCTAACAAATACAAAAATATTTCTTCATAACTAGAACTAGCTCCTAAATTCAAAAGAGCAGAAAGCTTAGGAATTATAAATTCAAAAAGAGCTCTTTTGTCAGGCACTTCTTCGCTAATATCAAAAATCTCTTTTAGTTTTTTTATCTTCTCTTTCTCCAAGTTCAAAAGATAATGGATAAAAAATTCTTCTTTTTCATCCTCCTTTATGTAGTATTTACTGCCCTTCAACCTTCTTAGAGCCTTCAAACCATCGTAATAGCCTAATGTAAGATTATACCTGGCAGTTTCTTTATCAAATTCTAAAATTCCCCCCAAATCCTCTTTTGGAGAGATAATAAGCACATTAAGACCTGTAAAGCCAATTTTCTTCACAATTCCAAAACTTCCTGTCCTTATGATTATTAAGTCCTTATAGCCTTTATCTATGAGCAAATTGGCAGGAAGGTTGTTGTACACACCCCCATCTAAAAAACTTTTCCCATCAATCTTTTCTCTTTTAAAAACTGGCAAGTAAGCACTTGCCATCAAATAGTCTATAAGTTTGCCGTAAGGTATATCTTCAATGTAGAGTTCCATCGGTTTTAAATCGCTTAAGGACACTGTCACAATAGCAAAATCCTTTCCTGAATTTCTTATTTTCTCCTCATCTAAAACTTCTTCTAACAGATTTCTTAAAGGGGTTATGTCCAAACCGCCTTCCCTTATTATCCCCCTCAACCTCTGTATCAGAAGAAGAATATCTTCCCTATCCAACTTTCCTTTCTTAAATTTCTCTATCTCCTCATCGCTTGCTTTTATCACCCTAGAGTAAGAGATATTTTCCCATATTTCATAAGCTTTATCAAAATCTCCTTGAACTAGAATTGCTCCGTTAAGTGCTCCAACAGAAGTCCCTGCAATCCCTTTTACTTCTATTCCTTCCTCAATTAATGCTTTATAAACTCCAATCTGATAGGCCCCTCTTGCTCCTCCCCCTTCTAAAACCACTCCGTACATACTTCTCACCCCTTTTCGCATCTACAACATAAAAGTATACCATACTTTACCTGGGAAATAAATAAAAGCAGATGAGACCACCTGCTTTCACAGTTCAGGCATATCTTGAATATCAAGCATCTCTCCTACAGCTACTTTCTTTTTTATTCAACCTCTTACATAAATATTTATCAAATTGTAAGACTCTTTAACCTTTTTATTCTCTCTTCAATTGGTGGATGAGTTGCAAAAAGATATTCTACTTTTCCAAAAGGGTTTGATATAAACATGTGAGCAGTGGCACTGGAAGCAGTTCTCATTGGCCTTGTATAATTTCCTATCTTTTCTAAAGCGGAAGCGAGTCCGTAAGGGTCCCTCACAATGTAAGCCCCTGTAGCATCCGCCAGATATTCCCTTTGCCTTGAAATAGCCGACCTTATTATTAAAACTACAATAGGTGCTATTATAGAGAGTATGAGCCCTATTAGGAGAAGAATAATGCCAAGGTTGTCATTTTTATCCCTTCTTCTTTCCCCTCCTATTCCCCACCACATGCTTCTTAAAAAGACATCCCTTAGAAGTATGATGAGCCCAGCTACTATTGCTACCACGGTCATAAGGAGTATATCTCTATTTCTTATGTGAGACATCTCATGGGCTATAACTCCCTGCAGTTCTTCCCTATTCATCATCTGCAAAAGCCCTGTAGTAACACATATGGAAGCATGTTTGGGGTCTTTTCCGGTAGCAAAAGCGTTTGGCTGAGGTTCATTCATTATATACACTTTCGGCTTAGGCACTCCAGCCGCAAGAGCCACTTCCTCCACTATGTTGTGAAGTACATAAAATTTCTCCGGATCGGCGGGCACAGCTCCTACCGACGTTAAAGCTATTTTATCAGACTGCTCATAGGCTATCCAGTTGTATAGCACAATAAAAATTGCTAAAAAGATGATGCCTGTAATTCCCCAGTTAAAATACCAGACAAAAAAATAGCCCACTGCAAAGAGTATGAGGGAAAAGAGAACTATAAAAAGATATGTTTTCCTCACATTTTCTGCCTGAAGTTCATACAATGTCCTCTTTGTCATGCGCATCATCCCTTACAATTTAAAATTGAACATTAATAGGGCCTCTTTCCCCTTCATCTACTGGGTAATATTCTTTTGGAGTCAAACCCATCATTTTAGCCACAATAGAAGCTGGAATTCTTTGCTGAGCCGCATTGTACTGCATAACCACATCATTGTAAAACTGGCGTGCAAATGCTATCTTGTTTTCCGTGTTAGTCAATTCTTCTTGAAGTTTTAAGAAGTTTTCATTAGCTTTCAATTCTGGATAATTCTCTGCAACAGCAAATAAAGTCCTCAAAGCCTGAGTAATTTGGTTATTTGTATCTCCAACTTCCTTTACGCTTTCTGCCCCCATCGCTTTAGCCCTGAGTTCTCCTAATTTTTCAAAAATCTCTCTCTCATGAGCTGCATATCCCTTCACTGTGTTTACAAGATTTGGTATTAAATCGTACCTCCTCTTTAACTGAACGTCTATCTGCGCCCAAGCATTCTCTACTCTGTTTCTCAAATTGACAAAACCGTTGTAAGTCAAAATAAACCACAGCACTATCACCGCAATAATACCCAAAATTATCCACGTCATCTGGAATGCCTCCTTAAAATTCTCTGCAACTTAATTTTATTATAACCTTCCAGAAAAAGCAACAAAATTAAAATTTTTTTAAGTCCTTGTAGGACTTAAGTCCATAAGCTGATTCTGCTTCTTTTACAGCTCTTACAATGGCCCTCTCCACTGCTTTAACTGCTAAAACGCCTACTGAAGTGGGGTCTACCTTCACTTTCCCTGTTGCCATGACAAAAATTGTGTCACCATCAAACATGGTATGTACAGGCTTTATAGCTCTTGCATATCCATCATGAGCCATTGAAGCCACTTTATTAGCTTCTGCCTTACTTAGCATTGCATTTGTGATTATAACTCCTATCGTAGTATTATTGGGAAAAACATTTTTCTCTCGGCCAATATTCTCTATAATCGCTTCCTCTGTGCTTATTATCTTTTCTCCTCTTTCATCCAGCAAGCCCGCTATAACTTCCCCGGTCTCCGGGTCAAAGACATCTCCCAGTGCATTTACCGCTACCACCGCTCCAACCTTAAGCTCTCCTGCCTGAAGTGCATAGCATCCTAGCCCGCTTTTCATAGCCCTTTTAATCCCCAAAAATTTTCCTACCGATGCTCCTGTTCCTGCTCCTTTATTCCCACAGGTAAATTCTCCTTTTTCAGCATTTACACAGGCTTTGTATCCCATTTCAAAATCCGGCCTTATATAAGGATTTCCAACGGCAAGGTCAAAAAGTATAGCACTGGCAACTATAGGTATTTTTAAAACACCTGTATCAAACCCTATCCCCTTTTCTTCCAAATACCTCATAACCCCAGAAGCCGCATCAAGTCCAAAAGCAGAGCCCCCTGCTAGAACTACAGCATGAATCTTCTCTACAAGATTTTCTGACCGTATAAGGTCTGTCTCTCTTGTACCCGGCGCTCCTCCTCTTACATCCACTCCTGGAGTAGCCCCTTCCTCGCATATCACTACAGTACAGCCTGTGCCTGCTTCCACATTTTCTGCATTGCCTACTTTTATCCCTTCAATTTCCTTTATATCAATCTCTCTTACTGACATCTAACTACCTCCATTTCCAAACTAACTAACATGACTGTCTCCTCTCCTTAACTCTTTTCAAGAAGCCCTACTGACTCCACATGATAGGTGTGAGGAAACATGTCTATCGCCTTTACCTTTTTAACAGCATATCCTTTGTCGACAAACAACCTTAAATCTCTTGCAAAAGACTCTGGATTGCAGGAAACATAAATTATCTTCTCAGGTTCAAAATTTACAATGTCTTCTAGCGCTTTTGGATTAACCCCTGACCTCGGAGGATCTACTACCACTATATCTGGCTTCTCTTTTATTTCTCTCAATTTTTTTGACACGTCCCCAGCTATAAATACTGCATTTTCAAGGTCGTTTAAGGCAGCATTCTCCTTTGCCGAAAAAACTGCTTCTTCAACCAGCTCTATTCCTATAACTTTTCTCGCTAAAGGAGCCATTATTATACCTATAGTTCCTGTGCCACAGTAAAGGTCAAATATAGTCTTATTAGACACATCTCCCGCAAATTCTCTAACTGTAGAATATATCCTCTCAGCACCATAGGAATTCGTCTGGAAAAACGAAAAAGCGCTTATTTTAAACTTAAGCCCCAGCAATTCCTCTATCAAATAGTCCCTTCCATAAAGGACTTCCAGTTTTTCGCATATAACAGCATCAGACCAGGAATCATTGTAAGTGTGAAGAACCCCTACCAAGGTACTAGAAAAATTTGCACTTCTATAAAGTTCTACGAGGTCATCAAATTTGTGTTTAAGCTGAGTCGTGGTAACTATATTTATCAAAAGTTCCCCGTTTTTTGATGCCTTTCTCACCACAAGATGCCTGAGATATCCTTCATGGGTCTTTTTATCATAAAAAGGCAGGTTCTTTTCTAAAGCGTAATTGAAAGTGAGTGAAAGGGCTTTAGTAAAATCCTCGTCGACTATGTTGCACTTATCAGTCATAACTACCTCATAAAATTTTCCTTTTCTGTGAAGGCCTAAAGCTTTCTTCCCTTCCCTGTCAGTGCCAAAAGTATACTCCATTTTGTTTCTGTAGCCGTATACTTTTGGACTTCTTTCTATTCCCAAAAATTCAAAATCCTTTATCCCTTCTTTTTCAAGCAATTTTAAAACCACATCTTTTTTTATTTTCAACTGATTCTCGTAAGAGAGATTTTGATAAGTACACCCCCCACACTCCCCAAAATGAGGGCAAGGGCTTTCCACTTCAAAAGGGGACCTTTCAATGACCTCAACAATTTCTCCTTCTGCTCTTCTTTTCTTGCCTTTTTTGACCCTAACAGCAACTTTTTGACCTAAAATTCCTCCCCTTACTTTTAGAGGTTTTCCTTCGCAATACCCTACCCCATAGCCTTTAAAATCCATTTCTTCAATTTCAACTGTGACAATTTCACTTTTTTTCATTTCCTCATCCTCCTTCTTCCACTAACATTATACCCCAATTTCTTCGATATTTCTAATGATAATTTACAAAAAACCTTTACATAACCTAAACAAAATTGTATACTAAGATTTGGGCAAAAAATCAAACGAGGTGATCTAAATGGTACCTGATACTGTCGCAGGAGCCATATACCTTTCTATAGTAGATATGGTGCTGCTATCTTTGCTTTTACTCCTCATAGGTTTTATCCTCTCAAAAATATTTCCTTTATTCGGAAAACTGGAAAAATTTTTTAACACCAAAAAATAGAAGGAGTGTAGCAGATGAGATTTTTATTAAAGCTTTTTGAAGACATGCTTCAAACTACGGGTCTTGTTCACCTCACTTGTGGCAATGTCTTGCTCATATTTGTAGGAATAATTTTGATATATTTGGCAATTGTAAAAAAGTATGAGCCCTTTTTGCTACTTCCTATAGGGTTTGGCAGCATAGTGGCTAACATACCTGAAACAGGTTTATTGGACCCTGGAGGACTCATACACTTTTTTTACCTTGGGGTTGAAAAGGTTATCTATCCTCCTCTCATATTTTTGGGAGTAGGAGCAATGACAGATTTTGGACCTATGATTGCAAACCCCAGCATAATGATACTCGGGGCTTTTGCTCACATTGGAATATTTATCGCTTTAATTGGGGCAAAATTCTTAGGTTTTAGCATATTTGAAGCGGGCGCAATAGGGATAATTGGAGGAGCAGACGGCCCAATGGCAATCTATGTAACACAAAAACTAGCACCGCACCTTATGGCGCAAATCTCAGTAGCCGCATACTCCTACATGGCTTTAATGCCTTTAATACAACCACCTATAATGAAACTTCTCACCACAAAAAAAGAAAGGCAGATAATGATGAAACAGCTTCGCCCTGTGTCAAAAACAGAAAAAATCATTTTCCCCATATTTATAACCATTCTGATAGACCTGCTACTTCCTCCCATAGCCCCTCTTATTACCATGTTCATGCTGGGAAACCTTTTAAAAGAATCGGGAGTTGTTGACAGGCTTGCAAAAACGGCAAGTGGCGAATTTATGAACGTGATAACCATTCTTCTGGGAGTATCAATAGGTTCCACCATGAGAGCAGACACCTTCCTCACTCTAAAGACGCTTGAAATCCTTTCTCTCGGACTAGTTGCCTTTATGACTGGCACTGCAGGAGGAATTCTGGGTGCAAAACTTTTAAATAAACTCTCTGGGGGCAAAATAAATCCTCTCATAGGCTCTGCAGGAATAGCTTCTGTACCAATAGCTGCAAGGGTATCTCATTCAGTGGCTATAAAGGAAAATCCTTACAATTTCCTAATAATGCACGCTATGGGTCCAAATTTGGCAGGGGTTTTTGGGACGGCAATAGCTGGCGGAATTATGCTTGTGCTTTTAGGTGTTCACTAGATTTTTATCACTAAAAGACATATCAACGAATAATATACTAGTAAGAATATATTTTGGGGGGTAACAAATGTACAATCAGATATATTACCCAAAAAACTTCTTATCAGAACAGAGCCCGTCTATAAAACTGGCGCAGGCGTATGTTCCAATTCAAAAATATGTTTCAATTTATCCACCAGAAGAAGCCTTAAAAAAAGGAACTGTATTTCCTGAGTTAGATTTTCCGTATGTAGGAGAAAAAATGAGGTGAAATGAAATGGACGCCAATCAATTAGACCTTCTTAAAAAAATCATGGAGTTAGAGTTTGCCTGCCAAGACTTAAATCTATATCTTGACACGCATCCAGAAGACCAAAAAGCTCTTCAAGATTACAATTATTACTCCGGGCAGCTCGCCATGGTAAAACAGCAGTACTCTCAATATTACGGTCCACTAATGGTCTTTGGCCACTGCCAAAGTCAATATCCATGGAAATGGGTAGAAGATCCCTGGCCCTGGGAAATAGAGTATTAAGGAGGAAAAAGGATGTGGGTATATGAAAAAAAGCTCCAATACCCCGCTAAAGCCTGCAAACCAGATATAAAAATGGCAAAATACCTCATAGCCCAGTACGGAGGTCCTGACGGAGAACTGGCTGCTGCTTTAAGGTACCAAACCCAAAGGTTTGTAATGCCGACGGGAAAGGCAAAAGCTATCCTTACTGATATAGCCACTGAAGAATTGGCTCACCTTGAAATAATAGCTACACTTGTTTTCAAGCTTTTAAAAGGAGTCCCTGCAGAAGTACTAAAAAGAGAAGGATTAGGTGAGTACTACGTTGAGCACGATAGAACGCCGTTTTATGTAGACACTACAGGTATGCTCTGGAGCGCCGCCTATATACAGGCAAAAGGAGACCCCATAGCAGACCTTCACGAAGATATGGCAGCAGAAGAAAAAGCCCGTTCCACTTATGAACACTTGATAAATTTGACAGATGACCCTTGTGTAAAAGACACTTTGCGCTTTTTAAGAGAAAGAGAAATAGTGCATTTTCAAAGATTCGGAGAAACATTGGTGCACATTCAAGAATACCTAGAAAGCAAAAGGTATTTCTAAAAAATAAAACAGACGAAGGGGACGGTTCCTTTCATCTGAAAAATTCAGACAAACGGAACCGTCCCTCTTGTTTGAAGATGAGGTGTACGGTCACTGACATACATCTACCCATTCCCCTTCTACAATCTTATCCAAGTCTTTTACTTTTACCTCTACAGCTGCGTTCACATCTCCTGCAGCAGGATATACAATTTCATATTTTTTTAATGAAATATCGTAGTACACCTCAACAGGATTTTTCAGCCCATATGGACAAACTCCTCCAACAGGATGCCCCGTCACTTCAAGCACCTCTTCTGGCGAAGCCATTTTCGCCTTAGCTTTAAAGGTTTCTTTGAATTTTTTGTTATCTATCCTTTTGTCACCGGCTGTCACTACCATAATGTATTTATCTTTCAACTTAAAAAGCATAGACTTTGCTATTTCACCGGGAGTAACACCTAAAGATTCTGCTGCTTTTTCTACAGTGCTGGTATCTTCAAAAATTTTTACCTCCAAATTTATCCCTCTTGACTTAAAAAAATCTCTAACCGCCTCTACTGACAATTTCATCACCTCAATATGCGTATTTTAAAAACTGCAGGTCTTACAGACCAAAGCGTTCTTTAAGAAAAATTTATCAGCAATTTTTACAGCATCCTGTGCGGTCTTACCGTAGTAATCCGCTCCTATTTTAAAAGCGTACTCTTCTGTTAAAACTGCTCCACCAACCATCACTTTCACTTCAGTATTCTCTTTAAGCATTTTAATAATTTTTTCCATATTAAAAAGAGTAGTAGTCATAAGAGCACTCAACCCTACCAGAGGAGCACCTGTCTTTTTCACTTCCTCCACTATTACCTCGCCTTTTACGTCTTTGCCAAGGTCAATTACCTCATACCCGTAATTCTCTAACAAAACCTTAACTATGTTTTTCCCTATATCGTGTACATCTCCCTCCACTGTTGCTAAAATTATTTTCCCTTTTGAAGCAGTGCCTTTTGGAAGCTTTTCCTTTATCAATTTAAAAGCACTCTGCACGACCTCCGCAGAACTCAAAAGCTGTGGCAAAAAGTATATACCTTTTTCATACCTGTCCCCTACTTCTTTAAGCGCAGGTATTATAATTTCATCCACTAGTGAAAGGGGAGGGTTATCCTCAAGGAGTGCCATTACTATTTCTTCAACTCCCGCCTTTTTCCCTTCTAAAATCTGATCATACAGCTTTTTGCTAAAATCTTCCTCATGGCTTTTTATGACTTCTTCTTTCGGCTTTACCCTTTGCCCATACACTTTTAAATAATTTTCACTTCCTTTATCTTTGTTAAGCAAAACCATAGAAGCCCTCAAAGTGTCCATCAAGGATTCATCGCAGGGATTTACAATAGCCGCAGTAAGCCCGTGTGAAGCTGCCATGGCCAAGAAAGTCGAATTTATGAGTTTTCTTTCAGGCAGGCCAAAAGATATATTGCTTAGCCCTACAACCGTGTTTACACCCAATTCCTCTGATATTATTTTCATCGCTTCTAATGTTTCAATTGCTGCTCCTTGTTCTGAGGAAACAGTAAGCACCACGGGGTCTATTATCACATCTTCCTTAGGAATTCCGTACTCTTCTGCTTTCTTCAGTATTTTTCTGGCATTTTCAACCCTCTCATGTCTGTCCTTTGGCAATCCCTTATCCCCCACTGTAAGCCCAACTACACATGCTCCGTACTTTTTAACTATTGGCAATACTTCTTTTAAGCTCTCTTCCTTTGCATTAACAGAATTTATTATAGGCCTTCCTCTTAAAATTCTTATCGCTTTCTCTATAGCTTTTACATTGGTACTATCTAACTGCAAAGGCAAATCCACCGCCTTTTCAACTTCAAACGCTACCTTTGGCAACATTTCCTCTTCCTCTATCCCAGGCACCCCTACATTGACATCTAATATTTCGGCCCCGCACTTTTGCTGCTTCAAAGCTTCCTCAACAGCTAAATTGACATCTCCTGACAAAAGAGCTCCGCTTAATTTTTTCTTTCCTGTAGGATTAATCCTCTCTCCTATCACCCTTAAAGGGTATTCTTTGCCTATAAAAACTGTGCGGGTATTTGAAGACAGAGCTGTAAATTTATTTTCCAGCTTTTTAGGCTTTAAATTTTCTACAGCCTTTTTTACCAGTTTTATATAGTATGGAGTAGTACCGCAACAACCTCCTACTATACAAGCGCCTTTTTCAACAAGTTGTGGAAAGAAACTGGCAAATTCCTCAGGTTTTAAATCGTAAACTGTTTTCCCGTCCCTTATGACAGGCATACCGGCATTCGGCTGAGCAATTATGGGAATACGCGCCACTTGAGCCATCTTTTCAACAACTTTTACCATTTTATCCGGCCCTGTAGAACAGTTAACTCCTATTGCATCAAGTCCCAAACCCTGTAGACTTACTACTACCGTCACAGGGTCCGAACCCATAAGTGTTCGCCCGTCTTCCTGAAAAGTCATGGTACATATGACCTTCATATTGGTGTTTTCCTTAGCTGCTAAAATTGCAGCTTTTGCCTCCAACATATCTGACATGGTTTCTATGATCACAATGTCTGCTCCTGCTTTTTCAGCGGCTACTACCACTTCCTTGAAAACCTCATAAGCCTCATCAAAAGTCATATCTCCAAATGGAGCAAGAAGTTCACCTGTTGGGCCAACAGAGAGGGCTACTGGACGATCTCCCGCCGCCTTTCTCGCTATTTCGACCCCTTTCGTTACAATCTCTTCTACTTTGTCCTCAAGTCCGTATTTTGCAAGTTTTATTCTGTTTGCCCCAAAAGTATTAGTCTCTATGACTTCGGCTCCAGCCTCAATATAAGCCTTGTGTATATCAAAAACTACTTCAGGCCTCTTTAAATTTACATACTCTGGACATTCACCGGCTTTAAGTCCCCTTTCCTGAAGCTGTGTCCCCATAGCACCGTCAAAAACGACAACCCTATTTTCACATTCTTTAAAAATATCTATCACTTTCATCCCCCCATTACTCCGTCTCAGCCTTTTTAGCACTTATAGCTATTCCTTCCACTTTAGAGATTATATCAAAAACAAAGTCTACACTTCCCATGGGCATTATGTGAATCCCCGCAACTTCATTTTTTATGTTCTTTATAAACTCGGCGGATAAGTTTATTCCTTCCTCTTTTCCGCCTTGTTCGAGCCTTTTTAGAACTTTTTCTGGTATTTCAATCCCTGGCACTTTCTCCATCAATCTTAAAGCCATTTTATAGCTTTTTAAAGGCAGTATTCCCACAAGGACAGGTACTTTCAGATCTTTTACTTTGTCCAAAAACTTAAAAAGAATCTCCTCATCATACACCGGTTGGGTCTGTATAAATTCAGCCCCCGCTTCTACTTTCACATGCAGCTTTTCTATGGCCTCATCCCTCAAGTCATTTGGATTGGCAGTAGTTCCTGCACAGAAAGAAGTAGGATAATCGAGCTTATTCCCATTGTAATCAAAACCTGAATTCAAAGCTTTTATAATCTTCAAAAGGCCTACAGAATCTACATCATAGACTCCCCTCGCTTGGGGTGTATCTCCCAAAGAAGGATTATCACCGGTTAAAGCCAGTATATTTCTAACCCCCAGGGCGTAAGCTCCTAAAAGCTCTGATTGAAGCCCTATGAGATTTCTATCTCTGCAGGTCAAATGAAAAATAGTTTCAATGTTAAGGTGGTCCTGAAGTATATGCGCCAAGGCTATGGGGCTCATCCTCATATTTGCCATCGGTGAATCAGTTATATTGAGAGCATCTGCCACACCTTTAAGTTTTCGAGCTTCCTCGATAGTTTTAGTTACATCTATCCCTTTGGGTGGAGAAATTTCCACAGTTATTACAAATTTCTTTTCTTTAAGTTTATTACACAGCTTTTCATTTTTCAACATTTAATGCCCCTCCTTTTTTAAAAATAAAAAAGTCCCTTCGCTAAAAGAAGAGACTACAAGAATCTCTCATCTTTCAGCGAAACCGCTGCAGGAATTGGCACCATGCCCTAAGGCTGGTTGCCGGGTTTCATCGGGCCAGTCCCTCCACCTCTCTTGATAAGAGATTTTAAAGTATTAAATTGTTAAAATTATTTACTCTTTATCATACTACCTTTTTACTTTTATGTCAATAGAAAATTTTCAATTTCATCTGCTCCTCCATTTCTTTTTGTGCAAACACTTGCATAACCAGAGGTTTAATATTATAATATAGTTAACTACTGTTGCAAATAAGGAGGATTAATATGGAAAACAAAAAACTGCCAAGAGTAGCTTATTTCTGCATGGAATACGGCCTTGAATCTAACTTCAAGCTTTACGCTGGAGGTTTGGGCATTCTAGCAGGGGATTACCTTAAAGCCGCAAAGGAAATGGGTCTTCCAGTCGTAGGGATAGGAATACTTTGGAAACAGGGTTACACTGAGCAGCATATCGGTGAAGACGGCTATCCTTACGATGCATACCGCAATTATACCCGCAATTACGACTTTTTAAAAGACACAGGGGTAAAGGTCAAAGTAAAGATAAGAAATAAAGACGTCTACTGCAAAGTCTGGTTAGTGGATAGTTTTGACAATGCCCCTTTATACCTCTTAGACACAGACATTCCTGAAAACGGCGACAGATGGATAACAGGCCAGCTTTACGGATGGTTTGGTGAGGAAAGGGTTGCGCAGGAGATTGTGCTGGGAATTGGCGGTGTAAGAGCTTTAAGAGCCTTAGGAATTGATGTTGACATCTACCACTTCAACGAAGGGCATGCAGTTCTGGCTGGCATTGAGCTTATAAGAGAAAAAATGGAAAATCAAGGGATGTCTTTTGAAGAGGCTTGGGAAGCCACCCGCAAAGAAATAGTTTTTACGACTCACACCCCTGTAAAAGAAGGAAACGAATCTCACGACTTGGAACTTTTAATGTACATGGGAGCAAACAACGGGCTTACTATAGAACAGATGGCTCAAATAGGTGGGGTACCTTTTAACATGACTGTAGCAGGACTAAGACTTTCTAAAATTGCAAACGGTGTATCAAAATTGCACGGCCAAACTGCTAACAAAATGTGGCAACATATAGAGAACAAAGCCCCCATCATTTCTATAACCAACGGAATTCATAGAGGTACGTGGGTGGACGAGAGGATAATAGAAGCTTACAAAAAAGGAACAGGTCTTTTGGAAACCCACAACCTTTTGAAAAAAGAGTTAATAGATTTTGTATATAAAAAGACAGGAGTGAAACTAGACGCAGACAAACTCCTCATAGGTTTCTCCAGAAGGGCTGCTCCTTATAAGAGAAGCGACCTCATCTTTACAAATGAAGAGGTCATTGGCGAATATTTGAGAGACAGAAAAATACAAATTGTCTTTTCAGGAAAAGGCCATCCATTGGACGACGTGGGCAAAGAAATTGTCGCAAGAATTGTTAAGATGACAAAGAAATACCCTGAAAGCGTAGTATTTTTGGAAGACTATGATATGACGGTCGGGAAAATGCTCACTCGCGGCGCAGACGTATGGCTTAACAACCCAAGAAGGCCTCTTGAGGCAAGCGGTACATCGGGCATGAAGGCTGCAATGAACGGCGTTTTAAATTTGAGCATCCTCGATGGCTGGTGGCCAGAAGCCTGCATTGATGGAGTAAATGGTTGGCAATTCGGAGATGGGTTTGAATCAGACAACTTTGAGGAACTTGACAAGCACGATGCAGAAGCTCTATATGATGTGCTTCTCAATAAAGTAGTACCCACCTACTACAACGATAAGAAAAAATGGGAAGAAATGATGAAAGAAAGTATAAGAACTACTTTTGAAGCCTTTTCTGCAAACAGAATGCTTCAAGAATATTATGACCTCATGTATACCAAATAAAAAGTCCGGGTGAATGCCCGGACTTTTTACTATCCTCTTAATCTCCTTTCTAGTTCTTCCCTTTCTTTTTCAAACCCTGGTCTTCCTAAAAGTGCAAACATGTTTTTCTTATAAGCTTCTACTCCCGGCTGGTCAAAAGGATTAACGCCATTTATATATCCGCTTATTGCACAAGCCATTTCAAAAAAGTAAACTAGATTTCCAAAGTAGAAAGGAGTTATTTCTGGAATGTTAACCACTAAATTGGGCACTCCTCCGTCTGTATGAGCAAGAAGCGTCCCCTCAAAAGCTTTTTTGTTTACAAAATCTATCGTCTTCCCTGCCAGGAAGTTAAGCCCATCTATGTTGTCTCTATCTTCGTTTATGATGATATCTTTCGCAGGTTTCTCCACATTTAATACAGTCTCAAATATGTTTCTGCTGCCTTCCTGTATGAACTGTCCCATAGAATGAAGGTCAGTAGTAAAATCTACAGAAGCAGGGTAAATCCCTTTTTGGTCTTTTCCCTCGCTTTCGCCAAATAACTGTTTCCACCATTCAGCAAAATAGTGAAGTCTTGGTTCGTAATTTACCAGTATCTCTATGGCTTTCCCTTTTCTGTAAAGAACATTCCTCAAAATAGCATACTGCATGCTTATATTCTCACTTAAATCTTCCTTTGTGTATACAGTTGAAGCCTCATATGCTCCTTCCATCATTTCGTCTATATTTATACCCGCTACTGCTATAGGCAAAAGTCCTACTGCGGTGAGTACAGAATACCTTCCCCCTACATCATCAGGTATCACAAAAGTCTCATACCCTTCGGAATCAGCTAATTTTTTCAAAGCACCTTTTTCTCTGTCTGTAGTAACATATATTCTAGACCTGGCCTTATCTTTGCCGTATTTTTTCTCCATAAAATCTCTGAATACTCTAAAAGCTATTGCAGGTTCTGTTGTCGTGCCAGATTTTGAAATCACATTTATAGAGACTTCTTTTCCTTCTATAAGTTCAAGTAAGTCACTTAAATATGTAGAACTTATGCTGTTTCCAGCAAAATAAATCTCCGGCGTATTCCTCTTACTTTTTGGCAATAAATTATAAAAGGAATGAGAAAGCATTTCAATTGCCGCTCTTGCCCCTAAATAAGATCCACCTATACCTATAACTACAAACACATCAGAATCTGATTGAATCTTCTCTGCTGCTTTTTTTATGCGTTCAAACTCTGATTTATCATAATCTTTGGGAAGACTTACCCATCCTAAAAAGTCATTCCCTTGAGCATTTTTATTAAGCACCATATCAAGAGATAACTTTGCATGCCTTTCCATATATTCAATTTCTTTTTCACTTACAAATTGCAATGCTTTTGAATAATCAAAACCTATCAATTTCCTCATATGTAAACCTCCCTCTATTATCTTTTATTTTCTCTTAATATCTTAGTTTTTCTTTAAATTTCTCATCACAACAAGAGCATCTCATGGCTTATATTACCATTTCTTACTTATTTACCCATTAAATAGGTAAGTTTAATAAACCTTATATCCTATTTCCATATTATGGCGGGATAGCTCCACTTATCTCATGGGGTTTACCCTCCCATGTCTCACTGGATCTTAGTCCTTAATTCCTTCGTTCTACCTGCCATGAGGTGGATGTCATTTCTGCTCCATTGCAGGGTCTTTGCCCGTATGGTGATTATTCTTGTATGACAATTCCCGCTCTTGTTGTCAATATCCCATCTCTTGATTAGTTGTTTTTGTTTTATCCCTTCCTTTACCTTTTATGTCACGTCGTTCACACTTTTAATTTTCCTATTAAGGGTCAGCTTTTTAGATGTGAGTAAGTTAAAGCTGAAGAGAAGATGATTAACCCTTAATTGATTTGATAGTATGTTAGTACTTTTTATGCAGCTTCCTGTAAGGCTGGCCTCTTTATGTCTTTCATCATCTTGATTGGGTCATATTTTACTCCTTTCTTTAATATGACATAAAATATCCTTATCAGTTTGTTGCACAATACTATTAGTGATTGCTTCTTTTTTAGCGGGTTTTGCGCTCTGGTAGTGTAATATTTGTGTAGTTCACGAAACTCTTCGTTTTTTGCAACCAAGGCCATTACTGCATTAAATAGTACTCTCCTCAATCGCTTCCTCCCTCTTTTACTTATTGTCGTTTCTCCTTTATGCTTACCAGAGCTATTCTCTATTAGGTTTAATCCTCCTAGTTTTTGTATCTGTTTTGGATGTTCATATTTCTCAATGTCTCCTACTTCTGCAATAAAACCCGCTACTGTATTTATCCCTATCCCTTTGATTTCTAGTAGTTCTTTAACCCCTGGTATCTCAACTATTAATTCTTCTATCTTCTTCTCTACTTCTTCAATTTGTTTTTTGAGAAATTCGTATTGTTCAATGAGAGTCTTTATCTCGTATTCTGCCATCTTTATGCCCTGCTTCTTCCCTATGCTCTTCTTAGCAGTTTCTATCAGCTTTATAGCCCTTTTTTCTCCTACCCCTCTTTGTACTTCTTTCTTCCATATCGATATTATTTCTTCAGCACTCTTTTTTGCTATCTTCTCAGGCGTTGGAAATTCTCTTAATGTGATAAGTGCTGCTTTCCCTTCCCAGTCTGAAAATACAGTGTTAAACTCCGGAAAGTATATGTCCAACCATCTTGTTATTTGATTTTTTGTCATCCCTATTTGTTTGTTCAACCTGTCTTTTATGTCCATCGCTACCCTTAATTCTGCATATACTCCTTCAGGTATTATCGGCTCTACATATCTCCCGTCTTTTACTAGCATTGCTATTGTTTTGGGGTCTTTTCTATCGCTTTTTGTGGGAGAATTGTCATCTAATTCTTTGCTCCTCTTTACATGGAATGGATTAACCAATACTACCTTTATGTTATTGTCTTTAAGGTATTGGGCAAAACATAGCCAATATTGCCCTGTCGGTTCTATCCCTACTATTAGTTTGTTTTTCTTATGTCTCTCCATCAAGTCTTTTGCCCATTTAAAAAATTTTGTCATACCTTCTCTATTGTTCTCAAATCTTAGGTATTTCCCATATTCTACTCCTCTGTAGTCAAATGCTCTGGCATAATGGCTTTCTTTTGCTATGTCTACTCCCGCAATTAATGTGTCTTCTGTTACTTGCAAAATCTTTTCATTTTGTGTATACTTCATTTTAAGTACCTCCTGTTTATTTTGATAATTCGAGGTAAGTTCTTAAACTTACACTCTGTATTTTATCAGGAGGTACTTATTTTTTCAAAGTTCATTCTTCTTTGTTTTTTATTCATTACAGGAATGCTCCATTCTTTATTTACATACTTATTTTATACCATAAATCTATGTTGTTCAAGTTTTTCAAAAGTATGTATAAGTTTACTCAATTAATTCCCATTGCCGGATCCACTTTGTCCTCCCCTATGATTTACCTTATATATGTAGTAAGCTGTAGCAAATAAAAGTCCTGCCACAATAGGCTCAACATCTACATAGGTTCCTTCTACATCAAAGCCTATCACATTTCCTCCCATTCTCCCCGATATCTTTTCATTGTCAAAGGTCAATTTCACATCAAAACCTATGACCTCCCCACCACATCTTCCCAATATCTCATTGCCACTTATCCTCAAATTAAGGTCATTTCCATCAATAGCTCCTCCTAATCTCACAGATACATAGTCTTTCCCAATAGTCCCAGAAATACTCCTTCCTATAATAACACCCCCTATCCTCCCTTCAATTGTCCCTATCTCAAAAGAATACTTTATATCAAGGTCTGCTCCCAAAAGTGTTCCTCCAATTCGACCAGCTATTCTCCCATTATCTATACTAGCATGAACATCATAACCAGATATAAAGCCTCCAATTCTTCCTTCAACCTTGCCCATACTTTTACCCTCCTTTTATTCAGCTTTATTTTTACATACCCATAAATTTTTGTCAATCTTTTTGGAATTTTTACTTTATGGGATATAATATAAAGAGGAGGTGCGCAATTATGGAGGCTTTAGAAGTTTTAAAAAAGAGGAGAAGTGTAAGAAAATACATTGATAAACCCATCCCAAAAGAAATTTTAGAAGATATCATAGACTGTGCAAGGCTTGCACCTAGTGGAAACAATGCTCAGCCATGGCACTTCATTGTCATAACAGACAAAGAAAAGCTCAAATTCATAGCAGAAAAAGCAACTTATGGAGACTTTATTAAGAACGCAGCAGCCTGTGTGATAGTATACTGCGAAAAAGACAATAAGCATCATTTAGAAGACGGTTCCGCTGCTACGCAAAACATACTGCTTGCAGCTACAGCCTACGGAATAGGGTCCTGTTGGGTAGCGGGTTATAATAGAAGTTATGAAAATGAAATAAATGAATACTTAAACGTGCCTGATAATCTCCGCATGATATCAATAATATCGCTCGGTTACCCTGCTGAAGATCCACAACCCAAATACAAAAAAGACCTTTCTGAAGTTTTACACTGGGAAAAATTTTAAGAGAAAGAGGGGTTAAAATTGTCAAAAGTAGTTGAACGTTTTTTGAAATATGTAAAATACCACACAACTTCAGATGAAAATTCCAACACTTTCCCGAGTACAGAAGGACAGCTTATCTTTGCAAGAGAACTGGCAAAAGAATTAAAAGAATTAGGACTATCTGAGGTAGAGGTAGACGAAAATGGATACGTCACAGCACTGCTTCCTGCCAACACAGATAAAAAAATCCCTACCATAGGTTTTATAGCTCATATGGATACAAGCCCTGACATGTGCGGTAAAGACGTAAAACCACAAATAATTGAAAATTATGACGGAAATGATATAGTGTTAAACAAAGAAAAAGGCATAATCCTCTCTCCCAGTGAATTCCCCGAATTAAAAAACTACACAGGAAATACCTTGATAACAACAGATGGCACTACCCTTTTGGAGGCTGACGACAAAGCTGGAATAGCAGAGATAATCACTGCAATTGAGTATTTGATAAACCACCCGGAAATAGAACATGGCAATGTAAAAATTGCCTTTACTCCTGACGAAGAAATTGGAAGAGGAGTAGACAAATTCAACGTAAAAAAATTCGCCTGCGATTTTGCCTACACTGTAGACGGAGGAGAACTTGGCACCATAGAGTACGAAAATTTCAATGCTGCTAGCGCTAAAATAAAGATACACGGCAGAAATGTTCATCCTGGAACTGCAAAAGGCAAAATGAAAAATTCTATTTTAATAGGAATAGAGCTTCAAAACATGCTGCCAGAACTCGAAAGGCCTGAACACACAGAAGGATATCAGGGCTTCTACCACTTAAATAACTTTCAAGGCACTGTAGAAGAAACATCAATGTATTACATCATAAGAGATTTTGACAAACAGGCTTTTTCAGATAAAAAGGAGTACATAAAAAGCATAGTAGAAGCTCTAAATAAAAAATATGGGGAAGGTACAGTAGAGCTGGAACTTAAAGACCAGTACTATAACATGAGAGAAGTTATAGAAAAGCACATGCACATAGTAGAAACTGCCATGGAAGCAATGAGGTCTTTGGGCATTGAACCAAAGGTGGTGCCAATAAGAGGAGGAACTGACGGAGCACGATTAAGTTTCATGGGACTTCCTACCCCTAATTTGTTCACTGGAGGGCATAATTTCCACGGCAAATATGAATTCATACCGATCCACGCCATGGAAAAAGCAGTTGAAGTGATAGTAAAAATTGTGGAACTTTATGGGAAAAAGGGATAGCAAAAGGCTATCCCTTTAATTCTCTTTCAAAGAACTTCACAGATTCTTCTATCGCTTTTCTTTCCCATTCAAGGTTTTTAAAAGTATGGTCCGCTCCTTCTATAGTTACGCGGAAAGCATTATCCCCATATACTTCTTGAAGTATTCTATCAGAGATCCTGTACTCAATGGCTTCATCGTTAGTACCGTGGACTATGAGCACTTTCCCCTCATAACCTCTTGACAGCTCAAAAATATTAAACTTCGCTATATCCTCCACAAAAGCTCTGTCAAGTTTTAGCCCTCCTATATCTACATAGCCCAAGCTTTCCATTATTGCCCCATACTGTCTAGCTCCTTCTCCCATTATGAGTTCCGGCATATTAAAAGCGGGAGCCCATAAAACTAAGGCTTTCACATCCTCTTTTCTTTCTCTTGCTATTATTCCTGCTATAGCTCCTCCCATGCTGAGTCCCAAAAGACCTATTCTTTCTACATCCGTAGTCGGCTGCCTTTTAACGAAATCTAAAATCTGTCGTGCATCCTCTAATTCACCGCTAAAGGTCATTTCACTAAAATCTCCGTCGCTTTCGCCTGAACCGTAAAAGTCAAACCTCACACTTCCTATTCCCACTTTTTCTAAAGCCCTTGACATCTTAACAAAAATAAAATGGGACTCTACTTTATTTCCTGTAAAACCGTGAAACATAACTACCATAGGAACCTTCTCAGATACTCCTTCAGGAAGATGCAACATCCCCCTTAAGGTTTTCCCATTATATGTAAACTCTACAGCCTTCTGCACAATCTCACCCCCCAAAAATTTCTTGTTTTAATTATACTACATATAAGAAAACTTTTCCACTAAGCCCTTATCTTTTCCCTCACTATATCTCCTTCCACTAAGTGACTGCATAAAAGAGGAGAATTAATATCAAAATTTTTTACATTTTTTCTTATCGCTTCTCTACTTGAATTGGCATAACAGTATATGCATCCGTGAAGGCATGTATCATAAGTTCCTATGTCAACACTTTCATCGCATCCACAAAATTTTCTCTGGTTTTTATCTTTTTTAACCTGTAATTTTTTTCCCGATATTCTCTCAATGAGAGATTTATCCACACATTTTGCAGGAAAAACTCCAAAAGGAGAAAGGTCTTCCTCTTCAGCGCATACTTCTATTTTAATTCCATTTTCCTTGGCTATTTCATAAAATTTTGAAGCGACTTCTATCTTCTCCTCCCTACTTACGGGATGTGCTCCTATTTTTCTTAAATTTTTTTCTACTTTAGGGTAAAAAGTTATAAAGCTTATTATGCACTTTTCCGTAAAGTCAGCTAAATGAGAGGTTAGCCATTTAAAGCTATCTACATGATATTTGATATCAAATTTCGGAGTAAGTATTATTGGGTCATAACGCCATATCACTCTTTCTCGACCTATTGTTTTAGAAAGATTTTGAAAAATTTTTATAACTAAATCTTTGTCCGGGACATTTCTTTCAATTGCCTTATCGTATGGATTTAAAGTAAACAAAAAATAGTAAGGATATTCCTCAAGGAGATACAGTTTTTTCATCATTCTCGCAGGATTTTTTGTCCAAAAAACAAAACCCTCCACCCAATTCTTTGTCAGAGGAACTTTTGTCACTTGGTGAAAATTAAAAGGATTCCTTACCATAACAAAACCTTCTTCAAGTCTTTTAAAAAACCATTCACTATAAAAAGCTGGTATATCAGTCCTTCTGCTAGCACTTACTATCATACTTTCCCTCTTCTCACATGCCTATTGCTTTTTATCAGCACTTTAACTTTATCACTGATGTTTTATTATGTCAATAAAAGTACATGTGTTATAATACTGTTAGTGCAATTTTTGAACTATACATAAAACAGCGTTAAAGCTTGCTTTGTACTAGTTTTAGGGGGTGTTATATGAGTAGCAAAAAAGAAGTAAAAGAAATACTCAACTTGGCTTTACCTGCTGTAGGGGAAATGCTTCTTTACATGGTAGTATGGGTACTGGACACCATGATGGTGGGGCAGTATGGCGGAAAAGACAGCGTTAGCGCTGTAGGACTAGCGTCAGAAATAATATACACTTTCGCTGCAATATTTGTGACAATGGGAATAGCCATAGGAGTTACCTCTTATGTTGCTCGAAGCATTGGAGCTCAGGAATTTGAAAAGGCAAAAAGGTATGCCAGTCAGGGAATCTTTTTAGGGATACTAGGCAGTTTTATAATCTCTTCTCTAATGTTCCTACTGGCAGAAAAAATACTAATCTTAGCCGGTGCAAGTGGAAATGTCCTTGCGCTGGGAAAAGTTTTTATGAAAATAGCTTCTGTAGGGATATTCTTCAACATGGTGATGAGCACTTTAAATGCCATTTTAAGAGCTACAGGAAACACTAAGACTCCCATGACAGCTGCTGCTATTGTAGTGATACTCAATATTCTACTGGATTGGATTCTAATCTTTGGAAAGCTGGGCTTCCCTGCTCTAGGGGTTAAAGGGTCTGCTATTGCTACGACAATCGCCCACATAGTAGGATTTTCCTTTGTTTTATGGTATTATATAATCCAGAAAACCTTGAATCTAACTTTTAGAGATGTTTTACAATATCATCATAAGTTAGCCATAGAAATAATAAAACTTTCTATCCCAGCCTCACTTCAGGAAGCAGCTTTTGATATAAGTAGGCTCTTATCTATTTTCATGATAATTCATCTGGGCACAGTGGCTTTTGCTGCAAATCAAATAGCTACAACTATAGAGTCTATTTCCTTCATGCCAGGATGGGGATTTGCTGTCGCTGCAACCACTATGGCAGGACAAATGGTGGGGGCAAAAAATTATGAAGGGGCTATTAGGTACACGAGAATTTCTGCCACATTTGCCGCCTCTATCATGGGAACAATGTCTTTACTCTTTCTCACAATACCCAAACTTTTAATGAGAGCCTTCATAAACGATCCAGAAGTAATAGCAGTGGGAGCTTTATGCCTTATGGTAGCTTCAATAGAACAGCCCTTTATGGCTCTAGGAATGGTGTACGGGGGTGGTTTAAAAGGAAGTGGAAATACAAAAATTCCTTTTATCATATCCACAATCTCAAGCTGGCTGATTCGATTGCCTTTAATGTACGTGGTCATATACATCCTTAAATGGGGAGTCGTAGCAGTTTGGTTTGTAACTGCTCTCCAGTGGTCTTTCGAAGGAACTGCCATGTACCTCTTCTTCAAGAGAGAGATAAACAAACTAAAAAGAGCAGTAAAAGGGTAACTCCCCTTTACCGCTCTTTTAAACTTTTTTCGACTTCTTTTAAAGTTTGAGCAAGGTCAGCTCTATTATATTTTCTACATTCTTTCTACTAAGGCCACACTTTCCACATGATAGGTGTAGGGAAACATGTCAACAGGCTGCACCTCTACTGTCCTGTAGCCCGCATCTTCTAAATACCTTAAATCTCTGGCAAGAGTAGAAGGATTGCAGGATACGTACACGATCCTTTTCGGGTTTATACCCACAATAGCCCTTATAACCTCCTTATCGCATCCATCTCTTGGCGGGTCAACTATCACCACTTCCGCCTTTACTCCTTCTTTGTAAAGTTTGGCTATCTCTCTTTCCGCTTTCCCCCATATAAACTTCACATTTTTCACTCCGTTCACTTGAGCATTTTTCTCTGCATCCTCTACCGCCTCTTTTACTGACTCAATTCCATACACAAAAGAGGCTTTCTTGGCTGCAAACAAAGATATAGTCCCTATTCCTGAATAAACGTCTATTACCACTTCTTTTCCCGTCAAACCAGCGTATTCAATGGCTTTATCGTACAAAATTTCAGTTTGAATAGGATTTACCTGAAAAAAAGAAAGTGGAGATATCTCAAATCTTAAATCTTTTATGAAATCCTCAATGGTATTTTTCCCATAAATTACAATATTCTTATTTCCTAAAATCATCTTAGTTCGCCTAGTATTAATATTCAAAATAACACTTTTAAGCCCTGGCACTTTTTCTTTCAAGGCCTCTATCAGTTCTTCCTTACAAGGTATATCTTCTCCATTTATGACGATTATTGCCATAACTTCCCCTGTCTTAAAAGCGACCTTAGCTACCACGTGCCTTATTAGTCCTTTGCCTTTTTTCCTGTCATAAACGCTTATGTCACATTCATTTAACCACTCCTTTACTACACTTACAACCTTGTTGCTCAAAGGATGCTGTATCAAGCAATTATCTACAGGTACAATTTCGTGGGAATGAAAAGAATAAAACCCTGTTATCTTTTCTCTTCCTATTTCGCCCACTACAAATTGCCCTTTGTTTCTGTAATTCAATGGATTCTCCATTCCTATCGCATAGTGAACTTTTGTATAAATCTTTCCTATCCTCTCTAGATTATCCTTTACCTTCTGAGTCTTGTATTCAAGCTGGCCTTTATAACTTAAGTGTTGCAAAGAACAACCACCACACCTATCAGCATAGTGACAAAGAGGATTTACTCTATGCTGGGACTCTTTCAATATTCTTACTGTGCGGCCTCTAAGGTAATTTTTATGGACCTCCTCTATCTCTATAATAACTCTTTCTCCTTTTAAAGCCCCTTTCACAAAAACAGCTATTCCATCGATTCTCCCAACTCCCTCTCCCTCGTGTCCCATGCTAGTGATATCTACTTCGTATTTTTCACCTATTTTTACTTTATTCAAGGTCCTTTACCCCCTTCAAAGAGTATTATAACTTATTTCTAAAAGAAAAAATATAGGGGAGTTTTATTTCTCCCCCAATACATACCTTTTATACACAATCTGCGGCATGTCAACCACTTTCCCCTCCATATTAGATGCAAAAAGCACCACATATTCCGCATGGGCCCAATTGAGAGGAGAAGCAGAATCTGTAGGAAGTCCTGTATCTTCCCAAATTTGCTCTGACAAGACAAAACCTTCATTAGCAAAATTTCTCATATACTCTAGATAGTCATCTGCTTTTTTCCCTGCTGCAATTTCGTACATCCCTCTCTCTCCTGTAAGAAGAGGCCATAATCTGCCTTTACCTTTGCCATGATAAAGCTCTCCTTTGGCGGGTTCACCATAGCCATCATGATTGTACCTGTACCACGAAGGTCCTTTAGGAGTATTTACTTTAAGGAGGCTATCAACTACCGAAATAGTATTCAATATCTTTGGGTCATCATAAGCTTTTACTCCTAACCTTACAAGCTCTAAAAAACTTGGATCTACAATCTCCTTCTGGTCATACACTCCTCCTCCGTTGGCAATGCTTATTAAAAAGTCGGCATCCGGGTCCGGTAAACCTGCAATTCTTATATAATACTGCCCATTGCCATAAGGTCCTTTCGTAGTATAAGTGAGTTTGTCTATCAACTCTTGCCATTTGTCAGCTGTCTCCAGATATTTCTTTGCCCTTTCCATATCTTTGTTTTGCTTCGCAATATCAGCAGCACAGACAAGTCCAGCAACTTCAGCTGCCATAGTGGCAGGAGAATACCCTCCCGCTTCCTCCCACCTCTCTTGCCCCGTCTTAGGTCCTACTCTTACTATAAAATCAGCAAGGGGTTTTACCAATTTTTCATACAAATCGTATCTTTTAAGGTGATATGCCAGGATTATCGGGTCAGCCTGTTCGTCCATCTGAATCCCGTTCCAGTAAGGGTCTCCGTTTATCCAAGTGTTTTGAGGCATAAATCCATTTTTTTCTACCACCATAGCTAGAAAATCCAAAGCCCTATTAGCCGAATCTATATCTTTAGCTGCAATAAAAGCATTGGCGATGTGGTATAAATCTCTTGCCCAAACTAAGTGATACCCTCCTTTATTCTCATCCCCCTGTCCTTCTCCCCATGGAATTGAAAGGGAGGCAATAAAAGCTCCTTTGTTGGTTTTATCTTCACTCGCCTTTAAAAACATTAAACTGGTATAGTAAAGCTCGTCTGCCTTTCCACCAAAGTTTTTAAGCCCGTCGCAGTATTTATTCCATTCTGCTATATATATCCCAAGCATCCTGTCGTAACTGTCTTTTAAAGTACTAAGAGCCGTCTTTAACGCCTCTTCCTCACTTTCTCCAAAGGAAAGAACGGTTTTAAATTCCGTCTTGTCTCTTAAATCAATCTCAATACCCTCAATTATATTCCCTTTAGCCCTATCGAACTTGTAAGTCATTTTCTTATTTTTCTTTAAATCGCTCACAGGGTCATTAACACCGTTATATCCTACAGAATAGCTCCCCCATTTCGCATCAGTCATTAAGGCTGAATACACATTGTTTCTACAAGCCATAAATCCGTATTCACCATTCGCTTTTACAACATACCCATCATTATCCGCTCCTTGATTAGAAATATGAGGGTCGTACACAAGATAAAGTTTATAGTCTTCAATTTTCCCTTTTAACGCTTCAAATCTCACCTTCATGACAACAGAATTCCTTCTTGGGTCAGTAAATATCTCTTTTGTAATTTTATACCTTACACTTTTATCAATATTCACTAGCCTGTAAGCTAAAGACCTGTTGTTAATCTTCTCTACCTTGCTTACAGTGTCAGTTGTCTCATCAGCCACAAAAGTTTTGCCATCAGTAACAATAAATTTTAAAAACTTGCTGTTGGCTCTGTCAATGGTAGGATAGTAAATCTCAGAAAGGGCCCCCTGAGCTAAAGTAAACCATACTTTCGATACATCATTATTGGCAGTGCCAATGCCCTGTTTTTGAGCTTTAGCCCAAGTATCTCTCTCCCCTGGTCCTTGAGAAGCTTCGGTTTTATCTAAATATTCAACCTTCACGTATGAAACATCAGAACACCCTGAAATGACAAAAACTCCAATCACTATAAAAATCAACAAAATTCCAATCCTCTTCAACACTTTCTCCCTCCCCTTTAGAATTGTGCAAACGTTTGTTATAAAAATAAAAAAGAAAAGAAAGTCGGTTACCCTCTAAAACTATTATATCCAATTTTATGTAATATATACCTTAGTTCTTCTATTTACTGGATGCATTCTACAAGCATCTGATACACTTCGGGCATGACTTTTTTCAAATTGATAGGTTTTCTTGTGCTGTCAGTGAAGGGATGCTCTGTATAACCTTGAGCCAGAAGTTTTCCATCTTCTTTTCTTATTACTTCATACAAAAACTTTATGCGCGTTCCTGTAACAAATTCAAGGCGAGTCCTTATTATTATGAGGTCATCGTAAAAAGCAGAAGAGAAATACTTGCAATGAGCTTCAATCACAGGAAGCATTATATCTCTTTCCTCTAAATCCCTGTAAGTCATGCCTAGAGAGCGAAAAAACTCCGTTCTCCCAATCTCAAACCAGTGAAGGTAGTTAGCATAGTATACTATTCCCATTTTATCAGTTTCACCATAGCGGACTCTTATCTCCGCATCCCAAATATGCATTCAAATCACTCCTTAAAAAGTAGAAAGAGCCAATCATTTTATGTTTACAATTCCTTTATACACCAGTCCTCTCGTGGTGTCAACAGTGACTGTCATCCCATCCTGAAGTTTTGAAGTAGCTCCTTCACACCCTACAATCACAGGGATCCCCAAGTTAAGCCCAACAATAGCAGCGTGGGAGGTGAGTCCGCCTTCTTCTGTTATTATGGCAGAAGCTTTTTCAATAAGAGGCATAAAATCTCTCTCTGTCTTGGTTGTAACAATTATATCTCCTTCTCTAAACTTGTCTCTGTCCTTGCCAATGTCATGAATTATGCACACAGTGCCAGTAGTAGATTTTGAACCTATACCAATACCTCTTAAAATCACATCTCCAACTATGTGAACTTTGAGCATGTTTGTGGTGCCAGTCATGGCAACAGGTATTCCCGCAGAAATCACCACAATATCTCCATTCCTTATAAGCCCAGCTTTTAACGCACTTTCTATTGCAACATCTATCATTTCGTCTGTGGTTGACACTTCTTTTGTCACTAAAGGATATACTCCCCACACGATGGAAAGCTTTCTTGCCACCTGCTCGCTAGGAGTAGTAGCTATGATAGGAGAGGAAGGCCTATACCTTGAAACCATCCTAGCCGTATAACCTGATTTTGTACAGGTTATGATAGCTGAAGCGCCTATATCTCTCGCAGTCGTGCAGGTAGCATGGCTTATCGCATTAGTAATGGAAACATTTCTCTCTGTACCTACACCTACTATATCTCTGTACTGGACGTAAATCTCTGTCTTTTCCGCAATCCTGGCCATTGTCTCAAAAGCTTCGACAGGATATTTGCCCTGGGCCGTTTCGCCTGACAGCATTATGGCGTCCGTTCCATCCAAAATAGCATTAGCAACATCCGTAACTTCAGCACGAGTAGGACGCGGATTTCTCATCATGGAATCCAGCATTTGGGTTGCAGTAATAACTGGCTTTCCAGCTTCATTGCACTTCTTTATTATCATCTTCTGCACTATCGGTATTTCCTCCAGAGGTATCTCAACGCCCAAATCTCCTCTGGCCACCATTATCCCGTCAGATACCCTTATTATTTCGTCTATATTTTCTACTCCTTCGCGGTTTTCTATTTTAGCAATTATCTGAATGTGGTCTGCTTTATTGTCCTCAAGAAGCCTCCTTATAGCAAGCACATCTGCTGCTTTCCTGACAAAAGAAGCAGCTATCATGTCAATACCTTTCTTTATGCCAAACTCTATATCTTCTATGTCTTTTTGTGTCAAAGCCGGGAGATTCAATTTCACTCCAGGAACATTTACTCCTTTGTGGTCTCCAAGAAATCCCGAATTTTCAACTACACAGATTATGTCTTCCCCTTTGACATCCACAACCCTTAGTGAGATCAATCCGTCATCAATCAAAATTTGGGTACCTCTTGAAACATCTTGAGGCAAACCTTTGTAGGAAACACTGACTACCGTTTCATCCCCTATTACATCCCTTGTAGTTAATGTAAAAGTCTGGCCTTCCTTTAACTCTACTCCGCCGTTTTTAAACTTTCCCGTTCTAATCTCGGGTCCTTTTGTATCCAGCAAAATAGCTACAGGAAGACCTAATTCTTCCCTTATCTTTTTTATGTTGTCAATCCTCGCTCCGTGCTCTTCAAAATCTCCATGGGAAAAATTAAGCCTTGCTACATTCATTCCTTTTTCTATTAACTTTCTCAGTATATTGTAGTCCTCACTAGCAGGTCCAATTGTACAGACTATTTTTGTTCTCCTCATAACTTCACTCCTTAAAAAATTTTATATAGAGAGGATTTTGCTGAGTTCGTAAAGCTTTCTGTTAAACTCTTTCTTCATCGAAAGCGCTTCATCTATATCATCGTCAACAATTTGATTGTTTCTTATGCTTATTACTCTCTTGGTCTTGTTTTCCAAAAGAAGTTCTACTGCCCTTGCTCCCATCTGACTTGCCAAAACTCTGTCCATCACAGTGGGAGCTCCCCCTCTTTGAATATGTCCTAATATGGTGTACCTTAAGTCTAACTTGGGAAGCCTTTCTTTTATCATTTTTGCCAGTTCTGGGGCGCTCATTACTCCCTCTGCCAATACGATTATGTGGTGAAGTTTTCCTCTCTTTATCCCATAAGTTATTTTATCACATAATTCATCTATACTCCATTCCACTTCAGGCAAAATTATCATCTCCGCTCCACCAGCCACACCAGCGTAAAGGGCGATGTACCCTGAATTTCTACCCATGACCTCTATTATATTCGCTCTCTCATGGGAAGTTGCTGTATCTCTTATTTTATTTATAGCATCAATCACAGTATTGCAGGCTGTATCAAATCCAATAGTATAATCTGTACAAGGGATGTCATTGTCAATAGTGCCAGGTATGCAAATCGTATTGACATTCCACTCTTCGCTAAGAAGCTGAGCACCTCTGAAGGAACCATCTCCTCCGATTACAATCAATCCTTCAATTCCATGTTTCTGCAAAGTCTCGTATGCCTTTTTTCTCACCTCTTTTTGCTTGAACTCCTCGCAACGAGCAGTCCTTAAGATTGTCCCACCTTTTTGTATAATATCTCCCACTGAAGAAAGCCCCAAATCTATCACTTCATCTTCTACAAGACCTGCAAATCCTCTCATAATACCCTTTACCTTAAGGCCGTAGTAAATTCCTGTCCTCACCACAGCCCTTATAGCTGCATTCATGCCAGGAGCATCTCCACCGCTTGTAAGTATTCCAATCGTCTTCATAATGTCCCTCCTTTTTTATCCCACTTGGACATCATATGTCCCTATTTTGCCAAGGAAGCCCTTGCGGGCAAAAAAAATCATAAGCCGTATTCAATAATGATGCTTTGAGCATCCTGAGCTTCTGCTTTAGGAACCAAAACCTCACAGTATGAACCTTTTTTATCTAACTTTTTATTCAGTGGACGCAATTTCACCAAAAAACCTTCTTTGGTTAACACTTCTTTAACTTTTTCTGCCGTCTCCATATCTTGTGCCATGTATACTACCGTCCACATAGAGCTTCCTCCTTAGAGTTTCTAGATAATATTTTAATCTATTTTCTTTCACTTATCAACTTGAAAAATCAAACCACTTTCACATTTTCCTTCCCTACTATGTCCTCTAACTTCTTTATGAGTTCTTTGCTGCCATTAACCCATAAATCTCTCTTTGCAGCAAGAAGTTTGCTGTTTACCTTCAACACTACAGGCATATTCCCCGGGCATTTCTTAAGCACCTCTTTTACCTCTTCTATCTTTGAAGAATCTTCCATGTTTATATACAACTTCTTTACCACGACCTGCGACAAAAGCTTTATGTCATCGCATAAAATCTTTGGCTCCTCCTCTTCTTTTACGCTCACTTTACCTTTTATCAAAACAGCATTGTCTTCCTTTATCAGAGAAGAATATCTCTCATACACAGCAGGGAACACTATCACTTCTACAGTGCCGTACATATCCTCAAGAGTGACAAAAGCCATTATATTGCTATTTCGCGTAAACTTCACCTTTTTAGCCACTATCACTCCTGCTATAGTAACCTCTTGATTGTCTTCCAATTTGGGTGTGAACATTTCATCCTCTGGATTTATCTTAAAATCCAATGTAGTGACATTTGTAATCTTCGGTATATCTTCAAGGTATTCTTCTAATGGATGCCCGCTTATATAAAGCCCCAATGTCTCTTTTTCCATTGAGAGAATCCTGTTTTTGGGGTACTCTTCTACATCAGGAAATCTAAAATCAATTTCCTTATGTTCTTCTGACACTTCAAAGAGAGAAATTTGTCCCTCGATCGCACTGCTTTTTGCTTTTTTCACGCTTTCTATAAGCTTATCGTAAGACTGAAGGAGCTGGGACCTTTTTACTCCCAAAGATGCAAAAGCTCCCGCCTTAATGAGGCTTTCTATCGCCTTTTTGTTGAGCTGGCTGTCCTGCATCCTCTCAAAAAAGTCTATTACAGACTTAAATTTTCCCCTCGCCTCTCTTTCCCTTACAATCTCTTCTGTCACATTAATTCCTACATTCTTCACAGCACTCAGCCCAAACCTTATCTTGTCTCCTACCACAGTGAAATAGGAGTCGCTTTCATTGATGTCAGGCGGCAGCACTTTTATCCCCATTTTCTTACATACCTGCACGTAAAAAGCTATCTTGTCCAAATTATCTACAAAGCTATTCAAAAGAGCCGCCATAAACTCCACTGGAAAATATCTCTTCAAATAGGCTGTCTGGTAAGCTATGACTGCGTAAGCTGCAGCGTGAGATTTGTTAAAAGCATAGTTGGCAAACTCTAACATCTGATCAAAAAGCCTATTTGCTGTCTCCTCATCAAGGCCGTTCCTCAAAGCGCCAGGTACTACTACATTTCCTTCCTCATCCACTATTCCGTAGATAAAGTTCTTCCTTTCTTGTTCCATCACATCCATTTTCTTTTTCGCCATTGCACGCCTTACTAGGTCTGCCCTACCAAGAGAGTAACCAGCCACATCCCTTACAATCTGCATGACCTGTTCCTGATACACCAAAGAGCCGTACGTCACCTCTAATATAGGCTTTAAAATGGGGTGTTCGTACTCTATTTTTTCAGGATTATTTCTGTTGGCAAGGTACTTCGGTATCTGGTCCATAGGACCCGGCCTGTAAAGGGAAATTCCTGCGATTATATCTTCTAGGTTTTTAGGCTTAAGCTCTGTCATAAACTGCCTCATTCCAGGAGATTCAAGCTGGAAAACTCCTTCTGTCTCTCCTTTTGAAATAAGTTCATACACTTTTGGATCATCATAGTTTAAAGAATCCAAATCTATGATAATCCCTTTGTTTTTCTTTACCATTTCAATTGTATCTCTTATGACAGTGAGAGTCCTCAGCCCCAGAAAATCCATTTTTAAAAGTCCAAGCTCTTCCAAGGTGGTCATTGGAAACTGGGTGACTACAGAATCATCATTTTTCTGCAGCGGCACATAGTTCACAAGAGGCTCCTTTGATATGACCACCCCTGCAGCATGGGTAGAAGCATGCCTGGGGAGTCCTTCTAAGGCTTTTGATATATCTATTAGCTGTTTTACTCTTTCGTCCTTTTCGTACCTCTCCTTAAGCTCAGGATTTAGCTCCAAAGCTCTGTCAATAGTCATGCCTAATTCAAAAGGTATCATCTTGGCTATTTCGTCCACTTCCGCATAAGGGTAGTTAAGAGCTCTACCTACATCCCTTATCACAGCTCTGGCTGCCATAGTACCAAAGGTTATAATCTGAGCCACATTGTCTTTGCCATACTTTCGGACGACGTAGTCTATAACCTCTTGCCTTCTCTCATAGCAAAAATCCGAATCGATGTCAGGCATGCTGACCCTTTCAGGGTTTAAAAACCTCTCAAACAGAAGATTGTACTTTATAGGATCTACATTAGTGATCCCTAGAGTATATGCTACCAAACTTCCGGCAGCAGAACCTCTTCCTGGCCCTGTCATGATTCCATTGTCTTTTGCAAACTTTATAAAGTCCCACACTATTAAAAAATAATCCACATATCCCATCTGCTTTATCACTGAAAGCTCGTACTCTAACCTATCTATGACTTCCTGGCTTGGGCTTTTATACCTCTTATAAAGGCCTTCATAGCATAAATTTCTCAAATACTCGTATGAGTCCACTCCTTCTGGCAAGTCGTATTTAGGCAGCTTAGTCTTATTAAACTCAAACTCAATATTGCACATCTCGGCAATTTTTTCGGTATTTTCAATAGCCTCTTTACAGCATGCAAAAAGCTCTTCCATTTCTTCAGGAGATTTAAGGTAAAACTCATCTGTAGGGAAAAGCATCCTGTCCTCATCTTCAATTGTCTTTCCTGTTTGAATGCACAATAACACCTCATGAGCTCTTGCATCTTTCTTTTCCAAATAGTGGACATCATTTGTAGCAACTAACGGTATTCCCGTTTCTTTAGACATTCTGAGAAGCTCTCTATTCACTTTCTTCTGCTCTAAAATGCCATGGTCTTGAAGTTCTAAATAAAAATTGCCCCTTCCAAAAATGGAATCGTAAAAGAGGGCTACTTCTTTCGCCTTTTCATAATCTCCCCGCAAGATTAAAGAGGGAATTTCACCAGCAAGACAAGCGCTTAAAGCAATTAATCCTTCACTGTGATTTTTCAGAAATTCTTTGTCCACACGGGGCTTATAGTAAAATCCTTCTAAAGATGCAGCAGTCACTATCTTCATCAGGTTTTTGTATCCTGTCATATCCTTTGCCAGTAGCACCAGGTGATAGTTTTCATCGTCAATTCCATATTCTCTATCCTGCATTCTCCTCGGTGCTACGTATATCTCACATCCTATGATAGGTTTTATCCCTTGGGCTACAGCTTCCTTATAAAAATCTATTACTCCATACATTGCGCCGTGGTCCGTAACAGCTATTGCTTTCATTCCCAACTCTTTAGTTTTTGCAATCAAATCCTTTATCCTGCAGGATCCATCCAACAAGCTATATTCCGTATGCACGTGAAGATGTACAAACATAGCTCTCACCTAGACCATTTTAATTCTCTTAGAAAGCCTTACAGACATCAATGCCTTTGCAATCTCTTCCTTTTCATGTATTATACCGATTTCCACTTTGCTAAAATTATTGCTCATCTCTATAACCCTAGCAAAAACTTCAATAACGTCTTCTGTCCTCATCGGCTTTATAAAATACACGGAAAAATTATCCAGCACTGCATCATACCTTTTGTTCTGTGTAATAGCAAAAATACCTGTTTCACACATCAACATCATCAAAGCACTGCTGCTTACAGTTCCAAACTGATTAATCATTGTAGAAGGGACTTTTCCTTTAAACTTCACTCCATTCTCTATTTTTTCCATCTCAAAGTCCCTAAAGATGGTATCCTGAATAGCCTCACTTATCTGCGGCTGTTTTGACATGTAATGTAAAGCTTTAATCACATCTTCTCTGCTTATAAGGCCTATAAGTTCTTTGCCCCTTGTCACAGGAAGTATCTCCACATTCCACCATATCATCAAATGGGCAGCATAAGACAGTGTAGTAGTATCTGTCACAAAAACAGGGTTAGGAGTCATTATATCGCCTATCCTATCATCGTCAGAAGCAGTAGCCACATCTCTTGAAGTCACCATCCCTACAAGCATTCCCTTAGAGTCTACCACCGGGAACCGAGTGTGTTTTGTCTCAGCATACAGTCTCTTCCAGTCCCTTACTGTCTGCTGAGGGGTCATATACACAGGATTGTAAGTCATCACGTCACTCACGTACAAAATCTTTTTTCTCGTCATGCTTTCATTTATAGCCTTGTTTATAAGAGTAGCTACAGTAAAAGTATCGTAAGAAGTAGAGATGAGCGGCAATGAAAGCCTGTCGGCTAGTTCTTTTATGTGGGGCAAAGTATCAAATCCCCCTGTTATCATCACAGCCGCTCCAGCTTTCAATGCCGCCTCCTGCGCATCTTCCCTATTACCTATTATTACTAGGTCTCCCGGCGTTATGTATTTCACCATTTCATCAATAGTCATGGCGCCAATCAAAAACTTTTTAAGTTCCATTTGCATTCCGCCATGACCGCCCAATACTACCCCTTCTACCACATTGGTTATAACTTCATATGTAAGCTTGTCAAACAGGGGTTCTTTTTGTTTCCTCCTTATAGTCCCAACACGAGGAATTGTACTCACTAGCATCAATTTTTCTGCATCTTTTATAGCTTTGTAAGCAGTCCCTTCACTTATCTTTAAAGTTTGAGCAAGACCCCTCACTGAAATTTTAGTACCTTCTGGCAGCTTCTTTATGTACTCCAAGACCATTTCATTTTTTGTCATTGCCATCATCCTTTTACACAAAAAAGGTTTCTGAAAAGAAACCTTTTTTGTTTACTCTTCACCAAACTTTGATTCGATGAGGTCAACTAAAGCTTTTATAGCCTCCTCCTCGTCGTCTCCCTCAGCACTCAACTTCACTACATTGCCCTGGGAGACCCCTAGAGACATTATTCCCATAATGCTTTTAGCATTTACCTTTTTATTATCTTTTTCTACCCAAATCTGGGAAGAAAATTTACTGGCTGTTTGGACAAATAAAGCCGCAGGCCTTGCATGAAGCCCAGTCTTATTTTTGATTTCAATAGTAACTTCTTTCATTACTGAACTCTCCTCTCTTTTAATTTGTTTGAAATTTCTTCAATTTTCCTAAGCCTGTGGTTCACCCCTGACTTGCCCACAGGAGGAACCAACATTTTGCCTAATTCTTTTAAGCTGAGGTCAGGGTATTTAACCCTCAGCTCTGCTACCTCTCTCAAACTCGGGGGCAAATAATCAAGTCCAACAGTTTTTTTAATGTAATTTATACTTTCTATCTGCCTTAGAGAAGCATTAATAGTCTTTGTCAAATTCGCAGTCTCGCAATTGACTATTCTGTTCACATTATTCCTCATTTCCTTGTAAATCCTCACGTTTTCCAGATTGAGAAGAGCATTGTGAGCCCCCATTATGTTCAAAAGGTCTACAATCTGTTCTCCTTCTTTTAAGTATACTACATAACTATTTTTTCTTGCAATAACCTTGGAATTCAAATTAAAAGAATTAATCAAATTGCTCAAATCCTGCCCGTGTTCAAGGTTGTGAGTCACAAATTCCAAATGATAGGCTTTTTCAGGGTCACTAATTGAACCACCTCCCAAAAAAGCTCCTCTTAAATAAGCTTTTTTCATCTTCACAGTCCTTATAATTTTTCTATCTATTCCATAGTTCAATTTTACATGTCCTCTTTCTCTATTCAATATCTTAGTCTCTTCTAAAATATCTCTCACAGCTTTGGTGTCACTCACAAACAAAATATATGTCAATGCCTTTTTTAAATATTTCCCTCTCCTTACCATTACCTCAGGTGCTACTTTAAAAAGGTCTTTCAAAAGTTTAAAAGTTAAGCGAGCCACTGAAGCATTTTCTGTGCTCAAAGTAAGAGATAGTTTATTATTTCCATAAAATGATACACTTCCTATCATTCTAATTATAGCAGCCAACTCTGCAATTTTGCTTTCCCTATCCTCAGGATAAATTCTTGATAATTCGTTTTTTGTATCTGAAGAAAAAGACATAGAGACCACCTCACCGGCTTATCATTATTATACTACATATTTTTGAAAAAAAAACCCCTCCTTAAAAAGGAGGATGGTTTTCACGGTATCTCGTATCAAAATCCCTGTAAGCCTTCAACTTCTCATACTCTCCAGCTTCTATCAATTTCTTAATAATTTCTAGCTTACTTGCATCGTAATTTGCGTAAAGTCTTTCATAATCTTTGTAATAATAGTAATCTCTTCCATAGCGGGAGGTATTTTTCATAACATCACCCCTGTTTTCTAAAAAATAGAAGGGAATTAAGATTCCCCTCTATTTTCTACTGTACATATTATTCACATAACCTTTAATTTGCTACTTCAAAATATAGGCAGTGTTAGGCTTAAGATACAGCAAATTGCCACTCCTTTTTAATTCTCCCATTTTTAATATATCCTCTTTTCCTCCCGCCTCTTCTAAAAATATCACTTCCTCTTTGCTGCTGTTGTTTATAATCACCACAATTGAATTTCCTTTATATTCCCTTCTAAAAGCAAACACCCTTCCAACAGCGTACAAAGTGGTGAAATTGCCATACTTAAGTTCTTCATGCTCCTTTCTTATGCGGACGAGCTTTTTGTAAAACTCAAAAAGTCCCTTGTTCTGCTTTTCCTCCTCCCATATCATGCACCTTCTGCAGTCAGGGTCAAATCCTCCTACCATTCCAGCTTCGTCTCCATAGTAGATGTAGGGCACTCCCACAAATGTAAACTGGAAAACCAAAGCTAATTTCATCCGCGCCACCATGCCATTTGCGAGAGTCAAAAACCTTTCAGTGTCGTGACTACCTATGAGGTTAAACATGACTCTATTAACGCTATCCATGTGTCTCATAAGCTGCTCAGTTATCAGTGTGTTGAATTTTACAGCACTTATTTTCCTCTTTGCAAAAAAGTCTACAACTGCATTTCTGAAAGGATAATTCATGACAGAGTCAAACTGGTCCCCTCTTAACCACGGAGAAGCATCATGCCACACTTCTCCTACTATTATGGCATCTTTTTTGGCATTTTTTACAACCTCTCTAAACTTTCTCCAGAAGTGATGGTCTATTTCGTTGGCAACGTCCAACCGCCATCCATCAATGTCTACTTCTTTAATCCAGTATTCAGCCACTTCCAGTAGGTACTTTTGCACTTCCGGGTTTTTAGTCATAAGCTTAGGCATTCTCCACACATTCTCGCCAAAAGTCTCGTAAGTAGGTTTGGGATGCGTTTTAATGGGCCATTCGTACACATTGAACCAATCCCAGTACTTTGACTTCGGCCCATTTTTAACCACATCCTGAAATGCAAAAAAGTCGTATCCACAGTGGTTGAACACTGCATCGAATATAACTTTTATGCCATTGTCATGACACTTCCTCACCAATTCTTTAGCTTTTTCCGTGTTACCAAAATGAGGGTCTATCGTGTAATAATCCGTGGTGTCGTATTTGTGAGTAGAAGGAGACAAAAATATTGGAGTTAAATAAATGGCATTTATCCCTAACTCTTTTAAATAATCTATTTTGTCGATTATTCCCTGTAAATCCCCTCCAAAAAAAGAATCTGCAGTCGGCTTTTCCCCCCATGGTCTTACATTTTCGGGGTCATTAGTTTTGTCTCCATTGTTGAATCTGTCTGGAAATATCTGATACACTATGCACTCGTTTGCCCAATCCGGAGGAGAAAATATATCCTTTTCCCTTATATAGGGATAGTGGAAAAAACCCCAGAAGCTATCCTCTGGCCTCTTTTTGAAAAAACCAGCTTCTGTGTAATAAAGTTTTTCTCCCGTTTCTGAAACTAAATAAAAAAAGTACAAAAACCTCTTATTTAATTCAAGAGTGGTCTCATAATAGTCAAAAAGCTCGTTAGTGTGAACTAAGGTCATAGGCTTTATTTTAAATTTGCCCAGCCAGTCATACCTGTCTTTAAAAAGAATGTATACCCTATCCACATCGAAAACTGCCGTTCTCAAGACTATTTTTAATTGGTCTTTATTTACAGGATATGCATAAGGTATATCGCTTTTGTGGAATATAGCCTCTTTTATCATATCTTTCCCCTTTCTACGTGTGTATGTTTATAGTAACTGGAGAGGGACTACTTACAGCTGGCAGTTCTTCGCCATCTACACTTATTTTAACAGCTGGAGGATATCCCATCAATATAGTTATGTCATTTTTAACTTCAAAAGTTTTCATCATGCCAGCTGTCATCAAACCCTCGTACACCACATTCCCATCTACTTTTATACTAAACCAGCACTTTTCGCCTACCATGTTGATTTCAACCTTGTAAGATTGAGAAGCAGGAGATATTTTGTATTCTATTTTTTTGGAGGTTTCTGAAACCTTTTCTATCACAGTCTTTGGAGAAACAGTGGAAGTCACATTCTCTTGAGTAGAAGGTGTAGAAGGAGTTTCATTTTTTTTAGGCACAGTTTGTGAAACTTCCTGTTTAGGAGGGAGTGGCGCAAGCCCTTTCTTTATCTGGGCGAAAAAATAATAAAATCCATATCCAATAATGCCTATTATCAAAATAGATACTAAAGCCTTTTTCAAAGCTGAAAAAAGCCAAGACAAATCCAAAGTGGTTTTTTTATAGCTCTTAGCCTTGGACAAATTTTCCTCTTCCTTTTCTTTGAAGAGGTGTTCGTACTTTTTCACAATTTCATTGCCATCAAGCCCCAAAGCTTCTGCATAGCTTTTTACAAATCCCTTGGCATAGACCATAGCAGGCATTACGCTGAAATCCCCGTCTTCAATAGCCTTTAAATATCTTGTCCGAATTTTAGTTATTTCCTGAATTTCTTCCAGGGTCATGCCTTTTTTAAGCCTTTCGCTCTTTAAAAATTCTCCTAATTCGTTCATTACCTATCACCCCTTGCCAAACCATCCACTATATATATTCCACACAAAATACAATTTTCCTCCATTAATTTTCATAAACCTCTTCTTTTGTATAAAAGGTCTACGAAAGCCTCTATTCTGGTCTGATAACCTGCTTGCCCGGTATTTTCATCGTACACTAATGACATTACTGGAATGTCGTAATCCCGACTTACTTTGGCAATTATCCCTTGTGCTATTATCTCAGGGGTGCAGGTAAAAGGAAGGATGTGAATCACTCCGTCATATTTTAGTTTAGCATATTTCACAGTATTTGCAACAGTATTAAGTCCATGACCTCCTATATCTCTCTCAAGGTAACCTCTGGCATTTTTCTTAAACTCCAGCCTCTGAGGCAGTTTAAAAGCGCTGTTTATAAGGTAATCAGATAGGTACTCTGTTTTTGTCACCTCCACTCCAAGTTCATTTAGAGTTTTCCCTATGTTCATACTAGTAAAAGGCTCCAACAGCATGTATATTTCCCCTACTAAAGCCACCCTAAGCTGTATTTTCCTTTTTACATTGGCATTTTGCTTTATCTTATTCATCCCCTCAGAAAGGATTTGATTTATTTCTCTGGCATTTTGAGCCTTTTCTAACTTTTTTATGTACTCCTCATATATCTTAGTAGTAATGCCAGGTGCATCCTCATGAGCTCTTTGTATCAATAAAAATTTTTCTAACTTGTCCGCTGCAATCATCTTCTTCACTGCCAGCATAAAAGACTTCAAAGCCACCTTCCAATCCACATTGGGAAAATGGGAAGCCAATTCCTTTAAAAAATCTTTCACCCTCCCATGGGGTGGATCTAGGATGATCATTTCAAAATTATATCCCAAATCTTTTAAAATCTCCCTCTGAACCTGGCCGTAATAACCAAACCTGCAGGGTCCTATCCCCCCAAGCATTACAATCGTGTCAGCCCCCTTTTCCAAAGCCTCTATGAAATTGCCGACATTGATTTTAAAAGGAAGGCAGACAAATTCGTGAGAATTTCTCACCCCTAAAGTTAACGTCTTGTTGCTGGAGGGAGGAGGGTCTATGACCTCTATTCCTATCCCTTCAAACATAGTCTTTAAAATCATATTCAAAGAACCCATGTGAGGATATGTAATTTTCACACCACCACCGCCTTTTTATTAAACCTTAAAAGGTCTACAAAAGCCTCAATTCTTGTCATAACTCCTGCTTCTCCTGTATGCTCATCTATAGTAAGCAGCATAAAAGGTAAATTCTTTTCCCTTTTATAAAATCTCTCAAGAAGCTCCTCCGTCATAGAATTGGGACCACATCCGAAAGCTGACACCATAATAACTCCGTCAACTCCTTTCTTCTTTAAAAAGTACATCCCTGCCCCTAGAATATCTCTTTCGTACGTCCAAAATATATCTTTTGGAAGAAATGCCACTCCCTCTAATATTGAAGCTTTGTTAAGCATCTCTACAGTAATCACTTCCGCTCCCATATTTCTTAATTTTTCAATTAACCCCATGCTTATGTATTCATCCATGATGTTATAAGGATGGGAAAGCAGCGCTATTTTCAAATCGAACCTTCTTCTTTCTTCTCTTACTTTTACTTTCCCTTCCTCCCACATTTTCAAAGCTTCTAAATTTGTAAACCCTTCTTTCAGCAAATTTTCAAACCGCCTCTGCTCCTCCATCCCTTTTAGATAGGCTTTTAAAGCATCCCCATTTGTCCTTCCAAGCATTTTCCCAGCTCTTATAAATTCTCTTTTTGTAAATTCTTCATCTTTGTAGTAGTTAATCTCAATGTCTATAACAGGCGGCAAATCCTTTATTAAACTTTTTATAAAGTCAGGTAGCCCCAAAAATTTAGAGCACAAGTATTTCTTTTTCTCTACACTTACAATTCTAGGTATAAAAATATAATCCACTCCTCTTTCTTTTAAATCCATCACATGGCCTACATAAGTTTTAACAGGCAAACAAGCATCTTCAACGCTGTTCTTTACGCCATCGTCCACAATTTTTTTATTCGTATTCTGTGAAGTAATTACTTTGGCCCCCAGCTCTTCAAAAAATGTCTTCCACATGGGATAAAAATCGTAATACAAAAGCCCTTTTGGTATGCCTACTATTTTTCCCATTTTTAACCTCCTCCATTGCAAATACACTATCTATTTTTCCCTAAAAGAAATAAAAAAATACCGGACAAAATCCGGTATTTACAAATTGTTCCATGTGTAACAATTTTTATCCTTTCACAGCCCCTGCAGCAAGACCTGCCTGCAAGTATCTCTGCAATACCATAAATAGTATTACAAGTGGTAGTGAAGCCATCACAGAAGCAGCCGCAAATTGAGTCCAATGAGCTGAAAATTGGTTAGTTATAAATCTTTGAAGTCCTAATGCTATTGTATAGTTTTCAGGTGATTTTAATACAGCACTAGACAAAATAAATTCACTGTACACTCCCATGAAACTAAATAAGAATATCACTACGAGCATAGGGGTTGCCAGTGGAAGTATTATTTTTGTGAAAATCTGCCAGTGAGTGGCTCCGTCCACCAAAGCGGCTTCATCCAGCTCTTTTGGAAGACTATCAATATACCCTTTTAAAAGCCATATGCTAAAAGCGCTGCTTCCTGCCATAACAAGCATCAATGCGTATAAATTATCCAACAAATTTAACTTTGCCATTATCCCATATATGGCTGGCAACGCCATAAAAGTTGGAAACATCTGAAGTATTAAAAGAGTCTTTAAGCCATTTTTTCTTCCCGCAAATTTCATTCTGCTAAAAGCATAGGCAGAAGTAGCTGTTAAAAACAGCTGAATAGTTGCTACCCCCACACTTAAAATCATACTGTTTTTTACCCAGAGCAAAAAATTAGTTTTCTTTAATACAGTGGTGTAATTTTCAAAAGTGATGTGGCTAGGAAAAATCGCTCCAGAAAAGAAAGCATCTCCTGGCGCAAAAGAAGCTCCTACTACCCACGCCACCGGAAACATCATTACAATTATCACTGCCCATATGATGAGGCGGCTTATCCACAGAGAAACTTTCTCATGGGGTTTTAATCTTTCTCTATACTGAATTTTCCTTGCCGGCTTTTGAGCTTGGGTCCTCACACTTGCATATTCCACTTTAATCCACCTCCTTAAAAGCACCTGTAAGCCTCATGTTGAGGAGGCTTAAAGTACCTATGATGAGGAATATGATTATAGAAAGAGCCGCTGCCAAATCATAGCGGTTTGCCTGCATTGTCAATTTATAAGCAGCACTCACTAGTATATCCGTATGCCCTGCAAAAGAAGTGTCAGTTCTAGGTGGTCCTCCTCCTGTGATGAGAAAGGCTGTTCCAAAGTTATTGAAATTATACGCAAAGGAAGATATTATCAAGGGTAATGTAGAAGAAGTGAGCATCGGAAGAGTTATCTTAGTAAGCTTCTGAAACCACGAAGCCCCGTCAATATCCGCCACTTCATAAAGTTCTGGCGGAATAGCCTGTAATGCCCCAAGGGAGGCATTCATCATAAAAGGATAACCCATCCATACGCTCACCATTATAATAGCAACTTTTGCCCAAAAAGGCTCTAAAAGCCAAGGTATCATGGGTAAGTGCAGTTTTTGAAGTATTAAATTTATACCGCCGTACTGCTGGTTTAAAAGTCCTGTCCAGGTAAGAACTGCAATAGTACCAGGCAGCCCCCACGGTATAATCAAAATAGCCCTGTAAAAATTCGTCTCCCACATATGTTTGTTATTTAAAATTACTGCTAATAAAAGTCCAACAATATAGCTTAGCAATGTCGCTGATAAGGCGTAAATTACAGTCCACACAAAAACAGGTGCAAAAACATTTTTAAAAGGTCCTGTCAGTATGTCGACAAAATTTTTAAAACCTACAAACTGATAATTCTTAAAGTGATACAGATTAAAATTAGTAAAAGCGATGTAGATAGTGTATGCCATTGGAGCAAAGCTTAAAACAGTCATAGAAAGTATTGCTGGAGACAAATAGGCATAAGGTCTTAGCTTATCTTTCAACGATTTATGCTGGTTCATCCTGTACCTCCTTTCCCTTAAAAAAAGGGGCATAAAGCCCCTTTTTACTGCATTGTAGCAATTCCCTGTTTAATTTGTTTTACCATATCGTCAGCTGCTTTGTCAACAGGCACTTTTCCTGAGGTTATAAGCTGCAGCGCATTACCAGCAGGTGTCCATACCTGGCTCATCTGAGGAATATTTGGCATTGGAATAGCATGCTGTGCCTGTTCAGCAAATGCACTTAGTATCTCGTTACCCTTAACTTCTGGATTGTCCAGCAAGGACTTAATCACAGGAATTCTGTTTCCTGTCTCAAACAATGGAAGCCCTGTATTTTCAACCAAGTACTTCATCAAATCCCAAGCTTCTTTCTGATGCTTTGAATTTGCGCTCACAAATGCAGCCTGCACACCTGCAAAAGAAGGAGTTGGCTTGCCATCAATTTCTGGAAGTGGAACAACTTTAAATGGAACATTGGCTTTCTTGAATCCGTCCACATCCCATGGACCGCTTATATAAAGTCCAATTTTACCGCTCTGGAAGTTACCTTTTGCCATGTCATAGTTTATGTCTGGGGGCATGAATTTATATTTCTGAACAAAATCTTTTATAAGCTCTAACCCTTTCTTTGCACCTTCGTTGTTGAGCCCTATGTCGTTTGGATCAAGTCCGCCTCCTGTGTCTTTAAAAACATATCCGCCATATGCTGCGATAAAAGCAAAGCTGAAATAGAAGTTATTGACGTCATACTGGAATCCTACTTCTTTCCCCAATTTAATCAAGTCATCTAATGTAGCTGGAGGAGTTTTGACTTTATCCGTATTGTAGAAAAGGGCATAAGTTTCCATAGCAATTGGCACTGCATACATCTTTCCATCATAGGAAACAGCGCTTATGCTCATTGGCACATAGTCATCTTTGTTTATAACTCCCTCTGGAACCTCAGCTAAAAGTCCTGCCTTTTGGAAAGTTCCCAAGTTGTCATGGGGCAATCCAAACATTATGTCTGGCCCTTTACCGCTTTGAGCAGCTGTAGCAAAAGCTTGGAAATCGCTCTGGTCTGCTAGAACTTTGACCTTGTTTCCTGTCTGCTCAGCCCATTTGTTAGCAATTTCTTGAACTTTTGCTATTTCAGGGTCTGTCAAGTGGGACCATACTATCAATTCTACAGGTTCCTTTTTCTGCTCTGCTGTCTGAGTCTGTGATGGCTGACTTTCACTTGTCTTGCTGCCGCCGCCACAGCCAGTCAGAGCAATTGACAGCACAAACACCATTGCTGTCAACAACGCAAGTATTTTTGAATACTTCTTCATACAAATCCTCCTCTTAAATTGGTTTTATAATAATTTGGGGTGCACCCCAAAATTTTACTTCACTCTTACATTTGTCCAAACACTTACACTGTTCCCGGGTAAAGTCAAATCTTGCACTAGGTTTTCTCCATTGCCTTTTGTGACTTTTAACTCAACACCCTTCAACAGACCTTTAAGGTAGTCTTTATAAATTCCCTTCCTCAAAGATGTTTTTACTGTCTTAACAGTAGTTTTCTCTCCTTTATTTATCGCAACCAGCACCACATCTTTTCCATACTGCCTTTCATAAATATACACATCGTCAGAGACATACCTTGCCGTAGTAGTTCCATACTGTAGGGCTGGAGTGAGCTGCCTTAACCTTGACAGCTCTTTTATCAATGTATAAGCCTTTGTGCTCTCATCGAACTTTTCCATCATTGGTCTATTATACGGGTCATTTCCGCCATTTGTGTCGTTATGAAGGTACTGCTCAGTGCCATAGTATATTACAGGTATCCCTCGAGTCGTCATTATAAAAGCAATAGCTTCGTGTAATTTATCCTTGTCATTGTTCAAGGACAGAAATCTAGGCATGTCATGGTTGTCTATAAAAGTAACCAGCTTATAAGGATTTTCGTAATCTTTATTAGTATCCTCTAACGTGTCATTTAACCTCTCAAATCCGTACCCCTTGCCAAATACATCTCTTATAGCACCGTTTAACATAAAATCCAGGACAGAAAAGCCGGTAGTATTAGCAAACTGTATATTATACCCATACAACGGGTCAGTAGGACCGCTTAACATCCATTCACCAAAAAGAAGCACATCCTTTTTAATACTGTAAATAGTGTTAGCAAAGCTTTTCACCCACTCCATAGGCATATGCTTTGCAGCATCCAGCCTTACTCCATCAATTTCATGATTAAACCATAACTTAATAGAGTCTTTTAAGTATTTATCAACAATAGGGTTGCTCTGGTCCAAATCTGCCAAATCAAACAAATTTTTATCCTGAAGTTCCTTTAAATTATTCCAGTTGCTTATGCTGCCATTGTGGTGAAAAAGCTTAAGTGAATCATTACTGTAAGTACCTAATAGCTTCCCATCGTCATATAATGCGCCATTTTCTGCAAAATCAGGATTTTCTTCATCGGCAGGGCTCGTGTGATTTGGCGCAAAATCTAAAATCACTTTTATTCCATTCTCATGCGCAACCTTTACAAAATTGTCAAAGTCCTCCCATGTACCAAAGTGTTCTTCTACTCTTTTGAAATCTCTTGCCCAGTATCCGTGATAGGGGGCATTAATCTCGCCATTATATACGGCTGGTTTATTTATATTATCCACTACTGGAGAAATCCAGATAGCAGTGACCCCCATCCCCTTTATATAAGGGATTTTTTCTGTCAGTCCTTTCAAATCCCCTCCCCAGTACATCCTCCAGTTGGTATGGGTGGGGTCAAACATTCCTTTGCTCACTTCTGGGTCGTCATTTGAAGGGTCTCCGTTGTAAAACCTATCCACCATAACCTGATATATGACTTCTGACTTTGGAGCTTTTGCCTCTTGCTTGCTACTGCACCCGCTAAAGAACAGCAAAATTGCTGCAAAAAGTGCTACAAACGCTTTAAAATTTTTTCTCATCTCTTTCCCCCTTACACTTTTAATACCATAATATTACAGCAATCGCTTTCCTAAAGTGCAATTAAAAAAGAGCAAAATAGAAAATTTCATTGCAATCGCTTGCGCTACCGTTTCAATAATATTGTATATCTTATTTAGACGAATGTCAATAGATTTTTTTGTACAAGATGGACTAAAAATTAAACTTAACTTATCAAATCTACAATAATCTCTGCAAGCTTTTGCTCATCATGCCTTATATATTCCTGCTTTACAGCTACCAAGTCTTCTTCAACAACTTTTATACCCATTTTTTCTATCTCCTCTTTGTCATATTTCACGGGCTCAGATAAATCTCTTATATAGCGCTGCCTGTACTCCTCAGGGATGTCACCTTTGTTCACAATCACATAGTCCAAAGACTTAAGCCCATGGTCAAAAAGAGCCTTTATATGGTCAGTAGCAGTATACCCCAAAGTCTCACCCGGCTGTGTCATTATATTACATACATATATTTTTATGGCTTTAGATGTTTCAATAGCATCACAAATTCCATCTACCAAAAGGTTCGGAATAACACTTGTATACAAACTCCCCGGCCCTAACACTATCGCCTCGGCATTCAATATATCCACTAAAACTTCTTCAAAAGGAGCAGCAGGCGAAGGTTCCAAATATATTCTCTTTATTCTGCTGTTTTCTTTTTGCTGTATCTCAGGTATTTTGGACTCCCCTTTTATGATAGTGCCATTTTCCAGTTCTGCTATAAGCCTTACATCTTCTACTGTAACAGGAAGGACTTTCCCTGACACAGCTAATACTTCACTCATCCTCTTGACAGCCTCTTCAAAACTGTTAGAAATTCCTATCATTGCAGCCAAAAACAAATTTCCAAAACTCTGCCCCTTTAACATCCCCTCTGTAAATCTGTACTGGAGAAGCTGTTCCATTGTAGGCTCTGTGTTTGCCAAAGCCAATATACAGTTTCGTATATCTCCAGGAGGAAGTATCCCTAGGTCCTCTCTTAAAATTCCAGAACCTCCTCCGTCATCTGCCACTGTCACCACCGCAGTTATATTTGTTGTGAAAAGCTTGAGCCCTCTTAACATAGTAGAAAGCCCTGTACCTCCACCAATCGCCACAATGCGAGGCTGTTTTCGCATAAATATCTACTCCTCTCCAATGTCTCTGTGATTCACCACAACAGAATAATCCTCTTTTTTTAAAAGGTCATAAAGGGCATTGGCAATCGCAACAGACCTGTGCTTTCCTCCTGTACAGCCAATTGCTATTACAAGCTGTGATTTCCCTTCTCTAATATAATATGGAATTAAAAATTTGATCATGTCCCCCAATTTTTTCAAAAACTCCTTCGCTTCTTCCCACTTCATCACATATTCTTTTACTTTCTTGTCATTTCCAGTTAAAGGTCTCAGCTCGTCAATATAAAAAGGATTAGGTAAGAACCTCACATCAAACACAAGGTCAGCCTCAAGAGGTATTCCGTACTTATAGCCAAAAGACATAACATCAATTATAATTCCCTTAAATTTTTTCCCTTTTAGGAAGATATTAGATAACTCCTCTTTTAATTGAGAAGAAGTCAAATTAGAAGTGTCTATAATGTAATTAGCAATTTTCCTTATATCTGAAAGCCTTTTTCTTTCTTCGTTTATACCGTCAACTATTCTCCCCTCTTCAGATAAAGGATGTCTCCTTCTGGTCTCTTTAAACCTCTTTATCAAAACCTCATCAGAAGCCTCTAAAAACACTATCTCGTAATCGTAGTTATTTTTTTTCAAAAAGTCCAAACTGGAATAAATATCTTCAAAAAACTGCCCTCCTCTCAAATCCATCCCCAAAGCTACCTTGTCAATATTTTTTGATTGATAAAACAAATCAGCAAGTTTTGGTATTAAGGCGGGAGGAAAATTATCTATGCAAAAAAATCCCATATCCTCCATCGCCTTTAAAGCCTGCGTCTTTCCTGCGCCGGAAAGCCCTGTTATTATCACAAACCTCATAATTTATCACCTCTCGGCGTTTATCACGTCTTCCTCAGTGAGTCCAGCCTCTTTCGCAATTTGTATTCCCCTTTTAAAATCCCCAACTCTGAATGGAGTATGAGCATCGCTGTTTATGACGAATTTACATCCTTCTTCCTTTGCTATCTTTACATACTCCACTGTCAGGTATCCGTGACTCGAGTTAATCTCCAGTGCTGTTCCCCTTTCTTTTGCTGCTCTGGCCAATTTTCGTGTATCAATATCCACCTTTGCTCCAGGATGAGTTATTATATCAATTCTATATTTTTTTATTGCTTTTACCATCGCTTCTGTATTTTTCTCTCTCACCTCTTCTTTAAGATAACCTGTATACCTTGACACCATATTTTTACCAAAAAGGTCAATGGCGTCTTTAAAACTTTTCGGCACTATTCCAGTGTGGTACCCAACAAGCAAAATATCTAGATACTTCAAAAGGTCATCGGGAACATCAATATCCCCTTCTATACTTATCAAATTCGCTTCCACTCCCATGAGTATCTCTATCTGAGGGTATTTCTCCTTAAGCTTATCTATTTCATCCCTCATCTTCTTAAAGTCTTTCTTCCCCATGCCATAAAACACATGAGCAGGGCCATGGTCAGTAATAGCAATAGCCTTAAGCCCAAGCTCTACCGCTTTTTTCACATTTTCTTCTATTGTCCCTTTGCCGTGGCTGTATATCGTATGGGTGTGATAATCTGCAAAAATCCTCATTTGTTCTCTCTCCTATTTTTCCCCCACAATTTTTATCTCAGGCACCAGATCAACTCCAAATTTCTCTTTTACTACTTTCTGGATATACTCAATCAAGTTGAGCACATCGTAAAAAGTCGCATTCCCAGTGTTTATAATAAATCCCGAATGCTTTTCTGAAACTTTAGCACCCCCGATCGAGTACCCTTTAAGACCCGCATCTTCAATAAGCTTTCCTGCATAGTACCCTGGAGGCCTTTTAAAAGTGCTCCCCGCACTGGGATAATCTAAAGGCTGTTTTTCTTTTCTCCTCTGATTTAGTTCCTCCATCTTCTTTTTTATCTCTTCATAATTCCCTCTTTCAAGAGAAATCCAGGCTCTCAAAACTATCCATTCTTTTTCTTGCAAAATGCTATATCTATAAGAGAACTTCATTTCCTGATTGGAAAGAATCAATATATTGTTATTTTCATCTAAGACTTCCACCTTTTCTACCACGTCCTTCATCTCAGGCCCATAGGCACCGGCATTCATCACTATGGCCCCACCCAAAGTGCCAGGTATGCCACTTGCAAATTCAAAACCGGTAAGCTCATGTACCAATGCTACATTTGCAATATAGGACAGGGAAGCTCCTGCTTCTGCTATTATCTTAGTTCCTTCTACAATGACATTCCTCAAAGAACTAAGTTTTACAACCACGCCTCTTATACCTTTTTCACTTACCAGCAAATTAGTGCCATTCCCTAGAATAAAAAAAGGTATTTTTTCCTGTCTTAAATACGCGATGAGATTAATAAGTTCGTCTCTGCTTCCCGGAACAGCTAGTACATCAGCTGGTCCTCCTATTTTAAAAGAGGTATGCCTTTTCATTGGCTCATTTAAATATAATTTCCCCTCTTTTAAAATTTCTTTCAATTTATCAACAAGTATCTCAGCCACTGTACCACTCCTCAAAATCAAAAATCAAAAAATTATTCCATCTATAGTCTATCAATTACATGTTAATTTCATTCCACGTGCAATTTTATAATACCACTTTTTATTTACAAAATAAATAGGAGGGAGAGCCCCTCCTTTCATGCGTTGTAACATACCTTAAACCTTTTTGTAACACACCCTTCTGCATCGTACATGCTGACAACTGCCGTGCATTTTTTTATTTTTATCTCGCAATTGCAGTCCCTGCAAAAATAGAGGTTATTTCCTATCTTGCCCACATTAGTGCTCTTGCAATTTGGGCATTCCATAAAGTAATCACCTCTTCATTACCAACAATCTTCTCAAAATTTTGAATATTTTATGTACACACCCTACTTTTGTCCACTAAATATTATACCACATAATGCAAATAGGAAATAGTCTAATATTTTGGACTTTTTCTTACATTTTCTTAATATTTCTCCTCTTTTTATGCTTTTTCTCCGAACCTTCTATCCCCACCGCAAATGTTTCGGGGAATACTTTTTATAATGCAGAATTTTCACAATTGAAAATAAAAAATAATCTTAAAAGTCAAATTTATTGTAGTAAATACTACGCTTGAAATTTATTTGGACATTGAGGAAAAAGTTCCTTTAGAATAAATAAACACAAGTCGTTTGCCCTACATTTCTAATTCCCTCTTTATTCTCGCAACAATAGAATCGACAGCTTCAAATCCCATATTTATACATTTTTCTGCCTGGTCAAATCTATACCAGCGTATATTATCGACATTAGGTTTTATTGTATAAACCCGTTTATTTCCCTCCATTTTTTCGAGATTCTTATTAGAATTGTCTTTTAACAATTTAATAGCGGTTGTTGTAATAGATATGATTTCAGGTAAAGGCCTTTTTATATTAAAATACTTTTTTATTGGCAGCACTTTCTCACTATTAGCTAAAGAATAAAAAAACCTTTCGAAAAAGCCCATATCAATGCTTGAGCTTACATCGCAATTTATAATTATGTCTGCTCCCAAGCTAGCTGCTAATTCTATTGCCTCAGAATCAATGATTGATCCATCAACTAACTTGGTTCCATTGTACTCCACAGGTTCAAAAAAGACAGGGATAGAAATGCTTGCCCTTATAGCTTTTATCAAGTCTCCCTCTTTAAATACTACTCCCTTTCCTGTTTGAATATCAGTAGCCACAATATATAGAGGAATATTAAGTTCCTCAAAACTTTCTTTCACATAACCCCGCAAATATTTCTCTATTTTTTCACCCTTTACTAAGCCGGTTCGTGAGACTTTAAAATCTAATAAACTTATAAATTTTAACATATTAATCTTTTTTGCATCACTTATAAGTTTGTCTACATTATGTCCTGAAGCATAGATTGCTCCTATTATCGCTCCCATACTTATGCCTATTATAAAATCAATAGGAATATTTTCTTCTTCAAATCTTTTTAGTATACCTAAGTGCGCATATCCTCTTGCTGCTCCACCGCCTAGTATAAGTCCTACTCTTGGTCTCATTTCCCATCACCATTTTTACTCAAAGATAATTTGTATGACATTTAACGCATCCAAAATTTCATTTTCATTAGAATCTAAAATCACTTGAATTCCCGTACCAAACATTGCACCAAGTATCATCCTCGCCACTGCTCGTGGAGAATAATTTCTAAAATTCTCTCCTAAAGCACTGTTACTTAAAATTTTTTCCTCAATCATTTTAGATAAGTCATTAAATAAATCTTTTAATAAACTGTTAAAAGAAGAGGACCACATAGCTAAACCTGTAAAATCGTACAACAGTTTAAAAAGTCCTGGATTATTTTTTAAAAGGTCTTTAAAAAAATTCACTAAGGATAGCATCTTATCTTTTGCAGTTTCTCCCATACTCAAAGCTTCATTTATTTCTTTTAAATATTTATCTATCATCATCTTTATTACCTCTGTAAAAAGCCCTTCCTTACTGCCAAAATAATAATGCAATTGGCTTAATACAACACCAGCTTCCTCTGCAATGTCTCTTAAGGAAACATTAGCATATCCTTTAGTTGAAATACACTTATATGCAGCATTTAATATTCTTTGCGATTGGTTTCTTCCTTCCATCTTGGATTTCCCCTTTTGAAGTTTATTTATTAAAGCCGCCCAGATCGGAAAATAGAAATTGCTAAACCTAAAACTATGACAAAAGCTATCGCTAAACCAATCTTTAAAATTATCCCATTAAGCTTATACATTTCTGCACCAGCATTAGCACTCATTCCTGACCCTATTAAAATCCCGGCAATAACAATACTTAAAGCCAAAAGTATAATACTGGTGGAAAGTCGATTAAATACCTTATCAACCCGTTTCTCTAAATTTTCAAAGTCTCTTATTTTCAATTCTACAGCATAATTTTCTTCTTCTGTTTTCCTTAAAAAATTCAATAAAAATGATGGCAACTCTTTTATCAATCTGCTATAATCCATTGTGGCATTTATTATCTCTTCTTTCATATGTTGAGTAGAAAACATTTTAGGTATCAACTGCTTTGCAATTGGTTTTGCCACTTCTAAAACGCTAATTTTGGGATCTAACTTTTCTACTATTCCCTCTAACGTTATAAGGCTTTTAGCCAGCATATTAAATTCATTGGGAATTACAATATTATACGAAAATACAAGGTCAAATATCCCATTGAGGACTTCCCCAATTTTGAGCTTTTCTAACGGTATTTCAACATATCTATCTCGCAAATTATTTATGTCTTTTTCTAGCTTTTTCATATTGACATTTAGAGTCACAGCATTTAAATCTATAATGCTTTCAATAATCATCCTGCTATTTTTGTAAACAATCCCCAACAACATTTTTGAAAACTGTCTTTTCCTTTCTGGGCTTAAGCTACCTACCATTCCAAAATCTAAAAATGCTATTGTCCCATCCTCTAGCACCATAATATTTCCCGGATGAGGGTCTCCATGAAAAAAAACATCCCTTAAAATCTGATTCAATACAGATTTTGCAAGGTTTCTTGCAATTGCACCGCGGTCTAATCCAGCCTCATCAATTGCATTAAAATCATTTAACGGAATGCCACCAATGTATTCCATCGTCAATACACGTCTTGTCGTATGGGTCCAGATTATAGAAGGAATTTTGACTTTTTTGTCTTTTAAAAAATTCTTTTTGAACTTTTCTGCGTTTTCCCCCTCTATTCTAAAATCTAATTCCTCTTCCAATCTCTTTTTGAAGTCTTCTACCATTTTTGTAAAATTGTATATTTTCCCATATTTTGTATGATTATCAACAAATTTGGCAATATCTTCTAATATCCTCATATCTTGGGCTATGATTTTTTCTATCCCTGGCCTTTGAACCTTGACAACAACAGTTTTGCCTGACCACAACAAAGCCTTGTGAACTTGTGCTATAGAAGCCGCCGCTAGAGGAGTAGGTTCAAATTCAGCATAGGCTTCCTCCAAACTTTCGCCAAATTCATTTTGTATAACTGATTTCACCTCATCAAAAGAAAAAGCAGGAGCTTTGTCCTGTAATTTTTCCAATTCTTTTATTATATCTTTTGGCAAAATGTCAGACCTTGTGCTTAAAATCTGCCCCATTTTTATAAAAGTAGGTCCTAATTCTTCAAGAGCAAGTCTTAATCTTTCTCCACGGGAAAGTTTCGCAATATTTTCATCATTTGTTTGCTTCAAGATTTTTCTTCTTACATTTATATGTTTTAAAATTCCAATATTGTCAATTATAGCACCAAACCCGTATTTGATGAATACAAAAATTATTTCTCTATATCTTCTTAAATGTTGCATTATTTCACACCTGTCATCAAAATTTTATAGTTACTCATTTTTCTGTGTTTTGCATTTCCTCCAGCACTTTTCTGACTTCCTCACGAACAATACTCTTTATCTCTTCCCTAGTAACAATATCTTCCTTTTTGGCAATATTCATGTAGCCTAACGTTTCAGCAACTGCGTCTTTAATCATTTTTCTCAATTCTTCCTTCTGTTCTTCACCTTTTTTTACCAAGTCTTTTACCATTTTTTGCGCATCTTCTCTTGCAACTTCTCCTCTATCTACAAGTTCTTCTACTATTTTTTCTATTTTCTCTCGCGATAATGCAAATAATCCCAAACCAAAATTGATAGATTTTTCAAGCAAACTTGTCATATATATAACCCCTTTCAAAATTAATTCGGACATCCGTCCTAATATCTCTATTAATATTATATACTAAAATTTCCTAAAGTCAATATGGAATTTTATTACTCTTCCAAAAGCTCTTTTACAACTTCTATACCGTTTAATTTCATGTGATACAAAAACATGGTATGTATCAAATTGCCATCATGAGGCATTATCTTGAGGGATTGAGCAGTTTTTACAGATGTATCATAGGTTTCAACGCAATTTTCCGGTACAATTACATTTGCTTTAAGATTATTGGCATTTGCAATCATTTTTATAGACATAGCCGTCTGGTAAACGCATAAATCAGTACAATCTCCTACAACGATAAAAGTAGATTTTCCTTCCTTTATCATTTCAACAACTTTCTTTAAAAACTCATTCCCGCCTTCTAATTCCCCTCCAAAAAACACATTCAACGAATTTTTCTCCACAATCACAGGTTCTCCTTCAATTATTTCTTTTAATTCGTCAACAATTTCACTCTCAAAAGTGCCTTTTACACAGTGAGGTGGAAATTCTCCAAATTCAACTGCATCTGAAGGATGAGCGTCATTTAAAAAGAACACATTTTTTATCCCCATTCTGTAGCAGGCCTTTAATAAATTCTTTATAGGTTCTATTATGCCTGCCACTCTTGGACTAGCTAATGGACCGCTTTTACAAAAACCGTTTAGCATATCCACAACCAAAACTGAAACCTTATCCTCTCCACCAGCATTGTATATTACACTGCTCAAGCTTTTTTCTTCAAGGTTGCTATAAAAGTCAAAAAGGTAATTTAAAAAGGGCCTAGTGTTATACAAAAAGCTATCAAAATTCATAAAAAATTACCCCCTCTAATCAACTCTTTTGCCAAAATTATACCACAAAAATACTTAATCCAGTACATTGAAAAAAGTTTCTCTTGCCACAGCTAAAAGCCTCCCATCTTCTGCATAGGCTTCACAAACTGCCACAGTAGTTTTACTCCCCGCATGAACTATTTTACCTGTCACTTTCACTTTTTCTCCCACTTTCACTGGCGAAAGGTAATTTATATTCATCTCAATAGTTATCACCTGTTTACCTACTGTCCTTGCCGCCATACCCATAGTGATATCCATCACTGAAAAAAGCACGCCTCCATGAGCAATATTAAGAGGATTAAGGTGCTTTTCTTCAATTTCTATTTCTGTCACAGCATAGCCTTGTCCCAGTTCTACCACATGAACTCCTATTAACTGATGAAAATTTGTACCCCTGTTCACTTTCAAAAGATCTTCAAAAAGTTTCTCATCTATTCCGCTGTTTATTGCCTTCACCTTTCCGCCCCCTCTTTCTTAAGTTGCTGTCTTTATTATAGCATAAAAAATAGCAGGACATTTTATCCTGCCTCAGAGTGCTGACAAAGTCCTTATCTTTTAAGGGGCATTTTGTGTTAATGCTCCGGAGTTACAAAGCGCCAAAACTAAGGCTCGCTTTTCGAGCTCCAGCGGGGTTCCGGCCAATTCGCCTTACGGCTCAACGTGGCCGCTCGCTTTCGCTCGCCCTGCCTCCGCTCTCAAGCTCGCCAAGTTTTGTTACCGCTTTGTAACAAGTCGCATTTACACACAAAATGCCACTTCTCTGAGTTTGTCATCAGTCTGAGATGAGCTAGTGCAAAACCCCAGCTCATTTCCTTTTAAGAAAAGTGGTAATTGCAGGTATCACTGAAATCACAATTATAGCAATAGTAACCAACCCAAAATGGTCCTTGACTATTTTCAAATTTCCAAAAAAGTATCCTCCCAAAGTAAAAAGAGAAACCCAGAGAATTCCGCCAAACGCGTTGTAAAACAAAAACCTAAAATATCTCATCTGACCAATTCCTGCAACAAAAGGGACAAAGGTTCTGATGATAGGGATAAACCTTCCTACCACAATAGTAATAGCGCCGTACTTCTCATAAAAATCACGAGCTTCCAATAAATGCTCTTTTTTTATCCATTTCAAATTTTCACTCTCATAAATTTTTTCACCTATAAACTTGCCTATATGGTAATTAACCGTATCTCCTAGTATTGCAGCGGAAGCTAAAAGCACAATCACATAATAGACGTTCAAACTCCCTATCGCAGCAAAAGTGCCGGCAGCAAATAAAAGCGAATCACCTGGGAGAAAAGGGGTCACTACAAAACCCGTCTCAAGAAAAATGATAAAAAACAAAAGGCTATAGGTCCATGTGCCATAAGTTTGAATTATCGTTCCAAGATATTTATCCAAGTGAAGTACAATATCTACAAAATTTTTTACGATGTCCATTAACTTCATCCTTCCATATATATAGTCCTTTTCAATTATACTATATATATGAAAGGTTGTGTGAAAATACGAGAAATTTTAATCAAAATTTAATCTTCTCCGTCACACCAGCCATGCCTGTGCCTCATTCCACCGTGACCCCTCATATCCTCCCCATACACTTTGTAATTTCCTCCTTCAACCCTTATAGCCTTGCCATTTACCAACGCATCGGCTATCTTTTGCCTTGCAGAAGTTATTATTCTAAAAAAAGTTGGCCGAGATACCTTCATCATATCGGCACATTCTTCTTGTTCTAAACCTTCCAAATCCTTAAGCCTTATAGCCTCCAGTTCCTCTACCGTGAGTATCACTTCTTCAAGCATGGAAAGTGGAATCCCTACTGGTTTAAAATAAGTAACATTTGGCTCGCTTCTAACCCATCTCCACTTCGGCGGTCTTGGCATTTTATCACACCCTACTATTTTTATAAATTGCAATTACTTTAATATTTTATACTTTCTGCGAAAAAATATCAATCCCTCATGAAATCCAAAAAACTTTTCAACCAAAATTGGATCAAATTGTCATCCGCCATCTTTTTAATCTCTTCTAAGGCCTCATATTTATAACAAATCTTCCTAATTCCATTATAAATCCTTTTTAGACGCATGTCCATTATAAATTAAATTGTCACTCTTATTCTCTAATTAACACTTCTTTTATTTTTTGAGATACAATCTCTTTTACTTTTAACAAAAAATCAATATCACAATTACCTGTTCCGCTTAAATTTTTATCAAGTACTCCTTCAGCATATTTATACCTCTGTAAAACATATCTTTTTACAGGAGAAATCCAATCTGCAATAAAAGCGAAGTCCTCAAGAGTAAGCAATTTATCATTTACAGTTGTCCTAAACTCATAATTTATATCCGAGTCTTTTATTAACTCTACACTTTTTTTAATATTTTCTATGTCCTTTTTATTTTTTAAAAACATATCATACTTTTCTATTGGCGCTTTTATATCCATCGCTATATAATCAAGTAATCCTTCTTCAAGCAAACTTTCCAACACTTGAGGTCTTGAACCATTGGTGTCAAGTTTAACTTCAAAATTTAAGTCCTTTATATTTTTTATAAAATCTTTAAGCCCTTTCCAAAGTGTAGGCTCTCCGCCTGTAATACACACTCCCTCTATCAAATTTGCCCTCTTTTTAAGGTAATCAAAAAACTCTTTTTCACTTTTTATTCCTTCTCTCATTTGTATCAAATAAGAGTTATGGCAGTATGGACATTTAAAATTGCAGCCACTCACAAACACAGTGGCTGCAATTTTCCCGGGAAAATCTACAAAAGAAACCGGCAAAAAATCGTACATCATACCACAAATTCCTTCCTTTGCTCAAATTCTTTTCTCTTCCCTTCATTCCAGTTCTTAATAGGCCTATAGTATCCCACTACGCGGCTGTAAACCTCACATTCTTTACCGCAGTAGGGACATTCAAAATGCTCGCCTGAAATGTACCCGTGGTCTTCGCATATGGAAAAAGTAGGAGTTATTGTGTAGTAGGGAATTCTGTAATTATAGGCGATTTTTTTGACTAAGGCTTTGCAGGTCTCTAAATCATTAATGCTTTCTCCAATGAAACCGTGAAATACAGTCCCTCCAGTGTACTTAGTCTGCAATTCCTCTTGCAAATCAAGCGCAGTAAATATATCCTCTGTAAAATCTACTGGCAGTTGAGTAGAATTGGTATAGTATGGCACATCATCTCCTGCAGTAATTATATCTGGGAAAAGCTCTTTATCTTTTTTGGCCAATCTGTAAGAAGCTCCTTCTGCAGGAGTTGCCTCTAAATTGTACATAAAATTAGATTCCAATTGATACTGTTCTAATTTATGCCTCATAAAGTCTAAGACCTCAAGTGCAAATTTTCTCCCCTCTTCTGTGGCAATAGTAACTCCCATGAAATTGAGCAAGGCTTCATTCATACCAATAAGCCCTATGGTGTTGAAATGGTTCTGCCAGTAATACCCAAACCTCTTTTTCACATCTCTAAGGTAAAACTTGGAATAAGGATAAAGCCCCATTTCTGTCATCTTCTCAAGTACTTCCCTCTTTATCTCAAGGCTGGTCTTTGCAATGTCCATAAGTCTTTCTAACCTCTGGAAAAACTCCTCTTTCGTCCTGGACAGATATCCAATCCTGGGCATATTTATCGTCACAACACCTATTGACCCTGTCAAGGGATTTGCCCCAAAAAGCCCTCCTCCCCTTCTCCTCAACTCCCTGTTGTCCAATCTGAGTCTACAGCACATTGACCTGACATCATTTGGATCTAAGTCGCTATTTACAAAATTGCTGAAATAAGGTAGCCCGTATTTAGCCGTCATCTCCATTACTTTGTTTACAACAGGGCTGTCCCAGTCAAAATTTTTAGTTATGTTATAAGTGGGTATGGGGAATGTGAATATCCTCCCTTTCGCGTCCCCCTCCATCATCACCTCTGCAAAAGCCATATTTATCATGTCCATCTCTTTTTGAAATTCCTTGTAGGTCCTGTCCATAATCTTTCCGCCTATTATTACAGGCTCATCTGCCATAATCTCGGGCACAACCAAATCCATGGTTATATTCGTAAAAGGTGTCTGAAAGCCCACCCTTGTTGGGACATTCAGGTTGAATATAAATTCCTGCATGGCCTGTTTGACTTCCCTGTAAGACAAATTGTCATAGTAAACAAAGGGAGCAAGGTATGTATCAAAATTGGAAAAAGCCTGGGCCCCTGCTGCTTCTCCTTGAAGCGTATAGAAAAAGTTGACAATCTGCCCAAGGGCTGACCTGAAGTGCTTTGGCGGTTTGCTCTGAACCTTTCCTTCCACTCCTGTAAACCCGTTTAAAAGCAAATCCCTTAAATCCCAGCCGCAGCAGTAAACAGATAAAAGTCCCAAATCGTGAATATGTAAATCCCCATTTACATGAGCATCTCTCACCTCTTTAGGGTATATTTTATTCAGCCAGTAGTGAGCAGTAATGCTGCTCGATATATGGTTATTGAGCCCTTGCAGTGAATAGCTCATATTGCTATTCTCATTTACTCTCCAATCCTGCTTTCCCAGGTACTCATCTACCATTTTCTCAATATCCATGAACATCTTTTTAAACTCTCTTATGTCTTGATGCTGTTTCCTGTAAAGAATATAAGCTTTTGCTGCTTTAGCATATCCTCTTTTTATTAAAAATTCTTCTACAATATCTTGAATTTGCTCAACACTGGCTATTCCCTCAAAAACCTCTTCTACGTACTTCGTCACTTCATCAGCGATTTGTAATGCTTCTTCGTATTCTCCTTCCCCCACAGCTTTAAAAGCCTTGTAAACCGCATTTGCAATTTTTGTCTTATCAAATTTTACCTCTCGCCCGTCTCTTTTAATCACCTTCATCTCAATTTCCATACGTAACCCTCCATTCTTTTGTTTAAAAAACTCTCAATATTCCACAAAATATAGTATGTATTTTTATTTAGCATCTCAATATTTAGTATATCATGGCCATGTATCCAAGTCAATAAAAAAATAAAAGTGCGGAAACCTCCCGCACCTCAAGACTTCTCTTTTGAATTTACCAAAAGTCCAGCTTTGCAATTGCTGCATATTCCATAAAAATTTAGTTCACCATAGTAAATATCAAAGTTATACTTTTTTTCTATCTCTTTTACGGTTTTTACAAGCTCTGGGCTATAATACTCGTCAATATTACCGCAGTATTTGCAGATTAAATGCGCATGTATTCTTTTTTTGCTAAACATCTTGAGCTCATAGTATTTTTTGTTTCCGATAAGATTTTCAGAGATAATATCGCTTTCTACTAAAATTTTTAAGTTCCTATATAGAGTAGCAATTCCATAGTGAGGCCACCTTTTTCTTACTTCTTCGTAAAGTGAATCAATGTCAAAGTGCTTATCCGGATTTTTTAAAAACACATCCAAAAGGATCTGTCGCTTTTCCGTAACCTTCAAGCCCTTATCTTTTAGAACCTTAACTAAAAGAGGCATGAGGTTTTTTTGATTTTTTACCATACAAATCACCAAATTTCAGACATATGTTCAATTTAAATATACAATTTTTATTGACATATGTCAATAACTTTCGTACATTTTTCTCCATTTCTCCCACAGAAAATCATCTATCTCGTCCACCAAGACAGGGTCAAACTGCAAGCCTTTATTAACTATTATCTCATTTTTTATTTGCTCCCAAGGTAAAGCTTCCCTATAAGGTCTTTTTGACGCCATAGCATCAATACTATCACAGATTGAGATAAGTCGGGCACCTAAAGGAATATTTGTGCCTTTTAACCCCTCGGGGTATCCTTTACCATCCCATCTCTCATGATGATAAAGCACAATTCGTGCTATTTCCCTCAACCTTTTCGATTTACTTAAAATATTATAGCCAATCACAGGATGCATCTTTATAATTTCAAACTCATGGGGAAGTAATTTCCCTTTTTTATTTAATATCTGATCTGAAATCCCAATTTTCCCTATATCATGTAAATGGGCTGCAATATGTATTGTCTCAAGTTCTTTTCCTCTTAGTCCTATTTTTTTCGCCAAATCTACACTCATATCTGCTACTCTTGTTGAATGACCTTTTGTATAGACATCCTTGGCCTCTATAGCTGCGATCAAACACTCGATTATATCGTGAAAAATATCTCGTCTTAATGCAAAAAAATTCATAAATTACCTCCTGCTTGTAAAATTTTTGCTATTTGAAAGCCCCCTGCCTGTGCAGGGGACTTCTCAACTCCTCCTAGCCCTTATCATTTCTGATGTTCTTTCTGCCACTTCTTTTTGGGTCGTAGTAAAAAGTTCCTTGGCAAACTTAAATTCTTTTTCCTCTGCGTCGTATTCTCCTTTAAACCTCGTAACTTTTATAAAAATTTGTTCCTCTTTTTTGAAAAATTCCATTATGTTATCACATGCACTTTCAAGTTTTTTATTGAAGTTCTGTAACATGTCGGAATTAACTGCCACGAAGGAAGTCAAGTTTTTATCTTTTATAGATTCAACCAGAACCTCCACAAGTTCTTCTTTTCTTTCGGTATTCACAAGAAGCAGAGTAAAAGAAGGTATAACAACAATTGTATTTTCATCTGCTAACTCAAATATACTTTTTAACATCTCTGGTATGCTGTAGTCACCTTTATAGTAATTATCGCCTTCTTTTTTTAGTTCTTTTATGGCGGGGTCATAGTCAAAAAATGTTATTTTTTCTCTCCCTCTTTTTAATCCAAACACCTCAAGATTCCTTAAAATACCTTCAACGGGGGCACTTGTAGCAAAATAGAATACCCTCGGCTCTCCCCCTTCATTTAAAATGGCAGCTATGAACTTTTGGGCAAATAAAGGCTTGGCAGCCGCCATAGGACCCGTAAGTAAAGTAAAGGAGGGAAGTTTAAATTTAAATCCCTCTAATTCAAAATGAATGGGAAATGCCAACCGCTACACCCCCTACAATTTTCTAATAGCAGGTATTAGGTTTGTCCTCCCGCTTTCAGCCTCTTTTTTAATTTCCATGATTATATCCTGTGTCAAAGGCACTACAATCTCTTCTTCCTTGTATTTAACCTGATACATCTTAATCACTTTTAATGTAAGCTTCATATCCTCATTCATACCGCTTACCATAAGGTTATATGAAGAATCCTCCAGCGCTTTTGCCCAATCCTTATAAGCGTCGCTATTTAAAGTAAGAACGTAAAAGTAATTTTTATCCTCACCTTTAACTAAAGATTTTAATTTCTCATACATCTTTTCTCCATAGGTCTTTGAAAAGAACAGCAGATTAAGAGACGCACTTGTAACGAGTGTGCCTAAATCGCTTCCCTTTTTGACACTATCTCCTGCCAAATCCAAGGCTTTGTTCCAAACTTCCGGCTTTACATAATTTGCTCTTATTGAATTTTCAGAAACTTCCTCTATTTCCTCTATCTGTGGAGCAAGTTCAATGTAGAATACCCTATCTTCTTTTTCATATTTTTCTAGTTCACAGCCTAACTGCTTCATCATTCTCTTATGTGTTTCAATAGAAGTGCTGGCAGTCATAAATATGACATTGCCGCCTTTTTTAAGCCACTCGTCAGCAAAGAAATTTCCTATTAAAGGCTTTCCTGAACCTCCAGGTCCGCTTACCAATAGAGGTTTTTCGTACACCCACCCTTCAAAAAGAAGCTCTTTCATCCAATCCCTCTCAAAGTTTATTCTCATAAGAGAGCCCTCCTTTTATTTTTATATCAATAAAGCCAATCTATAAATTAAACCTGCAATTAACATTCCGTATATAAAGTCAGAAATCGTGACAATCAAGGCTCTTTTCAACCCAAACTCTTTTATAAGCATGCCAAAAGCTATCATACAGGGAATCTGTATTGAAGATGCCAGCCCAAAAGTAAATATTTGAAGTTTTGACAGGACCGCTCCAAAGTCATAGGTTCCCATGGCATTTGCCAGCATGGCTATTACAAGGTCCTTCTGGAGAAAACCATAAAGAAGCGGAATAATAGTATTTGCAGGAAGTCCAAGCCAGTTCACTGTCAAAAATCTGAAAGGCTTAACTATAAAGGCAGTAAGGTCGTAATACTCCAGCATGCCGTACAAAATTCCTCCAGCTATCAAAAGAGGGATAACTACTTTTACAAAGTCTTCCATTCTCACCCATGCTTTAACTAGTAAATTTCTAACAACGGGCATGCGATATGGAGGCATTTCCTCTACAACAGGCAGTTTTTCCTTTGAAATGACTATTCCTAAAATCTTTGAAGTGATTATAAAAACAATAAGTAATGTAAGATAAATCAAGACAAGGTACCCCATACCTGCGTAATGTCCCACAACACCAAAAAGTATAGCATTGCGGGAGGAACACGGGACAACTGAATAAAGTATTGCCACCTTAAACCTGTCCTTGAAATTACTAAGAACCCTTGTAGATTTTATGGCAGGCACACTGCAACCAAAACCTAACATCAAAGGAATAATAGATTTTGCAGGCAAATTTAGCCTCGACATCAAGCCATTTAATGCGATTATAAAGCGGGATAAAAGACCGGTATCCTCCATGAATGTAAGAAAAATATAGAATATCCCCACATAAGGTACAGCTATACTTATACCTGCAGCAAGGCCTATGAAAGCATTTGTCACCAAAACGTCAAGAAGAGGATGGTAAGCCGAAAGATATGCGCTTAAGCTTTCAATATACTCTTCAAATAAATTTCCTAAAGCATCCTGAAACCATCCGCCAATGTAGAAAAGCCCTAAAAATATAAGAGAAAGGACACTTAAGCTAAAAACTGCGCTACCTATTGGATTGTTAAGTATAAAGTTATCAAGCAAATTTAATTTATTTGCCTTTTCTTCCCTGTGAGTTAAAATCTTTTGAGAAATATAAAAGGCATACCCTGCCCTTGTTATAACTATGTCTTTTGTCATATTTGGATGAACTGTCTTATACCTCTCTTTTAAATTTTCAAACTTATTTAAGTTTAACAGTCTACATACCATATCTCCTTCTTCTAATATCTTTACAGCAATGCCTCTTTTGGAAAACTTCCCTTCATAATCAATTTCTCTTTCTATTATCTCTATCATCTCTTCTATGTGGTCATCGTACTGAATAGAGTAATTAGACTTCCCTACTGATTTAAAAGCATTTTTTAATTTTTCAATCTCCTTTTTAAAAGGATTTATCACAACAACAGGAACGCCCAGTAACTCTTCCAAAGCCTTTAAGTCAATTTCCATCCCCTTTTTTAGCGCTTCCTCATAAAAATTAACCGCTATCATGAAAGGAACGCCCAATTCTGCCAATTGGAGGGAAATTATGAGATTTCTCTCTAAAGCAAGTGCGTCTAAAATGTGAATCACAAAATCATAATTTCCCTCTAATATTAACCTATACGTAACCTTTTCCTCTTCACTGGAGGGGGTAAGGCTGTAAATGCCGGGAGTATCTATAAACTCCCATAATTCATCTCCAACTTTTGTTCTCCCTTCTGTAACATCCACAGTTGTACCAGGATAATTAGACACTATAACCTTTGCTCCTGTTAGAGTGTTCAAAAAGAGCGATTTCCCTACATTAGGCTGTCCTACCAGAAGCATCCTCAAGAGCTTCTACCCCCTCTATATTATCTCCAATTTCTCCTCCTAAAACCACAAGCCTACCATGGGATTCTACCACTAAAAAGTCATCTCTTTTCTTGACAATCTTAAAATAGCTTCCAGGGGCAAATCCCAACCCTATAATCCTTGACAATACCATGGGATTATCTATAGAAAGGCGCACAACAAACCCTATTTGTTGCTCTTTAAAATCTTTTAATTTTTTAGGGGAAGAGGCAGACTCAAAAGCTTTTTTCATATCCTTCATGGCGTAATGCTCCAAAGCATGAGCAATTTGATGCCCATACACACTTTCTACGAGATTGTGTTTTTCATATATATCCTCAGCCTCTTTTTTACCGTCTTCTGTAAGATAGACCTCTTGTTTCTCAAAGCTGACAAAATTATCTTTCTCTAAACTTCTCACTGCTTCAATTACATCTTCTTTAGCTACTTTGCTCTCTATTGCTATCTCTTCCAGTGAAGATTTATTGCCTTCTTTTTCCCTTAAAAATCTCAAGATATCCTCTCTCAACACCTTAAGCCATTCCATTGCCTCTCCCCCCTGAATTCAATTTTTACAAGCCCTCTTACATTCCCTTTTAAAAGGACAACTATAACACTTACCGCCTTTTTTAAACTGCTCCCTCATTCCAATCCAGATCATAGCGGCCGAAAAAACTCCTGCTCCCACTAATATAATATATTCCACGGTAAACACCTTTTCCCTTTTATTTTACAAAATTTTTACCCAAGCCCTAGAATTCGCCCTCCCTGATATACCAAAACCGCCATTAGCCATCCGAGAACTAGAGTGTATCCTATTGCAAAGAAAGTCCATTTCCATGAATTTGTCTCTCTTCTTATAGCAGCAATTGTAGCCACACAAGGGATGTATATGAGAGTCATAACCATAAAAGCATAGGCAGATAGAGGTGTAAAGTGCTGCTTTATAGCTTCAACCAAAGCATCTCCCTCTGCACCGTACACCACTCCAAGAGTACCAACTACCGTTTCTTTCGCTAAAATGCCAAATATCAAGGCTGAAGCAGCTTCCCAAGTGCCAAATCCAGCCGGCTTTAAAATGGGCGCTACAGCGCTTCCCAATCTACCGATATAACTCTCAGCGCTGGCATATTCCACTCCCGCGGGAAGGCTAGATAAAATCCACACCAGTACAACTACTCCCAAAATTATGGTGCCAGCTTTTCTCACAAATAAACTTCCTCTCTCCCACATGTGAATAAGCAAGCCCTTTAGAGTAGGCACTCTGTAAGGAGGAAGCTCCATCACAAAAGGAGCAGTCTTGCCTTTGAAAAGAAATTTTTTAAATATTTTAGCCATTATAACTGCCAGCACTATCCCCAAAAGGTATATAGAAAACACCACAATCCCTTGATGCGCCTCAAAGAAAGCTCCCGCAAAAAGCACATAAACAGGAAGCCTTGCAGCACAAGACATCAAAGGATTTACCAGAATAGTAACCAATCTATCCTCCTTGTTTTCCAAAGTTCTAGTAGCCATTATGCCGGGCACATTGCAGCCAAAACCAATCAGCATAGGTATAAAAGATTTGCCATGAAGTCCCAAAGCAGTCATAAATCTGTCCATAACATAAGCGGCTCTCGCCATGTAGCCGCTATCTTCTAACACAGAAATTGCAAAGAATAAGAGGAAAATCGGCGGTATAAATACCAGTACAGAACCAACTCCTGCAATTATTCCATCTCTTATAAAGGAAATTAAAATATCCGGTGCAGCGATTGACAAAAGCCAGGAGGCTGTAACTTCACCCAGCCAGTCAAAAAACATTTCTATCCAGTCTGATAAGGGATTGCCCAAAGCAAAAGTGAATTCAAAAACCGCCCACATAGCTACAAGAAATATTGGAATGCCGAGGTATTTATTTGTCACAATCCTATCTATTCTGTCAGATAAGGTGTACCTCTCTTCAGGAGTGCTCCTCTTTTTTACACATTCCTTTACTATACCAGAAATGACCCCATATCTTTTATCAGCGACGACAACCTCTGCATCTTCTCCAAAAATCCCTTCTAACTTCTTTTGGATCAACTTGACTTTCTCCATCAATGCCGTTTTGTGTGAAAACTCTTTCATTATGTTCTCATCGTTTTCTATGAATTTAATAGCCAGCCACCTAGGAAAAAACTTCTTTGAAAGCTCTTCATCTTCCTTAATCAAACTTTCAAGCTCAGAAATACCCTCTTCCAATTCCTTCCCATAATCTATGCGATATCTTTCTCCTTTAAATTCTACCGCTTTTAGTACGTTCTCCAGTAACTCTTTTACACCTTCCCCTTTAGTGGCCACTGTCATTACAACTGGCACTTTCAAAATCTGCGACAGCTTATCTTTATCAATTTCAATGCCCTTAGCCTTTGCCTCATCCGACATGTTTAAAGCTATAACCAGGTTTGCATTCATCTCCAAAAGCTGCATTGTAAGGTACAAATTTCTTTCCAGATTAGTGGCATCTACCACATTAATCACAACATCTGGCTTATCGTATATTATAAAATTCCTGGCAATCACTTCATCTTCCGTGTAAGCCCCCAAACTGTAAGTGCCAGGAAGGTCTACCACCTTAAAATTCACACCCTCAAACTTAAGCATTCCTTCTTTTTTCTCAACAGTAACTCCTGGCCAGTTCCCCACGTGCTGTCTTGATCCTGTAAGCTCATTAAACAAGCTCGTTTTACCTGAATTTGGGTTCCCTGCCAATGCAACCACTAATTCCTTTCTACCCTCTAAAACGCCCATCTTTTCCATCTTTGCCCTCCCTTATAATTCCTCAACTAATATTTTTTGTGCCATGCCAAACCCTAAAGCAAACCTCATCTCCCCAACTCCTACTATAAGAGGTCCTACATCATTTTTTACAACCAAAATCTCTACTCCCCTTACAATCCCCATGTCAATCAACCTTCTTCTTATACCTTCCCCTCCTATTATATCCACTACCACAGCCTTTTTCCCCGGTGGAAGCATAGAAAGAGACAATACAATTCCTCCCTTTTTCAACAAATTATATCACCTCGATTTCTATCTGAGAGGCTTCGCTTTTTCTAAGACTTAACCTGTAGCCCATCACTGCAATTTCAATCGGATCTCCAAGTGGCGCTACCCCTTCCACTTTGACTTCTGTCCCGTGAATTACTCCCATATCTACAAGTCGCCTTCTCAGTTCCCCCACCGCCTTAATTTTCACTATTTTTCCTTTTGTCCCAACAGGTAGCTTATCAAGCGTACTCACTTTCCCTTCCAAACTAATGCCTCCCTTCTTTTTGACATGAAATTGATATACAGTAATACTTGATATTGAGAATAATTCTCATTATCTAATAAAAGAATAGCACACCCTTTTTTAAAAGTCAAGATAAAAAAATAATCCGCCAATCAGTGGCGGATGTCCTGTCTCATAAAAAGTGTAAAGGAAATTGCAAAGAGGAAAACGCTAAGAGCAACAAGCCCAGCAATCTGAGGCCAAATCAAAAGAAGACTCTGGTCAAAAGAAAGAGGCGTAGGTATCGCTCCAACTACCTGAGCAACTGTAAGTGGCCCCAGTGACCTTACATTTGGGGACAAAAGGGTAGTAACAACTTCTTGATACAGAGTAGTTGGTGAAATCCTTAAAAGGTATTGATGAATCTGCATCTGACGAAACACTATCTGCGCAGGTCCCTCTGTATCTATTGGGACCAAGATATTTACTATCATATCGTAAAATAGCGCAAAGAAGAGCCACACAGCTATGCTGGCAAGCAATGAAGTTGCCGGCTGTCTGAAATATATAGAAAATAAAATTCCCAAACTCAACCATACTCCTACGTACAGGGCTGTAGCCAGCAAAAACACGATTATTCGCATTACCTCTTCAAAGGTAGGAGGAATGCCGAAAAATAATATAGCAAGCCCCATCACAAAAAAGCCAAGTGCCAGGAAGAAAACTGTTATCACCAGAAGAGCTGCAATCCATTTTGATAAAATTACGTCATCTCTGTAAATAGGCTGAGCTATAAGCCTCACCAATGTTCTTCGATTTATCTCCCCATTTATAGCATCAAAAGCCATGCCTATCCCCAAAAGAGGAGCTAAAAATCCCACAAATGTGATAAAAGAAGGCAGTCGCCCATCAGATACAGTAAAAACCTTCAAAAAAAGGTACAAATCGCCCAGCGGAGTATCAGCTTTTGATACTGCATCTCTTATAGCCATTCCAGCAGTGTAGATAGAGGCAAGTGCTGTCAAAAATATCAGAGCCAAAAGTATGTTAAATCTCCAGCTGTGTATATGGTCGGCAATTTCTTTTTTAATAAGGACTCGCAGTGAGTGGCGCATTTTATTGCACCCCCTCAAAATAGCGATGGTAAATATCATCTAATCCATAGCTTTTAGGCATAAGCCTTACAAGATTATAGCCTTCCTTTACCACAGTTTTGGCAACTTCAGCAGAAACGTCTTTTTCAGCATGGACGATGAAGGCTTTACCTTCTTTTTCTACTTTTTTCACGCCTTCCACACTCATAAGTTTGGGAATAAGGTCATCCTCCATAGGATTAACAGCAACTTCAAAGGTGTAAAGTTCTGTAGAAAACAACTCTTTTGCCAGTTCCGACACAGTACCTTTTGCTATTAGCTTCCCTTTTACAAATATCCCTACTCTATCGCATATCTCCTGAACTTGATGGAGGTGGTGAGAAGACAAAAGAACAGTCATACCGCCTTCTCTGCTCAAATTCTTTATGAGTTCCAAAAATTCTTTCATCCCCTCCGGGTCAAGCCCTAAAGTCGGCTCATCGAGAATCACTATCTGAGGTTTTTTTATAAGGGCATCTGCAAGCCCCAGTCTCTGCCTCATGCCTCTGGAATATGCTCCCACTTTTTTGCCTTTAGCTTCCCCAAGCCCCACCTTTTCAAGCAGTTCTTCTGCTGCTTTTACCGCTTCTTTTTCCTCCATACCGTTTAAAGCAGCAGTGAGCTTCAGATTCTCAAGCCCTGTCATGTCTTCATAAAACCCGACATCCTCGGGCAAATAGCCAACCCATTTTTTTACTTTAAGTGGCTCTCGCGTTGAATTAATCCCTAAAACTTTTACTTCCCCCTCGGTTGGTTCCACAAGGCCTAATATCATTAAAATAGTAGTAGTTTTGCCCGCACCATTAGGGCCCAAAAGTCCAAAAACCTCTCCTCTTTTTATCTCTAAATCCAGATGGTCGACGGCTGGCTGAGTACCATAGATTTTAGTGAGACCTTTTAGCTCTATTACAGTTTCAGCCAATTTTACCGCCTCCCGTATTTCTCAATCAGATAATATAAAACCCCTATTGTAGCAGCAATTATGAGAAGCGCTACAATTCCCCAACCCCAGCTTGTCTTTACAGTAACTCTAAATACAGCCTCGTCACTAGCCTCTGGGGTACTTGCCCTCATTGTGACCACATAGTCTCCTGCTATGGCTTTCTTATCAGCGTGTATCGTAGCTGTAACCTCTTTTGTCTCTCCAGGAGCGAGGGTATCTATAGTATCAGGTTCAAAGGTTACCTGCCAATCCACAGGCGTATCCGCATAAAACTTTATCTTTGCCAGCTGTGCCGAACCTGTATTTTTCACCTGCAAAGTCACCTTTTTATCTCCACCGGCAACTATATCAGTTGAAAGCACTCCTGTAGGAGTAGTAAGCTTTAACCCGTATGTCCCTCTTATCACCACTTCCAGAGTAACAGAAGCGCTTGTATTCTTTGTCTCTGCCTTAATTGGTATCTTGTAAGTACCAGCTTTAATCTGAGATGGAGGTGTTATAGAAACCCTAATTAGCTTCTGACTGTTTGGCTCAACTGATACGGATGTCACCTCTTTGCCTTCCACAGTAAACTGCACGTTCCAGCCTGGTTGCACATCAGCGATAAGAGCATAATTTTGCGTATCTGGGGTACGGTTTTTAAGCTTAAGCTCATAACTAAAGGTAGACTTATTCGTTCCCTCCATGTTGGGCTGGTCTGTAGTCAACTCTGTCTGATAAGTACCCTGCTCTGTCACATTTACTGTAAGAGTTAAAACAGGAACTCCAGAGCCTAAAAGCACCACTTTATAGCTTCCTTTATCAACCTTTAAAGGCACTTCCACAGTAAGAGTTATTGTCTGGCTGTCATTAGGCTTTACAGAAATTTCTTCGATCTTCCATCCTCCAGCTGTCAAAGTAGTCTGCCATCCCTCAGGGGCTTTTACACTCAAAGGTATGTTTTTAATTTGACCAGATTTGTTTTGAACATCTATGCTGTAGGAAATAGTCTCTCCAGGTGTAACCGCTATATTTATATAGGGCGTAAAAAAGGTCACTCCTGAAACATCAGCATAAGCGATATTATTCCAGTAAGTAGAAAGCATTAGAAATGTAACAGCCAAAGTTAATACTTTGACAATCTTCATTTCTTAACCCCTCCTACATTATTTTTAATAGTGGTGGTAAACGTTTTATAAGCGTAGATAACCCCTGTTTTTTATTATAAACGCATAAAAAAAGGACTGTCAACTTTTTATAAAAAAGAAAAAGCACTTTCCCGTGCTTTTTCATTCCCCAAAACAATCTATACAAACTTTTTTACCATCTTTTAACCTTATTCTGTGCTCTCCAGCGTACTCTCCGCATATTTCGCATTTAATAGAGGGATATATTCGCGCTTTTGGGGGTATTTCATAAGGCGGTGTCTTAAAATCAAAAATTTCCTCCAGCGGAGCATTAAGCAAGTATTCCATCCACTTTTTTCTGTCATCAGCGTGATTAAAAACCTTTAATACTATTCTAACACCTTCCCCGGTATCTCTTCTAAAAAATGTAAATGCCTGCTTGCCTTTATCCTTAAAAATTAGATTTCCTTTTCCAAAAGTACACCCTGTGATATACTGAATGGCATCGACTCCACAGGCATTGTTCTCTGTGATGCAGACAATTCCTTCGTCCTTAGAAAAGGTGAGATTCAATTTTTTAATTGCCGCTTCACTGGCTCTAAAACCTATTGCAAGTCCTGGGCACTCATGCCCGTGAAAGGAAACACATCCTTCCCAAAGCTTTTTGTCCATAAAAATCCTCCTCTACCTTTACAGCCTGTCTTCTGGTTTGACACTGTCTAGCTCATATACGTAAGGTTTTATGTCCAGAATAGGACTTTTATCAAGAGCATCAACCCCTTTAACATACAGCTTATTGCCCTCCACCTTTATAAGGTCTGCTACACAAAAAGCTATAGGATTAGGCCTATTAGGTGAACGGGTAGCAAAAACACCTTTTATCTCCGGTCCCCACGGAGTAGCCGTTTTTATCACGTCTCTTTTCCCTAAATGGCACCAATAAAGAACTATTATGTGCTTTTTCTTCTCTATATCTTGAAGCCCTTCCTGAAATTCAGGATATATTTCCAATATTGCCTCCTCATTCCTAGCCCTTCCTTGATGAGGCGCTTCCCCTTTCCTTTTATAAGGGCTGTGTATAACACCTATAGGTACTAGTTCCACAGCAATTCTCCCTTCCTTTCCGTTAAAGTAGAATAAAAATTCAGACGGGAGGGACGGTTCCTCCTGTCTGAAAACTCAGAAGGAAGGAACCGTCCCCCTTGTCTGAGCTGTTAAAGTGGAATGACAACGGGTACTCCTCGGCAGGTTTCTACTGCAACAGGAATCCCATATACAGCCTCTATGTTTTCTTCAGTCATGACTTCCATTCCACCATAGGCAAAAATGGTATTGTCTTTTAAAAGCAAAAATTTATCTGAAAACCTCAAAGCCAAATTCAAATCGTGAATTATTACAATTGCGGCGATATTCTGCTCTTTTACAGTATCTTTTATAATTTTTAAAACCTCAATCTGATTTTTTAAATCCAAATTATTCGTAGGCTCATCTAATAGCATAACAACTGGTTGCTGCGCCAAAGCCCGCGCTATAACCACTTTTTGCAATTCTCCACCGCTTAACTCATTTAAGTATCTCAAGGCAAGTTTTTCTAAATCAAACTTTTTTAAAACCTCATTTACAATTTTTATGTCCTTTTCAGTAATATCCCACTTTATATAGGGCTTTCTCCCCAAAAGCACAGCATCAAATACTGTAAACCGGCCATTCTCATTTCTTTGAGCGACATACCCAATTTTCTTTGCAATTTCCACCCTACTGAGCTTTGAAATCTCGTCTTTTTCAATGTATATAGTACCTTTGTGGGGCTTCAAAATCCTGTTTATGCATTTTAAAAGAGTAGACTTTCCAGCCCCATTATTTCCTAAAATAGATAAAAATTCTCCTCTTTCAAGATGAAATTTCACATTTCTTAACACAGGAACGCTGGTGTAACTGAATTCTATACCATCTATGTTTAAAATCACCTTCTATACCCCCTAGAAAGCACATACAGGAAAACCGGGGCACCTAAAAAGGAAGTGATAGCTCCAACGGGCAGAACTATCGGAGAAATTATTGTCCTGCCCAGAGTATCTGAAGCAAGAAGTATCAGTGCACCTATTGCAGAAGACGCAGGAATTAAAAACCTGTGGTCTCCTCCAATCAATCTTCTCATAATGTGGGGCCCTACAAGCCCTACAAACCCTATTATGCCTACAAAAGATGTAATCACTGCAGCAACAAGAGAAGACATAAACATGCCATAAAGCCTTATCTTCTCAACTTCTACGCCTAACCCCTTTGCCGTCTCCTCTCCGCTGTCTAAAGCATTGTAATTCCATCGGTTTAACATAAAATATATAAGTGAAATCCCTACCACAACAGACATTATAGTTAAATCTCTCCAGGAAGCCCTTCCCAAATCACCAAAAGTCCAGAAAACTATTGAAGCCACTTTTACATCATCTGCAAAGTACTGCAAAACCATTGTAATAGCAGAAAATAAGGACCCAAGTGCAACGCCAGCGAGGACCATCGCTTCAGGTGTAACTCTAAAATTTTTTGCCAGAATAAGCACAACTAGAGTAGAACCCATAGACCCCAAAAAAGCAAAGATGACCACAAGATAGGAATTGTTTATTATTACAGAATCAGGATTTGTAGTGCTCCCTGCCCCAAATAAGATAATGGCAACTGCCGCTCCAAAAGCTGCACCCTGTGATATGCCTAAAGTAAAAGGGGACGCCAAGGGATTTCTCAATATGCTTTGCGTAACACACCCAGCTACAGAAAGCCCTACTCCTGCCATCATAGCCGATAAAATTCTCGGCATCCTTATATTCCACACAATTATCCTGAATCTTTCTTCCCCTTGTCCTACCAAAGTTTTTACTACATCCTTCACGCTAAGTCCTGCAGAACCAGCATTTATGGCATACACAGCAAGGAGAAAAGTTGTTAATATAGTAAGAAGTATTATCCATATTTTTCTCCTTATATAACGATTGTAACTTTCAGGTACCGCCTCTAATATCAACTGCCTCAAGACTTCATCCCCTCGTCCTTTATAATTCCCCCACAAAAAGTGGGGGAATTTATCTTTGATTATCCCTTAAAATTTAATTTTTTCAAAACCGCCATAGACCTCTTTCATCTTATCGTAGAGGACCTTACCCTTTTCACCAAAAAACTTCGCATATATTTCTTTCGCTTTCTCTACAGGGTCTACATCATTGAATCTTTCAGGGTATAAAACTTTGCCTACCCAGTATGAATCAACCAGAGCCGTGTCAACATTTGTGTTGTACTGGTTATATGGGAGTATCCCATACACATTGCCATTCTTAACTGCCTTCAAATTATTATAAAAATCGGGATTTTTCTGATAATCTTGCTTGACCAAATCAAGATTCCCCTCATCAATGAAGATTATATCTGGATTCCAAGCCAATAACTTTTCTTTTTCTATCATTACACTACCTTTTTGCCCTAAAGTATCAGCCACATTTTTAGCATTAACCGCCATAAAAGGAGGATAATTTCCTTGAGTGCTTTCTATGCCGTGAGCGCCTTTAAATCCCAACGCCCCTACATAAACTGTCGGTTTTTTATCATCAGGAATATCTTTAGTTCTGTCCTGCAAATCCTTTTGGATTCCCTTTATATACTCCACCAGTTCTTTTGCTCTATCCTCTTTCCCTAACACTTTTCCTATAATCTCTAAAGAGGTGTATATATCTTCTTCAAAAGTCCCCAATTTACCATAACTCAAAACAATTACAGGAATTCCTGTCTTTGACTGCAGGTCATCGGCTTTTAACTTGTCAAGCAAAGATATGACAAAAATCACATCCGGATTTACTTGCACCAGCTTTTCTGCGTCCGGTGTAGAATCAGGACCTCCCTGCCCAATGGTGGGAAGCTTCGCAAACTCTTCCTGGAAAAGCATATTGTAGGTTCTGCCGTTAGTCAATTTTTTGTCTATGTTTTCAACCCCTGCAATTCTGTCAATACCATCAACATAAGTCACAAGCCTTAAAGCTCCAGGACCAATAGCAACTACTTTATGTACTGGAGCTTTTACTTCCACCTGCCTTCCTACCAAATCCGTAACTGTTATAGTTTGAACTGTCTCTTTGGAAGTTTCAGAGATTTGCGCCTGATTCTGCGATTTACTGCAGGCTGTTAAAGACATAACAATTATTAGCAGTATAGCTAGCACAACGTTTAACCTCTTAAAACCTTTTAACATTTCCGCACCTCCACTAAAATTTTCTAATTGCACTTGTACACTGTATACTCTAGTTTTAATTTAGTGCTACTTTTACAAAAATTATAACACGCACAATATAAAAAAACAATAAGGTCTCAAAAAAATTTTCATCTATTCTATAGAGTAAAATCCCTTTACTAAAACACCATTTTGTTCTAAAAGCTTCCGTATTACCTCTTCATCTTTCTTATCGTACATTATCGATATTCCACAGCTTAAATCAATAGACCTTGGCGTTGGTACTACTTTATACCATAAATTCTTTTTCTTCAAAATATCCTCTGCTCTCATGACATAATTCACACTTGGAAAAGCTATATAATTGCCCTTCATATTTCCCCTCCTAAAATTTTTGTTGAAAAGCTTTAAAAAATGTTATAAAATAAACTATTGGGAGTAGATAGGCGCTGGTGTGCCTCCTAGACTTCAAATCTACGGTCTCGCTATTTAAGCGAGAGGTGGGTTCGATTCCCACATACTCCCGCCATCTATTGATAATAAGCCCATGGTGTTCCCATGGGCTTAATTCTTTATTTCCCTTGCTAGAACTCTTACATCTCCTATTCTTTTAGTCAGTTTAATAGAATCAAAGTATTCCAAAATTGCCATAGCGTATTTTCTGCTGGTATTTAACAGATCCCTATAAACTGCCAAAGTGATTTCCTTATTTTCCTTAAGATAATTTATCAGTACATTTTGGGCTTCTTCATAATTATCTTTTGAAAGAAAAATTTCCTCATCAAGTTTTACTAACTCTCCTATATTTACCAAATATTCTACCATAGGAATTATTTCGGGATACCCTTCTAACTCGGAAAGTTTCGGAGGTTCAAATTTTGAGTCTCTATAAATTTTTATTATCCTTTCTTTTAACTTTTCTTGCTCTTCATTAAGTACAACTTTAAAGTCTTTTAAAGCTACTAGCTGATTTTTTATCTTTATTATTCCTTTATTTTCCATTAATTCAAAGATAAAATCGCAGAGCTTAGATTTAATATCTCCAAACAGCTTGTTTTTCAGCTCTTCTTTTGAAATACCTTCTTTTAAAGGGTTTTTTCTGTGAAAATCCTCGAGGATTTCTTTTGTTCTCAAACACATCTCTTCATACTTTTCCCGGTGATAAAAATAATCTTTTTCTTCTAATTTTAGTTTAATCAAATTTTTAAGAGAAAATTTACCTATATCAACCACATTTGCTTTTCTCTTAATTTCTTCTTCTGACAATGGCAATAACGATTCATAGACTAATTTCTCTATCACAAATTCATCCCCAAGTTTTTCAATGTTACTCAGCGTTTCAATGACCTCTATATCAAATCTTTTGTGTTTTTCCGGATTCGGATCTAATATGATACCTCCTCCTATTGTAAGCATGGGGGAATAAGTTCTAATGACAAATTTATCTTTTCTCAACACAGAGACACAATCCTCCAAGTAAATCTGCGCATAACAGCTTTCTCCACCATGTAGCTCATCCCTATCAAGCAACACTGCTCTTCCTATTACTTCTGAAGCACCTGTATAAAATCTTATTCTTTCTCTATTTTTAAGAGTTTTTGCTTCTTTTAAAAGAGAGAGCTTCACATCTATCATAGTAGAAGGAATAATGGCCTCAGGAGGAGCAATCACATCTCCTCTTTCTATCTCTTCTACCTTGACATTTGCTAAATTTATTGCAGTTCTCTGCCCTGCAAAAGCACACTCAACATTTCTTTCATGCACCTGAAGGTTTCTCACTCTTGACTCGATCATCTTGGGATAGATCATCACTTTATCTCCGACTTTTATCTTTCCAGATATCAAAGTACCGGTAACTACAGTCCCAAAGCCGGCAATAGAGAAAACTCTGTCTACAGGCAGGCGAAATATCCCTTCTGAACTTCTTTCCTTAACTTTTTGCGCTAATTCGTCCAGTGTATTTACCAAAATATCTAATCCTTCTCCTGTAACAGACGATACATGAACTATTGGCGCATTTTCTAGAAAAGTACTTTTTAAATTCTCTCTTACATCTTCCTCTACTATTAAAAGCCAATCTTTTTCTACCAAATCACATTTTGTCAGCACAATTACACCGGCTTTTATATCGAGAAAAGATAGTATATCCACGTGTTCTTTAGTCTGTGGCATTACTCCCTCATCAGCAGCAATTACAAGCATGACTATATCTATACCGTGAGCCCCTGCCAGCATGTTTTTTATAAACTTTTCATGGCCTGGCACATCAATTATACCCGCTCTTATGCCAGAAGGCAAATCAAAATAAGCAAATCCCAAATCTGTGGTAATTCCCCTTAATTTTTCTTCTTTGAGCCTATCTGTATCCTTCCCTGTAAGAGCTTTTATCAAGGTCGTTTTACCGTGATCAATATGTCCTGCTGTGCCAATTATAATATTTTTCACTGGCACACCCCCGCTATTTCTTTTAAAGCATGAAGAATTACCTCTTCATCACCCTCTAATAAAGTCCTCACATCTATTGTGACAACACCATCAACTATACGGGTTATTATAGGAATATCTCGTATTCTTAGCCTTCTTTCTAAATCTTCAGTATCAAACCCTTCCACCTCTAAAGTAATACCGTAGGAAGGCAAACTTTCTTCTGGCAGTGATCCTCCCCCCGACAAGGATGCAATTTCTACAACCCTTGATTTAACTTTAGGAATTGTTAAAACAAGCTTATTTAAGATAGCTGCCTTTTCATATAATTGGGAAGGTTTTGCAGTCAGCATCTTTAAAGTAGGGATGGCTTCTACTGGATTATAATCCCTATAAATTCTTAACACACTTTCTAAGCAGACAAGACAAAGCTTATCCACTCTCAATGCCCTTGTAAGAGGATTCTTTTTCATGAGGTCAATGTATTTTTTCTTTCCGACGATTATCCCTGCCTGTGGTCCTCCCAAAAGCTTATCTCCACTGAAAGTGACAATATCCACACCTGCTTTTACAACTTCCTGGACAGTTGGTTCATGGGGCAAACCGTATTCTCTTAAATCTACCATAACTCCGCTGCCCAAATCCTCCATTGTAGGAATGTCGTACTTCCTGCCAATCTGAACCAATTCCTCAGTTGCTATGTCATGGGTGAAACCTACAATTCTGTAGTTGCTGGTGTGAACTTTTAAGAGAAGAGCGGTATTCTCAGTAATAGCATTTATATAGTCAAAGTCGTAAGTCTTGTTCGTAGTACCCACTTCTTTTAAAATGGCTCCGCTTTGAAGCATTACATCGGGAATTCTAAAAGATCCTCCTATTTCAATAAGCTGTCCCCTTGAAACTATAACCTCTTTCCCTTTAGCGAGAGTGTTGAGAGCAAGGAGCACAGCAGCTGCATTATTATTTACAACCAAAGCTGCCTCCACATCCAAAAGTTCGCACAAAAGCTTTTCTACATGAGAATACCTAGAACCCCTCTCTCCTTTTTCCACATCATACTCTAAAGTGGAATAACAAAAGGCTATATCTAACAGATGTTCTTTCACTTGAGGAGGGAATAGAGCTCTTCCAAGATTTGTGTGTAGAATAATTCCTGTTCCATTCACTACCCTCCTCAAGCTCATTTTCTTTTTCTCTTCAATCTGGCTTACCACATCTTCCAAAATTTTTTCTATGTCAATCTTCTTTACTTCTCCCCTTCTAATTTTTTCTCTGTATCTTTCAAGAACTTCCCTTATACAGTTTTTTACTACTTCCCTCTTATTAAATTTCAAAACCTCATTTATTTTTTCTTCCCTAAGTAGCCCATCTACTGACGGAAGTTCTTTATACAAGTCCTCCATACCAAAACTCCTCTCGCCGGAGTTATCTGACATAAATATCATATTCTTGTTTTTCTTTCACCCTTCCTACAATAAAAGCTCCAAATTTTAACTTTTTATTAAGCCTTCGATAAAGTTCTTCTGCTTTCTCTTCTGACACCGATATTAACAATCCTCCTGAAGTTTGGGGATCAAACATAAGGTCAATGACCTCGTCTTCTTCCACCTCTATGCAAACTTTTTCCTTTAAATACTTTTTGTTTCTATAACATCCCCCAGGGATTAACCCCATTTGAGCCAATTCTTTCGCCCCTTCAATCAAAGGAATAGAATCTTTATCAAATTCAATAGTAACACCGCTGGAAAAAGCCATCTCATAGGCATGCCCTAAAAGTCCAAATCCTGTTATATCAGTACAGGCATTAACTCCAACTTCCTTCATTATTTCAGAAGCCTCTTTATTTAAATATTTCATAACTTCCACTGCCAATAAATATGTTTCAGATGGGCACATCTCTCCTTTTATGGCAGTATTTATAACACCAATTCCCAAGGGCTTTGTGAGAATCAACACATCTCCCGGCTTAGCAGTAGAATTTTTTATCAGCTTCTCAGGATGCACAATTCCTGTGACGCTCAATCCGTATTTAGGTTCTTCGTCCTCAATAGTATGACCTCCTGCTATTAAAGCTCCCGCTTCTTTCACTTTGTCATTTCCACCTCTTAACACTTCCTTCAGCACGTCAATGTAAGCAGTTGGAAAACACACCACGTTTAGCGCAAACAAAGGAACTGCTCCCATGGCATATACATCACTTAGGGCATTTGCTGCCGCAATCTGCCCAAAGTCATAAGGGTCATCCACCACAGGAGTAAAATAGTCAACTGTATGGACTACCGCAACGTCCTCATTTAATTTGTACACAGCAGCATCATCATTGGTATTCAAACCAACTAGCAAATTTTCATTCCAGGTTATCTCTAACTGGCACAGAACCTGTGCCAAGGCCTCAGGGCCAATCTTGGCTGCTCAACCAGCGCTTTTTGTCAATTGTGTAAGTTTTATTTTTTCTATCACAATTGATACCTCCTTTCTGTTATTATAAATCGGCCCAGGGCCTTGTCACTATGAAAATTACCGCCTGTTGAGAACTTCTAATGCTTTTTCATAATCCTCTTTGCTTACAAGGATCACAGGCCCTGTGCAGCCCATTCCACTCTCTGCATAAATCCCATTTTCCCATAAGAGTTTCACCATATCTTCAAGCTCCAGAACATCAATCCCAGAAATTTCTTCTGTAACTGGCTTTTTCTCGGGTATTTTAACGGAAATTTGCTTCTCTTCTATCTCTTTACTCTTCAATCCCTTTATTACATCATCAAATCCTGTTCTTCTAACCAGCTCAAACTCTTTTGATGCAATTTCAAAGATATTCCCCTTTACTAAATCTGCTGCAAACCTTATGGCATTGGCAGCTACAGGAGCTCCAGAAGCTCGCGATAAAATCAGTATAAGTCTTCCATAATTTTCTCCTATCCCCGGTCCATAGCCATATCCCAACGCTTCATAGTCTCCTCCCGTAGTATAAGCAGAGAGAATCTTTACAATGATATTTCCTGTAAGTGTGTCCGTCACCATCACGTCGCAGGAAGCGGACAAAAGGTCATTTCCCCTCATTATCAAGCCGCCATCCTGCCTTATAGAAGTCGCAAAATCTATGTCATAACCTCTTTCCCGAAGCTCAAGCAAAATCCGCTCAACCTGTCTTGCACCATCTACATTTAAAATTCCTATTTTAGGCTTTTTGATCCCTAGCGCTTTTGCTACAATATTGCCGTATACAGCATTTCTCACCATAGCTTCTATTCTATCAAAGGCAGCAGTACCCGTTGTGGTAGCTATCAAAAGTTCCTTCCCCTTTGCAGGTGTTATAACTCTTCCTACTGTAGCAACACCAAGGGGGAAATTGTAATGCATTGTGACACAGGCATCCAGTTCTTTTCTATCTAATAAATCTTCCATTATTTTGTGGCATTCTTCAAGTGTTTTTGCTTCATAACATTTTAAGTCACTATCTCCCCTATCCCCAATGAGTACAACTTCGACATCGCTAAACCTCTCTTGTGCCATCCTAGCTCCCAAGATTATTTCAGAACTTCCATGTTCACTGCCTAAGGTAGTTATTCCTACTCTTATTTTCTTGCTGTATTCCCCTTTCTCAACAAAATCCGCCATTTGATTAAAAATCTCTGCAATCACTTTCTTGTTCATTTTTTACACCTCGCTACCAATGAGATACTCTGCAAGGTCCCTCAGGGCTTTAGCTATCATTTTCCTTATCTCTTTTTCTTCAACTCCCTTTTCTTCTTTTACCCCCGGATTTGCCTCTATAATCATTGAAATCCCATCAAACAGATTTGTCATGCGCGCCAAAAAGAGGCTTCCTTTCCCTATTATCATAGCTCTTTTAATTTCTCCCTTTAGTATTTTTTCTCTTATATGCCCCAATACAGGAACACCTGAAGGAATGTGCCCTTGAGTGGGAGCAAAACCAGGCATGCCGTGTTTTAGTATGAATTCATCTATTTGACTCTTTTCTATATCCCCTCGCTTCACACCTAGTGCTGCAATCATCTTGTAGTTAGCTTTAGGGACATCTCCTGCACCTGCTGGCTCTGTTATCTCTGGGTTTTGCATCTCAACTGAATATTTGTCAACATCTGTCACTTTAAGCCCCAACCTCTCAAGAGGTTCCACTGCTACTGCATGCATAACAGCCTGAGGCGAAGCGCCTGCTCCTATTGTATGTCTTCCAACGCTATCCAATCTAATAATTGGATTTATTCCATCATCCTGTGAAACTAGTACAGCAAAACCGCCTAACACATCCTCAAGGACAGGCAATCCTTTTTTAACATGGTCTCTCCCATTCATTCCTAATTTAGCAGTAGCCCCACCAGCTACCACTACTACATTTTTAAAAACACCTGATTTTATTAGCGACGCAGCATTCAAAAGAGCATGGGCAGGTCCGGCACAAAATCCCCTTACATCGGCACCTGTGGCATTACTGCAACCTACAATTTCGCCGATGGCTTTTGCAAAGTTTCCGCCACCTCTCTGATTCATGTCCCCACAGGCTTCTTCCGAACATTCTATTATGTAGTCTATTTCTTCCGGACTCATCCCTGTATTTTTTAACAAATGCTTAAAGGCCAATACTGCAGAAGCCTTTGTGGCCAGATTTTCCAACATTACATGGGAGGAAAGAGTTACATCTTTGTCATGAGCTTTCTTCACACATCCAACTATTTTGCCGTTAAATCTAAGAGGTACCGCCTTATTTTCTATCTGCCTCTCTATCTCCTCTAAAGAAACTCCTTCTTTTAATCTTGACAAATCTTTCTCACTGATCAATGGATGTCCTTCTAATTTTCTTCTAACTTCTTTTACAAAGTCTTTTTCCAAAAGCACTAAATCAAAAACGTCAGATATCTGCATCAAAGCGTAAAACTCATCCTCAGGCATTATCTCTCCAAATGGGCCAAATCTATTGGGAGGCAATGGATTTTGATACCATGGCCGTGGAATATCATTCAGTTTGTCAGGATATATATTCCCTATATAAGCTTGATTTGGAGGGTAAGAAATACAGTCTTCATAAGACCTTATGTAGTCATTTATTTTTAAGAGATAATCGGAATTTTTGTTTTCTCTTTCTAATATTTGGGTTGTACCTGCTTCCAGCATTACGTTAGGGACATGAACCAAAATATGACTACACCCTTTTATCACTGGATTCATCAGCGCCACTCCTTTCACATGAAATTGCAGCTCTTTTAAAAAGAGCTGCATAAAATTTTATTCAAAAACAGTTTGCCCTTCTATATCTGTTTCTAAAGCTTTTAGAGCTTTTTCTACTAATTTTTTCCTTAAAGCGTATTCTTCTTTAGGCCCAAGTGAAGGATTGCCCAAAGGATGTGGTATAGCCACTGCTGGCACAATCCTATTCGCACCTACTGTCTTGGAGATTGGAACTATGGTGCAAACGTGAACTGTCGGTATACCGGCCCTTTCCAACTCTTTTACCATCGTTGCACCGCAACGAGTACAGGTTCCTCAGGTAGAGGTTAGAATAACAGCCTGCACTTTGGCTTCAAGCAATTCCTTAGCAATATTTTGAGCAAATCTTTTCGCATTAGCTACTGAAGTACCATTTCCCACAGTAGCATAGTAGTAGTTATAAAGCTTGCCAATCTTGCCCTCCCTTTCTAACTCCCTTAAAGCGTCAACCGGAAGCACCCTGTCAGGGTCTTCATTGGCGTATACAGGGTCATATCCTCCATGAGCCGTTTCATGAGTTTCGCTAGTTAAATTATCTATTCCTTCTATACTGTATTTGCCGTACTTAGAAGCACTGGAAGATTCTATGTGGTCTGGATTGCCTTTGGGCACTATTCCGCCTGAAGTGACGAGTGCGATCAGGGCCTCTTTGACATTTACAGCTTTAGCAGGAGGAACTCTGTCAAAATCAGGCATAGGATATTCCGTGGTAAAAGGCTCTCCCTTTAACTTTTTGATGAGCATTTCAACAGCTCTTTTTGAGGCTCTTTCTTCAGCAAATACGTTTTTTCTTATTCCTCTTGGAATGTATCCTTCTTCTTCAGGCGCACCTATGGGCTCCTTAAAACCTAACTTCAAAGCTAAACTTGCCATTTTAGAAACTGCATTTTTCATTCCTGCTGCCGAATCAGTAGTTTTTATGATGTACACATGCTTCTTATATAGGTCAACTCCTGGGTTTTCAGGATACATTCCAGTAACCGCAGGAATTCCAAACTTATCCTGAACAGCTTTGCAGATGGTGCCACAAGCTGTTCCATACCTTCCCGCATTAAAAGCAGGGCCAGCTATGAAAACATCAGGCTTATATCTTTCAATCATCTGTAGAATCTCTTGTGTAGCCTTTTCAATGTTTTCATTAAAATAGCTGTCTCCACAAATTACTGTTGCTACAATCTCTGCTTTATCACCAAAAGAACCTTTAAAAGCCATTCCCGGACCTACCGGTCCTTCTTTCACCATGGGCGGAATTGAAGCTTTGTCCTCTCCTCCAATTTGACCAAAAAACTGATTTAAATAATGGACAACCCTTAACAAATTATCTCCTCCTTTCGAGGAAAACTTAATATTTTGAATACTGTTCTCTTATAGACCTGACTTCTTTAGAAATTGCCTCAACATCTAGCACCATCTCCATCATGCCGACCTGTTCTTCATACACATTAGGGTCTATCTCCTTCTTTATTTCCTCTTCTAATATGTGGTAAACTCTGAGTCCCAACGGGACCCCTGCCAGTGGACCTGCATAGGTAGGATCTCCATTTGTAACCGTTTCTGCAGCCAAACTTGCAGCTTCTGCCTCATTGCTTCCCAAAATCACTACTACATTTTCCGGACCGTATTTTTCTGCTAACTCTTTAATCCTACCTTGGATCTCCAGGTCCATTGCTCCTGCAGCAGTTCAGACAAAACACTCTGTGGCCGTAAACACCACTTCAGCCCCAGTTGTCTTTATACACTCTTCAATGGCAGGACCTGGTATTCCATCCCTATCACCTACTATTATCACTTTCTTACCTTCTAACATTCTTTCTACCTCCCTTTAATATTCTCTTGCAGTCAGATTATTAAATCCCACTTCAGAAGTAGAACCAGTAATAGCCTGTAATTCTACCTCTATGCTGCCATCTTCTTTAACGCTTCCCTCAAAACCACCCGCTATTACATTTGCTGCTTCTATATGCCCTATAATCTTTTTCATTTTTGGGAGCCTTATTATCTCATTTGCATTTCCTGTACTTACAACAGCATTTGCTCTCGGGTCTGCATCTGCTAAAGACTGAGACAAACCGTCTCTTCCTGCAAATTCATCTGTAACAAGAACCGTTTTTATTCCTTTCTCTTCCAGCTTACGACAATTCATTATCAAGTCTGTGTCTGGATTCCCGAAACCTTCTTCTGAAATAATGACTCCCTCAAGCCCAAGGTATTCTGCCAATTTGGCTGTATAATCAGAAGACCTTTCTTTGTCCGCTAGTGTGACATTTTCATTTGTTATGATTATTCCCACAAAATTTATTTCTTTGCCATGCTTTTCATATAAATCTTCTATGATGGGATTATTCATGTGAACATAGGTGGTATTTTTATCGCAGGCTGAAACGCAATTGCCGCTGACTATAGCCCCGTCCATCACTTCTGTAGGATAAATGAAAGTTGGAACAATTTTCTTAGCATCAACTCCATACACATAAGTATCGTGAAGCAACCCCTGGCTCTGTAACATGTAAATATATCCTACTCTAGGCAAATCGGGATACTTTTTCACACTTTCAAGGAGTGGCAAAGTTTCATATTCCTTTATCTCATCAGGTTCTACATCTCTTCCAGCTTCCCCTATCAAAGCTGCTGCTTTTAAACCAGCTATTCTTACAACTTCCTCATGTTCATGTTTTGGAAGCCCTTCTACGGGTTCACACACCACTACGATATTTATAAGCTTCGAAAAAGGAGTATATTTTGCACCTTCCCCTGACATGTCAATTATGCCTTCCTGGAATCCCACAATCCTACCGGTTGTCACCACAGCTGTCCCTTTTAAGACATGGGTTCTACCCTCTCCTACTGTCTCTACTTTGCTTATAAACCCTGGAAATATTCCTCCTTTTCCTCTAACTTTGACACGCGGTTCAATTACGTCCTTTACTGGTATTATTCTCACTTCTTCTCCCGGCTTTGCAATTTCTATATCTACTCTTTCTAATCTGCTGTCTTGCTTTAAAGCTTTAATTATTTCTTCTTTATTTAAGTAAAGCACTCCATCTTTTACTTTTGTTACATCAGAAAACACTACATCTTTTATATAAATATTCCCTATCTCCAGTCTCATAAAATCACCTCCTCTAAATATGCTTTTTTATCATCTCCTCAATCTTCTCTATTGTCACATCTTTTGATATTTCATCTACTTTTTCGCCATTTTTGTAAAGCTGAAAAGTTGGGAGTCCTAATACCTTCAAAGAAATGCACAATCTCCTGTTTTGTGAAGCATCTAATTTGCAAAATTTAACTTTATCAGCATATTTTTGCTCTAACTTTTCTACTTCAGGCATTAAAGCAAGGCACTGTTCGCACTTTGGTCCCCAAAAGTCAATCAAGACCAACTTTTCTTCCTTTTTTACTACTTCATCAAAATTGTCTTTATTCACTTCAATCACCAATTCTCACCTCCTTTCAACACTCCAATTCTTCAATATACCTCTCAGCAGCTACTGCTGCTATCGCCCCATCTGCCGCTGCTGTCACTATTTGTCTTAACAGTTTTGCCCTGCAATCCCCTGCGGCAAACACTCCTTCAATATTTGTCCTCATATTTTCATCTGTCAGAATATATCCCCTTTCATCCATCTCAATTAATCCCCTGAAAATTTCTGTACTGGGCTTCATCCCGATGAAAATAAACACCCCATCCGTTTTTACTTCCTTCAACTCTCCTGTTTTGACGTTTCTCACTATAATTTTCTCTACTATCCCATCCCCTTCTATCCTTTCCACTACGCTGTCCCACAGAAATTTTATTTTGGGATTTTTAAAAGCCTTATCTTGTAAGCATTTGTTTGCTCTTAACTTATCTCTTCTGTGGATAATTGTAACGTTTTTAGCAAATTTAGTGAGGTATAACGCCTCTTGAACAGCAGAGTCCCCTCCTCCTACCACTACCACATCCAAATCAGTAAAGAAATCTGCATCACAGGTTGCGCAATAAGAAACTCCTTTGCCTATAAATTCTTCTTCTCCTGGCACATTTAATTTCATATGTTCCGCTCCTGTAGCAATTATAACCGTCTTCCCTTCATAACAGCCTTTTGTAGTTATAACCTTTTTTATCTTTTCGCTCAATTCTACTTTTTTGACTTCTTCCATGACAAAACAAGTTCCAAAAGATTCTGCCTGTTCTCTCATCCTCTTTACAATTTTAGGTCCTGTCGCCTCTTCCACAGAACCGGGATAATTTTCTATATCATCCGTTATAGCAGCTTGACCTCCAATCTTACTTCTTTCAAAAACTACAGTATTCAATTTTCCTCTTGAAGCGTAAATCGCTGCAGATAGTCCAGCAGGCCCTCCACCAATTATGAGGCAATCATATAAAGTAGACACAATTTCACCTCGCTATTCTCTAAAAGTTTCTATAGCTTCTTTTATCAATTCTTTATCAAGGTAGGCAAAGTCATTTAAAACCTTTTCATTCTCTATACAATTTATTCCTTCCTTCTCTATTATCTCTTTTACTTTATGAAGGCATTCCTCAATTATCATCACACTATTAAAATCAACAGGGCCTTTATTTTCCTTGAGCAAAACAGATTTAAAAGGAGAACAATCTGGTTTTACGTTTCCTGCAAGAGGATGGGACATTAAGACATACCCTTTATGGGTGAGGTCTCTACACCTTGTCAATACATTAACAATTGTTCCCACAACAAACTCACAATCTTGAGGATATTTATCTCTCACTAGAGGGTTATTTGTGATGATAACGTATTTCATAATACCACCAAAATAGGGGAATAAAAGGACTTTACGCCTTTTATTCCCCCGTCTGTTTACCTGAGAGATTCTTCTTTCTAGAAGAATTGCTCCTTCGGTGCCTCTTTAGAGGCTTTCCGGGATATGGTCCAAATGCGGTCCTTTTGCCTGAGAGTTTCACGGGTATACAGGCCATATACCCGCTTGCTCCTTCGGCGCCCGGTTAGGGTCTCTCCCGCATTCTTCATCCCATTTCAATATTAAATTGTTTGTTAAATACTTTACAATTATATTATATTCCATAAAATCACCAACGTCAATACATTTTCTCTTAAAGGTTATACCCTGATTGCCCTCAAAGTAGTCATTTTTTCTGCTATTGAATACATATTTGAAATACTGCCCACTAAAAGCTTTTCTTTTATGCCATAAAAATCAAGACAAGTTCCACAAGAGATAATCTCCACTCCCATTTCCATTAACTCTTTCAAATCTTCGATGACTTCTGAACCTTCTGTGGTAAGCTTTACACCATTATTTATAAAAATTATACTTTCAGGCTTTTTGCTCTGCTCCTTTAGAGAAACAATAAAGCTCTTCATTAGAATTTTCCCAAGTCTCTCATCTCCCTCACCAAATTTGTCAGAAGTAACGACAACTACATAATTATCGCTCTTTTCATTGATTACAGTCTTTTTCTTGTAAATATTTATGTAAAATTCTTTTTCCTTTTCTTCTACTGCCACTTCACAACCTGCACTTTTCGCATATTTTGAAACATTTTCTTTAGCCGTTTCATTGTCCACAATTACTAAAATTTTTCCTTCCTGAATGTTTTCCAACGCTTTTTTAGTCATAATGACAGGAATAGGGCAGTTTTTACCCCTTGCATCAACTATATTATCCATAAAAACTCTCCCTCCCCTTTTAACTCATGAAAAAAGGCAGGTTTGTTAAAATCCTGCCTTTTTTCATTTTAATTTAATTATAACACTTAATCATATTTTTGACAAAGCATCTAAAGCAGCAGAACTTATTGGGTAAGAAACTGGCGATGAAGTAAGAAGTGGATGGGTCGCCACTTGGAAAATAGTCAATTCTGAAGCTGTTGTCCCTTTTTGTATTGCTAGGCTTAAAATGTTTATCATTTCACCCACATTATCTCCACCTGCTAATTGCGCTCCCAGTATAACTCCTGAATACCTTGAAAAAATCAATTTTATCTTAACATTCATGGTATTTGGTAGTGTTCCAGGGTGTTTGTCTATAGTGTTAAATTCACCAATGACTATATCAAATCCCTCAGCTCTAGCTTGTGTTTCTGTGAGGCCTGCTGCAGCAAAAGCAGTATTGTATATCTTTGTTGAGAAAGCACTTATAGTGCCTTTATTTTCTCTCACTAATCTTAACTCAAATGCATTTACACCAGCAATTTTAGCTTCATTAGCTGCAATAGAAGCTAAAAGTATTGGCACATTCTTTCTTGTGAAGAAACACTTTTTCTCTGCGCAGTCACCTACTGCGAAAATATCTGGGTCATTCGTCCTCATATATTCATCAACAGTTATTGCGCCTTTTTCATTTAGTTTAATACCCGCTTCTTCAGCTAACTTTGTATTAGGCTTTACTCCCATAGCTACTATAACAACATCTGCTTTTATTTTCTCTCCAGTGTGAATCTCCACTTCCTTAACTTCTTTCTCTCCAATGAATCTTGTAACCTTGGTGTTAGTCAACACTTTTATACCATGCTCTTTTAATTTAGCTTCCGCCATATCACTAAATTCTGGGTCAAAAGCCTGCCACAAGAGTTTATCTGCCACTTCTATTATTGTAACATTCTTACCTAATAATTGTACCTGCTCTGCCATTTCAACTCCAATGAAGCCCCCACCTACTACTACAACATCCTCTGCTTCGTTAATCTTTTGTTGAACAAATTTTAAATACTCCTCATCCTTCTTTATTGTGAATACATTGTCCAAGTCATAGCCAGGTATAAATGTCGGAACTATCGGTAGGGAACCTGTCGCTAAAATTAATTTTTTATAAGAAATATCTCCATTTTTTCTTGTAGAAACTTTTTTATTTTGCCTATCAATAGAGACAACTTCGTCTATTACCAACTCTACTCCTGCATTTGTAAGCATAGAATCAGGGATCACATTTTTTGAAGTATCTTTTAAAGTACCAAAAATATAAGGGATTCCACAAGGAACCATCACTCTTTCTGCCATTCTTATAACTGTTACTTTTTTGTCTTTGTACGTCTTTTTAACAGATAAGGCCGCTAAAATTCCACCCGCACTTCCTCCAATTACTAAAACATCCGTCTCCATACTATAAATTACCTCCTGACTATATTTTTCTTTTATTTTTCTTTTATCCCCTACCCTGAGGGGGTCCCCTATCTCAATTATAGGCTTCTAATGAAATTATGTCAATAAAATATCAAAAATTTTGTTAAGAAAATAGTTTAACAATTCAATTGATTTTTTGTTGACAAATGTTTTATACTTATTATGAGAAGAAAGTGAGTGTGATATGCCATGATAAAAGAACTGACAGCAGAAAAAAATATATCTAGTTTAATTGAAAAATTAGAAAAACAGCATTCTCTTGACAAAGAAGGCCTTGTAATGCTTCTCTCTATGGAAAATCCCTCTGAACTTTATAAAGCTGCAGACAGGATAAGGAAAAAATATGTAGGAGATGAAGTGCATTTAAGAGGTCTTATAGAATTTAGCAATTACTGTCACAATACCTGCTTTTACTGTGGATTAAGAGGCCCAAATAAAGCAATTAAGCGCTACAGAATGGAACCCGAAGAAATAATAGAATGCGCAAAAAGAGGAGTAGAAATGGGGCTTAAAACGATAGTACTTCAAAGTGGTGAGGACAGGTATTATAAAATAACCACTTTGTGTAACATAGTAGAAAAAATAAAGGATATGGATGTAGCTGTCACACTAAGCATCGGAGAACTCTCTAAAAAAGAATATGCAGAATTAAAAAAAGCAGGTGCCGACAGGTATCTTCTTCGCATTGAAACTACCAATAGAGAACTTTATCGGAAGCTACATCCTGGCATGAGTTATGAAAACCGCTTAAGGTGTCTCATGGATTTAAGAGAACTGGGATATGAGGTAGGCACAGGAAGTCTGATTGGACTTCCCGGTCAAACTTTAGAAATGTTAGCAGATGACCTCTTGTTTTTTAAAAAAATAAATGCCGACATGTTAGGTATTGGTCCTTTTATACCCTGTGAAAACACTCCTTTAGAAAAAGAAAAAGGTGGAGATGTTAATTTAGTGCTCAAGATGATAGCTCTTTCAAGGCTTCTTCTTCCTGATATAAATATACCTGCCACTACCGCTTTAGCAGTCAAAGACAAGGATGGCTACGCAAAAGGGCTTCAGTGCGGAGCCAATGTAATAATGCCAAATATAGGAATAGAAGAGTATAAAAGGCTTTACAAGCTCTATCCGGGCAAAGTGCCGGATGATCCCAATGAAGCTGTAAACAGTATTGAAAATATCAAAAAAGTAATCCTATCACAAAATAGAAGTATTGGCAAAGATAAAGGCTATCGCAAAAAGGTCTTTCACTGATGCGATAGCCTTTGTCTTAGGATATTGCTCCTACTGGACATACATCGATGCATCTTCCACAGTCTCTACATTTATTTGGATCTATATAAGCAACACCATCTTTTAGTTCAATAGCTTTAAAAGGACAAAATCTCAAACACTCACCGCAACCTATACACTTTTCTTCATCTACTTTTGGCTTTGGCGGTTTGGTGTATTTATAACTTTCTTTTTTTTCGCTCGCTGGCACTGTATAATCTCCCGGTGGAGCAGGTGGGGCAAAATATCCGCCCATAGCCATTACATCTTTTCTGGCCATAGGCCCTCCGCACTTGGGACATTTTAAGGTGTAGCAAGGAACTCCCCTTTGATGGGGAATTTCGTAACCGCAATTTTGACACACACAGGTGCCATCAGGTCCAAACCCTGCTCCTCTACCAAATCCTCTGCCTCTTCCATATCCTCCTCCAAATCCACCGCCTCTTCCCATTCCTCTACCAAAACCCGGCATATTATCGTCCCCTTATCACAAATATTTTTCGCAATAAAGCTTTATAGCTTCTTCAACCGTCTCCACCTCTTTAGCCACAATAGGAGTTTTATTCCACTCTTCTTTTATCCTCCTCTGGCTTTCCTTGCCCATAGACTTGCCTATTAAGACATCGCAGTCCTTTAAAACTTCCATTATCTCCTCTGTCTCTGCATGCTTATGCTTGTCCTCTCCATACGGGTTTTCTCTCTCTTCTACTTTTTTGAAATTATTATTTTCATCCACCTCAAAAATTATAAAAAATTTGCTCATGCCAAAGTGTTTGTCAGAAAGGCGAACTTTATCGTTTGAACCAACAGCTACTTTTACCAATTAAAATCCCTCCTAATTTTCTTCAGTTTAAACGACAATGGAAGAGCTTGTGGTCAAATATGAAATTTTATCCTTTAAAACAGATTTCAAAAATCCGTATTCATCTATGCCAGTACAGTGCCCGGTAAGAACCTTTTTCACGCCGTATTCCTCAATTTTCCTCGCAATATCCTTTACTTTTTCTTCTTCCATTCCTCTTAGGTGAAAACCACCTATCAGAGACTTTATGTAAGACACACCGAAGCGATTTCTGGCAGTTTCCAGTATATTTAAAATGCCAGCATGAGAACATCCAGTAACTACATTTATCCCATCTTCTTCTTTGACAACTACAAAAACCTCGTCTAAAAATTTATCCGGCAATCTTTCTCCTTCTTTTTCTACAAAGAAATTTTTGGTAGTAAATTCATTGTCATAGGTTATGTCCGTATTTGTTATTACATAAAAACCCTCTTCAATTTCTGTATCTTTATCAATTAGCACAAAATTGTCCTTGTGCTTTTCATAAAAAGATAAATCAAACCCTATCTCTTCAAACTGTCCTCCTTTTCTCATAGTGTATTTTTTATTTAAAATTTCTTTATGGGTGTATATCTTTACCTCTGGATTTTTCTCAAGAAGGCCCTTCAATCCCCCTATGTGGTCATAGTGGCCATGAGTTAAAACCACTTTCTTTATCCTTCCTACATCTATCCCCATAAGCCCGCAGTTTTTTATGAAATTCTCACTTTGACCTGTGTCCACTACTATTCCCTTGTCCCCTTTTTTAAGGAGGAGAGAAAGACCGTGCTCTGCCACAAAATTTTTAGCAAAAACCACATTTTCTATTAAAACTTGTACCTCCACTCCTTCTCATCTCCTTCCTTCAGTGATGATGTCCATGAGATTTATGCTCTTCACAAGGACTGTTAGAAGCCATCAAAGTCCCTTCCAAATATTTTCTCACCACTTCATCAACTTCACCTTCTGCGCCTGTTATAACGTCTATTCCGTAGTTATTGAAAAGCTCAATAGCGCTCATGCCCATACCTCCAGAAATTACACAGTCTACACCGTGGTTTTTTAAAAATTCGGGCAAAAAGCCAGGTCTGTGCCCTGGATTGGGCAAAAAAGAAGAGTTTTTTATTTCTTTCTCTTCCACATCAAAAATCCAAAACCCTTCGCAATGTCCGAAATGCATAGAAACCTCTTTCCCCTCTGATGCCACTGCAATCCTCATTGAGACACCACCCTTTCCTCTAAAATTCTCTTTATATTTTCCCACATGTCCAGAATCTGCCTGTAGGCTATGCTCTCAGGATATTCTTTTAAACTCTTCAAATTCTTTAAAGCTTTTACTACAGTTTCATCAAAATTTATCTTCCCAACAACAGGAATGCCATTTTGTGCACAATAACTTTCTATCTCCTCTGACACTTCTTTGTTTAAATCCCATTTGTTTATACATACAGTCACAGGCACTTTAAAGGTCTCAATTGCGGACATCACTCTTTTCATGTCGGCAAAGCCTGATAAAGTTGGTTCAGTCACAATTAAAACAAGGTCAACCCCTGTAGCAGATGCAAGAACAGGACACCCTATCCCAGGTGTACCGTCAATTATTAAATATTCCTCCTCTTCTGCCACCTCTTTAGCCTTTTTCCTCACTTCAGTTACCAGCTTACCTGACCCATCAGCACCGGGAAAAAGTTCTGCAAAAACTATTTTTTCCCCTTCTTTTGTCTTTGCATATATAACATGACCTGTTTTTTCCTCTACCATTTTAATAGCCTCAACAGGGCATTTGTACATGCAAAGGCCACAGCCTTCACAGTAGTAAGGGTTTACCTCAAAATTAGAAATCGCATTAAAACGGCACAGTTCTTCACACAGCCCACATTCTACGCACTTGTCTTTGTCAATTAAAGCCGTCTCCTTGCCATAAAAATCGTATTTTTCTACTATTTCCCCCTGCAGGATTATGTTTAAATTGGGAGCCTCTACATCGCAATCTGCCATAATTTTGTTTCTAACAATTGTGCTTAAAGTTACAGCAACAGTAGTCTTACCAGTTCCACCCTTGCCACTTAAAATAGCTATCTGCTTCATTTTTCTATCAACTCCAATACATCCTTTGCTAATCTTTCAAAAATATTCTTTATCTCTTCATCCACTTCAATTAACAACTTCCCTGTTGAATAAGCCTGTGCCAGTTCCCTTTTAAAGGGAATTTTGGCAAGCACTCTTATACCCTCTTTTTGGGCATACTCTTCTATCAATTCGTCCCTTTCTCCAGCTTTGTTTATCACAATCCCCATGGGCATTTTCATCTCTTTTACCAACTGGGCTGCTAAATCGAGGTCATGTAAGCCATATGGTGTAGGTTCTGTAACTAATATACAAAAGTCGCTGTCCTCAATAGAATGTATGACAGAACAGGAAGTGCCGGGGGGGCTATCAACTATTACGGGTTTAGCTGCATCCCTTATCATTTTGTTTATTTCCCTTAAAATCGGGACTCCTGTCGCCTCTCCGTAATTTAACCTTCCATCTATAAAGTCTAGAGCATCTACTTTCCCCTTTCTTATCGTTCCAATCTTTTTAGGAACTTCTCTTATAGCATTGTAGGGACAAATTTCATAACAGGCACCGCAAGAATGGCACAAATGGTCAAACACCAGTATCTTTTTAATTAACTTAGTCATAGCGCCAAAGCGGCACGCCTTCACGCATTCACCACACAATGTGCATTTGTCGTAGTCAATTTCCGGAATTAACACATTTACATCTTTTTCATATTCGATTTCGGGGTTTAAAAATAGATATCCATTTGGCTCTTCTACATCACAGTCAACATAGAAACTTTCCTTTAAAGTCTTAGCGAGATTTACAGAGACAGTAGTCTTTCCTGTACCACCTTTCCCGCTTAAAACTGAAATCTTGACTCTCTCCATTTCTACTGCTCCTTTACCAGTGATGATGGTGCTCCTGATTTGTAGGTTCTGTTATTTTTTCCAATTCACCCTTTTTAAAAAGTTCTATATTTGTCTTTACATCTTTGTCTACCGCTTTATATACAGGAATTTCCGCTGCTTTAAATACCTCCATAGCATTAGGTCCCACATTGCTTGAAATTAAAGCCTCAATACCCTCATCCAAAAGAGTTTGTGCAGCTTTCGTTCCAGCACCACCGCTTTGCGCCACTGCCAAATTGTCAACCACTTTGTAATCCATGGTTTCAGTATCCACTATGATAAAAAACTGTGCTCTCCCAAATCTGGTATCTACATGGGATTCTAAAGTTTTACCCTGTGAAGATACGGCTACTTTCATGTTCCATCTCCTCCATCCATTATTGACATATGTTAATTTACACTTACTAATATATTATTATTTTTGGCATATGTCAATAAAATTATTAACAGAAAAAAACAAGCAGCCACATTTATGTGACTGCACCTTCAGACCATTAATCCTCTTTTCTATCTTCTTTCCTCTCTAGCTGGTCCAATCTCTCTCTTATATATTTGAGTTGGTCCTCTAAATACTTTGCTTCTGCGCTTAGAATGTCTTTTTCATTTACATTGTAAGGATTGTATGCAGGATATGGAGGAACATAACCATACCATCCTCTTGCCCAGCCAGGAAGTCCTGTCGGATAGTACGCCCATCTAAATCCTCTTCCTCTTCCCCAGCCTGGACCTCTTCCCCACCAACCCCAATTTGCTCCAATAGGGTTTAAATAACCAGGCACATTATATCCTGCACAATATCCTAATCCTCTCCCTGTTCTTGGACCTAATCCGAGAGGACCAGTTCCATCTCCTCTTGGCATACCAATCCCTCCTTTTATATTGGTCATATGACCATTACCTAATTATATAATATCACCATTTTGAACTTATGTCAATAATATTTTGTGCAGAAAAAATAATTTTTAAACACAAAATTCAAATGGAATAAATGTATAAATGTGATATAATGAAGTCAAGTGAAAAACTATGCAAAATTAAAGTTGAAAGGATGAAAAAGATGCCCAAAATATCTCCCTTTGAAAAGCACTTTGACAGATATGAAGAGTGGTTTGTAGAAAACGAATATGCCTACCAATCAGAACTCGACGCTGTGAAATTTTTGATGCCCAAATTTGAAAAGGGTTTAGAAGTAGGAATTGGTACAGGAAGATTTGCATTGCCTTTAGGGATAAAAAATGGGATAGAGCCTTCTTTGCAAATGAGAAAAATAGCAATAGAAAAAGGACTTAATGTAATAGAAGGAGTAGCAGAAAATCTGCCCTTTGAAGACAGCTCTTTTGACCTTGTTTTAATGGTAACTACGATATGTTTTGTAGACGATCCATTGAAGGCATTAAAAGAATGCTACAGAGTATTAAAAAATGATGGAACAATATTGATAGGCTTTGTAGACAGAGATAGCACAATAGGGAGAATATATCAAGCAAACAAGGAAAAAAGCCTTTTTTACAAAGAAGCCACCTTTTTCACAACAGCTGAAATAGTAGAATTGCTGTATGAAGCAGGTTTTAAAAATTTCAATTTTTCTCAGACTATATTTAAAAAACTCGACGAAATAAAAGAAAAAGAGCCTGTAAAGTACGGCTTTGGAAAAGGGTCATTTGTGGTCATAAGTGCAAAAAAATAGAAACTTCTCAAATCTTTGAAAGAAGTCCTTTTAATGTATTAATCAATTTTTCTTCCTCCTCTGTTAAAGTCCCTTTTGAAGGGTCGCTTTCTTTTAAAGGCACTCTTAAAGTCCCTGACAAAACCACCTGTACATTTTGGTTTCTGTCCACAATTATAGAAATTGGCTCTAATGCACCGCTAAGTACGGCCAAGATAACCATTATCTGTGAAGGAGTCAGCACTCCTTTTTTCTTTTCATCTCCACCTGAAGAGCCTTTTTCTTCATCGTTTTCTCCATTTCCTCCATCACCAGAACTTTCATCATTTTCTTCTATCCTAAGTTTTAAAAGCAACTCTTTGAGCTGTTCTCCAAAATTATCAGGCTCAAACATTTTTTATTCCTCCTGACATGTAACTTATCTTATAGGCAATGGGAAAATTATTATAGCAGGCTCTTCAGGTCTCGCATATCCTAAAGCAAAATAGAGTATCAATGTAAAAATAACCACAAACAAATAGGCATCAAATCCCTCTTTTTGCTTTTCCATCAATATCACTCTTTCTCAAATTTATCTCTTCATTTCTATATATGACTTTACTCCTGGCCTTGTGCTTGTCTATTTATTAAAAATAAGCACAGTGTTTAAACTGTGCTTTTACCTGTCTTTAATGTCCATGCCTTCTTTTATCCTTTCTTTTCTTCCTTCTTCTATCAACCTTCTAAAAGTCGCTGATTTCTGTAAATTTAGCATTTTTATCACCACTTTAATTTAATAATTTCTTTATTTCTTCTTTAGAAAGTTTAGTTATTTCTGCAATTTCGTCAATGTTCATTCCCCTTTTTAACAGTTCTTTAGCCACTTCCAATTTACCTTCTTTTTCTCCTTTTTTTATTAATTCCCTATAAGTTTCAGATTCTTCTAATCTCAACATTCTTATCACCTCCGCAAACATCCTATCAACAATCTCCTTTTTGTAGACTAATTCTGCTAGTATTTTGGCCCTGGCAGCTATTTCTCTCTTTTCCACTGCTGCCAAAGGAATATTTCTTATCACTTCCGCACATTCTCTTAGATATACTTCCTTTTCTTTCTGTCTTTTTTCTTTATCCATTAAAGGAAGAAGTGCGTACAATTTATAGTGGTTAGTTTGTGTTATCTCAGAAAATTTTATTTTCCCTACATCTATTATTTTATATCTGTAGTTTAAAAAATTTTCTTCTACAAAGTCAAAATCAATTTTATCAAGCATATTCAAGTTATTTTTTCCTATGTAAATTACAATTTGATAGGGCATTAAATCGTACTTTTCCATTATCTCAACAGCATATCTCAGCATTCTATAAGGCATTTTGTCGTCATTATCCGATTGAAACTCTATATGGGCTGCGATTGTATTCCCTTCATTGGTTACACATTTAAAAACCATATCGCTTTCTCTGGTTTCAACTCTGGGAAATTCTATATTAAGTTCTTCTATTTTAGTGTGCTGTATCCCTAAAAAATAGCTTAATATATCATCTGTTAAATCAGAAAACATGTCTTTCAACGTTATATCATACTTCCCCACAATTTCTCCCTCCATTGTTCCCTTATTACAATTATACCACACTCAAAAAGAAAGGGACAGACATTTTAACGCCTGCCCCCCCAGTTTGTTGACAAAGCAAAATTTTAGCCCCTGTTTTCTTAGTACCGAAAGCAGGGGCTGTATGTATAAGGAACCCTTCTCATCATAACGGGTTCCCGATATTTTTCAACAATCTGAGGCTTCTGCATCAGCAGAAGCCTATTTCTTTTCTCCTTTATAGATTATAGCCTCTTCATCCACATAAATTTCAACAGGCTTATATACATTCTCAATCCCTTTTGAATCCTTCAAAGTTTCTATCCTGTACATTGAAGACCTGTACCAGTTAAGCTTCGGTTCCACCTGCACAAAGTCATAGGGTTTGCCCACAGTTGTCAAAAGATAGTCCCAATTCACATAATGGCTGAAGTCATAAATTATATCAGTAATAGTTACTTTAAATTTGCTCGTTAGAATTTGCTGAAAAATATTCCACTTCTCCAAAGAAGCCTCTATTAAAGTCACACCAAAATAACCCGCACAGCCTTCACCTTTTAGAGTAGAAATCCCCCTTCCTATTGTAAGCTCTAGAGCATCCACTGTCTCCGGCGGATCAGTTATAAAGGTGTCAAAGTAGCCTATATACTTCTCTGGAAGTTTATCTCTAAAGTCATATTTCATCGCTTCTATGGGAAGATTTAATTCTTTTGCCTTCCTATTGATATAATCAACCAATCTATCATCTATTTCCAGGACCACAATCTCTTTAGGCATTTGTGACAACCCTGCCGCAATGCTAACTAAGTCATCATCACCCAAAACAAATAGCTTTTTCCCCTCCAAGTCTCCTCTTTCAGCCATTAAAGCAATTCTGGCAATAGTAGTATTTGTCGTAACAAACCCTTGGTCATAATCGCTAATAGCCTTTGGCCTGTCCTCAGTTACCTCGTCAAATTTCTTTATGAGGTCTGAAAGCAGAGAGAGGTTTATTCCCCTTCCTTCACAATGGGGGCAAGTATAGGTCCTTTTTGGAAAGATGTTTTGCTCCTTAAGATACTCCATACCCTTCTCTGTAAATTTTATCTCCTTCTCTTCAGTTACAGCTACAAAACCTTCCTCCCTTAAAATCTCAACTGCTTCTGCAACTACCGGAAAAGGCTTTTGAGATAGCGTAATTATCTCCCAAAAGTGATTGGTAGATGCAGAAGCAGATAAGATTTTTTCTACATCCTTAGCAGAGGTTACAACACCTGTATTCCTGCTTATTTCCTCCGCTATCTCCTGTAGTTTTTTCATCACCTCACCCCCTGAAGTAATTAATTTTCATGATACCCCATAGGGGTATACTCCTTTCAAATGCCCTTTTAATGGACCGAATAAAATTATACATCCTGCCAAATGAAAAAGTCAAGGGGATATTTTCAACACCGCCTTATTGATTTGACTTTTTACTTTTCTCCAATCTGGGACAATCTTTCCTCAAGTTCGTTGATTTTTCCTAATAACATCTGATAATGGCTCTTTTCTTTTTCAAAACTTTCCTTGTCAAGTTTATAATCTTTTAATGCTTTGTCAATAAGTTCTTTTAGCACATCGTATATTACTTGCAATTTAAAATTCATATCTTTTTCAAACTCATTAGAACTTTTCTCAACCCTCCTTAACAAATCATAACGGATACGCCCCAAATTTCTGTCAATATCAATTTCTATTCTCTTTAAAACTCTGTTCAAAATCAGTTTCCCAGCAAGTTTTTTAGGTAAAAGGTATGTAAAATAAACTGGATCTATCTCTAATGCCCCAACTTCATATCCTATTCTATACGTAAATTTACTTTCACTTGTAATTCCCGTTTCGTGCTTAAAATACTCTATATTCAACCCAAACAATCTATCTACAACTGCCTTTATATTTTCAATTAACGTATTAAGTCTTGAGAGATAATTGGATAAAGCCCTACTGTACTGTTCTTCTGCTTCCTTTTCAATATATTCCTTTAATTTTTCAAATTCTTCTATAACAACTCTTTCAAAATACTTTTCTAATTCTCTTTTCTGATCAACCCGCCCAAGATTACGAATAGTGTAATAATAATTGTTAACTTTTTCAGACACTCTTACGCTAAGTAATTTCTTGTATTCTTCTGATTTTTCATCAAAATTTTGTAAAATTTTCTTCATATCGTTTCTCAATAACAATGATATTTCTTTTTTTGCTCGCTCGACTTCCTCAATGTACTTTTCAAAAGCTTTTATATTGGCTTCTAGCTGTTCCAAAGGAATTAGTTTAAGCCTTATATTACTCTCAAAAAAAGTTTTGTACATTGAAATAATCCGCTTAATATTTTTTGTATACCTTTCAAGTAACACTTTTTCTTTTTCTCCCAGCAAAAAATTTCTTAAATCGTTCTCTAACATTTGAACTCCACTTTTTTTAAGACTACCTTCATCTTTTAACAGTTTTCCCTCTAATGCTAATTTAGCAGAAATCGGATAAAGGAAAATATCACTATTCCCTGTAATCTCTCTGATAATATTTCTATTGTAAGTAACTATTTCCTCTAATTCCTTTTCAGTTACATAGTCAATCTTATTTAAAACGAAAAAGATTTTGTCAACACTTTTGGATATTTCAGATAAAAATTCTTTTTCCACCTCACTTATAGGAGGATCAACTGAAAACAAAAAGATTACAGCATCAGCTTTATCTATATAGTTATATGCAATATCTGTATTATGTTTATAAACTGAACCAATCCCTGGAGTGTCTACTATCACCACATCCTCAGCTACAAAGTCAAAAGGATATCCTATATGTATTTCCTTAACCCCTTTTATATTCTCGGGATTATTCCGCTCAGTACAGTATAAATCCAGTTCATCAATATCAATATCCTTTTCCATCCCATCATTGTGGATAACCTTTGCCCATATACTAGGACTATACTGAACTTTAGTAATCACAGAAGTTAGAGGAACGACACCTGTTGGAAGAATATCAGCCCCTAAAATATAGTTAATAAACGTGGATTTTCCTCTTTTAAACTGTCCCAAGACTACTAGATAGAAAATATTGTTACTAAACTTATTTTTAACCTCTAAAACAGTATCATTTATTGCTTTAATGTCAGCATTTTTAGATATTTCTTCTATCCTTTCTAATATTAAATCCAAATTTTTCTTTGTTAGGCTATATTGTTCCCTCATAGCCTCACCCCTAAATTTATTGATAGTGAAATAGGAATTCGGACATAAAACAATATCCGAATTCCAACCCCATTGGAAAACTTACTTCACAATAAGCACAGAACATTTTGCATGCCTTGCTATGTTCTCTGCCACATTACCGATAATGTACCTTTTTAATCCACTAGTACCTTTTTCTCCTACAACAATCAAATCACATCCATGGTTTTCTGCAAAGCGGATCACCGAATCGACAGGATGTCCCACTATTACTTCTGTAAATACTTTTACCCCTTTTTCATTAGCTAATCTCCGGGCATTACCAAGAAGTTTTCCGTAGTGTAATTTTGCTGCGTTTAAAGCTTCATCCACTTCATCTCTTGAATTTACAAATTCCGGAATAGTAGCCACAGAAACAACGTACACTTCACAATCATCCATTTTTGCTAATTCTAAAACATAGTTAAAGGCTTTATTTGCATATTCAGAGCCATCATACGCCAGTAAAATCTTTTTAAACATTGTTTTCCTCCTCCTCGCCTATATCAATCTTCTCTTTCTGGCCTATAAAACTTTTCTGCAATCAAAGTAGGCACAATCGCACTCAAAATAACCGCAGTAACGAGAATAGTGTACTGCTCCACTGTGATTATCTTGTGGTTCAACCCAAACATAGCAGAAATTGTCCCAAACGTAAGACCTGTAGACATTAAAAGTGTAGTGTACATCCCTTCCTTTTTAGAAAATCTAAAAAGCATAGTAGCAGGTTTGACACCTATATACTTTGTAAACATCTTTATTAAAAGTAATATCACAATTAAATAAACATTTGATATTACCCCAGGAATAGAAACAAATAACCCTGCCTTTAAAAAGTAGAAGGGTGTGAAAACAGCAAATGTCACAGCTCTCAAGCGGAATAACAAATTCTTTTCCTTCATAAAAAATCCAGAAACCGCTAACCCTAATATATATGCTGGAAGAACAGCTTCGCTATTTGCCATTGATGCCAAGCCGCCCGTTAAGAACACAAAGAAAAGTAAATATTTTATTTCCAATTGCCCTACTTTATTACCATATATTTCAAAGAATTTCTTTGTAACAGAAGGCATAAGCACAGTTACTATTGTTGTGACAATTATAAACAATAACATCCACTTATTATAACTCGCAAATAAAATTCCAAGCATCAAGACAGTGCCCAGGTCGTTTATGAAGCAAGCAGCTAAAATAATTTTCCCAAGTTCACTCTCGTTAAGACCACTTTCCACCATTACAGCATATACTACTGCGACAGAAGTAGTTGAAAGAGCAATACCTGCAATCTCTGCCGCTTGCAGTGTCCAGCCTGCTACAAAGTAAGTATAAGCAAAAGCCCCCGCAAAAGGAAAAACAAAAGCTAATACTCCTATTGTAACACTTTCTTTAAATTTTGTTCTCAACACTATAGGGTCTACTTCTGCTCCTGCTAAAAAAGTTAACAAAATACTCCCTACGCCACCCAGAAAATTTATCCAATCATTCGTCTGAAATCCCAAATAATTACCGGCAATCACTCCTACCAAAATCTCGATTAATGAGATCGATATACCTGTCCAATTGGCAATTATACCTGCAATTAAAGCCAAGCCTAACCACCAACTATAAGTTAACCACATAGACATACCCTCCTACGTAGATTATTTTCAATATTACAACATTTTGTAGGACAAAAAGGTAGGAGCCATCAGCATTTCTTCTGCATTAAGCGAGCCCCATCGCTTTTTAAATCTTTATTTTTTCTATCACCCCCTTAAAAAGCAAAATGGTCCCTACTTGTGTTATTCACAAGTAGGAACCATCAGCCTTTCGGCGGTTAAAGTGGGTTCCATCACTTTTTATGCAATTGTCTTGTCATTAAGATTATATCAAAACTATCAAAACTTTGCAAGGCAATAAAAATCTACCAAATACTTACAAATATCCTATTTTATCATACTATTAAACCTCGCTATCCTGTTAATTTTTTCTACTAACTGTTCGACTCTTTCTCTTATTGAAATTTCAAATACAGATTTAAAAGTATTGAAGCCAGATATATTGATAACTAAATTCAAAAAACCAATTTCATCTTTCTCAATGTACGCGCTTAGAATTTTATGCACTGGAATATAAATCCATATCCCACCATATCTTGCATCTTTTGTCGACTTTGCGTTTTCTTCTTTTAATATTATTAATTCTTTATTTGTGAGTATAGCCATATGTGAAGTGGATTTTATTCTTGTAAAAAGTTTTAGGTATGGTACTTTTATTTCCCGTTGATATATAAAATCTATTACTTTTTCTCCATTCAATATAGCATTTTTTGCATAATTCATAAATTTGTAATCTATATCTATTAAACAATCAAAGACGCAAGTCTCCTCACTTATTTCCGATATATCTATATCACACAATAATATTCGCAGTTTATTAATTATGGGCTTAAATATACTTTCCACAACAGTATTATATTCAACAAGAGATGACTTTGTCTCACCATTTACTTCTCCATTTATTTTTATCCACGAGTACAACAGTATAGAACCATTTTCTATGTAATTAATATTTTGAATTGGATAGAAGACACTGGTTATATTATTTTTCACATTTTCAAGAAAAACAATGTCAGTTTCAAATAAAATTAAAAGCTTCTCGTTTGTTTTTCTTTTTCCCCAACTATCAGCAGGAGCATATACAGCATTTAAAAAACCTACTGACTTCCCCAAATTTTTATCGTAGTAAGATCTGAATATTTCAGGAATATCCTTGTAGTCTCTTACAGGTCTTGCCCAAGAATCCATATCAGAAGGCATTTTTACTCCCCCCCCTTTAACTACTATTACACTCTACTCGACAAATCATATTTCTCTACAAATGTCTCTTGATTGCCGAAAATTCCCTCATAAAGGTCTTTGGCATAGCCTGTTGGAAGAGGTTTCCCTTCTAAAATTTTGAAAGTCCTTCTTCCATCCTCTTTTCTTTCGGCGCGGAGGAAATGGACGTTATCAAGATTTTGGTCATAAAAATACTTTGCAAATTCATACAGGTGTGTAACATAAAATACTTCTATATTATTCTCAATCAATGCTTCCACTATTTGTTTAGCAATTTCAGAACCTTCTTTTTCATTTGTTGATGAAAAACTTTCATTTAACAATAAAAGCGAATTTGGTCGTATATCACTCACTATCCTGTCAAATCTTTTAAGCTCCTCATCAAACTTTCCACTTTCTAATTGCGGATCTTCTTTCCTATAAAAATGGGTAAATATTTTTTTGTTTATATTAGCAGAGAAGTAAATCGCAGGAACAAATATCCCAGATTGCATCAATATTTGGGCTTGGCCGATACTTCTCAAAAATGTCGTTTTCCCACCTCGATTAGCCCCAGTGATTATGAAAAGGTCTTTGCCAATGGTGTTTAATTCGTTTCCTACAACATTTTTCCCTGTAATTAAAGCCAAACTTACATCATACAATCCAATAAACTTGCGGACTCTTCTATCTAAGTGGTAAGGTTCAGGAAAACAGACTGGTACATTTAAATTAGAAAGTTCTTCGTATAAATTCATTGCTCCCATGTAAAATGCTAACTCTGCCCTTAACTGTGCAAAAAATTCCAAAATATGGTCTCCAGCATTTGCTAAAATCTTTGCTATCTGATTTATTGAACGCCCTCTAATATTTGCCAGGGTTTCTATTCCAGCATCATCACGTGGATGGAGGCTGAAAGTATAAGATTGAGGTTTTAGAAAAGTTAGTTTTGAAAGCCTTTTTTTAATCAACACCTTTTTGTTAGGTTTTAATAGCTTATAGTCACTGCCCTCAAGCCCTTGCCCTAATCTTGCTCTAATAAAAACTCCATTTTCAAATGTGAGGTCTTTTAATTGCCTTTCTGCAGTAGAAAAAAATTCTTCTGTAAGTTCTTCTTTTATCGCTGAAAAAAATTTTTTAAATCCAATGGAATCAAATTTTTCATAATACTCATCAGATATACTTCTCAACTCTCTCAAAAATTTCAAAAACATTCTTAATAGACTGACAGAACTGCTAAGAAGTGAAAATACGTTTGTCGAAAATATACCAAGCCAGGACTTTTTCTTCGTCTCTATAGCATCAATTGCAAGATTATAAATTCTTTCTACTATTGGCTTATTATTTATACAATCTTTGAGAATATCTTGTCTATACAAAATGGTAGATAAGTCATTTTCGTAAGAAAGTAGGACTTTTTTAACAATATCGTAAATAAAAGCATCTTTTTTTGCCATCACCTCAAATATCACGTCAAGACCAAGGTCCTTTATTAAATTTTCATTATGCTCTTCATCGTATTTTCCATGAGACTTAAAATTATAATCCTGATCTTCATATAATAGAAAAACTCTCAACCTTTCAACCTCCTTTTCAATTGTTCGTAACTAAGTCCGTATTTCTCTGCCAATAAAATGGCATATGCTTTCCCATCAGCAGGTTTTCTCAAAATCTTATACGTTTTTATCGACGGATCCTGTTCAGAAACCGTTGCTACCATACTTACTACTTTTTCTCCTATAGATGTAAGTTCATCAAGAAATGTTACGTATAGAGCGTAACAGTCTATTTCGAGAATTTTTGCAATAACATTTTTAGCCAAAAAAATCGCATCTGCCACAGTTGCAGAAGAAAAAGTTTCGTTTAATATTATGAGGCTCATTGGTGTTGCCATATTAATAATCTGTTTTATTTCTAGAAGGTCAGCTTCTAATTTCCCTCTTAAATTTTGAACTTTTTCTTCTCTTTCAAAATGGGTAAATATCTTATCGCACAAAAAGATTTTGGCTTTTTTACCCGGTATTGGAACTCCAAGCTTTGCAAGGTAATGCACCTGTCCAAACATCCTAGCAAAAGTAGTCTTCCCTCCCTGATTCGGACCTGTAACTACTACTAATCTTTCACCATTTTCCAACCAAAAATCATTTACAACAACAGTCTCTCCCTTTGTAACTTTGTCATGCGCAAGAGCAAGGTCAAATCCTTCGTACAAATAAACTTCTTCTTTATTTGTCGTAATTTCAGGATAACAAAAACTTAATCCTAATTGTTTAAACTTTTTTGTAAAATCAAGATAAATAATGTAAAACCTTATTTCCTCAGAAAACCTCTCCACTACCGGATCCATAAAGTGATAATATTCTTCATAGAAAGAATCTAACAATTCAAAAGGTTGAGGATAAAATTTTACGACAGCGTTTATAATTTCATTTTCTACATGATCCATTCCTATCATCGTTGGTACCATTAATTTGTAATCTTTATTATCTGAGGTTTTAAATTTCTCAAAAGTTTTTATGATATCATTTTCATATTCTTCTTCCTCTTCACATTTATATACCATCACTCTTAACCCATCGATGTTAAGGCAATAAGTTACCTCCTCTAAAGACTTCTTCACCCTTTCAACGATTTCCCTGAGTTTAGTAAAGTAATCACTGTTAGCATATTTTATCAGATATTTTGAAAAGTTTTGTAGTCCTTCAGAAGTCAATTTTTCATTTAAAAAATACAGAGCTAATTCACTAACTGCTTTCACATATTTGTCTACAGCTTCCAGCCACCAACCTTTTTTGTTATACTGGTATTCGAGTTTTTCTGAAAATGATAATTCTCTCTTGATATTGCTCATTTTATCAACAAATGTTTTAATAGCATCAAATAGCAACTGATTATTTTCTAATTCAATAAACACTTCGTGCCTGTATTTGATTTCTTCCACATCATTAAGAGGCATATAAAAATAATCGATTAAATCTTCATTCTTTGTCTCATTCACGAGGTTATTAATAATTTGATCTAAATGAAGGTCTTCAAAAACATTTTGATTTCTTTCATAATTCGGTTTATCTTTCCTTTCATAATCTTTAAACAGTATACTTATAATAATATCACCTCCAAGAGAAGGAAATCCCCTTTAATTTTCCTCAATTCTAAATAGTGTTATTAAAATAACCGCAACTAAAGAGCATATTGCTCCAAAGTAAAAGGGTGCAGCAGGAGATACATTGTCCCATAAATATCCAGCAATAAAACTTGCAGGAATTGCAAGCAGCCCCATTGATGCATTATACAATCCAAAGGCAGTTCCTCTATTGCTCTCATCCACTATATGTGCAACAAGAGACTTTGCAACACCTTCAGTTGTTGAATAATAAACTCCATATATTAAGTACAAAGCCCAAATATGCCATGGCAATTTCGCTAATGCAAAACCTAAATATGTAACTGCATAAATAATCCAGCCTAATCTTATTACATTAACTCTTCCTATTCTGTCGGATAATACTCCACTCGGTACTGACAATAAAGCATAAGACAGATTAAACATAGCTATAATTATCGGTATTGTTGACTCTTTTACACCCACACTTCGCGCTCTTAAAATTAAAAACGCATCGCTGCTATTACCAAGGGTAAACACAAGCATCACAATGAAAAATAGCAGAAATTTTCCTTTAAAAATAGATAAATCAAGCTTAAAAGATGAACTCACTCTCTCTCCTTTTTGCTCCACCACAAATAACCCTATGAGTATTATTGTGATAAAAGCCACAAGCCCTGCAATTAAGAATATCAACCTGTACCTTATAGAATCCATATAATTGGCAAATAGTATCATCAAGCCGGCAGTAATCAATGGTCCAAGAAAAGACCCTAATGTATCAAGCATTCTTTGAAACCCAAAGGAAAAACCCATGCTTTTCATTTTAGAAGATTTCGCTACAAGTGCGTCTCTTGGCGCATCTTTTGTACCTTTTCCAATACCGTCAATCAGTCTCAGCCCAAAAGCCATTGCAGCACCATTTGTCAACGGTAATAATACTCTTCCAATGGCAGAAAGTAAGTATCCAATGAACACAATAGATTTCCTTTTTCCAACTTTATCTGAAATTATTCCGGATATTATTCTCATGATACTGACAACTGTAGTAACACTTCCCTCTATTAAGCCTACCATTTCCTTGCTCAATCCAAGAATTTGAGTATAAAAAGTAGGCAAAATAGGTACAATCATATCCTGGCTTAATCCTCCAAAAAATGCTACCCATCCCAAGACTTTAATGTTATTATTTTCATTATTTTTTTCTTCCCTATTTTCCAATTGCTTTACCCTCCTTATTCCCCATTCTTGTTTTAATTTTCTCTAGAGAATCTTCAATGATATTTTTTGTTAAAATTGAGAATTTATCTCTATTTTTTGAAAGAAATTTGTAGGCCTTTTCACCGCCAATTTCTCCAAGAGCCCATACAACCATCTGCTCAATATACGGGTCCTTTCTTGTTTTTACGCTGTTTTGCAAATACTTTATCAATTCCTCTTCTGCCTTTTTTATTTTAAGTTCTCCGATTATCTTCGCAGCCATATAAGCCACATTATAATCTGGATGATTTAAAGCTTTTATGAGCTTTTCACTGTAATCATCATCTGATATATTTTTAAAATCGTACCCACAATTTGAGCATTTTTCTTCTCCAATTTCAGCTATCTTAAAACACACAGGACATATATACCTCATTCTTCATCAACCCTTATCCCCAGCATCCTCTTAAGATGAGCATTTTCAGCTTTATAACCTTGTAACCTTATCTCAAGCGTTTGATTATCCCGCATTAACTGGAAATTTTTAAACTTCATTGCAGCATATTGAGACGCCATAGAAATAAGTTGTCTTCTCAAATCACTTTCATCAGGATTGTCCCGTTCTATTTTATATGCTTTTACTCCCATCTCAAAAATTACTCTATATGCATCTTCTTCTGTAAAACCGTCTTTTTTAAAATTGTCAATCAATTCTTTAATTTCACTAAAGCTTTCATCAGTAATTTCAAAAGAAATTTTAATCATAATAGCCACCTCCGAGCAATTTCAAAGCCCTTTCAATCGAATCTTTAGAGTCATACCACGGCTCATTATGAAATCTATAATCAAATTTTGTTATGAACCATTCCAGGTCGTTTATATCTTTCTCAATTGTGCTTTTATTTAGCTCTATTATCTTATCAATTTGTGGCGTAATATTTTTAGCAAGACCTATGAGCACATCTAAATGATGAAAACACAAGTTAGAGAAACCTTTAGAATGTTTTTCAACAAAATCTTTATCACTTTCCAAAATATCTAATAAAATGTGTACATGGTATGCGTCCCTCTCTCTTAAATACTTACAAACAAGACATTTCTCTTTTTCTATTTTTCTTCTTTTTTTCTTCAATGTTTTGCTCATTTCTTCAATTTGTTGTAATTTATAGCTTATATTTGCTTTCAATGCAATTGCCAACCCTAATTTGTCATACGAATTATTCAGCAGTTCTAAATGGTAACGGCAAAAGTTGGTTTGACCTATTTTAATATACATCTCTGGGTCTTTTAAAATTTCATCTTCTAACAGACGTTCACAATAAACTTTTTCTTCCTGTTCTATAATCTTACATATAGGACATCTGTCTTCGTATTTTTCGAAAGCTTCATATAAAGGAATGAATTCTAATTTCATCCAAATGCCACCCCTTGACGTTTTGTAGTTAATTTTTCCAAAATAAAAGATGGCTTCTACGAATCTTCGTAGAAGCCATCAGCCTTTACGGCAATTAAGGTGGGCTTCATCACCTTAAATATTCTCTTTTCCAATTTTCAATATTATTATAATATTTCTTTGGAGAAAATACAAGTATCAAATCCATTAATACAGATAACAAGCTACAAAATGTCCCTTTTCAACTTCTTTTAGTTCTGGTTCTACCTCTTCGCACATTTTCCCCTTTTTCATAAAGCATCTGGTACTAAATCTACAGCCTTTTGGCGGATTCACAGGAGATGGTACAGTGCCTTCTAATATTATTCTTTCCCTTCTTTTTGATTTATCAATAGAGGGAATGGCAGAAAGCAAAGCTTTTGTATAGGGGTGAAGTGGGTTGAAGAAAATATCCTCAGTTTTTCCCATTTCTACAATTTTTCCTAGATACATCACCGCAACTCTATCGCTTACATGATATACAACACTCAAATCATGAGCTATAAAAAGATAAGTAAGGTTTAACTCTTCCTTCAATTCCTCTAGAAGGTTTATAATTTGCGCCTGTATTGACACATCAAGGGCTGAAACTGGCTCGTCAGCCACAATAAATTCAGGGCTCATTGCCAAAGCACGTGCTATGCCTATCCTCTGCCTCTGTCCACCTGAAAATTCATGGGGATAAGAATCCATCTGCCTGTAATTTAAACCAACTCTATTCAAAAGATACATAATTCTCTCTTCTCTTTCGTGAGGGTCTTTTACGCCAGAGGCAATCAAAGGTACTGACAAAATCTGCCTTACTGTCTTCCTGGGATTTAAAGAAGAATAAGGGTTTTGAAAAATTATCTGTGCTTTTTTCCTGTATTCTTTTAACTTTTCTCCTCTTGCCTCTGTTATGTCTTCCCCTTCAAATATTATCTTTCCCTCTGTAGGTTCATACAACCTGACAATTGTACGCCCTAGTGTAGTTTTCCCACAGCCGCTTTCTCCAACCAGCCCCAGAGTCTCCCCCTTGTTTATGTCAAGGCTTATATCATCAACAGCTTTCACAACCCTTTTCTTTTTCTTAGCTACAAGCTTCATTAACAAGTCTGGCTCTTCTATGAAATATTTCTTGAGATTTTTTATTTGAATAAAAGTGCCATTTTCCATATCTAACACCCCATCTTTTAGAGGTACTTTATACACCTCACAAATTCTCCATCTGAAACCTCAATTAAAGGAATGGTAGCTTCTTTGCATTCTTCCACTGCTTCTTCACACCGCTCATAAAAAGGACAGCCTTTAGGTGAAAGAGAAGCCAAATCTGGGACATTTCCCGGTATGGCGTAAAGTTTTTCTTTTTTTCGGGTTATTTTAGGTATGGACTTTAAGAGCCCTTTTGTATAAGGATGTTTTGGCTCTTCTATTACTTTGTCTACAGGTCCTTTTTCCACTATTTGCCCAGCGTACATGACAGCTATTTCATCGCAAAACTCTGCCGCCACTGCCAAATCATGAGTTACAAAAATTATGGAGGTGCCGTTTACTTCATTTATTTGCCTCAATAAATCCAAAATTTGCGCCTGAATTGTCACATCAAGTGCAGTTGTAGGTTCATCTGCTAAAAGAAGCTTAGGATTGCATGAAAGAGCAATAGCAATTATAGCTCTTTGCTGCATACCCCCACTAAACTGATGGGGATAGGAAAAATATCTCTTTTCAGGATATGATATCCCGACTTTTTCCATAAGTTCTACTGCCTTTTCATACTCTTTTTTTCTTCTGTCCCTTTCCCTGAGAAAACCTAATATACCTTCTTTTTCAGGCTTTATTATATTGTGAACTCTCAAGGATTCCCTTATCTGCTCTCCTACAGGAAACACCGGATTTAATGTGGTCATTGGGTCTTGAAATATCATGGCTATGTCCTTCCCCCTTATTTCCCTCATCTCTTGAGCCGATTTTTTGAGAAGGTCCTCTCCTTCAAAGAGAATTTCCCCTTCTACAATTTTGCCCGGGTAAGGGACAAGCCCTAAAATAGAAAGCAAAGTCATGCTTTTTCCTGAACCCGATTCTCCTACCAGGCCTAAAATTTTTCCTCTTTCAAGTGTTAGGTCAATCCCATTTACCGCTTTTACTACTCCCCTGTCTGTCTCAAAAACCACTTTCAAGTTCCTAATCTCAAGCATTTATTCACTTCCTTCCACTTTAAGCCTTGGGTCTAATATATCTCTTAATCCTTCTCCAAAAAGGTTAATACTCAATACAAGTATCACTAAAGCTATGCCTGGAAGAGTAGATATCCAGTAGGCGTCAAATATGTGGTTCCTTCCAGAGTTTATTAAAGAACCCCATGTAGGAATATCCGGTGGCACACCTAAACCTAAATAACTCAAAGATGCTTCCATTATTATCATGTAGCCCATTCTCAATGTGGCAAGGACAAATATTGACTGGAATATATTAGGCAGAATTTCTGATACAATTATCGCACCATTGCTTCTTCCCAAAGCCTGAGCAGCTTCTACATATTCTTTATTTTTCTCCTCCAAGACCTCACCTCTTACTAATCTAAAAAATTCCACCCAGCTTTTAAATGTCAGAGCTAAAATCAAATTCCAGAATCCGGGCCCCAAAATTGCCATTACTCCCACCGCAAATATTAAGAAAGGAAAAGAAAGCAAAAAGTCAGCAAAGCGCGAAATCACTGTATCAACTGTTCCTCTGTAGTATCCTGCGATTGCTCCTAAGAAAGTCCCAATAGATGCTGAAATCAAAACAGTCAAAAAACCAACCAGTATTGATATTCTAGAACCGTATATAATCTGTGTAAGCAAATCTCTTCCTACCTGGTCAGTTCCCAAAGGATGTGCCCACGTTCCTCCACTCCACACAGGGGGCAATAGTCTTGCTGAAAGGTCTGAGTATTTAACGCTGTAAGGTGAAATAAAAGGTGCGAATACAGCCATTAAAATATAGGCTATAATTGTAAGCATTCCAATTAAAGCAGTTGGATGCTTTTTTATCTTCCCTAAAAGGCTTAAAAGGTTAGTTATTAAATTTGATTTTTTATAAGATACTTCATAATACTTTGCAGGCACTATTCCATTTTTTATAGTCATTTAAACACCCCCTACAGTTCAATCTTGGGGTCCAGATAAGTGTAGAGTATATCTACCAAAAGATTTGCCATGACAAAAGTGAAGGCGTAAAACATTACGACTCCCTGGACCAGAGGATAATCCCTGTCAAATATCGCAGTCACAACAAGCCTGCCTATTCCAGGCCATCCAAAGACATTCTCAACTATCATATTGCCTCCTAAAAGTGCTCCTACTTCCATGCCTAAAACTGTAACTGTTGGAATCAATGCGTTTCTTACAGCATGCTTAAGTATTACTAATTTCTCAGGCACTCCCTTAGCCCTTGCGAAGACCACATAGTCATTTCTTAAGACCTCCAGCATACTGGACCTCATAACTCTTGCCAAAACAGCTGCTAAAGGAGCTGATAAAGTTAGAGCAGGTAAAAAAAGGTGTCTTAAACTGCTCACAAAAGCTTCCCAATCTCCACTAAGCAGCGAATCAATTGTGTAAAAGCCAGTTACTTTAGGAATAGAAATTAGAAAATTTATTCTGCCCTGGCTGGGAAAAAGATTTAATTTAGCTGAAAAAATTAGAATAAGTATCAATCCCAGCCAGAAAGAAGGCATTGATATACCTGTAAAGGATATTGCCATCATAGTTCTATCAAGCCAGGAATTTTGCTTGACAGCAGATACAATTCCTATAGGTATACCTATTAAAAGCCCAAGCATCAAGGCAACCAAAGCAAGTTCAATGGTAGCAGGTAAAGTCTCTCTGATAAGTTCAATTACAGGAACTCCTTTTGTTATAGATTTTCCCAAATCTCCCTTTAAAAGATTTGTGAGGAAAATGTAAAGCTGTGTGTATATAGGTTTATCAAGGTTAAACTCCTTTTTTAAAAGCTCTATGTCCTGGTGTGATACCATGCTCTCTTTCCCCATCATTATGTCAACGGGGTCTCCTGGAGTAAATCTCATAAATACAAACACTGTTATAGCTATAGCTAACATTATAGGAATTGTGTATAATACTCTTTTTAAAACCTTCACTTCCCTCATAAAAATTCCCCCATTCATTTTAGGGTAAAAAGGGGCATTAACCCCTTTTTACTCATTAGAAAGCTTCACTCTGTGCATATTTTCTCTACCGTCCATACTCGGCTGCCAGTTTTCTACATTTTTAGTCGCTGCTTCTACAGTCTTCAGAGAATATCCAAACACCCATGGAGCATCGTCATATATTATCTCCTGAGCTCTATAATAAAGCTCTTTTCTTTTAGCATTGTCTGTCTCTTTTGCCGCTTCGTCTAGGAGCCTATCAACCTCTGGATTGCTGTAGAAAGAATAGTTTCCTCTTTCACCTGTCTTGAGCTTTGGATTTAAGAAATCAAATGGGTCAAGATATGCATTTCCCCAGTCAGTAAGGTACAACTGCCTGGTGCCTTTCTGTATTTCTGACTGCAAAACTCCCCATTCCCAAGTCCTTACAGAAGCTTTTATACCTACTTTTTCAAGCATATTCGCTATAGCCAAAGCTTCCTCTTCTCTAAAAGGCTGCGTATCTATGACAACTTTCAAATCGCGAACTCCAGCCTCTTTTAAAAGCTCTTTTGCCTTGTCAGGATTGTACTCATAGGGCTTTAAATCTGTGTTCGCAGCAAAGGCATAGGGAAGCATTGGCCCTGCAAGTCTCACCCCATAGCCTTTGTAAATTTCTTTTACAATAGAATCCATGTCTATTGCGTAATTTAAAGCCTGCCTTACCTTTTTATTGTCAAAAGGTGGCATTTTATTGTTTATCTCAAGGATGTAGACTCTTGTTCCATCGTTCTCCTTTACCTGTATGTTTGGATTTTTCTTAAGCCTTTCTATCATATCAGGTGGAATGTACTGAACTATATTTACTTCTCCTTTTTCCAAAGCAGCTATTGCAGTAGAGGGCTCAGGTATCATTCTAAATACAACTCTTTTTAGACTTGGGGGACCAACAGGCGGAATGTCTGGAGAACCACCGTAATATCCATCATACCTTTCTAAAACTATCTGCTCATCCAATTTCCCAGATACATATTTAAAAGGTCCTGCTCCTATAGGATGCTTTAAAAATTCCTCGTATCCCACTTCTTCATAATATTTTTTAGGTATTATCTGTTGATGGACTAAAGCCTGAAGTAAAACTGGAAAAGGCTCTTTTAAGATAAATCTCACAGTGTAATCATCAATCTTTTGAACATCTTCTACAGGTCCCATTAAGCCTTTTCTTGGAGAAGTTTTTCCTTCAAGTCCCCCTTCCTTTATAATCCTGTTAAATGTAAATACCACATCATCGGCTGTAAGAGGGTCTCCATTTTGAAAAGTTACGCCTTTCCTTATCTTAAATTCCCATTCTGTAGGCGATATAATCTCCCAAGACTCTGCTATTTCAGGGACTACTTTTCCATCGTATGTCCGCGTCACAAGCCCATCAAATATGTTTCTCAAAACTGTCTCAGTCTCTCTATCTCTGTAATCAGCCGGATCCAATGTCACAATGCTGCCCTTATTTAAAGCTATTACAATGGTTCCTCCATCTTTTTCTGAAGTTACTTTCTTAGAAGATGTACATCCCCCTAAAACGAGCAAAAGTGATAAAAGAAGTGCCAAAAGGATAGCAGTTTTTTTCATAATAAAATATACCCCCTTCAAATGTAAATTTATGGTAAGGACGGGGGTATAAAAAGGCCGCCGAAATATCCAGCGGTCCTGGATATTTCTCCTTCCCACGCTTGCGAGGTTAGCTGACGGGCTCGGGTCGAAGGAGTAACCCTACTCTTCCCGTAGGAAGAGATTCGCCCCAAAAGTGTGGGTCCCCCGCCCCTTTTCGGGTTCAGCGATAACGATTAAGTTGTTGATTAAATTGTACCATACTTTTACCAGTTAGTCAAATACAGACTATCCCAACCCGTCCTTTGTGTGATATAATTATCTTGAAAACAAATATAAAAGGAGTAGAAAGTCGTGACAAAGAGCCTTAAACTTCGCACTTTTTTTCTTTTTGTATTTTTCCTAATCCTTTTTTCTATACTTATAGGAAGGCTTGTGTGGATACAGGTTGTAAATGCTGAAAAGCTCTCCCTTGCCGTAGAAAGGCAGACAACGGCAGACATAATAATAAGGCCCCAGAGAGGAAATATATACGATGTAAACGGCAATATACTCGCCTGCAATGTGCCTGCTGCGGATGTTTACGCCTCTCCAAAATACATAAAAGACCCCGAGAAGGCTTCAGAAGAGCTGTCAAAATATTTATCTATCAGCAAAGAAGCCCTCTTCAAGGTTTTATCTAAAAAAGATTTGGAATGGACAGTGCTTGAAAGATTTGTTCCAATGGAAAAAGCTCTATCCATAAAAAAGCTCAACATCCCTGGAATATATGTAGAGGATACTTCCATGAGAAACTATCCAAATGGATCAATGCTTTCGCAGGTCCTGGGGTTTACTGGAGTAGATGGATACGGTCTATATGGCCTTGAATACTCCCTTGACAGGTATTTAAGCGGAGTTCCGGGAAGAGAGATATCTTTAGTAGACAGGGAAGGACACAAAGTAGGAATACCCAGCAAATACTACAAGCCAAAAGAAGGCGAAGACGTAGTTTTGACTGTTGATTCCGTCATTCAGGCTTATACAGAGAGAGCTATTAAGAAAGCTTATGAGAAGTACAAACCAGAAGATGGAATAACTGCAATTGTCATGAATCCAAAGACAGGAGAAATCCTGGCAATGGCAAATCTGCCGGACTTTGACCCCAATGACCCACAGAAAGTTCCATCTCAGGAATACTGGGCAAATCCCGCCGTCTCAAGCATTTACGAGCCCGGTTCTGTATTTAAAGTAATAACAGCAGCAGCGGCGCTGGACTCCGCCGTGGTAACCCCTGAAGAGCAATTCTTTGATCCAGGGTATTACGTAGTGTCAGGCAAAAAAATTAGAAGCTGGACAGTCCTTGGAAACATCACTTTTTCTCAGGCCATAGAAAAGTCCAGCGACACAGTCTTTATACAAGTCGCCGAAAGGTTAGGGTTAGACACTTTTTATAAATACATACAGGCCTTTGGCTTTGGCGCCCCTACAGGCATTGAACTTCCTGGCGAGGCAAGCGGAATGATTTTGCCTAAGGATAAGGTGTATCCTGTTGACTTTGCCACCATGTCCTTTGGACAGGGAATTGCAGTAACCCCCATTCAGATGATTACAGCCTTCTCAGCAGTTATAAACGGCGGAGACCTCATGTACCCGCACATTGTAAAATACATTAAAAGTGAAGGCAAAATTGTAAAAGAATTTAAACCCCAAGTAGTGAGGCAGGTAATATCTAAAGAGACCTCTGACACTCTAAGGTACATATTAGAAAAAACAGTGACAGAAGGAACAGGACAATTGGCTCAGGTTCCCGGTTACAGGGTTGGCGGCAAAACTGGCACTACAGAAAATTACCAGAAAGGGAAATACACTGCTTCTTTTGCAGGCTTTGCCCCTGTGGAAAATCCAAAAATAGCAGTTCTTGTCATTGTAAAAAATCCGACGCAAGGTGGACATATGGGAGGAGAAGTAGCTGCTCCAATAGCCCAGGAAATACTGAAAGACACACTCACTTATTATGAAGCAGTGAGAAAATAGCTCACTCGCCTACTTCTTTTTTTATCCCCTCAATGACCTCATAAGCGCTCTTTCCTTCCTTAATCCCTTCCTTTACTCTTTCAATAACGAGGTTATTGACCTTCTCCCACTTATCCCATAGGGGAGGCAGTTCTGTGTATTTCACCGCCTCTTCAATCTTTTTCATCTTCTCCTCGCCAATCTCTATTCCCTTTTTTGTAGGTACATACCCTAATTTTAATACTCCTTCTTGATCTTGTACAATAAATTTTATAAACCTATACTCCATCTCTAATTTTTTTAGGTCTTCGTCTCTTTTTATGCCATACCCGTACACTTTTGGAGAAATTGTGAGAGGAATACCACTTTCCCCCGTAGGATAAAAAGCCACATCAAACTCAAATAATTTGCCCTTTTTAAACAGATTGTCAAGCTCAGCAATCCTGAAACTTTCTTCCACTAATGCAGCTGTATTTTTTCGCAAAGTAAACTCATCCCACAGTTTTTTTCTATCTCCCTCTAGTGAAACTGGATTTATCACACTGTATCTTCCAGCCATGTCAAGCACTTTTTGAAGTGAGGAAATCGCCTGTGGTCCAAAAAAAGCGTATTTGCCCTTGTCATAAGCTTTTCCCCCGTCTAGCATCAAAAAGCCCCAAAGGCTGTAACTGCCATTAAAAAGCGGTATACCCAATCCATAGGTAGGAGTCTTGGCATCTTTTTCTGTAACCTTCATCATCGCATTCAAAAACTCCTCATAATTCCAGTAGCCTTTTTCAGGCAAATCTATTTCTTTCTCCTCAAAGATTTCTCTATTAATAAAAATTACGTATGTATAAAATCCCAGTGGCAGCCCGTACACCTCTTTTTCAAAGGATAATACCCTTACTGCCTCATCTTCATAAGCGTCTTTATTCTCCCTCCCTATGAACTTCTCAAGAGGTTGTAAAAAATCCTTGTATTTCCTTATTACCTCAAAATCTACTGGAAAAATGTCTGGAAGTCCTCCCTTTGAAAAAGCTTCTTCTAATTTCTTCCTTCCGTCCTCGACTGGAAGAGGCTCAAAATCTATCACAACGCCGGGATAATTGTACTGAAAAGCCTGTATTTTCTTTTTTACAAATTCAAGCCCTGTTGAATCGTCCTCCGAAGGGTGGGGAAAATCCCAAAAGGTTATTATTCCCCTAAAGCTTTCGTCCTCTATTTTCCTCTCCAATTCTGCTTTTTTGTGAGAATTCATATAAAAAGGCCAGTAGGCTAAAAACAAAAAAATCAAAAGGTATAAAAGCCAGGTAAAGGCCTTTTTCACATCATATCACCTCATAATAAACTATATTCTCTCACCGCCTTATAAATAACTAAAAAGGCAGGGAGATTTTCCCCTGCCCTTTCATTCATATCTTCAATCCTGCTTTTTTCCAGTCCTCTTTGAATCTTTCAATTCCTATATCCGTCAAAGGATGCTTAATCATCTGCATGAGCACTTTGTAAGGAACCGTAGCAATATGGGCTCCCAGTTTTGCCGCCTCCAAAACGTGTATAGGGTGCCTTACACTGGCAGTTATTATTTCTGCCTGTATATCATAGTTTGTGAATATAGTTACTATATCCTCAATTATCTGCATCCCATCCGTATTTATGTCGTCCAGTCTCCCTACAAATGGACTCACATAGGTAGCACCAGCGCGAGCTGCGAGAAGCGCCTGATTTGCTGAAAAAATCAACGTCACATTTGTCTTAATTCCTTCTTTAGAAAGGATGTTAACAGCTTTCAGGCCCTCTGCCGTCATAGGTATTTTTATGACTATGTTTTTATGTATCTTTGCAAGCTCTCTTGCTTCTCTCACCATCCCTTCATGGTCATCGCTTATAACTTCTGCGCTTATGGGCCCGTCCACAATCTCTGCTATCTCCCTTATTACTTCTTTAAAATCCCTTCCCTCTTTGGCAACAAGCGACGGATTTGTAGTAACCCCAGATATCACTCCTAGAGAATAAGCCTCTTTTATCTCCTCTATATTTGCAGTGTCAAGAAAGAATTTCATATTTTCATCCCTCCGCAGTTTAATTTAACTTTACCTTTATTATATAACTAACTTTCAAAAATTAAAAGCTTAAAGTCAAAAGGAAAAGCACAATGTAGAAAAATTTTATTTTACAGGGTATAATATTGTTAATACAATTGTTGAGGGGGGATTTAAATGAAGTACAGCCTTTCGGCAGACCATCACATATTTGCCTTTTCTAAGGAAAATAAGCCTGCCATTTCCGTGAAGAGCGGAGATGAATTAGAAGTTGAAACAATGGACTGCTTCTCCAATCAAATTCAATCTAATGAGGACAAACTTGATGAGATGGACTGGAACAGAGTAAACCCTGCTACAGGCCCAATTTTTGTCGAAGAAGCAAAAGAAGGAGATGTGTTAAAAGTCAAGATTAAGAAAATTGAAGTAGCAGAAAAAGGCGTTCTGGCAACAGGAAAAGGTCTAGGCGTATTGGGAAATTTAATGGAAGGCCTGTATTCCAAAGTAGTAGATGTAAAGGACGGAAAGATAATATTTAATGAAAAACTAGCTCTTCCGGTAAAGCCAATGATAGGAGTAATAGGAGTTGCTCCAAAGGAGGGAAGCGTTAACTGCGGAACACCAGGGTCCCACGGTGGAAACATGGACACCACTTTAATAGCAGAAGGAGCAGAAGTGTACTTTCCTGTATTTGTAGAAGGGGCTTTGCTTGCTCTAGGAGATTTACACGCTTTAATGGGAGATGGAGAAGTAGGTGTTTCAGGAGCAGAAGTTGCTGGAAAAGTGCTTTTAGAAGTGGAAGTCATAAAGGGATTGAATCTCAAAAATCCTGTTGTGAAAACTGCTGAAGTAACAGCTACTATAGCTTCAGCCGAATCTTTAGACAAAGCAGTGGAAATAGCCGTACACGATATGGCAGAACTTTTTAAAAAGCACACAGACCTTTCTATTGAAGAAATAGCCACTCTCTTTAGCATAACAGGAAATGCACAAATATCACAAGTGGTTGACCCACTAAAAACAGCTCGTTTTAGCCTCCCCAACTGGATACTGGAATCCTGCGGCATAAGATTCTGAGGAGAGAAAAAAGATGATAGCAGAAGAAATAGTAAAACTAGAAAATGTTACTAAAAAGCTTGGAAGAAGGCTAACACTGGAGGATATAAATTTTGAAGTAAAAGAAGGAGAAAAAGTATGTATACTTGGACCAAAAAAATCTGGAAAAACAGCCCTTGTAGAAATAATCCTGGGAATCTTAAAACCGGATGCAGGCTCTGTGTCTGTTTTAGGAACTGACCCTTACACTAATTCTTCTCCTCTTTTGGGTCAAGCAAGTGTTTATTATGAAAAAAACTCTTTTCCCCTCCACTGGAGAGCTAAACAGGTAATAAATTTTAAAAAACAACTTTGGGGTGAGGAAAATTCTCAACACATATTTGCCGCACTGGATATTTCAAATATGAAAAATACCACTGTAGAAAAACTAAGTGAAGAAGAAAGGGCAAAACTTAATCTCTTTTTCGCCTTGACTGAAAAAGCCAAACTCATAATCCTAGATGACCCATGGGCAAATAGCTTAAATTTCGATTTGGAAAATATAATAAAAAACTTCCCTCACACCTCTTTTATAATTACTTCTAAAACTCCAGAACCTGTATATGATATAGCCGATAAAATATACATACTTCATGAAGGGAAGATTAAAAAATCTATCGCAAAACAGGACTACTCATCGCTAGAGAAATTAAAAAGTCTGTACAGTCAATATGCACCTGAAGACTAAATATGAGGGAGTGTATGAGGTGAAAATAAGGGCTGATGCATTAAAATTTGTCTTTTCAACCACCATCTCTTCTGAAATAAGAAGATTTTCCTCTATCTTTCAGGTTTTTCTCCTGATTCTCATTGGGTTTTATGCAGGAGCAAAGGGGGAAAAAATATACCCTGACTTTGACACTCTGTGGAAAATGCTTTCTTCAGTCATGGCTCTCTATCTGGCAACTCTTTTTTGGGAAGGGGCAGCTTTAAGGGAAAGACAATCCGGCTGGATTAGACTTATGCTATCTTTTGGCGTATCTCCCCACGAGGTGTGGATAGGAAAAAGCTTTGCATCTTTGCTCCTTGGAAGTATATCTTATATTGCAATACTAATAAGCTTTCTAATAGGATACAAGGTAAATCCTACATGGGGATTAGTTCCTCTACCTTGGGCACCACTGTTTTTAGGTTTTTTCATAATAATTTCTCTCACCTTTTTTCTGTGCGCTGTTGGACTTTCTGTAGCAGGCACATCAATGGCTCTTACAATAAGCTATACGCTTTTCTTTGGCCTTTTATTTGGACTTTACATAAGCTTTAAAAGGTCAGAAAGCCTTTTACTCTTATTTTTACTCTTCCTACTTCTCTTCCTTTTCTCCTTCCTCGTAGCAAAGAAATTTGAAAAAGAAAAAATGGCCTTTATATACTAAAAGGGGAAGCCCATTTATCAGAGCTTCCCCTTATTTTTTACTTTTGATTCTCTTTCCCAAGGTAGTATCCTGTGCCTTCCTTGGAATGCTTGTATCCATAGCTAAAGTAGATGATAAGGCCTATTATAAGCCACACAGTGAATCTTATAAACGTCACAACAGGAAGGCTTGCAATAAGTGCCAAAGAACCGATTATTCCAATAGGTCCAATCACCCATATAGCTGGAACCTTGAATATCCTCTTCCTCTCTGGATCTGTATACCTCATCACCATTACGCTTATGGTAACCAGTGTAAAGGCAGTGAGGCCTCCTATATTAGCAAGCTCTGCCAGTTCGCTTATTGAGAGAAAACCTGCAAATATTATGGCAGCTGTGTAAATCACATAAGCAGCATTTCTTGGAACTCTGCGAGTGGGATGCACAAAAGCAAACCATTCAGGAAGCAAACCATCGCGCCCCATAGCAAAGAGTATGCGGCTTGCACTCAAAGAGTTGCCCAACATGGTAGCGATGAGTCCAAATAGCACGCTTATTGATATGAGAGCTCCACCCCATGGAATCCCTACCTGCATCAATACAAATGCAGCCGGGTTTGGAACATCAAGTTTTGTCCAGTGTACCATTCCAGTTATAACTGCTGACATTGCAACGTAAAAGAGTGCGCACAGGCTTATCCCGCCTATCAAAGCAATAGGGATGTCTCTTTCAGGCCTTTTTACTTCCTCCAAAAGTGATGTTATTCCGTCAAATCCTGTATATGCAAAGAAAGTCAGTGCCGCTCCAGTCATAATACCTGCAAGACCATAAGGAGCAAATGGAGTAGTCCAGTTCTCCAATTTGATATGGAACACTCCAACTGTCAGCACAAACAGGATAGCAAATACCTTTGCAGCAGTAAACAAAGCATTTGCTATACCAGAAGCTCTAATTCCTGTAAGAGCAATCCACGCAACAATCAAAAGCCCTAAAATTGCCGGTAAGTTCACTATTCCCCCGTGAGTTATGTCGTGGGAAATCGCCTGAGGTAAAGTAATCCCAAAAACCGTCTCTAAGAAAGAATTAAAATATCCTCCCCATCCAACTGCAACCGTAGACGCAATCATAGTAAACTCAAATATCAAGTCCCATCCGACAATCCAGGCAAATATTTCCCCTAGCGCAACATAAGAATAAGTGTAAGCACTTCCTGCCACTGGCACCATGGAAGCAAACTCTGTATACGCCAGAGCCACTGCAATAGTCACTATTCCACCCAAAGCATAAGAAATCATTATAGCAGGTCCTGCAAATTTAGCAGCAGCAACACCCGGAAGTACAAAAATTCCCGCCCCAATTGTTGCTCCTAAAACGAAAAGCATCAGCTCAAACCAGCCAAGCTCTCTCTTGAGGCGGTACCTTTCTTCCTGCGCCAATTCCATTGCATGCTCAGGCAGTTTTTTCCTCAATACTCCTTTTGCACCTGAACTTTCTACCATAAGGTTCCCCCCCATTTTATCTAAAATTTTTTAGGTCAAGTCCAAATTTTTGTGTAAAATCCCCCTGGTTAGAATATGAACCTTCTTTATCACCACCGTTCAATTCATTGTACTGCTTCCGCCCCATGGTGTCAAGGATACGCTACGCCGGGCTTTTGCCCGTCCTTGACACCATGGGGCTCCAGCAGTTATCAAAAACTAACGGTGGTGATAAAGGTCATTTTATTGAAATAACCTTATCTTTCGATTTTTTTGAAATTTCTTTTTGCCACTCGAAATACTCAGTCATATCTAAATACTTCCTCCCTGAAGCCCATTTTTCATCTTGTTCCATTAACAATGCTCCTATTAGACGAATGCCAGATTCTCGACTTGGGAATATTCTTATAACTCTTTCACGACGACGAATTTCTTCATTTAGACGCTCTAACATATTAGTAGTGCGAAGTCTCCTTCGATAAGGCTCAGGAAGTTCTAAAACCGCTATTGCATCTTCAAATCCTTCTTCTAAAATCTCCATTGCTTTAGGAGCTTTATCCCTATATTCATCTAATACTTGATTTAATAGCATTCTCGCTGTTCTGGGATCTGGTGCTTCAAATATGGCTCTTAGTTTGGCATGTATTTCTTTTTGTAAAGCTTTTGGAGTCTTATCAAGGATATTTCTCATAAAATGTGTTTGGCACCTTTGCCACGTAGCTCCCTGGAAGTGTCGACAAATAGCTTGTACAAGTCCACTATGATGATCGGAAACTACCAAATCAACTCCATGGAGCCCTCTCTGCTTCAGCCATGAAAAGAATTCACTCCAGCTATCTTCTGATTCACTGTCTCCTATCATAAGGCCTAATACTTCTCTATAGCCGTCTTCATTTATGCCTACAGCAATTAATACGCTGCGTTGACGAACACGTCCCTCTTCTCTTACTCTTATCACCATTGCATCAACTATAACAAAGGGAAAGCTTTTTTCTCTTAAAGGTCTTGAATTCCACGCTGTAATAATAGGATCGAGATTTTTGCAAAGCTCGGAAATTGTGGATTTTGAAAATTCAGTTCCACAAAGTTCATAAGTGATTTCTTCGATTTTTCGGGTAGATACTCCATTAACCACCATCTCCATTAGTGCCAACAAAAGGGCCTGCTCACTTCTCTGGTAACGGTTAAAAAGGTCAGTGGTAAATTTGCCATTGCGGAGTCTTGGAACTTTCAAGGTGAGAGTTCCAACTCTGGTAATTAAACTTCTTGAATAATAACCATTACGATAATCCTGTCTTTCTTCTGTCCTTTCATAAGGTTCAGCTTTAACTTGTTCAGTAGCCTGAGCTGCTAAAATTTGATTAAGTACAGACTCTAATAATTTAGCTAACTTTTCATCTTTTGTTCCTTTTACAAAAAGATAATGCAAAATTTCAGAATCTATGGTAATATTGTATTGAGCCATTTCCTATCCCTCCGGTTAGATTTTTTGGTTTGTTTCTATTTCTATTCTAACCAGGGGTGGGGAATGGCTCAACCCCTTTTTACACAATTATATAGACTTAACTATTTTTTAAAAGTAAGCTGACAACCCCATAAATTTTTTATAAATCCCCCCTTTAGAATTTTAAACTTTAAAGTAATATTCCCTTAAATATATATTTCGCCGAAAAAATTAAAACTCCTTCTTGCTGCTTTATATTTTTTCTCGATATTTTTGCCCAAAATTGTACATAAGTTGATAGAATGTGATACACTTTTGTCAAAAATTCTCTTGTAATAATTCTCCCCACATAAATCGCCTGACTAAAAAATTTTAATAATTCAAAGTTTTAAACTTGAAAATTGCCTTTTGAGATATTATACTCTCTTTTAACTAAGCATGAAATAAACCTGAAAACTTACTTCCCGCGCCGCATGGATACTCTTTGTTTTTGAACTTTTTGTTCTCATAGTTTTCATTGTAGTAGCAATATACAAAATTGCTACTACACCTAGCCTAAGCTTTAATTTATCTCCATTCTATAACCCCAGTGATTTTAGCCTTCACGCAGTCTTAGCAGGAACTTCTATTGCCGTTTTAAGCTTCTTAGGATTTGACATAATGACCACCCTCGCAGAAGAAACAGTAGAAGCCAGAAAAAACGTATCTCGAGCCGTTCGAATAGTAATTCCTTTAGTCGCATTAATGTTTGTGTTGCAGACCTATTTAGGCGCGGTGGTACACCCAGGGTATAAATTTGCAGATCCAGACGTGGCCTTCTTTGAAATCACAAAAGAGGTAGGCGGAAACTGGCTTCAGATGCTTGCCGTGTTGGGTACCGTGCTAGCCTGGGGAATAGGAGATACTATGGCTGCTCAAGCAGGTATATCAAGAGTTCTTTTCTCTATGGGGCGTCAAGGCCATCTTCCAAAAATCTTTGCGCGCATTCACCCTCAATATAAAACTCCATATGTGGCTACAATATTTGTCGCCCTTATAACCGGGCCTTTAATCTATCTCTTGACTTTAAAAGACATCACTTCATTAGTAAACTTTGGTGCTCTTACTTCTTTCATCGCAATGCACCTCTCCTTAGGCTACATCTTTTTAACAAAAGAAAAGAAACCTCTAGCTGTAATCATGCCAGCTATTGGTTTTATCATTACTGCCGCCGTGTGGTGGGGATTGGATAAACTCGCCAAAGAATTAGGATTTGCATGGCTCATATTAGGTTTCATTTATTTAGCCATCATTACCCGAGGTTTTCGCGTCAAGACCACTCTGCCCATTGATTGAAAAAGAGGGAACAGATTCTACAAGAGCTGTTCCCTCTTCTTTTAAATAATCGTATTTCTCCCTTCAGGGAAAGTAATAAGTATCAAATTTTTAACTTCCCTGCTAAAACTCAAGAATCTTTCTGTAAATCCTGATTTACTAAATATAATGTAATATTCCTTAGTTTTATTTTTTGCATTTACTTTATTTGCCTTTTGTTTTAGAGAGTAAAATAAATCAATATCCACTTTAGAATTTGTATATTTGCATTCTCCATAGAGAAGAGAGCCAGTTGTTGTATCTATTCCTACAATATCAATTTCATTATTTTTATCCCACCATTTTCCAATTTTGCTTATCTTCAAAGGTAGCTTCCCCTTCTGTGACAATTCCCAAACATATTCCCTGCAGATATCTTCATACACATAGCTTATATGTTCAGTTATAATTCTTTTCTTTATGTTTTCTAAAACAAATTCTACATTATCAAGTTCTAGTTGTTCTTTAAAGGGATAAACAAATTTAAACCAAAAATTTAAAAAATTATCATTAATAAAATATAATCCTTTTTTGCTTTTTTCAGGATATTCTTCTGTTACAGGAGTATCTCTGCGCAGTATATCCAAGTCTATCAGTGTATTTATATATTTTGTTAGTCTTGTCTGAGGAACGGAAAGGGTTTGAGCTATTTGTTGAAGTTTATGATTGCCAAAAGAAATACTTTTAATTAGAGAAAAATAAGTACCAATGTCTTGAATTTCCCTTTCAAGCAAAAACAAAGGCTCTTCATATAAAAAACTCTGCTTATTTAGTACATTCTCTTTTATAGCTTCAAAAATATCTCCTTTGTAATTAAATACCTCCAGATACTTTGGAACTCCACCCAATATAGCGTAAAGCCAAATAAGCTCATTCTCTGTCGACTGCGGAAAAAATTCTTTCAAAGATTTAAATTTTAGTGGTTTTAATTTTATTTGCCCAGTTCTCCTCCCATATAATGGACTTGAATAATTTAAAACATGCTGTTCCATCATATTTACTAATGAGCCACATACGATAAGAAAAATGTTCTTCCCTTTTAATTTTTCATCCCATATCTTCTGTAAAATCGATGGAAAAGATGGATTTACTTTGCAAAGATACTGAAACTCATCAATGACTATAACCAGCTTTTCATTTGTCGTATTATTAGCTATAAATTCAAAAATTTCATCCCACATAATGTTTTGTGCTTTTTCTAGTAAGCTATTATTAAAAAACCTTGCCACCAAAGTCTTGAAATTATTAATATTTTGACTTTCTATTTCTTCAGTTGCTAAAAAATATATGGCTTTTTTGTTTTTTATAAACTCCTTAATGAGTGCAGTTTTGCCTACTCTTCGCCTTCCATAAATAACAACAAAAGATGACTCTTCTCTAGAGAATTGAGTTTCTAGAAATTGAATTTCAGCTTCTCTATTAACAAATTTTTTCATGATTTTTCACCTCAATATTATTATACCACAAATTATTATACTTAAAAGTATAATAATTAACATATTACATATGAAAAGATACTTTTCAGTTTCTTATCTGGCAATGTTTTATATGTTTCATAAATTTCTAAATACATCTTTTCTACTCCTTTGTAAAAAGTCCCCATCTTTTCTCGACTTTGTCAGTTGGAGGTCATTTTTGGGCTGGTAAAAAATATCAAACCCTTGATTTTCAAGGGTTTTTTGTTTTTAGGATTAAAAAATTTTTCAAAACTGTAGGGACAATTTTTATCCTAATTATTGCTATAATACTTGACTATATTCACTTTTTGTAGTATAATGTAATAAACTAACATAAAGGTGATGCCATATGTTTCTCAAAATAACTAAAGCTGGTGGCTATGAGTATGCCAAAATTGTCCATAATTATCGCGAAAATGGTAAAATAAAACAAAAAGTCTTGCTTAATCTCGGTAGAATTGATGAACTTAAAAATGACCCTTCTTTCATTAATCTTGTAGATAAATTGCAAAAAATATTTTTAAGCTCTAGCGAAGAGACAGGTTCGATCAAGTTTTCTCCAGAAGATGTTTCAGAAGGGATTATTAAAAACTGGGGATATATTGTGTATAGGAAACTTTGGGAAGAACTTGAGATAGGTAAATTTCTCAAACAGTATAGCTCCCAAAATTCCAAGATAAAGTTTGACATTGATAAAGTGGCATTTTTAATGACAGCACAGAGATTAATTCAGCCAGTAAGCAAACTTCAAACGTACTACCGCAAAAACAGATACTTTGGATTTGAAGAAGATATTGATTTGAATCAGCTGTACAGGGGATTAGATATTCTGGCCCAGATAAAAGAGGATTTGGAGCTATATCTTTATCACAAGAATAGAGATTTATTTAACATGGTAGTTGATGTTGTTTTTTATGATGTGACAACATTTTACTTTGAAAGCATTAAGCAAGATAACTTAAGGGATTTTGGATTTAGCAAGGATAACAAGGTAAATGAGGTACAAGTAGTAATGGGCATGCTTGTAGATAAAGAAGGAAGACCAGTTGGATATGAACTGTTTCCAGGAGATACTGTTGACAGCAAGACCATGATAGAAATTTTGAGGAAACTGAAAGATAAATTTTGCATAGACCAGGTAATAATAGTTGCGGACAAAGGCCTTAACAGTAAACTTAATTTAAAGCTGATAAAAGAAGCGGGATACGACTACATTGTGGCAAGCAGACTGAAAAACATGAGTAAAGAGATTTTAGATAGAGTATTTGATGAAGAAGGATATCAAGTTCTGGAAGAGAAAAAGTGGAAATTTGACAGAGAAATATTTGGTGAAGAGTTTAGATTCAAGGTCATAGAAAGAGAGAATATTATCAAAACGGGAGAAGGGGAAATATTCAAGATACCTGAGAATCTAATAATAACCTATTCAAGCAAGAGGGCCAAAAAAGATAAAGAAGAGAGGCAAAGGCTAGTAGAAAAAGCAAAAGAACTTTTAGAAAAGCCCGGCAATGTAAGGGCAGCAGAAAAGAGAGGAGGAAGGAAATATTTAAGACGCATTTCCGAATCAGAAGAATATGTACTGGATGAAGAAGCAATAAAGAGAGATGAGAAATTTGACGGTTTTTATGCAATTCAGACCAGCAAGAAAGAAATGAGTGTGACAGAAGTTTTGAATGCATATCATGATTTATGGAAGATAGAGCAGTCTTTCAGAGTAATGAAAAGTTGTCTGGAGGTAAGACCAATATTTCACTGGACGGAAAAAAGGATAAGAGGGCATTTTGTTGTGTGCTATTTAGCATTTTTACTGGAAAGAACTTTAGAATACAGCTTGAGGTCTAAGGGGAAAGAATTAAGCAGTGATAGAATAAAAGAAGCGATAGGTTCAATGAATTTTGTGGAGATAGAGATAAATGGGAAGAAATATTTAATTAAACAAAAGATAGAGGAGGAAGCTGAAGACATATTGAAGGTGATGAAAATAAAAGCACCAAAAAATTTCATTACATATGAGGAAGGCATGGAATTAATTAGCATGAGAAAGTAATGTAGTGACAAATTTCACGCCCATTTTTTGTCAATACCTGTATTCCCAAGCTTTTTGGATTTCGAACTGACAAAGTCAAGAATGTTTTATATGTTTCATAAATTTCTAAATACATCTTTTCTACTCCTTTGTAAAAAGTCCCCATCTTTTTATTATCCGCGTTCTTTATTATTCTTTTATAGTTTTTATTATACTATAAATTACCATATTCGTATATAAAAAATATTTTTACACATCTGAAAGTTTAAAAAATTTTATTTTTAATAGAAATCAGCCAAACACCCCATAATTAAAAAATTTTAGTAATTTAAAAACTTTAACCTTGAATTACAAATTTTTAGGTAGTATAATGATTTAAAATTCACTTTAAAACGAAAAGGGGGATTGAGAATATGATACACAAATTATCTAAAGAAAACCACATATTTAGTTTTTCCAAAGATAATACACCTGTACTTTTTATAAAAAACGGAGATGAAATAGTAATTGAGACTTTGGATTGCTTTTCAAATCAAATCCAAACAAATGAGGATAAATTAGAACAAATGGATTGGAACAAAGTAAACCCTGCAACAGGCCCTATTTATGTTGAAGGTGCTAAAGAAGGAGATGTTTTGGAAGTCACAATTAAAAAGATTGAAATAGCTGATAAAGGTGTAATGGCAACAGGCAAAGACTTAGGAGTATTGGGTGATTTAATGAATGGACTGTATTCCCGAGTGGTTAATATAAAAGAGGGGAAAATTATTTTTGATGAAAAAATTTCTATTCCAATTAAACCTATGATAGGAGTAATTGGCGTTTCACCAAAGAATGGTAATATAAACTGTGGAACACCTGGTTCTCATGGTGGAAATATGGACACTGCACTTATCGGTGAAGGTTCAAAACTTTTTTTGCCAGTATTTGTAGATGGTGCTTTGTTAGCTTTGGGAGATTTACACGCTGTAATGGGAGATGGAGAAGTAGGTGTATCAGGCGTAGAAGTAACAGGCTCAGTTACAGTAGAAGTTAGAGTTGTAAAAAATTTAAAACTTGTAAATCCTCTTGTAAAAACACCAGAGGTAACAGCAACAATAGCATCAGATGAATCTTTGGATAAAGCAGTAAAAATAGCAGTTCACGATATGGCAAACTTATTTCAAAGTTTTACCAAATTATCAATAGAGGAGATAGCTACACTTTTTAGCATAGCAGGAAATGTACAGATTTCACAAGTAGTAGATCCACTTAAAACTGCACGCTTTAGTTTGCCAAACTGGGTATTGGATAGCTATAACATAGTGTTCTAAGGGAGGAAAAACTATGGAAAACAAGAATGATACATCATTAGAGAATTTTGGATATAAGCAAGAATTAAAAAGAGCTTTGACAATTTGGGACTTAATAATATATGGGCTCATCTTTATGGTTCCTATTGCGCCATTTGGTATTTATGGGTTTGTCGCTGATATATCAAAAGGAATGGTTGCGCTTGCTTACGCAATTGGAATAGTAGGAATGATATTTACTGCTTTTAGTTATGCATCAATGTCTGAAGCTTTTCCGATTGCTGGTTCTGTTTATTCATACGCAACTAAAGGTTTGAACAAAGTTATAGGATTCTTTACTGGCTGGGTCATTTTGCTAGATTATTTATTAGTTCCTGCGCTTCTTTATGTTGTCAGTGCAGCTGCTTTAAATGGTATATTTCCAGCTATTCCTGTAATAGTGTGGGCATTAGCATTCATTTTAATAAATACAATAATTAACATTGTAGGAATCGAAATTACAGCTAAGTTTAATAAAATTGTACTAATACTTGAACTTATAGTTTTAGCGGTTTTTATAGGAGTTGGCGCTTTTGCAATTTCTCATGGTATAGGTGGAGCAAAATTTTCATTTAAAGCTTTTTATGACCCGCAAAATTTTAGCTTAGGTCTTGTAATGAGTGCTGTCTCTATAGCAGTTTTAAGTTTTCTCGGTTTTGACGGTATAAGTACCCTTGCTGAAGAAACAATAGGTGGTAAAAAAACTGTAGGAAGAGCAACTGTACTTGCACTTTTATTCGCTGGCATACTGTTTATACTTCAAACATGGGTAGCATCAATGATATGGCCTGATTACAAAGCTTTTTCCAATCTAGATGTAGCTTTTTATGAAGTTGCTAATCGTGCAGGAGGAAAATGGCTCATGCTTACTACTTCTTTGGCAACAGCTTTCGCTTGGGGAATAGCAAACTCATTAGCAGCTCAAGCTGCTGTTTCAAGGGTATTATTCAGTATGGCAAGAGACCAAAACTTACCCCAATTTCTTTCAAAGGTTCATCCAAAATATAAAACTCCTTATATAGCAACTATTTTTATCGCTATACTTTCGGCTGTCCTCGTAGCAATCTATAGTGACAGGATAGCTGATCTTACATCTGTTATAAACTTTGGAGCTTTAACTTCGTTTTTAGTTCTCCACATCACCGTTATAACATATTTTATGATAAAAAATCATTCTAGCAATATATGGAAACACTTAATATCTCCAATTTTAGGCTTTCTAGTTATCTTCTATGTATGGATAAGCCTTAATGTACATGCCAAAATCCTTGGCGCCGCGTGGATTTTGATAGGAATAATTTACTACATCATATTAAAATTTATATTAAAACGTAAGCCAGAAGAACTTAATGTATAAAATATTTCTTTAACGTTTAAGTTGTAACCCCACTTTATAATTAATACAAAAAGTGGGGTATTTTGCATTCGCTTTTCTTATGCCCATTCAAAAATCTTTTTGATCTTCTCGAGTAACTTCATATACTCCTTTTCCCTGCTTAATCACCTACTTAAACTTTATACTATCAATTAAAATCAACGTTACATCATTAAAATCTATTTGTTGTGATATAATAGAACAAAATGAGTGTATCACATGGAGCAAAAACATACAAATAAATTTGTTATTACTATATCTTATATTTAATTAGATATAAAAAATAAGAATTATTGTAAAAATGAATTTTTTGCCGGAATTTAGCACGAAAATAGACTTAGAAATCTATTTTCATTCCTGGTTGCTCTCTGTTAAGCATGGAGCATTCCTGTAATGAATAAAAAACAAAGAAGAATGAACTTTGAAAAAATAAGTACCTCCTGATAAAATACAGAGTGTAAGTTTAAGAGCTTACCTCGAATTATCAAAATAAACAGGAGGTACTTAAAATGAAGTATACACAAAATGAAAAGATTTTGCAAGTAACAGAAGACACATTAATTGCGGGAGTAGACATAGCAAAAGAAAGCCATTATGCCAGAGCATTTGACTACAGAGGAGTAGAATATGGGAAATACCTAAGATTTGAGAACAATAGAGAAGGTATGACAAAATTTTTTAAATGGGCAAAAGACTTGATGGAGAGACATAAGAAAAACAAACTAATAGTAGGGATAGAACCGACAGGGCAATATTGGCTATGTTTTGCCCAATACCTTAAAGACAATAACATAAAGGTAGTATTGGTTAATCCATTCCATGTAAAGAGGAGCAAAGAATTAGATGACAATTCTCCCACAAAAAGCGATAGAAAAGACCCCAAAACAATAGCAATGCTAGTAAAAGACGGGAGATATGTAGAGCCGATAATACCTGAAGGAGTATATGCAGAATTAAGGGTAGCGATGGACATAAAAGACAGGTTGAACAAACAAATAGGGATGACAAAAAATCAAATAACAAGATGGTTGGACATATACTTTCCGGAGTTTAACACTGTATTTTCAGACTGGGAAGGGAAAGCAGCACTTATCACATTAAGAGAATTTCCAACGCCTGAGAAGATAGCAAAAAAGAGTGCTGAAGAAATCCTATCGATATGGAAGAAAGAAGTACAAAGAGGGGTAGGAGAAAAAAGGGCTATAAAGCTGATAGAAACTGCTAAGGAGAGCATAGGGAAGAAGCAGGGCATAAAGATGGCAGAATACGAGATAAAGACTCTCATTGAACAATACGAATTTCTCAAAAAACAAATTGAAGAAGTAGAGAAGAAGATAGAAGAATTAATAGTTGAGATACCAGGGGTTAAAGAACTACTAGAAATCAAAGGGATAGGGATAAATACAGTAGCGGGTTTTATTGCAGAAGTAGGAGACATTGAGAAATATGAACATCCAAAACAGATACAAAAACTAGGAGGATTAAACCTAATAGAGAATAGCTCTGGTAAGCATAAAGGAGAAACGACAATAAGTAAAAGAGGGAGGAAGCGATTGAGGAGAGTACTATTTAATGCAGTAATGGCCTTGGTTGCAAAAAACGAAGAGTTTCGTGAACTACACAAATATTACACTACCAGAGCGCAAAACCCGCTAAAAAAGAAGCAATCACTAATAGTATTGTGCAACAAACTGATAAGGATATTTTATGTCATATTAAAGAAAGGAGTAAAATATGACCCAATCAAGATGATGAAAGACATAAAGAGGCCAGCCTTACAGGAAGCTGCATAAAAAGTACTAACATACTATCAAATCAATTAAGGGTTAATCATCTTCTCTTCAGCTTTAACTTACTCACATCTAAAAAGCTGACCCTTAATAGGAAAATTAAAAGTGTGAACGACGTGACATAAAAGGTAAAGGAAGGGATAAAACAAAAACAACTAATCAAGAGATGGGATATTGACAACAAGAGCGGGAATTGTCATACAAGAATAATCACCATACGGGCAAAGACCCTGCAATGGAGCAGAAATGACATCCACCTCATGGCAGGTAGAACGAAGGAATTAAGGACTAAGATCCAGTGAGACATGGGAGGGTAAACCCCATGAGATAAGTGGAGCTATCCCGCCATAATATGGAAATAGGATATAAGGTTTATTAAACTTACCTATTTAATGGGTAAATAAGTAAGAAATGGTAATATAAGCCATGAGATGCTCTTGTTGTGATGAGAAATTTAAAGAAAAACTAAGATATTAAGAGAAAATAAAAGATAATAGAGGGAGGGTGAATACGAAATCTCTGTGTATGCCTTTGAAAGTTTAAATATATATTTAAAAACAATAGACAAGAAAAAAACAATATGATAATCTATAAAAAGAAAGTAAAAATCAATTTGGAGGGCCTTAAATGAGTAAAATTTTTGATATTGATAGAAATGATGAATGTATTTGTGGAAGTGGGAAAAAATATAAAAAATGCTGTCTTCCTAACATAGAAAAAATTGAAAAAAACCTCTTAAGAGAAATAGAAAAGGAAGATGTATTTTTACCTTATGATTATGAATTTATACGAATATTAAGTGTAATGTATGGAATTAAGCTGGATAGTAAAAATGAAGCTGTAAATGTGGAAAAATTAAAAGTATTACTAATAGAATCATTGAGAGAAAGAAAACAACAACTGGAAGAACTTAATGAAGAAAATGAAGATGAAATAACCGAAGAGTTATTTAGAAAAATTGTAAGTATATTCAGAAAAAATGAAGGGTTGAAAGACTTAAGAGTCCCAGTTACTTTTATAATGAATCTAGATCTTGATAATGAAGAAGAAATGGAAAGAGTTTTAGATAAAATATCTAATACATCTTTTTTAGAAAACTATTTATTGAATTTAGCCTATTCTCTACGTACAGAAAAATTTACCGAAGAAGAAATGAAGAATATCTTTATCTGGCTTTCGATAGCATTTATAGATAAAACTTATAAGATATTTACAACACCTATCTTAGAAGCAACGGAATTTGACCTTATAGATGGAGAAGATGAATTAGAAAAAGTTTTAAATGATGCAGAAAAATTACCTCAAGACTTAGTAAATAAGAAAGTGATGGAAATCTTCTACAAATATCCTATATTTGCCGAATATTTAAGTGCCAATATGTTTATGGAAATGGGAGATGATTTAAATTATATTTTAGACCCTGAAATGGAAATTGAAATACCATTTTATGCATTTTATGTTTTTTATTTAAAGTTCCTTACAAAAGCTGCTGAACTCTTTAAAAAGAAAAACACAGAACAACAAGAACTTTTTGATTCTATATTTGATGAAGTGATAGATGAAATTTTTGATGAAGATATAGTTGCAGAAAAAGTGTATTCTTCTATATTAGGCAAAATAGTAGAAATAGAAAAAACTACAAAAAATAATGACCTCAAAGAAAAGCTTCAAAACATATTAGAATTTTTAGCTATACCAACAAATGCCCAGATTAGTTTAATAAAGATAAGATTCGTTATATCCCTATCTAAGTATGTTAATAATTTACCTCAAAGAATAGATGATAGCGATATGATTTTAGAAAATCTAGAACAGCTATTATCAAGAAAATTTTTTAATGAATATATGTCCTATTTAGAGTCAAAGGATTTTGAAGAAGTACAATACTTAAAACAGCTTTACAATAAAATCGAAGAGCAAAAAGTGATTATATATGATAATATGAATGCAATCGTAAATGCATTGGTCAATCGTACATTATTAACCACATAATAAAAGTACAATTGCTTATATAGCAACTGGTGGGGATAGTTGATTATAGAGATATTGTCTTTTTAAGAAAAAGTGGTAAGCAAGTATAAATGACTATAAATAAATCGAGTAGGAGGCGGTGACTAACCGCCGTCCTCTCACACCACCGTACGTACCGTTCGGTATACGGCGGTTCGGTAAATAAATAAGTGAGATTACTTCCATTTTTATTTTTTATATTTTATTCGAAAGCATGTATAATTTTTAGTGGGGTATTCTAAAATAGTTCTTTTAGTTCTTACATATGCCAAAAGCAACAACATAGAAATTGATAAATATATCAGTAGGATTGCCCTTAATTTAAATAAATGAATTTACAAATTGCCCTGATGGCAGCAACATTGACCAGATTAAAGAAGTATCCAACATTCCAAGTGAATTATAAAGCCCCATATAATTATTACCTATTGGCACCATTTCATTTGCATAGGCTGTGAGGGGACTCTCGGCTATTTGCTCGGCAAGTTGACCCACATTTACAGCTAAACCATCGTAACCAGCAAAAACTGTTTGGACCGTATTAAAATTATTCTGCAGCGCACTGTTTAAGGTATTTTGATCGATAGAGAGAGTCATATCTGGATTTTGAGTAATTCCGATCGCTTGCAAATTTGCTGCTTGATATTCATAACTTTGCACAAGTTCCGAAGTAACAAGGGGACTTATATATTGCTGGTTTTGATTTACATATGTTATCATTTTGTTGTATTCATTAACAAAATTATTGATACTGTTGCTTATAGCTTGTATATCATGTGTAACTGTAACAGTGACATTACTTACCGTTTTATTAAATGTTATGGCTAAATTGTTATTGTCAAGATAAATAGTATTTGATTGAGAGGTATTACTCACACCATCAATAGTATAAGTTGCATTTGCTGCTGCCACTGATACTGTATTTGCACCGGTATAAGAAACTGCATTGCCAGTAACATCAGTCAATGTAAATGCATTATTTGTTCCAGTACTATTTGCATTCAATACTAACTGGCTTGTACTAAGATACGGATCATTATTTACAATAGCTGTAATTCCCATATTAGCAGAGTTAATTGCTTGAGCCATATTATTTAAAACAGTTTGATTTGTATCACCTTGATTAACATTGAAGGATATATTATACTGCTTACCACCTACTTGTACAGTAAAGCTGTAAGTCCCAGGTGTAAGGCTTGTAATGCTGTTACTTGCTAAGCTCGTTCCAATATTTTGTTGAGCCACAGCAAGCTGATTTACAGATACATTATAAGTAGAAGCAGTTGCACCCGCTTGAGCTGTTGCACTTATGGAATTTGGGTCACTAGATGTAGCAACCATCTGATTAAAGACACTATTTGGTGATGTAAGTTGAAGTTGGGCTGCTGTATCTGCTAGATTGTTCGCATAACTATTTAACATTACAAGAACATTAGTTATTTGCGTTGGCAATTGCTGATTCTCATTATTTATATACATCGCTTGCTGTGCAATTTCAAATATATTACTTGGTGTAATATTTTGTATTGAAGTCAATGGATTAGTCATATTAAAAAGATAACTATACTCACTGTAATAAGGATACATATACCAATAATTTGCATCAATGAGGCTTGCCATATTTCCACCCCCAATTTTCTTTTGTTTTTGTTTGATTTATTTATCGACAAAACTTGCAAAAACTTTAGATTAAATTTATTATAGATTCTAGTGTAAAAAGCCTCTTTTCTTTATGAAAAAGTATAAATATAAAATAGATTGAATAAATAAACATAAAAATATAGGTAGTACAAATTTTCATAGAATTATGTTAGAATCAAAGAAGCAAAAATTACAACAAATGGGGTGTTGCACTTGTTTAGAGAAAACAGCGACCATCTCCAACAATCATTATTTGAAAGTGTTAACTTCATGGATTCAAGGATAAAGGCTAAACTAGAAAAATCATGGGCACCCATATTCTATAAATACGTGTTCTGCAACATCGATGAAAAACCCTTTTCGGTTTTATACAGTGATACAGGAAGGCCTAACTTCCCGGTTAACATACTCCTTTCCCTGGAATATATAAAACACCTTAAAAACTACTCTGATGATGAACTTATCGAAAACTTTAACTTCAATTACCTGATAAACTATGCCGTAGGAATAAGAACATTGGGAAGTATGAACCTTTCAGAGAAAACCTTGTATGACTTTAGATCAAGGATATACCAATACCTCATAAAACATCCTGAACAAGAAGACTTGATATTCGGGCAGTTTTTAAATCTTACCAGGATTTTTGCCAAAGAAGCAGGCATATCCATGAAAGAACAGCGCATGGACTCCACCATGTTCATGTCAAACATCAAAAAAGCAGGAAGAATCGCCCTTGCCTTTGATGTACTTTACAGGGCAGTAAAATCCATCCCTGAAGATAGACTTTCAGAGAACCTGAAAGAAGTTCTTAACCCTGAATTCAAGACAGAAGTGATACACAAAACCAAGCCTTCAGAAAGCGAAAGCAGGCTCGAAATGCTCTTGAATCTGTGCCAAGAAGCAAAGGAAACAATCGAAAACATTCCCGGACTTGAAAAATCCGATGCGTATAGAATCCTCGCAAGATTCCTGTCAGAACAGGCGTACTACGACGAAAAAACTAAGAAGCTCAAGGCCAAAGATAGCAAAAGCATACCCAGCGATTCTCTTCAGTCAGCATACGATGAGGATGCTACTTATCGCAAGAAGGGGAACAAAGCTGAAAGTGGATACGTTTTAAACCTTAGCGAAACCTGTTCAAAAGAAAATCCCTTCCAGCTCATAACAGACTATACGGTAGAAAAGAACATAAAAAGCGATGTAGAACTTTTAAAAGAAAGACTACCTATTGTAAAACAAAATACCGAATGCCAAGAAGTCTATGTAGACGGTGGTTATTACTCCGAAGAAGTAGTGCAAATTGCAAAAGAAAACGGTGTGGAACTCCACTTTACCGACTTAAGCGGCAGGAAGCCTATTTCTAGGATATCAGTGACCGAATATGAAATAGATGAAGAAACGAAAGTGATAACGAAGTGCCCAAGGGGAATAATGCCCATCCATGCTGGTGTTAAGAAGGGGCAGACGGTGGCCCATTTTCCAAAAGAAGCCTGTGCAATGTGTGAATTAAAAAATCAATGTTACTGCAAAGAACAGAAAAAAGATTACGTGGTGAGGATAAATCTAAAATCGATAGAAGCAGCCAAACAACGGGAAAAGATAGAATGTAGGTGTGAGGAAGACAAGAGCAAAAGAGCTGCAATAGAAGGTACCAATTCAGCCTTGAAGAGGGGTCATGGTCTTTCGAAGCTTCGAGTAAGGGGACTTGTAAAATGTAGAGTAAACGTAGGCTTAAAGGTATTGGCCCAGAACTTTAAGCGTTTTGCAAGATACATGTTGGAGCGAGCTAAAAAAGCTATTCCAGAGATCCAAGGGGGAAGTGTGCCCATATTGGCCCAATAAATGGTAATAACGTATTATAAAGGTAAAATGTAAGCTTTTCTCGGCAGACTTTACACTGGATTTTTGTTATCATAGGTGTAAATTACCACAATTTACCTAAATAAATTGTCAAAGTACAGAAAAGCAGATTCTAAAATTGAGTTTTTACACTAGAATCATTATATGATTAAACTATATTTCAGCATCTACTCCGTAGGTAAATATTTTTCAATCATAGAAGACATATCTTGAAAGCCATATCCACAAACGCCATTGCGAGGAGAATTTGCAATCCCATTCGCAATTTTCTCTATCATTTCCTCATGATATAAATGTTGTTTTACACAATTTTCACACAAAAATTCTCCACATTCATAGCAAAAATATTCAGCTTTTTCCTGACAATTATCACAATAGTAAATCGGGGCAATATTTTGTGCCAAAACAACTACTTTCTTTTTCTGTGGAAGTAATTGTCTTTTTAAAACTTTCAATTCCAAGTGCGTGGTTGAACCAAAATCATACTTATAGTCAAATTTCATATTTTCCGTTATAACATTTGCTAATTTATAGTTCATACTTTTCGGTTTTGGTCCAAAAAAGAAAGGTTCATCTAACCACCCTTTCGGATCTATATCATATATTTCACCATCAATTTTAAATTGGCTCAAATGTCCACAACACTCAAGCCAAAAATCACGCAAAAACTTGTCAATATCTCTTAAGGTAGCTTTTGTATCCACAGAAACATATAGCCAATAAAGTGATGAATCGTATTTAGGATATACGCTTAAAATAAAAACTTCCTTTTCTTTTATCCCTTCTTCATCTGACAGCTTTGAAAAATACTCTTTCATACTTTTACATGAAAGAATATGTCTCAACATTGAAGATTTTTCAAATTCTTTCTTACAAAAATAGCAAGTCCCTTTCATAAAAATTCTTCCTTTCCAAAAAAATTTTAAATACTTTTTGTTCTACGTTAATTTTACCATAAAAACTTTCTCCGTAATAAATACTTTTTCAGGTTTAGTCCAGTCTCTTTCTAAATCTCAATATGGCCACTGTCAAAAGAAAAACTGACATAAGAGTAATTATCACTATTTGATGTACAAGAAGAGAAGCATCTATACCCTTTATTATTATCCCTCTCAAAATAACTAGAAAATATGTAAGTGGAAAAATATCTCCAATTGCTCTTATAACAGTAGGCATTTGTTCCCTCGGAAAAATAAATCCTGACAATATTATGGTTGGAAGCAATACGAAAAATGCCCCCTGCATTGCTTGGGTTTGAGTCTGCGCTACTGTTGAGATAAGTATTCCTATTGCAAGAGCACAGGTTATAAAATCAAGTCCTAATAAAAGCAATAGATATATATTACCTCTAACAGGCACGCCAAACCAATACATGCTAAGCCCTAAAACCATTAAAAAATCTGTGTAACCAATTAGAATGTAAGGTAAAAGTTTTCCAATCATTAATTCTGAAGATTTTATAGGGGTTACAATCAATTGTTCTATTGTGCCCCTTTCTTTTTCTCTCACAAGCGCAAAAGCCGTCAATATTATGGTGATGTTTTGCATGATTAGACCCAAAAGCCCCGGAATTGTAAACACTTGCGTGTTGAGTTCTGGATTGTATTCTACTTTTGTAGAAAGGTCTATTCCAATGGAAGGCATTTTCATGCCTTTGACTTTCAATTCTTTTTGTACAATATTGTTTGAAAACATTTGAGATATCATAATACCGCTTGATAAAGCAGTCCTTGCTGTGGTAGGATCAGAACCATCAATTTTAAGTAAAGGCTGTACCATTTTTACTTTATACTGCGAAAAATCCGGCGGTATAATAAGACCTGCTTTTACCTTTCCTTCATCCAGTAAACGATTTAACTCATCTATACTACTTACATAAAAATCCGGATTAAAATACAGTGAATTTTTGTATGCTTCAATATAGTTTCTGCTTTCAAAGGTCTTGCTTTGGTCAAAAACTGCCATTGGTATATGGTCAACTTCTGTTGCAACAGCATAGCCAAAGAGCAAAAGCATTGTAATAGGCATAATAAATGAAATAACTAAACTTATCCTGTCTCTTCTTATATGTATAATTTCTTTTTTAATAATTGCAAAAAGCCTCGTCTTATTCATTATTCATCATCCTTACGTATTTAATAAAGACATCTTCAAGCGAATCAAGATTATTTTCTCTTTTTATCTCATAGGGGGTACCAAAAGCCATCAACTTTCCATTAAACATAAAAGCTGTGAGGTCACATATTTCTGCTTCTTCCATATAATGAGTAGTCAATAAAATTGACATACCATCATTAGCAAGGCTTTTTATGATATCCCAAAACATCCTTCTTGATAAAGGGTCCACTCCTGATGTAGGTTCATCAAGTATAAGCAATTTAGGATTATGTAATATGGCACAGCCTAAAGCAAGCCTCTGCTTCAATCCTCCTGATAATGTACCAACAATTTGCTTTCCTCTCTCCTCTAATCCAACAATATCAAGAACTTCTTTGATCCTTTGTTTCATCTCTTTTTTACTTAGTCCATATACACTTCCATAAAAATTTAAATTTTCTCTCACAGTTAAATCTTCGTAAAGGCTAAATTTTTGAGACATATACCCTATAGATTTTTTTATTTTCTCACTTTCTTTTTCTATATCATAGCCTAGAACAGCTCCCTCTCCTGATGTGGGCTTTAAAATGCCACAAATCATCCGTATAGTGGTGGATTTTCCTGAGCCGTTTGGCCCTAATAGGCCGAATATTTTATAAGTCGGAACTTGTAACGTAAGCTTGTCTACAGCAGTTATATTGCCAAATCGTTTTGTCAATTCTTTCAATTCTATTACATATTCCATTATCTACACCTTCTATTCATTTACAATGACATCTGCCAACATTCCAGGTTTTAAATCTTTTATGTGGTCAAGGATTTGAACTTTTACTTGGTATACTACATCTTCTTTTGATGACTTTGTCACAGTGTTTTTGGGAGTGAATTCGCCGTTTGGTGAAATATAAGTAATCTTTCCTTTAATTGAATCTTTTATAGAATCTACTTTTATACTTACTTCCTGGTTTAAAGAAACTTTGTATAAATATTTCTCTGGTATATAAATCTTTACAAAAAGATTGCTTAAATCAGATATTTGTGCAATATTTCCACCTGCCATTGCTATTTCTCCAGCATTAATGTAAATATTAGTTATAGTACCATCAATCAGAGAAGTTATTGTTCCCTTTTTAATCATAAGGTTGGTTAAGTCATAATTTGCTTGCGCTTGGTCTACGTTTAATCTCGCTATATCAGCTTGATTCTTAGGTCCATTTTTAACTTGGTCATACTTTAACTTCGCTATTTCCAAATTGGCTTTAGCTATTTTTGCTTGTTCTTCATATTGACTTACATCCAGCAAAGCTATCTTATCTCCTTTTCTAATTTCATCTCCTTCTTTTACATATAAATCAGTGACACGACCAGATATCTCTGATTGTACATACAAAGTTTCGGCTTCTATTGTTCCCGTATAAAGATTTTCTTGTGAATTTGAATTAGAACAACCTGAAGAAATGATGCTAAATACAATTAACATAATAAATGCCAAATATAGTCTCTTCATAATTAATGCTCCTCTCTGATATCTTCTATATCTCTTAACAGTTTTTTATTATGGCTCTTTGTCAATAGTTGGGGTGGGTATTTTTTCTGAATGCCCACCTATAAATTTTCTTACGTTATATGATAATATTTGTAATTATTGGTTGCAATAAAAGATATAGCTAGAAATGTGAGCGGGTATTTACCTATGCTTTTTTGTCGAAGCTCTATAATATCCTTAAATATTCTCGTTGCTAAAAACACTGTTATATCAAGCATTGCAATATAATATCCTTTTCCTGAATCGGTAAAAATTTCTATAGCCGTATGCAAGTCTTTTTAGTACTTTAATTTTATTGTTATAGCCTTCTGTTACAGAATTGGTGTAAGGTATATCAAAGGCATTTGTTATTTCTTCAAACCAACGGTTAAATACCTGTATGCATCTTTTAAATTCATCAATTTTGCTTTCTTTAGTTAACTGCATCCATCTTTTTAGTTCTATTTTTGCTTCCTTTGAATTTTTGCATTTTAACACTCTATTACTAAATTCTTCTTTTAAAAAGTGTGCCATTCTTAAGTCGGCACTGTACCAAAACATTATTTCCAGCTTTTCTTTTTGTTCGGGCGTTAAGGTATCATATTTTGCAAGAAGCAGCTTACGACTTCTTTTAAAATATCTCCTTTTATCTCTTGCTAGTTCTTTTTGCACTCTTTTCCTTACATTTTCTATCGCCCAATATACGTACCTTGTAAAGTGAAATTTGTCTATTGCTATCTTAGCTCCTTTGAAATATGTTTTTACTGTCAATAAAAAAGGTTTCCACATGTCTATAATAACCCACTTCACTTTCTTCCTGTCTTTAAATCTTTTGAAATATTCACTTAGATCTTCTTGTTTTCTGTCTTTTAAAATATCTAGTATTTTTCCTCCTTTTGGATCGACAATAATACAATGATATTTCCTGCCTCCAGAGTTTCCTTTAAATTCATCTATACTGATAACTTCAGGCAATATCTTATAATCAGGTTCCACTCCTACTGTATCTAAAAGTCTCATCACTGTCGTGATTGATACTCCTGTAACTTCAGATATCTCTTTCATGCTTTGTTGTTTTTTCAGTTGTTGTAGTATGTAAATAGATAGTCTGTTGGTCATTCTATGGTAACGTGGTAAATAGTCTAAATGTTCATAGAATCTTTTACCACAGTGTTTACAAACATATCTCCTCTTCTTTAGTACTATCACTGTTGGTTTCCCGAATAATGGCACATCTTTTATTCTTTGTACTCTATAATCATGAATCTTAGACGTTGTTGCCCCGCACCTTGGACAAATATGTGGTTTCTGTTTCATCTTAATATGTAGCTCTATTCTGTTGTCATTCTCTATTATATCTTCCCAAATTATATCTTCAGATTTTAAGAAATTTGTGATATAATTACCTTGCACTTATTCTGATGCCTCCTTTTGTTAGATTGTTTTAACCACTTTCTATTATAGCAGGCATTCAGAATAAGTGCTCTCTTTTTTATAGATTTCTTTCTCCCCACCCCAACATTTATTATAGAACCTTTATTATTTTGTTTTCATTATATTTTATTTAAGAAAAATCTGTCAATATTATAATCTCTCAGCTTCTATTTGCATGATAAAGTCAAAAAACCCCACCGCAAATGGTGGGATCTAATATCCTATTGATTTAGTTTTTATAGATATACTGTTTTCTCCCTCTACATAATGAGATTTAGCTTTTAAAATTATTTCTCCCGACTTTCGTGTCGATTTTACATAAACTGCTCCTCTGCCAGCCTCTAATGTCAACGGATTTTCTCCACTCAGTTTTCCTTCACCTTCTATTTCAAATGATACAGGTATATTAGCATATGGAAGAATAGATCCGTTTTCATCTACAACACTTATAACAACCCGTGTACAATCAGCGCCATCTGCCATAATCTCATTATCATCACAAGAAAGAATTAATTTATGTGGTTTCCCATATGGCCTTAATGTATGTCTTGCTACTTCCTTACCGTCTATCAAACCTACCGCAGTAATAGAAGCATTATTAACTCTTACCTCCATATAGTTGATTCCGCATTCCTTTATTGAAAATTCAAAAGGCGGATGTGGTAAACTAGGAAAGTCAACTCTATTGGGCATTTGTCTTTTCACAAATTTATCATTTATATAAAGTTCTACTTCTTCGCAATTGCTAAATACAAGCAATTTATCGCCGTTCTCTTCCTCAAATGATGGTATTAAGTACGAAGCTATAAACACATAGGGTCCATATAAGTGCGGGTCGGCTTGACTCCTGTAAAAATGAGCTGCAAATTTTGGAAGTCTAAATATATCACAGACTCCATGATAGCATATATTGTCTCCTGAACCAAAAGCACTTGTGGTATTATAATCAAATGCACACCAGCCTGATGCACCAGCCATGTTTGGTATTCCATATTGCTTGTCCTGGATAAGAGCATGCAACCTTGCATGAGTAATAAGTCGATTAAGGTTATCATAAGATTTTGTCGGATACATGTGACCCATATATTCTGTTACCATATACTTTCTGTGATTTGGAAGTTGTATCTTGCCTTCTAAATTGTATATAAAGTCGTTATATGTAAATACATCTTCAAGTTTTTCACTATCTCTTAAATATCTAACACCACCTGTTGGTCTACTTCTGTCTAATTTATGAGCTATTTCATTCATTTCTTTATAAAAATCGTGGTCATCTAAAGACTCATTTATTCGCACACCCCACATAAATATACAAGGATGATTTCTATCTCTTAAAATCATTTCTTTTAAATTCTCTTTTGCAATGTTCTTCCAATTTTCATCGCCTATATGCTGCCATCCAGGTATCTCTTCAAAAACTAACAAACCTATCTCATCACATCTATCCAAAAATGAAACAGCCTGCGGATAATGTGACGTCCTAACATAATTTAATCCCAATTCATACTTTAGTATATCTGCATCTTTTCTTTGAACCCTATCCGGCATAGCACCGCCAACATAAGGAAAAGTCTGATGTCTGTTTAATCCTCTTAATTTTAAAGGTTCACCATTAATATAAAATTTGCCGTCATCTCCAAAATGCACAGTCCTTATTCCTGTTCTAAAAGTATAATTATCTAAAATTTCATTCTCTGCAATAAGTTTTACAGACACATTATATAAATACGGATGATCTGGATGCCAAGTTAATGGATTCTCCATCTTTATTCGCTGTACAATCTCCTTTTGCATGTCTTTAACATCAGTAACCGAAGATGAACACACAACACCTTCTTTATTTATAACCTCTGTCAATATTTTTGCATTTCTTACCTCTTTACCTTCGATGGTTGTAGTAATTGAAATTTCCGCAACAGAATCTTGCAATTTATCAACAACAAAATAAACATCTTTTATATGGGTATCATTTAAAATTTTCAGCCATACATTTCTGTATATTCCACCAAACAACATATAATCTACAAGATGACCTTCTGGAGGAATATCTTTATGTTCTCTTGAATCCACTTGTACAGCAATTAAATTTTCAAAATCGCCATATTTGACATATTCTGTAATGTCAAATTCAAAAGGGGTATATCCTCCTTTATGTTCTCCTACGAATTCGCCATTTACATAAACCTTCGCAACAGTCATAACACCTTCAAAATGAATATAAACCTTTTTCCCTTTGTATCTCTCATCTACTTTAAAATGTTTTCTGTACCATGAAACAAACCTATAGTCTTCTTCTTTAAAATAGTGGTGAGGAAATGTTTTGTTTGCATGAGGAAGACTAACAACTTCAAAATTGCTCTCATCAAAATCAAATTTATATGCATCATTTAAGTCTTCAGGAATATATAGCCAATCTACATTAAAATTCAATACTTCTCTACCCATTCTTAATACTCTCCTCCTTAAAATGCATCATAATGCTCTGAAAGTCCCCTTTAAGTTCTGGAATTACTATCCCTGCATACATAAGTTCATCACCACTATATGCACTACCATCATCTTCTAAAACATAATTAAAATCTGGATTTATTCCTTTTAGACGAAGTCTTTTAATAGGTTCATTTGCTCCTCCCAAAACTCTAAAATAATAGAGCAAAAATTCTCTTTTATCCTCAGAAACAATCAACCAAGCAGTTTCATTCCCTTCAAAGGGACTTAACAATCGATAAAAATCTCCAAATTGCACCAGTTTCCTAATCTCTTTATACTTTTCAACATATTTCTTTATTTCCTCTTTTTCTTCACTGCTCAATTTTGTCAAATCAAGTTCAAAGCCAAAATTAGCTGACATTGCTACATGTGCACGCATTTTTAAAGGTGTAACCCTATGAACCTGGTGATTTGGTACAGCAGATATGTGGCTTCCCATTGAAATAAGAGGATAAACTATACTTGTACCATACTGTATTTTAAGTCTTTCTACAGCATCTGTATCATCACTGGTCCAAGTCTGGGGCATGTAATAAAGCATTCCAGGGTCAAAACGACCGCCACCACCAGCACAACTTTCAAACAAAACATCAGGAAACCTTGTCGTTATTTCATCTAATATTCTGTAAAGTCCAAGTATATATCTGTGAGCAGTTTCTCTTTGTCTTTCAGGAGGCAACAGTGCAGAGCCTATCTCTGTCATATTTCTATTCATATCCCATTTTACATAGGTTATGTTGGCGCTTTCCAAAATATCTGAAACTACTTTTATAATATAATCTTGTACATCTTTGCGCGACAAGTCTAACACAAGTTGATTTCTGCTTTCGCTTCTCGGCCTATCAGGTACATGTATACACCAATCAGGATGCTTTCTATATAGATCACTATCAGGAGACACCATTTCTGGTTCCATCCATAATCCAAATTTTAAACCTAAAGAATTTATGTTTTTTGCAAGGCCATCCAAACCACTTGGAATCTTTTCTTTATTTACAGACCAATCTCCCAGTGAAGAATTGTCAGAATTTCTCTTCCCAAACCATCCATCGTCAAGAACAAACAATTCAATACCCAAATCTTTAGCTTCTTTAGCAAGTTCTTTAAGCTTTTCTTCTGTAAAATCAAAATAAGTAGCTTCCCAATTGTTTATAAGAATTGGTCTTTCTCTATCCTTAAATTTACTTCTCATAAGTCTATTTCTGTACAGTTTGTGATAGGTATTTGACATTTTATTTAAGCCGCTATCCGAATAAACCATAACGACTTCTGGTGTTTGAAATACCTCACCTGGCTTTAGAAGCCATGAAAAATCAAATGGATTGATTCCCATAGAAACTCTTGCCATATTATATTGATCTACTTCTACTTGTGCCAAGAAATTGCCACTGTAAACAAGACTAAATCCATACACATCTCCATGCCATTCATCAGCGTCTTTCCTTAAAAGCGCTATAAAAGGATTTTGCTGATGGCTGCTTGCACCTCTTCTACTTTCAATAGACTGGACTCCTGGTACAAGCGGTCTCCTTATAACATGTCTTTCTCTCGCCCAAGCTCCTGACAGTTGTAGCATGTCAAAGTTACTATCATTAAAATCAACATTCATAGACAAAGCTTTTAACAATTTTATGTCTTCTTTTCCCATGTTTTCAAATTTTGCCGACCTTGTTATAACATCATAATCTCTAAATGCTGTATAAATTAAAGTTACCTTTAAATTAGCTACTTTATCATACAATTCTAACTCAAGAGTATCAGCTTCATCTTCATTTTCAACATAAGTAGCCGGGAGCCCTTCTAATTTAGGTTTACCTTTATAGATTTTATGAGATAAATACCTTAAATCAGAAATTGTGGATCCATTTTCAAGCTGAATTTGATATGCAGGACTTCTAAAGTCAGTGTTACCATATGCAGGGTATTCTTGTGGCAAAAAATCTAGCATTAATTGGTTACCAAAATTAGTAATATCCGTATCTACTAAATTTATGTGTGGGAACTTTAGTAAATTATATATATTGGGACTTTTCATTTTCTTACCAAAATATACATGTAAAACGGCCCCATTTTTTAAAACATGTAAGATATAACTTGTATCTTTTGCAGAAAGATGAAAAGTTCTTGTATTTTTATCGAAATAAATAGGCATCTCATCCCCCCCTGCTTAAACCAAATTTTACAATTTATAAATTATTGTTTTATTGCTCCAGTCATACCTTGTACAAAATACCGTTGCAATGTAAAAAATACAATAATATTAGGCAAAGTAGCTATCACAATCGTCATCATGATAATTCCGTATTCAGGAAAATATGCCGAAGCCAAACTTGAAATTAATAGTGTGATCGTTTTTTGTTCATCTGTTTGCAATACAATAAGAGGCCATAGATATGAATTCCAACTTGTGGTAAATGAAAGAATAGCGGCTGCAGCATAAGTAGATTTCATCATGGGAACGACAATAGAACTAAATATTCTTAGTTCTCCCGCCCCATCGATTCTAGCTGCTTCTATAATCTCTTTAGGAAAAGATTTAAAACTTTGCCTAAAGAAAAACAGTATAAATACTGAAGCAATACCTGGAAGTATCACTCCCCAAGGAGTATTCAAAAGCTTAAGTTTAACAATTAACCTAAATAAAGGAACCATTAACGCCGCTAATGGGATTATCATTGATAAAAGAATCATATTATATATTTTTTCCCGAGTTCTTGATCTATAAATTTCGAAACCATATGCTGCCATAGAAGTCGCTATCAATGTCCCAATCATAGTTGACAATGAAATTTTTATAGAGTTAAATAATATTTTCCCTAGATTATACGAAGCAGTAAGTGTTTTAAAATTGTAAATCAACTGATTCCCAAAAGTCATTTTACCTTTTATTACATCAACAGCACTGTTAGTCATTCCCACTATCATCCAATAGAAAGGAAATACCGAAGCAATAAATACTAAAATCAAAAATATGTAAGCAAAAGATCTAAACAATAATTTTTTTAAATTCATTCTTTCTCACCTACCACTTTAAATTGAATGAAAGTTAATATTGCAGTAATAAAAACTATAACATATGAAACTGCAGCAGCATATCCAAAATTAGGCATATATTTAAAAACCAGATTGTAAATATAAACAGAAAGGGTAAGTAAGGAATTCCCAGGCCCCACACTAGAAGCAGTAACTCCCCCACTTGAAAGATTCATAGGTTCATCAAATAGTTGTAAAGTACCTATTGTAGACATGATAGTTGTAAAGATTATAATAGGTTTCAGCATTGGAATAGTTATATAGAAAAATTGCTGGATTTTATTTGCCCCGTCTATTGCTGCAGATTCATATAAATCATATGGAATATTTTGTAATCCAGATAAATAGAATACCGTATTATAGCCTGTCCATCGCCAAGTCATTGCTATAATAAGTGTAATTTTCGCCCAAAAAGGATCTAATAACCATGGAATAGGTTCTTTAAGTAAATGTAATTTTAATAAAGTGGTGTTTACAAGACCGTCTAAACTAAACATCATTTTAAATAACACGGCAGTGGCTACAAGTGAAGTAACTGTTGGTAGAAAAATTCCTGTTCTAAAAAATCCTCGAAATTTAATGTTCTTATCATTAAGAATATCTGCGAGTATTAAAGCAAGAAAAAGCATTATGGGTACTTGTATTATTAAAATGGTAAAAGTATTTTTTAACGCTAGCAAAAACATTTGATCGTTAAAAAGCTTTATATAATTCTCAAAACCAATAAATTTTTGTACAATACCTTTCGAAGATGTGAAAGAAAGATAAAAAGAATAAACAATTGGATAAAATAAAAATATTACAAGTAACATAAGTGCAAATGATATAAAAAGCCAACCATAGTTATCCAAAATTCTATTGTAAGATAAATTTTTACGTAAAATCGAATGCTCCATTTTTCTCTTTACCATAATCTGCACCTCTTCTTATTCTCCTTTTTCTGCCGTAGAAATAGCAGCTAAAGAAGCTGCTATTTCTACAGCTAGATGTTAATGATTAATTTGATTCTTCAACTGTTCTTCTGCTTTTTTCAAAGCTTCATCAATAGATATCTTTCCAGAATATACATCCGGCATTATCCCCATAATTGCTGCATCTGCTTCATACGTGTATATTCCATAATTGACTGGAGGAATATTTTTCATGTACTCTGATAAATCAGCATATATTTTCTGACCTCCAAAAAATGGATCAGGTGCAGAATATGCTTCTCCGCTTTGAGCAGGTAAATAAGTAGCAATTGCTCCCCTTTCTACAAGTATTTTTTGATAAAACTCTACATTACCTGCGTATATTTCTTTTAAGAAATCAATGGCAACGTCTTTATTCTTGGAACCATTTAAAACATACCAACTCGAACCCCCAAGATTCGATGCATTAACAGAATTACTGAGAGAAAGTCTTGGTGTAGGCGCAAGGCCCCATTTGCCACTTTGGCTCGCCTCTGCTTTAATAGATCCAATAATCCATGCACCTGTAACAACTGTAGCCGTATCTCCTTTATTAAAAGCTGCAACCCATTCGTTCCAGCCACTTACCTTTTTTACTATACCTGAATCAAACAATTTTTTGTACGTTACCATCGCTTCTTTCATTGCTGGATTTTGAGTAAAATTAGGTTTCCCATCTTTATCAAAGTACCATTCACCAGCAGATTGAAGCATTATTCTCATTAATCCACCATCTGCTGGATCAAAACCAATCATTGCTTTTCCAGTTTTCTCTTTTACCTTTTTACCTATCTCTATGAATTGGTCCCAAGTTATGTTATTTAAATCTTCTGGTTTATATCCAGCTTGTTCTAATATATCTCTTCTATAAAATAATCCCGTAACTCCAGAATCAAAAGGAACGCCATATATTTTCCCATCAAGAGTCATGAGCTCAACTTTATATTTTGCAAATTTGCTATAATCAATTTTATCCGTTAAATCTGCAAACGCACCTGGATACGCTTGAAGATATTTTTGTGCATTATAGTCCTCTATTAATACAATATCAGGTAAACCTTCTTTAACACCTGAAGCAAGCACTGTATTTAATTTTTGTTCCAAATCAGCCTTCGCCATTTCTACCACATCAATTTGAACATCAGGATGTTCCTTAGTATAAATTGCCTTTGCATCATTCATAATAGCGACATTAAAATTTGGATCCCAGCACCATACTGTAATTTTTTTAGTTCCAGAATTTGCTGTAGTACTCGATTGCTCAGAACCTTTAGAAACAGAATTCCCTGAACTCCCACATCCGGTCAATAAAATTGTCATTAGAAATACTACCGAGACAAGGTAAGCAATAATTCTCTTCATAGTAAAACTTCCTCCTTTTTTAAAAAATATTTGTTTCGTTTTATCAAAAGTAACTATATTGCCTATTTTCTTATCACCTTCTTTCACCTCCTTTTAGGTATAATTATAGGCTTGTGCAAAATTCAAAAGCCTTCATTTAAGCGATTCTGGAGACATACTTTTTTTCTATCACTCTTGAATTTTTTATCTTTTATGTAGGATTTCCCCTCCCATTTGTCGAATTATTATATATACAGCATGAAAATATTTCTTAAGGAGGAGGAAATCCTACATGTACCAGCTTCAATTACTTTTAAATATACCTGAACTCTTTACTTCCCAGTCTAAAATAGACTTTTATTCTTCTATGTTTAAAAATCTTGATCTGTCTTCAATACCTGAATTCCCTTCCTCTAATCATGGCCGTAAGGGTTATTCTCATCATGCAATGTTTAGAGCTTTTATTGTTATGAAAGCTGAAAGATTCGGTACAATTTCTGACCTCCTGGATTATCTCCGCAATAATCTTATCATTGCTCATCTTTGTGGCTTTAACATTTTTAAACCTCTTCCTTCTTATTGGACTTTCCGCCGTTTTATTAATGAGTTCTCTCATGATTATTTAACCACTATCTTTCAAAATCAAGTCAATATCCTCAAAAATATGGGTATTATCTCTGGTGAGTTTATTTCCATGGACTCTACCCCTATTAAAGCTAACACTAAGTTAAATAACCCTAAGTCTTTTTCTAAAAATAAATTCTCTAAAGATAATCAGCCTAAGTCTGATAAGGATTGTAAATTAGGCGTTTATTCTGCTTCTAATGATTCTTCTAATAAACGTTATAAGTTTTATTGGGGCTATAAAAATCATATTATTGTTGATGCTATCTCTGGATTACCTATCGCTGAAACTACTACTCCTGCTGATGTCCCTGATTTTGATGTCGCTTTGTCTTTACTTGCTGATACTAATAATTGGTTTAAACTGACTGGTACTAATTTTATTGCTGATAAAGGTTATGACGTTAAGAAACTCTATAATTATGTTAGAGATACTCTCCATGGTCATTGTTTTATTCCTCTTAACAAGCGTAATTCTAAAAATCCCCCTCTGACTGATGATGGTTATATCGTTTGTGAAGCAGGTATTAAAATGCTCAAAGACGGCAAGCAATATTTTGATGGTTTTATTAAGCAAAAATTTGTTTGCAAGTTCTGTAATTCTAAAGATGACTCTGCTTGCCCTATTCAGCATCCTAAATATTTTAATGGCAAAAAGCACAGAGGCCGTACTAAGTATGCTATTATATCTTCTGATTATAGGTCCTCTATTAATAGAGACTCCCTATATTTTAAGGCTGTCTATAAATTGAGGATTGAATCAGAAAGATAAATTTAGCTTTAAAGCTCTGGATTTTGAAAAAGCTTATGTCAGAAATATTAATTCTGTCAGCAACCTTAATACTTTTGGCCATATTACTTTGCTTACTGTCGCTATTGTAGCTATTAAACTGGGTAAATTTGATGAGTTTAAGTCCCTTGTTGGTCTGATGCAATCGGCTTAACTCTTGCTGAATTTAGTTGATGCCACTTTTTAACATTTGACTTCTACAGGATATTTATGCCCTTTTTTAGCTCCTCTTTTTGTCTTTTCTTTTCCCTTACCACTTCCTTTATGTTTGATTGTCAGTTTTGATTACTTTATATTGTATGTCATACATATTCTGGTTTTTGATTATGATTATTTTAATTAATTTTGCACATCCCTAGTATAATAGTAAATACAAATGTAGTTAACGTTCTCACTAAATTTAAAAACTCTCTTTTTACCTAAGTTTTTTAGTTATTTTAATTTATATGGTAAATTGTTCTATGTATTTTTGCTTTATTTTTTAATATATTTTAGAATTATTTTCTTTTATTTCGTAACTTTAATACAAAAATTTTGCATACGTATTATCAAATTCGCCATGTATTTGGCTTAACTTTCTTTTTCATTTTAACTAACTCTATATTTATATATTCGCCATAAATTTAAAAATTCCTTCTTCTCAGCCTAAATTTGTTAAAATTTTTTATAAAGTTTCTTATTCCTCTTACTTCCTGCAATACTTATTTGCAATTTCATCAAACACATCTTCATCTATATCCTTTACATATACTCCCTCATAAAGCTCCCATTCTTCAATGTGTTCAACTGTTTCACCGGGCTGTAGTTTTGTTAAAGGACTTAATGTCTCTATTTCAAGCATCCAGTCGTTTGTGTATGTTTCAAAAGACACACCAAAGTCAGGATATGTTGCATTCTCCTTCGGATAATATCTTTTTATGAAAAGGTGTCCCCCTCTTATATAAGCAGCCCAGCCCTCTTGATTGTTAATTCCTAGCTTAAAAGGGCTTTTGTTGTTCGGGTCCTGTCTTAAAGCAATATATTTTTCTCCCCAGTAAACCCTTTTATCATTCATTTTAGAATAAGGCCAGAGCACAATTTGCCTGTTTGGAAGTAAATCTGTATCTTTATTTGGTTGAGGAATTATTTCGATGCCCTCAGGTGCAAGTACTGTTATTGTCCATGCTGAAAGCTCAATAGGCCATGCTCCAAGATTAGTTATCCTGTGTACAAGCCTTACTTTGTTCTCATTCGGATTTAAAACTATGTCAATTTGTTTCTGCGTGTTTACCCATTTTTCAGGCTTCTGAATAAGCCTTATCCCGTTTTCTATTTCATGCCAATCAACAGGGTCATTATCTGGTATATAAGTTCTCTTTCTGTCTTCAGGACTGTGCCATAGCCTGTGGCCGCCGTAAAACCTGAATTCATCCCCTCCTTTTAATCCGAGAGTTTTGGGATCCAGATTAAACTCGTTTGCATCTTCCTCAAATCCAAATCTCACGATTCTGGGCCCTATATCTGTAGTCGCCACAACATCAATAATGCCATTTGAAAGTCTTATGCTGTTCTCCCATCCAGAAAAGTTTATTTTTTCAATCTTTACTGACATATTTCTCCTCCTTCCTGTTACAGTGCTTTCATAGTACTTCGTCCATCACAAGATTAGCAGCTCCTATTAGCGTAGCGTTGGGCCCAAGCTCAGAAAAAGCTATAGAACACGCATTAAAAGCACTTTCAAAAGCCCTCTTTTTGGCTGTTTCTCTCATTATGTCTTCAAAGAATTCTCGCCCCTGTACAATTCCACCTCCTACAAGTATTAATTCAGGGTTAAATGTATTTATTATATTTGCTATGCCTATACCCAAGTATCTTCCTATTGTCCTCAATGTAGACACAGCCAGGTCATCGTTTAATTTGGCAGCTTCATATATCATTTCAGGAGTAACACTATCCAGCATTCCCTCTGCCATTTGGTACACAATAGAATCCGTTCCTTCTTTGATCGCTTTTACAACAAAATTGACCAACGCCTTTTCAGACGCCAAAGCTTCAAAGCAGCCATAATTGCCGCAGCTGCACTGAGGCCCTGCTACGTCAATTGTCGTATGCCCTATTTCACCTGCACTGTCACTGGCGCCAGTGTATATCCTGCCGTTTATGAGAATTGCAGAACCTATTCCGTAACCGACTTTTAAAAATATCATGTTCACCACATCTTTTGCCTTCCCCATATGAAATTCCCCTAAAGCCATTGCTCTCACGTCATTTACAATATAGGTAGGTATTCCAAATTTCTCTTCTACAATTGACTTTAATGGCATATTCCTCCAACCTATATTGGGCGCAAAAACTGATATACCTTCTTTCATCTTTACAGGACCTCTTACCACAATCCCTATCCCTGAAACATTTTGAGGCGCCTCTTTTATCGCTTTCTCTAATGTAGACAATAGTAAATCTAAGACTTCTTCTTTTTTTAGCCCTTTTATTGAGTGTTTTTCGCTCTTTACTGTGTTAAGCTCTGCATCAAGAGTATACTGGTGCAAAGTGTAAGTGCTTATGTGAATTACAATAATATTCATGAAATCCGGGTTTAATTTAATAAGTATTGGAGGCCTCCCTCCACTGGATTCCCCAACCTTGTACTCTATCACCACATTACCTGCCAGAAGTTTATTTACAATATTTGTAACAGTTGGAGGAGTTAAATTAGTCTCCTTTGCAATATCTGCCCGGGAAATCGGCCCCATTTTTCGTATAATATTTAATATGACAGACTCATTCATTCCTTTTAGTAGCTTGTAACTTACCGGTATTAAATTTTCCATTTCCATCCCTTCCTTCAATCCCTTCTAAAGCCATTTGGATGGTTTTTATGCCACATCCAGGCACTTTCAATTATCTCTTCTAAATAAGCATATTTAGGCCTCCACCCAAGATCTTTCATCGCTTTTTCGGAAGATGCAACTAAAACTGCAGGGTCTCCTGGGCGCCTTCCTGTAACTTCTGCTGGAATAGGATGTCCTGTCACTTTCCTCGCAACCTCTATGACTTCTTTTACAGTAAAGCCTTCCCCATTACCTAGATTGTAAACTTCGCTTTTATTTTCTTTTCTTAACTTCTCCAAAGCCAAAATGTGTGCATCTACTAAGTCCATGACATGTATATAATCTCTTATAGGTGTGCCGTCTTTTGTAGGGTAGTCATCGCCATAAATCATTACTTTATCTCTTTTCCCCAAAGCCACCTGGAGTATAATGGGAATAAGGTGTGTCTCAGGAGAATGGTCTTCTCCAATTTCACCTGTTTCAAGAGCTCCTGCAACATTAAAATAACGAAGCGCCACGTACTTAATCCCATAAGCGACATCCGCCCATTTTAACATCCTTTCAATAGCGAGCTTTGTCTCTCCATAAGGATTCGTGGGTTCGGTCCTGTCCTCTTCCTTTATTGGAACTCTCTCAGGTTCACCGTACACTGCTGCAGTTGAAGAAAATACAATTTTTTTGACACCATGTTTTTTCATAGCCTTTAGAAGAGATAAAGTACCGCATACATTGTTCTCATAGTATTTAAAGGGATTTTCAACACTTTCTCCAACAAGTGAAGAAGCTGCAAAGTGCATCACAGCCTCAATATCATTCTCTGAAAAAACTTTGTCTAAAAAATCTTCATCTCTTAAATCTCCTATGTATAATTTTCCTCCTAAAACAGATTCACTGTGCCCTGTGGCAAGATTATCCACCACAACTACTTCCTCATTCCTTTTTAATAAAGCATAAACTGCATGACTTCCAATATAACCTGCTCCACCACAAACCAGAATCGCCATTTCATTACCTCCTCAAATATTCAACTTCTCCTGCTCCCTCACCTACTCCTGTGACATAGACTGTTGGAGCATATCCTATTTTCTGCGTGTAATTGCGTGTCACTACCTCTATGAATTCTTCCACTGCGTCTTCTTTTACAATGCTTACTGTGCACCCTCCAAATCCTGCTCCAGTCATTCGAGAGCCCACTACTCCCTTTAATTTTAGCGCTTCTTCTACCAGTGTGTCCAGTTCTTTCCCTGTAACTTCAAAGTCATTTCTTAAAGAATTATGCGACTCTATCATCAATTTACCAAATTTGACTATATCATTATCATTTAAGGCTTTTACTGCATCTAAAACTCTTTTATTCTCTGTTATGACATGCCTTGCCCTTTTTCTCAAGACCTCATCAGGTATCAAATCTTTATACTCTTCAAACTGTTCAACTGTAACTTCAGATAAATTTTTTACAGGCAAAGCTTTCTGAAGATATGAAAGAGCTTCCTCACATTCACTTCTTCTTTCATTGTATTTTGAATCTAAAAGTCCTCTTTTTTTATTTGTATTTGTAATCAAAATTTTGTAGCCTTCAAGATTTAAGGGCACATACGAGTATTCCAAAGTATCACTTTTCAAGAGGATTGCATGGCCTTTTCTGCCCATCCCAACGGCAAATTGGTCCATTATACCGCAGTTTACCCCCACAAACGTATTTTCTGCCCTCTGGCAGAGCTTCACAAGACTTATCCTCTCAATGTTTAAATTGAAAATTTCATTAACTGCAACAGCTGTAACTACTTCTATTGAAGCCGACGAAGAAAGACCCGCACCAACCGGGATATTCCCCTGAAATACAATTTCAAATCCCGAAAATTCATACCCTTCCTCCTGCAATATCTTTAAAACCCCTTTAGGATAATTTGCCCAGTCATGCTCTTTATCGTAGAAAATCGAGTCCAAATCCACCTCTACCTTTAAATCAAAATTTAATGAAGCCATAAATACTTTTTTGTCATCTCTTTTTCTTATAGCAGCATAAGTTCCAAAATCAAGAGCACATGGAAATACATAGCCTCCGTTATAATCCGTGTGCTCTCCAATTAGATTCACTCTTCCTGGCGAGTAAAAAAGCCTTATTTCTCTGTCACTTTTGCCATAAAATTTTTCTAAAGCTTCTACCACTGCTATTTCCATCTTTCGTCTCCTTTCATGATAATTTTTTAAATCCTGCTGTTTCCATAAATTTTGCAAAGGCTTTTTTGCCCTTTTCGTCTCTCTTAAAAACTCCTGCATCCAGAAGAACCTTCAAAAATTTATTCCCAACTTCCTGTTTTATATAATTTTCGGCTTCCTCTTCAGTGCAATGAGTCCCATATTTGACAATCAATTCTTCAATCCAATGAAGGTGTTTGTACAATGGATGATTTTCATCATACATATCTTTATTAAACTTCTCTTTCCCAGTTAAAATTTTTCTAATTTCCTCCAATTCAAATTTCAACCTTCCTGGTAAAACTGCCAGCCCCATGACTTCTATGAGGCCAATATTTTCTTTCTTTATATGATGAAGTTCCTCATGAGGGTGAAAAATTCCGTAAGGGTATTTATCAGTTGTCCTGTTATTTCTTAGGACCAAGTCAATTTCATATTCTCCTTCTTTATTGAATCTGGCAATTGGCGTGATTGTATTGTGAGGGACAATCTTCCCATCCTTTTCTGAGTATGCCAATATCTCTGAGGATTCATCACTGTAGCCCTTCCACACATTCAATATATGGGAAGACAGCTCTATAAGTTTTTCTCTATCTTTACTTGATAGGCGAATAACTGACATGGGCCATTTTAATATCCCTGCTTTCACTTCTTTATATTTAGGATGTATAAAATATTCCTCTATAGGCGCTTCCTCCATTGGAAAGGTATGCCTTCCCCCTTGAAAATGCTCATGGACTAAAATTGACCCACCTACAATTGGCAAATCTGCATTGGATCCCATGAAATAGTGGGGAAATTGGTCAATAAAGTCAAAAAGCCTCACAAAAGTTTTTTCTGAAATTTTCATAGGTATATGCTCTTCGTGTAGGAGGATGCAGTGCTCATTGTAGTAGACATAGGGGGAATACTGGAAATACCACTGCTCCCCTGCAACTTTTACAGGAATTATCCTTAAATTTTGTCTTGCTGGATGATTTAAATTTCCTGCAAAACCAACATTTTCAATACACAAAAGGCACTTTGGATATCCTGATTGGGGAATTTTCTTGGCTTTCTCTATCTCTTTTGGGTCTTTTTCCGGCTTTGAAAGATTTATTGTAATCTCTAAAGCCCCATATTCAGTGGGAGTGCGCCAGTATAAATTCTGTGAAGTCCTGTCCATACGTATATAATTAGAAGCTTTGCACAGCTCATAAAAATATTCTGTAGCTTTTTCAATCCCATCTTTTGATGCAATTTCATTAAATTTCCTAATAATTTCCGATTCCCTTGGCATTAAAAGCCCCATAATTCTTGCATCCATTAAATCTCTATAGGTTACACTATCTTCAATGAGTCCTATCTCTACCGCATAGTCAAGCAATTTATTCAGAATTGGAGAAGGGCTATCCAGTTTTTCCTCAGGTACCTCACCCTCATAGGGCTTTTCTATTTTAAACAGGTCCATAAGTGCATTGCGACTCGGAATTACGTCTAATTCCTCTATCAAGCCTTTTTGAAGTGCAAACTTTAAAAGCCTTTCAATGTGAAATGCTGCATCTTTTTGAGTCATTTTCTTTCCCTCACAGACTTTATTATATTTTTTAATTAAGTCTTCAAAAGAAAAACGCCTGGTATGTCAACAATAGCAGTTACAATAAAAGCGTAACTTCTAATGCACTACAATATACCCTCAACAAATTTTGTTTTATGTGAAAGGTTTATTTATTATTTTAATTAACCTCTTTTTTATTATATTCGACACATACTCAAAAATTCCTTCTAATTTGTGAAAAATTTTTAGAAAATCCTCAAGTCAGCCCTTCCAGCAGCCCCATAAATTTTTGCAATTACAACTTCTAAATTCTCTTTTTTCCTCTCAGAAAGCCACAGCCTTGCATATCTATTTCCAAATTCAACAAAATCAGAAAAATTGACTTCGCCTCTTAGCCTTTTTATTCCAATTCTTAACATATCCCTTATCATTTCTAAATCCTCTGGTAGCGTTACATTGTAAACTTTTTCTAACATTTTTTCATATTCCTTCAAAAGAGCTTCAGTATCTTTTAAGCTCTCTAAAAATCCCATATAATAGTCCAGCCACAGATTTCCTGTACTCTTTCTCTCTTCCCTATCTTTTAGAACTTCTGAATAATATCTAAAAGTAGGTGTTCCTAAAAATACATGCTTAATTGTCATTGAAAAGAGGTCATTTCCAAATAATTTTCTTACCTCTAACACTTCATGCCTTTCTCCAGAAAGTGCAATCCACTTTTCCTCCCAATTTCCATTCCCTTCTGCAATTTCCATATTTGCAAGTATCAAAGGATCTAAAAAGCTGTAAAGGGCTTCTGCTCCGTCATCTCCCCATGAAGTAACTAAGAATCCTTTCACTCCTTCTTCTCTTGCCGCTTTCAAAAAATTCTTTGTGTTAGTCAGGGCTATGTCAAAACTTGGATAAAATCTTCCCCAGTTAGAAAAACCAGGACATACTATTTGCTTTTCTTTCCTTTTCCCAAAAAGATTTATTTTTTCGCGGAAGTGCTCCTCAGAAAGGTTTGTGTAATCCCAGTTAGCAATAATTACATCATCCCATATTTCACTTTCAAGCACTACTTTCCACTTTTCTCTTTCATCAGGCCTTAGATACATCCCTGTCAGCATATCTCCCCAAACTATAGGGGTTTTGCCTTTATCCCTTACCATATTTATTAAATTTCTGTGATCAAGCTCAAAAAGCTCTGGCCCTTTAAAAGTATTTGTTTTGTCAAGACTTTTACCCCTACCTAAAGCCCAGGTCTCATCTCCTCCAATGTGAATGTGCTCTGATGGGAAAAATTCTACAACTTCTCTTAAAAGGTCATATGTAAACTCCCTCGCCTCTTCATCAAAAACATTAATGGTACCTTCCTGGGGTCTGTGCCATTCACTAAACCTTGTAAATTCGGGAAGAGATAATATATTTTCCATATGGCCGCAAAGCTCAAGAGAAGGAAAAACCTCTATGCCTAAATTCTCCCCATAAGATATTATTTTCTCTAATTCTTCTCTCTCTAATCTACCTCTCAATTTGCCAATCTGAGGGTATTTTTGCCATGGGAAAAGGTCTTCGAAATAAATGCCAAAATAGTTGTATTTCAGTAAAAACAACCATCTTAAAATCTTTTTAAAAGTATCTAAATTGGGCACTCCACCTCTAGCAATATCCAAATGATACCCTCTAAATGGAAAATGAAACTCCTCTTCTATCTCTACTTCTGGAAGGCGCTTTTTTGTCTGCATCACAATCTGTATAATTGTAGCATAGGAGACTTTCTCATCCCCCCAAATCTCTACCTCTCTTTCTTTTATTTTTACACCAGTACCTTCTCTATCTATCTTCTTAATAACCCAACTACCTTGAGGTATGTTAAACTCTTTTCTAAAAAATTCAGGTAAGTTATTAAAACCATCAAATGAAAACCAATTGCCATTAAAAACAAATCTTTTAGGTTCTGGAACAATAAATACTTTATCCCGCATAAACGTACCCCCTAATAATTTTTGTCCTTAATAAATTCTCTACATTTTTGAAAAATCCTTCTAGAGGGAGAAGATTTTTAAAAAACTTTAAAAGTGCAGAGAAAATCCCTGCACTTTTTAATGAAGAATGAGGTAAGGACAAGCTTTTAATTTTTAAATAAGTTCTTTACAAACTCCAATCCTTTTACTGCTGCAGTTTCACTATCTGGCAGTGGAAGATACTCAAAAGCTATTACACCATTGTAATTAATACTTTCCAGTGCATTTTTTACTTCTACAAAATTTATATGTCCACTTCCCGGATATTTCCTATTGCTATCTGCAAAATGAATATGTCCCAATTTATCTCCGGCTAACATGACTGCTTTGTGAAAATTTTCTTCTTCAATGTTCATATGAAAAGTATCCAGATGTATTTTTAAATACTTGGATGAAAGTTTTTCTATCAATTCGAGTGCTTCTTTTGTGGTATTGATAAAATTGGTTTCATATCTGTTAATTGGTTCAATAAGTAACTCCACTTCTTCTTTTTCGGCTTTTTCTAGTACTTTAGCAAAACATTCAAGAGCATAATTTTCGTACCGTTCTTTTTCCCCTTCTGGCAGTTTCCCTCTTATTGAACCTATTATAACTTTTGCGTTAAAAATTTTAGCTATATCTATGAATTCTTTCACACGTTCTATAGCTTTTTCCCTTACACACTCATCAGAATGAGTAAAACTTAGTCCTTCCTTTACAAACGCAAGCCCCGTACCAAAAGTAGAAATTGATATTTTTTCTCTTTTGAGTATCTCTAAAACACTTCCTACATCGAGTAATTTGGGGTTTTCTACATGGATTTCAACTGCATCGTATCCTATCTCTTTTGCCTTTTTTATACTTCCTTCTATATCCCCTCTCAAAACTGCCGGAAATTTCTCTGGCACTTCTTTACCAATAGCAATACTAATTTTCATTTAAAAAACACCGCCTATCTCTCTACCTTCACTGCTCTTTTTTCTTCTAAAGATTTCTTTGCCGCAAGACCTATAAGAACAGGTTCCAGACCATCTATACCAGTTACAGGTGTTTCTTTATCATTAATGATAGCATCTATAAAAGCTTTAATTTCTTCTATGTAAGCTTCCTTATATCTTTCTATGAAAAAGTATTTAGGCTTATCACTTAAAATTCCACCATCACCGCTATAAACCACATTTGTATTCAGTTCATTGCCCACGGAAAGACTACCTTTAGATCCAAAGACTTCTATTCTCTGATCATATCCGTATACTGATTTTCTGCTATTATCTATTACCCCTAATACTCCATTTTTGAATTTTAGAGTTACTATAGCTGTATCTACATCTCCCACTTCACCAATTTTTGGATCAACAAGTACATTAGCTACTGCAAATACTTCTTCCACTTCAGATCCTGTTAGATATCTCGCCATGTCAAAATCGTGTATTGTCATATCGAGAAAAATTCCGCCTGAAACTTTTATATAATCAATAGGTGGAGGTTCAGGATCCCGAGAGGTTATTTTAAGTATATGCATTTCGCCAATTTTCCCTTCTAATATCATTTGTTTCATTTTCCTAAAATGAGGATCAAATCTTCTCTGAAAACCTATCTGTAACTTTACTCCAGCTTTTTCTACCTCAGATAAGGCTTGCTTTATTTTCTCCACATTAAAATCAATAGGTTTTTCACAAAATATATGCTTTCCTTCTTGTGCTGCTTCAATAATAAATTGACTATGAGTATCAGTAGAAGAACATATCAAAACAGCGTCTATTTCTTTATTTTCTAAAACTGCTCTATGGTCTTTATACACTCTACTTACTCCAATACTGTTTGCCCAATCCAAAATTTTATCAGCAAAAATATCGGCAATAGAAATAATTTCTACTTCTTCACTAAAATATCTTTTTATGTTTTCCGCATGCATTTTGCCTATTCGTCCTGCACCTATTATTCCAACCTTTAATTTGCTTTTCATAAAATTTGCCTCCTAACGCAAATTTGTATTCCAAAATCTGCTCCTCCTGGCAGTTTATCTTTCTGTATACCAGATACCAGGAGGAGCAGATACTACCTATTTGTTAATACTTATCATAGTTTATGGAACACGCCAATCATGGGCAATTCATAAACTGACTTCCATCCCGGGCTCAAAGGTTCCTTCAAGAAAGGCTCCATTTCTTTTTCTGTCCTTAAAGTCACCTTTTCTACTGGTGGTACAGTACCAGGTGGAAATGCTTCTAAAATCTGATCAATTACAAGGGTTAAATATTTCAATATTGCAGCAATAGGCCTTTTAGCTTTCCTTGGATCAGCTAAACTAGGTTTTCCAACCACTCCTTGAGGAGTAGCTGCCCTTTCTATAGCCATGTGTCCTTCTCCTTCAGACCATCGGCTCGGCCTACGGAAAGGATCTACTGATTTATCAAAATGCCCATCTGGTAAAAAGCTTTCTCCTTCTGCATCTTCAACAACACTCATATCTATCATTTCTGGGAAGAGTAATAGCGCTACAGACGTTTCAGCTTCATCAGCATGTACAAAATGTGTTTCCAAACTATCTGGCCTATCTGTTGGATAGAAGAATTCTCTTACAGCTCTATGCCAATCTATTACTCTGTAAATACCTGGCAACTGGAATCTTTTCATAAACTCTTGTATGGCTGATTCCAACATCCATAAATGACCATGATTATTTACTAAGATAATTTTCCTAAACCCGTCATTCCATAACCCTAACATTGTGTAAATAATAGTTTCTTCTACAACTTCTTTAGGCATTACTATAGTTCCTGGCATTCCCAGGTGATGATATGGATGGCCTCCATAGTTAAGAGGCGGTAAAGCAAGACTTACTTCTCTTCCTTGTTTAGCGGTATAACGGCGTACACCTTCTAAAATCTGAGTAACCATAAACGTATCTAATCCGCTATTTGCATGCATACCATGGTTTTCCGTACAACCTATTGGCACAAGCACAATATCATTTTTCTTTCTTTTCTCAATTACTTTTACGCGCGGGGTAGTTTGTATATAACACCCTGGCTTGCCCAATTCAGAAGGTGAAGGAATTTCATATTCCTTTAAAATTTGATCTATCTCTTCCTCTGATGCATCCCAAATTTGTTTTTTCAGTCTGCCAACTTCATTATCTTCAAAAATTATCGCAGGGTTATCAGTCAACAACCATTTTTTGTCCTTTGGCTTTTCCATATTCTTTTCTCCTTTCTTTTATTTTTAGTCCATTACACAAGTAACCTTTGCATCTGTTTTATCTGTTTGTAATCTAATAATATACTCAGGAACCTCTTCTAATTTAATTGTCCTTGTGATTATCGGTGTCATATCCATTCCAGCAGCCATGCTTTCGATTACTCTTGGGAAAGTACCATGTCCAGAATGTCCTTGTGAACCAATTATCTTAGCTCGTTTCACCTGCAAAACTTCTCCTGTTACTGGAATCTTTGCATCAGCTCTTGCAACTATTACTACCGTAGCTCCTATTGTCCTACCTTCCCATATAGTTTTTTCAATCTGTGGATATACAATATGTGGGAGTCCTGTTGCTTCTAAGTATAGGTTAGCACCATACCCATTAGTAAGTCTCAACACTTCTTCAGTAAAATCTACCTTTGTAGGATCAATCACATAATCTGCACCTAATTTCTTCCCAAGTTCAGCTCTTGCAGGAGAGGGTTCAGAAAGAATTACTTTTGCTGCACCATTCCTTTTCATTATAGCTACTGCTGCAAGACCTATAGGACCTCCACCGCATATAACTACACTGTCACCTGGCCTTACTCCACCTCCTATTTCCATGACTGCATGATAAGCCACAGAAGTAGGTTCTACTAGACTACCTGCAAGAAACATTTTTTCTTCTCCATAACGTTCTCTCAAAGCTTCAATGTTCCATACATACTTAGCTGGAAGAACAATATATTTAGCAAAAGCTCCATTTACATTAAATCCTATTTCGTTTAGCCTCTCACATTGGTTAGGATATCCAATAGCACAGGCATAGCACTCGCCACACCATAACATCTCTTCAGCACATACTGGTTCTCCACCTTTAAAAGGTTTATTCGTTTTTCTATCTATTGCTCCTGGTCCTGCTTCTACAACAACTCCAGAAAATTCATGTCCTAAAATAACTGGAAAACCTGTCAATCCTGGGTAAAGTATATACCCTTCTTCATCAGTTTGAGCCATATGAACGTCACTTCCACAAATACCACACGCTTTTACTTCAATTAAAACTTCTCCTGGACCAGGTTTAGGAACATCATATTCCCTGATTTCTAATCTAGGATTCCTCCATACTTTGCTTCCTAGATAGGTTTGCTTTCCTTCAATGTCTTTGGGTCCAAGTTCAAAACCTGGTCTTGGATCCCAATCTGCAACTAAAGTAACTCCTTTCATTTTTGCCATATATAACTCCTCCTTCAAATTTTTTATAAATTTTTAAATATTATCATTTTGTTTTTGTTTCCATTCTTCTTCTTAATACGTCTAAATAAACCGCACCAATTATTACAGAACCAATAATCACTGTTTGCCACTCTGGCGAAACGCTTAGGAGGTTAAGTCCGTTTCTTATAACTGCCATGATTATTGCACCAACAAGAGTTCCCCAAACTGTTCCAACACCTCCCATGAAACTTGCTCCTCCTATAATAACAGCTGCTATAGCATCTAATTCATATCCTAAACCAGCTAAAGGATAAGCTGCATTAACTCTTCCTACCAGTACTAATCCACCCACTGCAGCCATTAATCCACTCAAGGTATATACTATCACCAATACTTTCTCTACGTTAATTCCTGAAAGTCTTGCCGCTTCTATATTCCCTCCAATAGCATAGATATACCTTCCTGTAGGGGTCCTAGTTAGAAATATATGATAAATTATATAAACACCTATCACTACCAAGAAACTTATAGGCACCACTCCTATGCTACCCGCCCCAATAAATTGGACAACAGGAGGAAACCCTGAAATAGGAGTAGCTTTTGTAAGAATCAACGCAAGTCCTCTAGCTATATTCATCATACCTAATGTAGATATAAATGGATGTGGAAGATGAAGTTTTGTCAACATAATTCCGTTCAAAAATCCAAGGAAAGCTCCCACTCCAAGTCCTACTACCATTCCTAAAAGTGGATTTATCCCCATATTCTTTATCAATATTGCCATTACCACTGAAGACAGCGCCAAAACGGAACCTACAGAAAGATCTATACCTGCCGTTAAAATAGTAAGGAGCATTCCTACTGCAATTAGACTATTGATCGCAGACTGTCTGGCTATATTCATTAAATTTTCCACTTCGAGAAAATAGGGTGATAATATTGCTAAAATCGCACTTAAAACAATTAATGCTATTAACACGCCTGCTGAAGATAAAATACTTTTCACCTTACCCCAATTAATTTTGGCTGCTTCTTGCGTATTTTTCGCCTTTTCCAGCACCTTTGGCTCCTCCTTTACCCTGCAGCTGTGGCAGCTTTCATTATTTTTTCTTGGTCAGCATCTTCACGACTGAATTCAGCAGTCACCCTTCCTTCATGGATGACAATTATCCTATCACTCATCCCTAATATTTCTGGTAATTCTGATGAAATCATAATCACACTAGCTCCATTTTTAACTAATTCGTTCATTATATTGTAAATCTCTACCTTTGCACCTACATCAATCCCTCTCGTAGGTTCGTCAAAAATAAATATCCTAGCTTTTTGAGTTAGCCATTTTGCTATCACTACTTTTTGCTGGTTGCCTCCACTTAATTCTTTAACTACTTTTTTAGCAGTAGGTGTTTTTATGTTTAATCTTTTAATCAAATCAAAACTCTCATTAGTCATTTCCCGATAGTTTAACAGTAATCCTTTTTTATATTTGGGTAATGAACTTAAAACTATATTATCTAACACAGTTTGTATAAGAATTAGCCCTTGTGTTTTTCTATCTTCTGGAATTAATACTAGTCCTTCTCTGATTGCGTCCTGAGGTGAAGTTATTTTTCGCTCTTTACCGAATATATAAATCTTCCCACTATCAATAGGGTCGGCCCCAAAAATAGCTCTTACTATTTCTGTTCTACCTGCTCCAACTAATCCTGCTATACCTAATATCTCTCCTGTGTATGCTGTAAAGGAAATATTTTCAAAAAGTCCTTTTCTGGTTAAATTCTCAACACGTAAAGCTTCTTCACCTTTTTTAGTCTCAATTTTGGGATAGTGTTGCTCTAATGTCCTACCTACCATGTATCTTATAAGTTCATCTTTTGTTGTAGTTTTTGGATTTAAAGTTACAATTTTCTCTCCATCTCTCATAACAGTAACTCTATCACAAATTTTAAAGATTTCTTCTAAACGATGAGAAATATAGATCACAGATATACCCTTTTCTTTTAGGCGGAAAATAACCTTAAACAATTCTTCTGTTTCTTTTTCACTTAGAGAGGAAGTTGGTTCATCCATAATTACAATTTTTGCATTTTGGGATAAAACCTTAGCGATTTCTACCATCTGTTGTTGCCCTATTCCTAACTCCTTAATAGGAGTATTTAAATCTAAATCTAACTCCAATTCCTTCAGAATTTTTCTGGCCTCTTCATGTGTTTTCTTCCAATTAATAAATCTTACAAGCTTGGATTGTTTTGTTATTTCATGTCCCAAAAAGATATTCTCTGCAACAGACAAATAGGGTTGTAATGCTAGTTCCTGATAAATAGCAGCAATTCCTAAATTCAAAGCATCTCTAGGATTATTAATAACAACGGGTTTACCTTCTAAAAAAATTTCACCTTCGTCTTTTTGATATACTCCTGTCAAAATCTTAATGAGCGTAGATTTACCTGCACCATTTTCCCCCAATAAACCATGTACTTCACCCTTCATCAAATCAAAATCCACATTTTTCAGCGCTTGTACTCCTGGAAAACTTTTACTAATTCCTTTCATTAACAATATCGTTTTTTCATCCATTGCCTTTTACCTCCATCTTCCCCCAATAAAGCCCTTTCGCTTTATTGGGGGAAGAAATTTTTAAATTCATTTGCCTAGTATCTGGTTGAGTTTTTGTTGTTCTTCTTGTACATTGTCTTTAGTAATGAGGTAGGTACCTGTATCTATCCTTTTTTCTACTGGTTCTCCTTTAACAGCTTTTACTGCAGCTTCTACACCTTTGTACCCAATGTTATATGGGCTCTGAGCAACTGAAGCAGTAAGCTCTCCTGCGGCAATAGATTTCAATGCATCTGGTGAACCGTCAAATCCTACTACAATAATTTTCTTGTTTGCAGCTTGAATTGCTCTTAACGCTCCAAGAGCCATCTCGTCGTTAGTAGCAAATACTCCCTGAACATCTGGGTGAGCCTGAAGTATATTTTCCATAACGCTCATACCCATTCCTCTTTCACTGTTAGCCGGTTGAATATCTAAAATTTTTAGGCCTTTCTCCTTTAAAACATCCACAGCTCCGTTGGTTCTTTCATCATGTGTTGGATCTCCCATTGCTCCTCTTATGATTACAACTTTACCGCCTGGCCCAAGTTCTTTCGCAAGAAATTCTCCTGCTAATTTTCCACCATTATAGTTTCCTGTTCCTACAAAGCTTACTTTACCATCCCAATTTGCATCGGTATCTATCAGCACAACTGGAATTCCAGCAGCTTTAGCTTTCTCGAAGAATGGAATAGCAGATGGTGGCTGTGAAGGTGCCACTGCAAGAGCGGAAACTTTTTTAGTTATTTGGTCTTCAATTAAAGCCAACTGCCCAGAAACATCTGTTTCTGCAGAAGGTCCCAATACTGTTACTTCAACACCTAAATCCTTTCCTGCTGCCTTTGCACCTGCTTCTACAATTTTCCAATAGTCACTATTCAGTGCCTTTACAATAACTGCTATCTTTATTGGCTTTGATTGCTCGCTTGTCTGAGACGTTTTAGTTTCCTGAGATGATTGAGCTGGTTGTTGAGAAGATTTAGTACTACATGCTGTAAAGATGCTTAATACAAATATTACCATCACAAAAAGTGTTAAAAACTTTTTCAAACCGGGCTTCATTTTCCTAATCCCCCTCCATTTTTTCTTTAATTGCATAGATTTTTCTTAAAGCACCTTACTAGGTACTATTAAGTTACTTTATCCTCCCCCTTTCTAATTTAAATCTAAAAAAGTTATTTATGAAAAACTTACTGTTTGCTGTTAAAATTAATTAGCACTCTACATATTTTTTCAATACCCTTCTCACTGCACCTGGTCCTTCTATAAACTCTTTGAAATAACTTTCTATCCTTTCTCCCAGTCCTACTTCATAAAGGTCAACGCCGAAAATGTTTACATTTGAAAGAATTGGTTTTAAATTGTCTTTTACCGAATCTACATCACCTAATTTTATGTTCGAAATGTGAGACCTTAAATCTTCAAGCAATGGGTCTGGGCTTAATGTCATTGGATTGCCTTCATCATCTATTCCCATCAAATATCTTAACCATCCTGCTATTACAAGTGGGATGTATTTAAGGTCTGTAACTTTTAAATCTGGTCTTTCTCTGTAGGACTTTATTGTCTCTCCAAATCTTATTGCCATTTTCTGCGATGTATCTGTTGCAATCCTCTGCGGTGTATCTGGCATATATGGATTAGGAAATCTCACTTCAATTACTTCTCTTAAGAATTCTTCAGGATCTAAAGCACCTGGATGAACGACTACAGGTAGCCCTTCGTCATACCCAACTTTTTCAACAAGTTTCTTAAGGCATGGATCTTTCATTTCATCTGCTATTGTGCTATAATTTAGTAAACAACCGAAAATCGCTAATGTAGTATGGAGAGGATTTAGACAGGTTGTTACTTTCATCCTCTCTACTTTTTCTACTGTTTCTTTATCTGTAAAAATCACTCCTGCCTCTTCTAATGGAGGCCTGCCATTAGGGAACTTGTCTTCTATTACTAGGTAGTGTATTTTTTCAGCATTTACAAAAGGCGCTATTATAGTGTTTTTACTGGTTTTGATTATGTCCATCTTTTCTATGCCAAGGTCTTCTAACTTCTTTTTCACCTCTTCTGAAGGCCTTGGCACTATTTTATCTATCATACTAAGCGGGAAAGATACTTTTGTAGAATCTGTTAAGTAATTCAAAAATCCCTCTTCAACAAAACCTTTTTTTATCCATTCTTCTGCGATAGTCTTTATCGAATTGAAAAGTCTTTCTCCATTTCCAGAGAAATTGTCTAAACTCAAAAGAGCAAGAGGATATTTTCCTGCTTTGTATCTTTCATAGAGTAAAGAAGTTACTTTTGAAATGATGTGCTTAGGTTTATCCAGACCTTCCTCTATGTCTTCTTTTACATCTTTTATATATTCACCTGAAAAGTCTTTTAAGTTATAAGCTTTTTCTGTTATTGTAAAACTTGCAATTTGTAATGAGGGATTCGAAAAGATGGTTTTCAATCTTTCCCAATCACTATGTGATGGATCGGCTATTATTTTATCGCTTATACTGCCTATAACTTCTATTTCAAGCGTTCCATCTATGTTCATAACCACCAGCATACTTAAATTGTCATAAGGAATATAGATTCTATCAATTATTTCATAATCATATGACTCTACTGCTATAATTCCTTTATCAATAAGTCCTTTATCTAAAAGATTCTGTTGAAGTAGTGCTATAAAACCTCTAAAAATGTTCCCTGCACCAAAGTGCAGCCAAATTGGATTCTGTTTGGTTTTTCTTGAAACCTCCTCAACGTCGTAGTTAGGAAGTTTAATTCCTCGATTCCGCCATTTTTCAACATCTTTTATACCTTCCCTTGTTAGTAGCATATCCATTCTCCCTTTCTTGACTTGCTTTGTAATATTACATTTTTGCATTATATGTTCCACTTTACTTTGTGGATTATCTTGTGTTTAATAATATATATTCTACACAAATCCAAAAAATCCTTCTTGATTTTTAATTTTTTTTATTGAATTTTTGTTGAAAGAAAATGGGAGGGCAAAAAACTCCCATCAATTCAACATTTAATCGATCGGCTCCCATTCTGTATGGAAAATTCCTTCTTTATCTATTCTTCTATAGGTGTGGGCTCCAAAGAAATCTCTTTGCGCCTGTATCAGGTTTGCAGGCAGGTTTTCTTCAACCATGCTTAAGAAATAGTCAAGTGAAGAATTAAGTACTAGAGTTGGGATGTAAAATTCTTTTGCTAAGTTAGTCACATATCTTATTGAATCCAACTTATCCATGAGGAATGAAATGGATTTATTGCTATCCAACAAGTTCACATTCTCTTTGTTTTCATTTAATATTTCTCTCAAAAAGTCTAAAATCTTTGCCCTTATAATACAGCCGCCCTTCCATATGCGCAATACTTCTGAAAGGTCAATATTGTACTCAAAAGCTTTTGAGGCCTCATGTATAAGCCACAATCCCTGCGAAAAGGAAGTGAATACGCTAAACAAAAGGGCATTTTCTAAGTCTTTTATCACTTTTTCTTTATCCAATTTTACATCAGGATATGTTTTTTTAACTTTTCCAGAAAGCTTTACCCTCTCGTCTTTAAAGAATGACAAACTCCTTGCCTCCACAGCAAGGCTCAGTGAGGGAGTTGGTATTCCTAAATCCAGTGCAGTCTGAGAAGTCCATTTTCCTGTACCTTTTTGTTCTGCTTCATCCAATATTAAATCTACAAGATGTTTTCCTGTCTCTTCATCCTTATACCTCATAATCTTGAAGGATATCTCCATTAAGAAAGAGTTCAATTCTCCATTGTTCCACTTCTCAAATACATCTCCTATCTCTTCAGGAGAGAGCTTTAAAATTTTTCTCATTATATCGTAAACTTCAGATATTGCCTGCATTATGGCATATTCTATTCCATTGTGAACCATTTTTACAAAATGGCCTGCTGATTCATTTCCTACATATGTACAGCAAGGACCTGATTCTGTCTGTGCTGCAATCTTTAAAAGAACATCTTTTACCATTTCATAAGCCTCAATACTTCCTCCAGGCATTAATGAAGGACCGTGCAATGCTCCTGCCTCTCCTCCCGATACTCCCATTCCTAAATAGAGTATGCCTTTTTCTTTTAATTCTTTTATACGTCTTGAAGTATCTTTAAAATAGGAATTGCCCCCATCAATGATAAGGTCACCTTTTTCAAGATAGGGCAGAAGCTCCTGTATAACATCATCTACAGGCTTCCCTGCCTTTACCATAAGTATAATTTTCCTTGGCTTTTTCAAAGACTCAACAAAAGATTTTATCTCGTAATACCCCTCTATTTTTTCATTTTTTACTCTTGTCTCCAGGAATTCTTTAGTTTTTTCAGCAGTTCTATTAAATACAGATACAGAATATCCCTTTCTAGCAATGTTTAAAGCTAAGTTTTGCCCCATAACTGCTAAGCCAATTAAACCTATTTCATTCATTTTTTATACCTCCTGTTTTATAATTTGCTGTGAGCATCGAATAGGCTTTTGAGCTCTCGAGATAATTTTTTGAAAAATTGAAATTTCTTCTCATAATAATTGATCTCTTTTTCGTCTGGCATATAAACATTTTCTACACTAACCATTTCCTTCGTAGCTTCAGATAAATCTTTGTATCTTCCAAGAACATAGTATCCTAGAATAGCGGAGCCAATAAGAGCAGGTTCTTCTACTTTAGAGACTTTAATAGGCAGCCCCAGTGTCGATGCAAAAATTTCCATCCAGAATGGTGAATTTGTCGCTCCTCCTCCTGCCCTAATTTCTTTCACTTTTATATTATTGTCCTTCAACGCCTCATAAATCATGCGCAGGGAAAAGGCTACTCCTTCCATAGCCGCTCTTATCATGTGCCCCCTAGTGTGGGTATTTTTTAATCCAAAGAATACGCCTGATGCAATATTGCCTATTTCTTTGTCCCTTTCACCTGTCAAGTAGGGCAGGAAAAAGAGATTTGAAGAATCTTCTTTTGAAGCCTCATGAGTTAATTCTTCATAGGGCATGTTAAAAATATTGTCTCTAAGCCATTTTAGTACAACTCCTGCATTGTTTATAGCAGCCCCAATGAACCATTTACCCGAAGATAAATAATAAGTTTGAAGCCTCATAGCCTCTTCTTTGTCAAAAACAGGTTCAGGATAGGCTACTCTGAACATTCCAGTAGTCCCTATGTTTATCGCACCAACTTCTTCCTCAAAAGCCCCAATTCCTATTCCCACCGCTCCTCCATCGTAAACTCCTGTAAGTACTTTCACATCTTTTGTTAGTCCCAAAAGCTTTTTAGATTGTTCGGGCAAATCGGTCAAAATTTTATCTGAAGGCATGATGGGAGGAAGTTTTTCTTTAGAAACCCCTAAAATATCAAGTACATAGTCATCCCATTCAAGTGTATTTACATTCATATAAGCAGTTGCAGAAGAAAGGCTGGGCTCTGTAAAAGGCTGCCCCAAAAGTTTTAAAAGTATAAAATCTTTAGAACTTAAAAAAAACCTCGTTCTATTAAATATATCACTTCTTTTCTTTTTTAACCAGTAAATTTTAAACAAAGGCGCATGAAAAGTTGGAGTAAAGCCTGTCCTTCTGTAAACCTCCTTTACATCAATTCTTTCTAAAAGTTCCTCATAGGTTTCTCTCGCCCTTAAATCCAGAAGTGTCATAATGCCCATTAAAGGATTTAATTTGTCATCTATGGGAATTAAGCCAAACATATAAGAAGAAGGAACGATTAAGGAAATCCTATCTTCAAAGCCTTTTGCTGCCTCCCCTGCTGCTTCTACAAAAGCGTTAAAAAGAGTATCTGGGTCGTGCTCTGCTTTTCCTTCGTTGTCTCTTTCAATAGGCGTTTCCTTCCTGTACAAGCTTAAAATATTTCCTTTTTCGTCCACCACACCTGCCTTTAAGTTTGTCGTCCCTATGTCAACAGAAAGAATCAAATCTTTTTCCATTTCTCCCCCTCCAGCACCTCTTTATTTACAACCCCATCGGGTATTTCGCCTCGTAGGACTTTTTCTGCATCTGAAACAACTTTGTCTCCCATGCCTTTTAAACACTCGTATGTGTAGGCAGAAGTGTGAGGGGTTATCACAACATTGTCAAATTTAAGGAGTGGATGATTTTCATCAATAGGTTCTCCTTCTACCACGTCAAGTCCAATTCCGGCAACTTTTCCTTCTTTTAAGGCTTTTATAAGAGCCTCTGTATCTATAAGTTCTCCTCTTGCAGTGTTAACAATAAATACATTATTTTTCATCATAGAAAATTCTTTATAAGACAGCATGTGATAATTTCTCTCATTTAATGAAGCATTAAGAGATATTATATCTGATGACCTTAATAACTCCTCTAGAGATACAGGACGAGCCCCTCTTTTTATAATTTCCTCTTCTGAAAGGTTAGGATCATAAGCAATAACTTCTGCCCCAAAACCGTATTTTAATATCTCAGCAACCCTGCTTCCAATATTGCCAATGCCTATTATGCCAACAGTTTTCCCCTTTATCTCATATCCTATGAAATTAGCTCTCTCATGCCATTTCCCTTCTTTTACTTTTATTGAAGCTTCTCTCACTTTCCTCATCACATCTAAAAGGAGTGCAACTGCATTTTCTGCCACAGCTTCTCTTTCAACTATTCCTTCAACTATAGTTACTATAGTGCCTTTTTTTGTCGCACTTTCTATATCTATAGCATCGTAACCTATGCCATGGCGAGCAATTAAAAGAGTTTCATCCTTGTACTCAAAAAACTCCCTGTCATAATAGGGCTTTACACTGGCAATTATTATAGAATAGCCCATTAATTTTTCTGCCAGAGCCTTCCCTCTCATGTCATGAGGAAGCTCAAACCTGTCTACCTGCCCTAATGCTTTTAATCTTTCAATATGTTCAGGAAAGTACTTCCCGAAACTGCTAGAATTCACAATTGCAATTTTTACACCCATTTCAACCACCCTTTCTTTATTTACTGAATATCTCTTTAAAGTGATTTTCAACATTTTTTCTGACAAATTCGTAATGCTCCTCTTCGTACTTATCTAAAACTTCAAAAATTTCTTTTTTCCTTTCTTCCAGCAAAACTCCATAAGAAATGTGGAAAAGCTGCTTAATCTCGGGTTTTAAAACAATACCAGGGTCTTCTAAATTTATATCTTCAGCAAAGTCCTTTTTGTCAATCAACACTTTATAAGCCTTCTTACTTTCTTCAAGGTTATAAAGGGCAATCTGATAAAGTTCTTTAAAGAGCTTTTTGTCCTTTTCAAAAATCAAATTAATTGCCTGAAGCCAGCTCGTGCCAGAAGTTTTTATATGAAATTCTCCTTCGGTGACCTCGCTAAACACTCTGTAAATACTAAATTTATCACTTCCAGAATGAAGACTTAATTTATATCCTCCGAATGCTTTAGTGAGGTAGTGATGTTTTTTCAACTCCCTTGCAAATTTATCCACATCGCCTATATAATCTATAGCTTTTTGAAATTCCCCGGGAAATTTAGGAGCCAAACTCCAGAAATCTATCCCCTTCTCATGCAGATATTCAGCAACAAATATGTGATCTTCCACTGTTGTATCTTTGTCTCCTTCGTCAATTGAAATCTCTAGGTCAAAATTTTTCACTTTATCTTTCAAAATACCATACACTTTTTCTACAAAATCCATTGCTTTTTCATAGGTAAGAGCAGATTTATACAATTCCTCTTCTGAAACTGTAAAAGCTTCTTCCGTGGGCATCACAAATTTTTTGCCTTTAAATTTTTCAATTATCCTCTTGCTTGTAATATTTAACTTCTCCGCTTTTTCTTTTAACTGGGATTCTGTATAGTCTGATAGTTTCACCAGCATATCACTTAAATCAAGAGTATACATGGTATAGCCTGCATCAATTGCCTCCATCAAATAATTTTCATCTTTTATGTGGTCAGCGTCTGCACCAAATTTCCCTGTATATCCTTCTTCCAGCACACCCAAAATCGCCTTTAAAATAGCCTCTTTGAAACTCCGATGGGTTTTCACAAGCTCTCTGGGAGATTGCTGAGCTAAAACAGGGAAGACATCGTAATTCTCTACTGCTCTAATATGAGCAGCAGTAACAAGCCCTAACCTATCGCCCATTCCAAAGGAGACTTTTTTATTACATGGAGATGGCGCAATACTAAACTTGTCTTTTAAAATTACAAAATTTTCATAAGTCAGTGGGTAAAGATTTAAATAATAGCCTATTTCTTTTAAATATTTCCTTTCGGTGAAATAGGGAGAAGAAAGTGTAAAATCCCCTTGTGTTAAAAGGCCAATGCTCTTTTCATTTGCCTTTTTTACAACAAAAATATAAATGTCTTCTGAAAACTTTCTAAATGATTTTTCGTAAAAATAAAAACCTTCTCGTGAAAGATACTCAGCTACCTTGTTAATCATCTCCATCTTCCTTTCAAACATAATTACACTATTTCAATCTTCACATACTCTGTTAGCTGCTCCACTATTTCTCTGTTTTCCTCCCCTGCAGTTATTATCTTCTCAATATCGTTAAAGGTAGCAAAGGACACCATAGCAACTTTTCCAAATTTACTACTATCGGCAACCACAATCACTCTGCTGGCAGACCTTATCATGGCCTTTTTAGCTTCGGCTTCAAAAATATCCGAAGTGGTAAGTCCTTTTTCTACAGATATGCCGCCAGTTCCTAAAAACAATATATCTATGTTGTACTTGCCTATGCAGTTTACAGTTTCAAAACCTACCATAGACTGATTGTCATGTTTTAGCTTGCCACCCGTGATGAAAAGATTAATTTCCGGATTGGTAGACAGCTCCGTAGCAACATTTAAAGCATTTGTGATAACTGTTATTCCCTTTAAGCTCTTTATGGCTTTAGCTATGTGATAAGTGGTGGAGCCTGCATCTAAAAATATCACATTCCCTTCCTTAATCTCTGTCACAGCTTTTGCAGCAATCCTTTGTTTTTCCTCTATGTGCTCTTTAAACCTTTTGACAAGGGGAGGAACTACTATGTTTTCTTTCAATACTGCTCCTCCGTAATTTCTCTCAATGAGCCCCTGCCTCTCAAGTTCCTCTAAATCCCTTCTTATTGTTTCGTCTGAGACTTTGAATATTTCACACAGCTCTGAGACTTTGACAGCTTTTTTCTTTAAGATGATTTCCTTAATTTTTTCCCTCCTCGTTGAAACAAGCATTTACACCCTCTCCTATGCTATAAGATGTTAAAATCCTAACATTATTTGTGGATTTTTATTGCTTTCATTATATTAATTCTACACAAATCCAAAAAATCCTCCTTTATTTCTAAATTTTTTATTGGCTTTTATGGAATTTTTGGAGTTAAAAAAGGAATCCCAAAAGGGACCCCTAAAGATTATTTTTTATTCAGAATATCCTTGTTAACCAATGTGCGAGGAACTCTTCCTTCTATCACGTCAATTATATTCTGGGCGACAAGCACTGACATGTCTCTTCTGGCTTCTTCTGTTGCACTTCCTATGTGAGGAAGCATTACAACATTGTCAAGTTCGGCCAGCTCTTTTTCAAATTCTGGTTCTCTTTCATAGACGTCTAAGCCTGCAGCGTAAATCCATTTTTCTTTTAAAGCCTTAACCAGTGCCTTTTCATCTACCACAGGCCCTCTACCTGTGTTTATCAATATTGCAGAATTTTTCATAAGTTTTAGCTCTCTTTCTCCAATTAAATGCCTTGTCTCAGGTGTTAAAGGAAGGTGTATTGAGACAAAATCGGATTCTTTCAAGAGGGTGTCCAAATCAACGTACTTGGCTCCTGTCTCTTTTTCAAATTCGGGTTTTGGAGTTCTGGCATTATATAAAATCTTCATCTCAAAGCCTTTTGCCATTTTAGCAAAAGCTTGTCCTATTCTCCCTGCACCTATAACTCCTAACGTTTTCCCGGTTACGCCTTTTCCTAAGAAAAGCATTGGCGCCCAGCCCTGAAATTTACCTGCCCTCATGAATTTATCCGCTTCTACCACTCTTCTCGCTGCAGCAAATAAAAGAGCCCAAGCTAGTTCTGCAGTAGCATTTGTCAAGACATCGGGCGTATTTGTTATGTAAACTCCCCTTTTTGTAGCTTCTTCTAGATCTATATTGTCAAAGCCCACAGCATAATTTGCAACAATCTTTACATTTTTAGCAGCTTCAAAAAAATCTTTATCCACCCTGTCAGTAAGCTGTGTTATCACTGCATCCTTGTCTTTTATTTTTTCCAAAAGCTCCTCTTTGGTAAGCATTCTGTCATATGGGCTCACCTCCACCTCGCAATACTTCCTTAAAAGTTCAAGTCCCTCCTCTGGAATAGCTCTTGTTACAAAAACCTTAAACATACTTGCTATCACTCCTCCACTTAAAGTTTATTTATCAATACCAAAAATATTGGTATTGTTAAAAACGAAAGCAGGTTTGCAATGAACACCACTGTAGAAGCAAAGCTGTTCTTTTCACTCATCTGCCTTGCGACAATTGCCACAGTAATCATTGTGGGCATTGCAGCTTCAAGTACAGCAACTTTCTTGGCAATAACAGGCAGGTTCAGATAATAGACCAATAAAAAAGCGATTAAGGGGGTTAAAATTAGCTTTATCAAAGCAGGAATAAAGAGCAAATAGTTTAAGTCTCCTTTTTCTATGACGTACATATTCATCCCTATAAATAAAAGGGCCATTGGAATTGCTATACTCCCTATCATATAAGCGCTCTTCATTATGACCTCTGGTACATGTATTCGCAGTGATGCTACCATAAAGCTTAAAACTATGGAAATAAAAGAGGGATTTAAAATTTGTTTAAGTCCTTTTACGTCAAAAGATTTATCATCAGATAAAACCCAGATACCTAAAGTCCAGAATAACGGTGTATGCCCCAAATCGTAGAGGATGACATATGGAAGGCTTATATCCCCAAACAGTGCCATATTTATTGGGAGACCTAAAAATATAGTATTGCTAAAGGAAGAAAGAGCGTACAGAGCATTTTTCTTCTCTTCCGGAACCTTAAGTAGTTTAAAAATAAAAGCAGAAATCAGTAAAGTTAAAGCCACAGTAAAAGAGCTCACAAGAGGCAATTTATAAGAGGCTTTTAATAGCTCTGGAGTGTAATTTACATACATGCTGTAGAATATAAGCAGTGGAGTTGCAACCAAAATGGTTAAATCTGCCAGCATCTTGAAATGTTCTTCTTTTACAAGCTTTATATAAGCTACGTAATAGCCGACAGCCATAACGATGAAGATTTCTACGAGGATTTCAACCATTTTAGATGCGACCATTTTTTCACCTCATCCTGTCAATTTCGATTATACCACAGTTTTAAAATATTTACAAAAAAGGCCCAACTTAAAGTTGAGCCTTATATAAACTGTTCTAGGTGTTTTAATCCTAAAAGAAGTCCTTCTCTTACTTTTTCTTCGCTACCCTCATACACAGGGTCTTCGTGCTCTATGCTTATAACTCCATCATATCCGCTTTCCTTCAATGTTTTTATAAACCTTTCCCAATCGACTTTTCCCATGCCTGGCATCCTGTACCTCCAATATCCCATTCCAGGGGAAAGTTGCCTCCCAAAAATTCCGTACCTCTTCAGCTTATCCTCAAAAATTTCCGTGTCTTTTGCGTGGACGTGGAATATTCTGTCTTTGAATTCTGGTATGACTTCTATGTAGTCTATAAACTGCCACACAAGGTGAGAGGGGTCCAAATTCAATCCAAAGTTTGGGGATGGAATCCTTCTAAACATTTCTTCCCAGAGTTCCGGCGTAAAGGATATTGTCCCAGGAAGCCCGTGTACCTGCCAGCCCTCCATAGGGCAGTTCTCTATTATGACCTTTACACCTCTGTCTTCAGCGTACTTTATTATATCTGTAAAAACCCTCTCAAACTCGTCAAAATTGTCTTTTATGCTCTTTTCAATGTTTCTTCCAACAAAGGTTCCTACCATATCAGTGCCCAGCATTTTAGCCGCATCAATGCATTTTTTAAGATGGTTGTTTATAAATCTCCTTTTTTCAGGGTCTCTATCCAGGTTATTGTCATAATATGCTAAAGAAGAAATTGTGAGCCCGTACTCTTCAAAATATTTCTTTATCTCTTCTGCTTCTTCCTCTGTTAAAGTTTCTACGTCTATGTCAGTGCCTGAATAATCCCTAGTGTTATTTTTTGGCCAGCAGGCAACTTCTAAGGATTTAAATCCATTTTCACTTGCCCATTTGGCTTTTTCTTTTAAAGGCATGTCTCTTAAAGCCACTGTTAAAAATCCTATATACATCTCACAATGCCTCCTTTAAAATCCTTCTTAAATTCTCGAGGCTTATTTTTGCACTCTCAAGAGGGGACCTTTTGCACTCATCCTGCTCAACAATCAGCCACTCCACACCATTTTCTTCTGCAACTTTTACTATCTTTTTAAAGTCAATTATTCCATTCCCTATCTCTGTATTGTTCCTATCCTTTCCATCCATATCTTTTAAATGAATGAGAGGAAGCCTTCCAGAAAATTTCTTTAAATATTCGAGAGGGTCTACTCCAGCGTATTTTACCCAGTAGACATCAATTTCTGCTTTCACTGACTCTTTATCCGTATTCTTAAAAAGTATATCAAGGCCGTATTCTCCATCATAAATTTCAAATTCATGGGCGTGATTGTGATAGCAGAAAATAAGCCCTTTTTCTTTGCACCTTTCCCCTACTTCATTGAAAAACTTTGCCATCTCAATATAGTCCTCTTTTGATTTATAGGGAACGCCGGGACACACTATATACCTGTTCCCTATTTCAAGGCTATACTCTAAAACTCCGTTTAAATCCTTCTTCAGTAACTCTATACCCACATGCGACCCGGCTGCCTTAAGACCAGTCCTATCTAAAACCTTTTTAAGTTCGCTTGCCTTTAATCCGCCATATCCTGCAAATTCTACACCTTCATATCCCATTTCTGCCACTTTTTCTAAAGTACCTATAAAGTCCCTCTGAGCCTCTTGCCTAACGGTATAAAGCTGCAGGGCAATTGGCAACATTTTTAATTCCCCCTTAAAAAACTATTTCCACTCCCTTTTCAGCGGACATATACGCCGCATCTATTATTTCCATAAGTTTTGCTCCCTCTTCCGCTGAAGCCAAAGGTTGTTTTATCTTCTTTTATGCAGTTTACAAAGTGTTCAAACTCGTCTAAAGGCCTTTTAGGATAGTTTGTATTTGGTATTATGTCCACTAAAGTATTCACAACTTCTGAAAATATTTTTATCTGACCATTTTTGAACCATATACCGCCTTTATCTCCTAAAATTTCATAGTAGTTGTAATCTCCCTCAATATTGGAGGCCCAGCTAAATTCAAAGTCAATTGTAGTACCATTTTTAAGTCTTATAAATCCCACTGCCATATCCTCTACATTGTAAATGCCATTGCCCGATTTTGCTTCACTCCATCCATTCCAGCTAGTACTATTTGAAAATTTAGAGTAGGCAGCTGCTGAAACGGACTTAACCTCCGGATAATCCATAAAATACATGACCAGGTCAATAAAATGCACGCCCAAATCTATCAAAGGCCCTCCTCCAGATAATTCTTTTGTGGTAAACCATCCGCCTTTACCCGGAATGCCTCTTCTCCTCCTCCATCCCGTCTTTACATGGTATATTTCTCCAAGATAGCCTTCTTCTATGTACTCTTTTACAAAGTAAGATTCGTTTGTAAATCTGTTATTTAATCCCACCATAAACTTTGTCTTGTATTTATTCTTCGCTTCAATTACTTTGTGGGCCTCTTTGGCATTTAAAGTCATGGGCTTTTCGCAGTGGACGTGAATTCCCTTCTCCATCGCCTTTATAGAAATAGGGGCATGCAAATAATTAGGAGTACATATGCTAATTAGATCAAGTTTTTCTTTTTCAAACATTTCTTCATAGTTTTCGTAAACATGAGAAATACTGTACTTCTCTGCCAGCCTCTTAGCTGCCCCAACATCCGGGTCAGATATGGCTACAATTTCAACATCTTTTAATCTTGAATAACCGAGTAGGTGCTTGTAATCAGCAACTGCACCTGCACCGACACATGCGTATCTGAGTTTTTTCATACATAAACCTCCATTACTTATTAAAGTATACAGGCTCTCCTGTCTTAGCTGATGTGTAAATAGCCTCTAATATCTCGCTTACCACCAAAGCTTCTTCTGGCTTTACAACCGGTTCTCTGTCATTTACAATGGCATCTATCCAGGACTTGGCTTCCAGATATCCGGGGTCTTCTCCTTTCCCTTCGTAATACGCGACACCACCTATGTCAAAAGATACTTTTGTAGTGTAAAGGCGTCCAAACCTCTCGCCATTTATGCGAAGCCCATCTCTCATATCGGCTCCGCCTTCTGTACCGCAGAGAGTGGTCATCGCTTCCCCGACATCCAGTGTGTTCAAAGCCCAGCTGGATTCTAATATGATGGTAGCGCCATTTTCCATGACTATAAACTCAAAGGCAGAATCTTCTACTGTGAATTTTTCAGGGTCCCACGGTCCCCATGCGTTTGCCGCGTTTGCCATCTTGCCAAGTTTGTGATACACTGTGCCAACCACCATCCTAGGCTTGTAATTGTTCATCATCCAAAGGGTTAAATCGAGAGAATGGGTTCCTATATCGATTAGAGGACCTCCTCCCTGCTCTTCTTCATCCAAGAAAACCCCCCATGTGGGAACAGCACGGCGCCTCACTGCATATGCCTTTGCAAAATAAATTTCGCCAAGCTCTCCATTCTGGCAAATCTTATGTAAATACTGCGAATCTGGCCTGAAGCGATTCTGATACCCTATTGTAAGCTTTTTGCCTGTCTTCTTATAAGCTTCTACCATCTTTCTTGCGCCTTCTGCAGTCTTTGCCATTGGCTTTTCACACATTACATGCTTTCCGGCGTAAAGAGCATCCACAGTTATGTCTGCATGAGACTTATTCGGTGTGCATACATGCACTACGTCTATAGTCTTATCTTCTAAAAGCTTTCTGTAATCTGTGTACACTTTTGCATCTTCTGTACCATATTCCTTTGCTGCCTTCCTAGCCCTCTCTTCTATGATGTCGCAAAAGGCCACCATTTCAACATTGTCCAATTTTGCCAAAGAGGGCATGTGCTTTCCAAAAGCTATCCCTCCGCAGCCAATTATGCCTACTCTCACTTTTTCCTTGGACATTTTTCTTCCTCCCTTTGCTGTTTATTTTGAAAATTGCCTCAAAGGGCAATTTTTAATACTTGACTGTTGACTCTCTTATAACAAGCTCGTGCTCCAGAAAAATTCTCTGCGGATCTTCCAGTTCCCCTTCAATATGCTTTAAGAGGACTTCCATCGCAATACATCCCAAATCGTATTTGGGCTGAGCTACCGTGGTAAGGGCTGGATCGTACATGGAGGCAAAGCTTATATCGTCAAATCCTACAACTGCTACATCTTCTGGAACCTCAAATCCCTCTTCTTTTAAAGCCTTTATAGCTCCGATAGCCATTATGTCAGAAATTGCAAATATGGCAGTAGGCTTTTCCTCTAGAGATAAAAGCTGTCTGGTTGCTCTCATCCCGCTTTTAAAACTGTAATCTCCATATTTTATCAAATTTTCATCAAATTCTATATTTGCATCCTCCAGGGCCTTTCTGTATCCTGTTTCTCTTTGCCTGGTGGAAATAAAGTCGTTTTTACAGGTAATCAGTGCTATCCTCCTGTGGCCCAAATTTATAAGGTGCTTTACAGCTTTATAGGCAGCAGAGAAATTGTCTATAGAGACATAAGATGCACCCGCTCCTTCTATGTATTCACAGCATTGAACTACAGGGTAATTTTTAGCCAGAAGAGTTAACTCGTCTTTTCCCATAACTGATGCCATGAGGATGACTCCATCTGCCAGCTTATTCTTTAAAAGGTCCAAATACGCTTTTTCCCTCTCAGGGTCTGAATCTGTGTTGCAAAGCATTACATTGTACCCATTTTTATGAGCTACATCTTCTATCCCCTTTACAACTCTTGCATAAAAGGGGTTCGACACGTTTGGCATCAATGCCAATACCATTTTCGTTTTTAGTCGTCTCAAATTTCTGCCAAGAAGATTGGGATGGTAATTTAGCTCTTTTATGGCTTCCAAAACCCTCTCACGGGTTTCTTCTGACACCAAATCGCTATTGTTTAAAACTCTTGAAACTGTTGCAACAGAAACCCCTGCCCTCTTTGCAACCTCTCTTATATTAGCCATCGCAAGCCTCCTGTGTAACAGATTACATAGTATTTTTCAATAAATTTTAACCATTTTTTCTGCAATTATTGTAACGCATTACATTAACTATTATACCACTAAATTTTAAAAAATCAATAATTAAAAAAAGCCCAACCTAAAAGGTCAGGCACTTTACTCTAAGGATTTTATTTCTTCCTCCAAAGCCTGAATTTTAGCCTTAAGATATTCTAACTGATTCAAAGCCTCTTCTTTCTGTTTGTTTATACTGCCTTTTTGCGCAGTCTGATTTAATTCTTCTATTTTATTCCTAATCGCTTCGGTTATTTTTTGCTTATTTTCATCAAAAAATTTGACTGCTTTATTTACGGCATCCTGCATTTCTTTTAAGCTTTTCTCCAATGAGGGCTTTATATTCTCTTTAGCCTTAGGGTAAAGCATCATGCCTAAAGCCGCTGCAACAGCCCCCCAGTAAAATTTTCTGGAGGAAAGAAATTTTAAAATAGCCATATTTATCTTTCCTCCTTTCTTTAGCTCATTAATATTTTGCCCCCGTTTTTTGATAAAATTTAATGTGTTATTTGCCAAAAATCATAACTTTTGTTATAGCCTTATATAATTCTTTTGCATTGTATTTTTCACTAATTTTAGAAAAATATTGTAAAAACTCTCCTATGGTATTTTGCCAAAGAGCTACTATCTGGTCTTTTTTTGCAGGGTTTTTTTTGTATTCCTTAAAAGAAAGTTCCATGGCATATTTTAAGGCGTCAATTGCCTTTTCAAATTCCTTTTTTACTTCCTCCATCAATCTCCCTCCAGAATTCAAAAAAGTAGTAGTCTAAAGATAATATATGAAACAAAGTAGAGTATTGTCACAAAAAAGAAAAAAGTCAGAATATGCCTTTTTAGTGTGTTTACAAAGTCTTGCTTTAAGAGGCATTTTGTGTCAATGCTTGTAAGTTGCAAAGCGACAAAACTAAAGCCCCTAAAACAGACAAAGGGAACGGTTCCTTTCATCCGAAAAATTCAGACAAACGGAACCGTCCCTCTTGTCTGATCCCCTTTGTCTAACATCCTGCTTCTTTGATAACATCTTATTTCTCCTTCCTTCTTTTACTTTATTCCGCTAAAAAAACAAGGAACCCTTCTCATCATAACGGGTTCCCGATATTTTGTCAACAGTCTAAAAGGCAGAACATGCCTTTTCACCTATACAACTACATTTATGACACTTCCGCATTTACTGCACCTATTGCCGTCAAGCCCTTTTATTTTTGCATAAAATCCATGCCTTTCAATGAGAAGATTGCCACAGTGGGGGCAATAGGTGTTGCTATCAATTCCTAAAACATTTCCTATGTATACAAAATCCAGATACTCCTTTGCAATGTCACGCGCTCTTTCAAGGGTAGAAATAGGAGTTGGAGGGTTGGCCAGTTTGTACTGAGGAAAATATCTAGAAAAATGTAGAGGGATATTCTTGTCAATTTGGGAAAGCCATTTAGACAAATTCCTTATCTCCTCTTCACTGTCATTTAAATCCGTCACAATCAAATTCGTAATTTCTACATGACTGTGTTTTGAGGCTTCCTCCACTGTTTTTAGTACAGGATCTAATCTCCCACCTACTATTTTTTTGTAAAAATCTTCTGTAAAAGCTTTTACATCTATATTCATCGCGTCGACATATGGAAGCAAATTTTTTAAAGGCTCAGGGTTTATATATCCATTTGTCACGAGAACTGTCTTCAGCCCGTTCTTTTTCGCCTCTTGCAACCCTTCATACACGTACTCATACCATATGAGAGGCTCATTATAAGTAAAAGCTATACCTATGTTGTGCGTCCGCCTCTTTGCGTGGAGTATGAGGTCTTGAGGCGAGATAAAGTCCCCCTCCCACTTTTGATGAGCAATTTCCCAATTTTGACAAAACTTGCATTTTAAATTGCAGCCGTAAGTACCTACAGAAAAAATATAACTGCCAGGATAAAAATGATAAAGGGGTTTTTTCTCTATAGGGTCCAAGGCAATAGAAGTTATCACTCCGTAATTTTCTGAAAGAAGTCTGCCACCTACGTTTTTTCTAACCCCGCATACTCCATATCGCCCTTCAGGGATATAGCAGTTGTGAGGGCATAGCCGGCACTTAACGGCATTATTTTCTAATTTTTCATAAAACATGGCTTCTTTTAGCATTTAAAACACCCTTTGTTCGTGCCTTTCAACTTCAAACTTCTCAATTGTGTAGTCTTCATCGGGCCTAATCCCAGCTTTTCTCAAAGCAATGGAAAGCTGCTCCTCCACAGTGTCCACTCCCTCTATATCAGGCAGTAAAAGTCCTGCCCTAAATCCTTTTCTCACAATAACTCCATATCTTTTGGGGTCAAGCTCATCTTTTGATTTCACAGGCTGCGTAGGCATTAATACATCGACAGAATATTCGATTTCGGGAAGCTCTTCCTCTCTAACCGGGGGAAAACGGGGGTCTTCAAAACCTGCACTTATGGCATTTCTTATTATCTCTTCAGCTACGTTTTTCTTCTGCGGAACTACTGTTCCTATACAGCCTCTAAGCTCTCCCTTTTTGTGAAGGGTCACAAAAACTCCCGCTTTTCTTCTGTACATTTCCTCAGGAAGCCCTTCGGGGACAGGCATGGGACGCCTGTATTTCACATAGTATTCAAGACTTTCTTTTGCAAGCTTTACATAAGGGTCTTCTTCTATTGTAGAAAATCTTTCAAGTAAACTTGTGCCTTTATAGCCTGTTACATCAAATTTTGCAACACCATACCCGACTCCAAAAGGACCTTCGTGGGAAAGAACTTTAGCATTGACTTCATATCCATCCAAGACTCCCAGCATTACGCAGACAGATCTAAAACCACATTCGGCAGCTTCTTCTATCAAATCCTTATCCATTCTTATTACTTCTTCTACTTTCATCTCTGAAAGCAATTGTAAAAGGGTCTTGTCAAAAATTTCTCCTTTTGGGGTGTAACCATTTGGGCTGTTTGGCGTCAGTTTATGGGATAAGTCACCACTTGCTATGAAGACTACCCTTCTATCCGATTTATTTATTGCTTCTTTTATTGCAACGCCAAACTCATAAAGCTTTTCAAAAGGCAAAAAGCCATAAGACATGTGGATTAATTTGAAATCAAGGTAATGTTTGGTAACAAAGTATAAAGGTACAATTGTCCCGTGGTCAAGTTTTTTGGGAAGTACGTATTTCTTTATCAGTTCCTCACTTACTTCTGCTATTGGTATGTTCCTTTTCTTCGTCTCTTCCACTATTTCTCTTGCCAGGTCTAAATCATTTTCAAATTTAAATTTTACTTCTCTTGCGCCAAATTGAGATAAATCTCCTTCTAGAGAAGGTAATATAGTTATTGAAACAGCATCTTTAAATACATAGCCATGGGGTGTTATCACTATCACCGTGTCCGGCCGCTTTTGTTTTATTTCTTGGGAAATATTTTCAAGAGAGTCAATTGTCTTTTGTATTTTTCTTTCTTCTCCGCGCCCTACCTCGTGCACAATTATAGGAGGATGAGGCATAAGGTAACAACCCACCAGTTCTCCCATATTTAACACCTCTCGTATAATATGATTGTAATCCACATTAAAAATTTAATAATAAACACACAAATTAAATCCTTAAAAACCATTTTCACCCTGGTAAAACAATCTCATAATTAAATTTCTCATTTTTATTTAAATGGTCCTTTGTCTCTGATAAACTTAAAAGTGGAAGGTCCTTTTTAAGTTTACTGAGGTAATTTTGAACTCACCTCTGTGGCATGCTGGTAAAGCAGCATTACCACTCGGCAAAGACTGAACCTCTGGAGTTATTTGAGTAATACATACTCGTTTGTTGTGCCTCTTTAGCTTATCTGACCATCGCTTGAGCATCGATGGTCAGGCACCCTATAAGCTAAATCTGAGCACTAATCACGGCGAGGGTGTATTACAAATAACTCTCAGAGACAAAGGACCTTCAAAAAACTTTTTACAAAAAGGAGCGTGAATTTATCCATGAGCTCTACACTTATCGTGGGCATTGATATCTCTAGCGAATTAAATGCTGCTTCCTTTATTGATGAGGCCGGTAACCGCTTAGTTAAAAAAGCTTTATTCTTCCCCAATGATTTAGATGGCGCTCAACAGCTTATAGATTTTACTATCTCTCTTGCTCAACAGTTCAATATTTCATCCATTAAATTTGGCATGGAAGCTACTTCACACTATGCCTGGCATTTGCATACTTTCCTGGCTTCTTCTCCTGAACTTGCTCCCTTTAATCCTCTATTCTACGTCATCAATCCTTCTATCATTAAATCTTTCAAGGGTGCTTATATCCATCTCCCTAAAACAGATTCTGTTGACGCAACTGTTATCGCTGAATGTGTTAGATTTGGTCAAGTCAAACCAACTCCGCTGCCAGATTTAAGATACGCCGCACTGCAAAGACTCACTCGCATGCGTTATCATATTGTCCGCAGCTTGGTCCGTGAAAAAAATCGAGCCCTAAGCCTTATTTCTTTCAAGTTCTCAACCTATCCTTCAGAGTGCCCTTTTAGCAATATATTTGGTAAGGCTTCCTTAGCTATCATTGAAAATTTTACTCCTGATGATATTGCTTCCATGCCTCTTGATGACCTGATCGACTTTATTGTGAAAAACGGCAATAACAGACTCTCAGATCCTACTCAAATCGCCAAAACTTTAAAAGCTGCTGCTAACAGAGCTTACAGGCTTCACCCTGATCTTGCTGAAGCAAACGACTTAGCTCTTTCTATGACACTCGAAAATATTCGATTCCTTGAATCCCAACTTAAAAAGCTTGACGGCGAGATATCAAGACAGCTTAAAGCTTTTAATCAAACTCTAACTACTATCCCCGGCATTGGGGACGTCCTTGCTGCTGGTATCATCGCCGAAATTGGAGATATCAAAAGGTTTAATAATGAAGCTGCTCTTGCCAAGTATGCCGGCCTCATCTGGAATAAATATCAGTCAGGTAATTTTAATGCCCAGGATACTTCTTTGGTTAAGTGTGGTGATCAGTACCTGCGATACTATCTTGTTGAAGCCGCTAACTGTGTTAGGGTGCACACAGTGAGGTTTAAAGAGTACTACAACAAGAAATATCGCGAGGTACCTAAACACCAACATAAACGTGCCCTCGTCTTAACTGCTAGAAGATTAATCCCTCTGATCTTTGCAATGCTCAGCAAAGGTCAAATATATCAAGAAAGAGGTGTTGTTAGTATTTAAATACTCTTTTGTTAAAAATTAATAAAGAACTCTATTTTGGAACTTCCAATTCCATTTATTGGTATATTGGAAGAAGGGTATTTTTTTGTCTTTTTGCCCTTTAAATGTCTCAAAAAATTTTTAATTACCCCCTTGACATTTTACCGTTTGTCTTTGATATTCTCTATAATTGATTATACCACAACAACAAAAGCTTCATCCCATTTATTTGAGATGAAGCTTTCAGTTTGTTGACAAAGTCCTTCCTATTTAAGTGGCATTTTGTGTTAATGCTCCAGAGTTGCAAAGCGACTAAACTAAGGCTCACTTTTCGGGCTCAGGCGGGGTACCGGCCAATTCGCCTTTCAGGCTCAGATGGCCGCTCGCTTCGCTCGCCCCGCCTTCGCTCCTCAAGTTCGCCAAGTTTAGTTACCGCTTTGTCAACAAGTCGCATTTACACACAAAATGCCACTTCTCTATTTTGTAAACAGTCTGAAAGTTTCATCCCATTTATTTGAGATGAAGCTTTATAGCTAATCTTTCTTTATGTACTTTTTTACAATCCCCTCAAAAACAATGTCTATAAAATATGCCGTTCCACTTATTAAAATGAGGAAAAACGTTATTGGGACAGCCTGAAGCACAAAGAAAGCAAGTGCTATTATGCCTATTATAAGAATTGTCTGGGGCAAATGTCCTAACCCCAGCACAAAAGATGTCTTCCAAAGCCCTAAAAGGTTGCCTTCGTAATACTGCACTGTTAAGAAAGTGTAGATTAAAGTTATTAAAAACATAAATCCCATTGAGAGAAGAAGGCCGCTTAAAATATAGGCAAAGGAGGAGCGCTGGTGAGTAAAAAACTGTATATCCACATAGAGTATAAAAAGAGCCAAAGCCGTGATAAAGAAATTTGCTGTCATCCACCAGAAGTGCTTTACAAATCCTTTCCAAAACTCCCTAAAGACGCTTCCTCCCTCATCCTTTCTCAAAAGGCGTATAGAATAAAATAGGGCATCTGTAGAGTGAAAAACAGTGATAACAGGCAGTGAAGCTAAAAGCCACAGAACATTGAGTATCATCAGGTCTGTTACAAAATATGCAAAATCCCAGAATTTAGAATCTCTCATCTGACTTCACCTTACATCTGTTTTAAAAGCTTTTTATTCACCTTCCCTGTAGGAGTTTTAGGAAGTTCTTTCACAAATTCAAAATATTTCGGGATTTTATAGGAGGCAATTTTGTCCTTTAAGAAAGATTGAAGTTCTCTTCTGTCTGCCTCCGCACCTTCTTTTAATACTATAAAAGCCTTTATTTCTTCACCCTTCAGAGGGTCCCCAACTCCTACTACAGCTGCTTCAAGCACAGCAGGGTGAGTTAAAAGCACTTCCTCAATCTCTCTTGGATATACGTTGAAACCCCCTGTTATTATCATGTCCTTCAGTCTATCTACAATGTAGAAATACCCATCTTCATCTTTTTTAGCAAGGTCTCCTGTGTGTAGCCACCCATTTCTTAAAGTCTTAGCCGTCTCTTCTGGCATATTGTAATAACCCACCATTACATTAGGCCCCTTAAGGACAAGCTCCCCCACTTCTCCTACTGGAAGCTCATTGTCATTTTCATCAACTATTTTTGCTTCAACTCCTGGCAGTGGAAAACCTATGGAACCCGGCTTTCTTAAGGCTTTTGGATCAAGAGGATTTAAAAGGGCAACAGGGGCTGCTTCACTTAATCCATAGCCTTCTACAAGCGGAAAGTTGAATTTTTCTTCAAAACCCCTCTGTACTTCTGCTGCCAGCGGCGCTCCTCCAGATATTGCAAGCCTTAATGCTTTAAATTGTCCTTTTTCTGCCATTCTCATCAATACTGCAAACATAGAGGGAACACCGCAAAAAACAGTTATGTCTTCCTGTATGAGGGTCTCCAGCGTATCTTTCGGCATAAAAGTTTCTTTAAGAGTTATGGTAGAACCCAGGTAAAGCCCTAAAAGCACATTGACTGTCCAGGAAAAACTGTGGAAAAGAGGAAGCACTGTAAGGAAATTATCATTGGGTCCTAAGTCAATCACTCTCGACACATCATATAGCATTTTTACATCAGAGACAAAATTGTCGTGTGTAAGCATAGCACCTTTTGGCTTGCCTGTAGTTCCAGAAGTGTACAAAAAGGCGCACACTTCACCTGATTCTATATCCACTGGCGCAGGAGACTTCATTTTTAAAATTTCATTAACAGTGTTCTCATCCATAATCACCACATTTTTTAAATTAAGCCTTGCAAGCTGCGACTTATCCACTTTTTGAGCAATAGCAGGGTGAACAACAAGGACGCTAGTCCCTGACTCCATTATGATGTACCCTATTTCTTCTAAAGTAAGCATCATGTTAAGAGGCACAACAATCGCTCCTGCCTTTGAAGCTCCCATAAATGAAAATATGTATTCGGGACAATTTGGGAAGCTCAAGGCAACTCTATCTCCTTTTTTAACCCCTATTGATTGAAAGTAAGAGGCATATTTGTCAATTAAGGCATCTACTTCTCCATAGGTATAAACTCTGTCTTTAAATTTTATGGCTATGTGACTGTCCGAAACGCCTGACTTTTTATGCACTTCAAAAATTCTCATGATAATCCTCCTTTAACTTAATATAGCGGCACCAATTATGCCAGCATCATTTCCAAGCTCAGCCTTCCTTATGTCAGCATAGGGAAGCTCTTTAAAGAGTATATTTTCTGCCACTTCTTTTTTGAGAGGCTTTAGAAGAAAATCTCCCGCATTTGCTACTCCGCCGCCTAATATTATGACTTCCGGGTCAAACAAGTTTATTATGTTTACAATCCCAATTGCCAAATATTTTACATATTCCTCAAAAATCTTTAGAGCCTCCTCATCATATTGTTTTGCAGCGTCTATCACATTTTTAGCAGTAATGCCCTCAATATCGCCATTTGCAAATTTTAAAATCAGAGTATTGGGATTTCTCTTAGCAGCTTTTTTCCCTTCCCTTATCAATGCAGTAGCAGAGGCATAGGTTTCAAAGCAGCCAATTTTGCCGCAGTTACACCTTATGCCATTATCCCCTATGACCATGTGACCTATCTCCGGAGCAAAGTGATGAGCGCCGCTGTAAATCTTCCCATCCAGTATAAATCCAGAGCCAACTCCTGTCCCTAAAGTGATTGTCACAGAAGACTTCGAACCTCTGCCAGCACCAAAAGTAGCCTCTGCCAGTGCAGCCACATTTGCATCATTTTCCATGTATATCGGCAAATCAATGTATTTTCTTATCTCCTTCGCCAGAGGCACTTTTGTCCAGAACAAATTCACTGCCCTTATCACTATTCCCTTTTCATTGTCCGCAACTCCTGGAACACCAATTCCCATGGATTTTACGTCTTTTACGCTTATTCCCATCCTATCCAAAAGCTCAAAACTCAGTTCTGCTATGTCTCTTGCAATTGCCTCATATCCTCTCTCAGGCTTGGTAGGCCTGCTACCTGTAGCAATTATCTTGCCATCCTCTTCTACCAAGCCAACTGCTATGTTTGTTCCTCCAAGGTCAACACCTATCCTCATACATCTCCTCCCCCAATTCTTTTCCTCTTTTCTTGTAAGTATTGCTTTACTTTATCTACAGAAGTATTTAATACGAGCTCTTCCGGCATATTGATGTCTTCTAAAAGCCTTATCGCCTCGTCAAACCGTCCTACATCGAAGCATATGTGGGCATCACTTCCTACAGCCACTCTAACACCTATTTCCTTAGCTTTTCCGGCTATTATAGGGCATATTTTTTCACTGCCTCTTCTAGAGGTTACAAAAGAGCTGTTGTTTATTTCTATAAACTTGCCGTATTCTTTAGCAGCTTCAAGCACTCTCTCAATATCAATGGGATATATGGGATTGCCCGGATGTCCTATTATGTCCACATAGGGATTTTTTATGGCATTTATTAAAGCTTTAGTATTTCTCTCTACATCCTCACTTGGCTCAAAGCACTCATCGTGAAGGCTTGCAATGACAATATCCAGCTTTCTTAAAATCCTCTCAGGAAGGTCTATCCTCCCTTCCTCGTCCATTATATTGGCTTCCACTCCTTTTAGTATCTCCACCCCCTCTATTTTCTCAGGTATCACCTTTAAGTTCCCAAAGTAGTATATATGCGGACCTCCTGGCATTTCCGGTCCGTGGTCAGTAATGCATATAAGCTGAAGCCCCTTTTTAGAGGCTTCCCTGGCATTTTCTATAATTGTGCTAAATGCGTGCCCACTGGCAATGGTGTGGGTGTGAGTATCTAGCACAAGCTTCAATTTCATCCTCCCCTTCAATTTCCTATTTGCTTTAGAAGTTTTTTATTGAGCTCATGGGCTGCGTTGTAGCCCATCTGTTTCTGCCTATGGTTCATTGCAGCAACCTCTACAATAATTGCCAGGTTTCTTCCAGGTCGAACAGGGATGGTGAGCTTGGGAACTTCCACGTCAAGGAATTTTATATACTCGTCCTCAAGCCCCAACCTGTCATAGTACTTGTCCTCATCCCACTCCTCCAGCTGAATTACCAAGTCTATGCTCATGCTGTTTCTCACAGAACCTACGCCGTATAAAGTTTTAACGTCCAAAATTCCTATCCCTCTTATTTCAATAAAATGCCTTATTATCTCAGGAGCACTGCCCTGAAGCTTGTCTTCACCTATTTTACGTATCTCCACGGCATCATCTGCCACCAGCCTGTGCCCTCTTTTCACAAGCTCCAGAGCTGTCTCGCTCTTACCTATGCCACTTTCCCCTAAAAGCAGTACTCCTATCCCGTAGACATCCACCAGGTTTCCGTGAATGGTGATTTGAGGTGCTAGCTTCTCATCAAGATAGTTTATAAGCCTGTTTATAAACTTGGTGGAAGCCTCCTTTGTCCTTAGAAGGTATCTGTCGTGCTTTTTTGCAGCTTCTATTATCTCCTGCCTTATATTTAAATCCCTCGTCACAATAAGACAAGGAATGGGATATGCGAAAAATTTATCTGCCCTTTCTGCTAAAACCTCATCTGGAAGCTGCTCTACAAAAGTAGTTTCCACTTTTCCCATTATCTGCACTCTCTCGTAGGCAAAGTGCTCGTAAAAGCCAGCAAACTGAAGTCCTGGCCTGTTGACATCGCTTGTAGTTATGTCTATCTTGTTATTTTCTGCTTCTACAATCACTTCCAAGTTCAAATCCTTTATCAAAGTTTCTACAGAGACCTTTTCCACATTTTCACCTCCGCCCCAAAAGCCCCGCATTTAATTCAATTATATTATTTATTGGAAAGTAAGTAAACCTGGTTTATAATATTTTCTAGAGGAAAAAATGGGGTGAAAAAATGCTCAGACAAAAACTTGTAGAAATTCTAAAGCAAAACAGAGAAGACTTCATCTCAGGTCAAAAGCTTTCTGAGATTGTGAAAGTCTCAAGGACGGCTATCTGGAAGCAAATAAAAGAGCTTGAAAAGCTGGGATACAAAATACAGGCTCATCGCAAACTGGGCTATCGCTTGATTTCAGAGCCTGACCTTTTAATTTACGAGGAAATCGCACCATATCTCAATACCAAATTCATAGGAAGAAATTACATACATAAAGAAAGCTTAAGCTCTACAAATGACATGGCAAAAGAGCTCGCTTACAAAGTGCCAGATGGAACAGTAATTGTAGCAGAAGAACAGACAAAAGGCAGGGGAAGAATGGGCAGAAGTTGGTTCTCTGAAAAAAGCTCCTGTATCCTTACATCCGTAATATTAAAGCCTCAAATAAGACCTGAAAAGACTGTAGCTTTGACTCAAGTAGCAGCTTTAGCAGTGGTAAAGGCAATAGAAGAGGTTTGCAGTATAAAAACAAAAATCAAATGGCCAAACGATATAATTTTAAACAACAAGAAAGTTTGCGGCATTCTGACAGAGATGTCATCGGAAATAGATGTTGTAAACTACATTGTGATAGGCATAGGAATAAATGTAAACTGTACAGAATTCCCAGATGACTTAAAAGAAAAAGCCACCTCTTTGCAGTTGGAATTAGAAAAGCCTGTGGACAGAAAAAAGCTTTTGGCTTCTCTCTTAAACAATTTGGAAATTTATTACAAAAAATATGAAGAAAAGGGGTTTGAATCATTAAGGCCTCTAATACTTGAAAATTCTATAACAATAGGGAAAGAAGTGAGAGTAATTTACACTGACAGAGAAATAAGAGGGCAGGCCATCGCAATAGATAAAGAGGGAAAACTAGTAATAAAGACAGAAAAAGGTGAAGAAATAGCCCTCCTATCAGGGGAGGTCTCTGTAAGAGGACTTTTGGACTACATTTAAACTTCGCCGTGAAAATATTCATAAACTGCTTTTGCTGACCTCTCATCCATTCCCTTAACTTTTTTAAGTTCCTCTAAAGAGGCCTTTTTTATTTCCTCAATTGATCCAAAAGCCTCATAGAGGGCTTTTGCCCTCTTTTCTCCAATTCCTTTGATGTTTAAAAGATCTGTCTTAAATCTTTTGCTCTGCCTTTCTCTGTGAAAAGTTATAGCAAACCGGTGTGCTTCTTCCTGTATCTGCGCCACAAGTCTAAAGGCCCTTCCAGTCACAGGCATCTGGACTTCCCCAGAAACGCCCACAAGCCCTCTCGTCCTGTGCCTTGAATCCTTTACCATTCCATACACGGGTACCGAAATTCCCAGCTTTTCTATTACCTCCAAAGCCGCATTTACATGGCCAATTCCTCCATCTACCAGTATGAGGTCTGGCATTTCTATAAACTTGGCTTTTTCTTCAGAGAGTGTACCCTCTTCTATCTGTTTTTTCTCTTTTAATGCGTGAAGGAACCTTCTTTCAATCATCTCCCTCATGCTCTGATAGTCATCCTGCCCTTCCACGTACTTGATAGCAAACTTCCTGTACTCGCTCTTTTTAGGCTTTCCATCAACAAAAACCACCATAGAGCCTACGTTGTCCTCTCCTCTCACATTGGAAATATCATAGGCTTCTATTCTTTTAGGGTATTCAATCCCCAAAAGGTTTGAAAGCTCTAATACAGCCGGGTCTTTTAATATCTTCTCTCTCGCCAGGATCTCGTTTTTTAGAGCTTCTACTGCGTTTTGATACACCATGTCCACAAGCTCTTTTTTCTTTCCTCTTAAAGGTACTGTAATGCTCACTCTGTTTCCCCTCTTCTGTGAAAGCCAGTCCTCTAGAAGGTCCTTTTCCTCTAACTCCACATCGATTATTATTTCTTTTGGCACAGAAGGAGAACTTTCGTAAAACTGCTTTATAAAAGAAGAAATTATCTCTTCTCTTCCCATCCCCTCTGTATTTTTCATGTAGTAATATTCTCTTCCGCTCAATTTGCCTTCCCTTACAAAAAACACCTCTATGTGCGCAATGTCATCACTTCTCGCCATTGAAATTACATCCTGTTCATCTTCATTGATAGAGGTTACCTTTTGCTTCTCTGAAATCTTTTCTATGGCAAAAATCTGGTCTCTCAATCTCGCCGCTTCTTCAAACCTGAGCTCATCGGCAGCCTTCTGCATTTCTTCCTTTAATTTCTCAACAAGCCATTCTCTTTTCCCTTCTAAAAACATGACTGCCTGGTCTACTAATTTTCTATACTCTTCCCTTTTTATTTTTCCTGTACAGGGTGCAGAACAAAGCCCTATGTGGTAATAAAGGCATTCTCTCACTTTTCCCCGGCTTTTTTCTATGTTTACGCTACAGGTTCTTATAGGAAACATCTTTCTGACAAGTTTTATGGTCTCTCTGACAGCAAAAGCGCTGCTATATGGTCCAAAATATTTAGCTCCGTCCATGTCTATTTTTCTTGTGAACATTATTCTGGGATAATCTTCTGCCACAGTGATTTTTATATAAGGATAATTTTTGTCGTCTTTTAAAAGCACGTTGTACTTTGGCTTGTATTTTTTAATGAGGTTGCACTCTAGCATCAAAGCCTCAAGCTCTGTATCTGTTACAATGTATTCAAAGTCTGCCACGTGAGAAAGCATTACCTTCACTTTTGGAGGCTGATTGTCAGTGTTTTGAAAGTACTGCCTAACCCTGTTTTTCAAAACAGAGGCTTTGCCCACATAGATTATATTCCCTTCCTCATCCTTCATCAGGTATACCCCAGGCTTTTCAGGCAAAAGCTTTAACTTTTCCTGCAAATCCACCTCTCTCACCTCGAAAGATAAGCCTTTATTATGTCTCTTGCAATAGGTGCTGCTACTTTTCCGCCTTCCCCGCCATTTTCAACAATCACAGCTACAGCTATCTCTGGATTTTCCGCAGGTGCAAAGGCCACAAACCAGGCATGAGGAGCTCCGTGGGGATTTTCAGCAGTGCCGGTTTTCCCCGCCACTGTAATGCCCGGTATCTGAGCCGCTCTTCCAGTCCCTTCAGGATTGTTGACAACTCCTATCATGAGACTTTTTATAGCATCAGCTACTTCCTTTGTTATGGGGGTCAAATACTTACTGGGAATATTTCTCTCTATGACAGCACCTGAAAGAGGATCCACCACATATTTCATGAGATAGGGCTTCATTATAACTCCATCATTGGCAACAGCAGAAGCAGCTAAAGCCATTGTCAGAGGAGTTACGAGAATCTTCCCCTGCCCTATTGAAGTTTCTGCCAGAGCAACTTTCCCATCAATTGAGGGAAAGTAATTTTTCGCTGTGTCAATTTCTAAAGGAACTCTCTGATTCAAGCCAAAAGCATAAGCCATCTTCTCCAAATTGTCAATACCGAGTTTGAGCCCTGTCTCTATGAAAAAAGAGTTACAAGACACATAAAAAGCTCTCTCAAAATTTTCTTTACCGTGAGCAATACCTCCAAAATCGCTTATCTTGTTGCCATCCACTACCACGTAACCTTTACAGTCGTACACTTCTTTAAAGAGCTCTGGCATATAGGTTAAAACTGCAGCAGTTGTTATTATTTTAAAAGTAGACCCCGGAGGATAGAGGCCTTGAGTGGCTCTATTTAAAACTACATGTTCAGGGCTTGTCATTATTTTTTCCCAATCCCTATCGAGAAGGTTAGGGTCATAAGAAGGAGTGGATACCATAGCAAGTATTTCCCCAGTTTTAGGGTTTAATGCGACTACAGCACCCTTTTTCCCCTCCATTTCCCTGTAAGCCAAGTCCTGAAGAGCCTTGTCTATAGTAAGGTAGACATTATCCCCTATCTGTCCTTTCCCCAAAATAAGTTTTCTCAAAAGCACCATTGGGTCAGAACCTACCATGCCAAGCAGTTCCCTGTCATAAGCCCTTTCAATACCAGTGCTTCCCTGCTGGTATATCCTGCGGCTATATCCTATCACCTGCGCAAAGGCAGGTCCATCCAGGTAAATTCTCTTTTGCGTCCCATCAGCCTCTATCACGCTTTTTGCAAGCACAATGCCATTTCTATCAAGAATGCTACCTCTTAAAATTTTCTTTTCCTGTTCTATAAGCCTTCTATTGTACACGCTGTAAGAGCTGGTAATCAATTTATCCCTTTCATACAGTTGAAAATATGTCAAATACGCAATCAAACTAAAAAAGAGGAGGGCAAAAACGCCAAAGAGTATTTTAATATTGCGCTTCAAACTGGACATCCTCTTCCTCCTCCGTAACGGAAATGCCGTTTAGCATTCCCAGTGTAAAAAAGCTCATCACCATTGAACTTCCCCCGTAGCTCACAAAAGGTAGAGTAACTCCTGTAAGAGGTATGAACTTTATAACCCCTCCTATGATAGTAAAAACTTGAAGGCTAAACATGGAAATAAGACCTGCCGCCAGCAAAGCGCCAAACTCATCTCTTGCCTCCAAAGCCACCTTAATTCCTCTGTACATTATAACAAAATACACCAGTATTATGGCAATTCCTCCTAAAATACCAAATTCCTCACAGATAGCAGAGAATATGAAGTCACTGGCAACAACGGGTATATATTCAGGATGCCCCATAAAAAGCCCCGTTCCAAAAAAGCCTCCCGCAGCAATTGCGAAAAGGGACTGCACGATTTGATACGTCTTCCCCGGAACGTCCATCCAGGGATTTAGCCAGGCTTCAATCCTCACTCTTACGTGCCAGAAGAGGAAATAAGCCAAAATGCCGCCAATTGCCATAAGTCCAAATCCTGAGGCTACATAAAAAAGGTTAGAAGTCACTAAAAAAACCATGAGAACTGTGGTAGTGTAAAACAAAAAAGCCATTCCAAGGTCTTTTTCCAAAGCGAAAATTCCAGCAATTCCTATCGTTATAGCTCCCAGTATAAGGATATTTTTCAAATCTCTTTTGTCTTTCAAATACCTGGCAAGGAAAATTATATATATGACTTTTGCAGCTTCTGCAGGCTGCACGTATATCCCGTCAAAAGTAAGCCAGTTCTTCGCTCCTCCTATTTCTTTTCCAAAAAAAAGAGTAGAAATTATAAGCCCTACTGCCAAAAAAATATAGATGTACTCTCCGTACTTTAAATTGTAAAGCCATCCGTAATGTTTAAAAAGATATGAAGCTATGAAATAAAGGCCAAAACCTATAGCGATCCAGATTATCTGCTTTACAAGAAGTTCTGGAGCAACTCTATATATCATTATAAGCCCCATTTCAGTTAAAAAGGCTGTGAGGATTACAAATTGTATTTCTCCCAATGGGAAAAGCCTCACATGCAAGTAATAGACAATAAAAATTAAGACAGGAAAAGCAAGTGTATAGTATATTGTGTTAGCCTCCTCCGGTCTTCTGTGCATAAATAAAAGTGCAAAGGCTATTACAAATATCCAGAAAACGTCCTTTAAAGCCTTAGAACCCGTTTTTACATATTCATCCATATCATTTCACCCTAAGCTATAAACTTTAAATCAACATCCCCAAGGGTGATTACGTCGCCATTTTTAATCCTGGCAATCCTCACCCTTTTACCATTCACAAAGGTGCCATTTGTGCTATTTAAATCCTCTATATAAAACCTCTTTCCCCTTTTTTTGATCAAGGCATGTCTGGCAGAAACATAAGGACTTTCTATGACTATGTCGCACTCGTCAGACCTTCCAATAGAGGTAATCTCAAAAAGAGAAAAAGTCCTTTCTCCGGTCAAAAAGGAAAGCTTGGCAGAAGTCAGCTGCCTTTCCCTTCTGACCCCCTTTATGTCCATGTATATTATCTTAAATACTCTGTACAAAAAAAGGTAAATCAAAAAAATGAGCACATACTTCAAAATTTGAGATAGAATATAAAACATAAATTCACCTCAATTTCGAGAAAGGACTTTTCTTAAAAACCACCCTGTATATGAATTTTCATTGGCTGCAACCTCTTCAGGAGTCCCTGTAGCTATGACCATTCCTCCTCTGTCTCCACCTTCTGGCCCTAAGTCTATGATGTAATCTGCACTTTTTATAACGTCCAGATTGTGTTCTATAACTATTACAGTATTCCCTGCATCTGTCAATTTGTTTAAGACATTGAGCAGTCTGTGTATATCAGCGAAGTGAAGCCCTGTCGTAGGCTCATCTAAAATATACAAAGTCCTTCCTGTAGGCCTCTTTGAAAGTTCTGTAGCGAGTTTTACTCTCTGAGCCTCTCCGCCAGATAGCTGAGTAGAGGGTTGCCCGAGCCTTATATACCCCAGTCCTACCTCGTAGAGCGTCATAAGTTTATTCTTTATTCGAGGGATATTTTCAAAGAACTCCAAAGCCTCCTCAACAGTCATGTCTAAGACGTCAGCTATGCTCTTTCCTTTGTATTTTACTTCTAAAGTTTCCCTGTTATACCTTTTGCCCTTGCACACCTCACAAGGTACATAGACGTCTGGCAGAAAATTCATCTCAATTTTTATTATGCCGTCTCCGCCACAGGCTTCACATCTCCCACCTTTTACGTTAAAGCTAAATCTTCCCGGCTTGTAGCCTCTCATCCTAGCTTCGGGAGTATTGGCAAATACTTCCCTTATATAGTCAAACACTCCAGTGTAAGTCGCCGGGTTTGAGCGAGGTGTCCTTCCTATAGGAGACTGGTCAATATTTATCACTTTGTCTATGTGCTCTATGCCTTCTATTCTGTCGTGCTTTCCGGGTTTGTCCTTTGATTTGTAAATTTTCTGTGCCAAGGCTTTATAAAGTATTTCGTTGACAAGAGTGCTCTTACCTGAGCCTGATACCCCTGTCACACATATAAAAACTCCCAAAGGAAATTCCACATCTATGTTTTTCAAATTGTTTTCCTTAGCTCCTCTCACTATAATAGCCTTTCCATTGGGCTTTCTCCTCTTCTCAGGCACTTCTATCTTTATTTTACCACTCAAATACTGGCCGGTAAGAGACCTCTCGCACTTTAGTACATCTTCTATAGTTCCCGCCACCACCACTTCTCCGCCGTGCTCTCCAGCTCCTGGACCTATGTCTATTATATAGTCTGCAGCGTATATGGTCTCCTCGTCGTGCTCCACCACTATAACCGTATTGCCCTGGTCCCTTAACCTTTTGAGAGAATTTATAAGCCTTTGATTGTCTCTCTGGTGAAGTCCAATGCTGGGTTCATCCAGTATATAGGTAACCCCCACAAGCCCTGAACCTATCTGGCTTGCAAGCCTTATCCTCTGGGCTTCGCCACCAGAAAGTGTAGATGCCGGCCTTGAAAGTGTGAGGTAGTCAAGCCCTACGTCCACAAGAAAGTTTAGCCTTGCCTTTATTTCCTTCAAAATAGGGCGAGCTATTATCTCCTGCTTTTCTGAAAATTTAAGGCTGTCTATGAATTTCAAGAGTTCCCCTATAGTGAGGTCTGTCATCTCTTTTATAGAAAGGCCTCCAACTGTGACAGCGAGAGCCTCCGGTTTCAACCTGGCACCATTGCAAGCAGGACACGTGACAGGCCTCATGTATTTTTCTATTTCTTCCTTTATGAAATCAGATGTGCTGCTTTCATACCTTCTCTCTAAATTGTTAATTATCCCTTCAAAGCCGTAAGATTTTCCTTTCGTATCTTTTCCGTACAGGAGTACGCTCTTTAAATCTTCACTGAACTCCTCATAGGGAGTGTACTCGGTATATCCAAAGTACTCTATCACTCTCAATATATTATAATAGGCGTAACTTCCCTGTGAAGCTACAATTCCCGGAAAAACTCCTGTCGCAAGAGATTTCTTCGGGTCCTGTATTAAAAGCTCTGGGTCCACCTTCATGAACTCTCCCAATCCCATGCAAACAGGGCAAGCTCCATAAGGGCTGTTAAATGAAAACATCCTGGGAGACAGCTCTTCAATGCTGACATTGCACACGGGACAAGCGTATTTTTCAGACAGAGTAAAGCTCTCTCCGTCTATGACATCAATTGTCACAAGGCCATCTGCCAGTTTCAAAGCAGTCTCTATTGAATCTGTAAGCCTCATGTCAATTCCAGGCTTCATTATTATCCTGTCTACCACGACTTCTATTGTATGCTTTTTGTTTTTGTCAAGTTTTATCTCCTCATTTACATCGTACATTATGCCGTCAATCTTCACTCTCACATAACCGCTCTTTTTTATGTCTGCCAAAAGCTTTGAATACTCCCCTTTTCTCCCTCTCACCACGGGAGCTAGGATTTGAATCCTCGTTCCCTCCGGCAGCTCTTTTACTTTGTCTACCATCTGGTCAATTGTCTGCATTGTTATCTCGCGGCCGCATATAGGGCAGTGGGGAGTTCCAACTCTGGCATATAAAAGGCGGAGATAATCGTAAATTTCTGTTATGGTGCCCACTGTAGATCGAGGATTTTTAGTAGTAGTTTTTTGGTCTATAGAAATCGCAGGAGACAACCCTTCTATATAATCCACATCAGGCTTATCCATTTGCCCCAGAAATTGCCTTGCATAGGCAGAAAGGGACTCCACATATCTCCTCTGTCCCTCTGCGTAAATCGTGTCAAAAGCCAAAGAAGATTTGCCAGACCCTGATAATCCAGTTATAACTGTGAGTTTGTCCCTTGGAATTTCTACATCTATGTTTTTCAAATTGTGGACCCTTGCTCCTTTTATCACGATCTTATCTTTTGCCATATATTTTTCACCTCAAGCTGACTTCCTCCAGTTGTTTCCTAAGTTCAAATATCATGTCTCTCAATTTTGCGGCTTTTTCAAACTGAAGCTCTATTGCCGCCTGCCTCATCTCTTTTTCAAGCTGTTCTATGGTAGACTTTATCACATCGGGATCGTAAGAATAAGCTGTCTTTTCGTACTTTTCCTCCTCTTCAGCAACTTCTGTTGCCTGTATGACATCCCTTACTCCTTTGACCACTGTCTTTGGCACTATGCCGTGCTTCTCATTGTACTCCATTTGAATTTTTCTTCTCCTATTTGTTTCATCTATAGCTCTTCTCATAGAATTTGTTATTGTATCAGCGTACATTATAACTCTTCCTTCAGCGTTTCTCGCTGCACGGCCTATCGTCTGTATCAGAGAAGTCTCTGACCTCAAGAATCCTTCTTTATCCGCATCCAAAATAGCCACCAGTGCAACCTCCGGAATATCAAGCCCTTCTCTCAAGAGATTTATGCCTATTAAAACGTCAAATTTGCCCAGCCTCAAATCCCTTATAATTTCTACCCTCTCAATTGTCTCTATATCTGAATGCAAGTACCTCACTCTTATTCCCATTTCTTTTAAGTAGTCTGTCAAATCCTCCGCCATCTTTTTAGTCAAAGTTGTAACCAAAACCCTGTACCCTTTTGCAACAGTCTTCCTTATCTCCGCTATTAAATCGTCCACCTGCCCTTTCACAGGCCTCACAATCACTTCTGGGTCTACAAGCCCTGTGGGCCTTATGAGCTGTTCCACCACCTGTTCAGAATGTTCCATCTCATAAGGTCCAGGGGTTGCTGATACAAAGATGACCTGATTTACCCTTTGTTCAAACTCTTCAAATGTAAGGGGCCTGTTGTCATAAGCAGAAGGAAGCCTAAAGCCGTATTCCACCAATGCCTCTTTTCTGGACCTGTCTCCGTTGTACATTCCCCGCAGCTGAGGAATAGTAACATGAGACTCATCTATGAATATGAGGAAATCCTCAGGAAAGTAATCAAGCAGTGTATAAGGAGGACTTCCTGGAGGCCTCCCAGATATGTGCCGCGAATAATTTTCTATTCCCTTACAGTAGCCCATCTCTTGTAACATCTCAAGGTCGTAATTAGTCCTCTGCCATAGCCTCTCCGCTTCTACAATTTTCCCCATTTCTTTTAACTCTTTATACCTCTCTTCAAGCTCTTCCCTTATGCTTTTTATAGCCCTTTCTAGCTTGTCCCTTGATGTGGCATAGTGGGAAGCAGGAAAAATAGCCACATGCTTTCTGTACCCTAAAACTTCTCCTGTTAGGACGTCTATTTCTGCTATCCTGTCTATTTCATCCCCAAAAAGCTCTATCCTTATAGCTTTATTTGAGAAGGAAGCAGGAAATACCTCTATCACATCGCCTCTTACTCTGAACTTCCCTCTTGTAAAGTTTATATCATTCCTTTCGTACTGAATTTCCACCAGTTTTCTTATTATCTCATCTCTGTCTTTTACCATTCCAGGCCTTAGTGAAAGCATCAAATTCTCATAATCTATAGGATCACCTAAGCCGTATATACAAGAGACACTGGCAACAATTATCACATCTCTTCTTTCAAAGAGCGCAGCTGTCGCCGAGTGCCTCAATTTATCAATTTCTTCATTTATAGAGGCATCTTTTTCAATATAAGTGTCGGTTTCGGGCACATAAGCCTCTGGCTGGTAATAGTCGTAATAGCTCACAAAATACTCTACAGCATTTTCTGGAAAGAATTCCTTAAACTCGCTGTAAAGCTGTGCAGCAAGAGTTTTGTTGTGAGCGATCACCAGGGTAGGCCTATTCAAGCGGGCTATGATGTTGGCCATAGTAAAAGTTTTGCCTGAGCCTGTAACTCCTAACAACGTCTGGTACCTATATCCCCGCCTTACTCCTTCCACCAGTTTTTCAATCGCCTGAGGCTGGTCTCCTGTAGGCTTGAAATTTGAAACCAGCTTAAAACCTTCCATACCAATACCCTCTTTGCAATTTGGTCTATTGTAATATTATAACACAAAGGACCTCTCAGCACAAATTTTAAAAGTCCTGCGAGGTCCTCACTATCCCGTTTTTGAGCTTCGGCACTATATCAAATTTGTCTACTGTCAAGCAAAATTTAATATCTTCAGTGTAACCCAGCTCTTCCAATCTCCTCAAATGATATCCGTACTTCATTATGTCGTAAAGGTTGTTTTCATAGGGCTTGTAAAGGAAATAACTGGCTTTTGATAGGTCATCACTCTCAAAATCTGTAAGGCTTTTTAGTTTTTCGTATATAGCACCGGCAGTTATGATGTCGTCAAAAGAAAATTTTCCTTCAGTTCCAGCACACACAATCACTGTATCCTTGTTGCTCTTAGATATATACCTTGCAACCGCCGAGACATTCAGAAGACAGCCTAAAATCACTTCTTCAGCAGAAGCGACTCTCTTTAAAGCCCTCGTTCCGTTTGTAGTAGTAAAGATTATGGTCTTCCCCTTAACTTTTTCTGGCACATATTCTAGAGGAGAATTTGAGAGGTCAAACCCTTCTATCTTCTGAGAATTCCTCTCTCCTGCCAGCAAAAACGTATCCCTGTCAAAGTTTTTGGAAAGCTCTATCGCCTCTTCCACCTCTGAAACAGGTATGACTTCCTTTGCCCCGTTGAATAAAGCAGTAGTTATGACACTTGTCGCTCTCAACGTATCTATAACGACGACATTTTTTTCTTTTAAATCTCTGTCGCTTATAGAATTGTACGTCTCATAAGTTTGCAAAAACACTCTAAAGACCCCCTTATTCTCCCTTTTTAAAGATATTTCTAAAGATGCTTTTAAGCTTTTTTAAAATGATCCCATCTTCATTTATGTCGTACACAATTCCCACTGTTTTAGGCACCACCAAAACCCCTAAACTGTATACCCCTTCTGGATCTCTATACTCGTAACTGGTGTAATGGCCCTTCAGGTCTTTCACAGTAATCCATAGCATTGTCGGCCTATCCTCTATAACCCTTATTATGTCTTCAGGCTCATTCACAGGAGCACCATTTACACTTAAAATAACATCTCCTGGCCTTATACCCATTTGTCTTGCTGGAGAGCCCTTTGCAGTGGTCAAAACCATAAGCCCAGTATCAGGAGCTACGAATATAGGAGGTTTTTCTCTCTCTTCCCTCTGGCCTATTATTATCAAAAGTTCATGGGCAATAGGTGCAAACAGCGCAGCTATATATTGAAAAACCTTCTCATAAATTCCAAGAACAGCAAAAAGTATGAGCGTCCCACTAAAGAGAAACAACCGCTTAGAGGATAGTTTTGTCTTTTCTTCAGGAAGCTTAGTAAGCGCTAAATCCCCATACCCCAGCGCCGCCACAGCAGGTATTATCAAAAAAACTGCCGTAGCAGGGTCTATGCCTTCCGGCTTTAACACGGGCCACCAGTCTGGCATGTGGATTAACTCTCCTGTCATATTAGCAGCGCTGACTACTGTTAAGGCCGCAAAAGGTATGGGCCAAAACTTCTGCATTGTAAAACCGCCAGCAATCCTTCCATCCTTGAGCCTTATAAAAATGGGGGTGGGAGTCCTCCACCCATCTATGTATATTAGAAGGCTTTCCATGAGATGGAGAATCCCCACAATAGCCATTAGAGCAGGAACGCTTATCTTAGGGACCCCAAAAATGAGGCTTATAAGGGACACAATTCCTCCAGAGTAGGAAAAGCAAATGTATCTCGGGCTTATAAACATGAGAAGTATAGCTAAAGGCCAAACGTATTGAAGGCCTATGTTCTCAATTGTTATCCCTAAAAACACCATTATGAAGCTTCCTATAGTCGCAGCTATCACTCCGTAGAAGACGGAATCGAGCACAAGCTCTTTTATCGGTTCCTGCTCTATCCCCATTATTTCTCTCTCTATGGCTATTTTGTTTCTGTACTGCATTATTACAAGTATTATAACAATCCAGAAAAAAGGAGAAAAAACAGAAAGAGCAATTGTCTCTATAACAATCCAAGCGACCTGAAAAAGTGTATTCATCTTAACACCCTACTTTATCTCAGACTTTATTATCTCATAAGCTTTTATAAGCTGAGTATCTCCTTTTAGGTCAGGAGTGTCCTTTAAAGTGTAGTCTTTAGGCAGTTCTACCACATAGTTTGGCTCAATGCCTTTTCCTTGTATATCTGTCCCATTTGGAGTATAGTACCTTGCTATAGTGTATTTAAGCCCTGTTCCATCTCCAAAGTTGACAACAGTCTGCACAAGGCCTTTTCCAAAAGTAGTTGTCCCTACTAACACTCCTGCTTTTCTATCCTTAATGGCGCCTGCCAGAATCTCGGAAGCACTAGCACTTCCCTTGTTTACAAGGACGACTAAAGGCATGCCAAGCCCCGTACCTTTTGAATAAAATTCCTGACTTTCTGCCCTACCTTTTGTAGTGACTATTACTCCTTTCGGCAAAAGCATATCAGCTATATTTACGCACTCTTCTAAAAGCCCGCCAGGATTATCCCTTAAATCAATTATGAGTCCTTTCATTCCATCTTTTTTAAGCCGCTCCAGAGCCTTTTTGAAATCAGAAGAAGTGCTCTGGTCAAAAAGGGTTACCTTAATGTATCCAATCTTGTCAGGCAACATGTAGTCAAAAACTGTTTCCAGTTTTATTATTTCCCTAGTTATGGTCTTTGTAAAAGTCTTTCCATCCCTCATTATAGTTAGAGTAACCTGCGTCCCCTTAGGCCCTCTCATCATAGACACTGCTTCATCTAGATTTTTACCACTCACTTTTTTGCCGTTCACCTCTAATATTATGTCTCCAGATTTAATTCCTGCCCTTTCCCCAGGGGTATTCTTTATTGGAGAAACTACTACGATGTGGTCTTCCTGGTCTACAGCCACTATTATGCCTATGCCACCATAAGTTCCTGTGGTCTGCGTCATAAACTCCGCAAACTCTTTTTTATTCATGTACACTGTATATGGGTCCTGCAGAGAACCAGCCATGCCTTTTAAGGCCCCTTCTAAGAGCATCGACGGATTTACTTTATCCACATACCTGCTCTCCAGTATCTTAGCTACTTCAAAGAGCTTTTTATACTGGTTCAAAAGCTGGTAATCTTCCCTTGAAACGATAACCTTTCCTCCTGGCAGAGCCACTGACACCGTATTAGCTATGAAAAAAGTAAAAACGTTCGTTACTATCAATAAAACTGCCAGCAAGACATAAAATCTTTTCTTTGACATCTTTCCCCCACCTTTTTTAGTCTCCTCTTTATTATACAACATTCTGCTAATAAAAAAAACAGACAGGCTATTTAAGCCAGTCCATTGGATTCACTGGAACACCATTTTTTCTCACTTCAAAGTGAAGGTGGGGTCCTGTAGAAAGGCCTGTACTACCCACCTTAGCTATAGCTTGTCCCCTTTTTACCGTATCACCTTCTTTAACTAAAAGGGCAGAACAGTGCGCATAAAGGGTAGAGATGCCGTCTCCGTGGTCAATTATAACCGCATATCCGTATCCCCCGTAGTAACCTGAAAATATAACTTGTCCGTTTGCAGCCGCAACAATATCTGCTCCCATTTCTGCCGCTATGTCAATCCCCGTATGCATCCTGGAGGTTCCAAGAATGGGATGCAGGCGCATGCCAAAGGGAGAAGTAATAGCACCACTTGAAGGAACAGGCCAGAGAAGTTTTCCACCACTGTATTTGAGCTTTGACTTCCTTTGAAGCTCCTGTATGACCTTTTCCAATTGTTTTGACTCTCTTAACAATTGGTCTTCTTGCTCTTCATAATACTTTTGCTGCCTCTCAAGGTCCCGCATTAAGCCCTCTCTAGATGCCATCGCCACCTGAAGTTCTCTCTGCCTTGCAGCTATCTGGTTCTTGTAATCCTGAGCTTCTTTCTGCATTTGAGCCAGCTGCTTTTCCTTCTCCGCAATTATCTCCCTCTGTTTCTTGTACGTATCAAATAAATTCGCATCAAAGTCTATTATACACTTTACAATATCTAATCTGCTTATAAAATCCGCAAAGCTTGTGGCATTCAAAAGCACATCTAAATAGCCCCATTCGCCGCTTATGTACATGGCTCTTATCCGCTCTTTCATGGTATCGTACTGCTCTTTTTCCTTCTTTTTAGCCTCTTCTAAGTCCTTCCTGGTCTTTTCAAGCTTTGCTGTGACCTCCCGAAGCCTCTTTTGAGCTTCTGCCAGTTGCTGGGAAGTCAGGTTGAGTTTTTTATCCAGCTCCTTAAGCTGCGCAGCAATGTCATTTTTCTGATTAATTATTTCTTGCTTTCTCTTTTGAGTTTCCACCAAAGTTTTCTGTATCTGGTTTAGCTTATTTTTAGCATCCTGTAACTGGTCAGCCCTCGGGTAAGATGCAAAAAGAGCCGTCACTAAGAAGACAAGAGCAAATATAAGCCATTTTAACTTGTACTTTTGCAATGTCACTTCCCCCTTGTAAATTTTAGACATTTAAGAACCTCTTTATAGAAAGGCCGCTGCCAATAGCGCCAATCAAAGACCCTAAAATTGCAAAGTACAAAGCCATATCCTTAATGACCCCAGACAGAGGAAGCAAGTTAAAGACTATCATACGGCTGTTGACATAATCCAAAGTATACCCGTACATCAAAGCCAGAACACCTACTGAAAGCAGCGCCCCCAGCAAACCCAAAACTATCCCTTCTATTAAAAAGGGCCACCTTATGAACCAGTCTGTCGCTCCGATGTACTTCATTATGTTTATTTCTCTTCTCCTTGCAAAAACGCCTAATTTGATAGTATTTGAAATTATCACGATGGAAATAATAAACAGAACGCTTATTATCGCAAGCCCTACAATCCTCACTACTCTGATTATGCCGAGAAGCTTTTCCACTACATCCTGTCCATAGCTTACCTTCTCAACACCATTTATCCCTTTTATTTCATCGGCAATATCTTTTATGAGATTAGCGTCTTTTACTTTAACTATATAGGACTGTGGGAGGGGGTTGTCCTTCTCAAGACCTTCTAAAAGATAGCTTTTTTCCCCCAGCTGCTTTTTAAATTTCTCCAAAGCCTCTTCTTTTGATTCGAAAACTACAGAAGAAACTCCATCTATTCCCTTGATCTCTTCTCCTATTCTTTGTATCTGCTCTCCCGAAAGGTCATCTTTTAGAAAAGCCTTAAGTTCCAGCTGAGATTCAACTTGATATGCCATATGGTTTACATTTAAGATTATCAGCAAAAACATTCCGAGTATGACAAGAGCAGCCATCACAGAGGTGACAGAAGCTACAGTCATCAATCTGTTTCTAGCCAGATTGCTAAAACCTTCTCTTATAAAGTATCTAAAATTTCTAAAGAGCATATCCGTATACACCCCTTGCTTCGTCCCTAACTATGTTCCCTTTTTCAAGAGCTATAACTCTTTTCTTCATCGCATCTACTATGTCTTTAGCGTGGGTAGCCATCACTACTGTTGTACCTCTTTTATTTATTTCAGCCATAAGTTTTACAATCTCCCAGGAAGTATCCGGGTCCAAATTTCCTGTAGGCTCGTCTGCAATTAAAATGGAAGGCTCATTTACAATTGCTCTGGCCAGAGCAACCCTTTGCTGCTCTCCGCCAGAAAGCTGCTGAGGGTACTGGTCCGCCTTATCGCTCAAGCCAACGAGGGAAAGAACCATTGGCACTTTTCTCCGTATTTCCTTTGGGTGTGCCCCTACTACCTCCATTGCAAAAGCCACGTTTTCAAAAACGGTTTTGTTGGGAAGGAGCCTAAAGTCCTGAAAAACGACCCCCATGCTCCTCCTCAAATAGGGAATTTCCTTTCTCTTCATCTTAGTTATGTCCTTTTTATTAACAATAATCGTACCAGAAGTGGGCTCTTCCTCTTTTAACAAAAGCTTTATCAAAGTAGACTTACCTGCGCCACTGGGGCCCACAATAAAGACAAATTCGCCACTTTCAATTTCAAAATTAATATTTGAAAGGGCAATAATTCCCTTGTCGTACTTTTTAGAAACATTTATAAACTTTATCAACTCTTTTCACCTCGAAATATCATATAATTTTGCTAAAGTAATCGCCAATTTGAGAAGTAAAGCCTCATCAAACTTGCGGGCATCCAAGCCCGACATCTTCAAAATCTTGTCCAGCCTGTAAACCAAAGTATTCCTATGTATGTAAAGGTCCCTTGAGGTCTCACTCAAATTCAAATTATTTCTGAAAAAAGCATTTAAAGTCTGCATGAGTTCTTCGTCTTTTAAAAGGTCTTCCCCAATGTTAACTCTCTCTAAAAACTCTTCTGCTTTTTCCTTATCCATCCCCCATAGAATTTCTGAGTAGATATAATCCTGATACAGATATATCCCTCTTTCCCCTTCCAGTTTCTCGCCAAAGAAGAGAGCCTTTTCAGCCTCTTTATAGGCTACATGGAGCTTCTCAAGAGGAAAAGAAGAAAAAGAACCGGCTATTTTAACATTTTTCACGTATCCTTCGGATTCTATCATATCCTTCATCGTCTTGAAAAGCTGTACTAAATTTTCGCAATATCTAGAAGGAAATATAACTGCAAATCGTTTTTTACCAATTTTTATGACATGAACAGCCTTTCTTTCAAAAATGTTTAGCACAATTTTTACAGCGTCCTCTATTTCATTTTCAACCTCTACAATTGCCACATTATAGCTTACAGTATTATCAATCTTATACCTGTGCGCATAGTAGGAAAGCAGGCTGGAAGGCAATCTATTTTCAAGCACGTTTATAAGGTAATCTTCTTTTGACAGATTCTCATCGAAATATCTGAAAATAAGGCTTATCGCAAGTATAAGCTTTTTCTCCTCTTCGGTCTTCCCCTTTAAAGCGATTACAAAAACTGGATTATTATCATAGAAAATGTTGTAACATGTAAATTCTCCTATGTAATAGACATCTCTTTCTTCAATATATTCTACCATCAGGTCTAAAAATCCTGCTTTTTTTTCAAAAAAATCTTCTTTTCCGTATATTAAATTTCCTTCTGTGTCAAATATGTAAAGAGGAACATCCAAATGTTTCTTAATATCTTCACCAATTTTTCTCAACAGATTGTAATCGACCATCATTCTCACCCATTTTCCTAGTTCTTAGTATACAATAATTATACACTATTTTCTAGAAGAAATAAGAGGCAAAAGTAAATTTATGTGGCATTTTGTCAAAAAAATTAAAGAGGCCTCATCGGCCTCTTCAGATTTTATGAACTTGCAGTTTTATCTGCAATTATAACGGGAGACTCTTTCACTGTTCTATTCAATATTGTCATTTCCGTTTCCTTATCAAACATGTGAAGTTTATTCACATCAAAACCTATCTTAATCACATCGCCAGATTTCGCTCTGGTCCTTGGGTCTACTCTTGCAGTGAGAGAAACGCCGTTTACATCAAGATAGAGGTACGTCTCCGCACCCATAAGCTCTGTGACTTCAACTTTCGCCTCAACAACAGCCTCTGGATAGGCTTCTAAGAACACCTCTTCATCGTGCAAATCTTCGGGCCTTATGCCAAGCACTATTTCTTTTCCTATATAGTTCGGGTCTTTTAACCTCTTCAAGATTCCCTCGGGAACCAGTATGCTATATCCTTTGAAAGTAGCATAAACCTTTCCATCTCTATTTTCCAGTCTAGCATCTATGAAATTCATCTGCGGGCTTCCAATAAAACCAGCAACAAACAAGTTGTTCGGATAATCGTAAATCACCTGTGGCTCATCTACTTGCTGTATAACCCCGTCTTTCATAACAACTATTCTCGTCCCCATCGTCATAGCCTCTGTCTGGTCGTGGGTGACGTAAATGAAAGTTGTCTGCAATCTCTCATGCAACTTCTTGAGCTCTGTCCTCATCTGAACTCTTAACTTTGCGTCCAAGTTTGAAAGTGGCTCATCCATCAAGAACACCTTAGGATTTCTCACAATAGCGCGACCCAAAGCCACCCTCTGCCTCTGACCGCCAGACAAAGCTTTTGGCTTTCTGTTGAGAAGCTCCTCAAGGCCCAAAATTCTGGCTGCCTCTTTTACCTTCCTATCAATTTCTGCTCTTGGCACTTTTCTAAGTTTTAATCCAAAAGCCATATTGTCGTACACTGTCATGTGAGGATAAAGGGCATAGTTCTGAAAAACCATCGCAATGTCCCTGTCTTTGGGCGGCACGTCGTTTACCAATTTTCCGTCAATGTACAATTCTCCGCTTGTGATTTCCTCAAGCCCTGCTATCATTCTCAAAGTGGTGGTCTTACCACAACCGGAAGGGCCAACCAAAACTATAAATTCTTTGTCGGCGATCTCCAAGTTAAAATCCTTAACTGCGGTTACACCGCCAGGATACACTTTGTGCACATGTTTGAGCACTACTTCAGCCATTCCTTTTCCCCCTATTCGAAAACGTTTGATACTATTATAATACTGTTTTTTTCAATTTTCTATTGGCAGTAAATATGATATTTCAATCAAATTTTTGTACAATATACATACATGAAAATTAATATTTTTGAATTTTATCCAAAAACTTGAACCAAAGGTAAACCAAAATCCCATCTATTATCATTAAAGTCCAGAACACTTTATCTTTCATTTTCCTTCCTCCGCATCCAAGGAGATAAACTGAATAAATTTATGAGATTTCCAATTGCAAGAAGAGCTCCCACATCCACAATAAGGCTGTATATGTAACTCCACTTTATATACTCAAGTGCTCCTGCATTATGAAGAGAATACTCCATAATGAAAAACAAAAGAGTGAGTATAAATACATTGGCAAGTTGCAAGTTTTTCTTACGCGGATAAGTCTGTGCATATAAAACACCTATGCAGAAAGGCGCTCCAAAAGTAAAGAAAAAGCTCGATTTAAAAACTGTAAAAACAGGGTCAGAAAAAGAGTACAAATTCAAAGTAATAGCTATCTCGTCCACTGTAAGCTGAAAAATAGCTGCCAGTATCCCTCCCCATATAGTGTATTTAATATATCTTAAATCAATCAAAGATAAAAAAATAACCCATGAAATTACAAATGTGGCTACCCAGTACATTTTCTTTCACCTCTTAATTTATTCTTCCCGTTTTTTTTGACATAGTGTAAAATTATCGTAGGATTTTTTGAAGTGAAAAAAACAAGAGACAACCCCTGTGATAAAATAGAACTTGGAAACAAAACATCACAGAAAGGGGTGTCTCTTGTGAAAAAATATTTCTTTGAGGATATTATACTACAAAATGCTCTAGATTTCACTAGGGAAATGATGAATGTTTTTGAGGATTTATTAAGGAATGGAATGAATATTACAGAACTTGTGGTAAAGATAAAAGAACTTACGGACAAACTAGGTAGAGAGGCAATAGAAGCAATTATTGAAGAGTTAGATAGGATAATAAAAGAAGATAAGAGAAGGAAAGAAAAATGGGTAGTAGAGAGGAAAGATAAAAAGAGATTAACGACAGTCCTTGGGGATATTGAATATGAGAGGACATATTACAAATCAAGAGAAGATGGTAGATATACATATTTAGTGGATGATGCATTAGAGATAGGACGGCACGAGAGGATAGAAAAGGGAGTAAAAATAAAGTTAGTAGAAAATGCGATAGAAGAATCATACGAGAAAAGTAGTGAGAAAGCATGTCCAGAGAAATTAAGTAAACAGACGGTATTAAACGCGATAAGGGAAATAGGGGAAGTGGAAGTAAAGAGAGAAATAAAAGAGAAGAAGGAAGTAAGGGTTTTATACATAGAAGCAGATGAAGACCATGTACCTTTGCAAGATGGCAGCAATGAAACACCGCGATTGATATACATACATGAAGGGAGAGAAGAGAAAAACGGAAGGAACGTACTGAAGAATGTGTATTACAAGGCATACGTAGGAGAGAAAGCAGAAGATATATGGGTAGATGTAGCAAATTACATAGAAGAAAATTACAAGGAAGAGAAGATAGAAAAGATATATATAGCAGGAGATGGAGCACCGTGGATAAAAGAGGGATTAGAATGGATATTAAAATCAAGGTTTGTACTAGACAGATATCATTTAAACAAATACGTATTAAAAGCAACATCAAAAGAGCCAAAGTATAGGGATAAGATATGGAGAGCAATAAATGAAGGGGATAAAGAAGGAGTGAAGAAAATATTTGATGAGTTAATAAAGGTAGCAAAAGAAGAGAAAGAAAAAGAGAAGATAAAGGAAGCAAAGAGATACATACTAAACAACTGGGAAGGGATAAAGATATACAGTGAAGACAAAAATGTAATAGGGTGCAGCGCAGAAGGCCATATAAGTCATGTATTTTCTGCTAGATTAAGCAGAAATCCATTGGGGTGGAGCAGAGAAGGATTAAAACTAATGGCGAAATTAAGAGTATTTAGCAAGAACGGAGGAGACTTAAGAGAAATAGAATGGGGCAAGAAAAAGAATATAAATGCAGGAAGTTACAAATTAACGAAGAAGCAAATAAAAGAGGCGGTAAGGAGAATTAAAACGTCTACAAATGAAAAGATAAATAATATTACGGTTTTGAATATGGGGAAAGTAACACCAATATACAGGATTTTGAGAGCATTAAAATATGCGCAGGTCATATAAAAAGCATGATAAATTGAAGGCTGAAATTAATTAAGTTTCAGGGGTTGTCTTAAAAAAATCCTACAGTATCTTGACACTATCTTTTTTTTTGAAAATATCTTGACAGCAATTTTCACAAATGATATGATAGTAAAAAAATCGAATAAAAATACCTCATCTTCTTTGAAGGTGAGGTAGAGGCGCGGGTCATCAAGAGTAACATGCCAGAGGTGTTAAGGGCCGATGAAGGTGTGTGAAAGGGGTGCCCGCCGAAGCGCGTAAACTTCCTTAAGGTTTACGCAGCTGGGCCTATGCCGAACAGGTATAGGACTGTCACTGAAGGCTCCCCAGGCCTTCAGTGGAGAGCTATCTCGCTACGGGGGAAGGAGGTATTGCCTATGTCTATGATGAAAATAGACAGCTAAGGTAATACTTGGCTGTATTTTATTTTGTCTTGCAATTTTATAATTTAAATTATTAAAGTAAATGAGGTTGAGAGTATGCTACACGGAACAATGAGAATAAATTCAAAAGGACATCTTGAAATAGGCGGATGTGACACAGTTGCCTTAGCTAAAAAGTTTGGAACTCCTCTTTATGTAATAGATGAGGAACTTCTAAGACAAAATTGCAGAGCCTTTTACAATGGCTTTAAAAGAGATTATCCGGGAAACGAAGTAATCTATGCCAGCAAGGCTTTTATGACAATGGCCATATGCAAGATAATTGAAGAAGAAAACTTAGGCCTTGACGTAGTATCAGGTGGAGAACTTTATACAGCGCTAAAGGCTGGATTTCCTCCAGAAAAAATCTATTTTCACGGCAACAATAAGTCCCGAGAAGAACTCATAATGGCTTTAGAAAACAACATAGGAAAGATAATCGTAGATAACTGGCATGAACTCAACATGCTAAATGAACTGGCAAGGAAAATGAACAAGGTACCCAATATTTATATAAGAGTATCACCAGGGATAGAGGCTCACACTCATCAGTACGTAAAAACCGGACAGATAGATTCAAAATTTGGGTTCCCTTTGTTCAACGGAGATGCAATGAGAGCCATTGAATACGCTCTTACCCTTAAAAATGTGAATCTGGTAGGTCTTCATTCCCACATTGGCTCTCAAATTTTCGATTCCTATTCTTACAAAGCTGAGATAGAAATAATGATGAATTTTATAAAACTCATTAAAGAGTTCCTCGGATGGGAAGTAGAAGAATTAGACCTAGGAGGAGGATTTGGAATAGCGTATACGGAGGAAGACGACCCTCAGCCTATTGAAAAAATAGCTCATGAGATGATGCAATCCGTCAAAGAATACTCTGTTTCCTTAAATGTAAAAATGCCCAAAATAATAGTAGAACCAGGCAGGTCCATAATAGGCAATGCAGGAACAACTCTTTACACTGTTGGAGCAATAAAGGAAATACCTGGAATCAGAAAATATGTAGCAGTGGACGGAGGCATGTCTGATAATATTCGCACAGCCTTATATGGAGCAAAATACGAAGCTATTGTGGCAAACAAAGCCAGACTCCCAAGGGTAGAAAAGGTATCTATAGCAGGAAAACTATGTGAATCGGGAGACATGCTCATATGGGACATACTACTTCCTGAAATCGAAGAAGGAGATATTCTAGCAGTCCTGTCAACTGGAGCTTACAACTACTCTATGGCCAGCAATTACAACAGGCTCCCAAGACCCGCAGCAGTATTAGTTTCTAACGGGCAAGCTGATGTAATAGTTGAAAGAGAGACTTATGAGGACCTTGTAAGAAAGGACGTCATTCCTGAAAGGTTATTAAGCGTGAAAAGAAAAATAGTAAATTATTAAAAAAGAGAGGGGATGCCCTCTCTTTTTTATTTTACCCTTCAGCTGTACCCTCGCCTTCCTCTTCTTCCTCTTCACCAGCCTCTTTAGGAACAAGTATAGAAACCACTATTTCTTCAGGGTCATCCAGCACTTTCACGCCCTCAGGCACAGGTATATCTTTCACAAAAAGCGTATCTCCTATCTCCAAGTGGCTCAAATCCACTACAATCTCCTGAGGTATTTTGTCCGGCAAGCTCTCCACTGTCAACTCCCAGAGCTGATGCTGTACAATTCCGCCCTTGCTTTCAATGAGGCCAATTCCCTCAAATCTCAAAGGCACAGTAGCCTCAATCTCTTCGTACATAGATACCCTCTGAAAATCCACATGTATTATTTTGCCTTTTAAAGTGTCCTCCTGTATTTCTTTTATGAGCGCAGTATGAGTAGTGCCGTTTACTACTACATTGAGCAATACGTTTCTCCCATATTTCTGCAGAAGTTTTTGTAGCTTAGTATACTCAACAGCCAGAGGAATATTCTCTGTCATGTCCTTCCCGTACATAATAGCAGGAACATACCCTTGATTTTTCAATCGGCGAGCAGCGCTTTTACCTGTCTCCCTTTTTACAGCCTCAAGTGTAACTGCCTGCATCTTCTCCCTCCTCTTTTTTTGGTTTTCACATACTATTTTACCACCCTGTTTTAATAATATCAAATCTGTTTGACAGTTTCACTTTTTCATAGTAAACTTTAATTTGGAAAGCGTGCGCCTGTAGCTCAGTGGATAGAGCGTTCGGCTCCGGACCGAAAGGTCGCAGGTTCGATTCCTGTCAGGCGCACCATTTTTTTATTTCAAGGCCTTCTCCTCTTCAAGCCCTGATATTATTTCTACTACTTCGTCCCCTAAATTCTTTACTATAAAATCTGCTTCTGATAAGTCCTGATTCCCAGAATTGGGGTTTACAAATCCTATAACTTTCATTCCAGCGCTTTTAGCTGCATGAACACCATTGTAAGAATCCTCTATTACGACACATTCTTCAGGCTTGACTCTTAACTTTTCAGCCGTATATAAAAATATGTCTGGATACGGCTTGCTTCTTTTTACATAATCTCCAGAAACTAATACATCAAAAAAGTTCTTTAAGTTTAATTTTTGAACCACCAATTCTATCACATCTATTGGAGAGGAAGAAGCCACTGCCAGTTTGTATTCCCTTTCAAAAAGCTTCTTAACCAATTCCTGTATTCCTGGCACAGGAATAATTTCTCCAGTGCTCAAGACGTGGTCTAAATACCTTTTTCTGTCTCTTCTTACCAGCTCTTCTACACTTTCTTTTAAATTAAACCGCTCTTTAATTTTTTCCCACATGTAATAAGAAGAACTTCCTACAAATGTCATGTGTTCTTCTTCAGTTATCTCAACTCCCAGTTCTCTAAATAACTCTCTCTCAAGCCGCAGATGCACAGGTTCACTGTCAATCATTACTCCATCCATGTCAAAAATAACTGCTTTAATCATTATTTCATCAACTCCTTATCTTCTGAATTTCCTCTTTTCAAGCATTTCCCTTATTGCAGCGTAAAACAAAATAACACCTATAAAAGCCGGGAATACAAAAGCTATAAGGTCTTCAGCAGAAATTTTTGAAAATAAAATACCAATTAAAGGCAGAATCATAGAAAGAGCAATTACCATCAAAAAGATTGGCCTCTTTTTTAATCCTTTTAAAGGCCTCGGTACACGACCACTGCCTATATAATAACCTGGATTATACTGATTTTCTTGCCATTCTTCTAACTCTTTTAATTCCTTCTCAAATTCCTCTTTACCCTCTTTCACCACTCATTCCTCTCTTTTTAATTATTCCTTAATGTTTTCTATATTTACTCTTATCTTTTCACTTAACTCTTCAAAACAGCTGACATATCTTCTCTTTATGTTTTCATAAATTTCCAAAGCCATTTTGCTATTGTAAACTCGTTTGTCACTTCTATTGCCAGAGCTTCTTTTAATCGCATTAAAGCATTTTCAAAATCTTTAAATCTCTGTAACAATTTTTCTTCTGTCATATATCTCTACTCCATCTTTTAAAATACTTTCTCTAAATTCTTTCCTGCAAAGAGTATCAAAATGCACCACATCAAAACTCAAGGGGGTATTCAATCCTTCTAAATCAAACTGCAAAAGATTTAATTCTGTATGCGTTATTTTTTCCCCGAACACACATATGTCAATATCGGAAGTCCTCTTAAAATCCCCTCTGCCTCTAGACCCAAAAATTACTGCCTTTTCAACGCTTTTATACTTGCTCAACACTTTTATTATCTCACCAAGAAGAGATACAGATAGCCCTGTTTTTTCACTTACTTTTGACAAGACATATTTTTTATTCATCTTAAAACCTCTCAGCTCTCTATTTAAAAAGCCTTCTAGGTATATACCTTCCTATCGCCTCTAACATTTTTTCATTGGGCTCAAAAAACAGCAAAGTCTTGACACCGCCATTTTCAAACACTGCGAAATAAACATCTGGAGAAGACATAGAGCTTACTGCTTCAATTCTATTTTTAATGCTTTTTATATCTTCAGTAAATTTATCGCTATTAACTCTCGCCATGACCTCAAAATTTTTGCAATCTACAGTCAAAAGATGCTTTCTTCTCTTCTGATCTATTATCTTATCTACGTCCAATTCACTATTTGTAAGGGCGTATTCAAATTCAATATTGCGAGACCGAATCAAGTAATAGGCCAAGTACCCAAACAGCACTGCAAATAAAAGCCAAAAACTTCTAAGAAAAGGGATTAATGGTATAATCCCAAACACTAATATCAACGTTCCAACTATTATTCCTATTGTAAAAAAGACATCTTGAGAAGTTTTTTGCTTTTTAACAAGCTTTTCAATAAATATATCCATCCCCGTCACCTCTCATTAATTATATCAATAATGTCAAATCCATACAAGTAAATAAAAAGCGTTAAATTTATTTTCTGCCCTTCCGAAATAATACTTTGGTAGTGTATAATAAAATAAAAACTTAAAAAACGCGGGGGTAAATGATGAATACCAATGATATTGTATTTGCCCTTGACATTGGGACAAGAGTAGTTGTGGGAATAGTCGCAACTGAAAACAATGGGAAACTAGAAATCTTGGCAAGTGAACAAATGGAACACCAGGAAAGAGCGATGTTTGACGGCCAAGTTCACGATATAGATAAAGTAGCTCATGTGATCTTGTCAATCAAAGAAAAATTAGAAAACACCCTGAAGATAAAGCTTAGAGAAGTGGCTATCGCTGCAGCAGGAAGGTCACTTAAGACGCAATTCGCCAGAGCAGAAAAAAGTATAAAAGAAGACCATGAAATAACCCTTGAGGATATACACAGCTTAGAGCTAGAAGCTCTGGAAATTGCCCACAAATCTATTGTATCTAAATCCGGGATAACAGACTATCACACTGTTGGCTACACCGTATCCAATTACTATTTAAATGGCCTTCCAATAGCCAATTTAAAAGGGCACAGAGGAAAAGAAATGGCAGTAGAAATTTTGGCCACTTTTCTTCCTTTCGATGTAGTAGAGGGCCTTTACGCTTCAGTGAAAAAATCCGGGCTCGAAGTATCTTACATAACACTGGAACCCATCGCCGCTATAAATGTCTCTCTCAAGCCAGACATAAGGATGCTAAACATAGCGCTAGTGGATATAGGAGCAGGCACTTCTGACATCGCAATATCGAAGGAAGGAAATATAATCGCTTATTCGATGGTGCCTTACGCAGGCGATGAAATTTCCGAGGAAATAGCACGTCATTTTCTCACAGATTTCGCTACCGCAGAAAAAATTAAAAAATCCACTAAAAAAGAAATAAAATTTAAAGACGTTCTAGGTATTGAACACACTATTTCAAGAGAAGAGGTATTAGAAGTTATAAAGCCTTCTGTCAAAACCCTTGCCCAAAAAATATGCGAAGAAATTGTAAAATATAACGGCAAAAGCCCTTCCGCGGTATTTTTAGTAGGAGGAAGCAGCAACCTTCCAATGCTGCCAGAAGAGATAGCCTCTTTTTTAAAGCTTCCTCCCAATAGGGTTTCTGTAAGAGATATAAAGTCTGTCGAAATTTTGGACTCTCGTCCAAAAAAGCTCAAAGGTCCTGAAAGTATTACCCCTATAGGGATAGCTTATTCTGCGATGATAAATAAAAGGAAAGATTTTGTAAAGGTATATGTAGAAGATAAATTAGTTAAAATCTTTAACATAAAGAGCCCTACTGTAATGGATGCTCTTTTAGCTATAGATTACAGCTCTCAAAATCTAATTCCACAAAGCGGAAAAGACCTGACCTTCACGCTAAACGGTGAAAAAATGACCATTAAAGGAGAAGAAGGCATTACTCCAAAAATATATGTAAACGGAACTTTAGCTAATTTAAAAACTTCAATAAAAGAAGGCGATAGAATAAGCATCATCGGCGGGAAAAAGGGAAAAGACGCTTTTATTACCGTAAGAGATCTCGTGAAAGGTACAGAAAATAAAGAAATTTATGTAAACGGAAAGCTGGCTGATCCCGATTACTCAATAAAAGAAGGAGATGAAATAAGAGTAGAAGACAGCATAAAGAGTTTTTCTATAACGGTAAATGGAAAAGAGGTCCTTTTAAAAGGTAAGAGAGAGTACATGTTCATAGACTTATTCAATTTTATAGACATAAAATTGGACAACAACAGAGTACCCGAAATGAAAATAAATGGCAAGAAAGCCTCCTACACTGATTTGCTTCATCCCGGAGATGTGATAGAAATCATATAGCCCGACACCTAATTTACAAAGGCGTCGGGCTAAACTATAGAACCTGCGTGAATTTTTTTGCTTGGACTATTAGACCACCTTCCGCACTTATCTCCCCATCTGGAAATAACTTCATCTCCCTGTATAAATTCTACTACCTCACAGTGATTGGGACAAGCGGTGCACTCGAACCCTAACGCTTTGTACTCCAAATCGCTTACTTCAAAGCCTTTAAATGAAGTGTAACCTTTTTCTTTGACTGCATCTTTTGCCAATATCGCTGCGCCAATCGCCCCCATAACACCGTAGTATTTGGGAACATATACCTTCATTCCCAAAGCCTTTTCAAATGCAGCTTTTATTCCTTTGTTGGCAGCGACACCTCCCTGAAATACAATGGGCTCCTTAATATCCTTTCCTTTTCCCACATTGTTCAGATAATTCCTCACTAAGGCGTCACACAAGCCGCTTATTATGTCAGGAAGGGCATATCCCATCTGCTGTTTGTGAATCATGTCAGACTCTGCAAATACGCTACACCTTCCTGCAATCCTTACAGGGTTTTTGGATTTTAGTACCAAATCTCCAAATTCCTCAATTGGTATATTTAATCTGTAAGCCTGTTGGTCTAAAAATGACCCAGTTCCAGCCGCACATACTGTATTCATTGCAAAATCCACTACAACGCCATTTCGCAAAATTATTATCTTTGAGTCCTGCCCGCCAATCTCAATCACTGTCCTTACATCCTTTACTATGCTGGAAGCAGCCACCGCATGAGCAGTAATCTCATTTTTTACAATATCCGCTCCTACCATAAGCCCTGTTAACTGCCTGGCACTTCCAGTAGTGCCGACTCCTTTAATCTCTACATCGCCTATTTTTTCTTTTATTTCCCTCAAAGCTTCTTGAACAGCTTTTATCGGCTGCCCTCTGGTCCTTATGTAGACATAATCTATGACATTGTTCTCCTCATCAATGACAGCAATATTTGTGCTGACTGACCCCACGTCTATTCCCATGTAACCTTCCATATTAAACCTCCTAAACAGTTCATTTATTTTACATTTTTGCCTTCAAAATCATTTTTTATACTTTTGAAGTTTTGCGAATAAATCCCATCAATAAGCAAAAACTACATTCAGAATAAAAGTGGGGGCGGAAAACATGAAGAAGAATTTGCACACAATAATCCTTGTCATGTCAATTTTTGTAAATATTCTTCTCCTGTATCTTTTTATCACAGAAGTAAATCCTAATTTGAGCTTGAACCTCACTTTTCTTTTGATTGCAGCGGCAACCGCAATAGCTTATATTCTCCTAAAGAATAAATTTTCTGAGCTCATGCCAGTTAAATACAACTCCCTTTCCGAGATAAATGAAGAAGTTACCAAAAAGAAAGGAAACATAACTTTTAAAGACGTGGCAGGATTGGATGAAGTAATAGAAGAATTAAAAGTGATAATTGACTTTATGACAAATACAGAAAAATATAACAAAATGGGAGCAAAAATACCCAAAGGGATACTCTTCTACGGCCCTCCAGGAACAGGAAAAACGCTATTGGCTACTGCTCTAGCAGGAGAGACAAATTCCACTTTTATAAGCGCTTCCGGGTCAGAATTTGTAGAAAAATACGTGGGCGTTGGAGCAAGTAGAATAAGAGCCCTTTTTGCAAAAGCAAAGAAAAATGCTCCCAGCATCATTTTCATAGACGAAATTGACGCAGTTGGAACCAAAAGAAACACTGACAACAATTCCGAAAAAGACCAAACTTTAAACCAGCTCTTAGTAGAAATGGATGGCTTCAACAGCAATGAAGGGATCATAGTAATAGGAGCTACTAACAGAATAGATATGCTGGATGAAGCCCTTTTAAGGCCTGGCCGCTTTGACAGAACCATACATATTGGCCCGCCAAACTTAAAAGGCCGCCTGGAAATTCTGAAAGTTCACACGAGGAATAAACCCCTAGATGAAAGCGTGTCTTTAGTAGACCTCGCCAGAAAAACCCACGGAATGACTGGGGCTCATCTAGCCACCATGTGCAATGAAGCTGCAATACTCGCTGTAATGAGAAATAAAACGAAAATTGGAAAAGAGGAATTTGAAGAGGCACTAGAGCGCGTAATCGCAGGGCTCAAAAAGAAAAATCCCTCTGGGCTAGAAAAAGAAAGGACTATAGCAGCGTATCATGAAGCAGGCCATGCCCTCATAGGGAAAATTTTGAATGTCAATGTCATAGAAAAAATTTCTATAGTACCCCGAGGAGAAGCATTAGGCTACGTGCTTAATTTCCCTAAAGATGACTCCTTCCTCCTCACAAAGACGGAGCTAAAAAACAAAATCACAATGCTATTGGGAGGGAGAGCTTCAGAAGAAATCATATTTAACGAAATTTCTACTGGAGCAGAAAACGACTTGAAAGAGGCTACAAAAATCGCCTACCAAATGGTGTGCAACTATGGGATGAGCGAATTAGGCAATAGAGTTTTTGATTTGCATTTAGTAAAATCTACAGAAATGATCGATAAAGAAGTAGACAAGATTATAAATAGCTGCTACACCTTCGCAAGAAAGATACTCCTTGAGCATAAAGATAAAGTAATAGCAATTGCAGAAAAACTGCTTGAAAAAGAGACAATAACAAAAGAGGAGCTAGAGGAAATAATTGAAGAAAAGACCTCTATGTGCGTGTAAAAGGAGCCCCTATGAGGGCTCCTTTAAAAGTTTTGAAATTGCAAAAACTCCACCTGTTATCGCCAGAATTTCTATGAGCGTATTTTTGAAAATCAAATAGACAGCATCTTCAAAAAAATTTAGAGGAAACATCTGAATGAGCCTGTCCTTTTCTACGTCCAAAAGCCACAGGTCGTTATTAAAAAAAGCCAAATGAAAAAGTGTAAACCAATTTTCAAAATCTAAAACTATTAGTACGCCTAATATCAATAAAGCAAGTAAACTAAAACCTACACCTTTTTGCAAAAGAGAAAGGGTTTTCACAAAAGAGGTCTGCCACACTAGAAGCGCAAAAAAAGCAAGAAAAACTGCAATAGATATATCCTTAAGCCAAAAGCCCAACTTAAATAAATTTTTCACGTCTTTCATATGAGCAAGTTCTTTATCGTTGAACACTCTTACAAGGTCTCCTCCAATGTTTGCAAGTACATCCATGTCATCTGCTTTTCCCTTTAGGTATTCATGCATTTTCTCTGTCACTTTCAAAAGCTCTCCAATTTCCATCTTTGTAACAGAGGGAACGTCGTTTTTTAAATATTCATTCTTGTAAAAATCCAAATTGAAAGCTACATGTTCCAAATTAAATAAAAATAACCACAAAATTAATGAAAAAGCCATTACAAAAGTGACAACCCATATAAAGATTTTTTTCACTTTCCTCATAGTCAAATTACATCCTTTGAATTTTTTATTAAACTCTCATAAAAATTCTTCTGCTTTCTAAGTTCTCTGTAAAGGTCCATTTTTTTCTTAATGGTGTGCATGTAAGAAAGCTTCCTGCTGTAAGAATTATCAAGTTCCAAAGCGTTTCTCACATAGTGAAGAAGCTCCTTGTCAAAATCCACTGGGACAGGAATTATGCCCATTAGCCTCTTTAACCTAGCTTTCCTGTACTCATTTGTCATCTTTTTAGACAATTCCTCGATTAAATAGATCACATTTTTTATCTCGTTTTTTATTATCATCTCATCTACAGGGTCCTCTCCAAACTTATCGCTTTCAATCACTATCTCAGTAGCGTCATTGAGCAAGTTCTCATATTCGGCTAGAATTTCTACTTCCCCAATTATGCTTTCATCCACGATCTCTATCAAATTGTGGTCAGAAGACTCTATCTCTCCTAAAAGCAAATTATACCTGTAAAGCTCAAAATACCAGCTTGAAATGATACTGTCGCACTTTTTAACACTTTTTTCAATTTCTTTACTGCTTTTTATCTCATTTCTCATAAGGCGCTTGTAAAACTCTATATACTGCTTTATAAAAGGTTCTTTTTTTATCAGAGATTGAATATCCTCTTCTCCTAAAAAAACTATTAAAAGCCTGTTGATTACACGACGTACAGAAAAAATTATTTCTCTTAATGAGTGAATCGCTTTTACAAGCTCTGAGCTCTCTTCTAAATACATTTCTATCTCTTCTTTTGAAAGAAGCTTTAAATCCAGAGATTGAAGGCTTTCAATCTTACTTGCTATAGAAGGGAAAATATCTCCATATCCTTCTACCAGTTTGCCATAGAAATTTTCTTCAATGTTTATCACGCTGGCTAAAAAGGATTCATAGGTAGAATATTCTCTTTCTAAAGCCTTTTGCAAATAATCATAAAAACGCCTTCTAGACATAGCAAATGGAAGAGAACTCAAAATTTCTTTTATCCTTTCTTCCTTTTCTTCCTCTACCTCATTCACAAAATTAAAAACGCTTTCATAAAAACTCTCTTCATCTATAGCCTCTGCAGCAAACGAATCCCTCAGCTTATCACTAAAAACTTCATTCACATATTTTGACTCAACGTAATAGCCGTATAACACCTCAATTGCGTCTTCCAAATAGTCTTTGTATTCCCTCATCGCCTTTTCTACGTTATCCCTTATCTTTTTTTCTGCAACCTGGTAATGATATACGTCGTTTACTACGTTTTTCACTACCTCTAAAATACCCCTATTTTTATCATCCATGTATTCTAAAGCCTTAACAACCTCCCTTTTTCTAAAAAGCACGTAGTTTAAATAAGTAGCTTCGTTGTAAGCTTCCAATAAACTTATAATTTGCACTATCTCTTTCTGCTTTTTTATTATCTCCTTCAGAAATTGAGAAAATTTCTCAGGGCTTTTCAAAGACTCGTGAAGTTTTTCTCTCAATTTCTTTATTTCATCCTGAGACATTTTTACACCTCTTTGCAATACTTTTCTATAACTTGATTATATTCTTTTTTTCATTTTAAATCAATTAAAAAAAGCCCGGCACAGGCCAGGCCTTTAAAGCTTATTCATCTTCTTGGCTTCTTCAGCCACAGTAAGCACTCTTTCAAAATCGCTCCCTATAGAAGCCTCTACTGCAGCTGCTACAGCCCCTTCTACCAAAGGCGCGTCCGCAATTTTGACCTTTCCCTCATATTCTTCTCCTAAGAGCTCTACCGCTGTCTGAGCGCTCATAACAGCGCTGCCGATATCAACTAGCACCACTACTCCTTCTCCTCTGTCTACTTTTTTTACCTGCTCCACTATTTCTGCAGCATCCGTGCCCAATCTCCCATCAGGCGTGCCTCCAGCTATGCCTATAGGTACTTTCCCCCTCGTCATTTGGTTTACCAGCTCAAACACGCCTTCAACAATTTTTCTTGAGTGAGACACTAACACTATTCCAACCATTTTACCCTCCACCATTACAGTAAATTAATAACATCTGCCAGGGCCTTTATCATTAGATAGGAGGAAGTAGCACCAGGGTCTATGTGCCCAATGCTTCTCTCCCCTAGATAACTGGCTCTACCTTTTCTAGCAGATATATTTTTTGTGTATTCCATCCCCTCTTTAGCAGCGTTAACTGCTCTTTTTAAAGCTTCAGGAAGAGCTATGTTGTTCTCCAAACTCTCTTTCAAAGCCTTGTAGGCAGGCTCAATAGAGTCTATCATGGTCTTATCTCCTGCCTGGGCTTTACCTCTGTCCTTTATGCCCTGAAGAGCCGCTTCGAAAATCTTTACCACGTCTTCCTCTGTAAGTTCAGTTTTTCCTTGAACTGCCTGACCTGCCCTCATAAAAGCAGTACCGTACAAAGGCCCTGAAGCCCCACCTACTGTCGACACAAGAGTCATTCCCACAGTCTTCAATATCGTCCCTATATCAGAGTTTTCAGGAATTGTCGCCAATTTCTGTTTCACAGCTTCAAAACCTCTGTCCATGTTTATTCCATGGTCAGCGTCCCCTATCGCAGAGTCCAGTTCCGTGAGATATTCTTTATTTTCCCTTATCACTTCCACAATTTTATCTATAACTTTTAGCACATCTTCCTTTGTAATAACCATTTATACTTCCTACCTCCTGAAAATTATAATTGTTTAAATGCTGGCGTATCAGCCTTTGCATCCAACAATGCCTTTAACTCCTCATCCAGCTTTAACAAAGTTATAGAAAAGCCGCTCATCTCAAGAGAAGTCATAAATTCTCCCACATAAGTCTTGTAAACTTTTATATCCTTTTCTTTTAGAATTTCTGCGACTTTTCTGTTAGCGATATAAAGCTCCATCAGAGGAGTTCCACCCATTCCATTTATCATTACAGCCACTTCATCGCCTGATTTATAAGGAAGGTCATTTATTATTTTGTCCATTAAATGCTCCACTATTTCATCAACGGGTTTTATCTTCTCTCTGTGCGTACCAGGCTCCCCGTGTATGCCTATTCCAATCTCCATCTCATCTTCTTGAAGAGTAAAACTTGGCTTACCCGCTGCAGGCACAGTACAAGGTGTTAACGCCATTCCCATCGAACGGACATTTGCTATGACTTTTTCAGCTACCCTCTTTACCTCCTGCAGGCTAGCTCCCTCTTGAGCTTTTGCTCCGGCAATCTTATGGACAAAAACAGTTCCTGCTATACCGCGTCTGCCTTGCGTCCAAGTGCTGTTTTCCACTGCCACATCATCGTTTACTATGACTTCATCTACTTCTATGCCATCCATTTGCGCCATGTCCCTCGCCATTTCAAAATTCATCACATCTCCAGTGTAATTCTTTATGATGAGCAGCACTCCTTTTCCGCCGTTTACTGCCTTAATCGCTTCATAAATTTGGTCTGGAGTAGGTGAAGTAAAAACTTCTCCAGGGCAAGCAGCATCCAACATCCCATAGCCAACGTATCCTGCATGAGCAGGCTCATGACCGCTTCCTCCACCGCTCACAAGGCCTACTTTCCCTTCCACTGGTGCGTCTTTTCTCACAATTACGTTGATATTCTCAAGCTTTCTGAGATAATTGGGATGTGCTTCTAAAAGCCCCTCAATCATCTCCTTTACAACGCTCTCAGGGTTGTTAATTAACTTTTTCATGAAAAGTACCTCCCCACAGTAAATTACTTTAATTCTTTTGCTTTATTATTATGCAAAAACCATGCCAGTTTTTTTTGCTTATTTTCCCCAAAAATAAAAAAGCCCATGCAAGCTATATTGGGAAAAAGTATCAAGCGACAGGGTAAGTTGGTATTATCTATCAACAAGTCCGAATTTCCGGGCCTTGGAAGCGACTGTCTTATGAGTAAGGCCTAAAACTTTAGCCGCTTTGTTAAAACTCTTGTATCTATCTAAGGCCGCTTTTATTATCTTGTATTCATATTCTTCCATTGTAAGTAATTCGCTGTGCTCATCCAAATAAATCACATTGTTTTCTGTGACGATTGTATCTTCATTCCGTATGTATTGAGGTAAGTCTTCATAGTCTATATATTCACCTTCGCTTAAAGTGATACATCTTTCTATTATGTTCTCTAATTCCCTTATGTTTCCAGGCCAGTCATAGTGAATTAAAGCTTGCATGGCTTTCTTCGTAATACCTTTTATATTTTTATTGAGCTTCTTATTGAGTTTTTCTATAAAGTGCTCCACAAGCAATGGTATATCGCCGCGTCTCTCCCTCAATGGGGGCAGCATTATTGGTATAACGTTCAGACGGTAATACAAATCTTCTCTAAAAGTACCTTCTTTTATTGCCCTTTCAAGGTCTTTATTTGTGGCTGCAATTATCCTCACATCTACCTTTATAGTCTTTATTCCTCCAACCCTCTCAAACTCTTTTTCCTGTATAACTCTCAAAAGCTTTACCTGAATCTCTGGAGGTATTTCCCCAATCTCATCCAAAAATACGGTGCCACCGTCCGCCAGTTCAAATTTCCCTATCTTCTGCGTTACAGCCCCCGTAAAAGCTCCTCTTTCATGGCCGAAAAGCTCGCTTTCCAGCAATGTAACAGGAATAGCGGCACAGTTCACCCTTATGAAGGGTTTATCCCTTCTTTTGCTGGCGTAGTGGATTGCCTGTGCTACCAGCTCCTTTCCCGTGCCACTCTCTCCTCTTATCAAAACAGTGGAATCCGTTTCTGCGGCCTTTGAAGCAATAGTGAGGGCATCCCTTAACTTTCCACTATTCCCTATTATTATGTCAAAAGCTTTATCCAGCTTCCTGTTCCTTTTTAACTCGTTTTCCAGATACTCTATCTGAGGAAAATCATAAAAGACTATTACAGACCCTTCTATTTTATTGCCAGTATAAATAGGCGTTATATTGGTAAACACAACATTATTGCCAACCTTAATCTTTTTGTTCATTTCCTCTTTCCCCGTTTTTAGTACATTCTCAATTTTTATTTCCGGGATGACCTCTTGAATTTTCTTGCCTATAGCTTCATCCATGCTTATCCCTGTAATGCCTTCTGCCAGTTTGTTAAATATTGTTATAACTCCATTTTCGTCAGTGACCACAAGTCCTGACCCGATGGAATTAAAAATTTTCTCATAGGCTATAGAAGTATTCCTCAAAAGCTCATACGTGTCTTTTTCTTCTTTTTCCTTGCCCAGTTCAGAATTGAAAAACTGCATAAATTCGTCAAAAGCCTTTTCAGCCTTTAACCCTTCTATTATCACTTCTATTTCTTCCCCACGAGAGGCAAAAAAGGTCACCATGGAAAGCATGCTGCCAGCAGGAACCAACCTACTCTCATTGATTTTTCTAAAAAATATGCTGACATCGTTCTTTTTGCTTATGCGGCTTACTTCTTGAACTATGTGGGCAGCAATTTGAGAATGGATGCTCACAGGTAGTCTCAACCTTTCCCTCTTTTCCACCATTTTATCACCACGCATTAACTTACTTCTTTTTTATAAAGATTTCTAGTGGCAATCACGTCGACCCCCGTTCCCAATATGTTTTTAACTATCACATCTCCAATTTTGACAGGAGCTTTTACTTCAATTTTTGCCAGTTCCAGCATTATCTCATGGATTTTCTCTTTTGGAACAGGCTCTTTTGTCCTCACAGAAAGAAGAGGCAAATGTCCGCCCTTTGCCCTCACGCTTGTGGTCACCATTCTCTTTGGCATTGTAACTTCATTTTTTGCGTACTCGAGCCCTTTAGGACAAGAATAGCCTTTTATGCTCTTTATCTCCCCTCCTTCCATTTCAACTTTTATCCTGCAGCCCAGAGGACATACTATGCAGGTAATCTCCTTTACTTCCATTTTATCCCTCCTCCACCAAAAAGACAATACCCTCTTTTTCATCTGCATTTTTTAGTATTTCCTTACTTAAATTTACATCTATCATTTCACCAGGAGTAAGCCTTATCCTCTTCTGCCTTAAAAGGTACCTATCACCCGACTTTACTGCCAATATGGCATTATTGTACACATCTGTCGGTCTCATCCTAAATTTTATCCTTTTATCTATATTATCCACGTTTATTCTCTGTGGCACTACATAACGTATTCCTTTCCCCGCTTTAACAGAGATATTGCTCTTTTTAAACCCTCCTTCTCTTATAAACCTTATAGCCGAATTAGCTGCCATTCTGGCTTCTGCTGTCACATTGTCTACCAAATCGTGAACCTGAAGGACATTGCCACAAGCAAAAATCCCTGGAACACTTGTCTCCAGCATCTCATTCACAACAGGTCCTCCAGTCACTGGATCAAGTTCTATCCCTGCCTGTTTGGACAATTCGTTCTCAGGAATCAATCCTACAGAGAGTATCAAAGTATCGCAGCTTATATACTGGGCAGTCTCCATTATAGGTTCTCTGTTTTCATCGACTTTTGCGATAGTAACCCCTTCCACTCTATCCTTTCCATGTATCTCTACTACAGTGTGGCTCAATAAAAGTGGAATATCAAAATCTTCAAGACATTGCACTATATTTCTAGTAAGGCCGCTTGAATAAGGCATTATCTCTACCACAGCTTTTACTTTTGCTCCCTCTAAAGTAAGCCTCCTTGCCATGATAAGCCCTACATCCCCTGACCCTAAAATTACTATCTCTTTCCCTGGCATGTAACCTTCCATATTCACATACCTCTGAGCTGTTCCTGCTGTCATTATTCCTGCCGGCCTGGTACCAGGAATCATTATCGCCCCTCTAGGCCTTTCTCTGCACCCCATTGCCAGAATTATAGCTTTTGCTTTTATTTGGAATACTCCTTTTTCTGAGTTGACAGCTTTTACAATTCTGTCAGGAGTAATCTCTAAAACCATCGTCTCCAACATGACATCTATTCCATATTCTTCTACTTTGTCTATAAACCTCTGGGCGTATTCGGGACCTGTCAACTCCTCTTTGAATTCTTGCAGCCCGAATCCATTGTGTATGCACTGTTGCAAAATGCCGCCCAAGTATTTATCTCTTTCCAATATCACGACATTTTTTACTCCCTTTTCATAGGCTTCTACAGCAGCACCTAAGCCTGCAGGTCCTCCTCCTATTATGACTATATCATAGTTAAGCATTGCCATACACCTCTTTCTTCAAAAGCTCTGAAGCCTTGTCTAATAAAAACTTCTTTGTCTCACCGGCAAGAATGTAAGAATTCCTGCCATGCTTCGTAACTTCAAGAGGAGAAATGTTAAGCTCTCTTGCAAGTATCTCTACTATCCTGGGACCACAGAAACTTCCCTGACACCTGCCCATGCCTGCTCTTACGCGCCTTTTTACCCCGTCCACCGATTTAGCTCCAACAGGTCTTCTTATTGCATCTATAACTTCTCCTTCTGTCACCGTCTCACACCTGCAGACTATTCTTCCATAGGCAGGATTTTCCTTAATGAGCCTGTTTTTCTCTTCATCAGAAAGCTCTACAAACCTTATAACAGGTTTCCTCTTTGGGTTAAAATCTTCCTTTTCAACAAGCTCAAGACCTGCGTCTTTTAATATATCTCTCACCATTTCCGCAATTGCAGGTGCTGCTGTAAAACCAGGGGATTCTATTCCAGCCACATTTATAAATCCCTTCACATCCGATTCTCCTATGATAAAATCCTTCTCCTCCGTGTCAGGAGTAGCTCTTAAACCTGTAAACTGTGTTATTGTCTTTCGAACGTCAAATTTATCCACACTTCTTTTAGCAACAGTAATGGCTTTATTAAGTCCTTCTTTTGTTGTCGCTTTAAATTCCTTATCCTGTATGTCTTCTGAAGTAGGTCCTATAAGCAAATTGCCGTCAATGGTGGGTGATACCAGAATACCTTTTCCCATCTTTGTCGGCACCTGGAATATCACAGTCCTGGCAAGATAGCCTTGATCTTTGTCAAGTATCAGATACTCACCTTTTCTTGGATGCACAGAGAAAGGTTTTGCTCCCACCATATTGTTTATCACATCAGAATAAACTCCAGCTGCATTGACCACATACCTTGCATAAAACTCCTTTGAAGGCGTCTTTACGACAAATACATCCTCCTTTTTCTTAATATCTACTACCTCCGAATTAAAAGAAAACTCTACCCCGTTTTGGGCAGCATTTTCCGCCAGAGCAATAGTGAAAACATAAGGAGAAATAATTCCAGCTTTTTTGGCGTATAGAGCAGCTATGACATTGTCATTTATATACGGTTCAATTTCCTTTACCATGTCCCTTGTAATTATGGAGAGCTCTTTTACTCCATTCTTTATGCCTCTGTCAAATAGCTTGTAAAGCTCTTTAATTTCCTCTTCTGAAAAAGCCACCACTAAAGAACCAGTCCTTTTCATAGGAACGTCCAGGTCTTTGCACAGTTCTTCAAACATTTCATTCCCACGGACATTGAGCTTTGCTTTCAAAGTCCCTGGAACCGGGTCATACCCTGCGTGAAGTATTGCGCTGTTGGCTTTTGATGCACCTTCTGAAGCTGCGTCTTCTCCTTTTTCCACCACAATCACTTTTAATTTATATTTAGAAAGCTCTCTTGCAATAGAGCATCCTACCACACCGGCACCTACTATTAAAACATCGTACACCATCTTTTAAAACCTCCTTAAGAAGATAAAAAACCATATATAACCGAGGCATCTCGGCTATATATGGTTCTCCCAATCTCCACCATACCTATTATTTATTTTTTCCTATATTATAGGATATATTCTACAAAACTTTTTAAATTCCTGCTACTTTTTATCAATTTTTTTATTCTTCAGCCCACTTCATAGCTCTTTCAACCGCTTTTTTCCAGCCTCTGTAAAGTTTCTCCCTCTTTTCTTCCTCCATGGCAGGTTCAAAGCGCCTGTCTATATTCCAATTTTTCTCTATTTCTTCTCTGCTGTTCCAGAAGCCCACCGCCAGCCCTGCAAGGTATGCAGCACCTAATGCAGTAGTCTCTATCACCTGAGGCCTATCTACCGGAACGCCTAAAATGTCTGCCTGGAACTGCATTAAGAAGTTATTTGCACTTGCTCCTCCATCAACCTTCAAAGCCTGAAGCTTTATTCCGGAATCCTCCTGCATTGCTTCTAGAACGTCTCTCGTCTGGTAAGCAATAGACTCCAATGTTGCCCTTATTATGTGCTCTCTCTTTGCTCCCCTTGTAAGGCCAACTATAACACCTCTAGCGTACATATCCCAGTAAGGAGCACCTAGACCCACAAAAGCAGGAACTACGTACACTCCATTTGTATCTTCAACCTTTAAGGCGTATTCCTCACTTTGAGGTGCACTGTCAATTATTCTGAGCTCATCCCTCAACCACTGAATAGCTGCACCTGTTATGAAAATACTTCCTTCTAAGGCATACTCTACTTTTCCATCAATACCCCAAGCTATTGTGGTCAAAAGCCCGGTCTTGGAGGGAACAGCTTTTTCGCCTGTGTTCATCAGCATAAAGCACCCTGTACCGTAGGTGTTCTTTGCCATTCCGGGTTTAAAGCAAGCCTGGCCAAATAAAGCAGCCTGCTGGTCTCCTGCATCTCCTGCAATAGGTATTTCTACTCCAAAGATCGATTTATCCGTATAGCCATAGACATGGCTTGATGGCTTTACTTCTGGAAGCATGTTCTCTGGCACATTGAGCTCTTCTAATATCTCCTTATCCCACTTCAATTCGTGTATGTTAAAAAGCATTGTCCTTGAAGCATTTGAATAGTCAGTCACATGCACTTTGCCCCTTGTTAAATTCCAGATAAGCCATGTGTCAATATTTCCAAAAAGCAATTCTCCTCTTTCTGCTTTTTCACGAGCTCCTTCAACATTGTCCAAAATCCACTTCACTTTGGTACCTGAAAAATACGCATCCACCACAAGCCCTGTCTTTTCCCTAATTTTCTTATCAAAGCCTCTATTTTTCAACTCATCGCATATAGGAGCTGTCCTCCTGCACTGCCACACTATTGCATTGTAAATAGGTTTCCCTGTGTTTTTGTCCCATACGACTGTTGTCTCCCTCTGGTTTGTAATTCCTATTGCCGCAATATCCTCTGGTTTAATCCCTGCCTTCTCTATTACTCCTTTTGCAACTTCTATCTGGGATTCCCATATTTCCATTGGGTCATGCTCAACCCAACCGGGCTTAGGATAAATCTGCCTAAACTCTTTGTTTAAAGAAGCAATCATTTTACCGCTGTGGTCAAAAATTATAGCGCGGGAACTCGTCGTCCCCTGGTCCAAAGCCATTACATATTTCGCCATTTCCCTTCCTCCTCACTTGAGTTTTTATTATAATGCCATATCGGCGAGAGGAACTTCTCGCCGATATAACTCTCTTTAATGTACGCTCATGATAAGCTGATAAATCCAGGCTCCAAGTATTCCTCCTACTATCGGTCCAAATATTGGAACTATCAAACCATACCCCCAGTCAGAATCTCTCTTGCCCGGAATTGGGAGTATAGCGTGGGCAAGTCTCGGTCCGAAGTCTCTGGCTGGATTAATAGCATACCCTGTAGGACCACCCAAGCTTAAACCTATTGCCCATACGAGAAGTCCTACTAAAAGGGGTCCCATTCCCCCTATAGGGTTATTACTATTTGTAATGCCAAGTATACCTATTAAAAGCATGGCAGTACCAAAAGCCTCAGTTATAAAATTCTTACCTAAATTTCTTATAGCTGGAATAGTTGCAAAAGTACCAAGCTTAGCTGTGGGATCTTCAGTTGCTGCAAAATGATCTATATACATCAAATAAACAATTATAGCTCCCACAAAAGCTCCTAAAACTTGTGCTATAATGTAGCCTGGCACTAAACTCCACGAAAACTTGCCTATCGTTGCTAAGCCAATTGTCACAGCTGGATTTAAGTGAGCACCACTTAGCCAGCCAACTGTATACGCTCCTACCATAACTGCAAATCCCCATCCTGCAGTGATTACAATCCAGCCGCTATTTTGACCTTTAGATTTATTTAAGACAACGTTTGCAACTACACCGTCACCTAGCCAAATAAGTATCATAGTACCAAAAAATTCAGCCAAATACTTTGCAAAGTCACTCATAAAATATCCCCTCCATAATTCCAAAATTTAACTTTTAATAAAATTTTTTGTTTATCATATATCCCCCCTTTCACTCTATAAACCAGAGGCTTTTTTCGCTGGTTGAAACAGCGATCGCCCCTGCTTTTATCGCATTTATAACTTCTTCCTTTGTCCTCACAAGGCCTCCTGCAATAACGGGCATTAAGACATCATTCGCCACTTCCTTGATTATTGAAGGCATTATTCCGGGGAGAATCTCCACAGCATCTGGCCTTATCTGTTTTGCAGAAGAAAGCCCTGTCTTTAAAGCCTGGGAATCCAACATGAAAAGCCTCTGTATAGAGAAGAGCCCAAAATCTTTGGCATGGTCTAAAATATTATTCCGGGTAGAAATTATACCGTGAGGCTTTATCCTTTCAGCTATGTACTCAACAGCCTTTGTGTCCTTACCCAAACCTTCTATAAGGTCAAAGTGGATAAAGGCAATTTTACCGTTTTTTTTGATAAAATCGACTAAATCGCAAATATTCATTATATCTCCTGCCAGCAAAAAAATCACTTGTGTATTGGAAGAGACAGCTTCTTTTACATCCTTTATCTCCCGGACAGCCGCAATTATCGGAAATTCTGTCATTGTCTCTAAAATTTTATCTTTCATCCTTTATACCTCCGCTCACTTTAGTGTATATTGCAAAAACTGTGCCAAAAAGAAATCAAGGAAAAAGCCCATAAAAAAATAAACCCTTGATAAAAAATACCAAGGGTTGTCTATTCACATGATAATTAATATCAATTTGTTATTTGATTGACAATCTCCTTTTTGGCATCCCTCACTGCTGCAAAAAATCCTAAAGCAGAAAAGCCCAGATATACGTAATAGGTAAAAAATCTCCACATGCCAATAAAAACACCCACATATGAAGTCGGCAAGATATTTGAAAAAATCGCTGCAAATCCCAACTCTACTGTGCCAGAACCGCTTGGAATAAAGCTATAAGCCAGTACATCATAAAAGATGATTTGCCTTCCCACAACCGCCAAAAAGTCAAATGGAATTTTCATGGCCATAAGCAAAAGAGGAGCAATGCTGTAAAAAAGCATCCAGTATATAACAGCATATAAAAACTGCCAAATAAATACCCTGTACCCTGAGAAAGAAGCAAATAAATTGCGAAAGTTCTTGTGATAAAGCAAAATTTCTTCCTTAGTCTTTTTAAAGTAATCTTCCTTTATGTATCTTTTGGCAAAAGAGATTCTTTCCAATCTTTCAACAATTTCAATAAGAAAATGAGGTCTTAAAATGATGTAAAGGAGCAAAATCAAAAGCCCTATTAAAAAGAAAGTTACAAAAATAGCTAATCTCATCAAAAAACTTCCTAATTCTAAATACCTTCCAAAAAAAATTAGAAGAAAGGGAGGGATAGTGACAAAAAATATCCCCGAAAACAAAAGTTTTGCCGTAAATACGATTAAAGCCTTATTAGCTGACACTCCCTTTTTGTTAAGCAAATAGATCATTAAAGGTAGTACTCCTGACCCAAAAGGAGTTACATAGCTTATGAAAAAAGTAGCAAGATTAAACTTAAAAAGATAACTAAAACAGAGGTCTTCTCCTAACTTCTTCAACAAATCTTTTACTCGCAAAGTATCCACCACAAGGCTTGCTATTATCACAGCAAAAATCGTTATAATGTAAAAAAGTGGAATATCAAAGGCTTTTTCTATATTAGTTATCCCTGTAAATTTCAAAACCAATACAATTGATATCAAGCTGATTCCAATAGCCAATCCCAAAATGTACAAGTTCTTTTTTTCTAAAATCGCATCCAAAGCAATTCCCCTCTTTTACGGAATATCATCTAATGTCTTAAATTCATATCCTTCCTCTTTGATGCTTTTAATTATCCTGTCAAGTGCCTGTGCGTTATCTTTTGAAACAGCGTGCAGAAGTATAACAGCTCCAGGGTGAAGCCTTTTCATAACAGTACTATAGCTTTCTTCAGGTCCTCCAGGAAGTGGTTGCCAGTCAGCCATAGCCAAACTCCAGAAAACCGTTCTGTATCCCAAAGATTTAGTAATATAGAGCGTTCTTTCACTGTATTCTCCTCTTGGAGGTCTGAAGTATTTCATCTTTTGCCCCGTTAAATCTTCAAACATCTTTTCCAATCCAAGTATCTCCTCTTTCACTTTTTCATCAGGCAAGGTAGGAAGACTGGGATGGTTGACTGTGTGATTTCCAACAATATGTCCTTCCTCTACCATTCTCTTCACAAGGTCCGCCTGCTGTTTAACATAAGGTCCTGTAACAAAAAAAGCTGCCTTTACTCCGTTTTCTTTGAGTACATCCAATATCCGAGGAGTATACCCTGCTTCATATCCTTCATCAAAAGTCAAGTACACCACTTTTTTCGTCGTATCTCCAACAAAAATCGCATTGTACTTTTTGACAAGTTCCATGGCATAAGGCGTAATCTCCGGCGTTTGGTGATTGGGCAAAACTCTTAAGCCCCATCCATAAGGAGTGTTGTCAAGATTTTCTGTCTTTTGAACCACATGATTTACAACGTTTGAAATCTCTTCTTTAGGCGAGTTAAACGGCTCATGTAGAGCTTCCTCTTGAATTTTTGCCTTATCATTTTCATTGCTGTTTTTTTTGATTATGCCACAGGACACAAGTGAAAAACAGAGGGCAATTCCTATTGCCAAAGAGATAATTTTCTTTGCCATTTTCCCTACCCCATTTCTCTTCCTAATCTACATCTTTATTTTTTTCTTTTAAGCCCTTCAATATTCTGTATTTATCTGGAATTGCCCTCGTATATCTCGCACACTGTCCCTCGACAAGGACAGAAGCGGCAAAGAGAAAAAGAAGGAGTCACAGAAGGCATGTACACCCCTTTTTCCATCTTCCTCATTTGTTCTAAAATTTTTAAAAGTTCTTTTCTTAAATATTTTCTGTTATAAACTTCAAACATGGCATTTCTATAAACTATCCGTCCTCTTTTTACTCTCTTTTGATACTCCTCTTCTATTATCACAAAATATGCTACAAGCTGCATCACATCTTTAAAATAGGGCGAATCTTCTGCATCACTGCTTTTTAGCTCTATTGGGACAAGCTCGTCTCCAACCTGATAGATGTAATCAGGTTTTCCGGTCAAACCATATTTCTCTGACTTTAGCAGCTTCCCGTAAACTACCCCTTTTTCTTTGACTTGCTGCGGCTTATCTACGTATATCAATTTGCCTCCCCTAAAGCCTATACTCCTTCTCATCTTTCTGTAAAAAGGCCTTTGTTCAATTATCGAATAAATCAAAAGATAAAGCGCAATAAGGAGAAAAACTATATTTAGAATCATCTCACATACCTCATCACAAATAAAATCAGTAAAATCAAAAATACAATTCCAAAAGCGATAGCATACCTTTTGTATCTAAGTTTTACGATGTCTTTATAGTACTTTTCATGATAGTCTATTCCCCTTTTAAAATTTACAAACTGCTCTTCCCTCTCTGAAGGCTCTCTCAAATTGTTGATATATTCGAGTCCGTACTTTTTTATGTAATACCACTGATAAGGACAGTAAAGAAACTGATTTACTTCAGTAGCCGATATATACCCCTTTTTCTCCTCTTTTTTCATATCGCAACCCTTCTTAAAACTTTATAAAAAAAGGGGGATTAACCCCTCGGATCAGCAACTACAAGCACATCTATAAATTTGGTCCCTTTCATTATCCTTCTCACAATTGAGCCTCTTATTATTTCGTCTATCCTTCTTCTTACAGACTGTCCTACCACAATCTGAGTAATGGCATTCTCTTCAGCAAATTTTATTATAGCCTTTGCCGGGTCATTTGATTTCACCATGTAAAACTTGGCTTCTAATTTATTGCACAGCATAGTGATCTCATCTAACTTTTTCAAATTTTTATGGTCTTTGAGCTCATCGTCGTTGTAGACGTGAAGCACAAACAGGTCAGCCTTAAGCATTTTAGCTAGCCTATATCCACGCCTTATCAAATATTCCGCATTAAACCTCAAATTTACACACACCAGTATCTTTTCCTGCGCTCCCTTTAATCCCACGACTTTCTTCTTATTCCTGTACTCTAAAAGCCTATCGTCAACCTCATTGGCCACTTCCCTCAATGTCAGCTCTCTTAAAGCCGCTAAATTCCCTACTCTGAAGAAATTATTAAGAGCTGTCTCAATCTTATCAGGACTATAAATTTTGCCGTTTTTCAACCTCTCAATTAAGGTCTCTGGAGATACGTCCACCACTTCAATCTCATCAGCCAGTTCAAGAATTTTATCGGGGATGGTCTCTCTAACTTTCACATTCGTCATCCTGTTTACATAGTCATTCAAGCTTTCAAAATGCTGTATGTTTACAGCCGTCATAACGCTTATGCCGTTGTCTATGAGTTCTAACACGTCCTGATACCTTTTCTCATTTTTTGAACCAGGAGCATTTGTGTGAGCCAATTCATCTACAACGACTACCTGAGGTTTTCTCTTAATAATTGCCTCCAAATCCATCTCCTTAAGAATTACACCTTTGTAATTTATTTCCTTCAAAGGAATAATCTCAAGGTCCCCTATCTGCTCCTCTGTGTCTTTTCTCCCATAGGTTTCTACAAAACCAATAACTACGTCTATGCCTCTTTTCTTCATCTCATTGGCATCCTGTAACATGTGGTAGGTCTTTCCGACACCAGGAGCAGCACCAAGGTAAATCTTGAGCCTTCCTTTATTTGCCCTTTCAATTTCTCTCATGAAGTAGTCTGGGGACCTCTTCACTGCCATTTACCTCACTTTTTATGCTTTTTAATTTCTTCCAATAAGCTCAAATTCAGTTTCAATACATTAACCCTCGGTTCACCAAAAAGGCCTAAGAATCTTCCTTCTATGTTTTTATCTACTAATTTTTTTACAACCTCTTCAGGCAAACCATTTGCCTTGGCAACTCTTTTGACCTGAAGGTAAGCAGCTTCAGGAGAAATATGAGGATCCAAACCGGAACCAGAAGAGGTCACAATATCTGCAGGAATTTCACTCCTTTTAACTCCCGGATTCTTCTTTAAAAATTCTTCAATGTTTTTCTCTAGCTCTTCGTGAAATTTGGGATTAGACAGAGCGTAGTTTGTGCCACCCGAGGAAGTAGCATCGTAGTCCACAGCAGAAGGCCTTCCCATGAACCAGCGAGGGTCAGTAAACTTCTGCCCTATAAGTTCTGAACCAACAGGTTTACCATCTACTTTAATTATACTACCTTTTGCCTGATAAGGAAATAATAAATTTGCAATCCCAGTCATTACAAAAGGATACACCAATCCCAGCAAAACCATAAAAACCAGTGTAAATTTTATCGTCCTTTTAATCTCTTCGCCCATATTAAAATCCCTCACATCCCAAAAATAGAAGATATTATCATGTCAATAAGCTTTATACCCACAAATGGAGCAATCAAACCACCTAATCCATAAATGAGCAAGTTCCTCATAAGCAAGGCATTGGCGCTCATGGGTCTATACTTTACTCCTCTCATAGCTATAGGAATGAGTATAGGTATTATAATCGCATTATATATCAAGGCTGACAGTATAGCATTTGTTGGAGATGAAAGTTTCATCACGTCTAAAACTTTTATTGCCGGCAAAGTTTCAGAAATAATAGCAGGGAGAATGGCAAAATATTTTGCCACGTCATTTGCAATGCTAAAAGTAGTAAGAGCTCCTCTTGTCATGAGAAGCTGTTTCCCTATTCCTACAACCTCTATAATTTTTGTCGGGTCAGAATCCAAGTCTACCATATTGGCAGCTTCTTTAGCCGCCATAGTACCGCTGTTCATTGCAAGTCCCACATCTGCCTGTGCCAAAGCTGGAGCATCATTTGTGCCATCCCCTGTCATTGCGACAAGCCTTCCCTGAGCTTGTTCTCTCTTTATGACGTTTATCTTATCTTCAGGCTTGCTTTCCGCAATAAACTCATCGACACCGGCTTCTTCCGCTATCGTTTTGGCAGTTAATGGATTGTCTCCAGTTATCATGATGGTCTTAATTCCCATAGCTCTCAATTGTTTAAATCTTTCCTTCATTCCAGGCTTTATTGTATCCTTTAGATATATTACTCCCAGTACCTCATTATCCTTTACCACCACAAGAGGGGTACCGCCTAATAGGGATATTTTCTCCACTTCTTTATCTAAGTCATCTGGAATACTTCCGCCTTTTTCCTCTATGTATTCCTTCACTTTATCATAGGACCCTTTTCTCACAATAGTGCCATCTTTTAAGTTAAGGCCGCTCATTCTTGTCTCCGCGCTGAATTCAACAACTTCTGCTCCTTCTAAAATATCATCAGGAGCCTTTGCACCCATTTTTCTAGCTAAATCCACTATTGACCTTCCCTCTGGAGTGAGGTCCTTTAAAGAAGAAATAAGTGCATAATAAGTGACTTCTTCCTTTGAGTGGCCTCCCACCGGTATAAAATCAGCAGCTAATCTATTTCCAAAAGTTATGGTGCCTGTCTTATCCAAAAGTATTGTATCTATATCTCCCGCAGCTTCTACCGCTTTTCCAGACATCGCAATCACATTAAAGCGAGTGACCCTGTCCATTCCTGCAATACCTATTGCAGACAAAAGTCCTCCAATGGTAGTCGGTATCAGACATACGAGCAATGCTATCATGGTAGCAGCGCTTATCCTGACGTGTACAAACTTGGCCATCGGATAAAGCGTCATAACTACGACTATAAAAATTATTGTCAAACTGACCAGTACCGTAGTAAGAGCAATCTCATTTGGAGACTTTTGCCTCTTTGCTCCTTCTACTAGTTTGATCATTCTATCTAGGAAAGACTCTCCTTCATCAACTGTTACCCGAATTTTGATGCGGTCGCTTATTACTTTAGTTCCTCCCGTGACAGAACTAAAGTCTCCTCCTGCCTCTTTTATGACAGGAGCAGATTCTCCAGTTATGGCAGATTCGTCAATCGCAGCAAGCCCTTCAATTATCTCACCATCTGCTGGAATTATATCCCCTGCCTCACAGATAACTATGTCCCCTTTTTTAAGCTCAGAAGACTTGACTATCTTAATGCTCCCATCGCTCTGTACAAGTTTAGCCATTGTCTCTTTTTTAGTCTTTCTCAGAGTCTCTGCCTGAGCTTTACCTCGCCCCTCTGCCAAGGATTCTGCAAAGTTAGCAAATAAAACTGTGACAAAAAGTATGAAAGTCACTAAAGCGTTATATCCTACCTCATCAGGAGTACTGCCAAAATAGGTAGGAAATATAGTAGCCAAAAGGGTGATAAAGGTTCCCACTTCCACCACAAACATCACAGGGTTTTTGTACATGTACAAAGGATTTAATTTTATGAAAGAATTCTTAATAGCCCCTACTACTATCTCTCTGCTCCAGGTCTTTATTTCTCTCTTTCTCTTCATATCCTTTTACCTCCATTACGTCATGCTCAAAAACTCAGAAATAGGCCCTAGTATCACCGCAGGGAAGAAGGTAAGTGCTCCAACAATTAGCACCACAGCTATAAATATGGCGCCAAAAATCGCATTATCCGTTCTAAAAGTTCCAGGCGATGGGGGCGCAGGAATTTTCTCCGCCATAGAACCTGCAACAGCTAACATAAGAATAATGGTTACATATCTTCCAAAAAACATAACCAAGCCTGTCATTATATTCATAAACACAGTATTTCCTATAAATCCTGCAAATTCAGAACCATTATTTGCCGCTGCAGAAGAAAACTCATACAAAACTTGTGTAAGTCCATGATATAGTGGATTTGTTACAGAAGAAGCTCCCACTTTTAGCATCACTGTCAAAGCAGATGAAAAAAGTATCAAAAAAGGGTGAACCAATATTGCAAGGGCTATAAGTTTTATTTCTTTAGTTTCAATTTTTCTTCCTAAATATTCTGGAGTTCTTCCTACCATAAGCCCCGTCAAAAATACCGTCAATATTGTATACATTATTATATTCTGAAGTCCTGCTCCATCTCCTCCAAAAATGGTATTTAGCATCATGAGGATAAGCGGCACTGCTCCTCCTAAAGGTGTATAAGAATCGTGCATGCTGTCAACAGAACCTGTTGTAAAAGCAGTAGTCACAGTCGCAAATAGTGGAGATTGTGAGACTCCAAAGCGAACTTCTTTTCCTTCATAATTTCCATAAGGCGTACCATCAATATGTAATTTCGAATATGCCACTCCTGGATGACTTTCCGCATAAACTGCTCCAACAGCCAAAAGAATAAAAATCACAAACAAGGAAATGTATAATACCAAAGCGTGTTTTTTATTGTTTATCATCAATCCATAAGTGTAAATTAAAGATGCAGGTAATAGCATCATAAGAAGCATCTCAATCATATTGGTAAACCAAGTAGGATTTTCAAAAGGGTGAGAAGAATTCGCCTTAAAAAATCCACCGCCATTTGTCCCTAAGTGTTTAATTGACTCTAATACAGCTACGGGACCTGTTATAATAGTTTGCTTCCCACCCTCCAGCGTATCCACAACCACTTTTCCAGCAAAAGTTTGAGGTACTCCCTGCCACACCAATATGAGGGTTGCCAACATAGAGATTGGCAATAAAAGCCTTACAGTTATTCTCACAAAATCCGCATAAAAATTGCCTAAATTAGTGGTCTTTTTGCTCAACCCTCTCATTATAGCAGCTGCAGTGACAAGTCCTGATGCCGCAGAAGTGAACATCAAAAATACAATTACAATCATCTGACTTAAAAATGTAATACCATCTTCTCCAGCATAGTGCTGAAGATTGGTATTTGTCATAAAGCTTATAACAGTGTTAAAAGCCAAAGAAGATTCCATATTTTTTGCACCGGTAGGATTTAGAGGCAGAAACTGTTGAACCCTTAAAATAAAATAGGTGATTATCATCATTACCATATTCACCAGCAGAAAAGTTAGCGCATACTTTTTCCAATCCATTTCCTCTTCTGGATTGATTCCCGTAATTTTGTATATAAAATTTTCCACAGGCAAAAAAATCTTATCTGACCTCATGGGCTTATATTCAAAAATATTGTACATGTAAGTTCCTAAAGGCTTGGTCAGTAAAACTATGATGGCTATCATGGTAAAAAGCTCTATATTTGAGTACATAGGGTCTCCTCCCTTAAAATTCTTCAGGATGTATCAAAGCGTAAAACAGATAGATCAGCAAAAGAAAAAAGACCACGTACAAAAGAACCACTTTAATACACCTCTGTTTCATAGGTATTGGCTTCTAGCAAATTGCGGCACCATTTAACTATTCCCTTTACAATGGAGTACAATGTAGCAAAACCTGCTAGAATTATAAAATCCATTTTCTCCTTCACCTCTTATTATTATCGTTTTTGTGACAGAATATTATAAATTCAAAAACATAAAAGCCTCCTCACTTGTTACAGGAGGCGGACTACATGGCAACATGTTTACATATTGCCATGTCTTCCAGACATTTTTGTTAATTTATTTACTAATTATCGTACCATAAATATTATATTATTCAAGCCTATAAACATCAAAAGAAATCCCGCCTTCTTAAATGCCCTTTAAAACAAAAAAAGAGGATGTAAAGCGTTACAACTTACTCATCCTCTTTAATTTATCACTTTACATCACTTTCCATCATTTTTCAATAAAATATCCTGTATCTTTTTTTCATAAATTGTAAAAAGCCTTTCAGCTTTCTCCGGTGTCAATGCCTCCACATACACATTGCAAAAAGGAAGTTCGCTATCGGGAACCACTAGAACCCATCCTTCATCCTCTTCAAACCTTAGCCCATCCAAAAATGTAACATTATTTTTACGGGTTTCAAACAGTTCTCTTATTATTCTCCCCTTATCCTTCCAATCACATCTTATTCTCTTGACTGTTTTATACCTAAGAGGAAAACTATCTTTTATCTCCGAAAGCCTTTTATTCTTTAACCTTACGTATTCAATCACTTCTAGCAAAAAGTTTATCCCGTCAAAAGAAAGGTCAAAATACACCTGCCTTCCCTCTTCTAAATTAGTCATCGACCTCATAAGGTCCCTTGGTGAAATCTTTCCTACAACTGTCTCTACTGCAAGTTCTTCTGCAAACTCTGCCAAATACTTGGAACTGTTAAAAGGCAGTACAACTTTCTTTAGACCTTTTTCCCTGGCAATCAACATCTTTAGATAATTCACTTCATCTTCATCAAATTTCCTATCTTTTTCGTCATAAAGTTCTATCTCTTCCCCATTCTTTTTCAACTTCACTTTCAAGTGATAGTTTTGGTCATCTAAAATTTGCTCTCCTTTTATCTGCAGAAGCACTTTTTTAGTCCATTCATCATGAGGCTTAACCTTTATCTTGTAAGAATCTGCTCTATCTTTGACAAGATAATCCTTATAATCTCTCTCTACATCCACCTCTTTTATTGGCTTTATGTCTTCTATTTTTCTTCTTGATATGTCATGAATTTTTAATTTATTCTCTATCTTCTTCTCCAAATTTCTATCTATATCCATTCCCTCTCCATCCAAAAATAAAATTCTAATTTCCTCCCCTATCTTTTCTACATACACCCCTCCTTTTGCACTTCTTAACCTGATTCCCACTCTTAAAGCCGGCAGCAGAAAGCTATTGCTTTTTAACACTTCACACCCGGAAAAAGCAAGCCCGTAAGCAATCAAATCGGCAATGAGAGAGGAAGCTAGTTCCCCATCACTTCCCACAATGACTTTCCCTTTCATTAAATCCCCAAAGGCCTCCCCAATTTCTACAGCCTGATAAGGACCTATCTCTTCATTAAAAATGCCCCTTATCCCTCTGTAACCAAAAGATAGGTTTTTCCTGCCATTTCCCCAAACTACATCCTTTGAGACTACTGCCTCTTCCTCTATAACCTTAAAAGGCCAAACTTTTACATCCGGTCTTATCTCTGCAAAAGCCTTTATTCTAACCCCTTCTCCTATTACAGCATTTTCCAATATCCTTGCATTAGAATCTATTCTGACCTTATTGCACACCACTGCTCCATTCAATTCGCTGTTTTCCCCTACATATACATCTTCCCACAGTACAGAATTTTTTACATGACTTCCTTTCTTTATAATCGTACCTCTTCCTATGACCACATTAGGCCCTACTACAGCATTTTCCTCAATAACCACCTCATTTCCTATAATCAAAGGAAGAATCAACTTTGCTCCCGAAGACATTAAAACCTTCTTGCCAATAACTTTTCCTTCTTCAAGGAGGATTTTTCTGTAACCCAAATCCAGCTTACCTTCCAACACATCAAAATGGCTTGAAAGGTACTGCGCTGTATTTCCTATGTCACACCAGTAGCCTTCTGTAATGTACCCATACATAGGAATGTTTTCCTTCAAAAGAAGCGGAAACAAGTCTTTACTAAAATCAAAAGGCCTATCTTCAGGTATAAATTCAAGTATTTCCGGTTCAATTATGTAAATCCCTGTGTTGACAGTATCGCTAAAAACCTCTCCCCACGACGGTTTCTCTAAAAACTTTACTATTTTCCCTGTTTCATCGACTATTACAACTCCATACTCTAAAGGAATTTCTACTTTTTTTAAAACTAAAGTCACTTTCGAACCCTTTTTCCTGTGAAAGTCATATACTTCCTTTATGTTTACATCTGTAATTACATCTCCGCTCATGACAATAAAAGTTTCCTTCAGGAAATCTTTCGCGTTTTTCACACTTCCTGCAGTCCCCAGAGGCTTTTCTTCTGTGTAAAACTTTATTTCATCTCCATATTCTTCAAGCAAGTAATCTTTTATCTTGTGAGGTAAATAAAAAAGAGTGACTGCTAATTCCCCCACTCCGTACTTGTGCAAATGCTCTACAATATGCTTTATCGCAGGTTTATTTGCCACAGGCACCAAAGGCTTTGGAATATCAAAAGTTAAAGGCCTTAATCTGCTTCCCTCTCCACCTGCCATTATTATCCCTTTCATCCAACCACCCCAAAAAATTTATTGACCTTAATTTTTATTTTCTTTATTTGTGCAAAAATTATTCATTTCAAACTTGAAGCTACATAAAATTGAAATGAAAAGTTAAGCAGGTGGAGGATAGAATGCTAATTTTTTTATCTTTGCTGTACTTTTCTGTAGGAATTGGAATATTTATATGGGGAATTTTTACCATAACCAGCGGGTTAAAATCTATATCCAAAGAAAAGCTTTCATATTTTATAAACCATTTCGCAAACAGCCTTTTTAAATCTATAACAATAGGTTTTATTGTGACTTTAATTTTACAAAGTAGCAGCATGGTGACAGTAATCGCTGTAACTATGGCAAACGCTCGACTTTTAACGCTTAAAAGCGCAGCAGGTATAATAATGGGTTCTAATATCGGAACAACTATTGCAGTGCAGCTTTACGCTTTTAACCTTTTTAAACTGGCACCTTTTTTAGTGTTTATCGGATCCTTGCTTCACTTTCAAAATTGGCACAGCAAATTAAAACTTTTGGGAGATGTATCACTAGGATTTGGACTGGTATTTTACGGCCTAAAAATAATGGAATTAGCTACAGCCCCTTTCAAAAACTCAGGTGTCAACCTTACCAATTCAAATTTGTCCAACCCCTTAATCGGAATATTTATTGGGGTAGTATCAGCTCTCATACTTCAGTCAAGCAACATAGGAATAGCAACCCTTCAAGTCTTAGTCACTTCCCACATTTTGAGTTTAGAACAGGCCTTGCCTATAATCTACGGTCTAAACATAGGAACCTGCTCTGAAGCATTCATTTTAAGCTTTGCCTCCAGCAGAGAAGGAAAAAAAATAGCTTTATTCAATATTTTCCTCAACCTATGGGGCACTTTAGTGTTTTTGCCTTTCACAGACTTTTTTGCAGAATTATTACGACACACCTCTCCTAGCAATCCCTTAAGGCAGGTGGCCAATGCTCACACGTTTTTTAACATTTTTTCTGCCATCGCAATAATCCCTTTCCTTAAAATCATATTTAACTTACTGGATAAAATAGTAAACATAAGTAAAAGAAAAAAGCCCTGAGGGCTTTTAATCACCAATTTTATACATATTCCAAGGTTTAAGTTCTATTTGATGCTCATAATGCTTGAAAATACTGACTTTCAGGCAATATAGAATCTTTATTTTTCTCTTATTCCCACACTTTTCCCACAGTAAAATTTTTACTAAAATACGTATGCACTTTTCATTTTTATAAAACCAAAAAGTGCAGCTAAAAGCGCTGCACTTCTATTTTGCTGCTTTTTCTTTTTTCATTTTTTCATGATATTCTCTTACAGTCATGGCATTTGGATCTGTATTTATTTCGTGTACGTAGATGCATTCTATGTCTTTCATATTATCGCTTGTTGCATAATCTACACAAAAAACTTTGTTATCTTTAATAATTTCAGTGCTTATGAATGTGTAAACTTTAGGGTATTCAGTAAACAATTCATTCATTTTGTTTATTAAGTCTTGTTCAGTTAAAATACTGTTTCTCAAAAATCTTTTTACATCAGAACTGAGTATTAGTCTCATAAAACAACACTCTCCTTTTATAAATTTTGTTAAAGAGAGTGTCCTTAGGGACAAAAATATAAAAAGGGTATACACTCTCTTTAACCCAGTGTATACCCTTTTATTGACTTCTTGTTTTTAGTATAACCATTTTTATGACTTTTGTCAAGATAGTTTTATGACTATATCTTTTTCTCTAGGGTGAAAATTCTCTCCTTTGTTAACAACAGTTTTTATAAGAATTTCGTCTGCTCTTGTAAATATCCCCGCCACAGTAATGTTAGCAAAAGTATTTATGATAACAAAATCTTGGTTAATCTTTATCTCTCCAAGTTCTTCTTCAGCACTTTTGATCGTATCAATTACCAAATCTTTAATAATATCTCTATCTCTTATTCTATCTAACGAATGAGGAGAAAATTCTATCCAAACTTCTGTTCCCCACAGTTCTATTAATTTATAATTTTTTTCCAAAGTATTCCCCTCCTTAAAAAATTTATAAGAGAGGCATAAAGCCTCTCTTATACAACGTTTTTGTTTTTTTGTTTATTTAACATTAGAAGATAGTCGTCAATTCCTTTATAATCAGGATTCCATGTTTTTGTTTGAACTTTAAGTCCAGCCTTTAGAAGTTTTTCTTCTAGTTTTTCCTTTGCTTTCTGCACAGCTGGGTTTGTCAGTAGGTCCATATCAAATGCTATATACACTTTTTTAGCTCCCAGCTGTCTTAATACGACTTCTATACCTTTTACTGCTGTAACCCCAGGAACGGATACAAATGTAACTCCTGATAGATAGTGTGCTACGTCAGCCTTTAATGGTCCTTCTGTGATAACTATAACTTCAGAAGGTTTTCCATGTACGCCCTGCCATGCATGAGCAGGTGTGCCGTTTAATTTATCACGGGAAGAAAACCAGACATATTTTCTTCCCCTTTCTTCTTCATCAAGCCGTATCTGAAAGCCCTGTATCCGTCCTTGCACGTCTTTCACAGGGATCAAAAAACCTTTATAATCTACAAAGTCCCAGTATTTTTCCCCTTCTTCTTTTCTTTGGTAAAAGCCTGGAATGCCTTTTAGGTTATATCCTTCTTTTATAAGTTCCTTACATATTTTCTGCCTTTGTTCAGGTTCTTCTGGCAGAGATTTGTAAAGGTTATTAACTGTCATTTCCCACGAAAGGCCTCTTTTTAAAAGGTTTTTGCGGTGATATGGCTCTAGTACAAGTTTGTTTAGAAACGCTCTGTAAACTTTATCTCTTATATATATTGAAGCGACTGAATTATGCTTTATTTTGGGTGTGATTTCTTTATATGGTTTGACTTCAGGAATATTTCCTTTTGTGAGCTTATCATAAGCATCTTTTCTATCCAATCCTGTAAGTTTTGCATATAAGTCTACTACGTCTCCGCCTTCTCCACAGCGAACACAGTAGTAGACGTTTTTTGATATATTTAAATAAAGGTGTCCGTGTTCAGGGTTTTTTGAGTCCCCGCAGAACGGACACCTTGCAACGTATTCTTCAGAAGAAGCTCTTTTTAGAATTGTGATTCCTAGATTTTTTGCAGTGTCTATAATATTAAAATCTCTATTTTTGTTCATATGCTTTCCCCCTTTAAACTTTATAGTAAATTACGTTTTTTACGCCTTTAAATAAATTTTGATTGTACGGCCATTCTGGAACAAGAATAGGTTTGTTTAAAGATATAAGCTTTTGTATCTGTCGGGGGTCGTCTTCCACATAAATGTCTGCATCCAATAAATGTTTGTCTTTTGTAAAATATACTTCAAATCCAGAAAAGTATTTTTTTACCCAATTTTCTGTAAAAGTTTTTAACTTTGGGCTTCTGCTTGTTACAAAAACAATTTCTGCATTAAGCATAGAAAAGGTTGCTATAAATTTTACTGTAGTGGTAACAAAGGCTGCATTGAAAAGAATGTTTATGCCTTCTTCATAAACCCAAAAATCTTCTGTTAGAGCGTGGTTCGGATATGAGCTTATATCGTATCCCAACCTTTGTAATTCTTTGTTGACATTGATAAGCGTATTATCAATGTCAAATGCAATTATTTTACCCGTTATCGTAGAGAGTATTTTTAAAAATTTATCTAATTCTTTTATTTTTCCTGAAAAATATACTAACTGTTTCATTTTTATTTCCCTCCTTGATAAATTTAAAAAGGAGCTATACGGAGATGTACCTCCGCAGCTCCTTTTTCGTTCGCATTATAATATCTGGTCCACCTTCAATCCATGTGTCAGTATCTTTGTAAACGGTTATTATTCCTATGCTGTTTGGATTATCAAATACAGCCATGTAGGCTGCTTTTAGTACATGATCGAATACTACAAATCTGCGCTGTTTTTTCCGGAGTTTTTTTATTTTTGATTCTGCTGCTTTTATGGATTGAATAATGTTCTCCGGAGTAAGAGATGTCCTACCTTCTAACCTTTTTAGTGCATGTGGAGAAAAAATAACTTTTATATAATTACCCCACAAAGAAACGTTATACTCCCTCCTTTTGCTCATTTTTTAGCCCTCCTTTAGTATGGATAAGAGGCAGCCTTTAAAACTCCTCTTATTCTAAAATTTTTGATTTAGTATTCTTTTTTATTTCTTTAGTGGCAATTTTGTCGCATAAGTTGTTGTATTCATTGTCTGCATGTCCTTTTATTTTAATCCAGTTGATTTGATGCCCTTTTGAAACCTCTAAAATTTCTTTCCATAAGTCCTGATTTTCTACCGGTGTTTTGTCTGATTTTAGCCAGTTATTTTTCTGCCATTTTTTAAGCCATCCTTCTTTAAAGGCATTTATTACATAATTACTGTCACTGTATAAATTAACTTTACAAGGTCTTTTTAAGGCTTTCAAAGCTTCTATTACTGCTTTTAATTCCATTCTATTGTTTGTAGTATTTTCTTCAAATCCTGATATTTCTTTTTTTGTCCCTTTATATATTAAAACTGCTGCCCATCCACCTGGACCGGGATTACCGCTGCAGGCCCCGTTGGTGTATATTTCTACTATTTCACTATCTTTATTATTTTTCATGTATTTTTCCTCCCTTTTTAATTTTTAAGAAGACAGTAAAGATCTGTCCCCTATTTCCCTTCTTTTTCGATTAAGACTACGTTTCCAATTTTTACTTGCATTTACTCCACCCGCAGAAGGGACAGTAAAGGCATCCTTCTGCAGGGATTAATTTTGCTCCACAGTCGGGACAGTAAATTTCCTGCTTTTGTACAAGTTTAACAGTTTCTTTTTTCTCTTTTCTCTCCATAAAAATCTCTCCTTTTTTCGTTTATTTAAGGTTATATTTTTGTGAAAAATATTGCACAACTTCGGGTATTGTCTTTTTGTGTAGTGATAGGTAGGGCTTTGATGTTATCTCTGCCCTTTCCCCCACTCCAAACCGTACGTGAGACTTTCGCCTCATACGGCTTTCCAACGATTAGCCCTCTATTTTGAGTCAGGCTTTGACGTCGCCGTCATTGCCCGCTTGTAATAATTCCCTGTATTTCACTATCTTCTTTATTTGCTTTTTATTATAGTAACTAGGGATGTCTTTTCCATGGACTACTCTATGACATTTAGAGCATAGCCATACTAGGTTAGGTACTTTATTGACTTGTCCCGGTGGTAGATTAGGATTTAGGTGATGGCATTCCCTATTTCCTGCTTCAAGGAGTACCCCACATATTTTGCATCTGCCTTTATCACGATTATATGCGTATTCCCTGTTCATAAAATATTCGAAGTTGTATAGCTTTTGATTTTTGGCGTGTTTAAGGGTGCCTATATCGTAGAGTGGTGGTCTATCTAAGGGTAATTTCTTCTTATAATTAAATTGCTTTAAGTATAGCTGCCTTCCTTGTTCTGTGTATGGTGTTATTTTCTGATTGAATGGATATTTCTTCCAGTGGCTGCCTGTTATAAATGCTTTAGTTATTCCAATGTACATGTCGTTAACTTTTATTGCAAGAGTTTTAGTTTGATAACCAGCATGTCTTTGTGGGCGGTTTGTTAGTTTAGCTAGTTCAACGTGGTGGTCTTGGTATGTCTTTGGATATAGTTTCTGGAATACTTTGAGAGCACTTTTATTGACTTTATCATCGATATATTTGAAGGTGCTTGAGCAAATACTTGTTTTCCAATATTCAGCTATTCCGATTATCATTGCGTTAATCTTTTCGATTTGTATGGCTCTATCGATATCTTTAGGTATTTCTTTTAATTTATGGATTTCTTTACTGATTTCTCTAATTTGCTTCTTGACTTTTTCAGGATTTGGATACGGTTTTCCTACTAGTTTATTTGGTTCTAGGTCATTGGGAGTTTTCCTTTTATATTCTGCTTTTATTAAAAAACCTAGAAATTTAATGGGTTTTTGTGTTATATCCGTGATTACTGTCTTATCTTCTGATAATTCAAGTTTGAGTTTATGCTTGAAATATTTCTTGAGATATCTCAGCAGCCTTTGTGCTTCTTTTTCTGTTGTGGTCATTATTACCCAATCATCTGCATATCTTATTAGGTATTTGGGTTGTATTCCATTTCTTTGGAGTTTTTCTCTATCTTTTCCTATTCTCTTACATTTTTGCTCTGGTTCTTGGTACATTTTTCCGATTGTCCAGTCAAAATTATTGAGATAGATGTTGGCTAATATTGGTGATATGATTCCTCCTTGAGGGGTTCCTAATTCAGTTAGATGATATAGATCATTTTCAATATATCCTGCTTTGAGCATTTGTTTAGTTAATGCTAGGATTCTTTTGTCATGTATGCCGATTTTATAACATTTTCGTAGCAGTATGCGATGATTTATGTTATCAAAACAGCCTTTTATGTCTCCTTCAATTACGTATTTAGGAACATTATTTTTAGCTGTATTTATATAGTGTACTACTTGCTTTATGGCGTGCTTAGTGGCTCTGTATGGGCGAAATCCGTAGCTGTGTGGGAAGAATCTTGCTTCTACTATTGGTTCTATAACTATTCTTATACACTCTTGGATTATTCTATCAAGTATTGTGGGAATGCCTAGTGGTCTCATTTTGCCGTTTGCTTTTGGAATGTAGACTCTTTTGACTGGCTTAGGATGATAGTCCTTAGCTGTTTGGATAACTAGCTCTATTAATTGTTCATATGGCATTTGGAGATACCGATCAATATCTTGATTGTCTATTCCGGGAGTGTGGGCGCCTTTATTGCTTTTGATGTTGTGTATTGCTGTGACAATCGTTACTGGATTAAAGGCTAGTTCCCATAGTCCATGGAAGCTTCTGCCTTCTTTGCTTTTTGCATATATAAAATCTAATTTTTCTTTGAGCTGCGCCTCGCTTTCCACCTTGTCGTTTATATACATAAGACATCACCTCCGTGTCTTATGGTTCGTTACCCATATTTCAGGGACTTACCAAGGTGGCACGGGAATTATTACAAAGCTAATCGTCTGGTGTCCTTCGCTCTGTACTGTTTATGTTACAGTACGTCATCACTACTATGACACCTCCGACTTCCTGTATGCTTCTTCGCACCGCCATGCTCCACATACAGGCTCTCCCACGTTCCAGCTCACCTATCCTTTGTCGTCCTTTAGAAGGGCACTATACTCCGGGAAACTTACACCTGCGTTTGAGCTGCAGTTGTTTGCAGGCTATCATGAGTCATTTCAGGCTCATGCAAGAGTGGTAACTTATCAGTACCACTCTTGGTTCCCACAGTCTCCCTCTTTCGAGGGCATAACCTAACGGAGCTTCAAGCGTGCCTTTCTTGCGTCTTCATGGGACTGGATGCCCGCCCCTATACTCATCCATGCCACTTTCGTGGTTTAGGATTTTCAGGGTACGTCTTCACCCGGCTTCATACACTGATATATGGCAGTATATCAGTGCATGCAGGAGTATTAGCACTCGTGCTGTCTCAGGCTTTGACATGCCTTCATCGACATCAGCTCTGCACGGCCGGAGGAATTGCACCTCCGGAATTCGGTGAGCCAGTTATCATGCCGTTATTTGGCATGCCGGATTTTCCTTTACCTTGTCAGGGTAAAGTTATAGCCGAACGTGGCGCACTGTACTTTAGACATTTTTATCCCTCCTTTGCTTTTTGGTACTTTTTTAGGCTTTCTGAAACAAAACCCCAAAAGTCTTTCAAAAATTCTTCATCAGGTTTAATGTTTTCGTCTGAGCTTGTAAGTGCTGTAACTATTTCTCTTATGTCGTATACTGTTCGAAATGCTTCCCTAAAAGGAACCCACCTTAGAAGTGTTAAGAAAATTTTCCCTGCTGTGCTGTTTTCATGAAGTCTCATAATTCTTCCTCCTTAAAATTTTTTAAATAAAAAAACAGGGCACTTGATTCTCCCTGCTCGTATTTTTTGGCGCCGTTTTTAACGACAGAGGACGCCATGTCGCTGAGCCTGCCTAACAACCTTCTCTTAACGCATAAAGGAGAAGGAACGATTGTTATACTTTTATGTTAGGCTGGGCTCTATGTACAGAAAAATTCATCTAAAAAAAATAAAAGGCGGGAATTAACAGAGCTTCCCGCCTTTTAATCTTTTAATTTTTGTGCTTTCGATTTTTATTTATATGCATCTCCACGATACTTTATAGTGACAATAAAGATAATCCCTTCTTCTTTTTGAATTTGGTAAATAATTCTTATATCTCCAACTCTATATCTGTATAGAGGTGGAAACTTATCTTTGAGCTTTTTAATATTCTTACCAACGTATGGAGACTGTGAAATTCTCTTAGTTGCTTCTTTAATTTTCTCCTTAGTATTGTTATCACATTTTTCTATAAACTTAACAGCTTCTTTTGCAAGTTTAATTTTATACATCTTTGAACACGTCCTCAAAGTCGTATACATCACCATTTTCTATGTCTTCAAGACCTCTTTTTATTGACTCCAGCAGTTCTATGTCATTAAGGATTTCGTTTTCTTCTCTTTCTTCTTTGAATTTTAGGTATTCTATAAAATCAATGACTTCTGCTAATTCTTCTTCTTGAAGATTATCAATAATTTCTTTTACCTTATTTTTAAGCAAGTTGTCCATAATAATTCTCACCACCATTTTTGTTCTCCTTTTTATAATTTTATTATAACTCTTTTCCCGTTTTTGTTAAACCGTTAGAAGATCAATTTGCTTGTTCTTTATCTCAAGTTTTTTTGCACCTTCTTTGACTCTTGCCTCGATTATTTGAGTGTGAGGTACTGTGTACACTGTAATACTTTCTGCATTGTCTATAAATATGGGGAATTTAACTCCTGTAAGTCCTATAATTAGGTTTGCTATTTCAAGCCCTGCTTTGATTCGTTCGGAGTAGGAAAGTACATTAAATTCTTTTCCGTCGTAGAGTATTTTGAAGTCGTCTTTAATCTCTCCTGTACTCTGAACAATCTTCCAGAGCTGCAGGGATACTCTGCTTAAATATTTGTTTATTTCTGCTGCTTCAAGCTCCAGCTTTTTTGCATTGAATGTCTTTGCATATTCTATCAAGGTTTTTACTTCGTTTATTTTTTGTTTAGCTACTTTTATGTCTTCTTCTACTTCTTTTAGCTTTTTCTTTGCCTCTTCTTTTTGTCTGAGCAATGCTTTGACGTTTTCGTTATGGCTTATTGTTTCTCTTTCTTCAAACCTAAGTTTTTCTATTTGCTGCATTATCTGCCGGATTTGTTCTTTGTTTGCGTCTGTGTTCAGTGCATTTTCCAGCTTTTTAATTTTTATCTCAAGGGCTTTTCTGTATTTGTTTACTTTTTCTTGAAATTCCTTTTCTGCCTTTTCGTTTTCTTCAATAACAGCTTTTAGCTCTGCAGCAGTTTTTGTGCCTTTTTCTTTTATCTCCTGCTGCTTTGTCAGTAAAAGCTGCTTTTCTTTTGCGGTAACATCTATTTTATTACCACATTTATTACAGGTAATGCACTGTGGTTTAAGGTTTTTAATCTGCTGTTGAACCTGCTTATATTCCTGCAGCAATTCTTCTCTGGCTTTCTGCAAAATTGATGTATCTTTAAGCTGTGGTTTTTCGATCGGAGGTTTTTTGTATTGCTCTTTTAAAACGGCAAGCTCTTTTTCTATTTCTATGTTTTGATTTTTCTGAAGTTCTAACAATTGTGATTCTAGTGCTTTTAATTGTGTTTCATCGAATGTTTTCATTTCAGGGATTTTTGCATTTAGAATTTGTCTGAGTATTTCTATATTCCCCTCTGATTTCAGCAGTCCTTCCTCCCAGTCTTTTAGAATTTCTCTTTGTTTTTCAATGAACGTATTTGGATTGTTGAATCCGTTTTTCTTTAAGATTTCTGTTATTTCCGGCGGAAGTGCTTTAAAAACTTCTTCATTAGACACCTCCGGCAAAACCTTATAGAGTATGGTTTTGGCATCTCTTGGAGCAAGGTTTGTAAAGTATAGAGGGTTAAATATGGTGAAAAATACGTCTTTGTCTTGTATAAACTGCATATACAGGTCCATTTGTGTGGCTTTAACTCCGTTTATTGTTATTTCCGTTGTACTTTTCTTTTTTGAACGTATTATCTCGTATTCCTTCCTATTTTTTTCTATAACTAAGGTTACTGCCATTTCATCTTCTCCCATAGTTATTAGTTTATTTGTTATATTTTCTGTTCCAAACAGATTTGCTCCTGTAAGGCACCATGCTATTGCTTCTCCTATAGATGTTTTGCCGGCACCATTATCACCGTAAATTACGGTGTGCCTGTCATTAAAATTTATCGATAAGTCTTTATGATTCTTAAAATTTTTTAAAACTATCGATTTTACTATCATTTCACATTTCTCCTCCTTTTTCTTTTTTGCATATTTAAAAAGCATTTCTGCCTGAGAAAAGTATTCATCGATTTTTTTTCTGATTTAAAATCCGGCCAGTGGCCGGGAACTGTAGTTATGCCTGTATCTTTTACTTTTTGGGCAAGATAGTTTTCTAATGTTTTATTCATTTTCCTCTCCTCCTTTTCCGTTAAAAAAGTCTTCAAACGATTTTTTGATAATGGAAATCCATTTATCAACTTCTTCTTTTGTCTTTAGTTCGGGGTAATGTCCCGGCAGAATACGAATCCGTTCTTCTTTTAATTTTTTTATAAAATATTTGTGAACTTCCTTTTCCATTTTTGTACTCATCCTTTCTTTTTATTTTAAAAAGTTAAAAGCACATCCCTGTTTAAGAGATGTGCTTCCCACTTTTTATCTTTTAGATCCCTGTTTTAATAATGGCTATTAAAATACTTATAATACCGATTACTGCCGTGGCTGTTGTTGCTATAAACCATTTATTTGAACTGTTTAGATCATGTAATATTCTATCTACTTTGTCATCTATTTTCCTGTTAAGTTCATCTATCTTGTTATCTATTTTTTTGTTAAGTTCATCTATTTTGTTATCTATTTTTCTATTAAGGTCATCTATTCTACTATTGACTGCATCTATTTTTGTATCTATTTTCCTGTCAAGCTCTTTTATTTCTGCTTTTATTTCTTTAATATCGCTTTCTATGTTCGCAATTCGGCTTGTTATATGCTCCAGCGAACCTTCCAAATATGCTACCCTTTCTTCGAGGCTTTTCATATTCTCACCTCTTTCATCCTTTTCTACTATCATTATATCACTCCTTCTTTTTCTTTAACAGGTACCTTTATCTTTTAAAAATGATAGTCTAAGACAGTACCAATATAGTACTTTTGTCCTTCTTTTAAATTGCAGCGTACAAATTCATCCAAAGTCATCCATGATGATTCATTGCTGTAGATATATATTCCATATTTTTCATCAATTAAATTTTTTATTTCCCATACTTCCAGGGTGTCTTTTATGAAGTTTTCAAAGGTGAGCTTTTGTACAGCTTCTTTTAACTTGAAAAACCTTTCTTTAAAGTATTTTTCTTTAAAACCTTTGAGGAAAATAATTGATTGTTCTTTTGCATTGTATTTTACTCCGTATTTTTCTAGATATTTGACAAAATATTGAATTTCTACGTCTCTATCAACGTCATCACTAACATAGTCAGCTATAACCCCTACAAAATCGTCATAAAAATCTTCTTCTGTAGCAAAATCCTCCTCAAATCTCAAAGGTTTTTCTTCCAGCTGAAAAATTGTGCTGTGCATTTTTACTCCTCCTTTTTATTTTTTTAAGAAAGGAGAGAGGAATTTCCTCCACTCCCTTACATTGCAATTTCATAATCCACAATTTCTTCTAACTGTTTATTGCCCACCTTTCTTTCTTTGAGTGTGTAGTTTTTAATTATCATATCCTTTAGTTCTTTCAATTTTTCCGGTACGACCATTGTATATTGATTGCCTTTTATATCTTTTAAGGATGCCACGTAAAAAGTTGTTCCATCTTTATTGTAGAAACCTTTAACCGTAGTAACAGTCAAAGGCCCGTACTTGCTTTCGTCGTTCTGCACTTCTTCAGGAAAGAGATCTTCCGGTACTTCATCTATTGCTTCTTCAGGAGGCAGTATAATATCTTCACCATTTTCTATTTCGTCTACTGCTTCGTTTATTAAATCATCTATATCCTTTTCTTCTTCTGCTGAAGGTGGGTTTATTACTGCATTTGGTTGGTATAAGTGCAGAATGTACACTGTTTTGTTATATTTCCCGTCTGCCAGCACTTTCATAGGCACAAGCGTTAGTTTAAGAGGTATTCCTGCTATTTTCCCTCCATTTGCAGATTTTATTATGTCAATTGCTGTGTTTATTTTTTTGATGCTGTTAATGGAACTTGTATCGATCTGGAAGACCCCTTCTGGTATTCCTTGCACATAAAAAAGGAGGTTCCCTACTTCCCTGCACTGGCCTTTCTGATAGTAAGGGCAGTCCCTGTATTTGCATTCAATTTGCTTTATTTCGCCTGTTACTGGGTTTGTTTCAAGTGCTATTTCTCCATCACCTTTGCAGAGAAGACGGTTATTCCCATACCTTTTAAGCCATTGTGGAAAGAATATTTCCGGATCATTAACCGGAAAGATTATGTCAATCTCTTTAGGCTTATCTCCGTAAAGTGCTTTGAACTTTGCTACAATCTCCGGAGCTGTATTCCCGTCTTCATAAACTACAAAATAGTCTGTTGCTGTAGGGTAAAGGTTCCCTCCTTTTGCTTTCTGCTTTACCCCCAGATGTATCTTCCCTATGCGGGCAAGACTTCTCTTTTCTGTTAAACCTTTAATAGGCATACAAATTCCTCCTTTTTAATAATTTTTTGAATAGTAAGGATTTTCTACTGACAAGAAGCGTCCCCCAAGACCCTTTGCTACAGTTCTCTCATCGAGATCTTCTGCGTCTATCCATGCTATGCGTCCTGGGACAAGAATTTCATAGTCATACAGCGACGGAAACAATTCCTTTCCTACTGCTTTATCTGCTACTACAGAAAGAGTATAAAGCATAAAGTATTTTGTACCCCTGTTTTGAAGCAGAAACTCCCTGATTGCCTTTTTGGCCCTTTCAATGTTTCTTTTTGATGCCATATTAAATACCTCCCACCTTTATTTTTATATTAAAACGTACAGAGGCTTTCTCTGTACGTTTTAGGCATTTTTAATGCCTCTTTTTACGGCAGAGGGCATTGTGCCGTGAGCTTCTCCCAGCAACCCCTTCTTTACTCTCTCCTGCTGCGCTAATGAAAGGGGTACTTATACTGCAGGAAAGGTGTTTTACGCTGAGATGAAACTCTATGTACAAAAAAGGCAGGAGGGGAAGGCTCCTGCCTGCCTATCTTCTAGAAAATTTTTAAATAACAGCTTTCTCTTTTTCTTTTTGATTTTTAAGCCATTCATTATAGCAGGTCTCACAAAGAGGTACATCGTCGTTTATATAATAGGCATCGTATGTTTTGATAATTTCACCGCATTCTGTACAGGTAGTATAATATTTTTTTAAAACAGTTTTCACATACAAAGTAATCATCATCTATATAGTGAGCTTCTTCTTTCCAAATGACATATCCGCAGCTGCTGCATACTCTGCAGTGCTTTTTAAAACAGTCTTCACATACATACTCTTCATCGGGATTATAAAGCGCATCTTCTTTCCATATCACTTCTCCGCAGTGTGCACAGTTTGTGAAATATCTGATAAAACAGCTATCACAGTACAAATTGTTGTCTGCCCCATGATTTGCGTCCTCTTCGCTTATCCATCTTCCACACTCTGTACACTGTACATATCCGGCACAATTACCGCATATTAACTGACTTGGTACATTAATTTCTCCACCACATACAGGACACAGTGGAATTTCTCCTACAGTCATAAACCAATCATCTTTTGAAGGACTAAATCCTTTAAAGTAGATGTACGTGTCTGTAGGATCTGAATAGGCTAGTTCTGCTTCATTGGAGTAGTAGCATTCGTCCTTTTCTTCGTTCCAGCTTCCCTTTTTCCATTTCGGTTTTATGTTGTGGTACTCTGCAAGCGCATTTCCTACAATTGAACGAATTTCTTTTGAATATATTTCTATTTCCGTTGGGTACTGTCTTTGGAACAGGGCTACTGCATTTTCTATATCAATAAATACCCACTGGCGCCATATCTTCTGCGGCACTTCAACTCCCGAAAACTCCATTGTTTTTCTGTATGCGTATGCTACTGCTGTATGGTGATCGAAAAGGTATGATAAATTTCCTGCAGCATGCTCTCTGTTAACAGCGTGGCAGCTGCTCCATCCAGTTGTTGCATTGCTGGCAAGTAAAAAATTAATTGGTTCTATAGATATAACAAATTTTACTTTTCCGTTATCTGTTTTCAGTTTCTGCTGTAGTATTGATAAATCCTGAATAAGAAAATCCGCATACTGTTCAAGATTTTTTTCCTTTAATACCATTCTTAAAGCTTTCGATATTTTTACTCCCCTTATCTCTTTTACTGCTATTGGTGATTTTTCCGTGATATATCCTGAAATGAAATCTTCATTTGAAATGTGGAATCTTAAGAAAAATGCCATCGTTTCATGAATTTCCTTCATTGTGCCGGTAGATGCAAATAAGGTTTGTTTTCTTTCCATTCTTTCCCACAGCTCGTCTAAATAGTTTCTTATTTCAAATTTTGCTTCTTCTTTCGATATTTCTAGCTCTTTTTCTATTTCTATTCTTGTGCCTTTAAAAAGCTTTATTAGCTTGCTTTTTGCACTTTCAACTTCTTCTTCAAAATCTCTTCTATATTTGGGCTCCATGCCGGTTACGGCTTTATAAATATGCCAGAAATCTTCCCATCTTAAATTTTGTTCCATTTTTTTATTCCCCCTTCTTCTTTAAAAAAAGAAAAGCACACAGCAAAAGCCGTGCGCTTTTCTTTTCTGGCAGCGGACACAGGACTTGAACCTGTATCTACCGGCTGAAAACCGGTTATCCTTATCCTTTTGAACGAGTCCGCCATTTAAAAATAAAAAAACAGGCAATATTCTGCTCTGCTAAAGATTTTCGGCGCTGCTTTTTACGGCCTTAAGCGCCATGCCGTGCAGCTTCTCAGCAACCTCTTCTTTAACCGCAAAAAAAACGGAAGAGGAACGGTCTCTCATTATCAGAGAAAAAACTTTATGCTGAGGATGCTGCTTATTCAATATATAGTATATCTTGTTTTTTTAAAAAGTAAACCCTATTTTAAAAAAAACATTCAATCTTCGTTTCTTATTTCTTTAACAAGTTCGGAAATGTTGTCCTCTGAATAACCCAGTTTTTTTAAGATTCGTCCGGTTTCTTTCGTTATTTTAAACAGTTCTTTAACAGTCTTAAGCTTTTTATCCCTTGCTTTCATTTTTGACCCTCCAGTTTGTTTTTTTTATTATAACATCTTTAAACGTTTACTACAAATAGATGAATAATAGGGGCAGGATAAGCCTTCCTGCCCTTTTACTGTGCTTTTCTGACAAGCCTTTTTAAGACGCCTGTTATTCTCTGCTTTTTATGATCTACTCTTGTTATGCGTACTGCAACCTTGTCCCCTTTTTCTATTTTCGTCTTCCAGTATGGGTTGGGACACAGCACGTCTATTCCGGGTTCCAGGTTGACAAAGTATCCGTAAGGCTGTGAGCCTGTTATTGTCCCCAGGTATTCTCCACCTTTTTTATATTTTGTATCTACCTGCTCAAATGGATTCGGCTTTGTCTGCTTTATTGAGATTTCTACTATGCCGTTTTCTATGTCCAGCCTCGTTATTTTGGCAGGTACTTTGTCTCCAACCTGCAGAAGATCGTTTATTCTGTCTATATAGCCATATCCTATTTCTTCTTTTGGTACCTTTGTTTCTATGCCGTATACCTCTGCAACGGCATGGCTTTTGCCTATAGCAACTATCCGGGCAAGTATTACGTCTCCTACTTCATGTTTGGGAAGTTCATATTTTTTTCTTAAGTTCATTGCGAATTTTCTTGAAGCTATTGCTATTTCTTTCTCTGTGTCTATGCCACGTACTACAAAGTCTATTTCAGCACCTATCATGGAGCGTACAATTGTTTTGTTTATGTTTTCTATTCCCATTTCCTCAAAAGGTATTATTACTTTTATTCCGCCATAGAATATGACTGCAAAGTTTTTATCGTTCTGGCTTTCTATTGCGCTTAAAGTACCTGTCAGGATTTTGTTTGACTGCCTTGATGCGTAAATATCCTGCCATGCTTCTGTCATTTTTATCCTCTCCTTTTCTTTTTGATTTTTTTTATTTTAAAAAGAGCCCAGCACGTTTTCCAGGCTCTTTTTAAGGCTTGATATGGAATTTTTGAACTCCTCTTTTACTTCGTTACTGCAGGATGTGATTTCTTTGAAGGTGGATATTCTGTCATTCAGCCTAATAATTTCGTCTATTATTTTTCTTGCTTTTTCTTCCGCTGTAGTTTGTAGTTTCAGCACTTCGTATTCTTTTTTTGTTCTTTCAAGCTCCTGCTGCAGCAGGCCCAGCTTTTCTTCAGCTTCTGCCTGTTCTTTTTTCAGCTTTTCTAATTCTTTTTTTACTTCATCAGGAATCACTTCTACTGTCTTTATTACTCCATTTTCCAGTTTCTTTATTCTTTCGTTGTTAAATTCTATGGCTGTTTCGTATTGTCTTATCAGGCTTTCTTTTTTGGAGATTTCTTCTTCTTTCAGCCTCAGCGTATATTCTCTGGATTGGAGTTCTCTCTGCAGCTTATTTATTTCTTCTACAAGTTGTTTTATATTTTCTTCTGATTCTTCTTTAATTTTTCTTATCTGCTCCGCTGTCATTTTGTTTATATCCTCGCCCAGAGCATAGTAAAGTTTTTTCTGTACTTCTTCGTCAAGAGCTGCAAGCTGTATACCTTCTGTTGTTGAAAGCTTTCCTTCTTCTATAAGCTGCTGTATTTCGGGAATTAAGTTATTTAGCTTGTTTATTCGTTGCAGCTGTCTTTCTGAAATTCCTATTAATTCAGCCAGGTATGATTGCGAAAAACCTGATGCCGAATGCGACATTATGTCGCTTTGATTGTTATTTTCTACCACTGTGCTTTTTCTGTCTCCTCCTCTTTTTATTCCATAAATTCTCATTAGCTCAAATAGGCACCGTGCAAGTTTTAGATCATTCAGATTGCCTTTGCCTCTCTGCCTCAGGTTTGTTTCTATCAGGTCTTTTAATATCCAGTCTTCTTTTGTAATTCCGTCTCTGTTTTTGTACATTCTTACCTCGCACGGCACTTCTTCAATTCCCAGCTCTTTTGCTGCTCTTAATCTCTGTGAACCTGATATTACCGTATAGGTTTCGTCTTCGTTTTTGGTTACAATTAGAGGGGTTATTATCCCGCTTGTTCTTACGCTTTCTAAAAAATCCTGCCATGCCTGTCCCTGTATGTCGTCAAAGAATTCGCCGTTTCTTGGATGTTCTTTTAAGAGGTTGACATTTATCATTTTCAAGGTAAAAACCTCCTCTCTTGTGTTTAAAAATTTTCTTTTAGTGTTATAGCAAGTTTAAAACTTTCAAAATATTCTGTATTTAAAAATACGGAGTCTTCCGGATGGTTTTTAAGATGTTCTTCTATGTTTTTCTTCAGCTTTGTTTTAAAAGTTTGGTCTAAATAGCTGTCTATTTTGTTGTAAGCAGAAAAAGACAGATACCAGAACGTAAATAGGCCTAATGCGATTAGCAGTTTTGTCGGAATTGTTGATAGGTCTGCGTCTATTAAGGTTGCGAGAACATATACAGAGGGTTTTATATATTTTGCTGTAACTGTTATACCTGCAAGTAAAACAGGGATAGTAAAAGGGGATTTAAAAATATAAAGGACTTCTTTTAAGAAATATAGAAGCTTTTCTTTTGTATTTCTTACTTTAGGAATTAGATTTTCTTTTGTCTTTTCTTCGTATTCAATTTTTTTCTTTGTCTTAAGGTCAAATGCTTTCCCATGCATTGTTATAAGATATAGAAGATAGTCGATAAAAAATAACTTCTCAAAAGGACTATTATCTTCGTTTATGTTTGTGTCTAATGCTAAAACTTCTTCCCAGCTTAAAAATTCCAGACGTTCATTTTTAGAATCTTCTGCTTCTATTATTCTGCCGGAAAAAGAGTCAAAGATTATTCTGCCTTTTATGTTTTTGTCAGGAGTCAGTTTCTTTAATGCATCGTAAAAATCTCTGTACTTTTTCTTGATTTGACCTTTTTCGTCAGTCATGAAAAGTATAAGATATACATTATTATCATCGTGCTTTTTTAATACCGACAGATAAAGTTCTTCTAATGAATGTTTATTAATGAATTCACCAACTTTCATAGGACTTCTCCTTTCTTTACCAAAAACGCTTTTTATTTTTTCTATTTTTTGAATCTTCTTTATTGTTTGTGTTATTTTCTGTATTAGTATCAGAATTTTCTTCTTCGTTTAATTCAGCAATTTTAAGCTGTCCGTTTTCTGTTCTGCTGAAGGTGTTTGATATGAAAAATACTTCTTCTTCAGTTTCTTTAATTTCTTCTATGCTGTTGTCTTTAACTGCTTCGATAGGTTCTTTTGTAAGTTTTTCTGCAGGTCTTGTTTCTGCTTTTTTATCTTCCTGCTTTGCCCATTCAGGTATATAGTCAGTGATTGGTGTAGGCTTGATTTCTTTTGCCAGAGGGTGTCTTGTGTAGTCCATTTTTTCTACCAAAAGAGGTTTCTGCCCTCTTAATATTACTATTGCGTTTCTGTGTTCCAGCCTTAATATTTCATCTGGAGTGAGAAGAGGTCTTTTCTGTGCGCTTATTGATATGTCTCCAAAGTCAAATATACCTTCGAAACCTGCGTGCTTCCTGTGTGTCTTTGCTTCTACTGTTGCCTGTCCAAGTAAATCTGAAACGAACTGGGCTGTTGCAACGTCCGTGCAGCCTAAAAAAAGCCTTGTGTCGCAGTTTCCTATTATCTCCTGCCATGCATCGTTGGGATACCTGTTTTTAAGCTGTGATATGTTTTGAAATACTACGCTTGAGTGTATTCCTCTTGAGCGCATTGTACTTATTTTCTTTGTGAAGTCAGGTATTGCGCCTATGTTGGGGAATTCGTCTAAAAGGAAGTATACGTTTGGATTAAGTGAACCTCCGTTCATATCTGCGTATCTTGTAAGCTTTATGAAGAGGAATGAGAAAAACAGACCTGCTAAAAAGTCAAATGTTGAGTCTGTATCACTTGAAATGCAGAAGTATGCGCACTTCTGCTTTCCGGGAAGTTCTAAGTCTATATCGCTTGTTTCTGTTATTTTCTGTACCAGCTTGTTCTGGAAAACTTGGAGTCTTGTGCCTAACCCTATTATGACACCTGTTCGAACCTGTTCGTTGGCCTGCGCATATATGTTGTAGGGCATTTTTGCAGGATGGCTGTTGGGCAGAGTTTTAAAGACGGAATCTACCGCTTTAGGCTCTGCGCTTGCTAAAAGTGAATATACGCTTGCAAGGTTTCTTTCATGTTCTGGATATTCCATTGCAACGTACAGTGCGAGTGCCTTTAACAGGTTCTGCTCTGCTCTGTCCCAGAAGGGATCTCCTGCCTTTGTTGATGCTGCTTTTGTGTTGCTTATGATTACTTCTACAAAAAGCTGTGCGTCTATGTCATCCTGTATGGTTTCAATTGGGTTCCACCTATCAGAGTGCTTCATGTTTACAAGGTTAAATACTTTGACAGTGTATCCTCTGTTTTTTAGAAATTCTGCCATGTCTCTGAATATTTCTCCTTTTGGGTCTGTTATTACCATGCTCTGTCCTTCTTTTGCAAGCTGCAGTATGTTTGTCCTTATGTATGCCCTTGATTTCATTGAACCTGGGGATCCGAATATTGCTACGTTTCTGTTTAAAAAAGTGTCAGGTGGCAGTGTAACTACTTTGCTGCCTATTTTACCCAGTATTAAGCCTTTGTTTGTGCCTATTCCCAGTACTTTCTTTGCTTCCTGCACTGTCATCCAGTTTGCTGTTCCGTGTGTTCCGTCGTCTTTCAGGTATTTTACGCCCTGTGTTCTGTAGTCTGTTGCTCTGGCAAGAATTACCAACACTATTATTGCTGGTATGGAGATTAGCAGGAAGATAAGGTAAGCCTTTAATACTGCCGGGTTTGTGAGTTCTTTTAAACTCAACAGTGGATTTGTGTACATCTGCTTTATGGGAGTGAAGTCTATTTTTGTATCGTGCTGTGGGTTCAGCTGTGAGAGAAGCTGGAATGTTTTGATTAAGGGTATGAAAAGCCATGCGGTGAGGAAAAGGTACAGCAGGAATGTTATTAAACCTAGTAGAATTTTTGCTGGGGTACCTTGGGAACCTTCATTGGGAAAAGAAAAGACTTTAAAGCCCATTTTATCAGCTCCTTTTTTGGGGTTTTACTGCATAAAAAAAGACAGGCTTTGAGCCTGCTAGTTTTTATAAAAATTTAAAAATTTTGGCTCTTTGTCAATAGTTGGGGTGGGTATTTTTTCTGAATGCCCACCTATAAATTTTCTTACGTTATATGATAATATTTGTAATTATTGGTTGCAATAAAAGATATAGCTAGAAATGTGAGCGGGTATTTACCTATGCTTTTTTGTCGAAGCTCTATAATATCCTTAAATATTCTCGTTGCTAAAAACACTGTTATATCAAGCATTGCAATATAATATCCTTTTCCTGAATCGGTAAAAATTTCTATAGCCGTATGCAAGTCTTTTTAGTACTTTAATTTTATTGTTATAGCCTTCTGTTACAGAATTGGTGTAAGGAAACATTTGCATTTGTTATTTCTTCAAACCAACGGTTAAATACCTGTATGCATCTTTTAAATTCATCAATTTTGCTTTCTTTAGTTAACTGCATCCATCTTTTTAGTTCTATTTTTGCTTCCTTTGAATTTTTGCATTTTAACACTCTATTACTAAATTCTTCTTTTAAAAAGTGTGCCATTCTTAAGTCGGCACTGTACCAAAACATTATTTCCAGCTTTTCTTTTTGTTCGGGCGTTAAGGTATCATATTTTGCAAGAAGCAGCTTACGACTTCTTTTAAAATATCTCCTTTTATCTCTTGCTAGTTCTTTTTGCACTCTTTTCCTTACATTTTCTATCGCCCAATATACGTACCTTGTAAAGTGAAATTTGTCTATCGCTATCTTAGCTCCTTTGAAATATGTTTTTACTGTCAATAAAAAAGGTTTCCACATGTCTATAATAACCCACTTCACTTTATTCCTGTCTTTAAATCTTTTGAAATATTCACTTAGATCTTCTTGTTTTCTGTCTTTTAAAATATCTAGTATTTTTCCTCCTTTTGGATCGACAATAATACAATGATATTTCCTGCCTCCAGAGTTTCCTTTAAATTCATCTATACTGATAACTTCAGGCAATATCTTATAATCAGGTTCCACTCCTACTGTATCTAAAAGTCTCATCACTGTCGTGATTGATACTCCTGTAACTTCAGATATCTCTTTCATGCTTTGTTGTTTTTTCAGTTGTTGTAGTATGTAAATAGATAGTCTGTTGGTCATTCTATGGTAACGTGGTAAATAGTCTAAATGTTCATAGAATCTTTTACCACAGTGTTTACAAACATATCTCCTCTTCTTTAGTACTATCACTGTTGGTTTCCCGAATAATGGCACATCTTTTATTCTTTGTACTCTATAATCATGAATCTTAGACGTTGTTGCCCCGCACCTTGGACAAATATGTGGTTTCTGTTTCATCTTAATATGTAGCTCTATTCTGTTGTCATTCTCTATTATATCTTCCCAAATTATATCTTCAGATTTTAAGAAATTTGTGATATAATTACCTTGCACTTATTCTGATGCCTCCTTTTGTTAGATTGTTTTAACCACTTTCTATTATAGCAGGCATTCAGAATAAGTGCTCTCTTTTTTATAGATTTCTTTCTCCCCACCCCAACATTTATTATAGAACCAAAATTTTTAAGGAGTTCCGATTTTTTTAAATAAATAACCATTTACCATGTGGTTCGGCTAGTGGTTCCTACTACCAAGCCCACAGCGGACTTTCACCGCCTAGTTATCGCCTATGTCGGGCGCACATAAAAAAAAGACAGACTTTGAGCCTGCCTAATTAATGCATTAAATCCTCAAATTGTTGCATCTTAAAATAAAACTGTTTTATAAGCAGTCATGCAAAGGTATATCTGTTTATTTCTGATATCATTATAAAAAGTTTTAACTGTAAAATTATGACATGGACGCTTTATTGATAAGTATTGACTGTTATAATTAAGTATATTATAATTCAAATAAGTAAATATTTAATTAGTTAGGAGGTAATAACATGGATGCTTTATTAGAAATTTTAAAAGCTATGTCAGATGAAACACGCTTTAAGATAATTAGTTTGCTATTGACTCATGATTATTGTGTTAATGCCTTGGCGAAGCATCTTGACATATCAGAATCAGCAGTTTCTCAACATTTACAGATATTAAGAAAAGTGGGACTAGTTAAAGGTGAAAAGCGAGGATATTTTACACATTATAAAGTCGACAGAAATATGCTTAAAAAAGTTGCAGAAAAGATCATTGAAATTTCATCAATGAATAAAGCAAATTGATAAATAGAAAATACGGTAAGGAGGAGAATTACTAAAATGAATAATAAAAATATTATACAAAATGATAAGAATATAACATTATGGCGAATATTCATATCTTTTTTTAAAATGGGTTTTACAGCTTTCGGACCGGCTATGATGGTAGAAGCAAAAAAGAACATTGTAAAAAAATTCAACTGGCTTAATGAAAGAGAATTCCTTGAAGGTCTTGCGCTAGCACAATTAATACCAGGAGCTACATTTGTTTCACTTACTATTTATATCGGATATAAATTGAAAGGATTACGAGGTGCAATAGCAAGTTTTTTCGGCTTTATATTGCCTCCATTTTTTATTATGCTAGTATTATCTTGGATCTATTTTAAATATCAAACCTTAACATTTGTAAGTATTATATTTAAAGGAGTTGGTGCTATAGTTGTTGCATTAATATTAAATGCTGTGTTGGACTTAGCTAAAACTGTTACAAACAATATTAAAACAATTACTATAGCTTTAATATCTTTTATAATTTCTATATTCTACAATAACATATTTTTGATTTTATTTATTTCTGCATTATTAGGGATAATATTACTGAGGAATCATAGAGATCTTGACACAACAAATAATTTTGTAATAAAAAAAACTGAAGTACATTGGATTGATTTGACGATAATTTCCAGTGTGATTTTATTATTTTTTCTATTAACCACATTTTCTAATAAATTAGTAAGCATTTTTGAAGTTTTCTTTAAGATTGGTGCATTAGTATTTGGCAATGGCTTTACAATGCTACCTTTGATCCAGCAAGAAGTTGTTAACATACATCATTGGTTAAACATTGATCAATTTATGATTGGTGTTGCTTTAGGACAAATGACCCCTGGTCCAATAGTTATTACGGCAACTTTCATTGGGTATAAAGTGATGGGATTAATAGGTGCATTAGTTGCTACTTTAGCTATTTTTGCTCCATCTTTTCTATTAGTAATAGCAACTTTTGGTATATATACAAAGATCAAGACAAATAAATTTGTTAATTCAGGATTAACGGGTTTATTATCGTCATTTGTAGGTCTTATGTCATTAGTAGTAATAAATTCAGGTAGACATTTCCTTATAGATTTATATACTGTTGCATTATTTATATTATCTTTTCTTGCTTTGCGTTTTACAAAATTAGATACGAAATGGGTTATTCTATGCGGTACTGGATTATACATTATATTATATATTGTAAGTAATAATCGATTCTAGTGTAAAAAGCCTCTTTTCTTTATGAAGAAGTACAAATATAAAATAGATTAAATAAATAAACATAAAAATATGGGTAGTACAAATTTTCATAGAATTATGTTAGAATCAAAGAAGCAAAAATTACAACAAATGGGGTATTGCACTTGTTTAGAGAAAACAGCGACCATCTCCAACAATCTTTATTTGAAAGTGTTAACTTCAAAACGATTTAGTATATGCATTAGCAAATCAAAAACTCGCTCAACTAGTTAAAAATCCTACAAACATTTTTGCTACATCCCTGCTTTTTCTGTTAAGTTTTTTGACCTTATTATATCATACCTGCTGGCAAAATCAGCTCTTTAAAGCTTATCAAAAATAAACAAAATAGTAGCTTAAAAACAAACTTCATTGAAAGAGTTACAAAAATCGAAGGTAGATTGTTAACCCCTATAGTAGCTTAAAAACTTTTGATGCTTTAAGCATTGAAGAAGCAGGATACAGTTGTTAACCCATATAAGTATCTTAAAAACTGATGTAATTACTCTGGAAGAAAAAAGTATATTCTCTGCGATTACATAATAAATATTAGTTATGGTGGACTGGATTTAAAAAAGTAAAAGGTGTACATATGTAGCGATGGAAAGTACAGGTTCTTACTGGAAACCCATTTACAATATTCTTAAGATCGAGGGGTTAAATCTAATGATAATAAATACCCCTAAATAATGTTTAAACTAGTATTCCCTAGTAAATAATATACAAAAAAGAAGTCATATATTTGTTTATAAATCTCACTTTCTAAAATCACTCCATTCAATGAAGTGAAAAGCAGTATTTACTACAGCTGAAAATAGAAGCATAAGTGGATGTCCAGCTACATTGAACAATCTTTTTAAGATAGGAGAAGTAGAATAGAATTTTCTGCGGAGCCAGTCATGACCTTTCTGAAGCTCTTCAGGTGTCATGCGTGCCGGCTTATATGTAACATGTTCTCCATCGTACATTTCCCAGTTATAGGTGAGTATTCGTCCAGCCTGCTCCATTTCTTTAAAAAACGCCGTTCCAGGATACGGTGTAAGGATTTTAAAACTGACAAGGTCCACTCCTATTTCCATCAACATCTCAAATGTTTGAGGAAAGATAGAAGTATCTTCATTATCAAATCCAGTCACCATTCCTGCTTCTACTAAAATGCCATATTTATGAAAAGTTGATATGACTTCTTTGTATCGGACAACTTGATTTTGATATTTATTAGCATTCTCAAGGCTTTCTTGAGATACGGATTCTATTCCTACAAATACTCCCCTGCATCCGCTATTTTGGGCCAAATCAAGAAGTTCAGAATCATAAGCCATTGTAATGCTTGCCTGTCCAATCCACCATTTTTTTAAAGGAATCATAGCCCGAAAAAGCTCTTTTGCATAGTCAGGATCACCTACCACATTATCATCAGTAAAAAATATGAATTTGGTTGGTGCTCGTTTTATATCTTCAATTACCTCTCCTATGGGTCTGTGCCTAACACCTCGCCCGTACATATATCGTACCATACAAAAAGTACAGTTAAAAGGACAACCCCTTGTCGTTTCTACCGCAGTTAATGGTAAATATCTTTTGCCTTTAAGTAAATCTAAGCGAGGCTGTGGAAGATTCTCCAAAGAAGGCCTTCCTGTCGCCTTGTATAATCTCTTGAGCTGACCGTGCTTGGCATCTTCTATTATTTGCCCGAAAATTTCTTCACACTCACCCACAGCTACAGCATCCACATGTTGAAGAGCATCTTCAGGCATGAGTGTTGCATGAGCTCCGCCCATAATAGTGGGAATCCCTCGGCGTCGAAACTCTTCAGCAATTTCGTAAGCTCTTGGCGCATGAGGAGTTTCAGCAGTAAGTCCCACAAGATCTACAGGTTCATCATAAGGAATATCCTCTATCTGGTCGTCTATAATCTTGACTTCCACGTCAGGCGGACATAAAGCAGCCAGTCGTGGTAGGGTAAGAGCAAAATTAAGAGTCGAAAATCTAAGAATCCCACGTTTCATTTGTCGCAATGCACGCCCTGCAGGAGCAATAAGAAATAATCGCATCATTTTTGCACTACCTTCTCTTTTTAAATTTAACTATATTTTGCCATTAATTACAAATTTGAATCTTCACAGTCTATTATATAAATAACTTGGTATAATTTTAAAAGGATTTTGTTTAAGCCATCTCTATTATTGTTGTCAATTCCTAAATTTCTTCAGCTTCAGATAGGAATTCTTTCATTTACAATCTTTTTACTGCAAGAATAGGCACATATTCTCACAGTTTGTATTATTTATTCTACATATTTTTTCAAATTCCTTCTTTTAAAAAATAGAAGTAACTATTATTTTTCCTCTTTCTCTTTATCATCTTCCTGAGATGAATTTGATTCTCCTTTCATCAAGCTTTCTTTTGCAAAATTGATAAGTTCCTCTTCATCTTGCCCATTATCAGGATACGTACTTATGGCATAACACCAGCTGCCACGCAGTTCGCCCTGAATCTTTTTCACTACAACTTCCGCACCTTCTCTCCCCGTCACAGGAAGAACAAGCGCCAGAGTATTTTCGTTAATTTCAAATACCGCATCTATATCGCGAAGTTTACTTCTTATCTTCTCTGCTATTTTTGAAATTTGACCTGCGATTTTTCCTTCGCAATGTACCAGAACCAGTGAGAGATTTGCATTACTTCTTCTGGCACGGTTTACTTCTTTTTTCAGCAGGTCTTTAAGTTCGGGATAGCGATCTTCTTTTTTGACACTCCCTATTAATTTTTCCACCCGCTTCACAAGTTCTTCTGCTTTAAAGGGTTTAACAAGATAATCCACTGCACCGGCTTCCACTGCCCGTTTAATTGAGGGTACGGTAGCCTCTGCACTTAAAATTATTACCGGAATGTGTCTGTACTTTTCCTCTGATTTCAAGTTCCGAATAAATTCGAAGCCATTCTGATCTCGCAGATTAATGTCTACAATTATTAGATCAAACAGTTCTTTTCTGCTTTTTATCTTCCGCACTGCTTCTTCAGAAGTAGCCGCAGCCACTACATTATACCCTTCTCCTCCCAGGATGTCCTTTACCATAAACCGCACAAGTACAGAATCATCCACCACCAGAATGTCTTTGGTCTCTTTCCCTTCTTCCATAGTTTTTAAGGCAAGGCTCTACCAAAGAGCCCCTTCTTCTACCCCCTTTCAAAGATTTTATGTTTTACGCGATTTTCACACAATTTCTCCCTGACCCTTTTGCCTCATAAAGTGCTCCATCCACTCTTAGAAGAACTGTGTCCACAGTATCAGTATTTCTATATTCCGTCACACCAAAGCTGGCTGTTACCTTTCCTATGCCGTCCAACTCTGTTTCTCTTATTTTCTTTCTGAGTTCCTCAGCCAGTTCAGCTGCATTATTCAAGGAAGTTTCCGGCAGAAGAATTATAAATTCTTCTCCTCCCCAGCGCGCAAAGTAATCTGTTTTCCGTATCCTTCCCTTTACTGTATCGGCAACACTTTTAAGAACCATATCTCCTGCAGCATGCCCAAAACGGTCATTTACGTTTTTGAAGTGATCCAGGTCAAACATAATAAGTGAAAAGGGCTTTTTATTTCGTTTTACTCGCTCTATTTCCTGCTCCAGCATCTGCATGAAAAAGCGTCTGTTGTAAATATTTGTAAGGGGATCGGTAATGGACTGGCGGTAAAGCAGTTCCTCAAATCTCTTGCGCTCGCTTATGTCGCGAATAATTCCTATTGCATGCCATGAATCTTTAATTCTAACGGCAGAAAGTGAGAGCTCTACATCAATTTCATGTCCATTTTTGTGCCTTGTCTTCATCTCAACTGTCTTACCTACGACACTTCCTTTTCCGGTTAAACGGAATTTTTTAAATGCTTCTCTATAAGCTTCGTACAGCCGCATATCTTGTATCATAAACATGTGCAAATCTTTACCTATTATTTCTTCTTTTGAATAACCAAGTATGCGTTCTGCTGCAGGGTTCCAGAAGGTTACTTTACCGTTATCGTCAATCATAATAATGGCATCTCCTGCATACTCCATTATAGTGCTTAAAATCTCATTCCTTTCCTTCAGTTCTTTTTCCATTTCTCGACGTTCTGTTATATCAATCACAAGTGCCACAAATACTTTTTCTTTATCAAATTCTACAAGTTCTAAATGGATTTCTACTGGATATAAAGAACCGTCTTTTCTGCGGTGTACTGTGTCAAAGATAAGCTGCTTCTGTTCACCTTTTAAAAGGGGCTCAAGAAGTTCTTTAAAGCTTTGCAAGGTAAATTCTGGCTTTAAGTCAACAGGAGTCATTTCTTTAAGCTCTTCTCCAGTATATCCCAAATTTTCCCTTGCTCCCCGGTTCACTGCGATGAACTTTAGTGTCTGTGGATAGAATATGTAAATTTCATTGAGGGAGTCTTCAAAAAGATTTTTATAAAATTCAAGCTCTCTCTTTGCTTTCCACTGTTCGGTGATGTCAAAGACAATCAGATGCATCAGTGTTTTTCCTTGATAATCTACAGGGGATGAATATATTTCTACTAATTTCTCTTCTCCGTTGGCTAACCGCTGGAAGCAAATGCAGGGATTACAGCCCTTCTTTAAAGCTTCCGAACACTTCTGACCACCATCTACAGTAGAAACGCCAATAACAGCTTCTATGTCCATCTGCAGCATAGTTTCTCTGGAATAACCGTAGAAATTACAGGCAGCTTTGTTAGCATCAATGATGCGTCCGGCTTGTGGATCAATAAGTATCATTGCTATGTCATGATTTTCAAACATATTGCGGAACAGCTCTTCTCTCTTTTTTAGCTGCATTTTAGCCTCATAGAGCTTAAAGGCCATTTCTATTTGAGATATGAGTACATACTCATCTACACCCTTAAGAACATACCCGTAAGCTGAAACTGACTTTATTTTTTCCATTATTTCTTTACTGGCATTGGCAGTGAGGAATAGAATCGGGATATCTTTATGCTGCTGAATTATTCTTGCTGCATCTATACCATCGATCGCTCCTTTAAGTTCTATGTCCATAAGAATTAAGTCCGGGCTTTTGATGTTATTTAGTGCTTTTTCAACAGCCTCTTCGCCTGATGTGACTATCTCTGTTTCGTATCCGTATTTGGCTAGGATATCTGCTGTTATTTGCGCATTAAGTTTACTGTCCTCTACAATTAGGATCTCTTTTGGAAAAACAGTATTCATCAGTTAATGCCTCCAGTTGATTTTGATTTAAATAAGTATAATTGGATGTAGATTACAAAAACCATTTATGTATTTTCAAAAAACCGTTCAAGACTTCTATTTTCCGAAATGTTATTATACTCTTTTTACTTAAAAAACACAATAAAAATCTCCTTATAATGGTTATTCTCCATGTTTGCTGTTAAGTACTTTTTTGTAGCATCTTATCTACTTCTAAACATTATTTTAAAATAAAGTTCATTTCCACACTCTGCGAAGTTGAAAAATTTCCTGTATATAGCCCCACACTGCAATAGGTGAATGTATGAGCTGATAGAAAAGTAAATAAAAGATATATCCTATTCTATTTCTACGTATTTTTAAACCAAGAGAATCAAAAACTCTTTTTTGAAATGCATACATAACTATTGTCACAATAACATTTAATGGTAATACTAGCAATGTATAAGGCCCTACAATGTAGTACTTACCAAAAAACGCCATTATCAAGCCGGGTATCCAGAAAAAGGTATAGGCAAAATCTACAAAAGGTATCAAGATATCTATCCCGATTAGAAAAGCAGCCAGAAACCTCTCTTGTTTCCATGGCCCTGCAGTTTTTAATCCTTCAAACATACCTCTTGCCCAGCGGGCTCTTTGCCTTATAAAATATTTTGCTTTCTTAGGAACTTCCGTAAAAGCTACTGCCGTTGGTTCAAAATATACTCTATAGTTTTTCTCAAAAAATTTCCATGTTAATACAATATCTTCGCCTATTACATCATCCCAGCCACCCACGTCTTTTACAACGTTTGTTTTATAAAGGCTGAATGCCCCCTGTGCTACAAGTGTTCCCTGATACAGCCCCTGCATTCTCTTTAAAGAAGCAATTCCTAGAAAGTAGTCCCATTCCTGCATCTTTGTTAATATGTTGTTCCTACTGTTCCTTACCAGAACATGTCCTGCTATTGCACAAACATCTGGGGGAGAACTCAACATTCTTGCTACTATGTTGTTAACTGCTTTTTTATGCAGGAGTGTATCTGCATCAAGTGTTATAAAATATTCGGTTTTTATAGCTTTTAAACCTGTGTTTAAAGCATTGCTCTTACCCGGCTTTGGTTCAAACAAGCAGGTACATTTAAGTCCATATTGCTGCGCAGCTTTCTGGGCAATTTGCGAAGTTCCATCAGTAGAATTGTTATCTACAATTATAATATATATTTGTCCGCCGTATTCCTGGTTTGCTATGTATCGAAGTGTAGTAGCTATTCTTTCAGCTTCATTTCTCGCAGCTATTAAAATTGTTACAGGAATGCTTGGATGTGTTTCTTTAAACGATGGCTGCCTATCCAGAAGAAGACTCACCGTAGTAAATGAAACAAGGTAGCCTGGTACATATGCGATAAAAGTAATTATGAACAAAGCCAGAGGGAAACCCACAACTTTGCTGAGGTCGTTGAGCCACGGCAGAGAAAGTTTTATTGAAAATATCATCCATGAAATTGCTGCCGCTTGCGAAATTAAAAATTTATGCATAACCGAAATATATACTTTATGCTTAGTGGGTTTCCTTTTTTCTTTTTCTAGTTTTGCTTCCATAAAATTGTCCCTCTTTTTTTGAATACTTTTGTCCAAAAATTCTGAGGAGAAACTTTCGCAGTATGATTATTGTATATCCTTCTCCAGAAATCAATAACTTTTATGAATAGATAATAATTATTATTTACTTGCAAACAAGGATTCTCCTCAAGTATTGGAATGGGTATTCCTCCAAATATACGCTCTATTTAGAATAAGCTGTGTTTTATTTGTCTAAAAAAGAGTTAAGAAACTTTCCATCCTATAGTTAAAATGACAATAGAAATGAGCCGAAGAACTAACTGGAAGAATGAGAAATTCTTATAAAATTCAATCTAATTTATCCCCTTTATTTGTATTTTATCCTCTATTCTGTTGTTATGTAGTTCTTCAGGGTTTATCCATTATGTAACTCGATATACTATAAGTTTTATTTCTCCCAAAAGTGTTGCAGATGCCAAATTAATCTTGCGAATATTGGCTATATTTTTCTAATAATTCCATATGTTCATCAAGCATTCCCCTTTTTTCATTCGGTCTTCCACGGCTCGTTTAATTGAGGTACTTTAGCATCTACACTTAAAATTATTGTCGAAATGTATCTTGTACTTTCCCTCTGATTTCAAGTTCTGAATAAATTCAAAGCTATTCTGATCTGACAAATTGATGTTTGCAATTGTTAGTATTGAGTCTACACAATCAGTTAACTTGGGTTCTCTTTCAAATTCCTCTACAAAGACTTTGCCTTTTATAAAAAGCGTCGCATATCTGAAGTGTACCAGAAGATGTAGATTGCTGTAGTGAATTGCTTTCATTGTATTAAATACCGGTACTGTAGGAGAAATAAGTTTTGATTTTGACACAAAGTATTTATTAATACAAGCAGCTGCTACCTGAAGGATAGATTAAGAACTGGCCTATATGGTAACTTGCATATCAAGACTTAATTTTAAAAAACATGGTGGGGTAATTTAAAATCGTTGAAAATTGGCCAATTTAAATCTGCTATTGAGATATTTTATTTTTTCCTTATAGTAGCTTTTAAAAGCTAAAGCATCATCATAAAATTCTGTTTTAAATATTAAAATATTTACTGCTATTGTAATTATTGCTAGGATAACTAAATATAAAGCACCAGGAAAAGCATCTAAAACATTTAACACACGCAGTAATTACCAAACCAAATAAGCAGGTAATAAACCGAAGATTAAAATATAAACCATTGGTAATAGAAACATAGTTATTTTAAATGCTATTCTATTCCCCTTATAATACAAAAATATATTGAATAAAACCAGTCCCTTAATGATGATTTCTTCTGCTGATAATCCTTTAATACTATTAGATATTAGATTAATAGTAAAATCTCCGAGTAAAAGAAGAATTAAAATAACTATACCAGTATTTACAATTTTCCTGCCTCTGTTAACCTGTTAATTACTAAAAAGCAAAATTATTTCACCCCTTTCCTACTGATTTACTATACTTACTTTTCGGTTTTTCTACATTAATAACACACATTACATACCCTAGGCATTTTTTTATTCAGTATAATTTTTTATTTCCCTAATATCTTTACTTTTTTGAAATCCATTTCGGCAGTTTTTTACCAATCCTCAGGTATCTGCAGTTAAAGCCCTTCGCCTTCCCATGAAGTCTCAAAAGGAACCATTTTTTCTATCATTATGATTTTTTCTACACCACGTTTATTTAAACTCTTCCAAAGCTGCCTACATTGCTTTGTTAACAATTTCCATGGTTGTTGCTAGATTAAACCAAAAAACTATGCTTGAAATATGCTTATCTACTGCATAGACAACTGCTCCAATTGCATCTGGAACATGTGCTGTGTATGGGAAGTTACAGAAAGTACAATCGAGTAGGAGCTGAATAATTATTTTATTCAGCGTCCTCTCACACCACCGTACGTACCGTTCGGTATACGGCGGTTCATTAGGAATTGTGTACAATTAGATATCTTTGGGATAAACTCTTATAACCTATGCTTTCAAAGTATTTATTTGTAAGAGTCTTATTTAGGATTGGGCTATTGGATATTCTCCAGTAGCCTTTCCTTGTATTGGCGTATTCCCAGGCTTTTTGTTCTTCTACTCCTAGTTTTACTAAGTTATCATGCTTCGTTTTTATCTTCTTCCATTGTTTCCATATACATGCCCTTAGTCTTCGCCTTATCCATTCGTCAAGGGTTTTCATTATGCTTTTCGCGTCTGCTAATCCAAAATAGTTGACCCATCCTGTTGTTATTTGATTTAGTCTTTTTATTCTGTTTTCCATGCTTATTCCCTTGTTCCGATTGGTTATTTCTCTTACTTTTCCCTTAAACCTTTTGATGGATTTTTCATGGATTCTTATTCTTACTTCGTTTTCTTTTGTATAGAATGAAAATCCAAGAAATTTTCTTCTCCATGGTCTATCTACAGCACTTTTTGCTTCGTTGACTTTTAGTTTTAATTTGCTTTCTATGAATTTCTTTATGCTCTTCATTACTCTGTTCCCTGCAGACCTGCTTTTTACATATATGTTGCAGTCATCTGCATATCGGCAGAATTTATGCCCTCGTTTCTCAAGTTCTTTGTCTAGTTCGTCCAACATTATGTTTGCTAATAGGGGACTTAATGGCCCTCCTTGGGGTGTCCCTTCTTCTGTTGATACTTTGATTCCGTTTATCATTACTCCTGATTCTAGGTATCTTCGTATTAACTTTAGTACTCTTTTGTCCCCTATCCGCTTTTCTAGTTTGGACATTATTATGTCGTGGTTTACTCTGTCAAAGAATTTTTCTAAGTCCATATCTACAACCCATGTGTATCCTTCATTTATGTATGCTTCTGCGGCTTTTATTGCGTCTTTTGCACTGCGTCCTGGTCTGAATCCATAACTGCTATCTGAAAATGTATGGTTGTAGACTTTATTTAGTATTTGGGCTATTGCTTGTTGTATTAGTCTGTCTAGTACTGTAGGTATTCCTAGTAGTCTTACTCCTCCATCTGGTTTGGGAATTTCTACTCTTCGCACTGGTTGTGGTTTGTATTTCCCTTCCAGTAGTTGTTGTTTTATGGTTGACCAGTTTTCTTTGAGATACGGTAGAAGTTCATCTACTTCCATCCCATCGACTCCATGGCTTCCTTTATTTGCAACAACGCGCTTGTATGCTGCTTCCATGTTTCCTCTTTCTACTATCATTTCAAGCATCTTGCTGGTATATCTTTGTACTTCGTTTCTTCCATCTTCCGACGCCGATGATATACTATGCACTTCCGTTGTCTTTTGAAATTCCATTTCGCTATTCAACAGATAGCTTCTTTGTTGAGTTGTCTGCAGTCTTCGCATATCTTTCGAGTCCATAAGATTTTCAAAACCTCCTAACGTTCGGTCCTTCCTTATCTATCCATGACTAGATAAGTACTATGACCTCTGCTGACTTCTCAAGGTTCAGCCATACATCACTGCATGGGTTGTCACTTCAGATTTTACTTCCACGACTTATCCTTGAGACCTCCCCGGGTAAGAACGATAACTTTCATCTCATATATCTGCCAGATTTACTGTATGGGATTCGGGTAGTGTTGGACTTCGTTTTGTTGCGCAAACTCATCCATCCCAATTCAGCCTCTTATCTGGTTCTTGTTCATCAGACCGAGATTTTGCCTTAAGCTTCCTTCAGATTCCACCTCACGATGGACACCCTTGCTCTTGGCTAGTGGTTCCCACTACCAAGCCCACAGCGGACTTTCACCGCCTAGTTATCGCCCATGCCGGGCGCACATAAAAAATCTGCCAGGATTACCCTGTCAAATTCTTAGTCTTTTAGCTGCCTTTCATACATTGTAGCAATATCCCAAAGTTTTCTCTCTATCTTGGGTTCAACTTCCCACCCATCTGTGAAAAACCAGGTATATTGCAATGCCCTTTTGTTCTTAGGTGGTAATCTGTTCTCTATTGCCATTTCCCTTAACTCTTCTAATTCTTTTTTTATAAACTCAAGTTGGTTGACTTTTCCATATCCTGGTACGCCTTTTTTTCTATCCTCTATTTCTTTTTCTAACTCGTGCATTACATTGTCTATTGCTTCTATTAATTCTCTTGGTTCGTATAACTTGTTCCTTTTAAGCACCATGTGTTCTTACCCTCCTTTAATATTTATGGGTTCAGTACAAACATCTGTCTTGCATTTTTCGATCTTTTCTACTTTATACTCATAATGAAATTTCTTTTAAAACAGCACCATAGTTTTGAAACTATGGTGCTAAGTTTTACAAATCTTTCCCTTTTCCTATATACGGCTTTGCTTTTTCATATCTTTCAGTTACATAGTTATAGAAAAATTCACAAGCCTCTTTTTCCGATGTAAAAGTTTTTATTATGTCTTTATTCCCCCTCTCCTCTTGGTAATACATTATCCATGTTCCATCATTGGTTTGTTCTAACCACCAATCGGCAAAGGGTTTAAAATGCCCTGGTATACTCCAGCAACTTTCTATCACTCCTGCCTGTATTAGCTTTTCTTTTAATTCTTTTACTTTCATTTTGTCTCACCACATTTCTGTTTATTTTTTACTATTTTTAAGGTTTTGCTATATTCCTCATCCCCTTTTAGCTTTTTAACTAAATATTTAATCCGCACTACACAGAGAAATTCTATTCTTTTAGTTTTCTGTGATATATATCTGCTATATCCCATAATTCTTCTTCTATTGAAGGTTCAATTTTCCAATTTTCATGCGTGAAATACCATGCATATTTTACCCATCTTTCACCTTTTGGAGGAAGCTTATTCTCCAAAGCCATCTTTTTTATTTCTTCCAGTTCCTCTTTTATTGCTTCCAATTGCTCTATTTCTCCGTATCCAGGTATCCCTTGCTTTCTATTCTCAAGTTCTTTATTTACTTTTGGCAATACTGCATCTATTTCTTCTATTAAATCTGAAATTTCATATCTTATTTTTCTCTTTAAAACCATTATATTCACCTCATCTATTTCAGTATTTTAGGATCTGGTATGAATATCTGAGGAGCTCCACCAGGTTTACCCCAATGAGGTGCAACTGTTCCTTTTAATACTTTTGTACCTTTAGGAATTGTCCATTGCTGTATATTCTCTGCTTTATTACCTGGCGGTAAAGCTAATTGATTTATAGGATCTTTTAAAAGTTCTGTTGTTAACCACTGTCCTCTTGGATTAGAATTACCACCATAATATCTATAAACTACTACGTCTTTATTTAATTCTATCACTTCTGCACCTGGATTAAAGGCTTCAATTATATTCCGTCTAGCTTTAGGTTTATCTATTCCACTTTCTTTTAAAAATCTTGTCACTTCTCTTAATTCATTAAACGTTGCTTTTTCTGCAGTTTGTGTTGTTACTTCTTTTACTGCCGTTACTGCAGCTTTTTCTGCAACTCCTGCTGCTTTCCCTGCATTTGCTACATCTACCACTGCCTCTGCTGCTTTTGCTGTTCCTGCTATTACTGTTGCTTCTTTTACTATTTTAACTCCTTTGTCTATCCCTTTTGTTCCTACTACTGCTAACCCTATTTCCCCTACTATCCTTCCTGATATTTTCGCTTTTGTATTTGCATCTCCTGCTTTAAAGTCGTTATATGTCTTTATGACTTCCTTTTTTATTGCATTTGCTGCTTCAGCAGGATGGGTTACTGTATATGCTATCCCCTTTGCTGTTTCTGCCGGATGTGTTGCTATTGTCCATACCCCTTTTAATGTATCAAATACTGCATCACCTATGCCTTCTCCAAAATTTTTTAATACTGTTCCTGTATTTACATTTTGCTGATTTGTTGTTATTTGTCCGCTTTTGTCGTATATTTTATAATTTTGTGGTGTTGTACTTCCATTTATTTGCCCGGCAATTATATTTAACTTTGGTGCTGTGCTTCCCCCTGCTATTGGCGTCGTGCTGCCATTTTTGTTGTATATCACCGGTGCTGTGCTTGCTGATATATATGGCGTTGTACTGGCACTTTTAAGATATGATGGATAAGGGCTTCCATTCGTTTGTACAGGTGTTGTGCTACCGCTTTTGCTGGAGGATGTATAGGCTGTTATTGCAGCGTTATTTTTCGCTGGACTTGGTGTGGTGCTTGCTGTGCTACTTCCATTTAATGCAGGAGTGGTACTTGCACTGTTTGGGTATGTTTTGTTTGATACTACTGCACTGGTTGTAACAGAATTTGATGGTACCGGAGTTGTACTCCCACCATAGCTCTTATTTGTGCTTGTTTGAGTTACATATGATGTACCTGCTGTTTTTGTATTTGATGTGTTTTGCGATATTTGATAAGTGCTTGAGCTTTTCTGCTGCACAGGTGTTGTACTGCCACTACTTAATGTTACAGGTTTTACAGAAGACGATGTTATATTTGATTTTGGGGTCCCACTTGCACTTGATATGCTATTTGCTGCTTTTGTTAGTGCTTGAAGTGTTTTAGGTCCTATTATTCCATCTGGGGTAAGTCCATTTGCTTTTTGAAAGGCTTTTATTGCTGCATCCGTGTTTTTACCAAATATGCCGTCAACTCCACCTGTAGAATATCCCAGTTTGTTTAATACCTGCTGTACTGCCTTTACGTCTTCTCCTCTAGAACCTTTTGATAGGTATCCGCTTTGTTTTGAAGAAATTGCCGAGGTTTTATAACTTCCTCCTGTTTCTACCGCATACATTTTCTCCTCTCCCTTATTTTATTTTTCTTTTGTTGTACGGTCAATAAGGAAATTCTAGACCGCTCACCTCTCTTTCAAGTTTGTATTATTTATTAATTACACGCCAGCACTCTGGCATGTAATTTCCTTCATTAGAGAAGAGAATTAAATAAATCCATGTATTTGTTTATCATTTTTTGTGCTGTAAAAAGTTCTTTTCTTCTGTAAATTTTCTCCATTTCTTTTTCTATTTCTTCTACTGTATCTTCCTGAAACATTTTTACTGCTCTTTCTAATTCTCTTTCTTCATAAGGGTTAAAGGTGTATTTATAATCCCCTACTATTTCAGAAATTCCTCCATTTTTACTTGCTATTACTGGAGTTTTTGTGTTTATTGCTTCCAGCACTACATACCCAAAAGGCTCATAAAGCGAAGGAATTATAAGGGCGTCAAGTAAGCTCAGAAATGCTTTTTTTCTTTCACCATGACACCATCCATAAAAGTGTATTTTATTTTGTATTTCTGCAGCTTCAATATAGTCAAGTATTGTGCTCAAGTAAAAAGGATCCTGATTGTCACAGGCAATGTGAAGTTCTCCATCTATTTTTTTAAATGCTTTTATGCATTCTAAAAGCCCTTTTCTGTAGTCAAGTCTTCCTATAAAGCCAAAGTTTTTTCTGGTTGAATTTATGTTTCTTTTTATACTATCTGCGCTGTCAAATTCCATGCCATTGTGTATAACGTAAATCTTGTTTTCTAGTTCAGGATACAGCATTTTTAATTTTTCTCTTTCTGCTTTTGATACACAGACTATTGCATCTGCTCTATAAGCTAATGTTTCAAAGTCTTTCTGTATTTGATAGTTACCTCCAAAGGGATCGTCTAGTGTATATGGTTCTGTTGTTGGAACTGAGTGCACCACATATACCAACTTTCTATCTCCCAATATTCCTTCATCTACTATAAAACTTAAGCCGTAAAAATGTACTACAGCTATTTGGAAGTTTAATTCTTTTAATTTCCATATTTCTTTGTAAGAAACTGATAATATGTCTTTTATTCCGGGATATGATTCTATTTTTATGTCAGTAAGCGTCTCATCATCATAAAAATGAATAAATCCTGTATCGTCTGCATGGTATTTGTATAATTGCTCCATGTATGTTGCTATGCCACCTGCCATATATTTGCCTATTTCATTTGTAAAGTGTAAAACCCTGTAATTCGTTTTAAAATTTATGTTTATCATATGTCTTTAAATTCCCCCAGTATTACATTATATTTTTTGATAAGATATTTTTCCTGTTTTGAAGAAACTTTGATGGATACAGCCGGAAGTTTTAATAGGTCAGGGTCTTCAAATTTTCTTGAAAAGTCAAGAACAAAAAATCCTTCTTCATTTTCATTAATAGGATATTGATCGTATGGAAGAACCAATATTTTATCTTTTATTTTTATCTCTCGAGGTATGAATTTCATATAAATCCATCCTTTTGTGTTATTTTATACTATTTATTTCGATAAATTCTTTATTAAGTTTAGTCTTTCCATGAAATTTTTTGTTAAATTTGTGTTAACAAAGAAAATAAAAGCCCCTGTTTTTTTTCGTTTCGAAAACAGGGGATATATATAAAAACAGGCTTTGGATTCACCTGTTACTGTATTGCTGGATTTTTATTTGTAGTGTGTCCACATCCTATAGATTTTTACAACTTTTTCTTCTTCCAAAACTTCGTATATTATTCTATGCTGAATATTTATTCTTCTTGAAAATTTTCCTCGCAAATCTCCCTTTAATTTCTCATAAGGAGGAGGATTCTGGTATGGATTTTCTTTTAATATTTTTAAAATTTCTTTTGCTTTTTTATCCAATCCGCATTCTTCTAGTTTCTTTGCATCTTTTAAAGCATATTTTGAAAACTTTAGTTTATATCCCATCCTAAGTCTTCCTCATCCTTCCATTCATCTAATGGAGCTTTATCTGCATCCATAATACTTTCTTTTAAGTTAGGTATTGATAACAAATATAATGTTTCTTGAATTGCGTTCCAGTCTTCTTCAGAAATTAAAATTGCATTGCCTTTTCTGGAAGTTATTTGGATTGGTTCGCTGTTCTTCCTTATTTGCTCAATTATTTTATATATGTTCTGCCTTACTTTTGTTACAGGCATTGTCTTCATTTAAATCACCCCTATGAAGAATTATAACGTACATAAAAACGTACGTCAATAAGATTTTTTAACTTTTTTAGCTTTTTTGGTACCTACATAAAATAAAAAAGATAGGTTTTGTCCCTGTTCTTGGAGTATCGCTATTTTTTATTCATTTTTTTGATACAATTATTGTGTATAGATTCGAAAACTATTTTTTGCCTGCCTATAAAACTATACTTTCTAGATTTGATGGAAAATGGAATGAAGCGGTAAAAGAAGCCGAAGAATATTTAAAAAAATGACAATTAAAAATTTTTCTTAATTTGTTTTACTTTACTTTTTTTACATATTTTATATATAATATCATTAAAAGTTTTTAGTGGATAGGGACAAGAAATAACTGGTTTAAAAGCAAAAAATAATAGCTACCCTTAATAGAATAGCCTACTTAAACTCTTTCCTGCAAGAAGAAAAAAGGTACACTAAAACAAAGTATTTAAAGGAGTTGTTATTATGAGTAGAGTTTATTCAAACTAAAAAATTTTACCAATTTGTAATATCAAATGAACGAAAGAATGGTATAATGAGGATAGAAATATTTTGAAAAGAAAATATTAAAAGGAGTTGAGTGCTATTGAAGAAAAGTTTTCTTTTTTGCTGGTATTTGCTATACTTTTAACTGGTTGCAAAAATAGTTTTAGTGATTATGGGAAAAACAATAGTTAAGTCTCAGATAATGTATTAAAGGTTAGTAAGTACTGGAGTACTGGATGGGCTCATACATTAAATGGAGACACCACGTGGAAAATATCAACAAAAAATAGCCACTTAACGGACAAGAGGATTTTTTAACGTTTATGGCGTTTTTTATTAGTAAAATTTTTAGGAGGGATTGATCGCATGAAAAGATTTTTTATTGGTCTATTGGTTTTGACACTATTATTAAGTGGATGTGGAAATAGTGTTATAAAGAATAATACTAAGCAAACATATGATTTTCTATATATTAAAATGATGACACAATATGATGGTTGGGCTTTAGAAAGAAATAAAATTTATGTTACTAATGACAAAGGTAAGAGTTGGATTGATGTATCACCTGTCAATAAAAATGACATTTATTCATGGTACTTTTTAAATGAAAATTCTTCTTGGGTGCTTTATTCAGATGGAACCTTATATGAAACCAGAAACAAAGGTAAAAGTTGGGTCAATGAAAAAGTTCCTTTTACAATGGGTAAGTTATTTTTCCTTCAAGCAAATGAAGGGTTAAGTGGTTGGATGTTAAAAGAATATGGACCAGCGTCTGGAAATAATCCTGTTGATGTGTATAGAAAAATAGATGACAAGTGGGTACTTATAAGCAAAGGGAAAATGCCTAATGATTCTCTAACAGATGATAATTCACTTCCATATGAAGGAGAAAAGACGTCTTTAATTTTTTTACCGGATGCTAAGACTGGTATTATCACAGTAGAATATCGTACACCGGGAATATATGGATTATATCTAAGTAGTGATGGTGGTTATACGTGGCATAAAAAAGATATACCATTATTTTCAAAATTTAAAGATAATGCTATTTTATTTTTCTCTCCTAAATTTTTTAGGGAAGAAAAGGAAATCTCTGTAATTCTTCCAGTCTCTATTTATGATATTAAGAATAAAAGCTACCAAATAATTTTTATGAAAAGTAGTGATAATGGTTCAACATGGAAAGAAGTATCGTCATTTTTGACGAAAGAAAAACCTATTGAAATAAATTTGGTGGATAAAAACAATTGGAATATTTTAATGAACAATGTATTGTTTATCACAAATGATAATGGTAAAACGTGGAATAAAGTTAACATTCCTAAGAATACAGTACAAATACAATTTATAGATTCTAAAAATGGATGGGCTTTAGTTAAGTCACAATTGGGTACAAATTTATATTACAGTAAAAATGGTGGACTTTTATGGGAAAAACTTTTTTAAAAGAAGAGAAGGCGATAAATTTATTATAAGCCTTCTCTTCTTTTCATTATGTTCCATCTATATTTTATAGTTTCCATCCTCCAGCTGCATCGTTTGATACGTCTAAATCTACTTTTATTGAACAAAGTGTTTGATTTGAAGCTATCTGCCTTAAATGATATCCGGGCCATGGGTTTGCGTTTCTGCCATTACTCCAACGCGGTGCATATGCTTGGAAAAAGTAGGTTGCAATCCCTTGTTCTTTACACCATGTTAGTACATCATAACTTCCATAAACACCAATTTTATAATATACAACTTGTTCGCCAGCCTTTCGGCGTTCGTAAATATACTGAAGGTATCCATCATTAATTCCTTTAAAATAATCCAAAATACTTTGCTTTTGGTCCGTAGTAGCATCAAAATCAACTGCAAAGTATATAGGAGTATCAACACTTTGTCCTAAATCAGCCGCATAATGGAATGCATTATTTCCATCTAATTTGCCTTGATTGTACGTAAAATAACTAGGACTATCAGCAGGGCCATCTTCCCATATGGATATGATATATAACCCTGCTGAAGAGATTTTACGTGCTTCATTTGCTGTTAAAGCTTTCCATGTGTTTATAACTGCAAAGTAACGTCCTATAAATGTTTTACCTTGATTTTTTAAACATGTTAAAGCATTTGATACATCTGTAGCTGTATGAATTCCATTACCCACTTTTTTCACCTCACTTTCATTAGTTTTTTAGAAGGAATTTATCGGCCGATTTATCCTTCTATATATTAAAGAGTGTTTTTATATTGATTTTACAACCTCCAATCAAAAAAATTTTTCAGTTTTTTTAAAGCTTTGTTTTTTGCTTTGTTCACTGCCTGTTGAGAAATATTTAAATCCCTTGCAATGTCCTTTTCTTTTTCGCCGTTAATAACCGATCGTATTATTATTTCTCTTTGCAACGACGTTAATTGGTTTAATGCCCTTCCAACAGTTGTTTTTATGCTTATTTCATCATATACATCTCTCTTGTCTGGAATATTAGCATCTAACACTAACAATTCGCTTTTTTGTATTTTGTTTTGATTTTTTGACAGTCTTATATATTCGTTTCTTATGCATGTTTTTATATACCTGATTAATTGCTTGTCTGTTGTTATGCTTATTGTTTTTCCATTTTTAATGATTTCAATAAATTTGATCAACAGATCCGTTTCAGAACCATCACAGTCAAGTTTTCTTTTGTATTTGTTTATAAGTGGCATAAATTGTTCTATTAGCATCAGTAAGGTTTCTTTATCACCTTCTTGTGCCTTTTGAAAAATGTCTTTAACTTTGCTTCCCATTTGTTACGCCCGTTATGCTGTGCCAGCTTCCTATTGCTGATGTTGTTGCTAATAGTGAGTTTATAAGGTATAGGGGAATATCTTTTATAGAAAATTGTTTTGTGATTATAGATGTTGTTAAAATGATTGTGAATGATATAATTAAAACCAAAAGCCTTGTTGGTATTTTTTTAAATGGTTTTAAATCTTTTATAAATTGTACTATTAACGTCGTTGCTGTTATTGTACCTGCTAATGTGCCTAATGTATCATAGGTGAGAAATTTATTCAAGGCTATCACCTCCAACAAAAAAGGCTCACAAATCCAATATGGAAGTGCAAGCCTTTTTATGAGGGAAAATTGGTGATAAAAAAGAAATAAGCCTTGCATTATCCCTAGTTCTACAAGTGTTTTGTGTTTATAGTATGTAGGTCTTTGTAGTTTTTTTCGTTAAGCACTAATCAAATCTTCTTCCTTTATTGTTTTTATGCTGCACTCAGGAAACATTTCTTTAAACATCTCTTCCTGCTCCTCTAAGCACAGTATCTCTATTTCTGTTGTTTTCGTATAGCGGTACTGGGCAAGTATTAAGTAATTCCTTATTTTTGCTATTTTTTCTATGTCGTTCAGAATCAATACCACAACCTCTTTATCATCTGCGCTGAAATCTGCTTCTTTCCAGTTCGGTTCTTTTAGGCTATTTCCGTAAACGTTTATGGCTGCTTCTTTTATTAGGTCTCTTCTGCCGTGCTCTTTTAAAAGCTCCACTCCGTACGGATAGGGTAGCAACAGCTGCTCCTTTAATCCCAGTCCTTCTACGCCGTATCTCTTCCTTGCTTCTGGACTTTCGTAAAATACTATGCTCCTGTATATGCCTAATTTGTGCAGCTTTTCCTGTTCGCTTTTTACTGCGTCTATCTTTTCTCTGCTGGGCTCTTTCCCTATGCTGTACACTGCGTACTCTGTACGTCCTATTAAAAAGCCTAGAAAAATGCTGCTTCTGTATATTGAAGCCTTCTGCTCTTTTATTTTGCGGCTGTCTACAAAGTGCCAGGCCGTTCCTAAAAAGTCAAAATAAAGGTCGCTTATTCTCTGTACACGTTCTTTCTGTCCATGTGCTGTAGGTATCCCTTTCCTCTTTAAGCCTATGCTCCTTACGTACTCTATCCCCTTTGAGCCCAGCATTACGTACCCTTTCAGTCTCCTTACGTAGTGGGCTTTTCTTAAAAGGGCTATTCTTTTTAAGTAATAGGCTTTTGTTTCGTATATGTGTGAGAGGTTTTCTACTTTTATCATGCTCAATTCCGCTAGCATTTCTAAAAGCTTTTTGTCACGTTCTGTTAACTCTACATTTACAGGCATTATGCACTCTCCTTTCTGGTCTTAAATAAGTTTCGTTAAATTTTTAACAAAGTCTTAATTTTATTTTTCTTCGGGAATTATTAACCATGCAACCAGGTGCAAAATACTTCCTGTGCCCCAAAAAAGTGAAATGAATGCCCAGATAAGCCTTATTATCGTTGGGTCTATGTCCAAATATTCTGCTATTCCTCCGCAAACACCGCCTATTATTCTGTTATTTTTGGAACGAGCAAGTTTTTTCTTCACCTCAATTTCTCCTTTCTATGGCCCTGTACATTGCATCTAAGTTCATAACAAATTGATTGACAAAGGCAATTACTTCTAAGTCTTCATCAGATATTTTGTACGTTCCAAAGCTTGCTGTAATCTGTTCGCCTGAACTTTTATCATCACCCAATATGTATCTATAATCACAGCCATACAAACCTGCCAGTCGTTCTAAAATGTCTATGCTGATTATTCCTGTGCCTTTTTCATAACATGCAAGCTGTTTTTGATTGATTCCCAGATACTTTGCAACCTGTTTTTGAGTAAAACCTCTCTGGCTGCGCAATTCCCTTAACCGTCTGCCTATTTGTCTGTACAGTTCTTTCTTCATAAACATCACCTCAATGTTTTATGAACTGGTATAAATATATTCTCAGCACGTCCAAAAAAGAAAGCAGAAAAGCCAAAAGTTCAATGAAAGCTTTATAAGGCTCTTGAAAAGTCTGCTTTTCTTCTGCTGTACTTTGTTGAATGCTCATGTGCCGTGGTTTTGCACCTTCTCCTTTGATGAAAATTCTCTTTCACTGCCTGAAAACCTGCTGAGCCTTCCTGTTTGTGTTTTTTGTGCCATGTCAATGAAATTCTTCTCACTTCGTACCTTCCTTTACCTGCCCAAAACCTTCTACAGCCTTCCTGTCTGTTTTTCACTACACCGCTGTAAAAGTTCTTTCTACCTGCTACTTTTCTTCCTCTGCCTTAAACCTGCTGAGCCTTTTCGTTTGTGCTGTTCTGTCCTGTTAGTGCAGTTCTTTCTATTTAGTGCTGTTCTTTTACTGCCCTAAACTTCGGCAACTGCCCGCCTGCTTATCAGCAGGCAGACAGTTGCCTAATGGCTACTTTTATTCCCAGTAAATAATTACCTGATTCTCTTAAACTGCTGCATTAAAAATAATCGAACCCTTGCCTGCTTTGATGAAAACCCCTATCAAAAAGCTTCCATTGATTATTTTTTGCTTTCTTTGTTTACAAAAAATGCTGTATTTTTAATGATTTACAATGGACTGGATACCTGTCTTTTTACCTACCTGTCTTTAAAATGTACTTTTTAGATACGTTTATTGCTGTATTTTTAAGGCTGTTTTGGACATAAAAAAAGACAGGCCAAAAACTAGCCTTCATTTAAAATTTTGTATAATTTTTCTGGAAAATTTTCATACCTAATAATGAAAATTTCTGTTTTAGGTTTACTGCTAAATCGGGCATTAAATCCGTAAGAAACATATTTGTAGCTGTCATCTGCAATTACCCCAGCATATTTTATTCCATCTATTATGGACTTTATATCACGATTATCTACATCTATGTGCTGATCAGGGAAATAAAATTTGATAAAAATAAAAACACGATCAAAAGAAACCTTATCTCTTATTCTTTTTAAGGCAAACATTACATTATTAATCCATCTTTCTTTCTCTTTATCTTTGATTGTTTTAAATCTTGCAGGGTAATCCATTACAGTTAATTTTACGATTTCTCCGCTGTCCAGAATTTCAACTTTTACATCATCTGGAGGAAGAATGTTGCTAGGTTCTTTTCCTGCTCTAATTTGATGATTCAATGCCCAGTAAAGTTCCATTCTTGCTTTTTCAACAGCGCTATATGCATTTAAAAGATGTTTTGTTTCAACCTCTATCTTACTTATCATCTCTTTCTCTTTCACAAAAATCTCTCCTTTCTATATCTTCCAATTTTTTAATTAAGAAATCCACTTTGTTTAAGGCCAGAATAGTCCTGTCCCAGAATCTGTAATAAAAATCCAGTGCTTTTCTTGTAGTTTCGCTCATGTTCCTTTCGTTCCAGATAGGTGAATCAACGTCTACACGAATGTTCAGCCTTCTTTTCTGCTCCTTTCTTTTTACCATCGTATTACACCTCTCTTTTAGTTCATGTAATGTATTAACTTTATTTTGCTAAAACTTGCAATACCTGATAAAAAAAGAGGCCAGTGAATGCTTACATGTTGAGAAAGTCATTCACCAGGCCTCTCAGGATTTCTTCATTGGTTTTCTTTTTGTTATTTTTATCAGACTCTAATGGTACAGTATTTTTATTCAAACCTGTGTCTACAGGTTGAGCCTTAATCATTTCTTTTATTTCTGCGATGTCTGCTGAGAGTTTTTCCATTTCTTTCTGGATTTTTTGTATGTTATCCGATATTTTATTTATTATTTCTCCATTTTTTACATAAAATCGGAGTGCTTCTCTTATAAAATTTGTTCTTTCTTTTCCCTGCAGAGTCGAAAGAATTTCTATAATTTGTGGATCCTCGCTGCTGTTGATGCGAAAACTATATTTATTCATATATACCAGCTCCTTAAGGTTTTAAATGGAACCACCCACAAGTCCTGATTTTTCAATGTTTTAAAGGTTGTTTTATTAAAAAATGGTTCCAGTTTTAAAACAACAAAGTTAAAACCAAGTTAAAGTGTCCCCACTTTTTTAGAAAAAGTGTTTCAAATGCTTGATTTTTAAGCCTTTGAGGATGGGGACACTTTTGTTTAACAGTGGTTCCATTTTCTTTTTAGAAAGCCGCATAATCCTCTCTAATAAAGGCTTTAAGGCTGGTACCACCTTACTCAGCTTCTTTTTACAAATTATTTTTGTATTTCTGCTATCTTTAAAAAGCCCAGTGCATTTGCAAACTGAGCATCCTTGACAAGCACTACATCCGCATGAATATTTTTCAGGTAAGGATATAAATCACTGCCACCGCCACCTGCAATAAACACAGTGCTCACTCTATCAAAAACTTCTTTCAAGGTTGCATATATTCTCTTTTCTATCAATCTTGCGAGTTCTTTCTTTAGCGCAGTTAATTCTTCTGTAAAATCAACGTACTTTCCCTTAAAATAAATACTTTCCTTTTTGAAAATTGTCATAAGCCCTGCCGTATCAATAGTTGCTCCTGTTTTAGCAAGGTATATTTGTTCTACCGCAGTAAATATTTTGGAAATTCCTGTATCAATAGTTCCTGATAAATCAGGAAGAAAATGAGGTCTATCCTCTATTAGGAAAACAATGTAATCTGTTGTTTTGAAGCCTATGTCAATTAAGACTATATAAGAGTCTGTATAGAGGTATCTGTCCAAATCTTCAAGCAAAGCATAGTACGCTGCGCCTGCTGCCTGAGGGAAAACGGCAACCTTTTCAAATTCTATTGTTTTCATTAATTTGTGCTCCGGCAGTGATATTAATGCTTTGTAATTTTTCAGCTCTTCTTCAAAAGCTTTTTTGTGTGTCTGGAACTGCTTTAAAGGAAGTCCTGTTACAAGGTTAATAGGCTCCTCTGGTTCACTATCCAGCGTCAGGAGCATAACCGCTGTTGACAGCAGTGCCTTTGCTTCCGGCTGAGTGTATTTATCTATGTCTAATGTGAAAGAATCAGAAAAGCCTTCTCTTCTTGCAAGATTGCCTACGTAGTAAGAATTTTCGCCTGTTTTGTCAACTATTTTAACGTGCAGGTTTTCTATTATATCGTTTGTGTTGAAAATACCCGCAAGAGGTCTGTCGAAGCCTATTGATACAATTGAAGGGAAAAGTATTCTTTTGTTCTGGCTGTTTACTCCTTTTACGTACCCAAAACCTAAATCGAGGCCAATGTTCATGTGTAAAACCCTCCTCAAATGAAAAATTTTAAGCACTGAAAAGATTTTCCAGATCTTCTATTGTGATTTCTTCAAAGTCTTCGTCAACAAAGTTAGTTTCTTCTACAGGCTCAGCTTTTTCTTCTACAACTGTAGTGATAGGTAGGGCTTTGATGTTATCTCCGCTTTTGGGTCTTGCAAGTAAAGAAATTTGTTCTGCAACAACTTCCAGTATACGCACATTTTTCCCTTTGCTATCTGTATACCTTCTTGTCTGTAATCTTCCTACAACTGCGATTAGTGTGCCTTTTACTGCATACTGCTCCAGTATTTCTGCAAGTCTGTTCCATGCCACAATTGGTATAAAGTCCGTTTCACGATTACCTTCCTTATTGATGTAGTTTCTGTCTACTGCAAGTGAAAAATGGACGACAGGATGTCCGGAAGGAGTTATAAGCTTTTTCAAGTCTTTTGTTGTCCTTCCTACCAGCATGACTTTGTTAAGGCTCATTTTATACATCTCCTTTCTTCACTTAAGATTATACATTTATTTATTGCTACTGTCAATAAATAAAATTAAAAGAGGCAGAATTTATTCTCCTGCCTCTTTTTCTACTTTTTCCAGCTTAAACAGCTCGTTTACGTCAGTGCCAAGGGCATAAGCCATTTTCAGCGCAGTTTCTATACCCGTACTGCCTTTCCTTATTTTTACTATGTTGTACACTTCCTGAGGACTCATATCCAACCTTGTTGCAAGCTGTACCCTTTTTAAACCTTTCTTCTTGAGTACATTATCTACATATACTTTCACATCCATTTTTTTAAGTTCTTCTTTTATTTTTTCATCCTGCTCTTTTATTTCCTTAGTTGCTCTAATATAAAGTGTTTTTTCGGGTTCTTTGTATTCACTGTCAATTTTTTCAAGGGTATAAAGCTTATTCACGTCTACACCAAGCGCATAGGCCATTTTTAAGGCCGTTCTTATACTTGTTGATTGATTTTTAGTGAGTATGTGAATGTAGTTTGGAGATACGTCAAGCATGTTTGCAAGGCGCCTCAAAGATATACCTTTTTCATTTAAAACCTCTTTTATACGGTTCTGGAATGTGTATTGCTTCAGTATGTCCCTTATTTCTTTGTCCTTTTTTATTTCTCTTAGTTCTTCTAAAAGCACATCTTTGCCTTCAAAATCTTCTGCTTTTTCTGTTATGTTTATAAAAAGCTGCGTATCGAAAAGAAAAATATTGCACCTCGGACAGGTAAGCACAGGTACATTTTCAGCTCTGTGTCCGTCTACTTCAAATGTTTTGTATACAGTTACAAGCTCTCCTCCGCATTTTGGGCATCTTATTGGACGAATCATCTTTTGCACCTTCTTTCTGGTTCTATAAAGATTATATACTCATTTGTTGATTTTGTATACCTCCAATTCTATAAAAATGTCTGCAATTTCTGGATCAAATTGTGTTCCGGAATTTTTCTTTATTTCTTCCAAAGCTTCTTCAAAGCTCAAAGCCTCTCTATAAGACCTGTCATTTGTCATTGCATCAAAAGCATCTGCCACTGAAATGATACGAGAAAACAAAGGGATTTTTTCACCATTTAAACCTATGTAACCCTGTCCGTCAAAACGTTCATGATGGTATAAAACTGCTTCAGCAATGCTGCTATTCATTTTTTTGCTTTTGACATATTCAAAGCCAAAAAAAACATGTTTCTTCATAATCTCCATTTCTTCTTTACTTAAATTTTCAGGTTTGCAGAGGATTTGTTGAGGAATCCACAGTTTTCCTATGTCATGCAGCTGTGCTGCAAGCAATAGTTCTATCAAATTGCTGTATGGCATGTTTAGGGCTCTTGCAATTTTTTCACATGTTTTTGATACACGCATTTGATGCTGTCTTAGTTGTTCTTCGATACTTGTTGTGTTTGCTGCTGCAGAATACAGCTTCAAACCGCCCCTCCTTTCCAGTTTTTATTGATAAAAAAGAGGCGGTTACTCCGCCTCTTTGTACGCCTTTATTACGTTTTCTACTATTTCCTGCCTTAGCTCTCCGGTTAAAGGAAACGCCACAAGAGAACGCTTACCTTCTTTGTTAATATGGTCCGGCAGTGCCACAATTAAACCGTTTTTACCCTGTACTACACGGGCTATCACTGCAAAAGAATTATCGAACACTATTCTCGCAAAACCTTTTAACCTGCCATTTTCATACTTTTTAAACGTAGTTTTTGTTATCTTCATAAAAATGCCAACTCCTTTCACTTTTTTAAAATGTTAAAATTGAAGTTAAAACAGCAGCAACAAAGATTGCAGGCGCAAAAATCGTTTCTGTTCTCAGATAGGTTTTGTCCTTAATTCCTTTAAATACTCCGTATGCAGTTGCCGTTATTCCAGCAATAAGAAGTAAAACCATAATGCTGCTTCCAAAAAAGAAGGCCAGTGCAGTGAGTAGCTTCACATCACCTCCTCCCAGTTTCCCATTTGTGATGGTATATATTGTAAAAAGTATTACAAACATAGCAAGCATGTACACAATACTTTCTATAAACCTTGCTGGATTTAGAAAGGCATTTAGAATTATTCCATAAGTTAATACTGCAGCCGGTATCCAGTTGTCTATTTCCTTCCTTTTAAAATCCATCCATGCTGCATAGGCTGTCAGTACAAGTACTGGAAGGCTTAGAGTAATTGAATGCATTCTGCTTCGCCTACCTTTCCAAGATTTTTTCAAGCTCTTTTATGGTAATGCAGTTAAAGTCTTTGTAGTAAAGCTTCCACTGCCTGTTTGGAGAGTTTATTACAACAAGAAAGTCTTCATCCAGTTCTTTTATTCGCCTTGCCTCACTTACAAGCCCGGATGATACTATAATCTTTTTGGTCGAGTTTTCTAAAACGGTACTAACAATTTCGTCAACTTTATTAGGTAAGTCGAAGATTATAACGTCAAAAGCAGTTCTTGCAAATCTTATAATGTTTTCCACATCCTCAGGAGTTATATCTTTTATAAAACTCAATTTAGGAGGAGCCTGCAGGATTGAAATATTTGGGCTGTATTCAATGAGATTCTTAAAAAAGCTTTCTTTTGTTCTTTCTTTCAAATACACTCCTATATGAGGAATAACAGGCAAATCCAATAAAAAGCTTAAATCAGAGCCTCCATCCTGAAAATTGAAATCTATTACAAGAATTTTTATGTTTTTATCAAACATTTCCATCAGCCTTTTTACAACAGTGGTTTTTCCTGTTCCACCTTTTACGCTCCAGACAGAAATTATTTCCTGCCTGAATACTTTCACTTTTTTGTCGCCTATCGTGGTGTTTTTCAAATAGTCTTTAACATTGATTGCGTTATCAAAAATTCCTGAGACATCAAATCCGTCATTTATTATCACATCATATTTTTTATGTTTTGCCCTTATCAAAGCTGACTCAAGAGATAAAGCAGCATCGCAGGGCTCCTTATTTTTTACTGCCTCAATTGTTTTTGGATTGTTTGATATAAGAAGGTTCAAAGGCATCATCTCCTTTCTTCTCTTTTGTAAAAGGCATATAAAAAAGGAGTATAACGTGCTCCAACGTTATACTCCTTTTAGCTGCATGTGAATAAGCTGTTAATAAACCTGTGGATAAGTATAAAGTTATTAACATAGTCTTAATCCTTTAACTGATACTGCGGTATTATTTTTTCATAATCTGTCCAGTGAGGAGACTCTGTATACTGTACATCTTGCACCGTTTGATATGTTACTGTTGTCTCCCAGTGTGAAGTATCCTTCCAGTATCCCGGCTGATCTATAACTGTCTTCCAGTAACCCGGCTGGTCTACAACTGTTTCCCAGTAACCCGACGGTTGAACCCATGTATATACTGGTAGAAGTCTAAATTCTGCACATCCACACCAATCACTAGGTTGCCAATAAAATCCCCCAATATAATATGTGTTTCCATTGGCATTTATATAAACATAATAGAATCCGTAATACATTAGTAAGGACATATCTCTAACTATAGTCCATGGTAATTGTATCCCTGTTAAACTCTCACTATTTATTATATAATCAGGTACCGTATTATTTGTCTGCGATGGAAGAAAAGAAACTGTACGTGGTATTTCATTTAAAAAAGAAATTAAACTCTGCGAAGTAGTAGGGTCAGGCAAAGGATAATTAACAAACGACGGCAAATAAGTATTCGCAATCTGTGTCCATTTATAATTCATATCAATTGTGCCTACCGTTATATAACCTCTTTCAGAATATACATAAGATTGTTTATTTGTGTCCCATGTAAACGCATATTCTCTTATTATTATTTTAAAAGACTGGAGTTGATAATATCCTGGTGGCTGTACCCACACCTGATGAGTTACGGGAGGAACCCATTCCTGATGCGTTACGGGCGGTACCCATTCCTGCGACTGTACCCATACCACTTGAGCTACCGGAACTTCCTGTGACACAGAAGTATATCCGCCTTCATATACCCACTGTCTTGTTAAAGACGGATTTGTACTGTTGTCCTGCATTATTGCAGCACCAGATACTCCATTGCCCTGTGCAGGGACATAATTAGACCAGCCGGAACTCTGTATGTTTGAATCGGGTACAGGAGTTAAATTTGATGTATCCGCAAAGGCTGATATGGAAAACAAAAACAGAAAAACAATCACTGCAACTACAAATGTTCTTTTCAAAAAAACTTCACCTCCTTATAAAAAAATCACACCCTGCAGGGTGCTAATATCTTACAACAGCAATTATTTTGTCATCTTTTACAAGCATTCTTACAACATCGCCTGGTTTAAAATCACTCGGATTAAATTTTTTAATGTCTTTAAGGTTATCAATAGTTTGTTCCGTTGTGTTTGGTGTAACCTGATAAAATTTCCCGTTACTTAAAGTAATTCCACTGCTGCTGACTTCTTTTACAACATCTATTATTTCGGTTCCTTCCTTTAGTTTTGTTTCTTTGTGGCCTGTATAAACTACAAGATATTTTTTATCGCCTGCCGTAACAATGTACGCTTTATTTCCTCTTTTAATGTCTGAAGTACTGCCTACTCCAATAATTACATCATTAAGATTTACTTTCTGGTTACCTACTGTTACTTCACTGCCTTTTACCTCTTTTATTTCCTGAAGCTTTTGTGTCTCAATCTTTTTTGTCTGTCCGCAGCCTATTAGGCTTAAAGCCAGAACTGTTATTAAAGCATAAATTACGTATTTCTTCATTTTATCATCACCTCTTCCTTTCTATTTATTTATTCTCTTAAGTGCTGCTCTTCCTTCTATAGAAAATACTACATAGTTATTTCCCGGCTGGACATCCCGCAGTTCGTAGTGTGATGTGTCAACCCACTGAGGAGAAGAATAGTTAAGAGGCATATTCTTTGGAGCAATCATGCCGACATCCTGCCAGTCCCGCCCATCCTGAGAAAGCTGCCACGTCTCATCAGTGTGAAGAATTATGTTACCATTTGAGTCTGTTATTGAAGCTATAAATCCTCCGGGATTGCCGGGAACTCCGTTTACTTCAAAAGAAGAAGCCGGTTGCCCATTTGCACCTAAATTTATTACATACGCTTTTATTTCATGTATACCGGCAGGCAGCTGAACAGTTACTGAATATTTTGTCTGCCAGTCGCTGCCTGATAAAATCTGTTTACCATCAATATATAGAGTAAACACATTATCGGCTGTTGCATTTACTGTAATAGTTTGCGCCTGCTGCAGAGAAAAATCTTTTTTAAACCAGTAAGCACTGACATTTTCAACACCCCATATCCATTTTGCATTGTTGTCTGTCCAGTTTTTTATATTATTGCCCCACAGCCCTGTCCCATAGACATTCACTGATTGATTGTAGCCTGTCTGAGGTACATAGTTGTTTGTGTAGTACCCTGACCTCACTAAAACCTGTCTTTTCCCCGGCAGAACAGGTTCTTTGTATTTTGTCACTACATTTCCTGTAATTACTAAGTAGTTACCTTCAACATGTGCAGAGGCATTCTGTAAAGTATATCCTTTGGACTTAAAAAAATTTATAGCTTTATCCGATGCTATCTGCAGTAAATTTGCGTCTATTTGCCCTGTTGAATTTAAAGATTGTGATTGATATTGATATATTTCCCAGGCTGCTTTATTTGCTGCCTCGTCTGCCATTTCGTAAATACGGCTCCGTTCTAGAATAAGGAATGTAGTATTGGTATGGTACATATAAAGCATCAACGCTATTACAAAAACAAGAAAGAAAAATATAAACGCTGAACTGCCTTTTTTATCCTTCAGAAGTTTTTTCATGGTCTTTCCTCCCATATTTGACTGCTTGAGCCGTAAACCGTTTTAGTCTGAAGTGGAGAGAAAAACTGCGGTACGGGAAAAGAAACCTGAACTGTTACCGGATCTCCGGGATTGTTAGGAGTCTGCACCATAGTAACCTGAACCTTGTTTTTCCATCCTAGAATAAATCCATTCGCAAAGTTTTGCGCAGTTTGTACAGCTGTTGCATAGGGGGTTGAACTCCTTGCTGCCGATCTTGCTGCTTCAAATGCTGCCTCATTTACAGCAAGCTGAAGCACTCCAAGGACAGTGAGCTGGATGGCCATTGCAAATAAAAGCATAAGAACCGGTATTAAAGAGGCAGCTGCAACATATTCGGAAATTCCTCTTCTGTCTTTTAAAAGCCTTCTAATCAAAGTCATGCACCTCCTGATAAAAAATAGGGGGGAAATATCTTCCCCCCATCCTTTGTTTACTGTCCCGATGCGACGCTCTGGAATAAGGATGACATAGCGCTCAATGTATTGTTCCAGAGGTTGGATATTGTAGTTCTTGCATTAGGTATTGCGAGCACTGCTATTCCTGCTACAAGTGCTAAAAGTGATGCTACTGCGACGTACTCATTTAATCCCTTTGTGTCTCTCTTTAAATTTGTTAATGCTGTCATCACTCTTTTGTAAATGTTGAATGTGAGTTCATTGTACATGCAGAATCACCTCCTTAAAAATGTCGTTCAATAAAAAAAGGCATACCTTTTCAAAAAGGTATACCTTTAATGAGTTCCAAAGACGTTTGAAAAGCTTATTATAAACGGGAAAACTACAAACACAATAAGAGGAATAAAAAAGCCTATAAGCACCGGAACTGCTATTACGTTATCAAGTACGGATGCTTTTGCCGTCTTTTCGTTTATTCTGTCTTCTTCAATGTCTCTCAAAAGTTCATCAAGCTGCTCTGCAAGGCCCTGAGACGTTTCTGAAGTCTTTATGAGTATTTTTACGGCACGCTGAAAGTATTTGTTTAAACTTTTCTCAGCAGCTTCTTCAAGGCTTAAAGAAAGAGGTATGCCAGCATCGGCTTTCTGCAGTGCTTCCTGTATTATTTCTTTCATGTACCCCTTTTTGTTCTCTACAATGTACCTCATTATGTTTTCTACGGGCATTCCTACAGAAAGGCCTGATACAAACGTTTCAAGAATAGCAGGAAGTTCATTGTCTGCCATAAGCCTCTTCTTGTATTTGTTAATGGTATCTCTGTAGCTTAAGTACATTATAAAAGGCAGGCCAATCATTAGCACCAAAAAAGGTTTTAACAAAATAGGATTTAAAATGAAGAGAAGTAAAAAAAGAATCAATAAAAATCCCAAAACAAGCGAAAAAGTCGAAAACAGCTCAGCAGCAGAAGTTACACTGATAAACAGTATATTGATTTTCCCTACAGCTTTTATCTCTTTATCTATTCTTGTAAAAAGATCTTCTCCGGTTATCTTTTTGATGTCTTTTTCTTTTAAGAACTTCATTTTTCATCTCTCCCTTTATATAGAACTTACCTGTTTATCAATAGCTCTGAATACAAAAACTGTAGTTATTACATAGCTTAAAATTATATAAAGCAGTACCAGTTTTCCTGCTGTAGTAGTAAATGCTTCTGCGTACATTGGACCCGATGTGTATGTTGAAAGCATTAAAAGAATTGTAATTGCAATTATCATTATTACAGTGCTTTTTGTGCTTTTCATAAATGAGCTTATTTTATTATTCTGCCTTATTCTTTCTTTTATCCTGGCAGACATTTTCTGACATATATCTGCCGTGTTTGCCTTCATCTGTCCTGCAAATACCATTGAGTCCACCCATGCCTCCACAAGAGGGCTTCCAGATTCTTTTGCAAAATCTTTCAAGGCTTCATACAGGCTTATTCCTGCATCAACCTTTGCTACAATCTTTTTGATTTCATCTTTCAGAGGATTTTCTGTGGTATCTATCACCTTTTCCAGAGCATTTATGATGTTTCCCGATATTTTTAGATAGTCTGCTATGTCCTGAACTGCTTCGGCAAATTGCAGATTAAATTTAACGTATCTTTTCTGGGCGATTTTTTCAAGGACAAGCGGTACGGATATAAAAATTAAAGCAGGAGCTAAAAATGCCCAGAAAACTTCATTTTTGATAATGAAGAGAGCAAATAAAAATGTATTTAGAATAGACAAAAACAAAATGAGATTTTCAGCATCAACTTTTTTTATTCCTGCTCTTTTAAGAAGAATGTCAAAGTTTTTCAGCACTTTCCCAAAACCTAAAGTTTCTAAAGTGTTAAATTTTCTTTCCTTTGGCGCTATGAGCTGTCTCTCCATTCTTCTTATTATTTCCTGTTTTTTGTACTCTTTCAGCAGGTACAAAAACATTATGATGGAAAAAGCACTCAAAGCAGTTATCAGTGAAAGCAGCAGTATCAATTTAGGCACCTCACTTCCTGCTGGTTTAACTTATTTTCCTGAACAGAAAAAGAAGGTTCAGGCAGTTTTAAATTTTCTCTGTAAATTTCCAGAATGTCATTTTTTATTATTTTTCTGTACGCAAGATAAATCTGGTACTCTTTTTGAGATTTAAAAATTTCATAGGACATTCTCATCTGCTGCTTGAAAGTTTCTTCTATGCTCTGCTTTATTGCAAGAACTGCTTCTTTAACTTCCTCCATATTGTCATATCCATAGTTTTCTCCATAATTTTTTGCGACTCTTCCTGTTATTCTGCCAATACTTTTAAGAAGCTGTCTTGAAAGTTTTATCTGCCTCACATAGGCTTTTGCTATGTCTGTTTGAAGGGCATTCATGTCATAGAGGTACTCTAAAAGTTTTGCTCCTAATACTGCAACTGCCTGCCAGTACCACTGCTCATTTTTGAAGGATTTATTAAATTCATCAGCTATTTCTTTTTTCTTCACAAAAGTCTCATCTGTCAGGAGCTTTTTTGCATAGTGAACAAAATAGCTGAAATATCTTGCCTGCCAGATGCCGCTTTCAAAGTGCTCAGGGTGCTCAAGCCTGTACTTTGTAAGCACTCCTGCTCTTACTTCTTTCCCTTTTGTGTTGTCATTTATCCAGCTTATCAGCCTTTGTTTTGAAGTAAGAGTTTCATCTGTGTTGCTGTCCATGAGTTCTGAGTAGTGTATTCTCGAATACTGCTCTGCCATAAAAACTTCAAATGCAATGTTGTATCTTTTAAGTATTTCTTCTCTTATTTTTGCTTCATAAAATAACTCCGGTTCTTTATAAATCACTGCCGGAGTATGTTGTGTACTCAACTTCTATCACCTCATCTTCCCTCATTCTCCACTTTGAGAGCTTTTTTATACCTTCCTCAAGGGTTTTTATTGCCCTTTCTAAAAGCATCTGTGTGTTTTTTTCATTTGCAGGGTTACGCTTTTCCAAAAGAACTTCTACAGCTGCAATTCTGCCCGCAACTTCCTTTGAGAGATCTGAAAGAGCATGTGTGAGCTCAAAGCCCCATTTTTCTTCTTCAAATGATCTTTCATATTCACGTGAAAGCTCTATAAATTTGTCTCTTTCTTTTTTCAGTGTTTTATTCATTTCTTCAAGCTTTTTCAGGCTTTCCAAATACTCCTGATTTTTCTTTTCTAGTTCTTCTTTTTCTTTTAACACCTGATTAAGTTTTTCAGTAATGTGATTTGACTGCTCTGTTATCGCTTTTAGAGCTTCCTTTAGCTGTCTGTAGTCATCCGGCTCTTTCTCTATAATTTGAGGCTTTATGTTTTTAAGCTTTTCCTCAAGTTCTTTTTTGGAGTGTTTCAGTTTTTCTTTTTCTTTTTTAAGCCATTCTACAGCTTTCTGCAGGTTGTAAGATGTGTTTTTATATTCCTCCAGCTGCTTTTTTATTTCCTGCACCTCATTTCTTTTGAGTTCTGCTATTGATTCTCCAAGTACGTCGAAAAGTTCTTTCTGCTGTTCCGGTTCAAGATATGCGAGTTGTTCACCAGCTTTTGTCGTTAATTTGCCTTCTTCGACAAGTTTTTGAAGTTCAGGTATAAGTTCATTTAGCTTTTTAAGTTCACGCAATCTCCTTTCTTTTAAACCCATTATTTCAGCGAGTTCTTTTTGAGAAATATTATTAGAATAACTGGAATTTTCTTCATATCTATCGGCACCGAGTGCCGTTTGATATGAAGAATTTACCAATACGCTTTTTCTGTCTCCACCTCTTTTTATGCCATATATCCTTTCCAACTCTAAAATACATCTTGCCAGCTTCATAGGATTTAAATTGCCTATGCCTCTCTGTCTTAAGTTTGTCTCAATCAAATCTTTTAGCATCCATTCCTCTTTCGTTAATCCATCTCTGTCCTCATAGGTTCGCACCTCGCATGGTACTTCTTTTAAACCTATTTCCTTTGCTGCTCTTAATCTCTGGTTCCCTGAAATGACTACATAGTCCTGTGTTACTATGAGAGGTACTATTATCCCACTTGTTCTTATACTTTCTACAAATTCCTGCCAGCGCTCGCCCTCTATGTCGTCAAAAAATTCTTTATTGCGTTCATGCTCTTTTAACAGTTCAATTTTTATCATTTCCATAAGCTGCACACTCCTTTGAATTTTTTTATTTTAAATGCTGAAGCTTTAATAAAAGCTCTAAAGCCCTTTTAAGCCCTGAACAGTAGCCAGACCAGTAATTAACAGCTGACTGCGACTCTGACTGTGCTCTTGTTTCAAATGCCCACTTAATTTCTCTGTCAAGAACATCCAGCACTTTTTGAAAAGTAATTTCAGACATATCTTTGCATTCCCCTTTCCTGCAAATTAGTGAAAATGTTAATTTGCATAAAAAAAAAGAGACAGTTAACCTGCCTCAAAAGAAAAAGAAAGTCTTTACTTACCTGCTGCAAGGTTTGTGAACATGGTCGACATAGAACTCAATGTATTGTTCCAGAGGTTGGATATTGTAGTTCTTGCCTGCGGTATTGCAAGAACTGCTATCCCTGCTACAAGTGCTAAAAGTGATGCAACTGCGACGTACTCATTTAATCCTCTTACGTCTTTCTTTAAGTCTGCCAGCGCTGTCATTACTTTTTTGTAAATGTTGAATGTGAGTTCATTGTACATGCAGAATCACCTCCTGTAAAAATTTGTTCAATAAAAAAGGGACATACTTTTGAAGTATGCCCCTTTTTCACCACTTAATGTATTTATAATCGAGAATGTAGTTTCCTTTTTCATCAATACCCCTGAGCTCTGCAACTTCTTTTACTGCACGTCCTATTACATCACCTTTTTCATCTTCTTCAAGACCTATAAATACAAGCACATCAATTGCTTTTGAAATAAGCCTTCTTATTGTCCTGTCATCTATGTTTTTGAACTCTTTTATGAGCATTTCAAGCTTATCCAGAGCCATTTCAACATTGTCAGCGTGTATGGTTGTAAAAGATCCTTTGTGACCGCTGTTAAGGACATTTATAAAGGTATATGCTGATATTGGTGTTCTTATCTCTGTCAAAATGATTCTGTCCGGATTTGCCCTTAAGCAGTCATAAAGTATATCTTCGTACGTAATAGCTTTTGCCCCTTCCTTTTCTTCCCTTGTTTTCAGGTAAAAAACATAAGGGAGAGGCAGCTCCATCTCTCTTGTGTCTTCAAGCACTGCTACTATGTGTTTGGGCTGAATGTAATATGTCAGAGCATTTACAAATGTTGTTTTGCCTGCTCCCGTTTCACCTATAACCACAATGTTTCTTCTGTTCCTGACACACATCTTGAAATACTCTGATAGAGTGCCATTAAAGTTTTCTTCTTCTTTTGTGTGCTTTTTTACCATTTCTATTGTGCCTACGCTGTCATTCAATCCCCGCAGTCCATATATGAGTTCATCAAGGTTTTTATTTAAGCTTGTATGTTTTCGTATGATTATATAGGGCTCCAGAGCTTCCGGGGGAATTATTACTTTTACACGGGAGCCGTCATAAAGCTCAGCGTCCTTTGACGGCTCCGCATAGGAAATGTTCTGTCCTGAGTTTGCTATTATTCTTTCGTATATTACTCTGACTTCTTCCATGCTTGCAAATCCTCTTTCATCATCGTACTTCACTCCGTTTTTTACGTACATCAGTCTTGTCCCGAAGCTTATTATATCCGTTACTCCATCCATTTTGAGGTACTTTTCAAACGGCCCAAGCATGTACATTTTGTTGTATACTTCTTCGGCAATGGTATAAAGGTTGTCCAGATAGTGTGGAAAATTTTGTTCAAGATATTTTTTTACTTCCAGCCTCAAAAGCCCTTTTAAATCATTTGTGTTCTGATTTTGATAGTTTAACATCTGAGGCCTTACTGCATTCACTATTAGGTCTATATCTACTTTCCGGGCAGTATTTATTAACTTGGAGCGCTCTGAAAGGCTCATGAGTCATCACCCTTTACTGTAAAAGTTCCTGAAGTTCCATAAGCACTTTCTTTCTCTTTTCTTCTTTCTCCTTGTATTCTTCAATCACCTTCTGGAGCTCTTTTATTTCTTCCTCCTTCTGCCTTATTATCTCTTCCTGCATTGAAAGTCTTCTTTCATATATTTCTTTGTTTCTGGCAAGTATGTTTTTAATTTCATTAAGAATGGCATCAATTTCACTTTCTGATTCCTGCTTCTGTGAAATTTCAAAAGCTTCCGGCTGGTCTTGTTCCGGTACTGCAGATTCTCTTTCTAATTCCGCTTTTTCTTCTTCAAACATATCTCTGCCTCCTTCAGCATTAATTAAACTATCAATTATCTCTCCGGGATCTATAGGACTTCTATATATGTCCTTAATCCCAATTTCTTTAGCAGTTTCCACAAGGCTGTAGTCTGAGTCTCCTGCAAGGAGGATTATCTTTTTCCCTGCAGAGATTAAACTTCTGATGTAATCTTTATTTGAAATATATGAAATTATCGCTGCATCACATTCCGCAAGACTGTTTACCGCCTCAAAGCTTGATTTAAAAATGTCATCAAGGTCTTTATAACCGGTATTGATGTAAACTTTCATAGGATAATATTCACTCCTCTCTTTGGATATTTTTTCCTGTTCTTTTTCAACACCACTGGATTCTTCAGCAGTTTCATATTCCGGTTCCGTCATGTTTTCAGCTGCAGGTAAAGGGCTGATTTCTTCGGGTGTTTTTTCTGCTGCTTCGGGTATATTTTCAGCAGCAGGCAGTAATTCAGGTTCTTCCGGAACTTCTTCAACATTTAAAGGTTCAGCAAAAATTTGTTTTGTCTGTTTTTTCCCGAAGAATAAAAAGCCTTTTCTTTTTTCTTCATAAAAGATGTCCGGATACAAAATATTTAAAATATTTTCGGCATGTTTCAGCATTTTGGGATTTTCAAAACTGCCCAGATTCTTAATGTATGGAACTTTGTAAATAACAGGCAGCTTGAGCTCAGTTATGTTTACGTACGTCAGTTCTTTTCTCTGCACTTTATTTACAACCATTTTCACTTTCCTTAAGTCTATAAACCCGTTTGCTCTTGCCCAGTCAATATTCCCTACAGCACGGCTGCTGACAGAGGGATTGTCTTCTACGATAAACAGTATGTCTTTCGACATGTCAAAAATATCAATACAGCCTTCCACAAATGCAGGCTGTATGTCCACTATGACAAGCTCATACCGGTTGTTCAGCTCCTCCATCATTTTTCTTAATTTATCAGGCTTTATCATCTCATATGTGTCAGGATAGCCTCCGACGATTACGTCAAAATTCTGTTTTATCGGCCTCTGCACTGCCCAATCAATGTTTCCGTGTACGGCCTCAAGAATATTTTTCTTGCGGTCTAAATCCAGTATTGAAACAAAATCACCGGGAGAAAAGTCAAACTCAATAGTGCATGTCTTCAGCTTCCGGCCTGCTGTCTTCGAAAGTGCAAGAGCTATTGTTGTTTTGCCAACACCCCCTTTGGGGGAGAAGATTGAAATTATCATTTTTACATCACTCCTTGAAAATTTTGAAGCTGTTCGACTTGACATAAGGGGCTATCAGTGAGGCTTTGTCGGGTGTTGTTTCAAGCACTGCAATTGTGTTTACAGTGCCGTTGACTGCTGATGTTGTCTGCTCTATTGAGTAAACCTTCAGCCCGCTTACTGTCTGATTTGCACCTCCTGCAGTGTTTGATAAAAGGACAAGACTTATTTTGTCTCCGACAGAAATAAGCTTTGCGTCTTCATAAGGAACGTTTATGCTTATTAAAACACTGCCGGGAGCTACTTCAAGTCCCTTCTGCATAACTATGCTGCGTGGTATGAAGTCTCCTTTTGTACGTGTGGTGCTAAGGCTTTTGCCTATTATCTCCTGAGGTTTCTTCACCAGATCTGCTGCAAGGCTTGCAGGAATGCTTTTTGTAGTAAGCATGTCCTGAGTTATTACTGTTCCTGCGTTTATCGGCTTTGCTGCCACAACAACATTTACAGTTCCCTGTGTGCTGTTTAATACTAAAAAAGATGCAAGGAAGACAAACACCGCAGTGATAATTCCTATTTTGATTACCTTGCTCAATTTCCTTCACCTTCCCATTCCTTTATTTTTTTGTGATAAAATTCAAGCTTCTTTTGGTTTAAGAGGTAAAGCTCAATGCCGTCTTTCACTTCATCAAAAGGTTTGATCGTCTGCTCTGCTGTTTTCAGGATTATATATCCGTCATTGTTAACAGGTATTGGAGCATAAACTGTGTTCGGCTTTAAAGATATACCAAAAAATTTCTGGCTTACCGGGATGTCTCCCATGAAGCCGCCGTTTCCGCTTATTCTGTCTATCGAATACTGATTAAAAAGTTTGCTGAAGTCTTCTCCGTCTTTAAGCTTTTGATATACCATACCCGCTGTATCTTTGTCTCTAACTGATATTTCATATACCTTCACTGTTGTATAGTAGTCTTTGTGTGTTTCATAAAATTCTTTTACTTCTTCGGGCTTTACTGTAATGTCTTTTGTGTATTTGTTGAAAAGCTTATCTGAAAGGAGAATATCTCTTAAGTCTTCTTTTGTAAGCTTTGTTTTGTCTTTAATATTCTGCCATGCTTTATTCAGCTCTTCGTCAGTTACCGTTATTCCTTCTTTCTGCGCTTCGTACTCAACTGCTTTTTTAGCTTTTAAATTTTCTAAAGCCGTTTTAGATAGTTCTTTATCATCCACGTTTTTAAAGCTGTCTTTTAAAAATGTTTTTTCTTTTTCCAGCTCAGCCTGTGTTATTGGTATTCCATGAACGCTCGCTATCTGCTTTGAACTGCATCCTGACAGAATTGAAAGTACAAATACAGGCAGTATTAACAGCAAAATTATTTTTCTCAAGTTTTTACACCTCCTCTTTTCCTTCTCCATTTTCTTCATTACTGCTGTAAAGTTCATCTTCAACTGTTTCTATTCTGTCTTCAAGATAGTCATACACTGCATCAAGGTTATCTATTTTATCATTGAGTTCTTCTATGCTGCTGGCAACTGCCTCTAAAAAGTCAAAAAACTTTTTAAAAATTTCTCTTTCCTCAGTGGAAAGCTGAGAGGCAGCTGTAAACCCTCTCAAAAATGCCAGTTTTTCTTTTAAAGTCATCTGTTCCATTTGCATTTCACCTGCCTTTCGTTTAAAAGTTATATAAAAAACAGGCATTGGGCCTGTTTAGCCTTACAGTGCTATGTTCCTCAGCTCATCGTCAGAAATGTTTTCTTCACCTTTAATCAGCTCCAGCACTTTTTCTGCTATTTCTTTTGAAGTCAATTCAGCATCATTTCCATGTCCAATTACGTACATTGCCTTTTCTGAATAGGTGGTTATCAGAAACAACGCCACTGCTTTTTGAAGTTCTTTTGTTTCTGCCTGTCCACGCTTTACTTTAATTACTGCGATTTGCCTTTCTAACAGCAAATCTATACTCTGCATAACACTGTCCGGATTGGTTTTTAATTCCTGCTTTAATTTGGAGTTACTGCTCATGCTGTTGATATTTTTAATAACACTGCTCATGAATTCAGATTTGTTGAGAAATATTATATCGTCATTTTCTGCCAGTACATTTTTTACAATTTTTGATAATGTTGGTATGAGATTTGGTGACAGAGGAACATAATTCTTGTACCTGTATTCGGCAAATCTTAAGGCTGCCGATATTCCAGTTCTGCTTCTTTCTCCAGCAAACTGCTCAGTTCTGTTACCTGCTTTTTTACAGCCTTTAGAGAAACCATGCTATTCCTCCTTTCTTTTGAAAAATACTATTTTACCACTTCTGGCTTTCTGCTCTGCGCTTTGATAGAGCTTCTCAAGTTTATCAATAAAAATCAGCAAAGTGGTTGAAAAGTCGTTGTATTTGTAATCAGGCAGTTTCTCAATGTCCATAAGCTCCAATATGCCTGTTGCATTTGCAATAACCTTTTTGATTTCTTCAATAAGCTTATCTGCAAGCTCACACTGTTTCTTTGCTTCAATTCCGTACTGCTGCTTCAGCTGTTCCAGTTCGTACCTTATATTTTTGACCTCTGCTTCTGCTCTTGCTTTCTCTTCCAGTGCCTGTCTTTTTTCTTCAATGGCTTTTTTGCGCAGTTCATCAAGCCTGTTTTTTTCCTGCTCAAGTTCGTTGAGGCGCTTTGTTAACTGCTCTGACTGCTCCTTAATTGTTTTTAATGTGCTCTTTAATTCCTGATAGTCATCAGGTTCTTTTTCAATTATTTCAGGCTTTATTTCAGCAATTTTCTTCTCAAGTTCCTTTTTTATTTCCTCTGCTTCTTTCTTCTGCTTTTCAAGTGCTGTGATTTTGTTCTGCATATCTAAATACTGCTTCCTGTATTCCTCCATCTGCTTTCTTAAGCTTTCTATTTCACTTCTTTTAAGATCAGCTACTGCATCACCAAGTGTGTTGTAAAGTTCTTTCTGCTGCTCCGGTTCAAGATATGCAAGCTGTTCTCCTGCAGACGACGACAGTTTGCCCTGTTCTACTAAAATTTGAAGTTCAGGAATAAGTTCATTTAATTTCTTGAGCTGTTGTATACGACGTTCAGTTAATCCTATGTTTTGAGCAATTTCTTTTTGTGAATTTCCAGAAATTAAATGCGAAACAGTTTCGCTTTGATATGAAGAATTTACCAGTATGCTTTTTCTGTCTCCACCTCTTTTTACACCATATATCCTTTCCAACTCTAAAATACATCTTGCCAGCTTCATGGGATTTAAATTGCCTATGCCTCTCTGCCTTAAGTTTGTCTCAATCAAATCTTTCAGCATCCAGTCCTCTTTTGTTAATCCATCCCTGTCCTCATAGGTTCGCACCTCGCAGGGTACTTCTTTTAAACCTATTTCCTTTGCTGCTTTTAATCTCTGATTTCCTGAAATGACTATATAGTCCTGTGTTACTACGAGAGGTACTATTATCCCACTTGTTTTTATGCTTTCTACAAATTCCTGCCAGCGCTCACCTCCTATGTCGTCAAAAAATTCTTTGTTGTGGGGATGTTCTTTTAACAAATTAATATCTATCATTTGCATAAAAATTCCTCCTCTCTGCTGTTGTTTCTAAAAATTGACGTCCTCCTCTACCTATAGTGGTTGTGTTCTGCATCAGAGCATACATTTCTGCTGCTCATCATCTGCTCACACGTAAGGCTGCGTCAATCCAGCCCACCTCTCATGGTTCGTTTCCCACCCATGAGAGCAACTGCACTGTTACCATGCAGTCAAGATTTTCAGTCTACTCCGTAGACTGCTGATTCATCTCCTACCTGCAGAGATAGGAGTCTTCTCGGTTATTTCTGATAAAAAAATATATACCCATACAAAAAGGCAGGAGCACTCATGTGAGCATCCCTGCCTTTTCTTTAAAAAGTAATTGTCTCTGTCTGTATGTTTGTCTGCTGCCAGTTTGGATTGGATGTCTTAAAGCCGGGATTACTAGAAGAGTTCTGATTGTCTTGGAAGAACGTTGCATTAAAGCCGTTTACAGGTATATGAACATATACGCAGAAGTATTTATCAGTTCCATTGAGGTACAGCTTAAAGTACAGTGTTGAGTCTTCCTGCCCTGCTTTCCTGTACATAAACCTGAACGTTGCCTGTTGATTTGCTATGTCTATGTTCTGCATAACTGGATATTCTGTTTCCCAATTGTCATCTGCCAATATATAGTCCGTATATCTGTGTATGTTGTGGAAAGCTACTACGTTTGTCACGTATGCCGGTGTCCTTACTTCATGCGGGCCGTCGGGTGTATCTATTATTGAGCCTATCTCTACGTTTTTCCATTTGATTGTTATATCCATGTATGCAGGGTATCCGTTTGCATCAGTATGCCATTTTGTGTATACAAAGTTTGGCGTCTTGTTTATTGTTATGGTTGCGTGCACATCGTCTGCTGTAAGCTGTCTTACCGGAGGTGTGTTATTAGAAGTTGTTGACGTATTGCTGCCGGAAGGTGGTGTACCTGTTGTAGGAGGATTATTGTTTTGTGGCGGAGGTGTCGGAGACGTTCCGTCAGAATTGTCCCCGGGTATTCTGAACGTTGCTATACCCGAACGTGTTGCATAGTTTAAAACTGTGTTTATGAAATCTTGGTAATTATCAAATTGATCCAGGAAAATAGCTGCATCTCCTACACCGCTAAAAGCATCTGAGCCAAAATAGTTTTTTAAATCTTGATAATATTGTTGTAGTTTTACCATTACAGGAGCCCCCGAATCTAAAGTTCCTACTACTTTATCTGGAACAGTTATTCCATGCTCCTGTAAAATTTTAGCAATAGCATTATCAATTGAAGGATCACCTGTTACAACCTTACCAACCTGAGAGTTCCAATCCCACTCATTTGCATACTGACTTGTTTGTTTTGTAAACTGCAAAATAAATACCCCGGTTTTATCGTCATATACAAAACCTGATTGTTTTAAATAATCAATCTGATCTTGGGTAAGATCTTTATACGCTACTACGTATGCTCCAGCACCTGCCCATCCGCCCTGAAATTCCGTTGCGTTCAAAAGTAGTGTTGAACCGTCGGGTTTTTCCACTTTTAATGTACGTCCGTCCCCTATCAACGTTGCGTTGCCTAACATTGTGGAGTTGTCCGCATTAGTTCGACTACCTCCATTTTGTCCGCCACTTCCGCTGCCATTATATCCGCTGTAGGTGCTTCCGCTGTAGTTCCACCACCCGCCTGTTGCACTGATTGCATCACTTACAGCCTGCATCTGTTTCGAGTCAGAAAGAGCAGAAGTAGGTATTACTCTGTCTCCCATTCTTGTTGCGCTTACCGTAGATACCTGTCCGTTGGATACTGCTATTAATGTGTTGTCTGTACCTGCATAGTAGTAGTTTGTTCCATTTATTGAGTAGCCGGGAGTTACTGACAGTGTTGAAGTTTGCCCTGAAGCCGTTGTAATTGTGGTGTTCAGTTGTCCTCCGCTTGAAGCCACCTTTTGCGGAGGTACAAGGTGTCCGTCCGGCGTCATTACCCCTGTTGTTGTATATGTCTTACCGGTTGTCGGATCAGTCACCTGTATTTGATTCCCTCCTAACCATTTAACCGTTGTCCCGTCAGACATTACATAGTCGGCATATGCCGGCACAATGCAGGAAAGCAGGAAAATAATTAAAACTGCTGCAGCAATTCTTTTCAAAAAAGCTCACCTCCCATTAAAAGCTTTATCAAATAAAAAAGGATAGGTTTTTTTGTTGCCTATCCCCTCTTTAACATTTTTTATTTAATTTAACAACTTTTTTATTTCTTCTTTAGGAAGTTCAGTTATTTCTGCAATTTCGTCAATATTCATTCCTCTTTTTAACAATTCTTTAGCTACTGCTAATTTGCCTTCTTTTTCTCCTTTTTCTATTAGCTTTCTAAAAGTTGCTGACTTTTCTAAATTTAGCATTTTTATCACCTCCGCAAACATCTTATCAATAATTTCCTCTTCATAGACTAATTCTGCAAGTATTTTGGCTCTTGCAGCTACTTCCCTCTTTCTTTCCTGTTCTAGAGGGATCTTTTTTATCATCTCTGCGCATTTTTTTAGATAAAGTTCTTTTTCTTTTTTTCTCCTTTCTTTGTCCATCAAAGGAAGCAGCGTGAACAGTTCGTAGTAGTTAGTCTGTGTTATCTCATCAAATTTTATTTCTCCCACATCTATTATCCTGTACCTGTACCTCAAAAAGTTTTCTTTTCCAAAATCAAAATCCACTCCATCGGCCATATTTAAGTTGTTTTCACCTATGTACACAACAACCTGATAGGGAACCAGTTCATGTTTCTCCATTATTTCAACAGCATACCTCAACATCCTGTAAGGCATCTCTTTGTCATTATCTGACTGAAACTCTAAATGTACAGCAATGGTGTTTCCTTCTTTTGTAATACACTTGAAGATCATATCGCTTTCTCTTATTTCAACTCTTGGAAACTCTACATTAAGCTCCTCTATTTTAACATGCTGTATTCCCAGAAAATAGCTTAGTATATCATCTGTCAAATCAGAAAACATATCTTTCAATGTTATATCATATTTTCCCACGATTTTTCCCCCCATCGTTCCCTTATTACAATTATACCACATTTAAAAAAGAAAGGGACAGACATTTTTAAAGCCTGTCCCTTATTGTGTCTATCCATTCCAGATCCCATTTTTGCGTTGCAGGGTTATAAACTCCGTCGTACGCTGCAAGTTTCCATTTGCCGTCTTGTTTAACAAGTAATGCATGAGCATAAACAGTTCCCCAAGTTCCAGGATCGTTTGGTCTGTCAGTCTTTTGAGTTACAGAATAATATACGCTTGCAATATTGCCCATTGTTGATATTCTTATGACTTTATATGAATCAGGTTGTATCCAGATAGCTCCTAAAGGATATACATAAGTTCCATCTGAAAGATTACCGCCTCTTAACAAAATACTGTCAACTACACCGTATTCATTTCTATTACCAAAAGCACCACCAATAGTAGGCCCTTTATGTCCGTCTGTGTCCCATACGCCTATTTTAGTGCCTTTATAGAAGTATTTGTCCATGTTCGGTAAAAAGTTGTTTTTTGAAACAAGTCTACCATATTGGTCATCATGCATACCATCTTTTATAACTGTAGGTTCTGTCCATGGATATAAATTATATTCTGTTACATAATCTTTAGCTTCCTGTTGATATTCTTTTAAGCCATTATCAAAATAAGGATTATGATCGCTTAAAAGATACATCTTGCCATCACGTAAAGTTGACGGTATCCAAGCCTGTGAAAGCTTTGCAAAAGCCTGCTCTGCATTTGAAATTACATTTATTGCTTCCTGCTCTGTCAGATCGCTTGGTAAAAGCCTCATAAGCCTCATAAGCATTACAACCGCTTCTGCCCTGTTTGCATATGCGTTTGGCCTGAATGTTCCGTCAGGATATCCGCTTAATATCTTTAATCCTACTGCATCGGAAATCGCTGCCGAATATGTGTCATTACTTGAGTAGTCTTTAAAATGTAACGGTACGTTTGCTAAAGGTATTTGATATGACGTCGCTGCATTTGCCAGCCATATAGCTATCTCTTTCCTTGTTATATTACCGTTTGGATTGAATGTGCCATTGTAGTAGTCAAGCGGTATAATATTCTTGTTTACAAGCTGCATTATAGGTTCGTAGTACCAGTCATCGCTTTTTACATCTTTAAAAGGATTTTGAGGTGCAGTGAGTTCTAGTCCCAATGCTCTTGCAAGCATTGCTGCAAATTCTGCTCTTGTCAATGTATTCTCAGGCATTAACGGGCCTACCACTTTGCATGTAACTGTTCCTGTTAGTTGATATATTCGTTCAGCTGTAGGTGGATCTGCAGGATAACCTCTTATTATTTCTGCAGCTACAGCCAACTCTAAGTCAGGCATTGCCCAGTAAAACTGTCCGTTTGGTTCAGTATACTTGTAAAAGTCCTGTACACCGTAAAAGTCTGCTGCAAATGCAGGTACTGATACTCCTAAAACAAGGATTAAAACCAGCACAAAAGATAAAATTTTTCTCATTTTTAAAAAACACCTCCATTAGAAATTTTACCACATTTTTCTCAAAATAACAACTTTATCACAGCTTCTTCAAGCTCAACTAAAGCTTCATTTATGTCATCTTTTGTTACTTTCTGCCCAAGAAGTTTCATTATTCCTTTTATTTGATTTAGAGCAGTTTCCTCTTTTGTTCTGTCCGGTTCTACAGCCGTACTCACTTTGGCAGCTTCTTCAGAAAAACTCACTTTTCCTTTTAAACCAAGGAAATATTTTTGTACATCGGAGAATTTTGCAGGATTTTTTACGGCATTCACAACTTTCTCAGGAGTTACCGGATCAAATACAATGTCGTATATGCCAAGTGCCAGTGCATACCCTAAATGCTTTGATTCTTCATTTCCCGGCAAAAGTATTACTCTTTTGTCCCTCTGCCTCAGGGCAAACAAGAAATCTTTAAAGGGGAGTTTTATGTCTTCACGTGGTGCCAGAATAACCGTATCGTACAAGTCTCTGCTCTTTTCTTCTAAGAGGTAATCTGCATAAAAGATTATTTCTGATTCTATTTCGTTTTCCTTCAGCTTGTGCTTTAACAGTTCATCCAGTTTTTCTATGCCTGTGCATATAAATACCATTTTACAGCACTCCCGTAGACGGCTTTAAAAGGTTTTTAAGCCTTTTTTGAATGTGCTGACATATAAAAGTGTCTTAAGAAAATAACTTTTATTGTAAGGCTTTTAAAAGCCTCACACAATTTTATACAGCCTTATTGTATGAAAATCTTTCTTCCATTTCTTTTCTGTTTTCTACAAGCTTATCTACTACCTCCTTAGAGTATCCCAGCCCTGCCATCTCCGATATGACAAGAGCTTTTATTAAGAGTTTCTCTTTCTTGCTGGAAGGTTCAAGCCGTTTTATCTTCTCAAACAGCTTGTAGAAAAAAGCAGCTTCCATGTCATCCATTTCTACCACCTTCCTTATTTTTTCTTCAACCTTTTTTGTATTTCTTCTTTAGCTTCTCTTACCTGATTAAAAAAGTTCTGACGTCTTTCCTGCCAGCCTTCGGGAAAATAGGCATCAAAGCGTGCTTTACAAAAGCCGTCTGTTGGATCAGCTTCCTGTGGAGGTTCATTCTGCTGATTCGAAGACATCCTTCTGACTCTATATGCATAAGCAGAATAGCTGTAGCGTCCCAGCAGGCTAAAAAACTGCTGAATTAAAAAACCTATTAACCACATTATTAAAAGATTTCTCACTAATGGATGCATGTGAAGATAGTTCACAACTTCTTTTGTCCATATTGGCATCTTCTGTGGTATTTCAATTAAAGTAGCTCCTTTTATTGCATCTGCTAAATCGACTGCCTGCTTTAAAGCTTCTTTCCAGTCTCCTAGAACAGCTATAAGCCCTGTTGTGAACAGAAAAAGACCAAACCAGCCTGCAAAAATGACCGCTATCACATGAGCAGCTTTTTTGAAAAGTTCCAGTCCCGCATAATATACAAACACAAAAGGAAATAACAGTATATTTATCATAAACATTAAAGTATCAATTAAATTGATTCTTTTCATGCTTATCCACTCGCTTTCTTAATAAAATCCATTCTAACCGCTTACTTACATTATACACCTATTTGTTAATTGTGTCAATACTTTTCTTTGTACTTTTCGGCAATTGACATGACTTGATCCACATACCACCATGCATGGTTGTAATTCCATATTGCTTTTCTTAATGCATCTGTATCACTGTAGCCCTGCTTCTTATACAGATTGTAATTTGAACTTAAATAATGGGCAGCGGTATAAACTGCGTCAGAAGGATCAAAAGGACTTATTATGCCGTCACCGTTACCGTCAACTCCGTAAGCTTTAAATGTTTCAGGTAAAAACTGCATCATCCCCACAGCAGATGTGTTGTAATCAGGTAAATAAGGCCCGACAGCGTTTGGGTTAAAGCTCGATTCTCTGCAGGCTATTGCTGCAAGTACAGTCCACGGAATGCCGTATTTATCTCCTGCTGCCTTGAACACAGGAATCAATTCATTTGGTATTTCACCCGGCTTCACATCATATTTCTGCCATGGAGGTACTCCTGTTCCCATTGAATAGTCTGAACTGTCCAGCAGCCACTCAATATTTTCTTTGTTCTCCATGAATGAAGCTGCAGTTTCCAAAAGCATTTTTCTATTAAGTTCTGCAATGTAATAAACTTCTCCACCGGAAAAAGTTTTAATGCCTGCAATATACAGTGACGGATCTACAGGCTGACCGTTTTCCCTAATTTCAAAATGAAGGTGCGGGCCTGTTGAGCGCCCTGTGTTTCCGGATAGGCCTATAACATCTCCCTGTTTTACTTCTTTACCTTCTTCTACTTTTATTTCAGAAAGGTGGCCGTAAAGCGTAACAGTTCCATTTCCATGATTTATCATCACTGCATTGCCGTATCCTCCATAACTTCCTGCGACAGTAACAACCCCATCAGCTGCAGCTTTTATTGGTGTGCCGGAAGGTACACCAAAGTCTATCCCCGGATGGAATTCCCTGCTTCCGGGATTCATAGGATCTTCTCTCATACCAAAGGGAGATGTGACAGGATAATTTCCATCAAAAGGCTTTGTCATGGACGAAGCCTTCACATCATACTCTTTCACGTCAAAAATATTTTCCTCTTTGTTATTGTTATAAACATATTTTGCGATGGCCATATCAAGTCTTGTCCAGTCCGGATAAAAGTCAATCCACACCCTTTCGAGATCCGTAACTTCAATATGTCTTTTATAAGTTTCTCCTTCTGAATCATAGGTTCTTGTCACTTCCTTGTATCTTAACACATATACTCCGGCATAAGTGTCTGCTACTGTTATGAACTTTTCAGGGATTTTATCTTCCCAGTAATACGTAACCCACTGCTTTTGCTCTTCATTCCATCTTTTTTCCCAGTGTTTCACCACTTTTGTGTAATCTATATATTGAAACCGTGGGTTTAAATCATTGACAATAGCCCGTACCATATCCTCGTCCAGAGTATCATCCCAGTCTCTTGCATAAAGCTGAAGAGCGTAAGGTACTGCCCATGGAAGAAAAAACTGTTCTTCCATTTTGTCGCTGGACAGTACAGGAGGGTTAAGGACAGGCATCATTTGCTGAACTGTTCTGCCGTTCGCTGCAACAGTATTATCTCCATAGGCAGCACCAAAAATTCCTAAAGCAGTAAATGCACCAAGGGAAATAAGACCCAGAAAAATCACTGCCATCCAGAAATAAGGATTTGTGATGAGATAGCGAAGTATATATCTTTTTATGGTCCCTTTCAGGTAATTTTTTAAATAATCACCCAACATCAATCACCTACTGCTTCCATCTGAAAGTATCGGGATTTTTTGATATATTCTTTATCCATTCATATCCCTTTTGCACTCCTGCTCTCATGCCTTTTGCTGCTGTTTCTCCTGCTTTTCCTCCGATCTCTGCTGCCTTTGTGCCTAGAGGAGAGAGCAGTGTTGTACCAATTATTTTACCTGTTCCATCTGCTGCATGTTCGGTACCTGTTATGTTTTTTATTCTGTCTCCAAGACCTGCTCTTCTGTATGGAGTGTAGCCGTGCTCCTGAGCTTCAATTTCTGTTTTAAAGGTTTGGACAGGCTGAACACTGTCATATCCCTCATCATCAGGCATGTAGTATTTTAAAGTTCCATCTTCAAGCTTTACTCCTTTTATCAGGCCGTTGCCTTTTTCATCAACGTACAATCTATTCGGATCATCCGTTGCATACCTGTATCTCACTGTTTGACTTCCAAAACTTCCGACAGTGCCTGCTAACCTGCCTCCTGCTGAACCTACAGCTCCTACCAAACCTCCGCCTATGGTTCCAAAGTCCCTTACGGCACTTCCACCCAGTGCAAGTCCCATAGAACCTCCTACTACTGAACCTAATGCGTATCCTGCTCCGCTCAGTATATCTCCTGCTTTTTCTGCAGTGGACAATACTTTTTGATACCCTTCTCCCGGAACGCCTTTTTGAGTTAGCACATCTCTTCTTGATAGCCTTTTGGCCGATGGAGCAGTAGGATAACCTCCCGTAACAGCGGAAGGATAAGCCCCTGTATTCGATATATCTTCTCTTGCAGGAGAAGGAGCCTCAGGTACAGTGGAGTAAACTTCTGAATCTCTTCTGTGGCTGAAAAGAGCAGAAGTTTCAGCTTCTATTTCTTGCCCTCCGAACAGGCTGTTACCACCACCACTGCTGCCTCCTCCACTACTTCCTGCACCATTATCTCTTTTTCTTTCTCTTGAAGTGCTTTTAAGACCTGTCCTTTTTCTCCAGCCAAAGCCCTGCCCGGCAAGAGAAATAATGGATGCCATGCCCGCAAGTCCGCTCATGGCAAGTCCGGCATAAAACTCTTCATTGACTCCAAGCCACCTTAAAAAGCCCATGAAAAGCTGCCTTAAAACTGCTGCAGTGGGTATCAGTGCAGCCAGTCCAAAGAGCTGGGCCCACCATGACGAAAAATCAGAAGATAAACCCGGAGAAATCAAAGCAGCATAAAGCGCCAAAACAAGAGCATGAGAAGACTGCATAAAAGCATTTGAAACAATTTCACTGACCACTATGCTTAAACCACCACTGTAACTCGATATGCTCCAGCCCCATACTGCTATGGGAACGACCACAAGCATGGAAATCAATACAAATTTTCTTATGGTGTACAGAATGTTGAAATATATCATCAATCCCACAAAAGCTGCCTTTACAAGCGCAGTTGTAAAGACGCTGTTTGTTTGTATGCTGTCAATAAAGTCCCAGCCAGCCTGTGCAAATTTACTTCCTCCGTATGCTGTAAGCAGGTTCTTGAAAAGCTCTGTTAAATAGGCATTGCCCATAAAAACAAGCTGGGACAGGACAGGTAAAAACCATATAATACCATAAGCCAAAACAGTTAAGCCCATTTTCTGCATTGCATCAGCTCTTTTTGAAGGGTTAGTTCCCGCTGCCATAAGCCTGAACCCTGCCACAATCATTGATATTACTGCAAGCCCGCCTGTTGCAGCTTCTATTATGTGATACCATTTCATTGCAAGATCCCACTCATCTTTAGTGAAAGGAGCCGTTGTGCTGTTCGGCAAATAAAAAACCAGCTCATTAATAGTTTTAAAGCCCAAAGCCCTTGCTGCATCCACTATCCCATTAAAAGGTACGGCAAGTATGCGGTCAATAAATGTATCAGCAAATGCAAAAGCTGGGACCATTAAAAAAAGAAAAAGCACAAAAAGAAATATATTAAGTTTGTTCGTTCGGATTCGTTGAAATAAATTCTTTTTCATAATCAGATGCCACCACCCTTACAACTGTAGAATTTCTGCCTGCTTTCATCAAAGCTTCACCTATGCCTGAAGACATAAGAAACTCTCTTTCTCCTCTTGAGAGATGAAATACTTCCTGTACTGCGTCTATGTCTGTTGGTGACTGCCTTAAAAGAAAAACTGTTGCTGCGTTTGTTAAAACTGCTTTACCTTGAGGGGAATTTGCAAATTCTATAAAACTTTGTGAGGCAAGTGTCAAAGATGTATTTCTCTTTCTTGCTCTTCTTGCAAGGTTTTCAAGAAAGTTTGCAGTATACTCATACTTCATAAACATCCAAGCTTCATCAACTATGACAAATTTTCTCTGCTTTATATCTTTTTTTACGAATTTCTCCCATACCCAGTTTGTTACTACATAAAGAGCATAGGTTTTTAAAAATTCATCCATAATTCCTGATACGTCAAAAGAAATTAACAGGGCATCTTTCAAGTCAACATTTGACTGCCCATCAAAAAGCCCCATTGTGCCTCCTCTTAAATAAGGCTTTAAAATCTGTGCAAGCTTTTCACCTCCGGGCTTTTTGCTGAGTCTCTCTGTAAAAGATGAAAGCGTCGGCATCTGTTTTGGACGAAGTCCTATATAGTACTTTCCGTCTATTTCCTGGGAGCTCTGCTCATACAGGCTTTCCGGGTTCCTTGTTATTCCACGTGCTCTGTACTCTTCCAGTACTGCTTCTTCTATTAGTGAGAGTTCATAGGCAGTAAGTGGAGTTTTGCTGATTTTCTCTATTATCATGCTTACAAGTCCTTTTATTTCATTTGCCTTCTGCAAAAGATCTATAAATTCTATACCTTCATCATCAATGTCCACTTCTATATCAAAGGGATTTATAATGTGTTTGCAGTTGGGTTCCAGCTTTATATGAACACCCCCGATTCTGTCTACAACAGACTTGTATTCTCCTTCCGGGTCTATAAAAACCGTTCTAACTCCTAAAAGTGCACTTCTTAAAGCTAACAACTTCATCATAAAGGATTTGCCTGCACCTGCCTGAGCAAACACGGCTATGTTTGCATTAGGCAGTATCGGAGGACCTATAAACGGATCGAATATTACAGGAGAACCCGTAAAAAGATTTATCCCAATAGGTATACCCTGCTTGTGAGAATACTCCGGAGACGCAAACGGGAAAAGTGAAATAGCTGCTCCTACATTGAAGTTTCTTGACGAGTCTGCCAGGTAATTTTCAGCTGTCGGTACAAGGCTTTTAAAGCCCTGCTCCTGCCTGAATACTGCTGAACGTGCTTTTATTGATTTGCTTGCCAGAACTTCTTCCAGTGTTTTTGAGTTGTGTTCCAGCTCTGCCGGGCTGTCCCCGTATATGGCTACAACAATTGTTACGTAAAAAAGTTTGTCCCTGTTCATTTGAATGTTTTCACGCAAACTTTCGAGGCTTTCGGAAGCTCTCTGCAGTATCCCCAGTTCTGCGATATTCCCTTCCTCTTCGTCCAGCATAAGCTGTGATTGAAGCTGTACTATTTTGTTAGTCAGCTTTTTTATTGCATTCCCGCTGGTTTCTGGATAGATATGAATTGAAATGTTTGCATTTGAAAACAACTTTAAGTCGTCGAGCCATCCAACCCTGACTGATGCAGGATAGTCTGTGAAATAATAGATTCTCACATATTTGTTATTAATCTGCATATAGTTTCTGTCTATATATATCCCGTCGGGAGCTATTATCTGTTTTATGTCTGATACGTGATTAAACGGGTCGTGAAAATCGTTCTTTTTCTGCTTTTCATCTTTTTGTTCCCGTGTTTTTGGCTGCTGTTCTTTTAGATTTCCATCATCTTTTAGTCTCTCATTCTTTCTATTAAATAGGCTGAACTTCAAGTTCCACACCCTCCTTCATGAAGCTTAGTGCTCCATTTTCTATAAGAGTAGAAGCATAAATTTTAGTTGAAGGATTAAGCACTGCATGGATTAAGTCTATAAGTTCATTTGTGTCTAAAAGCCTTGGGTTTAATCCACATTTCATTAAACCATCTATGACTAACTGAATTCTCCTTGACATTTCTCCTCTTACTTTCGCATAGTCGTTTTCTTTATCGTCGTAGGTTATTATGAGATAGTTCTGATTTATCATCGTATTTTCTGCGTAAAAAGACAAAAACCTTTCAAGTTCGTATTCGTATCTCAGCATTGATTCCGGCATTCTATGCCTGTTGGCTCTAAATGCCTGTATTGAGTCTTTTAAATTAACCCTCTGCGTTAAAGAAAGTATTTGTATGGGAAAGGTTATAGAAAGAAGCATTGAGCCAAAAGCATCTTCTAAAGCGTTTTGCTCTGCAGGAGCAAGCAGAGCAAAGTTTACAGGATCAGATGTTATTACTGCTCTGTATCTGTGGCCTTTTAAAATAATAAAACCATCTTTTATGTCTTCAATGTCCAAAAACTCAGTGGTTTTTTTCAATTTCTACACTCCCTTTCCACATGTACTCTTTTTCCTGTAAGTAAAATTGGACACTGTAAGAAATGTATTTATCAAGAGTCATGCCGTCTTTATTAAAGTTTGCTCCCCACAATCCCAGCAGTGTAAATAAGATCCCTGGAATTACTGCAATTCGGATGTTAAAGTATTTGTACATTTCTATAAAGGCAGCTATTCCTAAACCTATGCCTATTACGAGGATAATAAACTGCCTTAATGAAAGTTTCCCGCCGAAGATTTTGTCTTCTTTCATCAAATCTAATGGCACCGGGTATATTCTCATCTGCATCACCTCTCCAATTTGTTTTGACGTCCTCCTCTACCTATAGCGGTTGTGTTCTGCATCAGAGCATACATTTCTGCTGCTCATCATCTGCTCACACGTAAGGCTGCGTCAATCCAGCCCACCTCTCATGGTTCGTTTCCCACCCATGAGAGCAACTGCACTGTTACCATGCAGTCAAGATTTTCAGTCTACTCCGTAGACTGCCGATTCATCTCCTACCTGCAGAGGATAGGAGTCTTCTCGGTTATTTCTGATAAAAAAAAGAAACTGTTACAAAAAACAGTTTCTCAAAAGTACCTTATTTTGAATTTTTAGTTAAAGAGTTTTAATTGTTCTGCATATTCGTATGAAATTAATTCAGAATATGGAGTTTGTTGCCAACCAGCTTCATTATGAGATAACTCAGAAATTGATTTGCATGTTTTGTCTTTTAGTGCATTTATTACAGTATCTATAGTTTGCAATTCGTCTGTGGTAAATATTGTAAGATCATAGTTCCTTTTGCTTTTAAATTTTGTCTGAATTGCTCCATCCTCCATCTCATACTCTTCAACATAATACTTATTACTAGGATAAGCAGCTATTTCATTAAATACAAAGCCTTTAATAACTGGGCCAAAAGCGTATTTGATATAGCTTAACCCTGTAACTGAATATGAGTGACGTTTAAAGTGTAAAAAATCAATATACCAAAAATATTTATTTAAACTGCTTAAATATAGATTATCGACCTTATCTGCAATATAACTTATCAAATTTTCCAATTTTTCAAAATCAAATTTTTTAAAACCATTAAAAACATTCTCCGGTTGATTCAATTCCGTTTCAATAACTTTTCTTCTTAAGTCTGTAATATGAGGTTTATCTGTTTTTTGTATTTTTTGATATGTTTTTTCAGATATTCTTCCCTCTCTTAGTGCTTCTTTAGCTTTTTCGATTAAAAAATCTTTCGATTTTAAAATCAACTTTAGAATATCGCTATGTGAAACTGAAGGCAGTGCTCCTCTTTCATATCTGTTAATTGTCATTTTACCCCAACCGAGAATCTGGCCCAATTCTCTTTGAGAAAGATTATATTTCTTTCTTATTTTTGCAATGTCTTCCGGGGTAATTAAACCTGTAAGTTCTCCATAACGTCTGTAGAGTCTTTTTAAATTGTCATTTTCTATTTCCGGAACAAACAGTTCAGTACCACATTTGCTGCAGTAAGGAATATTTTCCTCAACATTAACTTGCACACCTTTATATTCTTTTATTAAACTTTTCTTTATTTTAAACTCAACTTCTTGTTTGCATACTGGGCAATATATTTTATTTACCATTTTCATCACCCCCTTCTAGAGGTTCATCTTCATGGATAGAAATACACACCACTTCATTTGGTGGATTATATCTTAATTTTATGTATATGCAAGCATCTAAATAGTTCTGATTTTTAAAAATCCATACGTCACCTTCTTTGTCTTTATCATGATCCTTTTCTGGTCCTTTTATATAATCCGAAGGTTCCAAAGTTAAAATTATGTCTTTAACATCATCTACAAGCAATCCCCATTTTCTTAAAAATTCTATATTTTTTCTCCTTGGAATAAAAGTCCATTTATTGTCTGCTACAAGCTTTTTTATTGCTAGTAAATAACTTTTAATAAGTTGTTCTTTTAATTCCTCAATCTTGATCGCCTTCTTTCTTTGGAGCAGCAGATTTATTTTTTCTGATTCTATTATATCATATCAGATTTATTTTTGCCACTATTTGATGGCAAAATTCTATATTTGCAAAAATAAATTCTGCTTTTAAATAAAAAAATTAGGACTATCACTAAAGATAGTCCCAACAAAGTGACCTCTTTATTATTGCGGTTTAAATCCAAGCGCAACTCCAACAAACCACTTTGCCCCAAGTGCAACAATAGCTCCAAGTATAGCCCACAGAAGTCCCGTCATCGCCTCAGAGCGCCTTACAGGGTTTGTGGAGCTTGACATGATTTTGTAACCGTTCCATGCGATGAAACCTACTGCTACAACCACTGCAACGTCCATAAGGGCATTGACAATATTCCAGATAAAGTTTTTTATTCCGCTTGTATCAACAGCTGTAACACCATTATCTGCATATACGGCAGCTGTTAAAGAGTACATAAAAACTGCAACAGAAGCAAAAAACGCTTTTATTTTTTTACTCATAAATATTCTCACTCCTTCCGTTTTAAAACATTATTTAAATGACTGTGCTGCGATTTGCAGTACTCCTAAGATGGTTGGTACAGCATAATACAAAAGCACCCCCACGGCCACCCCCACCATACCTCCTGCTCCTGCACGTCTTAACATTGATGCATGAAAGATGCTTCCAAGTATGAACATTATGATTGAAATTGTTAAGATAAAACCTGCAAGAGGTATGATGACACTTCCGATTGCCTGTGTAAGTACCATAAGCGTATTTGCAATTTTCACGGCGAATTCTTGAGGTGTCACAGGATGAATGTTTGGAGTTTGAGTCATTTTTTTCACCTCCTAAAAAAAATAAAATGCAGGCATTTAGCCTGCACTGTATTTTTATTTTTCTTTTTTTGGAAGAAAACTTGATAACACGATTAAAAAGCCAAATATTATTCCTATAAAAAGACCTGTCCCAAGTCCTGCTGCAAATTGGTACGCATTTATCATCTTTATCATCTCCCTTTTTGAATTTTAGTCATGTAGAAAATCCAGTAAGGCATTTTTAACTTTTTTGTTATTTCTCAATCGTTGTAAAGCTCTCTTTTCAATCTGCCCGGCACGCTGCTTGGAAATATTGAGAATTTTTGCTATTTGTTTTAGTGTCATGGGTTTTCCATTTAAGCCGTAACGCATTTCCAAAACACTGCGCTCTTTTTCAGGTAAGGTTTTTAAGCATTCTCTTAAGACCCTTCTTAATTCTTCTAATGTATAACTTCTGTCAATTTCATCTTTACTCTGTTCATCCAAAATAATATCTAACAGTTCCGTGTCATAATCTTCATTTAATTGCCGATTTAAACTTACTGCAGGTTTTTTTAAGTTTAATAGATGTACGACTTCCTCCGTTTTCATTCCTGTTTCTTCAGCAATTTCTTCCGGAAAAGTTTCTCCTTTAACCTGCTCAAGCTTTAGCTGAGCCAACAACACCTGATTAAGTTTTTGATAAGTTTTTATGGGCAAATGTATTGTTCTGGAACGTCCCCATATATAGCGCTGAATTTTCTGTTTTATGAAAAAAACTGCATAAGTAGAAAATCTGTAACCTTTTGTATGATCGAAACCTTCTATCGCTGCAAGTAAGCCTATAAATCCTTCCTGTATCAAGTCATCTAATTCTACTCCGTAAGCTTTTGAAAAATTAACAGCAATGTTTATAACAAGGCCCGTATTTCTTTCAACTATTTCGTCTCTAGCTTTTTTGTCTCCATTTCTTAATCTTTCAAAAAGCTCAAATTCATCGGTTTTTTCTTTAGTTAGCACGTTCACATATCATCACCTCGCTTTTGAAAAACAGGTTTACAGTCTATCTTTCCCACACAGCAGTTTTGCTTTTAAAATTGTAAATTCTTCATACTCTTTTAAGAGATTAGTATAATAATCCTCATCAGTTCCTTTTATTGATTTATCAAGCTTTTTCCTGGCTTCTTCTATTTTTTCTCTACTAATTTTTTTGACTGTCTTAAATTCTTCCATGGTTTAATACCCCCTCTTTGTTAATGATAAAAAAAATAATGACCGTGTCGAATCTACTAAAGAGATAGTAAAAAAAGGAGGTTAATTTATTATGAGAAAAATAAACGCTGTTAATAAAAACGTTTCGTCATCATACCTAAAAGATAAAGATAAAGTTGAAATTAGAAACGGTCTTTATGATTTAATAAAAGGTCTTGAATTATCAGACAAGATTGAGATGTTAGAAAAAATTAAGATTGAGAGTCATTTATATCGTGAATTTTATGAACACAAACTTAACCATGGATTTTTATTTTATATAACTAGTAATTTCTTAAACGCTATTAATACCTTTTTTATTACGCTTGTAGGAGTTTTGGTAGGTTTTATAGGAGGTACCATAAATACTATCATAAACAGTAAAACTACAAATCTATTAAGCAAAGACTTTATTCAAAATATAAGCCATATAGTTAATGTCTTCGTTAATGAAGTGACAAGCATTAAATTTATTATAACTATTTTGAGCACTATTTTAATAACGATTTTTGCTATATCACTATTGGTTGTATATCCAGAAAAAAGAAAAATTTTACATTTAATTAGAATATATTCCTACTGGGAATATTATTCTAATTATCTTCAGGTAAAAATAAAAAATATGCAGCAAAAAACAAAGTAGTCAATAACCCCAGTAAAATAAAATTATATTTTAGGGAACTCAAAAAAGCCAAAGGTACAGTAATAAATATAACCATAAGTGACACTGAATATAAATCACTAAGCGGATCTATTATGCAAGAAATTAACTTTATAAAGAGCGCAGAATTTAACATACATAAAAAGATTCTCAATAAAAAAAACAATGGCAACTGTCCTATTATAACCAAAGGAGTTTCAATAAGTAAAATAAGCAATGCATAAAAAATCTGTTTTAAAAATGTTATAGCGGCAGATATTATTAACAATTTTTTATCATTCTTAAGCATAAAAATACTCCCTCTTTAATTCAAAAATATTCGTATCAAGAATACTACGCCAATTATCTTTTACTAAAAATAAAAAATAAACATTATTAAAGAAATGACAATCAATAATCCTGATAATAAAAAATTTAACCACAAAGGAGCCAAAAAAGATGTGACAACAGTTAATGGTACAATCAAAAAAAGCAATATTATCCACAACCAACAGGGCCAGTGTATAGAATCATATATAGAAGAAATTGAATAATATAAATAAAGGGGATTTAATACTCCTAAAAATGCCCTAATAAAATACAGTTTGGAAAATCCAAATAATATAATTATTGGTATTGCAATTGGCACTGCCAAAAGTCCATAAAGAACTGCATAAAAAAAATTTGTTACCACAAGTAAAAAGGACTCTTTAAAGAAATTTTTTTTTGTAGGTTTTTACACATCTTAAAGCACCTCTTTGTTATTTATTAATTTATGCAAAGCTTTCTTCTCAATCTGCTCAGTACGCTACTTGAAAGTATTAAGAACTTCTGCTATTCCTTTTTAGTATCATAGATTTTCCATTCTATTGCCATACAACTATTTTGACAAATTCCATAGTTCCCATACCAACCTTCTTTCCCAGTTCTTTTGCTGTTTCATTAGTTATGGTTTTTTTATTGCACTGCACAAAACTTTTATATGGAATAACGTAAACAGAGTTATGTTTCCAGAAAGCAAAAATTAAAAAAGCCTTCCCGCCGGCTTTTTCAAAGTCTGAAAGGAAAGCTTTCTCTTTTTCAGAAAAATGAGATTCGGTAAGCTGTATTCTGTCTGAAGTGGTTTCTTTGCACTCCAGTGCAACAGGAATGCCTTTTACAACGCCCAGAAAATCCACAGGAGCACCTTTTTTGGGGAAAACTCTACCTCCATAATTAACCCATAGAACATTCTGCTTTAAAAGAATTCCCTGTCCTGACAGTCTCAGCTGTACAGCAATGTTTTCTATAAGTTCTTCCAGAGCACCACCTTTTTGCATGTTTCAGCATCCTTCCTCTTGATTTATTTTGTAATATAAAAAAACAGCAGCAAATAAAAACAAAAATATAATCAGTAAAAAAAGGTTTATTTTTAAATTCCAAGTGATAAATGTGTGATCAAAATTAAAGGTTACCTTATAGGCTTGCATTGTTTTTACAATTTTCTCCATTGCATTAAACAGTGTTAAATCAATATAAATCTGAACTAATATAAGACAAAAAAGGGCTATAACTACAGTAATTATCATATTAAACACCTTTTTCCTTTTAATATTTTTTTTATTTTAAATCGCTGTTAAATGTCTTCTTAATTGTTCCTTTTGGAACTACGATGTATTGTTCCAGTGGTTTTTCTACTACTCCTCCAGCAAGCAGATTATAACTTTTTCCACTTTTTTGTATAAATAAGGTCTGTCAATATTGTCTTTTTCAACAAGATTCCACTCTGAAGCAGAGAGCTTATAAACGCTTGTTGTCAGTGGATTTTCAGATTTAACAACTCTGACAAAATAATATATGTTTTGATCTATGTTGCCTATTCCTAACACAAAGGGCGAATTCGAAAAAGCTAAATTGTCCTCCAGAGAAACAATATATTCTTTTGTTTCAAAGTATCTTTCACTGCCAAACATTTTATTGTCAATATATGAATTATACATTGTTATCATAATGAATACTACCGCCAAAACTGCTACTGCTGCCAGCCCTTCTGATGTTCCCTTTTCATCTTTTATAAAATTTTTGAAAATGTGCATATTTGACACCTCTTTTATCTGTTTTTAAAATACAAAATTTTAAAAATTCGTATAAAAAGCATTTTTTAAATTATTCTTCTAAAATTTTGGGATTCTTGTCCAATACCCATAACTTAACATAACCATTTTTTATATACGGGCTTACAACAAATTTCACTTTATCGCCTTTTCTGTAAGTACCATCCAAAAAGAATCCAAATTCTTCGTTGACAATTACCAGCTGCCAGTCCTGATCTATCCTTACGTCTGTAACTGTGCCTTCCAGCAGAAAAGCAGGTTCTGGATTTTTGTAACCAAAAGGTTCAAAACTGTCAAAAGCCTTAACTTTCTCTAAAGATGGTACTCTTGTTAAAATGCCGTCCAAATCCCTTATTTCTTCTTTAGGCGGATTCTCTTCTGTGTATTTGTTCAATAAGCTCTGGATCCTTTTTAAATCTTTAATGCTGTATGAAGCACCTGCTGCTGATTTATGTCCTCCAAAGGTTATATCTACATGTTCAGATACGTACCTAAAAGCCTCCATTAAATCAAAATCTCCATAAGTTCTCACAGAAGAGACTGCCTTTCCACTGTCGCCTACACTGCTTACCATTACAGGTTTTTTGTATTTTTCAGCAGCTCGTCCCGCAATAAGTCCTGTTATGCCTCTGGGGCAGTTTTTAAAGGCATATATTAAAAATTTGTTTTCGCTGTCTTCTATACGGCTCAAATACTGATTTACAAGCTCTAAGCGTTTTCTGTTCAACTCTTCAACTTCTTCAGCATTTGTACCATAAAGCAAAAGCTCCAAACCCATTTGTGGGCTTTTTAAACGTCCTGTAGCATTTATTCGTGGGGCTATTATCCATCCTATATCAAAACCTGTGAGGTCTTCATGATTTCTTCCTGCAACTCTCAAGATTTCTTTTATGCCTTTTATAGGCTGTTTCCTCATAAGCTCAAGGCCTTTTCTGGCAATGTACCAGTTGTTCCCGTCCAGAGGAACAACGTCAGCAACAGTGGCAAGTCCTGCAAGCTGTATCATTGCAGGAGTTACTGAAAGATTTCTCTGCCTTAAAAGCTCTCTTGCAAGCAGATATGCCACACCTGCTCCTGCATAGTCCTGATATTTGTCCTTGTAAAGCTTGGGATTAAAAATTCTGTACGCATCGGGAAGGGGATGCTGAGGTTCGTGGTGATCTGTTATAATCAGCTTAATACCCAGCTCTTTAGCTGTTATGGCTGCCTCTCTGGCAGTTATGCCGTTATCTACAGTGATAATTGTCTTAAAACCTTCTTCTTTTATCTGCCATACGTGCTCAGGCTTAATCCCGTAACCTTCTTTTCTCTCCGGTAAAAATATTTCATTCCATATCCCTAAAACGTCCAAAGCATTTTTGAGTATAAGTGAAGAAGCAATTCCATCAACGTCATAATCTCCAAATACAGCAACTCTTTCGCTGGTTAAAATAGTTTTTACAATATCAGAAAGGGGGAAGTCGCTGGGAGTTACAGGATATTTCCTCTGCAGTTCAATTTTTGTATTTGGATTATATCTCCAGAGCATATAAAATCCCCTTTTCCATCTGCTCTTTTTGTTCCTTAAGCCTTTCTTTCAAGGCTGTGTACCTTTTTGAGCTGTCGATTGTATTTACTGCTATTTTTATTGCCTGCATGTCTCCAAAGATTTTTACTGTGTTTCTTGCTCTTGTAACAGCAGTGTACAGAAGGTTTCTCTTCAGCATGATGTAGTGATTCATTGCAAGCACCACGATTACGGTATCGTACTCACTGCCCTGTGACTTGTGTATTGTTATTGCGTAAGCAGGAATTATTTCTTTTAGTTCTTCTTCTATCAAATCAATTAAGCGTCCATCAAAGTCTATTACAACATGCCTTAAGCCTTCTTCATCTCTGTAAGCTCTTTTCACGTATCCCGTGTCGCCGTTGAAAATTTCTTTTTCGTAGTTATTCTGCGTCTGCATAACTTTATCTCCAACTCTGAATATTTTGCTGCCGTACGCTATTTCTTCTTTCTGGTGATGTGGTGGATTTATTCGTTCCTGTATCAGCCTGTTTAATTCCAGCGTTCCTATGTCCGTCTTTTTCATTGGTGTTAAAATCTGCACATCATCTAATGTTTTGCCACTTTCAAGCTCTTTTACAAACTCATCTACAACCTGCTCCGGACTTACAAGTTCATGAAAGATAAAATCTTTGTTGTTGAAGCGCACCATTTTGCCTTCTCTTATGAGTTTCGAGTTGAGGATTATCCCTGACGTTTCTCCCTGCCTGAAAATAACATCAAGTTTTGTTACAGGTATTATGCCCGACTCAATTAAGTCTCTTAAGACGTTTCCTGCGCCTACTGATGGAAGCTGATCCATGTCTCCTATTATGACAAGCTTTGTATCGTTTCTCAGGGCTTTAAAAAGGCTTGCAGCAAGCTCATTATCAACCATTGAAAATTCATCAATAATAACCACATCCTCATCAAGCGGATTGAGTTCATTCCTAAAAAACCTTACACTTCTGAATTCTTTATCAAATTTTGCTTCCAGCAGCCTGTGAACTGTCTTTGCCGGATAGTTTGTTACTTCTTCAAGCCTTTTTGCTGCCTTGCCTGTAGGAGATGCTAAAGCTACAGACCTATTTTGCTTCTGGAAGATATATAGAAGTGCGCTGACAATCGTCGTCTTCCCTGTGCCTGGCCCTCCAGTTATGATGGATATATTGTTTTCCACCGCCTTTTTTATAGCTTCCTTCTGCTTTGGACTGTACCTGATGTTTTGTGCAACCTCTGCCTCCTTGATAAGCTCATCAATGCCGTTTATTTTCCATGGCTTTTCATTGAGCATTTTAGCAATTTTCTCAGCAATGTACTTTTCGCTGTAAAAGTTTTTGTGGAGGTACACTTTCCCTTCGTCGTCATAAAGCTCCTGGGTGGCTGTTAAATACAGAGCCTGATCTAAAACTTTCGTGTATCCAACTTTTAAAATCTTTTCAGAGGCTGTTTTGCACAGTGTTGTTACTGGAAGGTATAAGTGCCCTTCTGTTTCTGCGAGGTACAATGTGTATTTTAAGCCTGACTGAATCCTGTACGTGTTATCTTTCTCTATTCCAAATTTTGCTGCTATTTCATCGGCTTTGACAAAGCCTATTCCATCGACTTCTTCTGCGATTTTGTAAGGGTTTGTTTTTACCTGAATCAGTGTATTACTACCGTATTTGTCGTAAAGCTTTTTTATCATGTTAAGTGAAAAGCCCAAAGGCAGAAGCTCAAGCTTTATTTCGTTAAACTCTTTGTTCTGTGTGATTTCAGCATTTACTGAATCAACTACTTTTTGCGGTATCCCAATTTCTCTAAGTTTTTCAGGGCTTTCTTCAATAACCTGCAAAGCATCCTTCCCAAATGCTGCGACTATTTTTCTTGCCCTTACCGGACCTATCCCTTTTATGTTCTGCAGGAAAATTTCTACGTCGCTTTCTTCAACGTCTCTGGACATTTCTGCAAACACGACTCTGAACTGCCTGCCGTATTTCGAGTGGACGTACCATTCTCCTATCAGGTCGAGCTTCTGTCCCTGCTTGTAACTGCCTTGGAAGGTTGCAACAAAGTTATTGTCTTCTGTTCGGACGGCTGCAACTGTATAGCCGTCTGGAGAAGAAAAAATAATCTTTTCGACTATGCAGTTTTTAATTTCCTGCAGGTTTTCTGTCATAGTTTGTTCACCTTCCTCAAACTACTGCATTTTCGCAAGCTGTTCAGGAGAAAAGTCTATTTCCACCTCTCTGCCAAACATGCTGAGACAGACTTTTATGCTGCTGTTAATTTTTGTGATTTTGCCAATGAAGTTCTCAAAAGGCCCATCAATTATCATGACAGCATCTCCTGCTTTAAATTCTTCGTCCGCAGTGTCTGTTATTCCCGCCCTTTCTATTTCTGCCGGAGTAATCGGCTCCGGCATATTTCCTCCCCCTACAAAGTGTGCTACCCCGTTAACTCTTCTAATTGCTGACATGACTTCAGGAGTCATAACGGCTTTAACAAACACGTACCCGGGAAATACTTTTTCTTCAACCTGCTTTATTTTCTTTCCCCTGGATACGATTTTTTTCTGTGTGGGAACTTCTGCCCTGATAATCAGGCCTTTGTATCTCTCATCTTTTGCCAGGCTGTTTATATGCTCCTTCACTCTTTTTTCTGCATTGTAGTACGTGAAAACTGCGTACCACAATGCACGTGTTAAAATTTGTGTTTGAGACATTTTATCACCTCTCCGATTTTATTATACACTCATTAATTGATTTTGTCAATATTTAAGTGTGCTTACCTCAAAGTACTCAAATTTTGAAAAGTCCCTTCGCTTCAAGGTGTTTCTTCAACTCTTCTGCATTGAAAGTCCATGTCTCTATTTCGCTCTTATCTCCCTTTTGGAGAGCTTCTGCAAGCCTTTTTAGAGCGTTGTAATAAAAAGCCCAGTCTAAGTCTGATGTACTTTTTGCAAGTTTTTGCCAGTCTTTTGGAGATCTAGAAAGAGCAATTCTGTGTACCTCATGCATTTCAGCAGCACTCCTTTCTCACACGAATTTGACAAGCTTTTTGAATTTTATTTTAAACCCTCAAAGAGGCCCGTCTCTGGGAAAAACGTGCTTATCAACTGCTGCCTCATACATTAGCAGGTTTTGCTGTCGGCTCAGCAAGCAAATCAACTGCTGAACCTCGCTTTTATGCTTAGCTGCTGCTGTTCCAATTCCGGCTTTAACTGATTTTGAAACCTGCCAGTTTATTACTTCAAAACCGGTTCTTGCTGCTGGTTCTGTATTTTTATTCCTGCTGCTGGCTGTACGTTCATCCTTGCTGTCATCTCCGCAGAAAACACGCTCAGCACTTACTTCAGGGGCTAATATGTTTTCGTCCGGGTTTGGCAGAAAAACTTTGTTGGAGAGTTTTATTGTCTCGCCCGGAATCTTCAGTTTTGTGATTTCAAAACCTGTACTGACCTCTTCAGCTGTACCAGCATTAAGAACTTCTTGCAAATTCTTCCGCTGCTGGTTCAGCATAAGGTTTCTTTCCTGAGCTTTGCTGCTCTGTTCTTCTGCTGCCTCTAAAACCTGCTGAGCTCTAACTGCAGGACAGTTTATTTTTGACTGTGCAGAAACAGTTTTTTCACTGCTGCCGGCTTTATTATCACTGCAGGCAGCAGCTGGATCGACGAAAATTTCATGCGGAGCTCTTGGTGAAGTGTGTATTATGCCATCATCAAATTCCTCAATGCTGTAATCATTCCATTCTCCGTAGCTATATCTGATTTCTTCATCGCTTTTGACCTTCTCCCAGCTGTCAGGATCTTCTTCTGCCTGTTGTGCTGTAGTTATGTCATTTCTAGTTTTCTGGAGACTGCTGCACTCAGAAACTTTTTCGCTGGTGCCTAAATTTAAATTATTAATCCCAGCATTAATTCTGGTAAGTGCGTATATATTGCTTTCTCTATAACTGCCCCTACCTGGTTCTGTATCTTTCCTGTTAGTTAACTCTCTTACATGAGAGATATTATCTCTACCGGGAGAAATATTTTTATTACTGCTGCAGGTAACAATATCTCTGTTAGGGTGCAACTTTGATATAGAGCGTAGATCTTTAGAGTTAGTGTACGTCTCTAAACTAAGATTTTTATTATTTTTTATTCTAGAGTAAACGTTATCATCCCTATATCTTAGTATTTTGTATTTACATGGTTTTATAGTAATGTTATTTTCTAGAAAATCATAGATTAAAAACAGTCTGTAAGTATTAATTTTTATTAATTTTGCTAGTTTATTGTTTACTTTCTTACTGCAGAGATATATACTCTCTATAGGAGATGTACTCTCTCTATAGAGAGTTGCCCCTATAGTTATTCGGGGCAGCTTATTTTTTTGTTTTTCCGTAGTATTCTCCGTTGTAGTCTGTGTAGTATTCTCCGTATACGTCCCACGTTGGGATGAGGGAGGTGTTACGTTTAAACGTGATACCTCCTCCGTTTTATCGTGGGAGGTCCTACGTTCAAACGTAGGAGGTGTTATGTTAGAACGTGCCATTTCTTCTGCTTCATTGTGAGAGGTAACGTAAGAGTTAACGTCGGCATTATGCGCTGTTATTTCTTCGTACTTTTTACTCTCTTGTATTTCTTCGCTAGTCTTTTCTTCATAAACCTTGTTAATTCCGTTGTATGTGATTTCTTCTATCTTTTCTGTCACAGGTTCCACATACATAACATTTGTTAAAACTAATCCTGTCTCAGTTTTTATGTTTCTGAACTCTATTTTGATGAGTCCTAATTCTACGAGACGTTTCATTGCGTCTTGAACCTGTCTTTTAGAAAATCCGAATTGGTCTGCAAAACTTTGGTATGACCTTTGCAGTTTATCCCCTTTGAACTTTTTTCTATATCCAATTACTTCACCTGTGATGGGGTCTCTTTCGATTACAGGCCTGTACCAGTACACAATTTCTGCCAATAGAGTAACAGCAATCGGGTTAGGTTTCCCGGACGGATATGTTATGTGCCTGTACCACTGCTGTGGTATGATATTCCCTTCAAGATTTATTTTTGCCATTTTAAGAACTTCAGGATTAATCTCTTTATTTATCATAAAATTTCACTCCCTTTTTAAAATGTGTAGGACAGCTCAAAGCTGTCCTTATGCAGTGCGTAAAAAGGTCCTCAAAAAAGATAAAAAAAGGCAGCCAATTGGCTGCAAAAAAAGAGGAATCAGGAGGAATATTTTTGACCTGTAGGAGAGCGAATACACGGGCCCAAGGGGGAACAAACAGCCCATGCAGTGCACTCTCCCTCAATAAAAAAGGGACGTTTTGCTACGTCCCTGCAAGTCTTATATGAATTTTTGAAAAAGTACCGCTGCAAATATAAAGCCAAATATAAGGCCGATTAAAATGTCTAACAGTGAGCCTGTACGTATTAGAGGGATTTTAAAGCTCTTGTTATAGGGATAAAAAAGAGGAATACCTGATGGAGTAAGCAAATCTGCTGCCAAGTGTGTGGCATAGCCTATTGTAGCAGGCAATATAATTGCCTTATCTGACATAAATAAAATAAGTGTAAAAAGTATAAAGCCTGCCAGAGAATGTGTAAAGCCTCTGTGAGGGCCTATAAAGGCAAGTATTATATAGGACAGGTATAATATTAGGCTTGGCAGTGAAAGGTACCTGTATGTAAATAAAAAATATCCTGCTATTATTAATGCAGGAAAAGTTAGTATTCCGGTATATTTATTTAGTTGGTGCCTCAATGTACTGTCAGGTGTATCTATATCAGGCAGAAGTGAGCTTGCAGCCGCAACAGCTAAACTAATTGGCAACTGAGCAGGATTTTTTATTATAACTGCTGTTGCTGCCAGTGCTACTGCCATGTGTGTACGTCCTAACATTTTATCAACTCCATTCGATAGTATTTATTTACCTTATGACTGAAAAAATCTTGCAACGCACTGACATATTTGGGTTAATAATCTTACAATTTATAGGACTTATATCTTACCTGATTTTCTATTATGTAAACTTTAAATATTTAAAACTAGAAAAATTAGTAAGAGAATGCAAAAAATATATTTTTTACTTAATCTTATACTTTGCTTCAGTAAATATTTTGTTTAGCGGGCTTATATTGAGATTTTGGTATTAATAAAAATTACTCCCTTTATATACAAAGCACCAATAAAACACCACGCAAGCCACAAAAAGACGACTAAATATGCTAAAACACCTGCAGCTATAATTATGGTGTATAGCAAAAATTTTATATCATTTCTTTTCTGAATTCTTTTTACTTTATTTACCATAATCTTTAAATCATGAAATATTGAAAGTACTGTAACAAAATTAAGTAAACTAACAAAAATAAAATTTACATACACATTCTTTAGTGTAGCTAACGGGAAAACGATAATTAGGGTCGGTAAGATAATAAAAAATATTTTCTGCATTCCCTTTATCACAATGAATACCTCCTATTGTGCCTGGTATATTACTTCTTCATCTATTTTTCTCAGCCTTTTAGAATACGCATAGAGTAAAGAAGCTGTTACCAGGTTATTTATTATCCTTGGGAGCCCTTTTGTTAGAGAATATGTTGCTTCATATCGATAGTATTTATTTACAATTATTCTTCGATAAAAACTTTACTTAATAAAAAATGTATTTTTTTATAATCCTTAAAGTTCACGTATAACCAGTACAAAAAAGTCGATGCACTTATTATTACACTAGCCGGTATAGAATACAGCAGGTTACTCAGGTTTTTTGTGTATAAGAATAAGTATAAGAATAATGGACTGGACAGTATTGGTCCAAAGAGAATTGAAAGGGCCCATCTGGTTTTAACTTTTTCAATTACAACTTCTTTTTCTTCTTCAGATAAATTAAGTTCTTTTTCTTTGTCTGTTATGGATGGAAGACCTAAAATAATAATTATAACTATAACAAAACTTCCTGCTATTATAATAAACTCAGCAAAAAGAATTAAAAAATGTGTTATGGTATGTATCAGATTGTTAAATATGCCTACTGTTGTTGGAGAGATATTATTTGTCATTATACTCACGTCCTTTCGTTTTTTATAGTTTACAAAAGACAATCTCTCTGCTTCTTCTGCACTTGGCAGATGAGCTTAATTCTCTTTATACGGGCAGGCAGGATTTGAACCTGCTGTGCTGCGCAACTGCGTGCCTGTGCGCTGGGTTCACCCTCGGCAGCCACGAGGTAACGCCTCTATCCAACACGCAGTATCCGGTGTGTTCCCACCACACCGCTGCCCGACAAAAAAAATTGCACTGCTTATTTCAGTGCTTCTTTTTCTACTTTAGAATTCCATTTTTCGGATTCTATTTCATTTGCATAATCTCTAAATTGAGAAAGAATAGTATTATGTATGTCGTAAGTTTTGGGAAGGTCAGCAGGTTTGTGGTGTGGATCTATGTACTTTAGTTTGCCTCCTGCTTCAACATACTGGCTCAACGAAAGTTCTACCAATTGAGCCAGGGAGATTTTTCTTTTCTTTGAAATTATAAATGCATGTATTTCTTGTTTTTCTATCATTGCCCACCAGTCTCTTTCTTCTTCCTCTTTTTTTTGTTTTTCTATTTCTCTTTTGTGTTTGACATATTCACGTTTCTTTTCTTTACGTTTTAAGTCATTTTCCGCTTTGCGTCTCTTTTTTTCCGCTTCATATTCCGGAAATTCCTTTAAGATTTTTGAGACCATTTGTTTGCTTATATTTTCTTCTTTTGCTATTTCTGTGATAGTCATTTTTTCTATTATGTACATACGATAAATTTTATTTTTATCACACATTTTGTACATTCCCCCTTGTTATGTAGTACTTGGTTGACTTTTTGGGTACAGGTTTTTGGGCATAAAAAGCCTATATAAGGCTTGCGCCTTTACAAAAAATTCATTATAGGATTTTTTTTGAGATTATTTGTGTATGTATTTTCTGCTGTTCCATCATGCCCCATCTGAGGGCATTTTCTTCTTCTTGTTTTTGTTTTTTCAATTCTTTCTTTCTGGCTGTATGTTTTGATTTTGCTAATTTGCGTTTTTCTATGCTTTTTTCTTTTTTCTTTTGTTTTATCAGGTCATAATTATCACTGTTTTTAATAACTCTTTGGACTGTTGCAATACTACAATTAAGCTTTTCTGCAATTTCTTTTTGTGTCAATCCGTTTAAATAAAGAATTTCAATTTGTTTTTTAAAAATCTCTGGATAGCTCATTTAAATCCTCCTCGTTATGTACTTGGTTGACTTTTTGGGTACAGGTTTTTGGGCATAAAAAGCCTATATAAGGCTATGTGCCTTTTGTAAAAATTTTGTTATAAAACTTTTCTTTCTTCTGCAACTTTTTTGAGCCATTCTTTAAGCAGTTCTCTATTTATTAAAAATTTTGTGCCCACCCGAAAGGCTGGAAAGTCCGATTCCGGGTTATGGGCTAGTTCTAGTAATTTATCTCTTCCGATTCCGGTGTATTTTGCTGCTTCGTCTATTGTTAGAGTCATTTTAGGATTCATGGCTTCCTTAACTGCTTCTTTTATAGTTTCTTGCAATTGTTCAAGGATGTTTCCTTCGGTCACCTTTGAAGGCATATTGTGATATCCCCCTTTAGATAGTGAATTTTGGATATTTTATTTTTATGCAATTTCTGGTTTATTTGTTTTATCGCTGTACAATTCTTCTATAGGTACTTCTAAGACTTTCGCTATTCTTGCTAAAGTTTCTGCTTTTATATTTCTTTTTCCACTTTCTATGTAATGGTAACCTGTTCCGCTTTTGTATCCTATTTTTTGTGCAAGCTCTTTTTGTGATATTTTTTTTGCTTTACGCAGAGCCTTGATTTTTTCTAAATTTATTTGCATAAATAAACCCTCCATATTGGTAGTTTATTACCTTAGTGGTAGTCTACATATATTATAAACTACCGTGTTGGAAATGTCAATATTAAATTTTCCAATTTGGTAATTTTGCTTTAAAAAATTTTCCGCTGTGGTATAATTATATTACCAAAATGGTAAAAACAAAAAGGGGGATGAAAAGTTGTTAGGAGAGAGAATTAGGAAAGCAAGATTAGCAAAAGGTTTAACGCAAAAACAATTAGCGGAAATATTAAATGTAACAGATGCAACTGTTAATAGATATGAAAAAGGTATAAGAAAACCAGATCCTGAAATGCTTAAAGCAATAGCGGATGTCTTAAATGTTTCCATTGATTATCTTCTCGGTAAAACAGATGTTCCTAACATCCACATACCTGAAAGTTTTTCTCAAAAATATAAAGTTACCAAACGAGATATGCTTCAATATGAAGACTTTGTAAAGCATGTTAACGCTTTTTTTATGGATGACAAAGTTGCAGACGAAGATAAGGAAAAGCTTTTTAAAGACATATCTGAACTCTTCTGGAAAGCCAAAGAAATGAACAAAGAAAAATATGGAAGAAAAAAGAAAAAAGAGAAAACTGATTAGAGAGGTGCTTCACATGTATGAAGGAAGGTACATTAAAAAGATTTCCAAAAAAGTGAAGCACCTTGTAAAAGAACATGAAACAAGAGATCCTCAGAAACTTGCAGAATATTTAGGAATCCATGTAGTATATGAAAGTTACTCTTTATACACAAAAGGTTATTTTATTAAAACCCTGCGCAACAAATTTATCATTGTTAATGATGAGCTGGATGAAAATGAGAAGAAAATTGTGTTAGCGCACGAGCTTGGACATGCTGTACTCCATTCCGGTAAACCTATCTCCTTCATCAGAGAATACACTCTTTTCCCGGTTGGAGCGTATGAGGAAGAAGCAAACATATTCGCTGCAGAATTATTAATTGATGATAGTGATATAGAAGAACTAAAATACTTTTCAGTGCCTCATATTGCTGCTGTCTTGGGTGTCAATGAAGGACTTGTAAAATATAAACTTTTAAAGTTTTTATGAAAATTTTGTGGAGGAGGATGTTCTATGTCCGTGAAAACAAATTATGTTAAAAACGGAAAGGAGTATTACCGTGTAACGGTTACTGTTGGAAGGGATGCAAACGGAAAGCTAATACGTAAAGAATTTTATGGAAAAACAAAAAAAGAGGCTGAAGCAAAAAAAGAGGAGTATTTAAATGGAATAAAAAATGGATTGAATGTTGATTTTCAAGATGTTACTTTGGGAGATTTAATGTATACATGGCTTTTTGAAGTGGTGAGAGTCTCAAGAAAGCCTGCTACATTTGTGAAATATGAAGGGCATTATAGAAATTACATAAAAGATAGTGAACTATATGGGCTGAAAATTAGCCTCATAAAATCGATACAAATACAAAGGTATTACAATAAACTATACCAGGAAGGGAAAAGTAGTAAAACAATAAGAACTTTGAATAACTTTTTGAAGACGTTTTTTAATTACGCAGTAGATGAAGGATATTTAGTTAAAAATCCATGCACAGGAAAAAAGATAGTTATACCCGGTACTCCGGAAGAAAAAGCTGAAGCAAAAATTGAAACTTTTACTGATGAGGAAATAAAAAAAATTACTGAAGCATTAAAAGGTCATCGCTTAAAAGCATTATTTTTATTAGCTTTTGGAACAGGCTTAAGACAGGGTGAGCTGCTGGGATTGAAATGGACGGACATTGACCTTGAAAAAAAAGAATTAAAAGTCCAGCGTACAATTAAACAAGTTACTATTATCGATGCAAAAGGAAATAGAAAATATAAAACTATTGAACAAATACCAAAAACAAAAAACAGTATAAGAACTGTCCCAATTCCATCATCGCTTATACCAGTACTAAAAGAGCATAAAGCTATGCAAAGAGAAGAAAAATTAAAGGCAGGCTCAGCCTACCTCAACGATATTGAAAAAGGTTATGTGTTTACAACAGAATTAGGCAATACTATAGATGCAAGTAACCTTTTAAAGACATATAAAAGAATTTTAGATAAAGCAGGAGTAAAATATAAAAAATTTCATGCTATACGTCACACATTTGCTACAAAATTATTCGAAAGAGGTGTACCTCTCAAAACAGTATCGGAATTGTTAGGACATTCTGATATTTCTACTACAGCAAATATTTATACTCATGTAATACCCAAAGAAAAAATTAACGCAGTAGAAACATTAAATGACCTTTTTATATAGAAAATAGTTGTTTCAAGGCTTTATTTTATTCCCACACTTTTCCCACAAAAGTTTTATATAGATATAGTTTGTTTTAGTACGTTAAAGTACAAAAAGTTAGTGTTCATGCGGGTTTTAGGGCACTATAGGAAATTATAAACTACTTGGAAATGACATACATATTCCAAGGTATCTTATCTATAAGGCGATTCCTGTAAATAGAATCTGCTCCCATAAATATATACCTCAAATTGTCAACATGAGGAATGTTCACTTCAATCCATATTCTATTTCTCTCTATAAAAGGTTTTGACGCTATCACGTTTGTCAGGGAATTCTCTGCTCTCTTGTACTCGTACAGTTCCCCATTTACTACCCCTAAATCTATCCTCTTTATGTCACCTGGGTCCTTGTAAAACAGCCTCATTTCAATATGGTATATCACTTTTTTAGAAATTGGCTTTGCCGATTCTAAACCAACGTACAGCTTGTTGTCATGGTAAAAAGCTGCAAGTTTAGTCAAAGCAGCACTCCTGTAAATTTCTTCGTTTAACATACCCCCCGTATACACTTTAAGAAGGGTATGAGGCAGATCAGCATCTCTCAAATCCGGCTTTGAAGACACAACTGGTATACTTATCACAGGCTTGGTAGCAAACAACTCAGTCTTTCTGACAAATCCCATCAAAAATGGCTCCATAACTTCTGTCTGGGTTCTATACTGTTTTATTGCAACCTGTTTCATATTCACTTCTTTAGGAGTAAGCTCAAAAGCCTGCCATTCTGTGTTGCTGTTTTTCATGTCTACTGGAGGCAACATAGGCCTATTTTTTTCTGCCATCCAAGGAACAGGCCATTGAGGGTGGTGAACTAAAAACATGTGTTCTCTGACATTTAAATTCATAGCAGTAATTGTATATCTTACAAAATTGCTCACTGCCCAGTGGTCAGGATGAATGTCATCCGCAAGAGGGTAGTATATATCAGTAGGCTTAAAATCTTTTATTATCTCGGTAAGCTCATCTACCAATGTCTGACCGGTATAAGGAGCTCTTGGCTTATAAACCGTATCGTAAGGAGCATAGGCCACACGAGTACCGCCACTTACGCGGGGCCTGTTATTATCCCAATACTGGCTCCACAAAAACCTCGTGCTTCCATCCGCAAATCCCAAAAAAATTAAATCTTTTCTGGGAAGCCCGAGAATTCTCATTGCAGCAATGCTTTCCTGCTGGCGAGCCAATCCCAGTTTGTAAAAATCTCTAGGAGTAGGATTCTTTTTTCCGCAAAAAGCCATTGCAGCTTTTTTATAGCTTTCACCACTTGTGACAACCACCACCTTTACAGGCCTTTTTAATTCAACCGCTCTTTGGATAACACCTGCCATACCCAGAGTTTCATCGTCCGGATGAGGAACTATAATAAGTATTCTCTGCCCTGGGTCGTCAAAAGTAGGCACGGTAGCTTTTTCTGTAAAATTTGCAATAGCCATTCCCCAGTTCATTATATAGGAAATTCCGATAAGGAAAGCAGTAAATAAAGAAAAATATATAGTTCGCCTTGTAATCATACTCTTTGCCTCCATTCTTGCTTATTATTTTACCATAGATTTATGAACAAATTATTACAGGATAATTAATTTTTAATTAATGAGCTCAAATTCTGAAAATCTTTCTCAGTGTGATACAATCATATTGAGAAGAATTTGAGGAGGGGATAAAAATGTTTGTAGATTTTCACTGCGATACCCTGTACAGGCTGGTAGATAAAGGAACTGATTTCTTTGAAAGGACAGAAGAGAGGCATGTAGATTTCCCCAGAATGAAGGAGGGAAAAGTGCATCTTCAAGTTTTTGCAGTGTTTGTAGACCCTAAATTTATGAGAAAGAATGCAGCTACAATGGCTTTAAAACTAATTGATAAAATGCATGAAATAATAGATAAAAGCAGTGAAATTGAACTGGTCCTAAGAGGAGAAGACATTGACAGGATAAAAAGCGAGGGGAAAATTGGAGCTTTGCTCTCAATTGAAGGGGGAGAAGCCTTAGAAGGAGAAATCGCTTTACTAAGAATATTTTACAAATTGGGAGTAAGAGCTATCACTTTGACCTGGAGTTTAAGAAATGACTTAGGGGATGGAGTTGACGGAGTTCCTGATGCTGGGCTCACATCTTTTGGAAAGCAAGTAGTAAAAGAAATGAACCGGCTTGGTATGATAGTAGACGTATCCCATCTCAATGAAAAAGGCTTTTGGGATGTTATAGAAATAAGCGAAAAACCAGTAATAGCTTCCCATTCAAACGCTAAAGCTTTGTGCTCCCACAGGAGAAATCTGACAGATGAGCAGATAAAAGCAATCGCTCAAAAGGGAGGAGTAATTGGTATAAATTTCGCTCCTCAATTTTTAAGAGATGACAAAAGAGCAACGATAGAAGATGTATTAAATCACATAGATTACATGGTGGACTTAGTTGGAGAAGACTACGTAGGATTTGGATCTGACTTTGATGGCATAAGCTCCACGCCAGAGGGGTTAGAAGATATATCAAAATTCCCGAAAATCGTAGAAGGACTTATAAAAAGAGGATATACACAGGAACAAATTGATAAAATCACTCACAAAAATTTTGAAAACCTCATAAAAAAGATTTTATAAAACAAAAAGTGCCCCGATCACCGGGGCTTTATATGTTAAAGGGGGAGTCATTGGTTTAACCAAGTATACATTATACATAGGTTTTTTAAAAAAAGCAAGACCTTATCAAAATATTTTAAGAGGGATAGGGGGTTTTAGGGAGCTCGTCTAGATATATTATACCCAGTTTTCACTGATTTTAAATTAAAAGAGTGTTAAATTTTTATTAACTTTGTGTAAAAAATAAATTGTTGTATAATAGAGGTAGAAACACAAAAATGAGGGGGTAAAACAATGGATATTGAAATAATAAGAAAAACAGACCCAGAAATCGCAGAAGTCATATTAAAAGAACTCAACAGACAGAGAAATAAAATAGAGCTTATAGCCTCTGAAAACTTTGTGAGCAGGGCCGTAATGGAAGCAATGGGTACCCCTCTCACAAATAAATACGCAGAAGGGTATCCCGGAAGGCGTTATTACGGTGGCTGTGAATATGTAGATATGGCAGAGGAACTTGCAAGGGAAAGGCTTAAAAAGCTTTTTGGAGCGGAACACGCAAATGTGCAGCCTCACTCAGGGGCTCAGGCAAATATGGCAGCTTATTTCGCACTTCTAAAACCTGGAGATACTGTACTAGGAATGGATTTAGCTCACGGCGGACATTTAACCCATGGAAGCAAAGTCAATTTTTCTGGGCAAATATATAACTTTGTATCCTATGGCGTAAGAGAAGATACAGGATACATAGACTATGACCAAGTAGAAGACCTAGCAAAAAAGCATAAACCAAAACTAATTGTAGCTGGCGCTAGTGCTTATCCAAGAATAATTGACTTTAAGAAATTTAGAGAAATTGCAGACAAGGTAGGAGCATATCTGATGGTAGACATGGCTCACATTGCCGGGCTTGTCGCAGCAGGTTTACACCCAAATCCTGTTCCTTATGCAGACGTAGTGACAACTACTACTCATAAGACTTTAAGAGGACCTAGAGGAGGAGCTATACTCTGTAAACAAGAACACGCAAAAGCCATCGACAAAGCCCTTTTCCCTGGAACACAAGGCGGACCCTTAATGCATATTATAGCAGCAAAGGCCGTATGCTTCAAAGAAGCCCTTTCAGATGAGTTCAAAGAATATCAAAAAAGGATTGTAGAAAACGCAAAAGCTCTAGCGAATGCTTTGATGGAAAGAGGAATAAATTTGGTATCCGGTGGTACTGACAACCATTTAATGCTATTAGATTTGCGAAACACAGGAATAACAGGAAAAGAGTTGGAAACTAGATTAGATGAAGTAAACATAACTTGCAATAAAAACGCTATACCTTTTGATCCATTAGGGCCAAATGTAACCTCTGGCGTAAGATTAGGTACACCTGCAGTTACCACTAGAGGAATGAAACCGGAAGACATGGTAGAAATAGCAGATATAATAGCTAATATGATAAAAGATGAAAATTACAAAGAAAAAGCGAAAGAAAGGGTAGCAAAACTACTTGAAAAATACCCTCTCTACCCAGACCTCCTGTAACCTCAGACAAGGGGACGTTTCTTCCGTCCGGTTTCTCACAAAAAAATCGGACAAAGAAACCGTCCCCTTGTCCAGTTAGAAGAGCCTCCTTCTTGGTAAGAATCAGTGTGAGGCTCTTTGCTTTTTGTGTTTCAAAATAAACCAACCACTCACTAAAGCTTTTAATAGAGACATTCTATGAAAATTTTACACCCTCAATATGCATAATTGCTCTTGACATAATGAAAAAATAAAGTTAGCATATTACTTGATAACTGTTAATAAAATAACAATATGAGGAGGATTTAAGATGAGTGACTTCAAGTTTGAAAAGCTTCTAGAACCAATTCAAATTGGGTCAATGAAACTAAGAAATAGGATTATTATGCCTCCTATGGTTACAAATTACGCTGCTGAGGATGGTGCCGTCACCGAACGTTTTAAAGCTTATCACCAAACCAGAGCAAAAGGTGGAGTAGGTTTAATTATTGTTGAAGCAACATACATTCATCCAGGTGGTAAAGGTTTTCGAAACCAACTTGGCATTTACAAAGATGAATTAATATCTGGTTTGAAAGAATTAACAGAGGCAGTTCATAAGTATGGAGCGAAAATTGCTGTGCAACTTTATCATGCCGGTAGGCAAACAACTTCGAAAGTTACTGGAATGCAAGTAGTTGCTCCGTCACCTATTCCTTGCCCAGTTAAGCAAGAAAAGCCCAAAGAATTATCAGTAGACGAAATAAAAGAGTTAATAGAAGCATTTGGACAAGCTGCGAGACGTGCTAAAGAAGCAGGGTTTGATGCTGTCGAAATCCATGGTGCTCACGGTTATTTAATTAATCAATTCTTATCACCATATAGCAATAAGCGAACCGATGAATACGGTGGAAGTTTTGAAAACAGAATGAGATTCCCATTGGAAGTTGTCAGGAGAGTAAGAGAAGAAGTTGGGCCAGATTTTCCTATTATATATCGCATGAGTGCTGAAGAGTATGTTCCTGGAGGACTTACGATTGAAGATACTAAGATATTTGCTCAAAAGTTAGTAGAAGAAGGAATCGATGCTCTGCATATTTCGGGTGGAGTATATGAATCTTCAGCAATGATTATCCAGCCTGCAGCTATACCTCAGGGTTGTTTTGTAGAAAACGCAGCTGCCATAAAGAAAGCAATTAATAGCAAAGTACCTGTAATTGTTGTTGGTCGAATCAAAGATCCTATTATGGCAGAGCAAATCATCCGTGAGGGCAAAGCTGATCTAGTATCAATGGGAAGAGCCTTACTAGCAGACCCAGAATTGCCCAGGAAAGTTTCTGAGGGCAAGATTGAAGAAATAAGAAAATGCATTGGGTGTAATCAGGGTTGTATTGATCGTCTGTTCCAGGATATTGATATTGGTTGCATAGCCAATGCATTAACTGGACATGAAACAGAATTTGACATGGAAAGCCTAGCAAAGACAAGAAAGAAAGTATTTATAATCGGTGGTGGCCCTGGCGGGTTAGAAGCAGCTAGAGTAGCAGCTTTGCGTGGCCATGAAGTAATTCTTTATGAAAAGCAACCAGAATTAGGTGGACAAATGCGAATTGCTGCTGTACCACCTCATAAAGGAGAAATAAATGATCTGGCTGATTACCTCATCAATCAAGTAGAAAAATCTGGTATTACGATTGTAAAAGGCAAAGAAGCAGATTTAAACACAATTCATGAGATTAAACCCGATGTGGTTATATTAGCAACAGGGTCTGAACCAATAATTCCTGAAATTCCTGGAATCAATCAAAAAAATGTTGTTACGGCCCATGATGTTTTAAAAGGGACAGTTACTGTTGGTAAAAAAGTAGCTGTCATTGGTGGTGGGTTAGTAGGTTGTGAAACTGCAGAATTCTTGGCTGATCAAGGTAAAGAAGTAACAGTAATAGAGATGTTGGATGATATAGCAATAGATGTTGGAAGTTTGGTAAGAGCTCTATTACTAAATCGTATGGCTGAGAAGAAGATTAAAGTATTGACAAAGAGCAAAGTTAAAGAAATATCAGGAGATAAAGTAACTATAGAAACAGTAAATGGAAACCAAGAATTAAGTGGTATAGACACTATCGTAATAGCAGTTGGGTCTAAACCCAAGAACGATTTATTGAAGTTAATTGAAAAAGAAGGTATACCTGTTTATGCTATTGGGGATTGCGTCAAAGCTAGAAAGTTTATGGACGCTATTCATGAAGGTTTCCGTTATGCTTACAGCTTGTAATTTTAAATCTTTGCAAAAAAGGGGTATCCCAAAATATAGATGGATACCCCTTTTATTATTACTCCAAATTTAATTGTGCTTATAGCTCATTATAATAACCACTTCTTCATTGCCAATAAACGCGTAGACCTTTTTCAAATAGTTACTCTTCACTCCATACATGGTGACAGACAAAGGGGACGGTTCCTTTTGTCTGATTATTTTTTATATCGCCTTTCAAGTTCATTGTATATGTCATTTAATGTAATATTTTTCTCAACCAAAAGCACCATCAAATGATAAATTAGGTCAGATACTTCATACACTATCTCATCTTTTGAATCATTTTTCGAAGCGATAACCACTTCTGTGGCTTCCTCTCCAACTTTTTTTAATATTTTGTCTATGCCTTTTTCAAAGAGATAGTTTGTATAGGATCCTTCTACAGGGTTTATTTTTCTGCCTTTTATCCTTTCATAAAGTTTATTTAGAATCTCTATGCCATCTTCAGTTTCTTCATCGAAACTTCTATAAAAACAGCTTATATTGCCTGTATGACAAGCAGGACCCTTTGCTTCTACTTGAATTAAAAGAGCATCTTCATCGCAGTCATAAAATATCTTTTTTACCTTCTGCGTATTCCCTGAGGTTTCCCCCTTGTGCCATATCTTGCCTCTGCTTCTACTAAAAAAATATGTCTCTCCTTTTTCTAATGTAAGCTTCAAACTCTCCTCATTCATATATGCAAGCATTAAAACCTGCTTTGTATAGTAATCCTGCACAATAGCAGGAATAAGACCCTTTTCGTCAAACTTAAGCTCTTTTATGTCAATCATCCTCTACATCCTTTCTCCTACAATCTTACCGGTATACCCTCATCCTTTAAATATCTTTTCAACTCTCTTATATCAAGCTCTCCATAGTGAAATACAGAAGCAGCCAAAGCTGCATCAGCTTTTCCTTGTGTAAACACCTCTTTAAAATGCTCGGGTTTCCCTGCTCCTCCTGATGCTATAACTGGAATATTCACAGCTTCACTTATAAGCCTTGTAAGTTCAATATCATATCCATCCTTTGTCCCGTCTTTATCCATACTTGTTAAAAGTATTTCTCCTGCACCCAAATCTTCCACCTTTTTAGCCCACTCAACAGCATCAAGTCCTGTGTCTATTCTCCCTCCATTTATATACACATTGTAGCCTGTGCCATCTGGTCTCTTTTTAGCGTCAATTGCCACAACAACACACTGGCTCCCAAACCTCAAAGCCGCCTGACGAATAAGTGTTGGCTGTTTTACCGCCTGTGTATTTATAGAAACTTTATCAGCTCCTGCTTTTAAAACTTCTCTTATGTCATCAATATCAGAAATTCCTCCCCCTACAGTCAAAGGGATAAACACCTTTTCTGATGTTCTCTTTACAACATCTATCATAATTTTTCTTTTTTCATAGGAAGCTGTAATATCCAGAAATACAAGCTCATCGGCTCCTAATTCATTGTACCTTTCAGCTATTTCAACAGGGTCTCCAGCATCCTTTAAATTTACAAAATTTATTCCTTTTACTACTCTTCCATCTTTAACATCCAGACATGGTATTATTCTCTTTGCAAGCATTTAAATTCCCTCTCTTTCTAATTCCAGCAATGCAGCTTTTAAGTCTATCATACCAGTGTACAAGGCCTTCCCAATAATAGCACCAGTAACTCCCATATCTTTAAGCCTTTTTAAATCTTCAATTGAAGATATGCCTCCTGAAGCTATTATTTCTACTCCTACCTTTAGCATATCCTTTAAAGCTTCAAAATTTGGCCCATGAAGTGTACCATCTTTTGAAATATCAGTAAAAATTATTGTCTTTATCCCTATCTCTTTCATCTTCTCAGCCAACTCAGTATCCTTTATTTTAGTCCTTTCAAGCCATCCACTTACAGCAACTTCTCTTTTTTTTGAATCAATTCCCACTATAGTCTTTTCTCCATAATGTGAGACAGAATAAAGAAGAAGGTCTTTATCATATATTGCAGCAGAACCTAAAATAATGTACGATACTCCAATTGAAAAAAGATAATCTACTGCCTCTCTATTTCTTACTCCTCCCCCTACCTCTATTTCTACATTGCAGCAGTTCACAATCTTTTCAATAACCCCTGCATTTACCAGATATCCCTGCCTTGCCCCATCCAGATCCACTACATGAATTCTCTTTGCACCACACTCTTGCCACATCTTAGCCACATCTGCAGGATTGTCATAATATACTTCTTTTGAATCAAAATTCCCTTTTGTGAGTCTTACACATTTCCCATCCAATATGTCAATTGCAGGTATTACAAGCATTTTATCATCTCTCCAAAATTTTTTAAAATTTTAAGCCCTGTCTCTCCGCTTTTTTCTGGATGAAACTGACAGGAAAAAACATTGTCTTTAATAATGACAGCTGGAATTTCTATCCCATATTCAGTAACTGCGTATTCAAAATCTTTTTCATTGCCATTTACATAATAAGAATGGACAAAATACACATAATCTCCATTTTTTATTCCTTTAAGAAATGGTGTGTCTTTTTTTATGGTCAAACTGTTCCACCCTACATGGGGGATTTTATTTCCTTTAGGAAGTCCTACAACATTGCCTTTAAATATTTTAAGCCCCTCTGTCTTGCCTCCCTCAAAACTTTTCTCAAATAAAAGCTGCATTCCCAAGCATATTCCCAAAAAAGGCTTCCCCTTTTCAATGTGTATTTTTATCTCTTCAGCCATACCTGTTTTGATTAAAACCCTGATGGCATCTGGAAAGGCTCCAACTCCGGGAAGTATCAAGGCCTCAAAATTTTTTATTTCTTTTGCATCACTTGTAATCTTCGCATCGTATCCTACGTATTTTAAAGCTTTTTCAACGCTTCTCAAATTTCCCATTCCATAATCTATAATGCCTATCAAAATTCCACCCCTTTATGTTTACAAAATCCCTTTAGTAGAAGGTATGCCATCTATTCTCTCATCCAATTTAAGTGCCTCATCCAACGCTTTACCCAAAGCTTTAAAAGATGCTTCTATAATGTGATGAGTGTTTACACCATGTAAAAGTTCTACGTGGAGTGTTATACCAAAATTATAAGCAAAAGCCCTAAAAAACTCCTCCACAGTCTCTGTTTCAAAATTCCCAACTCTTTCAGCTTTCAAAGGCAAATCATAATAAAGATAAGGCCTTCCACTTATATCAAGAGAAACTCTAACTAAAGCTTCATCCATAGGCACATAAAAAGTACTAAATCTCTTTATTGACTTTTTATCCCCTGAAGCTTTTAAAAAGGCAGTACCTAAGACTATTCCTACATCCTCTACAGTGTGATGAGTGTCTACTTCCAGATCTCCTTTTGCTATTACTTTTAAATCAAAAAGGCCGTGCTTTGCAAAAAGAGAAAGCATGTGGTCAAAAAAGCCTATTCCCGTCTTTATATCATATGAGCCTTTGCCATCTATATTAAGTTCGACATATATGTCAGTCTCTGCCGTTTTTCTTTTAACTTCCGCTTTCCTCATGACAATATCTCCCTTAAAGCGTTTATTAAATAATCATTGGCATCAGCAGAACTCACAGTTATCCTTAAAGTCCCTTCCAATCCCTTCACATTAGAAAAATTTCTCACCAAAATTCCCCTTTCAACAAGTCTTTTGTGCACATCATTGGCATTTTCAAATTTACAAAGAACAAAATTTGCATGAGAAGGATACACTTTTATCCCATTAATTTTATTTAACTCCTTTACCAGCTTTTCTCTTTCGTTTATAATGTAATTTACCCTCTCCTTTAAAACACCACTTTTTAAAACTTCTAATGCTATTCTCTGTGATAAAGAGTTGAGATTATAAGGAGATTTTACAAGATTTAAATATTTCACTATTTCTCCATTTGAGAGAGCATATCCCACTCTTAATCCTGCAATCCCAAAAGCTTTTGACAATGTTCGCAGCACAATCAAATTTTCAAATCTATCTATATATGGCACAAGAGTTTTTCCATAAAATTCAAAATAAGCTTCATCAACTATTACAATCCCTTTTGCCTTTTCAATTATTCTGGTTATATCCCCTTCATCTATTACGCTTCCAGTGGGATTGTTTGGATTGCACAAAAACACCAATTTAGGCTTATATCTCTCAACCGCTTCTGCAAATCTTTCAACATTATAAGTATAGTCCTCATTTAAATTCACAGCTATTTCATTTGCTCCTGCAATTTTACTGTATATGCTGTACATTGCAAAAGATGGGTGAGGGTACAAAACTGTATCCCCTTTATCTACAAAGGCAAGCATTATAAGGTGTATTATTTCATCAGAACCATTTCCTACAAAAATATTCTTAGGAGTGACACTGCAATATCTCGCTAACTCTTCTCTCAATTTTTCTGCCGTAGGGTCTGGATATATATTTACATGGATAGATTTTACAATATCCCCTATATTTTTCATTACCTCTTCAGGAAGTTCAAAAGGGGTCTCGTTTGCATCCATCTTATATTTATAAGGCACATTTTCCACTTCATAATTTTTAAATCCTTTAATTTCTTCCCTCAACAAATTCTCAATCATTGTAAAACCTCACTTTTACAGAATTGGCATGTGCTGTAAGCCCTTCAGCTTCTGCCAAGGTTATGACATCATCTTTTACACTGCTAAAAGCTTCCTTAGAGTAATAAATTACATTCATCTTTTTGACAAAATCCCTAACTGAAAGAGGAGAGAAAAATCTCGCTGTACCATTTGTAGGAAGAACATGATTTGGACCTGCAAGGTAGTCTCCCAAAGGTTCTGGAGAAAATTCTCCTAAAAATACTGCTCCTGCATTTTTAATTTCGCCTAAAATTTCAAAAGGATTTTCAATGACAAGCTCTAAATGCTCTGGAGCTATTTCATTTGCAATACCAATTGCTTCTTTTAAATTATCTACAACAATTATCGCGCCAAAATTTTTTAAAGACTCTGCAATTATTTCTTTTCGCTCAAGATATTCCATTTGTCTTTCAATTTCTTTTTTTACTTTTTCCGCTAACTCTTTTGAGGTTGTCACTAATATTGAAGAAGCCATTACATCGTGTTCTGCCTGTGAAAGAAGGTCTGCTGCTACATATTTTGGACTTGCTGACTCATCTGCAATTACCAAAATTTCACTAGGTCCTGCCACCATGTCTATGTCTACATAGCCATATAGGGCTCTTTTTGCCATTGCTACATAAATATTTCCTGGACCAACTATTTTGTCCACCTTAGGTATTGATTCTGTGCCAAAAGCCAATGCTGCAACAGCCTGTGCTCCGCCAATTTTATATATTTCTTTTATTCCAATTTTATCTGCCGCCACAAGCACATAAGGGCTTATCCCCTTTTTTCCAGCAGGAGATACCATTACTATTCTTTCAACGCCTGCCACCTTTGCAGGAATACCATTCATCAAAACTGAAGAAGGATATGAGGCAGTTCCTCCAGGAACATAAATGCCTACAGAGGAAAGAGGCCTTAATACTTGCCCGTAAACTATTCCTTCTTTAAAATCCATCCATGTTTTTTCCTTTTGCTTCTCATGAAACTCCGTAATATTTTTTATGGCCTTATCTAACGCTTTTAAAAAATCCTCTTTCACTTCCTCATAAGCTTTTTTTATTTCTTCCTCTTTTACCTTCACTGTCTCGCTATTGAGATTTATTCCATCATACATATAGGTGTATTCAAATAACGCTTTATCCTTCCTTTCTCTCACATTTTCTATTATGTCTTCAACCCTTTTTGCAATCTCTTTATTCTCCAATTTACTTCTATTCTGTATTTTATTAAAAATTCCTATATCGACTTCCTTAGTAAAATCAAATATTTCTATCATCTCTATCCCCCATTTATAACTTCTCTTAGCTTTAAAATTATATCCTTTATTCTCTCGCTTTTTGTCTTCATGCTTGCCTTGTTAACTATAAGTCTCGCTGTTGAAGGAAAAATCTCCTCTATAACAACAAGGCCATTCTCTCTTAAAGTCCTTCCCGTCTCCACAATATCAACAATCACTTCTGATAATCCTACAATTGGAGCAAGCTCCACAGAGCCATTTAATTTGATTATCTCAACATTTTCACCTTTTTTCTTAAAAAATTCCTCTGCAACGTTTGGAAATTTAGTAGCAACTCTTTTATTTGTGAGAAAGCTGTCTTTAACATTGGGAGGACCAGCTACTACCATTCTGCAAAATCCAAATTTTAAATCTAAAACTTCGTATAAATCCTTTTTTTGCTCCAACAAAATATCCTTTCCACAAACCCCTAAATCTGCTGCACCGTGCTCCACATAAGTTGGAACATCCATAGGTTTTACAAGCATAAACTTTATAGCATTTTTATTATCTTCTAAAATTAACTTCCTCGATATATCTTTTAACACATCATTAGAAATACCTGCTTTTTTAAATAAAACTACTGCATCCTCTGTCATCCTGCCCTTTGGCAAAGCTATTGAAACAATATCCATGTCATTCCCCCACATCTACGACTTCATCAAAAGTTTTTAAATCAATATTTTCACACCTCTTAAAAGTGTACATCTCTACGACATTGCCTTCTTTTCTGAGTACATTAGCCTTTTCATAAGCTCTTCTTCTCTCTTCTTCTTTATACCTTACTAGCACTCTGCGGGGTTTTACCCATTCTCCCTTGCTTTGCCTTTGCAAAGCAAGCATAACTCTTTCTACACTTATTGCAAAGCCTGTAGCAGGCAAGTCTTTACCGTAAATCTTAAGGAGCTTGTCATACCTTCCTCCAGTGCATATAGCATAGCCAAGCCCTTTTACAAAACCTCTAAATATAATTCCTGTGTAATAATTTAGATTTTGCACCATCCCCAAATCAAAACTTATATATCCCTTCATACCAAAGTCCTCAAGTATCTTATACACTCTATCGAGATACTCAAGCACTCCCTCCGTCTCTTTAAAATTTTCTTTTTTTAACTTTTCTAAAATCTCCTCCCCACCCAATAAAAGAGGAAGTTCCCTTAGAAGTTTAGCCTCTTCTCTTTTTATTTCTTTTTGTTTTATGAAATCTTCTATAGCAGATTGGTTTTTTTGCTCTAAAAGTTCTCTCAATAGATTTACATCTTCATTTCCTAGATTTAAATTTCTTACAATACTTCCAAATACTTCAGCATGTCCTATATCAATTTTAAAATCCTTTAAGCCTGTACTTTTTAATGCCTCTATAGAAAGAGCTATAACCTCCGCATCTGATTCTTCGTGATTTGTACCTATAAGCTCTACTCCTGCCTGTGTAAATTCTCTCATTTTACCTACTTGTGTGTCCTCATACCTATACACATTAGCTACATAGCATAACTTAAGTGGGTATCTGCCTTCCAACTTTGTAGAAACAATTCTGGCTATTTGAGCAGTTACATCAGGCCTTAAAGCTAAAATATTCCCCTTTTTATCAAAAAACCTGTACATGCTGTTTTCATCAAATAAATGAGAAAAATTTTCGCTGTACTCAAAAGTGGGAGGCATTATCTCTTTATAGCCAAAACTTTTGAAAACCTCTCTAAATTTGTCCTCTATATTTCTCTTGAATTCATATTCTTCTGGAAGGAAGTCCTGCACTCCATCCGGCAAATATATCATTTAAATCCCTCACATCGCTATGTCTTTGTAACGTGATAAAGTAATGAATTGTATCTCTTTTATTGTATATTAATTTTATATGTATGTCAAGAAGAGACGCCAGTCCTCTTTTGGCCTTTTTCAAATTGAAATTTCTGCCCACTTATATAAAAAATTAACTTACCAGACTGTTGACAAAATAAAGAAGAGGCATTTTGTGCTGACAAGAAGAAGACACAAAATGCCTCTTTAATTAACCCATCACGACAAGCACTTCGTAAACTTTATTTTCATCTTTAAGGGGTACAAATTTATCCACAGGTTCCCCATCTAAATAAATCTCTCTTACGCCTTTGTTCACTCTATCTGGATTTATCACCTTTATTACGTATTTGCTGTGGCCATGGACATATTCTATCACAAAACTTTCCCAGTTTCGAGGAACGCAGGGGTCTACTGTGAATTTATCTCCATATTTTTTTAACCCCAGAATATGTTCAACTGCCACCCTGTACATCCAGCCTGCTGCCCCTGTGTACCAAGTCCACCCTCCTCTTCCCGCATGAGGGTCAACTGCGTACACATCTGCAGCCATCACATATGGTTCTACTTTGTATTTCATGCATTCTATAGGGGTCCTGGTGTGGTTTATTGGGTTTATCATGTTGTAAAGCTTCCAGGCTGTATCTCCATCTCCTAGCTCTGTAAAGGCAAGTATTACCCAGGCAGCTGCATGGGTATACTGCCCGCCGTTTTCCCTCACTCCGGGCACATAACTTTTTATATACCCCGGATTTAAATCGGAAGAATCAAAAGGCGGCGTCAAAAGCTTGATTATCCCTTCTTCTTCATTCACCAGATAATTCACGACCGCTTTCATGGCTTCTTTTGCTCTTTCTATTCTTCCGCCTTTAGAAATTAAAGCCCACGACTGTGATATAGAGTCGATCTTGCACTCCAAGTTGTTAATGGACCCGAGTGGAGTGCCGTCGTCAAAATATGCTCTTTTGTACCAACTGCCATCCCAAGCATTTTCCTCTATTGACTTTAAAAGCCTCTCTGCTTCCTTAATGTATTTTTCTTTTCTTTCAATATCTCCCATTTTTTCAGAGATAGAAGCAAACTTCTTTAGGACAGTGTATAAAAACCATCCCAGCCATACACTCTCCCCCTTCCCTCTATGCCCCACCTTGTTCATTCCATCGTTCCAGTCACCTGTTCCCATTAGAGGAAGGCCGTGTTCCCCAAATTTCAAAGCATAATCTATGGCTTTGACACAGTGCTCATACACCGTTCCTTTATGAGAAGAAATAGAGGGAACAGAATATCTCTCCTCTTCCTCTTCCTTGAGAGGAAGGTCTTCTAAATATCCCGCTTTTTCTTCTAATATTGCCCAATCTTCTGTCTTCTCTACATAGTCAGCTACTACATAAGGAAGCCATAGAAGGTCATCTGAAAATTTCGTCCTTATTCCCTTGTTTAAAACAGGATGCCACCAATGCTGTACATCTCCTTCTATAAATTGATGCTCACAAGCATTTATTATCTGCCTTTTTGTAAACTCTGGATTCAAAAGTACCATATTCATGGCATCCTGCAATTGGTCCCTAAATCCATATGCACCCCCTGACTGATAAAATGCTGAGCGCGCCCACAATCTACAGGCTATCGTCTGATAGGGTAACCACCCATTTACAAGCAAATCAAGAGATTTATCAGGCGTATTTACCGTGAGTTTACCCAAAATTTCCCCCCAAAATCCTTTTACCTTTTCTAGTTCTTTTTTACAGTTTTCTACTTTTGAATACTTCAAAGCTAAATCTTTTGCCTCTTTCTTCTCTTTAGCATGTCCTAACAGGATTGATATCTCTTTCTCTTCACCAGGTCCTATTTCTACAGAAAACTCAATTGCACTGCAAGGATCAACCGCCAGTCCTTCTGAATTAGAAAGAGTTTCATAGGAAAGAGCTTGAGGGCTACTTAAGTCAAAACCTACCCCTATAAACTCCCCCCTTTCGCTCTCATAAGAGTTTATCCCCTCTGATGTGGCTAGAAATGCTATTCTATTAACAAAATCTTCATTGTACACATTTCTTATATACAAAATCCTTTCTTCCTTATCAAATTCAGAAGCAATATACTGCGACGTAGCCTCATCCGTGACCCCTAGAACTGGCCTAATGTAATAAACTATCTGGATTTTTCTGCTATTTTTAGATGTGTTTTTTAATTTAATCAAATTTATCTTTACAGAATCTTCCTTAGGAACAAACATTGTGAGCCCGCTTTTTAATTCGCAACTTGCGCTTTCAAAAGTAGAATATCCAAAACCATGTCTTATATAGTAAATACCTGAATTTCCTGCTGGATGCGGAGTAATTGTCCATTTCTCTCCTGTAATTTCGTCTATTAGATATATCACTTCTCCATGAGGGTCTAAAACAGGGTCATTGTACCAGGGAGTAAGCTTGTATTCCCTGCTATTTTCTGCCCATGTATAACCTGCCCCCACCTCAGAAACCTGAAAACCAAAATTGGGGTTGGAAATTATGTTTATCCATGGCGCCGGACTGCTTTTCCCTTCCCATTTTATTACATATTCTTTTCCATCAGGGGTAAAACCTCCAAGCCCATTGTAATACTGAAGTTCTATTTCTTCCAGCCCATCATCCCTACAGCTTGAAACTTTTTCTTGGAAGCTTCTAGGTTTTAATGCCTTTTTGTGAACTTTAACCATTATTTGGTCATAAATAGATTCATTTTTGCCGTCAAATTTGAGAGCTGCTACAGCGTTTAAAAGGTAGAAATCATCTTCTTTTAAGTTATTTTCTTGAAGCAAATATACTCCTCCATATTTTCCAAATACATCGTAAGCAAAGGTGGTATTTATAACCTCTTTTATTTTGTCGTTTAAAGGTTGCAAGTATCCGCTTTTGTCCTTGTTTACTATCACAAGGTCAATGTTTATGCCCTTCATCCTCCAGTATTCATAAGCTTTCAAAAACCATTTTACCAACTCTATCTCTTCCATCTTTTCCACTTCTAAAAGCACAATTGGCAAATCTCCCGAAATCCCATGAGCCCACAATCCCGATTGCCCTTTTGTGTTTTTCAGTATCATTTCTTCTCTCATTTTTCTTTGAGGGCTTGCAAAAATGAGATAGGGGAGCATTCTCTGAAATAATCCCAATTCTCTTGGCTTCAAGTTTATATACTCTAGCTCTACCCTGCTTCTAGTCCATGACATTTCAAAAGCTCTTTCTATAGCATTTTCCTCTTTATACTTTGAAACGATTTTTTCTGCTTCTTCTTTTGTCTCTGTGATGGCCGAAATATATGCTATTTTCGCAACGCCCCCCGGCATTATTCTTATTCTCTTTCTCAGACTTACAATTGGGTCTAAAACAGCTCCTTCCGTGTTAGAAAGAGGCTGATCTGGCTCAAGAGCCAAAGGTTTTCTCACGCTTCTCCCTCTACCTATAAACTTAAGCCTATCCGTCTCAAACTGGGTGTCTCCCATCGCCTCCCCACTTAAAACCACGACTTTGTGCAAAGCCCACAATCTAGACTTTTCTGGATCTCTTGGCCTTCTGCACACTATAATCGCATCCTCATCCTTCAAAAACTCTGTCTTCACAAATAGCTTGTTAAAAGCAGGGTGTGCTACATCTGAAGGCAAATCCATCAAACTTATCTCAGAAAAACTGGTAATCTCAAGTATCTGGGGGTATTTGCTGTGGTTTTTCAAAGTAATCCTTCTTATCTCCACATCATCTTCAGGCGACACAGTAATCTCCAAATAACTATCTATGCCGCCTACTCTCTTAAAGTACTCAGCTTTGTCGGCAGAGAAAACCACCCTGTAATGCTGCCCTTTTTGATAAAAAGGCGCAAAAGTGGCTGACCACACCTCGTTTGAATCCACGTTGCGTATAAAGATAAATGTGCCGTAATCTTGAGCAATGTCTTTTCTCCACCTGTTTAGGAAAATACCTTTAATATTCTTGCTGTATCCTGTACCTTTCTCTGTAAGCATCACAAAATATTTGCCGCTAGAAACAATGTGCACCTCTGGAATCCAGCTTCTCGATTCTCCCAGAACTCTCACAAAGTCTGAATCTTCTTTTCGTATTTTTTGAATTTTCCTTGGTTCTTCTCTTTCTTCTCTAGTCACATCCAGATAGATAGGAGCTTTTTCTTGCAACAAAATTTGTGTAGCTTTCACTCTCGGATCTCTGTGAAATCTTTTTTGCATTATATTTTCATGTATAAAATTATCTATCGCCACAAAAATCATGCCCTGATGATGCGCCATAAAACTTTTGACAATGGCATTCTTTTTCCCAAAAGGCACCCTCTCCGGAGTGTAATCAATTGCCTCATACAATCCGTACTCTCCTTCTGCTCCTTCCTTTTTTAAAAATTCTATATTTTTCACAACCCCTTCTGGGTCAACAGAAATTGCAAGAATAGACCCATAAGGAGCCACCACTTTGTCGTGGAAAAGCCCCCTTTTCAATCCCAAAATTGGAACACCAAAAGCCTTGTATTGATAGTTAAGGCGCATATCAAAGGCATAAAATCCCGACTCAGAAATACCCCATGGAATACCCAATTTAACTCCATACTCTTTCTGCACTTTTGCCGCAAAAGAATAAGTCTCATCCAATAAAGTATTTTCATAATTTTTCATTATCAAAAGGGGCATAAAATATTCAAACATCGTCCCTGACCATGAAACCAGTCCTTTAGACCTATTCGCCCTTGTAAGCATCCTTCCTAATTTAAACCAGTGTTTCTTGTCAACTTCTCTTTTGGCAATGGCAATAAAGCTTGCCTGTCTTGCTTCAGAAGCAAGCAAGTCATAATAGGACTTAGTAAGCTTTTCTTCCTCTACATTGTATCCAATAGAGAAAAGTTGCCTCTTTTCATCGTACAAATGCTTGAACTCTGTCTTTTCAATTATATCTTCAATTTCCTGTTTTAATTTCAATATCCTCTCTTTTAACTCCTCAATTTTTTCAACAGCTCTCTGTATCTGTTTTATCTTAAATTCAGGCAGTCCTTCCTTCTTTGCTCTAAAAGTTTCCTCCAGATATTTCTCATACACTTTTTTCAGCTCTTCAAAAGAATTGCATTCATTAAAAATTTCTCCATAACCTCCCTCAGCATCTTCAAATTCCAGCCACGGCATAAATTCTCTAATCTCATTTTTAAATTTTTTTACAATATCTCTTAGTCTTTCCTCCTCTACCTCTTCTAAATCATCTAGAATTTTTTTCCATGCAAGAAGGTCTATATCCCCTTTTTTGAGAAACTCCTCAAAGAGACTCTCATCAATTCTTTCAATCTTCAGCATTCTGACAGTATCTTTTAAACCTCTTAAAAACTCCAAGTCAATAACAGGCTTATCTAAAAACTCTTCCAAAGCCTCTTTAACGGTAATCAAATATCCAACCAAATTACCGCTGTCCACCGTAGACACATAATAAGGTCTTAAGGGTTTAAGTGTGCGCGTGTCGTACCAGTTAAAAAGGTGTCCATTCCATTTTTCCATCTTTTTTATGGTATTTATAGTGTTTTCAATACGATCTACCATTTCACTGGTGGTTATGTACCCCAAATCCCTTGCACCAACAGTTGAAACAAGGTAAAGACCAATATTGGTAGGAGACGTCCTTTCTGCTATGCCGTTTGGAGGGTCTTCCTGAAAATTATCAGGCGGCAGGTAATTTTGAGCTTCTGTAACTGTATCTTCAAAAAATTTCCATGTCTTTCGCGCAATCAATCTCACCTCTTCTATATCCTCATCCAAAATAAATTTTATTTTGAGAAGGACAGGTTGACTTATGTAAAAAGCTACATAGGGTGAAAAAGCCCAGAGGAAAAATACTCCCACTGCAAAAATCAGAGCCCCAGGTTTAAAGTAAGCTGTTAAAAGGATTAATACCACTCCTTTTAGCAATACCACCCACATTCTCTTTACAAAGCTTATAAAATCATTTTTCAGCCTCTTTTCCATATCTGCAGCTGTTACCCATTCCAAAAGATTCCTCTTAGTTATGTACATCCTGCTAATAGTTCTTATTATGGCATCTGCCATAATATAGGCATTATATGGCAAAAAGATAAAATTAAGCAGTGCTTGGTAAAAAGCTACCTCAACTCCCGTTATAACTGCCCTATGCCTTTTTTCTAAATACTGCCTTAACTGACCTCTAAAAATCAAATCAAACAGAGTAAGTATCACAGGAAAAAACACAGTTAAAGCAGCAACCGCTACCCAGAATAGAGCACTTGCTGGCAAAACTGAAAATCCAAGAAAAAGCATTACGATCAGAGAAATTGAAATTAAACTCCTCCTCAGATTATCCATAATTTTCCATTTAGTTATCAAAGAAAGAGGGTTTCTTATCAGTTCTCCTCTCCTGTTCCTTATTTTCGACCTCAAATAAGGCAAAAGTTGCCAGTCGCCTCTTACCCATCTGTGCAGCCTCATCATGTAAGAATTGTACTTTGCAGGAAATCCATCTATCAATTCAATATCTGTCACCAAACCGGTCCTCACAAAAGACCCTTCTAGAAGGTCATGGCTTAATATGGAATTATCCGGTATAGTGTCCTTCAAAAGATCTCTAAATACGTCGACATCAAATATGCCTTTGCCCGTGTAAATTCCTTCACCGAATAAATCCTGGTATATGTCAGAAGTCGCTGTGGTGTATGGGTCTATACCTCCTTCTCCACCGTATATCTTAGAAAATAAAGAGGCATTAGCGCTTTCTATATCAATGCCAATTCTGGGCTGAAGTAGACCATACCCCTCCACTACAATTCCCTCGTCTCTGTCAATTATGGCTCTGTTTAGAGGATGCAGCATTGCTCCCACTAACTTCTTAGCCGTATCTATAGGCAAATTTGTATCAGCGTCCAGCGTTATTACATATCTAATTCCAAGTTTAGACACATCATCGCTTACTATGTAAAATGTGGTATCCTTCTCCCCTCTTAAAAGGTCAACAAATTCCATTAAAGCTCCTCTTTTTCTCTCCCATCCCATCCAGCTCTTCTGCATTTCGTTGTAAACTCTTTTTCTGTGGAAATAGTAAAATATTTTCTCTTCACCTTCAGCATACTTTTTGTTTAGTTTTTCAATTTCTTCTAGAGCTGTCTTCACTATTTTTTCGTCCTCTGGCATCACTTCAAGAGGAGCATCTTTAAAGTCTCCCAAAAGGCCAAAATAGAGATTTTTTTCCCTGTTTGCATGGTAATATACTTCCAAGTTCTCAACAAGCTCTCTTGCTTTTTTCTCGTCCGGCAGAAGAGAAGATATCACAACAAATGTCTTTGCATTATCTGGTATGCCACCTTTTAATTCAATCTTTGGCAGCATTACCGGCTTGAAAATGTGCATCAAGATCCAGTTAGTCAGCTGAATTGAAATTTCACTTAAAGGAATAGCCAAAACCAAAGAAGATGCAAACAACTTCCAATAGTTATTTGTAAAATTATGTAAATAATTCAGACTGAACACTTCTTCCAATATCAAGAAAAATACAATCAACCCAAAGTAGAGAACAGCCGGTCTTTTTTGTTTTATTTTGTAAAAATCAAGGAATCTCTTCTTTTTATTGTTAAGCTTGCTCTCTAGTATGCTTCTCCCTTTCCCTATCAGGTAAAATCCTACATGATTTATGTAGCCCAGTTTTTCCTCCTGGTCAGTAACCTCTTTTGCGCATTCAATTGCTTTTTTTGCTACATAAGTTTCGGAAACATTGTAGTATCTTGATAATTTCTCTATTTCGTGTCTGTAATAATCTCTTGATTCAAAATCCATCTGAGGATAAGTACCATCAGGGTCCTGTTTTAAAACCTGTTCCACAGGGCTTAATGTCTCAAAAATTTCCGCCCAATCCAGGGAAGAGACTGTTTTTAAACTGACAACGGCATTACCTATTGATACTTGTCTCTTTGCCTGGAAGTAATGAGCTTTTTCAGCAATATCGTTGATACTAGAATCATACTCCATGAGAATTTTTTCTAAAGTTCTTAAAATATCCGAAGAATTATTTCCCTCTCTTTTTATTCTGCTTACAAGGTATTCAACAAACTGAAGAGGAAATCTGTCCACCACTTTTATGTTATTCTTTATCAACTTCTTTACCTCTTCATAGGACATTTCTTTTTCCATCAATGCTGATAATATTTTTTCTGCCTTTTCCCTTTGAAGTCTTGATTCAACAATTTCCTCGCATACTTTCTTTATCTTTTCAATCAAAGCAATACGTATCATAAGGCTCAAAGCCCACAACTCAGAAGTAGTGAGCAAAGCCTTTTTCTGATATGCCTTTATGAAATTGATAATTCCCTTTTCCTCAATCTTTCCATCTGTGTGCAAAACAAGCTCAAAAGCCAAAGCGTACACTCTAGGATATCCTTTAAAAACGCCGCTTTTAAGAACCGGCAGGCCAGCGTAGTACTTTCTAGTCAGGCTTTTTCTTATCTCCTTCACCTGTTCTTCAATTACATAAAAATTGTCTAAAAGCCACTCCTCTTCCTGAGAAATATATGTATCTTTCTCTTTTAAAAGATTGTTCAAACTCCTGTACACACTTTTTATGTACTCATAATTTTTATTCATTCTAGGAACTAAAAGAAAGGAAGCTCTGTTTCTATTTGCTATTACGTGATTCTGAGCTAATTCCTCAGCGTGCTTTTCCATTTCTTCTGAACTTAAGATTATATCGTCAAACTCTCTCATTGAATCATCTACTTCAATCTTTTTACTTTTTAAGTAAATCCCTGCCAGAAGTAGTATCAAAACAAATACCGCATACCACAAGGCCCGTCAACTCCTCCTACATCGCAGTTTTTATGCTAAAAATATTATTCCCCCAAAATTAACTTTTTAAAGCAAAAAATAAAAGCCCCTTTAGTAGGGCTTTTCATTCCTTCCATACTTCTATATCTCTTAGCCACTTCGGAAAATAATTTTTAACTACTCCCTTTGCAACTCTGCCCCAGCCAGCTGGGAAATTTTCTGCTGTAAAAAGTATCCATCCATCTTCTTCGTCAAGTTCAAAGGTCTCTCCATTTAGATATTTTTCTCTCTGAAATTTGTCAAGCTCTAATACCCTTTTAATCTGGCTTGGCTTTAATCCCATAGCCAACCAGTGAGAAGGTTCAAATCGATTTTTTTTGAGTTCTCCCATAAGCCAGCCATGCCTGTAAATCCTTATGCCTTTTAATTCCGGCAGATCCAAAGGCACATGATACACAAAGTTATTGTCTACTTGAAGATTTAGTATCTCCAAATCTAAATCGAGATATTTATCTGCAAACTGATAAAAAAGCTCTAATTCTTTTTGATGTTTCTTTTTCTCAACTTTTCTCTTAAAATTTACATTCACATCTTCTCCATTCTTTTTGAGCTTTGCGATGAAATGTCCCTCTCCCCTTACCTTGTGAGGCCATAGCCTCATGCATTTTTCAAGTTCTTTAGGGCCGTCCACCCACTCGGGATGCCCTTTATCAAAAAAGTGACTTAACTCGCTTTCTACTACCTCAAATTCCGGGTTTTCTTCTAAAAACTTCTTTATGACCCCTTCGTTTTCTTCAGGCGAAAAAGTGCAGGTAGAATATACCAATATCCCCCCTCTTTTAAGCAAAGGTGCTACGCTTCTCAAGATATTTCTCTGAGTTATAGAACAGCTCAATACATTATTTAAAGACCATATTCTCCTAGCAGCGGGGTCTTTTCTAAACATTCCCTCTCCAGAACAAGGCGCATCTACTACTATTTTGTCAAAATACCCTTCAAAAGCTTGAATTAACCTCTCCGGCCTTTCATTTAAGAGAACTATATTTCTTATTCCCATTCTAGCCACATTTTCTTCTAAAGCCCTTATCCTCTTTCTATCTATCTCATTTGCCACAATAAGGCCTTCATCCCCAATTTTAGATGCAATGTGAGTAGTCTTTCCTCCCGGGGCAGCGCTCACATCCAAAATTTTCTCACCAGGCTTGGGATCTAATACCTCCACTACAGCCATTGCAGTAGGCTCTTGTATGTAATAAAGTCCTAACACATGGTACAAATGATTCCCAGCTTTTTCTTCTTTTTCATAGTAAAACCCTGTTGGACACCACGGAATGGGTTCTATCTCAAAAGGCGCAATTTTTTTAAAATTTTCCACATCAATTTTCAAAGTATTTACTCTCAATCCCTTTTGAGGCTTTTTCTCATACTCCTTCAAAAAGGCTTCGTACTCTTCCTTTAAAAGCTCCTTCATCCTCTTTAAAAACTCTTCTTTGACCGGTACTTTCATCTCTTATTACCCCTATTTTTAAAACTTTATAGTTTCACCATTATTTTCAGCAGATAAAATTATTTTATCCAGTACAACTTGATCTTTATAAGCCTCTTCAAATGTAGGTGTCTCCTCAAATACAATTTCACTTTCTACAATGTTTGTAAAAAAGTTTATAAGGCTTGCCATGTGCATATCTACCATCCAACCCAGTGAGTATTTTTCGGGGGGATAAATTGAATTCACATATTTGCTAAATTCACTTTTATTATCATAATCCCCTGTTATCTCTTTATTCTCTTGCTTTTTGTACAAAATAGCATATCTCGGGTGCTTTGTAGATATTTTTATCGACCCTTTAGTACCATAAATTTCAAATTTCGTCTCTTCCTCAATATCAGGGGATATTCTAGAAGCTTCTATGGTTCCCCAGCCTCCTCCCTCCAGTTCTACCTCTACACTTGTCCAGTCATCCACATCTACGCAATCGTAAATTTCTGAACCTTTCTCCACGGGTCTTTCTTTAAAATAAGTTTTAGAAATCGCCCTCAAAGATTTTATCTCCCCCAGCATGAACCTTACTGCATCTACAAGGTGTATCCCCATATCCAGTATAGCTCCACCACCAGAAGTGGACTTTTTCAATTTCCACGAAATAGGCCTTTTAGGGTCCATATATCCAGAGTGAAGCATCAAAGCCTTAAAATTTAAAATTTCTCCTATTTCCCCATTTTTAATCATATCCCTTGCCTGTGTTATAGCAGGCATAAACCTGTACATCAAAGCTGTCTGATGTATTAGTCCTTTCTTTTTTGCACTCTCCATTATATCATAGGCTTCCTTACTGTTTACCCCTATAGGCTTTTCAAGATACAAAGGTATACCTCTTTCTATGGTCTTCATGGCTTGTTCATAATGAAGGTAATTGGGAGTACATATATCAACAGCATCTGAATTTTCTAAAACTTCCTCTAAGCTCTTTGCCCCTTTTTCAAAAAAATGAGGTATGTCATTGAGGTTGTTTTTATAAACTCTTCCCAGTTTAACTTCAAAAGGAAGATTTTTAAATATAAGTGGCATCGAAAAGCAGGCAATAGCGTGAATTGATCCAATAAACCCAAGTCCAGCAAATCCGAGTTTTATCATTTTTTTGCTCACACAATCACTCCTTATTTTCTATAAAATCTACAAAATAATTATAGCACTAAAATATTTAAAAGGTAGCTTCTAACGCTACCTTTAGACTTATAGAGTTTCTCAGTCTACCTTTCCTATATACAGGCTGCCTCTTTTTTATCTTCTTCACTTTTTTCTATAAACTCAGAAATTATCGGCCCAATCTTGTCTATATCCACCAGAAAAGCGTCATGCCCCTGAATAGAAGAAATCTCTTCAAAGCTTCCTCTGCCCCCTACTGCATTTAGCTTCTTAATAAATTCAATCATATATTTTGAGGGAAAAATCATATCCGTATCTATCCCAATCATCAATACCTCTGCCTTAATTCTTTTTAAAGCAGCTTTCAAGCTCCCGTAGGGTTTTGTTATGTCGTGATCATTCATAGCCCACAGGATGTAAAGATATGAGTTAGCATCAAAGCGGTTTATAAAGGAAAGGCCGTGGTAATCCAGATAATTCTCTACCTCAAAATTCATTCCATTTTTTGCCCTTCCAAATCTCACGTCAAAAAGTTCACCGCTTTTATAAGTAATCATTCCCAGCATTCTAGCAGTGCTCAAACCTTTATGAGGTTTTTCAGGTTTATCGTAATAATCTCCTCCGTAAAAATGCGGGTCATTCAAAACAGATTGTATGCCAACGTAATTATAGGCTATGTTAAGAGGCGTTAACTTATAATCCGCAGCAATTACAACAGCTTTTTTAACAATATCTGGATATGTCACTGCCCACTCCAGTGCCTGCATTCCCCCCATAGACCCCCCTATCACAACCTTTACTTCATCTATCCCTAGATAGTCCAAAAGCAATTTCTGCACTCTTACCATATCCCTTATATTAATTTTAGGAAACTTAAGCCCATACGGTTTTCCTGTAGAAGGATCTATAGATGAGGGTCCTGTTGTACCATAGCAGCTTCCGAGAAAATTAGAACATATTACAAAGTATCTCTCTGTATCTATATACTTCCCCGGACCAATCAAACCGTCCCACCAACCAGGATTATTCTTCCCCGGATGCACTCCAGCTGCATGGGCACTGCCACTTAAAGCGTGTTCTACAAGTATTACATTGTCCTTTTTTTCATTCAATTGCCCGTAAGTTTCATACACAATTGTAAGCTCTTTAAAGCCATAACCGCTTTCCGTAGTAAAAACAGGATCCCCTTTTAAAGTAACTTTTTTCTCTTCTACTATCATTCTCATCCCCCCCTATCTCAATAAAATTTTTTATTATCTCCAAATAGCTGCAAATATCTTAAAATTACGCAGCTATTTGAAATTTCTTTTACCGCCTTAATAAAACACAGCAATACCTACCCTTTTCACAGCACTACTATTGTTTTTATCTTCCTCCATAAATGCAGCGCCGTGAAAATTAATACTACTATATCAATTTTATCCCCTAGGCATCCCCTATCATGCCTCTCTGGGTCCTTGCCCTTACATTCCTTCGTACTGCCTTAGGGAACTGGTGGGGGTGCAGCTTTGCTCGTATACAGGGTCTATGCCCTAATGGAGGGTAAACTGCTTATCCCCCACCAATTTTATCATCATATCTCTACGCAGCTTGTATTTGCCTCTCCCTAAAAATCCCTAATACTTTCTTCCCATCATACTCCTCTTTCTTCTTCACTAGCGTAAATATAATCTTTATCACTTTCACAGCCACTACTATCAGAGCCTGCTTCTTCTCAAGCGGATTCTCTCGCCTCGTCTTAAGATAAGTGTATAAAGCCTTAATCTCTTTATTCTTGCTTACCATTACTACTGCAACCTGATACAGAAGATTCCTCAACATCGCTCGACCTCGCTTCGATATCCTTGTCTTTCCCTTCCGCTCACCTGAACTGTCCTCTATTAGATTCAAACCAGCATATTTCCTGATTTGCTTCCAACTCTCAAATCGACTCGGATCACCTATCTCTCCTAATATGCCTGCCGCCGTTACTATACCAATACCAGGAATACTCAATATGTATCTGCCTATCCCTGTCTCTTGTAATCTAACTGCCATCTCCCTTTCTACTTCCTCAAGCTGTTTCTTGAAAAACCTTATCTCCTCTATACACAGCCGTATTTTTATCTTGGCCGCTGCTAAACCTTCTTTTACCCCTACAGATCTTTTTGCTGCCTCGTACAGCTTTTCTGCCCTCTTTTGCCCAACAGCTCTCTTTGTTGCTTTCTTAAATTCCTCTAATATGCCTTCAACCCCTAATTCCCGCACATCCTGCGGAAATGGATAGTGATACAAAATGTGCATTGCTGCTTTGCCATCCAAATTCTTAAACACTTCCGTAAACTCAGGAAAATATTCATCCAAAATTGAAACCAGCGCATTCTTTGCACTATTTAACTTCGCTCTTATTTGCTGCCTCATAGTGCTTAATACCCTTAACTCCGCATAAATCCCTTCAGGCAAGTACGCATAACTGAAACGCCCATCTTTCACAAGCCTTGCTATAACCATAGCATCCTTTGGATCGTTCTTAGTTTGTGTATTATCATCCAGCTCCTTAACTTGCTTTACATGATAAGGATTGACCAGTACTACCGTCACTCCCTGTTCTTTTAAAAACCACGCCAACGCCTTCCAATAGTGCCCTGTAGGTTCCATACCAACAATTATCTTCTCCAATCCTTTCTCTTCCTTTATCTCACTTAATTTCCCCACTAGACGATTAAATCCCTCTATGTTATTCTTAAAAGAGAATCCTTTGGTTAACTCCAAACCCCTGTAGTCAAATATACGTGCCCAGTGTTTCTTCTTGGCCACATCAATTCCTACTATCATTACTTCAGGGGTTATGGATTCTATCTTTTGTATCTGAGATTTTAACATCGCCTATCATCCTCCTGCTATTTCTTCTCGTTTTCCAATTCCCATTATAGCAGGAGGTTTTTTATTTCTCAAAGTCCAAATAATTCATTACAGGAATGCTCGTATAATATGATTTGGAAATTATCAAGAAGTTTTTTTACTTCTTGATAATTGAGCGTGCCTTTGCGAAAATTAATTTAGGTTGGTCTGGGGTCACTCTTAACACCCCCTGTAGCTTTTCAAATACAGCCTACTCAAGTAAGAGTGAGACCCCTGCGGTGCAGTACTAGTTTCTCACTCGTGAGCTGAGCCAGCAGGCATTCCGGCCCCTAGATTCAGCAGGCTAGGGGTGCACCCCCGGTTGCCCTGTCAAGCTCTTATCGCCCGCGAGGCTGTTAGGTACTGCACCCGCAGGGCACGCCCCTAATCCTGGCCAACCAAAGGAGGGATATCTGGTGGCTCAGGTTATCTTTGCAGGCATCGATGTCAGCGCCTCTAAGCTGGATCTCGTATGCATCGATGAAAATGGTAATCAACTTTCTCCTGCTAGGTCTTTCTCCAATAATGCTGAGGGCGCAAATGCGCTGGTGGATACTTTAGTTTCACTAGCAACTAAATCCAATGTCTCGCAACTTAATCTTGGATTAGAAGCTACTTCTATCTTCAGTATTCCACTTAGAGATTTCCTTTTGGATGCACCTCAGTTAAAGCCTTATTCGGTCCAGGTGTATGAAATTAATCCTTCTCTTGTATCCGGGTTTAAAAAAGCTTTCGGCTCAAGACTCCCTAAAACTGATGCCTTAGATGCCTATATAATTGCTGAGAGGCTTCGCTTTGGACATCTTACTCCATACAGCCATGAAGTTTCTGTTACTGCACCTTTGCGTCAGCTTACAAGGCTTAGATTACATCTTGTCGAACTCCTTGTTGATGAGAAAAATCGAGCTTTGAATTTGCTCTTTTTGAAATTCTCTAATTACAAACAGGATAATCCCTTTACCAACGTCTTTGGCAGAGCGTCTATTGAAGTCCTGAAAGAATTTACCCCTGATGAAATAGCTCAGATATCCATAGAAGAACTTGCAGAGTTTATTCAGTCTCACGGAAAAAACAGATTCACTAATCCTGAAGAAATTGCTACTGCTCTAAAGCAAGCTGCAAACCGTGCTTACCGCCTAAACTCTAAAATGGAACAGGCCTGTGAGATAGCTCTTTCTTTAACTCTTCAAAACATTGAGCATCTCAAAAGGCAGATTAAAAGCCTTGATAAGGTTATTTCCAGAGAGCTTAAAGCTATCCCTCAAACACTTACTACAGTTAAGGGTTTAGGCGATGTGTCGGCTGCAGGAATAATCGCTGAAATAGGCGATATTAAGCGTTTTAAAAACGAAGCCTCTCTTGCTCAGTATGCTGGCCTCACCTGGACCCGTTATCAGTCGGGCGACTTTGACGCTGAAGAGCGTCGTTTGACAAAGAGCGGGAACAAATACCTCCGCTATTACTTGGTCATGGCCGCAAACTCGTTGCGGGTGCACAACGAGGAATACAAGGCCTATTATCAGACCAAGTATCAGGAGGTTCAAAAGCACCAGCATAAGAGAGCGCTGGTATTGACTGCCCGCAAACTTGTTAGGCTGGTCTTTGCACTGCTGAGCAAAGGCCAAATCTACAAAGGGGCGGTGAAGAGTTAATTTTGTCTTTTAAAACCTATTAATTGCTACTTTTGAAGCCAATTTTTACCATATTAATTGGCTAAGGGTATTATTGTCTTTTTTTGCTTTGATAATTTTATTTTCCAATTTTAAGGTATTGACATATTACCGTGAGTCTTACTTTTGAGAACTGTAAAGTGCAAAATCCAGGTCTTCAAGAATATCCTCTATATCTTCAAGGCCAATAGAAAGCCTAATCATATCCTCAGTAACGCCTGAAGCCAATTGTTCTTCTTTTGAAAGCTGCTGATGGGTGGTGCTAGCAGGATGTATGACCAAAGACCTTACATCTCCTATATTTGCAAGATGGGTGAATAATCTTAAGTTCTCTATAAACTTTACCCCTGCCTCAAAGCCTCCTTTTATTCCAAAAGTCAAAACTCCACCCTGCCCTTTTGGAAGATATTTTTGAGCAAGCTCATAATAAGGGCTTGACTTAAGGCCAGGATAGTTTACCCAGCTCACAAGAGGATGAGAAGCCAGAAATTCTGCCACGCGAAGTGCATTATAACTATGCCTTTCCATTCTGAGTGCAAGTGTCTCAAGCCCTTGAACGAACAAGAAAGCGTTAAAAGGCGAAAGAGCCGCCCCCAAGTCTCTTAAAAGCTGCACTCTCGCTTTAACTATATAAGCCCTCTCTCCAAACTCTTTCACATACCTTATCCCGTGGTAAGAGGGGTCAGGTTCTGTAAGCTCTGGAAACTTGCCATTCGCCCAATTAAATTTTCCAGAGTCCACAATTACACCTCCGATAGAAGTACCATGCCCTCCTATAAACTTTGTGGTTGAGTGGACTACTATGTCTGCGCCAAATTCTATAGGCCTTGAAAGATATGGAGTTGCAAAAGTATTATCTACAATAAGGGGTATACCTGCATTGTGAGCAACTGATGCTATTTTTTCTATATCAGCCACATCAATTTTGGGATTGCCAATTGTCTCTACGTATAAAGCTTTGGTCTTCTCCGTTATTTTTTCTCTAAAATTTTCAGGGTCACTTGGATCTGCAAACTTCACATTTATACCAAATTTCTTAAGGGTAGAGGCAAAAAGGTTATAAGTCCCGCCGTAGAGATTCGTAGAAGCTACAATCTCATCTCCAGCCCCTGCAATATTTGTAACAGCTATAGTTATAGCAGCCTGCCCTGAAGCTACTGCCAGCGCTCCTACTCCCCCTTCTAATGCAGCCATTTTCCTTTCAAAAGCGTCTACAGTGGGATTCATCATCCTCGTGTAAATATACCCGTCTTCCTTTAGAGAAAATAAGTCTGCTGCATGCTGCGTGCTCTTAAAGGCAAAGGAGGTAGTTTGGTAGATTGGCAGCGCTACTGCACCAGTAGTAGGGTCAGGTTCCCATCCCTCATGAATTGCTATAGTAGAAAAACCGTATTTTCTCTTCATTCTTCCTCTCCTCTCTCCTAAATTTTTACATTACTTCTACCAAGTTTTCAAACTCGCTTCTCTCTTTGAAATTTTCTTCAGGCAAAACCTTAAAAACAGCCTCCAGTACAGCTACTTTTTCTAATTGCTCTTCTAACCCTTCCACTGTTCCATTTACCTTCACTATAGCGGTAAAACTATTCCCACCAAATGATGACTTTTCAATAGATACCCAATTCCTTTTTATAAGCTTTAAAACCTCTTTTAAGCCGTATACATTGTCTTTTTTGAGCTTCAGCCTTATATAAAAGGTATCAGTAAAACTTTCTTCTCTAAAATTGACTCCTGTAACTTCAGATTTACTGCCCAGTTTATAATTGATGAGTATATCTATCAGATCAGCAACTATTGCATCTCCAGTAGGAAGTTCCCCTGCCCCTCTTCCTATAAAGACATATTCCCCGAAGCTACTTCCCCTCAGTATTATTGCGTTATTGACCCCTTTCACTTTTGAAAACAAACTATTTTCCGGAATTAAAGTAGGCTCTACTCCTGCCGAAATATAATTTTTAAATTTCTTTGCCCATGCAAAAAGTTTAAACTCATACCCCCATTCTTTTGCTCTTTCTACGTCTTCCTCTTTGATTTCCTCTATCCCCTTCCGAGGTATAATTTCTACCGGGACACTTACGCCAAAGACTCTTTTTACAAGTATGCCAAGCTTAAAAGTTGCGTCAAAGCCTTTCACATCGTAATCAGGGTTAGCCTCAGCATAGCCCAATTCCTGGGCTTCATTAAGAGCTTCTTTATAGCTTTTGCCTTCTCCCATCTTTGTGAGAATGTAATTAGTAGTCCCGTTTACAATGCCACCAATGAAATCCATCTCATCTGTAATTTTTAGCCTGTCTATCTGATGAAGTATAGGTATGGCTCCACCTACACTGGCTTCGCACCTTAAGTACACCCCTTTTTCTGCTGCAATGCTCCCAAGCTCTTCTCCGTACTTTGCGATAAGCTCTTTATTTGCCGTAATCACATGCTTGCCAGAGAGAAGTGCCTTTTTGACATACTCATAAGCAGGAGAAATTCCGCCTATAGCCTCTATCACCACCTTTATCTCTTCATCCTCCAAAATCTCCCGAGGATCATTAGTCAAAAGCCCTGCTGCATCGACTTTTCTCTTTTTGTGCAAATCCTTCACAAGCACTTTCTTTATCTCCGGATAAAATCCCGTACTCTCCTTGATATATCTCCCTCTAGAATTAACTATTTTAAATACTCCTGTCCCAACAGTTCCAAGTCCCATCAACCCAATCTTTACCCTCATTTTGCACCTCCAGAAAAATTTTTAGGCCCTCTTCAATGAGAAGAGGGCCTAGTAATCGCAATTACTCGGCCTCTCCTCTCATCTCTCAGGCTGGGTAACCCCAACCTGCAGGAATTGGCACCAAGCACTTACGTGCCGGTTGCCGGGTTTCATCGGGCCAGTCCCTCCACCACTCTTGATAAGAGGATTGAGCCATTTTATTAAATTTTATGCGTTGTAATCTATATTATCACTTTGAAATTTTAAAGTCAAGAAAAAATTTTCCCTTGCTTTCACTACTAATTTCTGTTATAATAAAGCAAAAGATTGAGGGGGAATTTTTATGGAAAAGTGGCAATGCACAGTATGCGGATACATATACGACCCTGAGGAAGGAGACCCATCACAGGGGATTCCACCAGGCACTCCTTTTGAAGAACTGCCAGATGATTGGGTTTGTCCGGACTGTGGAGCAGGAAAAGACCTGTTTGAAAAGATGTAGGGAGCAATTGCTCCCTATTTTTGTTGATTTTTTGTGAAAATGTGATTATAATTGTATGCAGTTACTCTAAGTAAAATTCTTGGAGGGTGTTTATTCTTAATGAGTGGAGGTTATAGGAGGCTTACTCCTGAAGAAGCATTGGAAATTGTAAAAAAGGAGCAAAGAGGAAAACTGAAAATATTCTTGGGATACGCTCCTGGCGTTGGAAAAACTTATGCTATGTTAAACGAAGGAAATAGGCGTCTCAAAAGGGGGCAGGATGTCGTAATAGGCTATGTAGAAACCCATGGAAGAAAGGACACAGAAGCTCAAATAGGAAATTTAGAAATAATACCTCGGAAAAAAATTGAATATCACGGTATGATATTGGAAGAAATGGACGTAGATGCTATAATAGCGCGAAAACCCGAAGTAGTTTTAATTGACGAGCTAGCCCATACCAACGCTCCTGGTTCAAAACACAAAAAGAGGTATGAGGATGTCCAAGAAATTCTGGAACACGGAATAAACGTGCTCACTACCCTAAATATACAGCATATAGAAAGCTTAAACGATATAATTCAGCAGATCACAGGAGTAGCAGTAAGAGAAACAGTACCTGACAGCATAATAGATAACGCAGATGAAATCGTAGCAGTAGATTTAACTCCAGATGCTCTGATAAACAGACTAAAAAGAGGAGATGTATACCCCTTAAGTAAACTGGATGAATGTCTTTCTAATTTTTTCAGAAAAGGCAATTTAAGTGCTTTAAGAGAATTAATGTTAAGACTCACCGCTGAAGAAGTAGACCTGGAGTTAGAAGAATACATGAAAGAGCACGGAATAGAGGATACATGGGAAACAAATGAGAAAATAATGGTATGCATAACGCCAAATCCTCTATCTAAAAAACTCATACGAAGAGGTGCAAGAAGGGCGAGAAGATTTAAGTGTGACTGGGTTGTCGTATACGTGGACTGCACTCATTTTTTGGCACCAAAACTTACTGAAAAAGACAAAGAAGTTTTAGAAAGTCATTTTATGCTCGCAAAGCAATTAGGTGCAGAAGTTTATACCTTAAGAGGGAAGAGCGTCTCCGAGGAACTTTTGAAGTTTGCTAAAAAAATGCACATAACCCAAATAATAATCGGACACTCTCAGAGGTCATGGCTTCAGACCTTGTTTAGAGGCTCTACTGTAATAAAATTGATTAAAAAAGCTAAAAATATCGAGATACACGTAATTCCTTACACAAAATAAAAGCTCAAGAGGTAATGAAAAATGCAGAACAAATTTGGATTTTCCCTTTCAATTTTTCTGTTCACATTAATTCTCACCATGACAATGGTTCTATTTTTCCATAAACCACCTTATATTCCTCTTTTTATAAGCTATATGTTTACATTTTTTGCTTTATTAAAATACTTCTCCGCCAAGGAACTACTAAACATGTCCCTAAAAGGTGTAAAAAGAGGGATAAACGTGATGATAATACTGCTTCTCATAGGAGCACTAGTCGCACTCTGGAAGCAAAATGGAACACTTCCAGCCCTTATATACTACTTTTCCCGCTTTTTAAAGCCACATGGATTCCTTTTGACCTCTTTTGTCATCACCTCAATAATATCCATGATTCTGGGAACCGCTGTGGGAACAGCCAGCACCATTGGAATAGTAATAATTGGACTTGCTCATGCCTTTGGATACCCTCTCCCTGTAGTGGCTGGAGCTGTAATTTCGGGCTCTTTTATAGGAGACAGAACATCCCCTTTGGCAGGAAATGTAGCTCTTCTTTCCGATATGGGAGAAATACAGCAGTACAATGTATTAAAATCCCTGTTTAAAACGGCAATTCCTGTATTTACAATTACAGCTTTTTTGTACTACCTCTTTGACCATCATTTAAATTTTTCTGCCAAATATGACATTAGCAATCTCTTCACAATAATAGTACAGAGCTATCGATTAAGTGCAATATTATTCATCGCACCGCTCACAATAATAATATTGGCCCTTTTTAGAATCCCCACAAAGACAAACCTTGCAATTGCTGTATCAATTACCTTCTTAAGTTCAATAATTTTGGGGTACTCCCCTCTTGACTCATTAAAAGTAATTCTTACAGGAAATACCTTTTATTCTCCTGAATTTAAGTCCATTTTTAGCGGTGGCGGAATGGTTTCAATCCTCCCAATGATAGGAGTACTAACCTTCGCTACTGCTTTGGCAGGAATATTAGAAGATACAGGAATAATAAAAAACGTATTTCAAAGCATAGATAAAATTAAAAATTTCAAACTTGCCTATTTAGTCACTATGCTTTTAAGTACTCTCATGGCAGTAATAACCTGCAACCAAGCTTTATCCGTAATTTTGCCCTCGCGAATAATGATAAACGTATATGAAAGATTAGAAATTGCAAGAGAAGAAATGGTAAGAGCCATAGCAGATTCCGGAATGATACTGGCAGGAATAATACCCTGGAATTTGGCAGCCATGCTACCTGCTGCAGTATTAGGAGTAAAAGTAACTGAATATTTGCCCTATGCATACCTAAACCTTTTATTTCCCCTCTTATCAATAGCTTTTGTTTTTGCAAAAGACGCAAATGAGTTGATAAAATTTTATCAAAAATTTGTTGAAAAGGGCAGAAATTTATTGCAAAATTAAATATGTAAAGTTTAAAAACAGGGGGGAATAAAAGACTATGGTAGATGTAATAGAACTAGCTGCTCATTTAATGGCTTTATCAGCTCGAACAGCTCCTAAAGCCACAGGAAAAGATTTTATCAAAACAAAAGTTGTAACAGGAGACGATTTGATTCGACTTGCAGAAGACATGATAAAATACGGTGAAGAGACAGGTAAAAGAAATTTTGACAGGGACGGAAATAATGTGGCAAAATCCGGCGCTGTCCTGCTCATATCTTTAAGCAACGCACAAAAGGTAGGTTTAAACTGTGGAGCCTGCGGATACGATTTTTGCAACGACATGCCAGATTTTAGAAAAGGTGCGGAATTTGACGGTCCCATATGCGCCTGGAGGTTAATCGACCTTGGAATAGCAATAGGTTCTGCTGTAAAAACTGCAAGCATTTTAAATGTGGACAACAGAATCATGTACAGAATTGGGGTGAGCGCCAAAAGGCTTAAAATGATTGAAGGCGAAATTGTAGTGGGAATACCTCTTTCTGCCACAGGCAAAAACATATATTTCGACAGATAAAAATTCCCCTCTCGAAAAGGGGAATTTTTTCTTACATATTTTTGAACCCTTCACCCAACACCTCATGGGCAGTAGAGAGTATTACAAAAGCAGAGGGGTCAATGCTTTTTACCAAATTTCTCAGTGTAGTAACCTCTCTCCGGGTAACTACACAAAGCAGCACATTTTTCTCTTGCTTGGAATATCCTCCTCTCCCTTTAAGCTCTGTAACACCTCTTTCCATCTCCTCAAGTATAGATTTTGTGATTTCCTCATACTTGTCAGAAATTATTATGGCTATTCTTTCGTCCCCACTGCCTTCCTGGATTAGGTCAATTACTTTGATAGTGATAAACTCTGTAGCAAGAGCATACAAAGCTAGCTCAGGGCTAAAAACTATCCCTGCCATGGTAATTATTATAAAGTCTATGATGAGTAAGATTCTTCCTACGCTCAAAAAATGAATGTACTTGTGTAAAGTCATTGCCGCCATGTCAGTGCCACCAGTAGTAGCGCCGTATTTTATGACAATGCCAAGTCCAACCCCCATTATTATTCCGCCGTACACCGCCGCCAGCATTGTATCATGGGTCAAAGGCTTCAAAAAAGCGAGAGCATCTATAGAAACCCCCAGCAAAATCGTAGAATAAAGGGTTTTCGCTCCAAACCCTGTCCCTAAAACTTTTGTAGCAATTAAAAAAAGGGGAATATTAATAGCCAAAGTCACAGCTCCTATGGGCCATCCAAATAAGTGCTGCAATACTACTGCAAGGCCACTAACTCCTCCAGGTGCAATCTTATTAGGCGCCAGAAATAAATCTAAAGAAAGGGCCACAAGAATTGTACCTACTGTCACCCAAAAAAAGTCTATTACTACTTTTTTTGCTGTAATTTTTCTCATGTTTACCTCCTTCACTTAGAAATTATTTTTCCTCAATTTAGATAATAGCACTTTAAAAGCAAATTTGGGAAGTGCTGACATCCTTTTATAGCGCCAGGGCTCTTGTATCAGACGGTATAGCCATTCAAGTCCAAGCTTTCTATAAATTTCTGGTGCTCTTTTTGCTTTGCCTGCAATAACATCAAAGCTTCCCCCAACCCCCATGGCTATCTTCACTTTAAGCTTCTCCTTATTTTTATATATCCACTTCTCCTGCTTAGGAGCTCCTAATGCCACAAAAAGCACCTGTGCAGCCCTTTTATTTATGTCTTCAATGATGTTTTCTTCTTCTTTTTCATTAAAATAACCGTGATGAAATCCAACTATTTTAAGAGAAGGGTAAAGATTTTTTAAATTACTTTGTGCTTTTTCAACAACTTCCGGTTTTGCTCCTAAAAGATATATCGAAACATCTTTATGAGATGCCCATTTTACAAATTCCATCATCAGGTCAAACCCAGCAACCCTCTCTTTTAAAGGCTTATTGAAGACCTTTGAAGCAAACACTACCCCACTGCCATCTGGCACATTAAGGTCAGTCTCATTCAAGATTTTTTTATACTCTTCGTCCTTCTGAGCCATCATTATGATCTCTGCATTAGGAGTTGCCACTATGTGAATCCTATCCTCTTTAAGATAACCTTTTAAAATTTCAACTGCTTCGATCATTGTAACCCTATGTATTGGCACTCCAAATATATACAACTTATCCATATTATTACACCTTCACTTAAACAGTATTTCAAAATTCATTTCTGCTTTTTTCTTTAATTCCTCCAGATAATCAGCCATCTTTTTCACGTAATCTTCTCTGTTTTTCAAAATGTCCCCCACTCTTTCTAAAATAGACTCTGCTGTAAATGAATTTACATCCCCTACGCTCTTTTCCCCTATAGAATGAAGAAAACCGTCTATTTTTGGGTCATAAGATATTCCTACAAAAGGAACTAGCGATATAAAAGCGAAAATCAGAGAATGAAGCCTTATGCCGATTAAAAACTCGCTCCTTTTTATAATAGCCAGAATCTCTTCTACATCATACTTTTCTGTCAAAATATCAGAAGGCATTTTCATGTAAGTGGCAATCCTGTCGCTTTCTTCTATATCTTCATGATAAAAAGGCAAAAAAACGATTCTGTATCCGTATTCCTCCGATATGAAATCTGCCGCCCTCGCCAGTTCTACTCTTGAAAGCTCGAAATTCCCCCATTCCCTTGGGCATATCAAAAGGTATTCTTGAGAAAGAAGGTCTATTCCCTCTTTTTCAAGAATTTTTTCAAACACCCTGTCGTCAACTTCTTCAAGAGGAAAATTTATCGCAAAATCAGCTGCAATTTCAACTTCCCTTTTAATCCCTAATTCCTTCAGCAAAAACTCATAAGAGAGCTGATCTCTCACTGTTATCCCATCTACTTTATTCAAAACAATACTAGCAAGCCATCTATCAAATTTTTTCTCTACAGGACCTATTCCCTGCCCTACTACATACACTTTCTTCCTTAAAAGTTTGCCCAATATCATTATCCCAAGATAATACCACAGACTTCTGCTACTAGTTTTATCCTGGATAAGACTTCCCCCACCACTTAACACTACGTCTGCTCTTTTTATTGCCCGGAAAATCTCTTTAAGAGAATTTCTGTTCGCAGCTTTGACTTTGTACTTCCTGCTGGTTTCGATAGGTTTATTAGACAGAACTGTTATATCCTCTACCCCTCTTTGCTTTAACCCATACACAATGCATTTCAAAACTGCTTCGTCACCTATGTTGTCGAACCCGTAATACCCTGATATAACAGCTTTCATATCAATACTCCTTTTTTGTATTTTTTAAAATCTTGCTTAACAGCCAGATGCCAATCAATCCAATTAAAGCCCCCAGAACCCATGCAAACAAAGTCCTCTCTATAGCGATGATAAGCACGCTTTCCACATGACTGAAGGTATTGGTTATGGACAAAATACCAATAGAGCCCAAAAGTCCTGCTACAAAAGCCCAGCCATCGAATTTTTTCAAAGCAGTGTAAAGGCCAATTAAAAGCGCAGGGTCTCCGATTAAAAATTCTTTTGTGCGAGGCCTAGCAATTAGAGTATGTTCAAGAAAGTCTCTGAATTTAAGCTCAAGTTCAGTAGGTTTTATTATTGGCTCATTGCCAGTTCTAGATATGTAGAGAATTCCTGCTACCGCAGCTATCACAAAAGCCACCACATGCCATACTTTCAAGTCCAAATCCAAAAACTCCTTAATTTTGTTCCAGAAAGCCTTAAAATTGTGAGTCTCATACACTCTCCATATGTAGTAAAAAACATAGAATATAAGCGGTAGTATAAATGAAAATTTCACACCCCTAAAATAGTCAATTTTTAACATGTACTTGCTGTCTGCCATTATAGCTCCTATGGACAAAGCTCCAGCAAAGGATATCGCAAGGGAAATAAAAAATATCTTTAAAACCTGCCAAACAAAATTATTTTCTCCTTTACCTTTTAAAAACTCATCTAACCTGTTTACATAATAAGCTATCCCTAAAGAGGGAAATACTATAGAATAAGCCAAAGCAACTGTTTTTACACCCAAATCGTTGAATCTGCTCATCAAAATCCCTGAAACGCCAATTACACCTATTATCCCTAAGATCGCTAATACCCTTATACTCACACCAAATAATTCTAGAATTAAAAGCCCAGCTGCAACAACTCCCAAGCTGATAAGAACTTCTATGAATTTCCCTTGATGCACTTCAGGAAGTGGCTTGGCAATGCCAACTTTCAAACCTGCTCTTTTTATGTAGTCAGTAGCATCCTTAATCATCGCTATATTCTCTTTAATATTGTATTGATGGCTTTTAGAATCATCTATCTTAGCTCTCACATATATAATTCTCACATTCCTCTCTATGATACCTCTAAACCATTTATTTACAATTTCTTCCCAATCGTATTTTTGAGTCTCTTTTTCTGAAAGGCCGTATACCTTTATTCCCCTATAACCGGTAAATTTTGCAAATTTACTCATACCTTCCTGCAGCTTTTTGCCCATGGGAACATCAATAATCCCCACATTTATCCCGTTTTCCTTGAACAGTGAAGCTGCATACGAAATTTTCTCTGGATTTCCAAGCACATCTGTCCCGTTGAAAATAACCGTTCTAACTCCGTATTTTTTTAAAATACTTACATATTCTGTTATATCCCTATCCTTTATTCCCGTGAAATTTTCAACGCGAGGTATTAAGTCAAAGCCAAGGGATTTTATGTAAAAAAGCTCATTTTCATCAAATCCCAAACTCTTTGTCACAAATACCTCTTTGGGCTTGTTTATTATAAAAGCAAAATCATTCCCTTTTGAAAGGATTATTAAGTCTTTCGGTGACACTCTTTTAGTTAAAGCTTCTTTTAAAAACTTAAAGGTATTTGCATCTTTTGTACTCACTACAATGTAATTGCTATACTTTTCTATATCTTTAGTTGAAAGTCCCTTGAGGTAGTCCTCTAAAGCCAAATTTCCCAGATTGCCAGAAAGAAGATATAGATTTTCAACATCTTTTAAGAGGCTTACAGATATTTTCCCTGCCTGCTGGAGACTCTCCAGAGTCACTTCATTCACAGCGACTCCATCCATACCTGCTTCCTTCATTTTAGTCAATATAGACTTTAAATCTTCTCCAGTAAAAGAAGCAAAATCTTTAAGGCTTTTCAAATCCCCCACAAATTCTACGGTATCGTATTCATTTTCAGCCCTCATTCTTCCAAAATCTACTATTAAAGATACAATTAAAGAAAAAATTATTGTGAAAATAAGCACCCTTTTAAGATTCAAGTTTCCACTCCCCTTTTCTCTTAACGGAAAGGATAAATACATAACCATTCATATTATATCACAACAACAAAAAAAGAGGAACTTGAATGGCGCAAGTTCCCCTAAAAATCAATCAATCCCAAGCTTATTTGTAAAGCCTCATTGACCTTTTCCATCATTTCCTGATCAAGATGTCCTATTTTCTCCCTCAAACGCTTTTTATCAATAGTCCTTATTTGTTCCAAAAGAATCACAGAATCTTTCTGAAGGCCGTATTCAGCCCCATTTATCTCTACATGGGTGGGCAGCTTTGCTTTATTGATCTGTGATGTTATTGCCGCTACGATCACAGTGGGACTATACTTATTCCCTATATCATTTTGAATTATAAGTACAGGCCGAATTCCACCCTGTTCAGAGCCTATCACAGGGCTTAAATCGGCATAAAACAAGTCTCCTCTTTTCACTACCATAATCAATCACACTTTTTCAGTTTCATTTCATAACCTGCAAAGCATTCGTTTTCTGCGGTTAGGCCCATTTCTGCAAGTTCAGAATTTATAGCTGCCATCTCCATATAACCCTTTTTCATGCTTTCTCGTATCTGCGCTTTTTTCCTCTCACGTATATACAATTTCATCGCTTCCCTTATAAACTCACTGCGATTTCTGTTTTCCATAGCGGCAAGAACATCAACTTCTTCCAGCAGGCTTTGAGGCAAACTGACGAGAATTCGCTTTGTTTCGCCCACTTTCAGGACCTCCTTACGCACCTATATAATTCATTATATACCACCATATATATGATGTCAACGATTTGTAAATTTTATACTATAAAAGTTAAATTTTTAAATAATTTTTTACATCGAAAACTTCTCCTCTGTAAATATATATTCTAGGTACCCTTCTAGATATTCCACAATATACTTCGTGAGGAATAGTGCGAAGTTTTTTAGCTATATCATCTGCCGTTATCCTCTTTCCTTCCTGCTCTCCAAATATGACCACCTCGTCTCCTACCTCTACTCCCTCTACTTCTGTCACATCTATCATGGTCTGGTCCATGCATACTCTACCTACTATCGGCACATATTTACCTCTAACCAGCACTTCATGGTTATTTGAAAGAAGTCTGTTGAGTCCATCCGCATATCCTATCGGTAGAGTAGCTATTTTGCTAGGCCTTTTAGTTATAAAAGTTCTTCCATAGCTTATAGAAGTATTTTCCGGCACTTCTTTTATGTAGACTATTTTGGTCTTAAAGTTCATGGCAGGTCTTAAATCTAAAATTTTATTAACATCATCAGAAGGGTAACTGCCGTAAAGAGTTATTCCGGGCCTTACCATGTCAAGATATGCATAATTCAAATCAGTTATAGCTCCGCTGTTAGCAATATGCTTCAAAGAGATATTTACTCCTCTTTTTTCTAAACGCTTTAGCATATCCGCAAATCTTTCAAACTGTTCCCTCGAATAGTCCTTATCTTTTTCGTCGGAAGTAGCAAAATGACTAAATATGCCTTCCAATTCAATCCCTTCAAGCTTTGACATCTCTTCAATTTCTCTTTCTGCTAAATCAAAATCAGTATACCCTATCCGTCCCATCCCTGTATCAATTTTTACATGAATTTTTGCTTTTTTTCCTTTCCTACTGGCTATTTCCCCTAACTCCTTTACATACTTTAAATCGAAGGCGGTAAAAGTCACATCTTTCTCCACAGCCTCTCCAGCCTGGCTTAAAGGGGTGTAACCCAAAATTAGGACAGGGGCAGTAATCCCGCAACTTCTCAATTCCAATGCCTCTTCTACTGTAGCAACAGCAAGATAATCAACACCATTTTCTACTAATGCTTTCGCAACGTGATACGCCCCATGGCCATACGCATTGGCCTTTACAACCCCCATCACTTTAACCCTATCTCCAACCACCCTCTTTATTTCCCTAAAATTATGGACTATACTGTCCAAATTTACCTCTACCCTTGTGGGCCTTATCTCATCAAACATCAAAAATCCCCCTCTTGTTCATCTCATCGACTCTTTAATCGTTCCTTCAGAAAACAGGTCATCCTGAAGCTTAAGATTATACTGAAAATCCTTATAGGTAATTTTAGCAAAAAGCTCATTGTTTATATCAAAAATACGCAGCTCCACAGGTATTAAATCTTTTTTTGAAAAAATCATCTCCTCTTTGTACATAACGACATTTCTTTCTGGTATAGGAACTGTAACTAAGTAAGAGTTGTCTAAAACCTTTTTCTCTATCTCCCCTCCCGCTTCAAAATAATTTTTTGCAAAAGACGAAATCATTGAAAAAAGAGGAATTTCTTTTTCATTTTCTGCTACAAAAATCTGGTCCACTTTTCTAAAATATACGTAGCTTCTTTTGCCATCGTACACCACAATCTTGTCCGGCTGTTCTTCTTTTTCAAAAACTTCTAGCCGAAATTTCCCTTTGCTGTAAAATTGAAATACAGTAAAACTGGTATCAAATTTGTTGTGATATAACTCTACTGTAGCCTCTGCAGTATAGCTCTCCATTTTTGAAAGTTTACTCTTTATGCTCTCAAAAGGGTCTCTTATCTTCTTTTCTTCTCTTGAACAGGAGGTAAGTAAAAATAACATAAGCAAAATTAGCACAAATGCCCTTTTTTTCAACACCTATCACCCTTTTAAACCTTCACTTAACGCCTCAGGAATACTCTCTAGTATATCCACTGCTGTCATCCCATATTCGCCTTTTGACTTTTTCGCTACATCCCCTGCTTTCCCATGATAAAATACCCCATAAACTGCTGCTTTTTCCTCTTCAAAGCCCTGCCCCAAAAGAGAAACAATCATGCCTGTCAGCACATCTCCACTTCCTCCTGTTGCCATTCCAGCATTTCCAGTGCTATTTATATATATGCTCCCATCCCGAGTAGCTATTACAGTTCTAGCACCCTTTAGCACGAGTGTAACCTCATATCTCCTCACAAAAGACCTTGCCACTTCAAATATGTTGTTTTTTATATCTTCAACTTTAAGACCAGTAAGTCTTGCCATCTCTCCGTAATGAGGTGTCAGGATCACTCTCTTGCCTTTTACCACCTCCAATCGCCCTACCAGCGCATTTAAAGCATCAGCATCCAACACCAATGGCTTTTCCGTATTTTTTATAACATCTTCTATAAGCTTAGAAACCTCTCCCTCATGAGTCAATCCTGGGCCAATAGCTACAGCATCGCTCTGTTCTATAAGTTCAAGTATCTGAGATAAAGACTTATAAGAAATAACTCCTCCCTCTTCATTAAGACCATAAATTATAGCTTCATATAGGGCACTTTGAATAACAGGCTGGATGCTTAAAGGCACAGCTAATCGCACAAGGCCACTGCCTGTCTTAACAGCGCTTTTAGCTGCCATAAAAGCTGCCCCGGTCATACTTCTCGACCCAGCAACTATAAGGACTTTTCCGTAATCTCCCTTGTGCGTATCCGGGTTTCTGCTCTTTAGAGCCACATCCTGGGGAACAACATAGTGATATGAGGGTCTCACCTCTGCAGCAAGACGAGAAGGAATCCCTATATCGGCAATTTTTACCTCTCCAGCATATTCAATTCCAGGATATATTAAAAGGCCAGGCTTTAAAAAGTGCATGGTGATAGTAATACGAGCCTTTACAGCAGCTCCCTCTACTCTCCCAGTATCAGCATTAAGCCCTGAAGGGATATCTACTGCTACCACAAACTTCTCTGACTGGTTTATAAGCTCTATTACTTCTTTTGCAAGCCCAGTGACTTCTCCTCTTAACCCTGTACCATAGATAGCATCCACAACTAAATCAGAATCTTTGAGGGTCTTTTCTAAAAACTTCAAATGCTCTTTTTGCGTCACTTCAGCTACATAGATTCCCAGATTCCGTATAGCTTCAAGGTTAACTCTCGCATCTCCGGAAATTGAACCAATGCTTCCTATCACAAATACTTTTACGTCTATCCCCCAATTATAAAGATTCCTAGCTACTACATACCCATCTCCACCATTATTCCCTCTCCCTGCGATCACAACTGCACTGCTTAATCCATTTTCCTCCATCACCCGTTTCACTTCACAGGCCACTTCTTTTCCGGCATTTTCCATCAAGCATATAGAAGGAATCCCTATCTTTTCTATAGCTATCCTCTCAACTTCCCTCATCTGTTGCGATGTTAACACTATCACCTTTCTTCACCTCCTACTGCAATAGCAACGCTCACCGCATAATCAGAGGTATGAGAAATGGACAATTTTATCTCTTTTATCCCTTTTTCTGCTGCTATAGCCTTAGCCTTTCCTTTTAGGACGACTTCGGGCTTACCGTACTCATTGTGTATTATCTCTATGTCCTGCCAACTAAATCCTCTTATCCCCGTCCCCAAAACTTTTGAAACGCTCTCTTTTGCTGAAAAAAATCCTGCTAAGTGGGGCCATGGGTTTTTCTTTTTCCTTAAAAACTCCCTTTCCTTTTCCGTAAAAATTTTTTCAAGAAAATGCGGCCTTTTCTCCAATATTTTTTTTATCCTTTCTACTTCCATTATGTCTGTTCCAACAAAAATTTCCATCTCATTCCTCCCACAGTAAATCTCCAATAATATTATTCTCCTTTATTTCGCAAATTCCTTCAAAAAAAAAGAAGGCGTAACACCTTCTTTTAAATCGCCACCTTGTGCAATTTTACCTGTATGTCGTAATCTCTAATCAAGTCCTCCCACATATCGTCCAAAATCTCCGGCAGGTGAATTGGAGAAACCTGCATCTCTTTAAACAACTGAGCCAGCTTGTCCACTTTTTCAAAGTAAGGACTTACATTGGCTACTTTTTCCTCTACCACTTCCACCCTTTTTTCTCCTTCAAAAACCTCCTCTAGAACTTCAATGCCGTAAGACGGCAATTTCACTTGTTCTTTTCCGTTAAAAACCTCTACTTCAGACACAATCACTGAATAACGTGTAAAAATAGTCCTGTCCTCAGCCTCCCTTGTCGATATGTACCCGTTCACTTTCCTGTAATACATTTTACTACCCCCTCCACCTTATTTTTTAGGATTAATTCTTAACTCACAATCCATATTATTATATTCTATTTTTTTCTAAAAAATCCTTTATTTTTTCGAAAATTTTTTATCGACAGAATATATCTCTTTTTTACGCCAATAGCCAATTGTCAGACTGTCTTTTGCTTTTATACCTCTTTTTATAAAGTCGAATATTGGAAAAAATCTTATTTACATCCAAATATGTAATCAAAAATGTCGAAAAAATTTTTTAGAGTTTTAATATCTTTTTTATCTTTTCTTTGTACTTCTTGCCTGACCTTGCTCCTCTTAAGATCATGCTAAGATACGGCTCACTCGTCCCTATAAGCTGTGAAAGTTCCTTTTGCGTCATGTTAAGCTCTGCTAATCTATCATTTACTAGCTTTCCAAACTCGGTAAGCTTTCTCTTTTTCACCTTTTCACCCCCTTGAAAGAACAGTGTAAAAGTCAAAATATTTGTGATAAAATTAATTATGATTAAGAATTAACACTACATTAAATATATATCTGAATTGCGAAATTGTCAATACTAATATCGTAATTCAGATACAAAGGAGGATTTGGGATGAATTCTGTAGGAGAAAGAATACGATACGCCCGAAAGAAAAACAACTTGACAATACCTGCTCTTAGCAAATTGACAGGATTATCCCCAGGAAATTTAAGCGACCTTGAAAACAATAAGTCAATGCCTTCCTCAAACGCTTTAATCAAACTAAAAAACGCATTAAACGTCTCTATTGACTGGCTTTTGACCGGTGAAATGCCTTCAGAAGTAAAGGAAGAAGAAGAGAAATATTCTGTAGACAAAAGTGAAGATCTTCTCCTAAAAGCTATAAAAGAACTCCCCGAAGAAAGGAAAAGGGACATAGAAGGATACGTAAAGGTGTGCCTTAACACAACTGACCTAGAAAAATACTTTGAAGAAAAAAATTAGATTAATTATTAATCATTTCTTTTCAAAAAAAGTGGCATTTTGTGTCCTTTATCACTCTGAGCTACTTACACAAAATGCCACTTATATTTTACACTTTTATGGTATCCATTTCTATATCTTCTATATACGCATCCGTGCTCTGCTCAATATAATCTATTACCTCTTGCACTATCTTATTAGTCAGCAGAGCATCACTTCCGCATACAGAAAAACCTATTACAATTGACTTATGGGCATCTTGATTTTCCACTTCTGAAATAGACACATTGTAGTGACTTTTAACTTTTCCTATGATGCTCTTTGTAATCATCCTTTTTTCCTTTAAAGAATGCACCCAGTTAGCTCTTAAGTAAAGCTTGCAATAGGACACAACCATCACTACCATCCCCTTAAGTAGGTATACAGCAATGCCGGTACTTCCCTTAAAAAACCATAAACCTCATCTCCAACATACTCTTTCACAAAAACTCCTGAAAAACTCGCATCTATTCCAATCCTCTTTGCTATTACGCTCGCTCTCTTTAAATGGAATTTATTTGAAACGATTATTGCAGTTTTTAATGAATTTTTCTCCATAATTTCCTTGGAAAAAAGTAAATTTTCATAGGTAGAAAAAGATTTATCGTCAAGCAAAATATCTCTAGAAGCAACTCCCTTTTCAAGAAGATACCTCTTCCCAGCTTCCGCTTCTGAAATGCTCTCTCCTGGTCCTTTTCCTCCAGAAATTATTATATAACGGCCATACCCTTCTTTATATAGCTTTAAAGCCTCTTCAAGTCTCTCCTTAAAAAATGGACTCGGCGTATCCCCGTACACTGCACACCCCAAAACTATTATCGTATCAGACTTTTTCGGTTTTTCTGTAAACCCAAAGGAAATTATCTGGTATGCCAATATTGCAATAATGCTAGCCAATGCAAAAATTAAAACAACAACCAATTTTAGAAATCGACTCATTTAAAATACCTCCAAGACTTTGCACAACAATGAAAATCTAATACAATTATACACTATAAAAATTAATTTCCAAGGATTTATTTTTGATAGAATAAATTCGTGAACTTTTTTCTTTTTTTAGCGTTTAATTTAAGGAAAGGTGGGCAGGTGATGGAAGAGAAAGAATTGATATATAAAGCCAAAAATGGCAATAAACACGCTCTAAATGAACTCCTCTCACAAAACTATAATACTTTATTGGGATATTGCATTAAAATGACAGGCAATCCTACACTTGCCCAAGATATTGTACAGGATACAATGCTTAAAGCTATTTTAAATATTAAAAAATTTGCCCCTGAAGCTAAATTCTCTACATGGCTTTTAAAAATTGCCACTAATACATTTAAAGATTATTTAAGAAAACATAAAAATGTTGAACTTGTTGAAGAAATATCTACAAATAACACGGAAAACATAGAAGAAACCGCTATCACAAACCTTCAATATAAGGAACTAATGAACATTTTAATGAAACTTCCTTATGAGAAAAGAGCAACTTTTATTTTAAAACACTATTATGGTTACAAATACGAAGAAATTGCACAAATACTAGATTGTCCTGTAGGAACGGTGCGTTCGCGTTTACACAATGCTATAAAAGAGATAATGAAGGAAATGGAAAGAAGGGATTTGCTGTGAAAAAAAAGTGTAAAGAAATACAAAACAAAATAATTGATATGCATTACGGTGAAATTGACGAAAATATAGAAATTATTTCACATATTGAAAATTGCAATGATTGCAATAGATTCAAAGAAAAATTAGAGCTGGCATTAGATTATATGAAAATTTTAGATACACAAGTTGACACCTCAGCCTTAGAAATAAACATTACAAAAATTATAGAAAAAGCTTATCAAATAGAAAATAAAAGAAAAGAAAAATTCGAACTCCTTATTTTCATTGCCGCATCAATAGTCTTTTTAATATCATCAGTCTTGTTTATAACAAACTTGGATATACGGATATACTTTTATCTACAAATATTCCTGTACCTTAATTTGCCATTAATCTTAATACCTTTTTACAAATTAAAAACTCCAAGGAGATGATAAAATGTCAATATCTAAAAACACATTAATTTTTCTAATAATTGTAATACCCTTATTATTTCTTCAAGCTTTATGGATTTTTATGGATGCAAAAAAACGTGGTGAAAAATATTACTGGGCATGGGGACTTCTGGGACTTCTAAATGTGCCAACCTCCTTAATCATATACCTTTTTGTAACAAGGTATGGATATCTTAAATGCCCCAATTGTGGAAAAATAGTAAAAAATGATTATAAATTCTGCCCCTATTGCGGCACTTCTTTAAAGAAAACATGTCCCAAATGTGGAACCGAAATAAAAGAGGATTGGACATACTGTCCCGAATGTTCAACAAGATTAAAATAATTTGAGGAGGGCAAAATCATGTTAAATAAATTAAGCAATCCTGAATTAATAAAACTCATTCTTCCTTTATTTATAATCCAATTGGGACTTACGGTATTTTCAATTTACAGACTTTCAAAAGACAAAGTTAAATATCTCCCAAAATGGGCGTGGCTTTTAATTATAATCTTTGGAGAGATACTAGGTTGCATTATATTTTTAACTATAGGCAGGGAGAGAGAATAGCATGATAAAAGTTTTTAATCTAACAAAAAAATATGGAAATTATGAAGTTTTAAAGGGAATAAGTTTTGAAATTGAAAAAGGAACCATATACGGCTTATTAGGGCGTAATGGCGCTGGCAAAACTACCACAATGAATATTTTAACAGGACTCATTGATTATAATAGGGGCGAGATATACATCAATGGCAAAATGTTAGACAAAAATAAAAGAAAACCACTTGAAGAAATAGGTTATTTGCCTGAAAGCCCTACTTTTTATACCTATATGACTGGAAGCGAATATCTTCTCTTTATAAGTAAAATAAGAGGTATTCCTTACAAAAAAGCTAAAAAAGAAATAGATAAACTCCTTGATCTAGTTAAGTTAAAAGAAGCCGCTAATAAAAAAATACAAACTTATTCAAGAGGAATGAAACAAAAATTAGGACTTGCAGTAGCTCTTTTAGATAATCCTGAAATAATTTTTTTAGACGAACCAACATCCGCTTTAGATCCAGAAAGCAGATATGATATATTTAATCAAATTTTGGAAATGAAGAAAAATGGAAAGACGATTTTATTATCCACTCATATACTGAGCGATGCAGAAAGAGTCTGTGATTATATCGGTATACTCGATAAAGGTAAAATTATTTTTTCAGGAAAAATCAAAGAATTAAAACAAAAATATGCTCTACCCATATACGATATTGTCTTCGAAAATTTGCCTCATAACATCAAAGAAAAATTTAATAATGTAAAATGGATTGCTGACATTAAAATAAAAAATGATACTGTAAGTATTTACATAAATGACATTGAACTAGCAAAAAAGAATATCCTCAGTGAACTATCAAAGCTTGATATACCTGTTATTTCACTACAGCAAAGAGAAAATACACTTGAAGATATATTTATAAGGCTGGTGAAGCAAAATGAATACATTTAAAGCGTATTTAAAAAAAGAAATGCTAGAATCGTGGAGACAGTACAAGTATCTACTACTTTTTATTGGAATTATTCTCTTTGCCATACTCGACCCCATACTCCTTAAATTGCTTCCAGAAACACTTAAAAGTAAAATAAACGGTGACTTGGCTTCTCTAATACAAATCGACATGAAATCTGCTGTACAAAATTACATAAAAGACTTAAACCAAGTAACACTACTTATAGTACTTTTAACTCTAATGGGAAGTTTAAGTGACGAAATATCTTCACAAAAACTCATTTTTCCATATTCTAAAGGCGCCGACTTATCTTCTATAGTAATTGCGAAAATACTCCATTACGCAGTTACAATATCAATTTTTATAATATTCGGTTTTATCATAAATTATTATTATGCAGTTACACTTTTTAGTGAAAACATCATCGCTTTTAAAAATGTATTGATATCAGCCGCATTAATTTCAATTTATTACTTTTTCGTTATAATATTACTCATGTTTTTAAGCAGCATTTTCAAGAAAGGCATAATAGCCGCATTACTGGTATTAATGCTTCACATAATATCAGCGTTATTACTAAATATTGATAAAATAGCCAAGTTCATTCCTTACAACCTTATCTCACTTGCAAATTCTTTTACTACAGAAAATATATTAACCACAATTTTTTCTGTGTTGCTATATTGTATAATCCTTTCTTTACTGACAATTAAAAATTATAAAAACAACACTTTTGCTTAGAAAAAACTAGGAAAAATCTTATTTATTCCTTTATTTAGATTCACCCCTTTTCCTTCTAGCGCGTATTATAAATAGAGCGTTAGAGAAAAGGGGTGAAAGTATATGGAATGGTTGATCATCCTCGGATTTGCAGTATCAGCCAGTATAGACAATTTTGGCGTAGGGATTTCATATGGCATAAGAAAAATACAAATAAACATTTTTTCAAACACAATAATAGCTGCAATCGCCTTCCTTTTTAGCCTCTCCGGAATACTTTTTGGCAAATGGCTGAATAAAATTCTTCCCGGGACTCTACCTGTAATAGTTGGAGCCTTCTTGCTTTTCATAATAGGCCTTAGAATTATTCTGATGGCTCTTCCTCGAAAAGGGGCAAATTCAATACCTTCAAAAGATTGTACTAACCCAAAATCTATAAAAAGCATTTTAGAAAATCCCGAAATTGCCGATTTAGACAAATCTGGAGAAATAGGTGTAGGTGAAGCCATCCTTTTAGGAATTGCTCTTTCTGCAAATGCTCTGACAAACGGTTTAGGAGCAGGGCTTTTAGGTTTTTCCCCTTTTGCAATATCCTTTACTACAGCAATAGGAAGTTTTATATCGGTATGGGGAGGAGTAAAACTAGGTTCAAAAGTTGCCAACATAAAGATTGGGTCTTTTACAATAGGACAATTTGGCACTGTAATAAGCGGAATAATTCTACTTGTCATAGCCTATAAAGCGCTGTTTTAGCAATAACATATCTTTTGATTTGCGAATATAATGTAGTAGTCAAGTAAAAGCTAAGAGGTGATTATATGGAAACAGAAGCAATAGAAAATATACCAAGAGTCTGTCTCCCTCAGATAGGAGCTCCGGCTCCCGACTTTAAAGCCAACAGCACGTTTGGTCCTATTAAACTTTCCGATTACCGCGGAAAATGGGTAGTGCTTTTTTCTCACCCGGGGGATTTTACACCTGTATGTACTACAGAATTCATAGCCTTCACACAGGTTTATACTAGTTTTGTAGAAAGAAACGTACAGTTAATAGGCTTAAGCGTGGACAGCAATCCTTCTCATCTTGCTTGGGTTGAAAATATATATAAAACCACAGGTGTAGAAATTCCCTTCCCTATAATTGAAGACAAAGACATGAGAATTGCAAAACTATACGGAATGATATCTCCTGCAGAAACTTCTACAAGCGCTGTCAGAGCAGTATTCATAATAGATGATAAGCAAATACTCCGCCTCATCCTCTACTATCCGCTAGAAATAGGAAGAAATATACAGGAAATAATACGAATAATAGATGCTCTTCAAACAGTGGATAAATACAAAGTTTTGACTCCTGCTAATTGGTATCCTGGAATGCCTGTAATTGTACCTCCTCCAAAAACTTATCCCGAACTTAAACAAAGGCTTAAAAACGTCGAAGGGTACACTTGCACCGACTGGTACTTGTGCTATAAAAAAGTTTAAGCCGGAAATCCGGCTTAAACTTTTTTACTTGTTCTGGAAGTCATACACCATTTTTGAAATTTGCCTTATGACAGTATAAGCATAGGAATTGTCAGATCCATCTACATTATTTGCAAGAATAGTCAGTATATAAGGCTTTGTCGGATGGAAAACAATTGCCGTATCATTTACAACATTGTCTAAATTTCCAACTTTGTGTGCCACTTCTATATTATCAGGAATTGGATAAGATATTCTATCACCATATATAGTGTTTTTAAGATAGTACATCAACTCTCCTGCAGTATCAGGATGTTCATTTGCATATTCCAATAACTTCTTCATATACATACTCATATCATAAGGAGACGCAATATTGCTACTATAAGGTATTACTTTTGCTCCTAAATTTTCCATAAATTTTATATAATTATCTCTTCCAACAACCCTCATAATCATATTAGATGCAATATTGTCACTCTCTACAATTGACCTCCTTGAGAGCTCCCTTATGGTATAGTAACTTCCTACAGGTTCAAACTGGATAGACCCAGCTCCTCCTTCATAATCTACTTTAGTATATTGCACTTTCATATTGGGGTCTATTTTCCCCTCTGTTATAAGCGTGTACAGGTAGAAATTAAGTGGCACTTTGTAGGTACTTGCAGCTATGAAAGGGTCATATCCGTTTATCTCAAATGTTTGTCCTGTATTTAAATCAATAAAGTACACTCCATATTTTCCAGGATACTGAGAAATTAATTTTTCAATATTCTGCTTCAATTCTTGATAATTTGTAGCACCATATAATTCCGGAGGCACAACTACTGGAGGATGAGGGATTAAAATTTGCTGACCAACATATAAATTATCTGGATCATCCATATCATTGGCCTTTAAAATGTCTTCAACAGTAGTGCCATTTTTCTTCGCTATGGTGTAAAGGTTATCACCCGGTTTTATTGTATAAACTAAGGGGTCTGTCCAGTGTACATTCTCCAAAGCAGCATAAGTCTGGGGACCTACTATTCCGTCAACTTTCAAGTGCTTTTCCCTCTGAAAGTCCAGAACCCCATTTAAAGTCATTGCCCCAAATATACCGTCAATAGTTCCCACATCAAAACCAGCTTGTTCCAGTATAGTCTGAAGTTTTAAAACATCTGTTCCATAAGTTCCTGTGTACAAAAGTCTTGACCCAAAAGAAAATTTAGGCAAACTTTTTGCATATGACAAAAGAGGTATTGTGATTACTAAAGAAAGAATCACAATCCACAAAATTATTCTCCTAAATTTTAACATCTTTATTCCCCCTTGCCATCTCCATTGTACCATATATATTCCTTTATTTCAATGAATATATATTTCTATATGTACCAGCGTATATATGAAATTGCCATAAAATAAAAACCCCTCCAAAGGGGTTAAGAGGGGATAATTTTAATATACACTTTTCTTTTTCGTGGCCCATCAAACTCACAAAAATAAATTCCCTGCCAAGTTCCTAAGACAAGCTCACCGTTTTCTATAAGCATAGTTACAGAACTCCCTACCAATGAAGCTTTTATATGAGCATCAGAATTTCCTTCAAGGTGCTTAAAAGAAATATTGGGTATTATTTTGTCAAGAGCAGATAAAATATCTTCTTTTACTGTTGGGTCTGCATTTTCATTTATTGTAATGCCAGCTGTTGTATGGGGAACAAAAACTACACAGATTCCTTCTTTTATCCCTGATTTTTTTACTTCTTCCTCCACTTCTCTTGTAATATCTACCATAACTTCCCTTGCCGGTGTATTTATGTAGATGCTCTTCATCTTGATATCCTGGTTACCCAAACTGTACAAAAATGTACAGTTTAGATAGCTGGGGTATTTATAGTCCGCCCTTCAGACTTTCCCAGCCCCAGCAGGCGGTTTTTGGGAAAGCCATAGCCCCTGCCCCAAGAAGCAGGAACTCACGCCCTTACGGGCCTCCCCACTTGCCCTGAATTAATAATTCCTTCAGGACAGAGAAGTCTCTTTTTACCTTCTCAGGGGAGAGTGGAGTTACCACCGTTACCTTGAGAACTCGCCAGAAATCATGGGCACTAAAACTTGTTCCATACAGAGGTTTTAACACCCTTTCTGGCTCACTCTCAAGGCTTTGTAAAAATTTTATTGCTTTATTTATTTCCCTTAAATGCTTTTTCTTTAAATGCTTATTTCTAACTGTTTTCTTTACATGTTCTTTTAATTCTTCTAATTCATCTACAGTCAATGCGTTGAGAAACTTTATATAATTATCTGGTATCTTTTCTTGCAGTCCCAACCCTCTTCTTGCTATTACATAGGCTGCTGCTATATCTTTTGTTATCATATACTGCGGTGCATATTTCAACATCCCTATTATTGAGGTGTAAGAAGGATTGACTTCTATTACTTCTATCTCTTCTCTTTTTGCTAGTGTTTTTATTTTTGTAAGAAGTGATTTATAGCTAAAGCTATGCCTTATTCTTCTTGATTTTCTCCCTGAAAAGTCTCCTCTTCTGCCTTTTTCTTTTATTTCTAATTCTTCAATTACTATTGCTTTTCCTTTCTCTTTTGCTATTTTTACTATTTCATGAGCATAGTGCCATCTGAAATATTCTTTTTTGTCTTTATTTCCGCTTGCAAGCTCTGGCATTGGCATATTCCCATAGCTTATTAGATTCCCTTTTTCATCTACTTCTGTCCATGATATGTTGTCCGGATATGCGTTTATGTCTATTCCTATGACTCCTTTTTCTTTTGTTATTTTTATTTCTGGATATTCTTCTTCAATAGCAAAATAGGCGTATATATTGCCATTCTTGAGTTTTAATTCTACAGAGTAAGGTATGTTTGATTTAGCAACTTCCTGTAAAAGTTCTTCTCTCCTCTTATTCTTTTTATAGCCTGCTTCTATTCTGGCATATACATATTTTCTTTCTCCCACGTTTATCCTTAAGAAAGTGCCATTTTCTTTTACTTTTATCCTTGTGTTGAGATTTCCTTTTTTGCTCTTATCCCCTCTTGAATAGAGATTTCCTTTTCTTTTTTCTTGCCACTTTGTTTTTAATTTTTGATATTCTTTACCATTTATATGGCGCTTTTGAAGTTTTTTGAATAAGTCTCTTCCTCCAAAAATTACTTTCTTTGGATTGTTGTCTAATTGTCTAGATGATTCTAATACACCTCTTGCTTTCATTATTGCATCATCTACATATCTTGAGTTTAAGTCAAACATCCCCTGAAGGTCTCTTTTTAGTGTGTTTCTATCATAACCCTCTAAAAGTCTCTTGTATGCAAATCTCATGCAGGATGACCATCTTCTCATTAAGTCTAATACTATTTGTTTGTCTTCTTGATTTAGAAAAATGAGTTTAGCCTGTATCACTATCATGTTTTTTGCCCCTTTGCCCGTAAATTCTTGCTGCGAAAGATGTTACTATTGCTATTAAGTCTTCTGCTAGTTCTTTATTTGCATCTTCTTCGTTTTCTTTCCCGTTTAAAACTATAAGCTCCACCCCAAAGCTTTCCATGAAAAATTTAAGATATTCAAAGCCAAATCTCGCTAGTCTATCAGGATATTCTATTACAACTTTTTCAACTTCTCCTCTTTTTATCTTGTTCAAAAGCTTTAATAAGCCTCTTCTATTTTCATTTACTCCACTTGCTATTTCGGATATGACTTCATACTGCCATCCTTGGGAATTAGCGTATTCTTCAAGCCTTCTAATTTGATTCTTAAGATATTCTTCCTGTTTCTTTGTGGACACTCTTGCATACAAAACTACTTTAGGTTTTGGTTTTTCTTCCAGCATGCCTAATAATTTCTCTATATCTTCTTTTTTGTACCTTCTTCTTCCTTTTGGTGTTCTAACTGGGGTTATTAATCCTTCCTTTTCCCAGTTTATTAATGTAATTCTGCTTATATCATACAGCTCTTTAACCTTTTTTATAGTTAATAACATTCATCATCACCCAATTAAAATTATATCATTTTTTACTACTAATTTCAACTGTTTTATCCTCCTTTCTCTCATATGAAAAAAGGGACAAGCAGTATAAGACTGCCTATCCCTTTAAATTTTACTCCACAGTAACAGATTTTGCAAGGTTCCTCGGTTTATCCACGTCACAGCCTTTTTCTACAGCCATGTAATATGCCAGAAGCTGGAGAGGGACCACTGTCAACACAGGAGTGAGTTCTTTTAAGGTGTCGGGGATGTATATGACTTTGTCCACTACTCCATTAAGCTGCAGGTTTCCTTGCTTTGCAAAAGCAACCACATATCCTCCTCTGGCCTTTACCTCTTTTATATTGCTCAACATTTTTTCGAAGAGGTCATCCTGTGTAGCCAGTGCAATTATCAAAGTACCTTCTTCTACCAATGCTAACGTTCCGTGCTTTAACTCTCCAGCTGGGTATGCTTCTGAGTGGATGTAAGATATCTCTTTGAGCTTTAAAGACCCTTCCATGGCAACAGCGTAATCCAGACCTCTACCAATATAGAATACGTCTTTCACATTGTAATGTTCAGAGGCAAATTTTTGTATCACTTCTTTGTTGTCCAAGAGGTATTGAACTTTGTCAGGTAGTTTTTTAAGTTCAGAGATAATCTCTACAACCTTTGTACTGCTCATAGTCCCCTTCTTTAAGGCAAAGTCCAGTGCAATTAGGTATAAAGCTATGAGCTGTGTAGTATAAGCTTTTGTAGATGCAACGGCTATTTCAGGTCCTGCCCAAGTATACAAGACTTCATCTGCTTCCCTTGATACAGAACTTCCTACCACATTTGTTATAGCTATGACTCTCGAGCCTTTCCTTTTAGCTTCTTTTAATGCAGCAATTGTGTCAGCCGTCTCCCCTGACTGGCTTATAACAATTGTGAGATGCCTGTCATTCACAATCGGATTCCTGTATCTAAACTCAGAAGCCACATCTACCTCAACAGGTATTCGTGCAAAACTCTCTATCACGTATTTCCCTACAACTCCTGCGTGATATGCAGTTCCACAAGCTACTATAAAGATTTTTTCTATTTTTTCAAGGTCTTCCTTTGTGATGTTTATACTGTCGAGGACTATTTCTGAATCGTTAATTATCCTTCCCCTCAAAGTATCTTTTATTGCGGCAGGCTGCTCATGAATCTCTTTTATCATGAAGTGCTCATAGCCGCCCTTTTCAGCTGCTTCTACGTCCCATTTCACTTCAAAGAGAGATTTGCCTATCTTCCTTCCAAAAACATCTATAAATTCTACACTGTCTTTTTTGATTATGGCAATTTCGTGGTCATCGAGGAAATACACATTTCTTGTGTATTTTAAAATTGCAGGTATATCTGAAGCAATGAAATTCTCACCATTTCCTATACCTACTATAAGAGGAGCTTCTTTTCTTGCTGCTACTATCATATCCGGATTGTCCTTGCACAAAACCCCCAGAGCATAAGACCCCTCAATCCTATCCAGCACTTTTCTAAGCGCTTCAACTATATCGCCATTGTAGTAATATTCGAGTAAGTTTGCAACCACTTCCGTATCTGTTTCTGATATAAAATTATAACCCTCTTCTATCAGCCATTTCTTCAGAGGAAGATAGTTTTCAATTATCCCGTTGTGAACAACTGCAATTAACCCTGACTGGGATAGGTGGGGGTGAGAATTGGTATCAGAAGGTTCTCCGTGGGTTGCCCATCTGGTATGCCCTATACCTATTGTACCTTCCATATGGTCTTTTTCAACCAGTTCTCTTAAGACATTGAGCCTTCCTTTAGCTTTCTTTATATTTATATTGCCATTGTGTAAAATGGCAATTCCTGCCGAATCATATCCCCTATACTCTAATCTTGTCAAACCTTCCAGCAGTATAGGTGTTGCTTGTTTATCTCCTATATATCCTACAATCCCACACATATTGCGTCTCCTCTCACTGTGAGTTTATAAAATTTTCCTGCCCGGACTGCTCTATGCCACAGTCGCCTGTGGTTTTACCAGTCCTCTAACGGTCGCAGGAAGACCGCAGGGCACCCGCCGATGTCTCGATAAACCCTGTCCTCGTCAACTTAAAGCCTTAAGGCTTTAAGTCCAGGCGCTTCTAAATTAAAGCTTACATTAAATCTCGACTCTACATCTTCCCTATAGGCATCCCTCCTTTCAAAAAATCAGTTCAATTTTCTTTCTATCAAATCAGCCAGCTCTCTTGCCATCTGGCTGATTTTAGCGTAATCTTCACCCTCTACCATAACTCTTATGAGAGGTTCTGTGCCAGAAGGTCTTATGAGAACTCTTCCTTTCCCTTCCATTTCTTTTTCTAGCTTTTCAATTTCTCTCTTTATGTCTTCATCTTCTAGATATTTTTCTTTAAGCTCATTTTTCACTTTGGCATTTACAAGTACCTGAGGATAGGTAGTCATGCAAGAAGCAAGTTCAGACAGTTTTTTACCTGTATGTTTCATTATTGAACAAAGTTTTAAAGCTGTTATCTCTCCATCTCCTGTAGTATTGTCATCTATGAAAATTATATGTCCTGACTGTTCTCCTCCAATAGAATATCCACCTTTTATCATTTCCTCTAATACATATCTATCTCCTACCTTTGTCCTTATAAGCTTAATTCCATGCTCCTTTAAAGCAATTTCAAATCCTATGTTACTCATGACTGTCGCTACCACAGTATTGTGTTTTAATTTCCCTTTGCTTTTCATATCAATAGCACATACAGCCATTATATGGTCTCCGTCTACTATATTCCCTTTTTCGTCAACTGCAATTAATCTGTCCGCATCTCCATCAAAAGCAAGCCCCAGGTCCGCTTTATGTTCTACTACAAGCTGCTGCAATTTCTCGGGGTGCGTGGATCCACAACCTACATTGATTTTTTCTCCTAAAGGCTCTGCCGCATAAGCAATTACCTCTGCTCCTAATTCTTTAAACAAAATAGGAGCTACTGTGCTGCTTGCCCCATAAGCACAGTCAATCACTATTTTAAGCCCTTTTAAGTCTGTATCAATGGTAGACTTTAAAAATTCTATATAATCCCTGTGAGAAGTAGAACTTTCTTTTCTTCTACCTATTCCAATGCCAGTAGGAGCAGGAAGTTCTTTTTTCTCATTTATAATTTCCTCTATCCTGTCTTCCAGCTCATCAGGCAATTTGTAGCCAAACTTATCAAAGAATTTTATTCCATTGTACTCAATCGGATTGTGAGAAGCTGAAATCATAACTCCAGCATCTGCCTTATATAGCCTAGTCAAATAAGATACTGCCGGCGTAGGAATTATTCCTACACTTACCACTTCTGCTCCAAGAGATGTAAGCCCAGCAATAAGAGCGCATTCCAACATATCGCTTGAAATCCTGCTGTCCTTTCCCACCACAACCTTTGGCCTGTGACTTCCCTCTGTAAGGACATAAGCTCCTGCCCGCCCCAACTCAAAAGCCAGTTGTGGAGTTAATTCCTTGTTCGCTATTCCCCTCACACCGTCAGTCCCAAAAAGCCTTCCCATTCTCTATCCCCTTTCTGTAAAACGTACGATAATATTTTATCACAGTTGTCTTTATTGTGCAAAAAACCTTTTTATGTTCCAAGCATTTCCTTCATCCTTTCTTTTATTCTTTCTTTTAACTCTGCAATTTCCACCTTTATATCTTTATTCAAATCAGGAAAGATAGGTTCTCCTACTTTAACTTTTATTTTCCCTCTCAATTTAGGTACATACTTTCCTAAAGGCAAAACTTCTTTTGTGCCCTGAACGACTACAGGCACAAGAGGTTTACCCGATTTATAAGCAAGGTACATGGCACCTTCATAAAATTTTTCTATAACTCCTTTAGGAGATATGCCTCCTTCTGGAAATATGCCAATTGAATACCCTTCCTTTAATCTCTCCAAAGCCTTTTTTATGGCTTTTAAGTCAGCTGACTCCTTTTTAATAGGTATCGCTTTATCTATCAAAAGAAAAGGTTTCAAAAGATAAATATTAAAAAGTTCCGAGCTTGCTAAAAATATAATTGGCGTTTTGATGGCACATGCTACTGCTACAGGGTCAAGCAAACTTTGATGGTTTGAAACAAAAATGTAAGGGCCCTTTGAGAGGTTACCATCTCTTTCCACTTTAAAGGAGTAAAATATCTTGAGAAGTGCAATTCCAATCAGTCGCAAGACTCTGTAGAGTAAAAACATTCCCTTCTCTCCCTTTGGATTTTTCAATTACTATTATACATTTCCTGTGAAATAATAAGGTTCTATAATAAATGTTGGGGTGGGGAGAAAGAAATCTATAAAAAAGAGAGCACTTATTCTGAATGCCTGCTATAATAGAAAGTGGTTAAAACAATCTAACAAAAGGAGGCATCAGAATAAGTGCAAGGTAATTATATCACAAATTTCTTAAAATCTGAAGATATAATTTGGGAAGATATAATAGAGAATGACAACAGAATAGAGCTACATATTAAGATGAAACAGAAACCACATATTTGTCCAAGGTGCGGGGCAACAACGTCTAAGATTCATGATTATAGAGTACAAAGAATAAAAGATGTGCCATTATTCGGGAAACCAACAGTGATAGTACTAAAGAAGAGGAGATATGTTTGTAAACACTGTGGTAAAAGATTCTATGAACATTTAGACTATTTACCACGTTACCATAGAATGACCAACAGACTATCTATTTACATACTACAACAACTGAAAAAACAACAAAGCATGAAAGAGATATCTGAAGTTACAGGAGTATCAATCACGACAGTGATGAGACTTTTAGATACAGTAGGAGTGGAACCTGATTATAAGATATTGCCTGAAGTTATCAGTATAGATGAATTTAAAGGAAACTCTGGAGGCAGGAAATATCATTGTATTATTGTCGATCCAAAAGGAGGAAAAATACTAGATATTTTAAAAGACAGAAAACAAGAAGATCTAAGTGAATATTTCAAAAGATTTAAAGACAGGAAGAAAGTGAAGTGGGTTATTATAGACATGTGGAAACCTTTTTTATTGACAGTAAAAACATATTTCAAAGGAGCTAAGATAGCGATAGACAAATTTCACTTTACAAGGTACGTATATTGGGCAATAGAAAATGTAAGGAAAAGAGTGCAAAAAGAACTAGCAAGAGATAAAAGGAGATATTTTAAAAGAAGTCGTAAGCTGCTTCTTGCAAAATATGATACCTTAACGCCCGAACAAAAAGAAAAGCTGGAAATAATGTTTTGGTACAGTGCCGACTTAAGAATGGCACACTTTTTAAAAGAAGAATTTAGTAATAGAGTGTTAAAATGCAAAAATTCAAAGGAAGCAAAAATAGAACTAAAAAGATGGATGCAGTTAACTAAAGAAAGCAAAATTGATGAATTTAAAAGATGCATACAGGTATTTAACCGTTGGTTTGAAGAAATAACAAATGCCTTTGATATACCTTACACCAATTCTGTAACAGAAGGCTATAACAATAAAATTAAAGTACTAAAAAGACTTGCATACGGCTATAGAAATTTTTACCGATTCAGGAAAAGGATATTATATTGCAATGCTTGATATAACAGTGTTTTTAGCAACGAGAATATTTAAGGATATTATAGAGCTTCGACAAAAAAGCATAGGTAAATACCTGCTCACATTTCTAGCTATATCTTTTATTGCAACCAATAATTACAAATATTATCATATAACGTAAGAAAATTTATAGGTGGGCATTCAGAAAAAATACCCACCCCAACTATTGACAAAGAGCCAATAATAAAAAGGGGCTTTGCCCCTCTAGTTTATTTCAAGCCCCTTTCTAAAAGCCTGTATGTTAAGGTCTATATATTTTTTAGGTACATTGTTTCTTATCACTTCTTCCCAGTCAATGTTCATAAGCCCCAAGTGTTTTACTAAAACTCCTAAAAGCACTATATTCTGGGCCCTCACATTCCCGAGGCCTTCAGCTATTTTATCAGCCTCCACTGCAATTGTGTGGGCATTGCTCTTTAGTATTTCCAACAAATCCTTTGGATATTCTTCTTTCCCTATTAATACTGAGAGAGGAGGAATCTCAACTGTATTTACAATCACCGTGCCGCCTTTTTTGAGGTAATTGAGCCACCTTACAGCTTCCATTTTTTCGAAGGCCACTATTACATCAGCAGCTCCCATCTCAATCACCGGCGAATAAACTTTTTCCCCAAACCTTATCTGCGTGTTGACACTTCCTCCCCTCTGGGACATTCCATGCACTTCTGACATTTTGACATCATAGCCACTTTTAAGTAATCCTTCTGACAGTACATTGCTCGCAAGAATTGTGCCCTGACCTCCTACCCCTACCATCAATACGCTTTTTACCTCTGCCATTTTATTTCACCTCGCCCCTATGTGAAACACATTCTATCGCATCAAAAGGACATACCTGCTGGCAAACAGTGCAGCCTGTGCACTGGTCAGAGTCTATGCTGAAAATGCCATCTTTTTTACTTATAGCTGGGCATCCTATTCTAAGGCACATGCCACATTTTTTGCATTTTTCCTGGTCTATCTTGCATTCTCCCTGCGGCTTAGGAGGAATCAAGGCACATGGTCCTTTCGCTATTATAACCATCGTATCATCTGTATTCATAGCTTCATCTACGGCATCTTCTATTTCCTTTAATTTAAACGGATTTACTACTCTTACCCTCTTCACTCCTATAGCTTCGCTCAATTTAGCTATATCTATTTCAGGCGCATCTTCCCCCATCAATGTCTTTCCTGTACCGGGGTTGTGCTGGTGTCCTGTCATAGCAGTTATGCGGTTATCAAGTATTATAGGAACAGCATTGCCTTTGTTGTAGACAATATCAATAAGCCCTGTGATACCAGAGTGGAAGAAGGTGGAGTCACCAATTACGCTGAAGATTTTTTGCTTTCTGCCACTGTGTTCAATAGCTTTCTGGAAGCCGTGAGAACCTGAAATGCTAGCCCCCATGCATATGCAGGTATCTATAGCTTCCAATGGCGGCGCTGCTCCCAGAGTATAACAGCCTATGTCCCCTAAAACAGGAACTCTTTTCTTTCTTAAAACGTAGAATACTCCCCTGTGAGGGCATCCCGCACAAAGCATAGGAGGTCTGCCTGGTACTTTAACCTCCACTGATACATGAGGAAGCTCTTCTTTTTTTATTGCCTTTCTTATAATGCCAGGATTTAATTCTCCAATCCTGGGAATCAATTCTTTTCCTATTACTTCAATGCCCAAAGCCCTGACATGCTCTTCTATATAAGGTTCCAGCTCTTCTACTACGTACAATTTTTTTACACTTTCAGCAAACTTTCTTATAAGCTTTGAAGGAAGAGGATAAGTCATTCCCAGTTTTAAAACAGATACTTCGTCTCCAAAGACTTCTTTTACGTAAAGATAGCTTATGCCACTTGTTATTATGCCTATATCCCTTCCGCCCCACTCAATTCTATTTATTTCAATTTTTTCAGTCAGTTCCTCTAAGACTTTTAATCTCTCTTCTACTACCACATGTCTTTTTTGAGCATTTGCAGGAACCATCACGTACTTCAGAATGTCTTTTTTATAAGGCTTCATTTCAACAGGCTTTCTTTCTCCTAATTCCACAACTCCTTTACCGTGAGCAACCCTAGTGGTGAGCCTTAAAAGCACAGGTGTGTCATACTTTTCGCTTATATCCAGGGCGATACCAACAAAGTCTTTGCATTCCTGACTGTCTGAAGGCTCTAGCATAGGGATTTTGGCAAATTTAGCGTAATATCTGTTGTCCTGCTCATTCTGAGAAGAGTGCATACCTGGGTCATCAGCAGTTACGATCACACAGCCACCGTTTACTCCTGTATAAGCAAAAGTAAAAAGCGGATCTGCGGCCACATTAAGCCCCACATGTTTCATGGCAGCAAGGCTTCTAGCACCAGCTATAGAAGCTCCAATAGCCGCTTCTACTGCGACTTTTTCATTGGGAGCCCACTCAGAGTAGATTTCTTTGTACTGGGCTATATTTTCCAGTATTTCTGTGCTAGGAGTCCCTGGATACGCAGCAGCAAAAGTAACTCCATACTCGTAGGCGCCCCTTGCTACCGCTTCATCTCCTAACATTACTTTTTTCATCTATTTCCCCCCAAAATCTAATTTTTAAATAGAGACACTGCAAGCCAAAGCTATAGAATTTAACTTGTCTTCATGAGAATCAGCTCTGGAAACCAATACAATAGGCGCTTTAGCTCCCACCACAATTCCCGCACTTCTAGCTTTCGCAAAGTAAGTAAAGCTTTTCCCTAAAGCGTTGCCGACTTCTATAAAAGGCACAAGCAAAATATCAGCATCCCCTGCAACCTCACTCTTTACCCCTTTGTGTTCTGCCGCTTCTTTGCTTACAGCAAGGTCAAAAGCTAAAGGCCCATCTACTATGCCTTCTATCTCTCCCTTTTGATTTAGCTCTTTTAACTTTGCAGCCTCAACAGTTGATGGCATTTTGGGATTTACTACTTCTACAGCAGAAAGACAAGCAGTCTTTGGATTTTCTATACCCAAAGTTTTTGCAACTTTGATGGCATTTTTCAATATCGCAACTTTTTCCTCTAGAGTTGGACTTATGTTCATTCCTCCATCTGTCAAAAGAAGCAATTTGTGATATGCTGGAATTTCATACACCATCACATGGCTTAAAAGTCCCTCTCCTCTTATACCAGTTTCACTGTCAAGCACAGCTTTTAAAAGAGTAGCAGTAGGTACAAGTCCTTTCATGACAAAAGAAGCTCTGCCTTCTCTTACTTCCAAAACTGCTTTTTTACACTTTTCTGCTTCGTCCTTTTCATCTATTATTTCATAGCCCTCAAGGGATATGTTAGCTTCCTCTGAAATTTTAATAATTTTTTCTTTATCTCCTACTAAAACAGGAATACCTATTCCTTCTTTTTTAGCGGCATCACAGGCTAAAAGCACTTCCACATCCTCTGCTCCAGCAACGCTAAACTTTTTATTTGCCCCTCTTGCTTTTTCAAAAATTTCACTGAGCTTCTTCAAATTCCCACCCCTTTGCTAGAATAAGCCTTTAGGCAGGGGAAGTCCCCTGCCTAAAATACTCTATTTTGTGGAAACCATGTTTCTTATCAATTCTGCTCCTTTTTCCAGAGCTTTCTCGTTGATAGCCATCATATGCTCTTTCCCTTTCCCAAAGACTTCCGGCAAAGCCTTAAGAACTGTCTCCATCTTTACAACCTTTGTAGCTTCCACAAATGCTCCGAGCATCACCATGTTAGCCACTTTCAGATTGCCGAGCTCGCTTGCAATCTCATTAGCAGGTACTTCATAAACCTCTATATCTTTTCTCTGGGGCTTCCTATCTACCAGAGAAGTGTTCACAAAAAGTTTTCCCCCAGGTACTACATAGGACTCGTATTTGTCCAAGGAAGGTCTGTTCATCACTACCACAGAAGTAGCTTCTATAATTACGGGTGAACCCACTTCATCGTCAGAAACAGTAACGTTACAGTTAGCTGTACCGCCTCTCATCTCAGGTCCGTAGGAAGGAGTCCATGAGACATTTTTTCCTTCTAACATTCCAGCATAGGTTATTATGAGCCCCATTGTAAGGACTCCTTGCCCTCCAAAACCAGCAAAAATTATTCTTTCTTCCATTTTATTTAACCTCCTCTAAGGTGTTCTTGTAAACACCTAACGGATAATAAGGTTCCATATGGTCTTTCACCCATTTTAAAGCCTCTACAGGAGTCATTCCCCAGTTAGTAGGGCAGGTAGAAAGCACTTCCACCAGTGAAAATCCCTTGTTCTGAATCTGAGCCAAGAATGCGTTCTTTATAGCCTTCTTTGCCTGCATGATGTGTTTTACATCATACACAGCCACTCTCTCTATATAAGCTGCGCCATCTAATGTTGAGAGCATTTCACTCACTCTTATTGGATAACCGTTTACCTCTGGCTTTCTGCCGTATGGAGTAGTGGTAGTCCTCTGTCCTACCAATGTCGTAGGAGCCATCTGCCCTCCTGTCATTCCATAATTGGCATTATTCACAAAAATAACTGTTATTTTCTCTCCTCTGGCAGCGGCGTGAACTATTTCTGCTGTACCAATTGCTGCTAGGTCTCCATCCCCTTGATAGGTAAACACCACTTTGTCGGGATGAACTCTCTTTATTCCAGTAGCAACAGCTGGAGCTCTCCCGTGAGCTGCCTGCTGCATGTCGCAGTTGAAAAATTCATATGCAAACACAGAACATCCTACTGATGCAACACCTATCGCTTTATCCAAAACCCCCAATTCTTCCATTGCTTCAGCCACTAACCTGTGAATTATCCCGTGAGTACAGCCCGGACAATAGGAAAAAGGAACATCTGTCAATCCCTTTGTTTTTTCAAATACCACTGCCATTTATCTTGCACCTCCTGCAATCTGTTTAATTTTCTCAAGCATTACGGAAGGCTCCGGTATCATTCCCGCAGGTCTTCCGTAGAAGTGTACAGGCTTCTTGCACTCAGTAGCCAGCTGAACATCTTCTACCATCTGTCCCATACTCATCTCAACTACCAGATAACCTTTTACCTGATCTACTGTCTTTTTGAAAGGTTCCTTCGGGAAAGGCCACAAGGAAATCGGCCTTATGAGCCCTACTTTATACCCTTCGCGCCTTGCAATGTTCATCACGTTTTTAGCAACCCTTGCCATAGTACCGTAAGCCACCAAAATAACTTCTGCGTCATCACAGTTGACCATCTCATATCTTACTTCATTCTGCTCGGCTCTTTTATATTTCTCAAAAAGCACGTAATTGTGCTTTTCTAAAACAGGTGGGTCAATATAAAGGGAATTTATCACATTCCTGTGTTCCCTGTTTCCTCTTCCTGTAGTCGCCCATGTCTTTTCAGGAAGATTTCTTCTCGTCTTTTTCACGTTGTCAAAATCAACTGGTTCCATCATCTGTCCCAGCATACCATCTCCGAGAATTACAACGGGATTTCTGTACTCGTCCGCTATGTCAAAAGCTTCCTGCACGAGGTCTGCCATCTCTTGAATGGTAGAAGGTGCAAGAACTATTAACTTGTAGTCTCCATGTCCACCACCTTTTACAGACTGAAAATAGTCACTCTGTGCTCCCTGAATATTTCCAAGTCCAGGACCGCCTCTCATTATATTGACTATCACACAAGGTATCTGAGCGCCGGCTAGATATGAAATTCCCTCCTGCATAAGGCTAAGTCCAGGTCCGCTGGTAGAAGTCATAACGCGAGCTCCTGCTCCACCTGCGCCGTAAACCATGTTTATAGCAGACACTTCGCTTTCTGCCTGCAAAAATACTCCGCCAACCTCCGGCATTCTCTTTGACATGTACTCTGTGACTTCGTTCTGCGGAGTTATGGGGTATCCAAAATAATACCTACACCCCGCCTGAATAGCAGCTTCTGCCATAGCTTCATTACCCTTCATTAAAACCTTTGCCATCTTCTCTCCCCTCCATTTTACTTTATAACTGTTATCACCACATCAGGGCACATCATAGCGCAAAAGCCACAAGCTATACATTTGTCCATGTTTTCTGGTTTTATAGTGGCAGGATGGTACCCTTTTGTGTTTATCTTGCTCAAGTCCATCTCAATTATCTTTTTGGGACAAGCATTTACACAGAGCTCACAGCCCTTGCACAAATCCTCGTTGAAAATAACCTTTGCCACATAAATTCCTCCTCTCACATTTTATCCCATGGAGTTTTCATATAAAGGTCTAAAGGAAAGACAGAATAATCAATCTGCGGAAGAAGATTTACCAGGTCTCTTTTTACAGTTACCATTTTTATGGGAATGCCTGTCTTCCTAGAGACCTCTTCCACAACCTCTAATCCTTTCAAGACATCATCAACTGTCGTCTCATAAGACATGTGAGTATTGTTCACTAAATGGGTCACTTTAATCTTTGAAGCCTCTTCTATCGCCTTTAAATACTTAATGACGGAATCGGCATCTTTTGTAAAGGGTCTGTTTACATTTACTACTAATAAAACTTCGGGGTCCTGTTCATATATTATGTGCCTGTACTGCCCCAAAGGCATTGCCCCTACATCATCTCCTCCCACGTCAAACACAGCATATTTTTCTGTGCTGTATAAGGCACCATAGACAGTGCGCGAAATCACCGGGACATCAGCATTTACGTACTTCTCCTCAACTCCTACTACCTTAATTCCCCACTTTTCTAAAAGCTCTTTCCTCACTTCTCTCGACCTAAAATAGGGATTCACTACATCCAAATCGACAATCTCAACTTCTTTCCCCATTTGCCTGATGTAAACAGCATAGTTTATCGAAATCTCCGTCTTACCACTGCCGTAGTGCCCTACTACAATCGTCAGCCTTTTAAAATCCATCTGACCTCATCCTTTAACTGTATGTTTTTGGATTCTCTTCGCCTGTCAAAACCCTGTATGCTCCCTCTGCCAAAGCCAGCATTTCGTCCTCTCCAGGATATACATACACAGGCGCTATAAACTCCACCCTTTCCCTTATCCTCCTCACAAAATCCTCATTATGAGCAATTCCGCCAGTAATCCCTATGGCATCCACTTTCCCTTTTAAAACGACAGCCATTGACCCTATTTCTTTTGCCGTCTGATACGCCATGGCGTCCAAAATGAGTTCAGCATTTTTATCCCCATTCTCAATCATTTTGTAAACTTCTCTCACATCATTTGTACCCAAATGCGCCACTATTCCGCCTTTTCCTATAAGCTTTTTCTTCATCTCCTCAAAAGTGTACTTCCCACTGTAACAAAGTTTGACTAGATCTAGAACAGGTAACCCCCCTGCCCTTTCGGGGGAAAATGGCCCTTCTCCGTTTAGAGCGTCATTCACGTCTATTACCCTTCCTTTTCTATGGGCACCTACTGAAATACCACCCCCAAGGTGCGCTATTATAAGGTTTACCTCATCGTACCTTTTGCCCAAATCAGATGCCAAGCGGCGAGCAATTGCCTTCTGGTTTAAGGCGTGGAAAATGCTCTGTTTCTCAATCTCCGGCAAACCAGTAATTCTCGCTACATCTTCAAGCTCATCCACCACTACAGGGTCCACTATATAGGCAGGGATGTTGTGTTCTTTTGCCAAAGTGTAGGCGATAATAGCTCCCAAATTAGAAGCGTGTTCACCTCTTTCAGCCTTTTTCAAATCTTCCAGCATTTTTTCATTCACAATGTAGGTCCCACTCTCTATGGGCTTTAAAAGTCCTCCTCTTCCTACAATTGCATCAATTTGAGATAGGGAAATACCTTTTTCTTTCAACATATCAAGGATAGCTTGTGTCCTGAATTCAAACTGGTCAACTATTCTCTTGTATTTGCTCAATTCCTCTGTCGAATGCCTCAAAGTCTCTGTAAAGACAGGCTCTTTGTCCCTAAAAACTGCCACTTTCGTTGAAGTAGAACCAGGGTTTATTACTAAAATTAAAGCCAACCCCATCCCTCCGCCTCTAATACTATTATAGTACACATGGCTTCTTTATCCAAATCTGAGGAAAGGCAAGGAATTCTTGCCTTTCCTCAGATTAACATTATCTTACGATATAGTTGTCTTTTACAGCAGCTATAGTCTTTATTCTCTCTTCTGCTACCCTGTCAGCTGCCACATAGGTGGGAACATTTTCCTTTTTAGCCTTTTCAATGACCTTTTTCACTGTATCGTATATCATGGAGACTTTCCTCATAGCCCTTTCCCTGTTGTAGCCTGAAGGATTGAGCTCATCAGCTACGTTTATAACTCCACCGGCATTTATTATATAGTCAGGAACATAGAGAATTCCCTTTTGCTGGAGGATATCTCCGTGCCTTTCTTCCTTCAACTGGTTATTAGCTGAACCAGCGACAATCTTGCATTTAAGCTGCGGTATTGTCTCATCATTTATTATGGCACCTAGTGCGCAAGGAGCAAATATATCGCACTCCACACCATATATTTCATCTGGTTTTACATACTCTGCTCCAAACTCTTCCACAGCTCTTTTTGCATTTTCTTCAAATATATCTGTCACAATGAGCTTAGCACCTGCCTCATAGAGATATTTAGCAAGGTGATATCCCACATTTCCTATGCCCTGAATTGCAACGACTCTACCTCTCAAATCTGAAGTGCCAAAAATTTCTTCAGCAGCTGCCTGCATCCCCCTGTAAACTCCATAGGCTGTGAAAGGTGATGGGTCTCCACTCGTCTCAGGAAGCCCTGCTACGTATTTTGTCTCATACCTTATATACTCCATGTCTTTCACGTTTGTCCCCACATCTTCAGCAGTGATGTACCTTCCCTTCAAAGATTCTACATACCTTCCAAAGCTTCTAAACAAAGCTTCTGATTTGTCAGTCCTTGGATTCCCTATTATTACAGCTTTTCCTCCGCCTAGATTAAGTCCCGCAGCAGCGTTTTTGTACGTCATGCCTCTTGCAAGTCTTAAAGCATCATTTATAGCGTCTTCCTCTGAATCATAAGTCCACATCCTGCAACCGCCCAAAGCAGGCCCCAAAGTAGTGTCGTGAATGGCGATGATGGCTTTTAGCCCTGATGTTTTGTCATAGCAGAGCACTACATTCTCGTAATCATATTTCTCCATTATTTTGAAAATCTCCATAAAATCTCCTCCCTGTTTTTATTTTTTTAATTCTTAAATTATTTCAAAATGTAATTCGTCTTTATTGCAGCAATCGCTTTAATTCTGTCCTCTGCTACTCTATCAGCAGCTTTGTAGGTGGGTATGTTTTCTTCTTTTGACTTTTTAATTACGCTCTTTATCGTGTCGTATATCATAGAAGCCTTCCTCAAAGCCCTTTCCCTGTTGTAGCCTGAGGGTTCTAACTCATCAGCCACGTTTATAACTCCGCCCGCGTTTATTATATAGTCAGGCACGTAAAGAATACCTTTTTCCTGCAGTATGTCCCCATGCCTTTCTTCTTTCAATTGATTGTTGGCAGAACCTGCTATGATTTTGCACTTGAGCTGCGGTATTGTTTTATCGTTTATAACTCCGCCCAATGCGCAAGGAGCAAAAATATCGCAGTCTACTCCGTATATTTCCTCTGGCTTCACATATTCTGCTCCGAAGTCTTCCACAACCCTCTTTACATTATCTTCAAATATATCAGTGACAATTATCTTCGCTCCAGCTTCATTAAGATATTTAGCAAGAGTATAGCCAACTTTTCCAACACCCTGTATGGCTACTTTTTTGCCTTTTAAGTCGGAAGTCCCAAACACTTCTTCAGCGGCTGCCTGCATACCCCTGTACACTCCATAAGCGGTCACAGGCGACGGGTCTCCACTGGTCTCAGCAAGGCCAACCACGTGCTTTGTCTCATACCTCATGTATTCCACATCTTGAACAGTGATTCCCACGTCCTCACCTGTGATAAAACGCCCTTTCAGAGCTTCTATATACCTCCCAAAACTTCTAAAGAGGGCCTCTGATTTATCTTTTCTAGGATCGCCTATTATTACTGCCTTCCCTCCTCCGTAGTTTAAGCCTGCGGCAGCGTTTTTATATGTCATTCCCCTTGCAAGCCTTAAAGCGTCTTCCAGAGCCTCTTCCTCTGTATTGTACATCCACATCCTAGTTCCGCCAAGAGCTGGGCCTAAAGTTGTATCGTGAATTACAATTATTGCTTTTAAGCCCGATGCTTTATCATAGCAAAAAATTACGTTTTCATAATCCCTAACTTCCATCCGCTCAAAAATTTTCATTCAAAAATCCCCCCAAAAAGATTTTTTAAACATTAGAAGCGAGAGAAGCCAGCATTATAGAGTTAAACTTTGCATCGCTGGAATCAGCTCTTGAAGTTAACACAATAGGCTTCTTTGCTCCCATTATTATCCCTGCTATCTTTCTTTGAGCTATATAAGTGATAGCCTTATAAAGTATATTCCCTGCTTCTATATCAGGAACTACCAGTATGTCAGCATTTCCAGCAACAGGGCTCACTATGCCTTTATGGCGGGCAGCTTCAACAGACAGAGCATTATCTAAAGCCAACGGTCCATCTATTATAGCCCCTTTTATCTGCCCTCTTTCGCTCATCTTTGACAGTATAGCCGCATCAAGTGTTGCCTGCATATCTGGGTTTACAGTTTCTACAGCTCCCAATATAGCGACTCTTGGCGCATCAATTCCAATCTGCCTTGCAACATCTATAGCATTTAAAATTATGTCTATCTTGACTTTTAGATCTGGAGCTATGTTCATCGCCGCATCTGTGAGAAGTATGAGCTTGTTGTAAGGCGACTCAAACACAGCTACATGGCTTAAAGTCCTGCCTGTCCTTAGACCTATTTCTTTATCCAGAACTACCCTCAGTATTTCTGCTGTCTGCACAAGTCCTTTCATCAGTATATCAGCTTTGCCTTCGCTCACCAGCCTCACTGCTTCGCGGCAGGCATCTAAGTTGCTTTTCGCCTCGACTATTTCATGGTCTTTCAAAGACATCCCTATAGAGGAAGCAATTCTTTCAATCTTTTCCTTGTCTCCAACCAAAATAGCCCTCACTATTCCCTTTTCATGAGCCTCTTTAATCGCTTCCAACACATCTTCATCAGCTGCCTGAGCCACAGCTATAACTTTTGGCGGCAAATTTTTCACATGCTCGTAAAGTTCAGCAAAGGTCCTCATACCAACACCCCATCAGCCATAAATTTTTGGAGTTTCCTGCCCTCTTAGCACTCTTAAAGCTCCATCTCTTAGAGCTTCCATTTCGTCTCCGCCGGGATATAAAGTGATTGGAGCGATAAAGCCTACCATGTCAATTATTATCTCTATCAAGGGTTTGGAATAAGCAAGCCCACCAGTTAAAATAATTGTCTTGACATTTCCTTTTAAAGCTGCAGCCATCCTGCCAATCTCTTTCGCAATCTGATAAGCCATAGCTTCAAAAACTAGCTTAGCTTTTTTATCCCCAGCTTCTATTCTTTTTACCACTTCTCTGGCATCGTTGGTACCAAGATGCGCCACGAGTCCTCCCATTCCGACAATTTTTTTCTTCATCTCTTCCAAAGTGTATTTTCCTGAATAACACATCTCTACGACCTTCATGGAAGGCAAACTTCCAGTCCTCTCAGGTGAAAAAGGTCCCATCTGATTTGCATTGTTTACATCAACAATCCTACCTCCCTTTATAGCTGCTACAGAAATTCCTCCTCCCATGTGGGCCACAATCATGTTAAGTTCATCTTCCTTTAAATTATTTTCTCTTGCATACCTATGTATGCAGGCTTTAATGTTTAGAGCATGAGATTGGCTCTTTCTGGGAAGCTCTGGAAGCCCAGAAATTCTCGCCACATCTTCCATTTCGTCCACTGCTACAGGGTCAAGTGTATAAACAGGTATGCCGTATGGGTCTGCCAGAGCCCTTCCAATTATTCCGCCTAGATTTGAAGGATGTTCCCCTCCTACCCCTTTTCTTAAATCTTCCAGCATAATATCGTTTACAACATAGGTACCACTTTGGACTGGCTTTATCAAACCACCCCTCACCACAATAGCAGATAATTCCAGAACTTTAATGCCATTCTCACTTAGCCATTTGTTTATCGCTTCTAACCTCAAATCCAGCTGCTCAATCACACTTTTATAGTTCTTGAGAGTTTCTACATCATGGGTGATGTCAGAACGCACTATTTCCTTCTCGTCTTCATAAAGAGCTACTTTGGTGGAAGTAGAACCTGGATTGATGACCAATACCTTGAACAACAGGCTTCACCCGCCCTTTCGCCAAACATTTTTTGAGTGTCTTAAAAAATTTTTATCCTTACAATATTTTAATTCTACACATTTGTCAAAAATCCTTCTTTTTGATTAAAATTTTTTTATAACAACTTTATATTTTGTGGAATTGATAGATTTTTGGAAAAATTGATAGGCGGGGAACTCCCGCCTACTGAATTGTCACACTAACTTTTTCAGGGCGAATTTTAATTATATTGACATTCAGCTTAGTATTTACATTAACTGTCAGAGTATAATTACCAGGAGATAAATTTGAAGCATCGACGTAAGCCGTGAAATCTGTAGAAGTAGCTCCTGCAACAACACTTTCAGGCCCTGAAATTGTAACAACTACTTCTGGATTCTGGACTGTTACACTCTTACCCTCTGCCCCTTTCACTTCTACATTGGTTATAGTCACATCTTTTGTAGCCAATTTTTGTATATCTATATACACTTTAGCAGTTATGTCACTCTTTACAAGCTTTACTCCGTCAGGCAAATCAAAAGGCACCGTCTCAGTGGCAGGTCCTGTCAGACCCGTTATATCTATCTGTTTTGTGCTTATGGACTTTATGGTATTAAGGACATCCTCATCTCCAGTGATGTATACATACTCTGGAAGTACATTTACAGAAGCAACTACATAGCCCTCCTGAGGTTTGCCAAATATTTTAGGAATCACAGGAACCCTTATCGATTTGCTCACAGGGATATAAACTTCCACAAGATTTGGTGTAACTGTAACTCCTTTTATCTCCTTGCCTTCCCTATCTACAGCCACAGCTGGGACAGATATCTTAATATCCTCTTTTTTGTAGGAGACATTCACCTGTGCAATCACATTTTTTACAAGATTTACTTTGCTCTCTGGTCCTACCACCATCACTTCGCCAGGAGTCGGAACCGCCGGCTGCATAGCATATCCATCCATCACATTTCCCACTATCTTTACCGTAACAGGCATCTGAATTTTGGCAATAGTGTCCACATCTACTTTTATCTCGGGAGGAATTACAGAAACTAAAGAGACATTTTTGGGAAGCCCCTCTATCCTCACAGGGATTACATTTATTCCTTTAGAGGTCACACGGCTCAAATCCGCATAAGCACTTATATTTTGAGCGGCTATGTTTAATACGTCGCTTCTTCTCCCTCTCACCTTCACATTCACCGTATATCCCTTTTCCTCAAGCAAAGTCAAACCCTTTTTCTCAAGAGTATCCACATTTACTAACTTTACAGGGACATTGTTAATCTCATAAGGAATTTCCGGATTTTCTTCCCCCATCACATAAAGCCACAATAAAAAAGCCAGTATCAGCGACAGGAGCTTTATAGTAAAATTTTTAGTCAGCATGCTTGTTCCCCCATTTTCTCCAAACAGGCTTCTTATTGTCCTTCACGTCCAAAATGCTAGACAAAACCTCTTTTAAAGTCTTCGGGTCCAGATGGCGAGAAAGCCTTCCGTTTTGAGCAAGTGAAATAGTGCCTGTTTCTTCAGACACAATTATAGCAATGGCATCAGAAATTTCTGTAACGCCTAAACCAGCCCTGTGCCTTGTCCCCAGTTCACTGCTCAAATTCTGGTTGTCCGTAAGAGGCAGAAAACATCCCGCTGCCATAATCCTGTCTCCTCTTATAATAACTGCTCCATCGTGCAAGGGAGTATTTGGAATAAAAGTATTTATCAGAAGCTCACTGGAAATTTTAGAATCCATCGCTATTCCAGTCTCAATTATCTCATTAAGCCCTGTCTCCCTTTCAATCACAATAAGAGCTCCTATTTTAGACCTGGAAAGGTACTGAACCGCATCGCATATTTCCCCTATTACCTCAGACATGTCCTTCTCGTCCTCATTGAAAAAGAAAAAATTCTTTCCTAAAAAGCCGCTCCTACCCAAAGACTCCAGCCCTCTTCTGAGCTCAGGCTGAAAAACAATCAAAAGGGCAATGACTCCGACAGTCATAGCATTTCTCAAGATGTAATTCACTGTTCGAAGCTGTAACCACTCACTTAATTTTGTAATTATTATCAAAACAGCAAGCCCTTTCAAAAGTTGCTCCGCTCTTGTCTTGTGGATGACAAGTATAAGCCGGTAAAGGACATAGGCTATTATCAATATATCCACTATATCGTTAATCCTCATTGTCTTGATTATATCTATAAGTCCAGTGAACAAAAAATTCACCTCACAAAGCTTTTGTAATGAGCTACTCATATTAATTATACAACAAATTTGGATAAAAAATAATTTAGCTGGGAAAATTATTTTAAAGGGAAAAGAGGAGGGTAAGGATGAACTCAAGCAAAGGAGGAAAAGATGACCTTCTTGTAAATTCTGTAATACAAAAGCTTTCCCGCTATGACCTAAATCTTCCAGATCTAATCATAACAGCAAACAACGGTGTCATAACCTTGGAAGGATATGTAAAAAATTTAGAGGAGAAAAAATTGCTCAGTCAAATTGCAGAGAGCGTAGAAGGAGTAAAAAAAGTAATTGATGAAGTAAAAATCAGGTAGAAGTCATAAAAGCTATTCTATGACTTCTACCCTTATGTTATTTTTCATTGCTTCTTTTTTTAAGGGATTTACGACATCCCCATGTAGTATCACATCCAGTGCAGACCTTAAGGACTTTCCGACTATTATCTCAGTTATGTTATTCTCTCTTGCAAATTCCGCAAGAGTTTTTGAAATTTTCTTTCCAACTAGAATTGACACTCTTCCTCCTAGCTTTTGAGCCATATCAAAAAGCTCTAGTAAGACTTCATTTTCTTTTAAATCCTGTGAGATATCGCTGTTTTTGTTAACGTATACAACGCAAAACTCACCATTGGTCTCTTTTGCCCTCTGGGCACCTCTTTCCACAAGCCTGCGTGAGCTCTTCTGAGGTGTTATACACACCATGATTCTGCTCTTCACGCTAGGCTCGTAACTAAGTACCATCTTTAAAAAACCCCTTTCAGGCACATATTTGCCCTTCTATAATTAATTATATGCGAAGGATTCTCTTTATGTCAAATTTCCTTTCCTTCTTTAAACTGTCAAAAAACTCCTTCATTCTTTTTATTTCTTCTAAACTCGGTCTCTTAGAACCGTACACGGTTTTATTGTATATTCTGGTAATTTGTTCAAAATCTTTGTATCCTTCTTTTGCAACGCGCTCCTGATACTCCAAAGTCGTCTCCGAATCCCTCATTGTGAATCCTCTTTTAGAAAGCTTTCTTACTATTTTGTCATAGTAATATATAACGAGATACTTTTCGTCCTTATCCAGAGTTTTTTTCTTTTTAAAGTACAATGCAAATATACTAGATGCCACTATCAATAGAAAAGCCCCTAAAACTTCTATCAATTTAATCTCTTTCTTTTTATCTACTGGTGCATTTTCACTAGCTGTCACCTTCTCGCTCTGGCTCATCCCTTCCTCAATATTTTTAAAGTCCTCTTCCCTTCTGTTGTCAGGCAAAATATCCTCTTTAGGCAAATCAGAAGATGTAGAGGATAAAAAGATAGGAAATTCGATAGAAGGATAATGAGGCGTTGGCTCAAAAGTAACCCATCCGTAGTCATCAAAATAGACTTCTACCCACGCATGCGCATCTGCTGTTGTCACTATATATTTCCCATTTTTATCTGGAGCAGGCGGCAGTTTAAACCCTACTACATATCTTGTAGGAATTCCTACGGTTCTCAGCATAACAGCCATAGCCGTAGCGTAGTGAGTGCAGTAGCCTTTTTTGAGGTCAAAGAGAAAATAATCCACAAAGTCTCTGCCTGGCGGCGTAGGGGGAACATCGAGAGAATATGGAAATTTCCTCAAATACTCTTCTACCGCCTTTACTTTATCGTACTGATTTTGCTTATCCTTCGTGAGGGAATAAGCCAGTTCTTTCACTCTTTCAGGAAGATTAGAAGGATAAGAAAGATATCTTTTCCTTTCTTCCTCACTCAAACTCGTACTTCCTTTTTCTTTTAAGTCTTTTAAATCTATCGATGGAGTCAAATATATTACAAAGTAAGGCTCTCCTGTGGCATGAGAAGTTTTTGCCTTTAAATTAAGATTTTCTTCTTCATAGTAAAAACTGTCGCTCAATTTATAAGGTTGCCATGGAGAAAACAGAATGTCCGATTTGATATTTACAGGAATAATTTTTAGACTCTTTATCTGGTACTTGACATTCCTGCTAAAAGTAACTGGAATCACACCACCTACATTCTCATAGCGATACTGCTGAACATAATTTGTCCATCTGCTTTTCCCTGAAGGAGAGGTGACATACTGGTCATACACCATCCCCCTCAAATAAGTGCTTTCTTTTGTCTCCACTTCCATCACTACAGAGTTTGAAACTTTTGTGGCTCCCCCTAAGTCACTTGCAAAAGACACAAAAACATCTTCTGCAGGAGTCCCTTTGGGTTTTCCCTCCCCATTCCTCCATTCCCTTGTAAACGGAAAAGTATCGTAAAACCAGTTTTCTAATCTATCCCATTTCAAAGGGCTAAAGGCCTTTGGCATAAGTTCAGCGCCAAAAGCGCTTATGGAAGAGAAAAGCATCACAATAGCCAAAAAAGCAGAAAGAGGCCCCCTCAAGCCGTTTTTCCTGAAATAATTTTTAACCCCTATGTCAGTAAAGCAAAGGAGCACATAAACCATCAAGTAAAAATAGGCTTTATCCACATAGTTGTACCATTGAACTACAAAAAATATCATACCTGAAAGCAACGTTAAAAACCAGCTTCTCATCAAACCATTCATCGCGCTTATTAAAAAGGTCACAATTCCTACAGTTACAAATAGTGTAAAGACTTTGTACTTCTCTGTAAGGGCGCTAAAAGCAGGTGAAGAAGGCGCGTAATTCATGTATGCGTTTATCCATTTGACAAAACCTTCAATGTAAAGAAATATACTCACCAAAATATCCCTATAACCGAAAAAGAGGGCAAAATCTCCTATAAGAATTATAATCAGCAAAAGGACTATGAGCAAAGGCCTTTTTAACAAAAAGAAGAAAAAGATCGTAGAAACTGCTGTCAGCAGAAAGACATAAAACCAAGGAAAATGAAATTTAAACCCCTCAAGAGCTGAAAAAACCACGACTAAAGACAAAACTATATTAATGGAATATTCATACAAAACTTCCTTTAACCTTCTCCCCATTTTTATGCCTCCAAAATACCATTCCTACTCTTATCTTATCAATCTTGTCCTTAATTTTTCCATAGTCATTTACATAGTAAATGAGCACTTCTACTCCTGTATCTTGAAGTTCATGTAACTTATTTAAAACAAAGCTGTCAAGATAGGGCGTTATTAAGACAAGAGTTGCATCCTTAGGGATAACCACATCTAATCCTTCAAAATCTAATATGCCCTTATCGTAGACAGGAAAATTCTTAATACTCGCTTCCATAAATACTCCAAAATCCCTTATAGTCCGCCCTCTCACCTGAACTTGCCCTGAATGATAATCAAGCAAATTCACGGGAATTCCAGCAAGAAGGCAGTACTTAGCTACAGAAACCATGCATTCAGCACATTCCTCATCCAGCTTGCCATCTACATCGTCTAAAAAATGGCCTTTATTGAGGTCCCACAGCAAATAAACCTCACTCATGGCGGATATCTGAAACTCTTTAGCGTAAAGCTCACCTTTCTTAGCCGACACCTTCCAATGAATTCTTTTAATGCTATCTCCCGGGACATATTTCCTGAGCTGCAGCATGTTGGTATAATCTTCAAAGGCTCTGTTTTTTGCCTCAACAATCCCCAGCTGTTGGGCCGCCTTTAAACTAGGCTTTATATCCCTCACCTTAGGGAAAACCTTTAATTTTATTTTGAAATCGTAAAATTTCACTCTAGTAAAAATTCCAAAAGGGTCCTGAATTTTTAACTCAAAAGGCCCTACAAAATATATTCCCCTTCTGGGGAGTGTAAACTTTTTCTTAAACTTTTTATTTTTGAAGCTTGCCAAATAGCCCTCCATCAGTCCAAACTTACCACTTACAGTAGAGTAATCCCTTATTTCTACATTAAATACCGGCAGAAAGCTATTATTTATGAGATTTATCTCATATTCCGCCTCTTCTCCTACAGTAAATTTCTCTTCATGAGCTATTATATATAAATCAAGGGAATTTTTAACATAACGCAAATAAAGATAATTTAAAAGAATGAAAATAGCAAATTCGTAGGTCAATAAAAAAATTATTTTACCTGCAGTAAAGACTGCAAAAGTAAGTGTCAAAAACAAAAGGAAAAAAATCATCAATTTACTACGCATATCTTCTTACCACCGGCACTTTTGTAGTATCCACTATATTTTTTATGAACATCCTCTCATCAAGCCCTTCAAACTTTTCCTCATTCCTCAATATGATTCGATGAGATAGCACTGGAACCGCTAAAGCTTTTACATCATCTGGCAGCACATAATCTCTTCCCTGACAGTAAGCTCTTGCCTGAGCTGATCTCATCAGATTCAAAGTAGCTCTTGGACTAGCTCCCAACCTTATGGCTTTGCTCTTTCTGGTGCTCGATACCAAATTCACTATATAATTTCTGACAATGTCTTCTACGTAAACCTTCTTTACTTCCTCCTGCATTTTTATTACTTCTTCAGCGTTTACAACAGGCTTAAGCTCCTCCAAGGGATTTTTTTCTTCAAAATTCGCCAAAATCTCTAGCTCCTCTGCTTCACTTGGATAGCCTATCTCTATTTTTATCATAAATCTATCAAGCTGGGCCTCCGGCAACTTAAAAGTCCCCTCGTACTCAATCGGATTTTGTGTAGCCAGTACCATAAAAGGTTTCGGCAAAGGATATGTGACTCCATCCACAGTAATCTGCTTTTCCTCCATAGCTTCAAGCAAACTTGACTGCGTCTTAGGAGAAGTCCTGTTTATCTCATCTGCTAAGACTATATTGCTCATTATAGGGCCTGGCTTAAATTCAAATTTCTTTTTTTGCTGATTGTAAACTGTCACTCCCACTACGTCTGAAGGTACCAAATCAGGAGTAAATTGAATCCTCCTAAAGCTTGCATTTATAGACTTTGCAAGAGCCTTGACAAGAGAAGTTTTCCCAACCCCCGGCACATCTTCAATCAAAACGTGCCCTTCTGCCAGCAAAGCTATAATGACAAGCTCCACTGCTTCTCTTTTCCCTATTATCACCTTTTCTATGTTTTCTATAATTTTCTCAACTTTACTGTTCATGCTCATCTTCATCGCATCCTTTAATAATTTTTAAAAGCTGCCACATGTCCTCTATAAAATAATCCGGCTTTTCCTTTTTCAAAAGCTCAAAAGGAAGAACTGACCACTTTACCGCTACGCTTCTAACTCCAGCACTCCGAGCAGAAAGTATGTCGTAGGAGCTATCTCCTACCATTAAAGCTTCTTCCCTAGGGCTTTTAAGAAGCTCTAATGCCTTCAAAACAGGGTCAGGTTCGGGTTTATGCTTTTCTGTATCCTCAAGCCCTACAAGTACGTCAAAGTACTTATCTAGCTCAAAAAGCTTCAAACCCCTTTTTGCTAATTCTCTCCTTTTTGAAGTTACAACAGCTGTTTTTATGCCTTCCTCTTTTAACCTTGCAAGGACTTCTTTTACATCCTCTCTAATTTTAGTATACCTATCGTGGTACTTCTCATTGTAATCTCTATAAGTTTTTAACATAATTTCCCATTTATCTTTGCTAAACCTCTGCAAAGTCAAAGGCAGAGGTTCTCCAAAATAGGGAATTACCTCCTCAGCCCCAATTTTGTAACCCAAATGCTTTTCTACAGTATAGACAAAAGATTTTATTATAAGCTGGTTTGTGTCTATTATCGTGCCATCTAGGTCAAAAAGCACTGCAGTTATCTTCATAACATCCTTCCTTTTAAATATTCCTTTTTCTTTAGTATACAAAAAAAAGACAAGAGTAACAAGAGGATAATACACTCATTCGGAAGTTTTTTGAAAATAAGCTATGATTCCTTTGTAAATAGCCCACGCTATCTTGTACTGATAATTAGGATCGTTTAACAGCCTTTCTTCTTCAGGATTTGACATAAATCCGCATTCTACAATCACTGCAGGCATCTTAGCATTTCTTAAAATATAATAACTGTTGGAGCTCTTTGCCATCCTGTCATTATTTGGATCCAGGGTTTTCCTGAGTTCTTCTTGAATTAATTCCGCTAGCAACTTCCCCTTTTCAGAATTTTGCTGGTAAAACACCTGAGCTCCTTTATATTTCGACTGGGAAAAGCTATTTTGATGTATGCTAATTAAAACATCCCCCTCCACCTGATTAGCCTTTAAAACCCTGTTTTTCAAGTCTTTTGAGAGGGAAGAATCCGACAGAGAATCGTCTTCTCTTATCATAACTGCAATGCCCCCTGTGTGTTCAATCAGTTCTTTCAATTTTTGTGCAATCTCTAAATTCAGTTCATCTTCATCCTTTCCGTGTTTCCCCGGTTTTCCCGGGTCATAACCTCCGTGTCCAGCGTCAATTACAATTACTTTATTCATTATTGGCAATGTAGTAAAAACAGAAAGATTTTTTGTCTGCCAATTATATGAAAAAACTGAAACAAGCAACAACAAGCCAAACAAAAGCCATCTTTTTAATCTCACATGGCCCCTCCTTTCCTCTTATAAAAGTTTCACTATAAACAGTCTATTGTCACTTAATAAAAAAATTCACATATTATGAATCTAGGAAAGGAGGTAATAATATGATTACAATAGAAATACCTTACGTCGTTCAGCCTGGCGATACTGTATTTTCAATTGCAAGAAAGTTCAACACTTCTGTAGATGCCATAATAACCCGAAATAACATAATCAATCCCTCTTTGATATATCCAGGCCAAAGGCTAATAATACCAGTACAGGGCAATTACTACACAGTACAACCAGGGGATACAGTGTATTCAATTGCTCAAAAATTCAATGTGCCCTATGAAAGCATAATATACATTAACAATCTGAGCTATCCTTATAACATCTACCCAGGCCAAAGATTGTTCATTCCCGGAATATCGATGAGCTATCCGCCATCACCGGTACCACCTATTCCATCTTCCGGCCCCTGTCCGAAATACTACACTGTGCAGCCAGGTGATACTTTATGGAGCATAGCGCAGAAATTTGGAATATCCATAGACGAACTCATCCGAGCTAACTACCTCGTAAATCCAGGTATGATATACCCAGGGCAGACTCTCATAATACCATGCCCTTCGACGCCTCCAGTAGAATACCCCACTTTAAGGCTGGGAGATAGAGGACCTTTTGTAGTTAACTTACAGGCTCGCCTTAAATCTCTTGGCTTTGATCCAGGACCTATTGACGGAATCTTTGGTCCCAAAACCGAAGCAGCTGTAAAGGCTTATCAGCAAAGCAGAGGTCTACCCCCTACCGGCATAGTTGATGAAACAACCTGGAATGCGCTTTTATTTGCCACACCTCCAGCACCTCCACCTTCTTCCGGAAAAGTATATATAGTAAAGCCTGGAGAATCCCTGTGGACAATAGCCCAAAAATTTAATACAACAGTAGAAGCTATATTAAAAGCAAATCCTGAAATAAAAGACCCAAATCTGATATACCCCGGCCAGAGAATAATAATCCCTACTTCACAGCAGGCTGCCACCTCTCAGGAAATAATTACTGAGAAAGAACCACAAGACAAGGAAGAAGAAAAATAGTCAGGAGACTTCTCCTGACTATTTCTTTAGGCTTTCTATATACTTTTCTGCAGCGTAAGCGGCTGTCGCTCCATCTCCTGCAGCTGTTATCACCTGTCTTAAAAGCTTGTGCCTTATATCTCCTGCAGCAAAAACTCCTGGTATATTGGTTTTCATATCATCATCAGTGATTATATACCCATACTCATCTAACTCTACAATTCCCTTTACAAGCTCTGTATTCGGGTCATAGCCTATAGCGACAAATACTCCATCCACATTTAACGTACTCTCTTCCCCTGTCTTCACATTTTTAAGCCTAATTCTCTCTACTCCATACTCTCCCTCAACATCAACTACTACAGTATTCCAAATGAATTCTATCTTTTCATTGGCAAAAGCCTTTTCCTGCTCTATCTTGGTAGCTCTCAACTGGTCTCTCCTGTGAATTATGTAGACTTTTTTAGCAAATTTCGTAAGATAAAGAGCATCTTCTACTGCTGTATTTCCTCCTCCTATGACAGCAACAACTGCATCTCTGTAAAAAGCACCATCACAGGTTGCACAGAAAGAAATACCTGCCCCTATAAATCTATCCTCATTGGGAACCCCTAACTTTCTAGGAGTTGCTCCCATTGCAAGTATTATAGCCTTCGCCTCATATACTTTATTGTTGGCTGTCTTCACTCTCTTTATCTCTCCTGTAATATCAAGGCTTTCTACATCCTCTAAAACTATCTCAAGCCCGTGCTTTCTCACCTGAGCCTCCATTTTTGCCACTAGGTCTGCACCTGTAATCTCTTCGTAGCCCGGATAATTCTCCAGCTGATAGGTATTTACAATCTGACCTCCAAGATATGTCTTCTCAATAAGCACTGTTTTGAGCCTTGACCTTGCAGCGTAAAGTCCGGCTGTAAGCCCTGCAGGTCCTCCACCCAAAATTATTAGGTCGTACATAATAAAATCACTCCTCCTTTTGAACTAAATTAATTGCCATAAAATTTATGGAAGCAGTAAAAACTACTGCTTCCATAATTATATCACAAACTTTCTCTATTTACATCATCCCGACAGGCTGTTTGAATTTGTTTTTGGTCTCCTGTATATCTTGGGGCTGTGCAGCCTTAACAGGATACCATCCCCTCTGGTTTACTGCAGTCCAGACTGTCCTCTGGTCTTCCAAAGTTGAATTTAAGAGGTTTATATACTCCCTTCTTATGCTCTCATTGGCAGCTTCTACTGCTGCGTGGCTTAGCATCTCTATAGCTAGCTTATAACTTCCCAGAATATTCATCATTATCTCTTTATCAGTAACCTGCTGATTGCCGTACACTAAAATCCTCTCCTTTCAGCTTAAATGTCTTATTAAGGAATTAAAATTGTTCTGACACCTATTCGCTAAATTTTGACACAATGCCTTAAGCTGCGGGTCCTGACAGCGAGTGGCGTAATCATTTAAAGTCTTTGTCATGTTCTGCTGCATTGTCAAAATATCATCAAGGTAAAGTAACTCTTTTGTAGAAAGCTGCATCATCCTTCTCCTCCTTTTTGTTAATTTCAATTTTAATATGCGCATAAAAATAAAAAATATGCAGGAAACCCTGCACATTTTATTTTATGTATCCCTTTCTTTTGAGTTTTTCAATATGAGCTTTCAACTTTTCTTCAATATTTATGTTATATTTTTCCTCTAAAACAAACATCATAGACACAGCCACTTGCGCTACATCCAAAAGCTCTTCAGAAATTTTTTCCATTATTTCTCTTTCGCTTAAAGTCACATTTTCCCCATTTAAACCCCTGAATTTTCCTATGGCCTGTGCTAACTCCCCCGCTTCCTCCATTAATTTTAGAGCGGTAGATTCCAGCGAAGGAGTAAGGTTATTAAGTTTTGGCAAACTTATTTCCTTAAAACTCGTTTTCATAATCTCATCTCCATCTTTTAAGCTCTTTTCCTTCTCGCCATAAAAAAGGCCAGTTGAGGCGCTACTTCTCTTATGAGTCCAAGCATTTTAAAAGACGTTTCCCTTATGTCCCACTGTGCTTCTTTTGTACATCTCAAATTCGCAAAGTGGTCAAAAGCCCACAAATCTGCATTCATCACAACCAATCTCTTATGAGCATTTGTGACCACGTAAGGGCTCACTTCAGGCATTTTCTCTTTAAGCTCATAGAATAACTCTTCCGAGGTTTTTAAAGCCCCAATTAAAATATCTTCAGCGCCAGCTTTTACTACATTTGGAGGAATGACAAATCCATTTTCTACAGTCGGCTCTGTCCAGTCAAATATTATGGTCCGGTGGCGCAAGAGTTGATGCCAGTTAGCTTCGCTTATTTTAAGCTGGAATTTAAACCTTACCGATTTAAAAGCATCTATCAGATGGTCAAACTCTCCAATCTCTTCTACCGCAGTTTTTATAACTTTCTCCTTCTCTTCTTCCTTCATTGCCTTTACTTTTTCTTTTACTTCCACAAATTCTTTACCAGAATAAGTAAATAAGATATGAGCGACAACTGTATCAACTGGAGAAAAATCCGTACCCTTCCCCGTATAATCTAAAAGAACTACATCATCAGAAGAAATAGCCCTCTTATCTCCCAGGATTTTTTCTGATATATCCTTTAATCTTTCTCTCACCCTCATCTGATAAGGAGTAGGAGTGAGATGTCTTAAGGTGCTCGGCGCAATCTTCTCCCCTTGTTCTACTATCCTTTTTGCAAGCACTTTTGCTTCTTCTGTAGGATGGGCAAACAACTTTCTCACAATGTCCTGCAAGTCTAAGGCGTTTAAGGCAACTGCGAAGCTCGTCCTAGTTGCAAGAATTAATGCATAGCGCGCGTCTTCAAAAGCGATCTTTTCTATCCTATTTAAAAATTTTTCTTCAGTTTCACCTTCTTTTTTCTCCTCTGCTCTCCTCAAATATTCTGTCAAAACCTTTACCAGCTTTTCATACGCATCGTAAGTTGCATTCCAAACTTTTAAAAACTTTTCCTTTAAGACAGGTTCTTTCTCTAATTCGGGCGGGATAACTACTTTCTCTCTTGTTGGCTTCTGATACCTCTGACTCCATTCTATAAATGCAGGTCTTCTGTTCATAAGTTCAATGTCGCCGGACAAAAGTCTGGATACATCTTCCACACAAAGGTGCATCAAGTGCTGCTCTGCAATTGATGAATGCCCAAACTTTTCAACCCACTTTTCATGAAATTCTCTAGCTTTCTCTATAGCTCTTTCCATGGGAATGCTATGTTTGGGCAGGTACTCTGTTATATCCAAATCCCCATCTGTGAGAGATTCAAGAATGTTAAGCCTCCAGCTCGTATCTTTTCTGCTCACCTTTGAATTTATAGGTGGGATTATAAATTCTGGAAGAGAATGTATGAAGTACACTGGGCCGTAGACATCGGTGACAAAATTTTGAAGGAGCTTCTCTTCCTCTGGAGTCAGCTTCCTCATCTGCATGGTAAAAACTCCTTTCAAAAATTGTAAAAACAGCGAACCATACTTTATATAATTGTACCACAAAAATATATAAAAAAACAGCTATCTGCTGATAGCTGTTTTTTTCAGATGGTGACCCATCCGCGATTCGAACGCGGGACACCCTGCTTAAAAGGCAGGTGCTCTACCTCCTGAGCTAATGGGTCCCATGGTGGAGGGAGATGGATTTGAACCATCGAAGGCATACGCCAGCAGATTTACAGTCTGCCCCCTTTGGCCGCTTGGGTATCCCTCCACATTTTTATTGGCAGCCACAGAGCTATTTTATCACACAGATGCCGATTTGTAAATAGTTTTTATTGGAAAAGCACATAATTTTGCTTTTGTATCATTTTCATTATATAATGTAATTAGCATTTTAATGATAACGGAGGAACTCATATGAAACTCGTATCGTGGAATGTAAACGGATTAAGAGCTTGTCTTAAAAAAGGCTTTATGGATTACTTTAAGGCGATAGACGCGGATATCTTCTGCATACAAGAGACGAAGCTTCAAGAAAACCAAAAAGACATTGAGGGGCTAGACCTTAATGGGTATTATGCCTTCTGGAATTTTGCAGAGAAAAAAGGCTATTCTGGCACAGCAGTATTCACAAAATATAAACCTCTTTCTGTATCATACGGCATAGGAACCCCGCACCACGATAAAGAAGGAAGAGTAATAACACTGGAGTATGAAAAATTCTTTCTGGTAAATACCTACACCCCCAATTCACAAAGGGGACTTACAAGGCTTGACTACAGAATGCAATGGGAAGAAGATTTCAGAAGTTACCTTCTAAAATTAGATTCTTTAAAGCCGGTAATTTTGTGTGGAGACCTCAATGTTGCTCATCAGGAGATAGACATAAAAAATCCTGCTGCAAATAGGCGAAATGCAGGATTTACAGATGAAGAAAGAGAAAAAATGACCATTTTACTAAATTCCAGCTTTATAGATACTTTCAGATATTTCTATCCTGACAAAAAGGACGCTTATACCTGGTGGTCTTATATGCACAATGCCAGGGAAAAAAACATAGGATGGAGAGTCGACTATTTCATCGTATCAGAGAGATTAAAAGACTACCTTATAGACTCTCAAATCCACTCTGAAGTAATGGGAAGTGACCACTGCCCTGTAGTTCTTATAGTAAAAGAAGACCTCATAAAATAAAAGCCCGAAAAGGGCTTTTTAATATTCATCTCTTCTTATTCCGAACTCTGCTGACTCTACCCATTGTTCTGCTTTTCTTAAATGTCCAATTAGGTTATCAAAGAGCTCCTTGTGCTTTTGCTCTTCTTTTATCAAAAACTCAAATAGTTTTTTCTCTTTTTCTTCCACTGCATCTTTCAGCATCTTCTCATAAAGCTCTATGCTCTCTATCTCTTTTTTCATAGCCAGCTCATATACTTCAAGCTGCGTAGGAACAGGCCTTATATCGCTTTTAAACTCTTTTCCCGTTTCAAATACATTTTTATACTTTTCTGATATATCCGTTCTTTCAAGCTGATAGTCCATTTTCTGAGCCCACTTTTCAATTATTTCAGCATGCTTTTTTTCATCCTTGGCTAAATCTAAAAAAAGTTTTTCTAGGTGGGTTCCTTTGTGTTTTTCTGCCTGCTCCGTGTAAAATTTTTCTCCGTCTTTTTCCATCTTAATCGCAAATTCCAAAGCGTTCATACTTAACTCTCCTTTCAAAATTTTAAAAAAGGGCTTTCACCTACATATAGTATAGATGAAAGCCCTTTTTTTCATTCTACCTTTATCTCTTTGCTGTTTTCCCACAAGCCATGAATATTGCAATAGCTTGTAGCGTAAATCGTTCCAGATTTCTCTATTTTAAATTTCACTGTAACTTCAGGCTCTGTAAATACTCCGTATTCTCCGTGGGATGTAAAATTGTAGTTTCCTATCTCCACAGGGAATTTATCGCCTTCACCTTGGAAATATACCTTTATCCACTTTATGTGGTGCTCCAGAGTGTTCGGATGAGGTATTTCCTCTCCTATATTTACTTTAACCTCAAAAGCTTCTCCCTTCTTAACCTTTTCCGGACTATGTATAACCGGGACGTGCTTTTCCCCTTTCCAATCGCCACTCTGATACAAAGCGCCAAATCCTGTCGGTGCACACATAACTCGAACTACCTCCTTCTAATTTTTACCATTTTATATTGTCCTTCAAGGTCTCCAAGTCCTCTTCATGCTCAATTTCATCTTCCAATATCTCGAGGACCAAATGATATGTCACCGGGTCAATGTCTTTTAATTCAGAAAGCATTTTGTTGTACACTTCAATCGCGCACTGTTCTCCTTTTATATTCTGCTCCAGCAGTACTTTTACATCTGGATTGTCAGGTGCGTCATATCCACAATTGGTAAGCTTGTACCAATCTTCGGGCTTTATTATTGGGGTTCCTCCTAGCTGAATAATGCGTTCAGCTAATTTTTCAGCGTGTTCCAACTCTTCTCCCGCATGCTCTTTAAGTTCAGCAGCAACAGCCTCTCCCATAGGTCCTCTTGCTATTTTTGCCCCTATCCAGCATTGGTAATAGGCAAGCCACTCATCAGCAAATGCCTTATTGAGCATCTCTATGATTTTATCGGCATGTCCCCCCACAATTTCTCTTCCTTTTGTACCCATTGAATTTCTCCTCCCATACACTTTTAATATTCCACAAGCCTTTTTACAAAGACTGGTCTTTTAATTTAATTATATCACAGTTCAATGGAAAATCAATATCTTTTAAAATTTTTTATATCGAAATTCTCTTATCAATTGATAATAAATATCAAAAAATAAAAGCGGGGAAACCCCGCTCAATTTGTTGACAAAGTCCTCTTTCCTAAGTGGCATTTTGTGTTAATGCTCCAGAGTTGCAAAACGACTAAACTAAGGCTCACTTTTCGGGCTCAGGCGGGGTTCCGGCCAATTCGCCCTTCGGGCTCAGATGGCCGCTCGCTTCGCTCGCCCCGCCTTCGCTCCTCAAGTTCGCCAAGTTTAGTTACCGCTTTGTCAACAAGTCGCATTTACACACAAAATGCCACTTCTTTATTTTGTCAACAGTCTGAAACGGGGAAACCCCGCTTACTCTACCTTAAACTGCTTAATAGCTTCAATTAATGTATTTGCATAGTTCTTCAGTTCATTTGCTGTTGATGCCATCTCTTCCACTATCGCTGACTGTTCTTCTGATGTCGCTGATACTTCCTCTGCTGAGGCTGCCGCCTCCTCTGAGACTGCCGCTATGTTCTGTATTGAATCCACTATCCTGTTCTTGTGCTCCTCTATCTCCCTTAAAGAGTTTGTCAGGTTCTCTATCTTCTCCACTATGAACTTCACTGCATTCAGTATCCCTTCAAATACGTCCTTTGTCGTATTTACTACTTCGCTCTGCTCCTCTATTGACCTCGTTGAGTCCTCCACCGTCCTGTGGGTGTTGTTTATCGTAGACTGTATCTCTGCTATCAAGTTCGCTATGTTCCTCGCTGCCTGGGAGGACTGCTCCGCTAATTTCCTAACTTCATCCGCTACAACTGCAAAGCCTCTTCCTGCTTCCCCTGCCCTCGCAGCCTCTATCGCTGCATTTAAAGACAATAAGTTCGTCTGGTCTGCTATATTTGTTATTGTCTCTACTATCTTTTCTATCTCTGCCGACTTTTCTAATAGATAATTTGTCGCCTCTTTTACGTTGTTGTTGGCTTGTATTGTGTGCTTTGTCTTTTCTATTAGCTCTTTTATCGTGACAAGACCTTCATTTGAAACCATGTTCACATTTTCTACTTCATGGTTTATTTCCTCAGCGTTTTTGAGAGAACTATCTATAAGCCGCCCTAAGACCACAGTTGCATTGGCGCTTTCTTCTGCTTCTTTCGCCTGACTTGATGCCCCTTGAGCTATCTCTTCAATCGCCTTTGCTACATCCTGTGTAGCCTGAGCTGCCTGCTCTGAAGCAACTGCCAGGTTTTCTGCAGAGTGGTTTACAGATTCTGATACGCTCTTTATGTCAAATATTAGCTTCTTTATGCCTTCTAACATTGTGTTAAAGCTATTTGCAAGTACTCCTACTTCATCCTTTGTCTTTACATCGGCTCTTACCGTGATATTCCCTTGTGAAGCTTCTTCCATAGCAGTTACTACTTTCTTTATGCCTGAGGATATGGAGTTGGAGAAGAAGTATGCAATTACAATACCTATTAGAAGTATTACTATGCTTACTGTGATTATGAAATTGGTAATCTTGTTCATGTCTCGTACTAGTTCTTCATTCTCCATGGCCACAGCTGCTTTCCAGCCAAAAGCCTCTAGATTTCTCACACTGGCAAATTTGTACGCCCCATTAAAAGTGTAGTAAACAGTGCTGTTATTAGCCTCCATTATCTTTTTCCCAAAATCGTATTTATATATAGAGGTAAAAAGCATATCCTTTTTGGGATGAACTATAACTGTGCCGTCTTTTGTGAGTATGTACAGGTAACCTGTTTTCCCTATGTTAATTGAGGCAATATTTTTTGAAAGCTGCTCTAAAGTTATGTCTATCCCCACTACTCCTTTTAAGTTGCCACTTGAATCAAACACTGCCTTTGCAACTGTTATTTCGGGAAGTTTGGTGACAAAGTCCTGATAAGGTTTGGTCCATACAGGTTCTCCCTTGGCATTTACCGCATCCTTATACCAAGGCCTTTCCGTAGGGTCATAATCTCCTAAATCCTGTGGTGGATATAAAATCATCTTCTTTGAAGGAGTAGCAAAATACACATTCATCGCATCAGGCATAGCCTTTTTAGCCTCTTCCAGCTTTTTAAGCACTGCCTCATCAGTAACAGTCTTTTCATCGTAATCAGATATGACACTAGATTGCGATAAAATGTAAAGCATAGACTCTGTATCTTTTTTAAAAGAACTCACATATTTGTTCAGAACAGATAGAGCTGCCTGGTTGGAATCGTTTATTTTAACTTTAAGAACAGATTCTGCAATTCTCGTTGCAAAAAAACCACTTATAGCAAGAGGAATTGATATCATCAACACAATAAAAAGTAAAAGTTTTGTCTTTATGCTCTTCATCTTTAGTGCCTCCCTTTCTTCTGGCTTTTGTCTTTTGTAATAATTTAGCTGCCTCTCACCTGCCACCCCCTCTTTAACAATCTTCGACATAATCTGACAAAATTATATCATCCTTTTACAATCAAGTCAATTTTCCTCTCTGATGCCAAAACTCCAGGACTTAAATTGTATATCTCATCAAAAAAGGCTACTTTAAAACTTCCCGGGCCTTCAACCTTGGGATTTTGGACCGCCTTCTCTCCTGCAATTCCAAATGTGACAAAGGCCTCCAAAGTTCCATCAAAATAATCCTCAGCCACTGCACAAAAGCTCGCCACCACTGATGTGAGCATGCACCCTGTACCTGTTATTGTCCCCATCATAGGATGCCCATTTTTTACATAGGCAATTTTCTTTCCATCAGTTATGACATCCACTTTTCCTGATACTGCAACGACACTTCCACACTTTACTGCAAGGTCATAAGCAATATCGGATATATCTTCCTCTTCCTCTACCGCTTCAACTCCCCTTATTTTTCCTGTTCTACCACTTAAAGTAGAAATTTCTGCGCTATTTCCCTTTATCACACTAACCCTGACTTCCTCAATAATCCTCTTAGCGCTTTTAGTCCTCAAACTTGTTGCTCCGGCTCCAACCGGGTCAAGAATCACAGGTACACCGTACTGGTTTGCTGCTTTACCTGCTTTTATCATGGTATTAACTTCTTCCACGCTTAAGGTACCTATATTTAGAACAAGAGCATTGGCATTTTTCACCATTTCTTCTACTTCTTCAGGGGCATATGCCATGACAGGCAATGCCCCTATAGCCAAAGTTACATTAGCACAGTCATTTACTGTAACCACATTTGTAATATGATGTATAAGAGGTTTTTTGTCTCTTAAAAGCTTCAAAAGCTCACTCCCCACATTATTTCCCCCTCTCTTTAAAAGCTCTTCTTATTTCCCTTAACATATCTTTCGTATTAGCCTCAATATCTCCATCAAAAATACCTGCTATTGCAGATATCCCATCTACTCCTGAATGCAAAATCACTTCATAAGCATTAGTTTTATTTACCCCTCCTATGGCTACCACAGGTATACTTACAGCTTCTTTTATTTTTCTAACTCCTTCTATACCTATGACCTCTGCTTCAGGTTTTACAGGCTGTGCAAATACGGATCCTGCTCCTATGTAGTCAGCTCCTTCTTTTTCTGCTCTAACAGCTTCTTCAACGGAATACGCAGACCCTCCCACTATTTTGTCAGGTCCCAATATTTTCCTCACAACGCCAACAGGCAAATCATCAGGCCCTACATGTACACCTTCGGCATCTACAGCCAGGGCTATATCAACTCTGTCATTTATAATTAGAGGAACATTATATTTTCTTGTAACTTCCCTTACTTTAAGGGCAATTTCATAGAATTCTCTGCTGGATATATCTTTTTCCCTCAGCTGAACCACAGTAACACCATTTTTAATAGCTATCTCCACCGCTTCAGCTATGTCCATCCCTTTTATAAAGGACCTGTCAGTGATAGCATACAAAGTAAAGTCTATCCTCTTCACAACCTTTACCCCCTTATTCAATCCCTTTAAATTCAACATTCCAGAAATGATTTGTGGGTCCCACTCCATGCCCTATAGAAAGAGAATTTTTTATGGCTCCTGTGATGTACCTTTTAGCCCTCTTCACCGCCTCTAACAAATCATATCCTAAAGCCAAGTTTGCTGCTATAGCTGATGAAAAAGTGCATCCTGTCCCATGTGTGTTTTTAGTGTTAATTCTCTCCGCTTTAATTTCGTAAAATTCTACTCCATCATAAAACACATCCACCGCTTCTCCTTCTAAATGTCCGCCCTTTACCAAAACTACCTTTGCGCCTAAACTTAAAATTTTCTTTGCAGCTTCCTTCATATCCGAAATGTTCTTTATCTCCATTCCTGTTAATTCCTTAGCTTCCATCAAATTTGGCGTAACAACAAGGCTTAATGGCAACAGCTCCTCCTTTAATGCTTTCATCGCCTCGGGTTTTAAAAGAGGGTCTCCACTCTTCGCAATCATGACTGGGTCTAAAACAACTTTTTCTACTCCGTATTCTTTTAAGCCCTTTGCGATAGTTTTTATAATCTCTTCATTGGATACCATGCCTATTTTAACTGCATCCGGATACAAATCCTCAAAAATAGCTTTCATTTGCAAATAAACCATTTCTGGAGTAACATCTAAAATCCCTAATACTCCTAAAGTATTTTGAGCCGTTATTGAAGTAATGACGCTCATTCCAAATACTCCGTGGGCAGAAAAAGTCTTCAAATCTGCCTGGATTCCTGCTCCTCCTCCTGAATCTGAACCAGCAATTGTAAGAGCTAGTTTCATATACTCACCTCCAAGATAATAAAAATATGCCCACCTGAAAAGGTGAGCACTTTTTACAGATTCCGTAAAACGTGCTTCCCTTCGCAGGCATTACCCTGGTCAGGTTCTAAGGGTCGGGAACGAATCCCCTCTCAGCCATTTCTGGCTCCCCTAGCACTTTGATATTCAATTTTTTTAAGTTCTTTTGCTTCTATTATATCATAAGATTAGAAAAATTCAATCCAATTTATTTTCAAAAGCATCAAATTTTATAGGCTTTATCTGTCACGCAATTTATAGTCTTAATCACAATTCTCCTGTCGACTGGTATTTTTTCAGCCCTTGGTAAAGGATAACTTTTAAAACCAAATAATATAATAAGGGAGATGAATAACACCATATACTCTCGTATACATTGCTCTTACCAAGGGCAATCCTTGCAGGAATTGCACTAAATAAGAAAATGGGAATTGCATATATGAGCAAATTGCGAACAATTTTCGGGAAAACCGTGTCAGGTTTTTCTGCAACTGTTAAAAGCTGCAGGACTATCGCTGAAATTGCTTCAGACCTTAAGCCAAAAAGGGTGAAACTGTATACTATGAAAAATAAAAGTCCCATTAAAATAGAAGCACTGAAAATTGAAATGATATAAGCTATTGTTAATTTAATTCCACATATTTTCATACACCATATATTTAGAAATATTAACAAGGGGGTTGAAAGAGTTGCAGGAAAATTTAGGTTTTTTAGTACAATGTATTTTATGAGAGGCTGTGGTTTTAGTAAATCAAAATCAAAATACCCTGTTAAAACTGATTGTCCAAACTTAGAAACAGCTTCTGCAAAGAAAATTGCATATAGGTTGTTTACTAAAAAGAAACAGGTTATATAAAAAAGAATTTCTTCTCTATTATAATCACCAAAAACGTCAATTTTTTGAGTAAGCAGGTAATAGCCTAAAAATGTCGCAGTGTATAAAGATAAGTCTGCCAAAAACCAGCTTACCAAATTTGCTCTATATTGAATTGCTTTTTTAATTGAAAATCTTATAGATTCTATTAGCATGTTTTCACGCCCCATGAGAGGTGTATTTTTTTAATCCATTTTTCATAAGTAAAAAAACAATGAAACCAAGTATTAACACCCAGACTAGTGAAATAAATAATCCTTTATTTACTATTTCAATGTCAAAATTAGCATCACATATAAGCTTTGACGGGATGTATGTCATATAAGGGAAGGGAGTCATTAGCATAATTGATTCAATTTTGCTAGGCAAAAGGTCTAAAGGGAAAATGGCACCTGAAAGAAGACCTGTCAGTAAGTTTCTGATGGCAGCTATGCCCCATATTTCTGTCAGCCAAAAAGATAACAATCCTACTATAAAGGAAAATAAAGCATTGAGTAAAAAACCCAAAATTAACGCTGCAGGTAGGTATAACAGCCGGTTTGCTGGGATTTCAATTTTTGCCCAAATTGAGGTCATAATAATTACTGGCATATATAAAATTGCAAACTTTGCAAGGCTTGAAGATATGTGACTGTATGAAATACTGGTCAGATAATTCACTGGAAGTAAAAGCTTTTGGCCAAATCTGTAGGTTTTTATATCCTTTTCAAGGTCATGTTCAGCATGAATTTCTGTGAATAGAAGTATTGCATTAGAAATGATAATATAAATCATCATTTCTTTCAGAGTGTAATTTATGGGATTTCTTTCAATTAAAGACCTCCAGAGAAAGAAGTTTATTAGGATTGGTACAATTAGGGAACTTAAAAGCTCTCCTATAAGGTAAATTCTATACATTAAGAGTCTTTTTATTGAGTAGTCAAAATATCCCATGAAAACATACAATGTCCTCATTTTTCTGCACCCTTATACAATGATTCTATGATAATATCGAGAGTATCATCGTGAAAATTTATATTTGAAATTTCAGCCTCATTTGACAAAACTCTCATTACATTTATCGTTTCTTCTGGACTAAATCTGATGAAATATTCTTGTTCTTCGCTTGCTTCTTCTACTTTATAATATTTGCTGATTCTTTCAACTGCACAATTGCTTGCGTTAAATCTAACCTTTCTGATGTTGGGCATCATACTTTTCAGTTTCTCAATTGTTCCATAATATAGCTCTTGACCTTTGTGGAGTATATAGATGTTGTCGCATAAATCTTCAATATCAGTTATGTAATGGCTTGTTAGTATTATTGATGCATTGTATTTTCTCTTGTAATTTTTTAAGTAGTTTCTGATTGCCCTTTGGGTGATAAAATCCAAGCCTAAAGTAGGCTCATCAAGAAAAACAATTACTGGCAGATGAATAAAAGATAATATCAATTCACCTTTCATCCTTTGTCCTAAAGACAGGGTTCTGACCTGTTTTTGCAGGTCTATTTCTGACAAGCCCAATTCTTCTGCCATTGATTTTGCCCTTGAAATTGCTTCTCTTTTGTCAATAGAGTAAATGGAGGCAAAAAGTTTTACAGAATCAATAATAGTTAAGTCTGGATCTAACTGACCTCTCTGTCCCATTATTAATGATACTTTTCTTCTGTAATCTTTGCTTCGTAAAAAGGGGTCTTCTCCCAGTACTCTTATAATACCTTCATCTGCTTTAATAATTCCAGATACTAGTTTAATAGTAGTAGTTTTCCCCGCACCGTTTAAACCAATCAGTCCAAGTATTTCCCCTTGATTTACAGTAAAAGAAATGTCCTTTACTGCTTGTATGTACTTGTACCTTCGCTTAAAAAAGCTTTTAACTGCATTTACCACGCCATTTTCATTTTCTTTTATGTATACTTTGTAAGTTTTACTGACATTTTTAACAATTATCTGCGAATTCATGACCCTCTCTCCTAAAAAGTTCCATATACCACAAATCCTTTACCTAAATTACCAGTTAAACGTTTGATTTTATTTTAACAAAAGAGGTTCTATAATAAATGTTGGGGTGGGGAGAAAGAAATCTATAAAAAAGAGAGCACTTATTCTGAATGCCTGCTATAATAGAAAGTGGTTAAAACAATCTAACAAAAGGAGGCATCAGAATAAGTGCAAGGTAATTATATCACAAATTTCTTAAAATCTGAAGATATAATTTGGGAAGATATAATAGAGAATGACAACAGAATAGAGCTACATATTAAGATGAAACAGAAACCACATATTTGTCCAAGGTGCGGGGCAACAACGTCTAAGATTCATGATTATAGAGTACAAAGAATAAAAGATGTGCCATTATTCGGGAAACCAACAGTGATAGTACTAAAGAAGAGGAGATATGTTTGTAAACACTGTGGTAAAAGATTCTATGAACATTTAGACTATTTACCACGTTACCATAGAATGACCAACAGACTATCTATTTACATACTACAACAACTGAAAAAACAACAAAGCATGAAAGAGATATCTGAAGTTACAGGAGTATCAATCACGACAGTGATGAGACTTTTAGATACAGTAGGAGTGGAACCTGATTATAAGATATTGCCTGAAGTTATCAGTATAGATGAATTTAAAGGAAACTCTGGAGGCAGGAAATATCATTGTATTATTGTCGATCCAAAAGGAGGAAAAATACTAGATATTTTAAAAGACAGAAAACAAGAAGATCTAAGTGAATATTTCAAAAGATTTAAAGACAGGAAGAAAGTGAAGTGGGTTATTATAGACATGTGGAAACCTTTTTTATTGACAGTAAAAACATATTTCAAAGGAGCTAAGATAGCGATAGACAAATTTCACTTTACAAGGTACGTATATTGGGCAATAGAAAATGTAAGGAAAAGAGTGCAAAAAGAACTAGCAAGAGATAAAAGGAGATATTTTAAAAGAAGTCGTAAGCTGCTTCTTGCAAAATATGATACCTTAACGCCCGAACAAAAAGAAAAGCTGGAAATAATGTTTTGGTACAGTGCCGACTTAAGAATGGCACACTTTTTAAAAGAAGAATTTAGTAATAGAGTGTTAAAATGCAAAAATTCAAAGGAAGCAAAAATAGAACTAAAAAGATGGATGCAGTTAACTAAAGAAAGCAAAATTGATGAATTTAAAAGATGCATACAGGTATTTAACCGTTGGTTTGAAGAAATAACAAATGCCTTTGATATACCTTACACCAATTCTGTAACAGAAGGCTATAACAATAAAATTAAAGTACTAAAAAGACTTGCATACGGCTATAGAAATTTTTACCGATTCAGGAAAAGGATATTATATTGCAATGCTTGATATAACAGTGTTTTTAGCAACGAGAATATTTAAGGATATTATAGAGCTTCGACAAAAAAGCATAGGTAAATACCTGCTCACATTTCTAGCTATATCTTTTATTGCAACCAATAATTACAAATATTATCATATAACGTAAGAAAATTTATAGGTGGGCATTCAGAAAAAATACCCACCCCAACTATTGACAAAGAGCCACAAAGAAAAATAGAAATGCAATTGCTTTTATAAATGGCAAATTTATTAGTAAATATGTTCTAAATGGGAAATAAGTCAGCAAAGAAATATTTTATGCCCAAACACAACTTGCTACAAAGTAAATAAAACTCAGCAAATAATCTGTATATACACAAAAAGGGTATCGACACAATGTCGATACCCTCTAATATGCATAAGCACTGGAGCTGGCAGTGGGATTCGAACCCACGACCTGTTGATTACGAATCAACTGCTCTACCACTGAGCTATGCCAGCAGAATAAAAATAAATGGTGCCTCGAAGTGGAATCGAACCACTGACACAGGGATTTTCAGTCCCTTGCTCTACCTACTGAGCTATCGAGGCATAAGAAAATGGCGACCCAGAAGGGACTTGAACCCTCGACCTCTAGCGTGACAGGCTAGCGCTCTAACCAACTGAGCTACTGGGCCGCATTTTTATTAAGTTAGAAAATGGTGGGCCTTCAGGGATTTGAACCCCGGACCAATCGGTTATGAGCCGACCGCTCTGCCAGCTGAGCTAAAGGCCCATGTTGTGTTGGTGACCCCGACGGGATTCGAACCCATGTTACCGCCGTGAAAGGGCGGTGTCTTAACCACTTGACCACGGGGCCATCATAAAAACTGGCTCCTCAGGTAGGATTCGAACCTACAACCTACCGGTTAACAGCCGGTTGCTCTACCCTTGAGCTACTGAGGAGCATTTATTCCGGCAGCGACCTACTCTCCCGCGAGTGCAGTACCATCGGCGCTGGAGGGCTTAACTTCCGTGTTCGGAATGGGAACGGGTGTTTCCCCTCCGCTATCGCCACCGGATACTTAGACCTTCAAAACTACACAAAGCCTTCAGGGTCAAGTCCTCGGCTTATTAGTACCGGTCAGCTAAAAGCGTTTCCGCTCTTACACCCCCGGCCTATCTACCTCGTCTTCTACAAGGTGCCTTACCCCTTTCGGGTGGGAGACCTTATCTTGGGGTGGGCTTCACGCTTAGATGCTTTCAGCGTTTATCCCTTCCAAGCTTGGCTACCCAGCTGTGCACCTGGCGGTGCAACTGGTACACCATCGGCTCGTCCATCCCGGTCCTCTCGTACTAGGGATGGCTCCCCTCAAGTCTCCTCCGCCCGCGACGGATAGGGACCGAACTGTCTCACGACGTTCTGAACCCAGCTCACGTACCGCTTTAATGGGCGAACAGCCCAACCCTTGGGACCTACTTCAGCCCCAGGATGCGATGAGCCGACATCGAGGTGCCAAACCTCCCCGTCGATGTGGACTCTTGGGGGAGATCAGCCTGTTATCCCCGGGGTAGCTTTTATCCGTTGAGCGACGGCGTTCCCACTCACTGCCGCCGGATCACTAAGCCCGACTTTCGTCCCTGCTCGAGATGTCTCTCTCACAGTCAAGCCCCCTTCTGCCTTTGCACTCTTCGCGCGATTCCCGTCCGCGCTGAGGGGACCTTTGGGCGCCTCCGTTACCTTTTAGGAGGCGACCGCCCCAGTCAAACTGCCCACCTGCCATTGTCCCTTCGCCGGTTCACGGCTTAAGGTTAGAACCCCACTAGTCCCAGGGTGGTATCCCAACGCCGACTCCAGTGACGCTGGCGCGCCACCTTCTCTGTCTCCCACCTATCCTGTACAGAAACTAGCAGTGTCCAGTGACAGGCTACAGTAAAGCTCCACGGGGTCTTTCCGTCCAATCGCGGGTAGCTCGCATCTTCACGAGCACTACAACTTCGCCGGGCCCCTCCTCGAGACAGCGCCCAAGTCGTTACGCCTTTCGTGCAGGTCGGAACTTACCCGACAAGGAATTTCGCTACCTTAGGACCGTTA